>OASX01000016.1_pt1 | contig 231627 bp, 185 predicted proteins | sample 1516531 | NCBI WGS metagenome assembly OASX01 (sample SAMEA2579911, study PRJEB22360) | human gut metagenome | biome: human gut; feature: human-associated habitat; material: faeces | place: Denmark | collected 2008/2010
TGTTGAATTATCGTCCGACAGCTGTCGGACGATAATTCAACAACTGTCGGACGATAAGGTTACACATGTCGGACGAATACTTTTTAGTAAAAGGAATATTTGTCCATCGTAATGCCGGAAAGAATCCGTACCTCCCCTCCAAAGTGTCTGTATAAGGAGCCGTGAAGAGGGATAGAATAGAGAATCTAAAAAAATAAATAAAAAAATCGCCGCAAGCTATTGCAGATTTCAAAATAATGCCTACCTTTGCAACCGCAAAACGAAAACGGGTAAGTCCTATACGGCCAGCTCCCTTCGAATCCTCCAGGGCTTGATCGCAGCAAAGGTAGTTGGTTGTAGCGGCGCGATATAGTAAGCTTACCCACCCGCCTCTTTAGCTCAGTTGGCCAGAGCACGTGATTTGTAATCTCGGGGTCGTTGGTTCGAATCCGACAAGAGGCTCGAAAGAAAAGCAGATGATACGAAAGTGTTACCTGCTTTTTTCTTTTTGCCCCGCAAAGAATCCTCTAATTTATTTAAAATCTACACATCGGCTTGCCCTTGAATCCAACTATATTTGTACCTTTGCACATTATTTCTAAGAAAGATGGCAGAAAATAGAGGTTACATGCAACGATACGCAATGCTGTTCGGTACCTATATGGGAGGTTTCTGGATATTGAAGTTCATACTCTTTCCTGTGGGGCTGTCGGTTCCTTTTTTACTTTTCCTTTTCATGGGACTCACGCTATGCGTACCTTTTATGGGATATTATTATGCACGGATGTATCGTAATCAGGTATGCGGAGGCGGCATCAGCTTCCTGCATGCATGGATATTCACCGTTTTCATGTATATGTTTGCCGCGCTGCTTGCCGCCGTGGCACACTACATCTACTTCAGGTTCATAGACCACGGATATGTGATAAACACGTGCGAAACGATGGTAGACACGCTTGCCCAAAGCAACATGCCGGGAATGGATTCGTACATCGCCACCTATCAGGAAGCTTTGGAGACAGCCCGACTACTCAGCCCTATCGACATTACGCTACAGATGATATCGTCCAATGTATTTTGGGGTTCGATACTGGCTTTCCCCACCGCCTTGTTCGTGATGAGACGCAAGAAAGACGACGCTCCGGCAGAGTGACGGAACAGCAAAAAGAATTGTTATTTCAATTGTAAAATAGAAAAATCATACATCAATGGATATTTCAGTTGTCGTACCACTATATAATGAAGAAGAATCACTCCCCGAATTGTTCGCATGGATTGAGCGGGTGATGAATGCCAACGGCTTTTCATACGAAGTGATTTTCGTTAACGACGGAAGTACCGACCGTTCGTGGCAGGTTATCGAGCAATTGCAGGCACAAGCTCCGGACAAGGTACGGGGCATTAAGTTCCGCCGCAACTACGGGAAGTCGCCGGCATTGTTCTGTGGTTTCGAACAAGCACAAGGCGACGTCGTGATAACCATGGACGCCGACCTGCAGGACAGTCCCGACGAAATACCCGAACTCTACCGCATGATTACCCAGGAGGGCTACGACCTCGTATCGGGCTGGAAGCAGAAACGTTACGACCCGTTGTCGAAGACCCTCCCCACCAAATTGTTCAATGCCACCGCCCGCAAAGTATCGGGCATCAAAAACCTGCACGACTTTAATTGCGGACTGAAGGCATATCGCAAAGAGGTTGTCAAGAATATAGAGGTATACGGCGAAATGCACCGCTACATCCCCTACCTGGCCAAGAACGCCGGCTTCAAGAAAATCGGCGAGAAAGTGGTGCACCACCAGGCACGCAAATACGGAAAGACCAAGTTCGGGCTGAACCGATTTGTAAACGGGTATCTGGACTTGCTTTCCCTTTGGTTCCTTTCCCGGTTCGGCATCAAGCCCATGCATTTTTTCGGATTGCTGGGTTCATTGATGTTCATCTTCGGCTTCATAGCCGTGGTCATAGTGGGTGTCAGCAAGTTGTACTACATGCACCATGGCATGCCCTACCGTCTTGTAACGGACTCTCCCTACTTCTACCTCTCGTTGACCTCCATGATTATCGGCACACAACTATTCGTGGCAGGATTCCTCGGAGAGCTGATTTCACGTAATGCCCCGGAACGAAACAAATATCAAATAGAGAAAACCATTTAACGATGAAAAAATTAGTCAGACTTGTCATACTCGGAGCTATCCTTTGTCCGATAGTAAGCATAGCTATCTCCTGCTCGGAAGAGGCCGACTGTTCCATGACAGCACGCTCCATGGTGAATTGCATTCTTTATAGAGTAGACCCCGAAACCCAATACGTGGAGAACGACACGCTCGACTCGCTCACCGTGACAGCATACGGCACCGACTCCATCATCATCAACAACCAGAAGAAGGTACACGACATCTCCCTGCCACTGCGCTATACGGAGGATTCCACCAAGCTGATATTCAAGTACAGCCGGACCAAGAGTGACACGATGGTGATACGCCACACCAACACCCCCTATTTCCTATCAATGGATTGCGGCTATCAGATGAAGCAGGCCATCACAGACGTAACGTGCACCCGCATCTCTCTGGACTCGATATACATCAAAGACAATGAAGCAGGCATCTATGGAAAGGAAAATCTTAAGTTATTCTATTAGTCTGGCACTCTGCCTGCTGATGTTCCTCCCCCTACGGGCGCAGAACGGGAATCCTACCGCTCCCCCCCAGGGAGCACCTCCCAAGAAGGAGAAGAAGGACGCGAAAGAAGAAGTGCACTATCCGTTATACAACGGCACGTCCGTCGGCTTGGACTTGTGGGGAATCGGAAGCTCCGTATTTGGAGGAGATTTCCTGAGTTCCGAAGTGGCCGTGGACGTAAACCTCAAGAACCGCTTCTTCCCTATTGCCGAACTGGGATATGGCTCCACGGACACCTGGAGTGACAAAGGCATACACTACAAAAGCAATGCCCCCTACTTCCGCATAGGAATGGACTATAACACGCTATACAAGAAGCAGCACGGACACATGCTACTCGTAGGCTTGCGTTACGGTGTTAGTAGCTTCAAGTATGATGTAGACGCCTTGGGACTAGACGACCCGATATATGGTGGCATCGTAGGCAATCCGAATCTGGACGACGAGATATGGGGAGGCAGCCTGCCCTATAACCATAAAGGAATGAAAGGCTCCATGCAATGGGCGGAATTTTGTGTCGGTATCCGGGCGCACGTCTGGAAGGCATTGTACATGGGCTGGTCACTACGCTTCAAGTTCAAATTGTCCGCCTCGGCCGATGAATACGGTGACCCGTGGTATGTGCCCGGTTTCGGGAAATATGGCTCCAACACGATGGGAGTAACCTATACGATAACTTATAAACTACCTCTTTAAGCAACTTATGACAGGGTTAGAGATTTGGCTACTGGCCGTAGGACTTGCGATGGATTGTTTCGCCGTTTCTATAGCCAGCGGAATTATATTGAAACGCGTCCGGCTGCGCCCTATGCTGGTGATGGCCGTCAGCTTCGGCTTTTTCCAGGCTTTGATGCCTTTGCTGGGATGGATAGGTGCCAGTTTTTTCAGCCACCTGATAGAAAGTATCGACCATTGGATTGCATTCGGTATCCTTGCCTTCCTGGGCGGACGTATGATAATGGAATCCTTCAAGGACGAAGGTTGCAAGCACGAGTATGACCCTACCAGCCTGAAGGTGGTGCTCGCTCTGGCCGTGGCAACCAGCATCGATGCATTGGCGGTAGGTGTTTCGTTTGCATTCCTCGGTATCAAGCAATTCTCGGCTATTCTTTCCCCCATCGGGATTATCGGTTTTGTATCATTCGCCTTGTCGATGGTCGGCCTGATGTTCGGCATCCGTTTCGGATGTGGCATAGCCCGCAGACTGCGCGCCGAACTTTGGGGAGGGATTATCCTCATTATCATCGGTACCAAGATATTGATAGAGCATCTCTTCTTTTAATTAAAAAGTAAAAAATCAGATAGGATATGGAAAAGAAAGTACAACGGAATTTTTTATGGATTGCCCTACTGGTACTGGGCACCATCTGGATACTTGCCCGCCACAACCAAGTCACTCCTTATCAAACGGATAACGGACTGATATTCGGTACGGTATATAAAGTGACTTATCAATGTGACCAGAATCTGAAGGCGGAGATAGAAGCGGAACTCAAACGTTTCGACGGTTCCTTGTCCCCTTTCAATGATACGGCGACCATTACGCGCATCAACCGCAACGAGGACATTGTGCCCGACACATTCTTTACCAACGTCTTCCGACGTAGCATGGAAATCTCCCGGGAGACCGATGGTGCCTTCGATATCACCGTTGCCCCTCTTGCCAATGCCTGGGGATTTGGGTTCAAGAAGGGTAACTTCCCCGACTCTGCCATGATAGACAGCCTGCTGGAGATGACAGGATACGAAAAAGTAAAATTGTCCGATGAAGGGAAAGTGGTGAAAACAGACCCGCGTATAATGCTCTCGTGCAGCGCTGTGGCAAAAGGATATGCAGTAGATGTCATAGCCCAACTTCTGAAGAAGAAGGGTATCCGCAACTTCATGGTCGATATAGGCGGAGAAGTAGTTGTTCACGGGCAAAACCCTCAAAATGGACTTTGGCGCATCGGTTTGAACAAGCCGATAGACGACTCACTGGCAGTGAACCAAGAATTGCAAGCAGTGCTGCAAGTCACAGATTTAGGCATGGCTACATCGGGCAATTATCGCAACTACTACTATAAAGACGGAAAGAAATATGCGCATACCATCGACCCGCGTACCGGCTATCCGGTACAGCACAGCATCTTGTCAGCCACCGTCATCGCCAAAGATTGCATGAGTGCAGACGCCTATGCCACGGCATTCATGGTGATGGGGCTGGAAGAAGCAGAACGCGTGGCGGATGCACATCCGGATATCGACGCCTGCTTCATTTATACGGATGAAGAAGGAAAGCTTCAAACGTTCTTAACAAAAGGGATGGAGAAGTATATGAAATAATGCGCAAATGCGATTAACCCATCATTTATAAAATACAAAATATACCGCCAGTACCAGACATACAAAAGCGGCAAAATGATTCCAATGCAGCGTTTCTCCCTTGAAAAGAACTGTTGTGAACACCGTAAAGATTATCAAAGTGATTACTTCCTGAATCACTTTGAGTTGCATCAATGAGAACGGGCCTCCATTGCCTAAAAAGCCTATCCGATTGGCCGGAACCTGGCAAGAATACTCAGCCAGAGCTATTACCCAAGAAAACAGCACCACGGCATACAACGGCCAGTTGGAGATGACTTTTGTCTCTTGTAGCTTCAGATGCCCATACCAGGCAAACGTCATGAAAATATTAGATACAATCAATAGCAAAATGGTATAAAATGCTTTCATATATTTTTTAATAATTAATGGTTAATGTTTTATGATTGCAGGCAGCAATTCCTCCTGCACATTCGTCATACTCCCCCATAGACTATAGCGTGCCTCAGGATTCATTTCCTCCAACTGTTTCAGAATGCCTTTCATTGTACTACGGCTGGATTGTGACTCATACGGACAATTCTTCACCTGCTTACGATACCCCCTCACTTGCGCCAACTCCATCAAATCCGCCTCATGAACCAGACACATCGGACGGATAATCGTCATATCAAACTTCTTCATCACCAATCGGGGAGGCATGGAGCTGAACGCTCCCTGATAGGTGATATTCATCAGCAAAGTTTCCAGAATATCATCCATGTGATGGCCTAACGCAATTTTATTACATCCCTGCTCCTTGGCTACGGTAAACAATGCCTTCCGCCTATTCCAAGAGCAAAGAAAACAAGGAGACTTGCGGGTATCTGTCGTGGCATCAAACTCCGTTTCAAAGAGAACAAAAGGCACTCCCCACGACTCTACATACTCCCTCAGATAGTCTACATCGCTCTGATAAGGTATATTCTTCATCACTACATGTACGGCGACAATGGAAAAACGGGGTTTATAGATACGGGCACGCCGTGCCAACAACTCCACCAGCGCCAAAGAGTCCTTGCCTCCCGAAAGCCCGATAAGAATCTTATCGCCGTCCTCTATCAGTCCATATTCCACCACACCTTTGCTAAACCGCTTGTCTATGCGGCGCAACATCTTTTCTTCTTCAGCAAATTGTGCCATTGATACGAGTTATGAGTTATAAGTTATAGCTCTTCCGGCTGCAAAAGTAAGGCAAAAGAACGATTTAAAGAAGAATTAACAAAATAGAATTACGGAAACCAGCTTTATTCACGATAAATTTGTATTTTTGACCTTCTGAACAAATCAGCATGTATCAATATGAATAAAACATGTATCAATATGAATAAAAAATATATCCTTTTCTTTCTATTCAGCCTTTTAAGCATAACAATTTCTGCACAAAGCCTGGCAGAAGCCAAAGCCTTGTACGAGAAGGGAGAATACGAAGAGGCCAAGCCCGCCTTCAAAAAGTTCGTCAAGACACAACCTGGCAATGGAAATTACAACCTATGGTACGGTGTATGTTGCTTGGAAACCGGCGACCCCGCAGAAGCCTTGAAACACCTGGAAAACGCCGTCAAAAGACGTGTCCCCAGCGGGCAACTCTATTTGGCCCGGGCATACAATGATTTATATCGGTTCGAAGATGCCATCGAAACTTATGAGACCTACATTTCCGACCTGAGAAAGAGAAAACGCTCCACCGAAGAGGCCGAACAATTATTGGAAAAAAGCAAATCCAACTTGCGCATGCTGAAAGGTGTGGAAGAGGTTTGCTTCATCGACAGCTTTGTGGTAGACAAGGAAAATTTCCTGGATGCATACAAAATCAGCCCCGAATCGGGCAAGCTGTTCATGTACGACGCCTATTTCAAAGATTCCGGTAAGGAAGGCGGAACGGTATACGAAACGGAGCTGGGCAACAAGCTATATTATAGCGAAATGCAACCGGACAGCACCCTCAGTATCCTTTCGCGCAACAAGTTGCTGGACAAATGGAGCGATGGCAGCTTGTTGCCCGGAAGCATCAACGAGGCCATGAATGCAGATTATCCCTATGTACTTACAGACGGTATCACTATCTACTATGCTTCGGATGGCCCTGGCTCGATGGGAGAATATGACATTTTCGTCACCCGTTACAATACGAATACCGACTCCTATCTGATGCCGGAAAATGTGGGCATGCCGTTCAATTCGCCCTACAACGACTATATGTACGTCATCGACGAATTCAACGCCTTGGGATGGTTTGCCTCCGACCGTTACCAGCCCGAAGGCAAAGTGTGCATCTATGTATTCATTCCCAACTCATCCAAACAAGTGTACAACTACGAAGGGATGGACCCGGACAAGATGATATCATTGGCGCAACTTCACTCTATCAAGGACACATGGACGGACACCGATGCGGTAGAGGCCGCCCGAGAAAGACTTCGGACCGCTGCCAACGCAAAGCCGCGGACTACCAAGAAGCACGATTTTCAATTCGTCATTGACGACCACTCCACCTACTACCAGCTGGACGATTTCCGCTCCCCGCAGGCCAAAGCCTCGTATGGCAAATACAATCAGCTGGAGCAGAGCTACAAACAACTGCAGGAGAAACTGGAAGATATGCGTTCGGAATACTCCCGAGCCAACAAGCAAGAAAAGGACAAGATGTCTGCCGCCATCCTCGACCTAGAGCAACGTGTACGGCAATTGTCCACTGAGATGGAGCAGACTGCCATTCAAGTGCGCAACCAGGAAAAGCAAGCCACCAAATAAAGACAACTATGGATATACTCATTATCGCCTCATTGATTATAGGAGCAATAATCTTGTTCTTAGTGGAATTATTCGTAATTCCGGGCATCAGTATTGCCGGTTTTCTGGCAGGAGGTTGCATCATCTTTGCCAACTACTATGCCTTTGCCTATATGGGCACCACGGCAGGTGTCATTACGCTTATCATATCTGCCCTGGCTTGTATCGGCTCGTTGGTATGGTTCATGCGCTCCAAGACACTCGACAAAATTGCATTGAAAAAAAACATCACCTCCAAAGTAGACCGTAGTGCAGAGGAAAAAGTCAAGGTAGGCGATGTAGGCATCACCACTACCCGCCTGGCCCTCATCGGCTATGCCGAAATCAACGGAGACATCGTGGAAGTAAAGTCATCAGACGGCTTCCTAAACGAAAAGACTCCGATTATCGTAGACCGTATGGCGGACGGAGTCCTCTTAGTGGAGCGGCTCAAGCAGTGAAATTTCTGAAATCAACCTATTTATAACTAACAATTAATATTTAATCTCATGGATCCAAGCACAATGTATTTAACCGCCTTCCTCATTATAGGAGGCATTATCTTCCTGGTACTTTTCTTCCATTATGTACCGTTCTTCTTGTGGCTGTCCGCCAAAGTATCGGGAGTAAATATCTCGCTGGTACAACTTTTCCTGATGCGCATCCGTAATGTTCCTCCTTATATCATTGTGCCCGGCATGATTGAAGCTCACAAAGCAGGATTGCAAAACATCACACGTGACGAACTGGAAGCGCACTACCTTGCCGGAGGCCACGTAGAACGGGTGGTACACGCATTGGTATCTGCCTCTAAAGCCAATATCGAGTTGCCGTTCCAGATGGCAACCGCCATCGACCTTGCCGGTCGTGACGTATTCGAAGCCGTACAGATGTCCGTTAACCCCAAAGTAATCGACACCCCTCCTGTGACAGCTGTTGCCAAAGACGGTATCCAGCTGATTGCCAAAGCCCGTGTAACGGTGCGCGCCAATATCCGCCAATTGGTGGGAGGTGCCGGAGAAGACACGATTCTGGCCCGTGTAGGCGAAGGCATTGTCTCCTCCATCGGTTCGTCAGAGAACCATAAGTCTGTATTAGAGAATCCGGATTCTATCTCCAAACTGGTATTACGCAAGGGGTTGGATGCCGGAACGGCATTCGAAATTCTGTCCATTGACATTGCTGATATTGACATAGGTAAGAATATCGGTGCTGCCCTGCAGATAGACCAAGCCAATGCCGACAAGAACATTGCTCAAGCCAAGGCAGAGGAACGCCGCGCCATGGCCGTAGCCACAGAGCAGGAAATGAAGGCAAAGGCCCAGGAAGCCCGTGCCAAAGTTATCGAGGCAGAAGCGGAAGTACCCAAAGCCATGGCCGAAGCATTCCGCAACGGCAATCTGGGTATCATGGACTATTACCGGATGAAGAATATAGAAGCTGACACTTCCATGCGCGAAAACATTGCCAAACCGACGACGGGCAATACCAGCCAGCCGTTGAGCAAATAACTCGAAAAGTAACTGACAGAAACGCCGAAACCGGTGAACAAGAATCGGCTCCCGGCGTTTCTATTTATAAACATAAAGATTAAAAACTCTATCAAATGAAAAAATATTTCGCCTCTTCCGAACTGATCATCAATGAAGACGGTTCTGTATTTCATCTTCACGTAAAGCCCGAATGGCTGGCAGACAAAGTCATCTTGGTAGGCGACCCCGGACGGGTGGCACTGGTTGCCTCCCATTTCGAGAACAAGGAATGTGAAGTGGAAAGCCGCGAGTTCAAGACTATCACCGGTACTTACCGAGGGAAACGTATTACGGTGGTTTCCACCGGTATCGGATGTGACAACATCGATATCGTGATGAATGAACTGGATGCCCTGGCAAACATCGACTTCGAGACGCGCGAAGAAAAGCCCTGCCTACGTAGCCTTGAGCTGGTACGTATCGGCACCTGCGGAGGCTTGCAACCCTACACTCCGGTGGGTACATTCGTATGTTCTGAAAAATCCATTGGTTTCGACGGTCTGCTCAACTTCTATGCAGGACGCAACTCCGTGTGCGACCTGCCCATGGAACGTGCCTTCCTCAACCATATGGGATGGTCCGGCAACATGTGTGCCCCTGCCCCCTACGTCATTGATGCAAGTGCTGAACTGATAGACCGCATCGCACAAGACGACATGGTACGTGGCGTAACGATTGCCGCCGGGGGCTTCTTCGGACCTCAAGGACGCGAGTTACGCGTGCCGCTTGCCGACCCGCATCAGAATGAAAAGATTGAAAAATTTGAATACAACAGCTACCGCATCACCAACTTCGAGATGGAAAGTTCTGCCCTGGCAGGCTTGAGCCGTCTGATGGGGCACAAGGCCATGACAGTATGCATGGTCATTGCCAACCGCCTGATAAAAGAAGCGAACACGGGATACAAGAATACGATAGATACTCTTATCAAAACAGTACTCGACCGTATCTAAGTTCACCCTCTCTTTCAGCCAGTCCAGGGAGTAAGGTTTAGTAAAGACTTCATCACATCCTGCTTGACGTGCCCGTTGCTGGTCTGTATAGCAGCAATGTTCTGCTATGACCACAATGGGCACAGAGACGGATTAGGCTTTATAAGCATCTATCCATTATCGATTTGTACAAAGTTACAATAAAAGCCCATAAGTTGAATCGTCATCTCTCTTTTTTGTAAAGAAACCATTATCTTTGCTGAATAAAAATAAGCCGGATAAAATGAACCAAGATACCATTTGTGCCATAGCCACCGCCCAAGGGGGAGCCATAGGATGCATCCGTGTCTCCGGACTGGATGCCATAGAGATAACATCCCGCATATTTACCCCTGCCCGGAAGGGGAAGAAGCTGAAGGATGCCAAGCCATATACACTTACCTTCGGTCATATCCATGAAGAAGAAAACATCATAGACGAAGTACTTGTCAGCTTATTCCGTGCCCCCCACTCGTATACAGGCGAGGATAGCACAGAAATCATGTGCCACGGTTCGAGCTATATTCTTCAGAAGGTGTTGCAACTGCTCATCGGCAATGGTTGCCGCCTGGCCGCTCCCGGTGAGTACACGCAACGAGCCTTCTTGGGTGGCAAAATGGACCTAAGCCAAGCCGAAGCCGTGGCCGACCTCATCGCCTCCACCTCTGCCGCCACTCACCGCCTCGCCATGAGCCAGATGCGCGGCGGGTTCAGTAAAGAGCTGACCTCACTACGCAACCAATTGTTGCACTTCACATCACTTATAGAACTGGAACTGGACTTCAGCGACCATGAAGAACTGGAATTTGCCGACCGCTCCGAGCTATGTCTCCTGGCAGACGGCATAGAGCAGGTAATTTCCCGTCTAGTGCAATCCTTCAGTGTAGGCAATGCCATCAAGAACGGTGTGCCCGTAGCCATCATCGGCGAAACGAATGCTGGTAAATCCACCCTGCTGAATGCACTACTAAACGAGGAACGAGCCATTGTAAGCGACATACACGGGACAACCCGAGATGTGATAGAAGACACAGTCAATCTTGGCGGGATAACTTTCCGGTTTATTGATACGGCAGGCATACGCGAAACGAGCGACACCATCGAGAGCCTAGGAATTGAGCGAACCTTCCAGAAATTGGAGCAGGCGGAAATCGTGCTCTGGGTAGTTGATGCCACGAATGCCGTCTCACGGATACCACAACTAACTGCCCAGATACTTCCCCGTTGCGAAGGGAAACGGCTCATTCTCGTATTCAACAAGGCCGATCTGGTGCAGGATGCCTCAACCATCCTCACCCCCAGTTTCACCCTGGCCGCTACTAATGTGCAATGCATCTCCATCTCTGCCAAAGGGCGTACCAACCTCGACAAGCTTCAGCAAATGCTAATCTCTGCCGCTAACCTGCCCACGGTTACCCAAAACGATGTCATTGTCACGAATATACGCCACTACGAGGCTTTGACCCATGCCTTGGAAGCCATCCACCGGGTCCAACAAGGGATAGCAGAAAATCTATCCGGAGATTTTGTTTCACAAGATATCCGCGAATGTATTTTCCATCTAAGCGATATTGCGGGGGAAGTTACGAACGACATGGTACTTGGGAATATTTTTGAACATTTTTGCATCGGTAAATAAGCTACATAATACACTAACAATCGACCACTTACACCTTTTAAAATCAAAACCATCCAGGAGTATAAATAGGTATAAATCGACTAATTAACGCCAAACAACAATAATATACAATCTTATTTTGTTACTTAGAAATATTTGAGCAACAAAACAAATGTAATCGCATTGTAAAAAAGTAAACTAATTATCATATTTTGTTATATTTGTACATAAATAATTCTGAAAACCATGAACAATCTGTTATACTATCCATACATAAATCTGCCTAACACTGATTGGGCTATACGAGCTCTGCTTTACTATGACAATATTAGTTCTATAGTACCGACTCAATATTTCTATGAACCAGAACAATATGAGCCTTTTATGCGGGAGGTAATTCAAAATGAACTAATCCACCCAATTAATCCTATGGATGTTCTTGAACATCCTTGGGAAGTTTCAAAAATGTTTATGGAATATTTAACTCAGAACCGAGATATCATACAAAGACGAAGATTTTCACATAACAAATTCGGGACTAGCCATATTCATCCTGAGAAATTTTCATTGAAAAAAAATGGTAATAAATTACACGTAGATAAGTTTGATTTTGAGATTTTTCATGAGCTCACTCAAATGGGATTGGCAGAAAGGATAGATAACAATTGGTATAATGTAGAAAAGAAAACTGCCAATGAACTTATGACTTTTTTGACCTCAGTAATTGCCAATAAAATTGATTTCCAGCCAACTACAGACAAAATTGACTATAGCTTCGCTACAACATACATACGAAACCAAGATATTGAATTACGAACAAGACAATATAAGAGAGATTTGATACTCAAGAATCTGATACCATATCCTAAACAAATAGATTTGATCAATCTTAGAAAATTTAAAGATAAGTACCGTGATTTATTAAAAGCATTCAGTAACAAAGTAGAACTATTAGTTCTAAATCCAACAATTACTCCGGAATCACCATTATTCAAAATAACTCTTGAGGATATGAAAATGGCTAAAGAAGAACTATCCGCAAGGATGAATGAAAGCCATATAGGTGATATCATTTTTGGAACAATATGTGGAACTATTTCCGCAGGAATAGGATTACTAGCCAGTCCTGTTTTAGGTATCCCCGGCTTCCTAAATGCTATCCATTCAGCATGTAATATTGAAAAACCTGAAAATATAATAGATCAAACGGGGTTAAAATATCTGGCTTTAGTTGATAAAAGATTGAGAAGGCAATGAATATCTTCAGAAACAAAATATCATCTATGCAATTTAGAGAAGTTTTGTTGCTTGTTTGTTGCTTAAAAGAGTGTATTTTATGTAATAACTATCTATCATACAACAATATGACTATTTAATTTTCAAATTTTGCATCAGCAAGTAAAGCTAATCATATATACCCAGTTATCCCCAAAGCGAAAACGATGAGAGATTTTCCTTTATAGCTAGCTTAGGATGTTCAGTTTTCCTATCTCCCATTTCAAAACAAAGGCTGTCCATTATCTAATATGTGACAGCCTTTCTATGAAAGTTTTTTTCAAGTAAATATCATACTTTTTTCATAAACTCCTTCGGTGTTTTTCCAAAATACTCCTTATACTGAAGTTTTTCAGATTTCGCATACCCACCATTTCAGCAACCACGGTCACAGAAAATTTTCCGCTTTCCAAAAGTTCCCGTGCCTTCTCCATCCTGATTCTCGAAATCAAATATTTGGGTGCTTCTCCCATCAACAACTTCCACTTATTATAAAAGGTTATCCGGCTCATGCACATCCTGGAGGCAATATCATCTACTGTCAAATCCTCTTTATCCATATTCTCCATAATGTAAAGCTTCACTTCATTCAAAAATCACCAAATCCGGATACTCTTCACATATTACCTCCAATGCTTCCTGACCGTCATCAAAGCTCCTCACTACAAAACATTCCGATAAACGTTTCTCAAGATAATCCCTGAATCCCTTGTCATTATCCGCAAGTATCACTAAAGGTCTAATCCATATTTTTTTTCTTCGAGAAACCATGGAAAGCCATTTCCGACTCATTCACCTGAAAAGTGTCCGGAATATTTAAGAATGTATACACCCCCGAAACCACACACGAACATCTTATGGGAAATCAAAACAGAGCCTCCTTTTCCAAAGTCAGTATTTTCCCGTCACACATATTCATCAACTTGTCAAAAAACACACCGCCCATGCCATACTGCTTGCCATGCAGAGGTCGCAGAATAGGAAGCCGCGACGAGTACCATCTGCAACATTTCAAAAATCGCTTGTTGCCTGTATCTTTAATCTTGATTGCCCAGTAATCCCCCTTCAACAAAACCTGCATCGAGAGGTGCGTTTCCGGCAGAGAACACTCGATGGCACTCAATACAAACCGGTCAACCGGAGATATCTTTCCCGGATCAAACCAAGCGCTTGCATAGTCAAAATCCGGAACCAAATCCAGCTTCATCTGCAACCCGGCCACATGCTACTGTAAAAAAGACACTTTCTTCCTCATAAATGCGCCGATTTCATGTTCTGCAACTACCAGGCTACTAGAATTGCCAAATAGTCGTTTCAACTCCATTAACGCTATCAAGTGCTGCTCCAACCCGCCTATATGATGAAGTGCAACAGCCAGTTCCTTCTTTATGTCTTCCGGACAGTCTCCTTCGTAAACTGCCCCTAACGGTGTCTTAATCAAAGAAATGGGATTACGTATGTTTTGAAAGGTATCAATGAAATACTGATTTCCCTCTTTCAGTAAATCTCTTTCTTCACTGATACAGAGCAAATGGAACAAAAGCTAACATAATATACAGATTCCACTAGCCACTATTGGCAGAACAGACCAGGGAACCTTATGATATACGCCGATGGACAGCAGGAAAATGAATAATGACACTACTATTATTATTATCGATAAATGTTTCATACTATTATAAGTTTAAGTAATAATGATTCGTACTAATATATACCCGAGTTTTCAGTCAATAACAGGATAATCCCAAGTATGTCATCAGGAGGCGGTCTAATGGGGGAACGGCAGGTTCCTTGAATCATCGAATTCACCTTACCAACCCTCGTTTGCTAGCAGAGCCTGCATTCCGTCCACCTGCATTTCATACCCAGCAACTCTCTAAACCATTCATTTCCCATGCCCAACATATCTTTAAATATCAATACAACATTCTGCTTATCCAAGATAGCTCCAATCAATTATTCTCAAACAAAATAATAGTATAACAAACGGAAAGGCTAAAAAGATGATACCACTTCACACATATTCTTATCATACTCACATATCTTGCGCATGAAACAGAAAGACATTATCTTTGCAGCATGAAACAAGAACTGAAAGAAAACGGAGGATTACCGGCACATATACTCTGGACACTTGCTATCGTAGCTGGCGTGTCCGTAGCCAACTTGTATTACAACCAACCCCTGCTTAATATCATGCGGAATGAATTGGGAGTTTCTGAATTCAAAACGAACCTCATTGCCATGATTACACAAATCGGATATGCGCTGGGATTATTGTTCATCGTCCCATTAGGAGACCTCTATCGACGCAAGAATATCATCCTGACGAATTTCTTCCTACTCATATTTTCCCTTCTAGCCATTGCCATGGCACCGAACATCTACATCATCTGGGCAGCATCACTCATTACCGGCATCTGCTCCATGATACCCCAAATATTTGTACCGATTGCCTCGCAATTCTCACGCCCCGAAAACAAGGGACGGAATATAGGTGTCGTCATCTCGGGATTACTGACTGGAATACTTGCATCACGTGTTGTCAGCGGATTTGTGGGTGAAGTGCTTGGCTGGCGTGAAATGTACTTCATCGCCGCTGGAATGATATTACTATGCGCCATCGTTATATTAAAGGTACTACCGGACATACAACCGACTTTCCAAGGCAAATATTCCGGGCTGATGAAGTCTCTTTTCTCATTAGTAAGAGAATACCCCTCTCTACGAATCTACTCGATACGTGCGGGACTGGCCTTTGGCTCATTCCTTGCCATGTGGTCCTGCCTTGCATTCAAAATGGGAGAAGCCCCGTTCCATGCATCCAGCGATGTCATCGGCATACTAGGGCTCTGCGGCATTGCCGGAGCCTTAACCGCATCTTTTGTAGGAAAATATGTAAAAAAGGTAGGCATACGCAATTTCAACTTTATCGGTTGCGGAATGATTCTGCTTGCATGGGCCTCGCTCTTTTTCTGCGGAAACAACTATGCAGGTATCATTACCGGTGTCATTCTTATAGACATAGGCATGCAATGCATCCAACTCAGCAACCAGACCAGTATTTTCGACATTTGCCCGTCTGCCTCCAATCGGGTAAATACGATTTTCATGACCACTTACTTTATCGGCGGTTCTTTGGGTACCTTCCTTGCAGGAAGCAGTTGGCAGACTTGGGGATGGAGTGGCGTGGTCGGCACCGGCGTTATTTTAACAATAATATCGTTGTCCATCACCCTTTACAGCAAGAAATAACAAGGATACTATCATTTTTCCAAGCAAACGCAAAGATTTGATAATTTTTATTTGTTATACAGAGGATAAGAAAGATATTAAACAGAATTGTTATACCTTTGCCGCATCAAACTATAAACGGCAGATTGATAATAGATTTGTCAACCAAGCATAGTCAAAAACAACCCTATGAATTCAGCAAAGAAAATACCCTCTCCACTCGTTTCTCTATTTCTCATCGCTTTTCTCGTAGGAATGCTGTTCGCCACCATCCATACTTTCGGAAGTGACGCCTTGAGTGGAGGAAGCCAGATTTCCCTGCTTGCCACCACTGGCATGTGTGTCTTTATCGGCATGGCTTTCTACCGCATTCCTTGGAAAGATTATGAACTTGCCATCACCAACAACATTTCAGGTGTTGCCACAGCTATCATTATTCTATTGATTATCGGTGCTTTGAGCGGCACATGGATGATAAGTGGGGTGGTACCTACCCTTATATATTATGGTATGCAAATTATCCATCCGAATTTCTTCCTTGCTTCTACCTGCATTATTTGTGCATTGGTATCAGTAATGACGGGAAGTTCATGGACCACTATCGCCACCATCGGTATCGCCCTTTTGGGCATAGGTAAGGCACAAGGTTTTGAAGAGGGATGGATAGCCGGTGCCATCATTTCGGGAGCCTATTTCGGAGACAAAATTTCACCGTTATCGGATACCACGGTCCTTGCCTCATCCGTAACGGAAACACCGTTATTCAGCCATATCCGCTATATGATGATCACCACCGTCCCCTCTCTCCTCATCACCCTTGTCATCTTTACAGTAATGGGACTCACACACGAAACGAACAATACACAACAGATCGCGGAATTTACGACAGCATTGGACGCCAAATTCAACATTACTCCCTGGTTACTGGCTGTTCCCGTGATTACGGGAATACTGATTGCCCGGAGAGTGCCTTCCGTCATCACACTCTTTCTCTCCACTCTGCTGGCAGGGATATTCGCCTTCATCTTCCAACCGGGACTACTGAATGAGATAGCGGAAGGTGGGAATATGTTCAAAGGGATAATGATGACATTCTATGGCAGTACCAGTCTACAAACTGACAGTGACATGTTGACAGAACTGATTGCCACACGAGGTATGGCAGGAATGATGAATACCATCTGGCTCATCATCTGCGCCATGTGTTTCGGTGGAGCCATGACGGCAAGCGGCATGCTAGGAAGCATCACTTCCCTATTCGTCCGCTTCATGAAGAATACAGCCAGCATGGTAGCATCCACCGTATGTTCCGGATTGTTCCTGAACCTTGCCACGGCAGACCAGTACATCAGCATTATCCTCACCGGAAACATGTTCAGCAACGTTTACGCAAAGAAAGGCTACGAAAGCCGGCTACTTAGCCGTACCACGGAAGATGCCGTTACCGTCACCTCCCCGCTTATCCCATGGAACACCTGCGGCATGACGCAAGCCACCATTTTGAGTGTACCCACACTGACCTACCTTCCCTATTGCTTCTTCAACCTTATCAGTCCGGTAATGAGTATCTTTATTGCTGCTATCGGATATAAAATAATTAAAAAACCGGTGAACAATCCTGGATAGGCATTGTTCTTGCAATAAACTTATAACGAACAATTTATTTAAACCTAAACAAAAAAAGATTCGATTATGAAAAAGTTTATTGCATTAGCAGCAGTAGTATTGGTAAGCATGGCAACAACGACCATGTATGCACAAGAGAGTAGAGCTGAAAAGCGCGCAGACCGTAAAGCCCAAAGAGACGCAGAACGTGCACGCCTGAAAGCTGAAGAACAAGCACAGGATGCCATTTCGTACGATGACGCAATGGCGGCCTTGAAAGCTCACCAGTTCGTAATGGAGGCAGACCAAGTGATGTTCCGCAACGGACAGACCGCATTTGTAAACTCCAACACCAACTTCGTATTGGTCAACCAAGGACGTGGCACCGTGCAGGTAGCCTTCAACACCGTATACCCAGGTCCTAACGGCATTGGCGGTGTAACAGTAGACGGAACCGTATCGGACATCCAAATGACTACCGACAAACGGGGCAACGTGAATTGTAACTTCAGCATCCAGGGTATCGGCATTTCCGCCCAGATATTCCTTACGCTGACCGATGGCGGGAACAACGCAACCGTAACCATCAGCCCGAACTTCAACTCCAACACCATGACTTTGAGCGGGAACCTGGTTCCGCTGGAACAATCCAACATATTCAAGGGACGTTCCTGGTAAAACCCTTATATAAATATATATATTCCCACTCCGCCACAAATCACACTAAAAAGTGTACATTTGTAGCGGAGTTTTTTATATACCAATGTCATGAGAGAATTTATCATTGCAGACAATCAAGATATCACCAAAGCAGGCATGATGTTCCTATTGGGCAGACAGAAAGACACCTCCCTGCTGCTGGAAGCCGACAACAAGGCAGAACTGATACAGCAACTACGCCTGCATCCCACCGCCGTTGTCATTCTGGACTATACCCTTTTTGATTTTTCGGGAGCCGAAGAGCTAATGGTACTTCACGAACGCTTCAAGGAAGCCGATTGGCTACTCTTTTCCGACGAATTGAGCCTACCGTTCCTGCGCCAGGTATTGTTCAGCAGCATGGCATTCGGCGTAGCGCTGAAGGATAATTCCAAAGAAGAGATACTGACCGCACTACAATGCGCCTCACGCAAGGAGCGATTCATCTGTAATCACGTCAGTAACCTGCTGCTCGCAGGCAACGGTTCCTCCTCCCCCACTCATCCTACCATCAAAGATGATTTACTGACTACTGCCGAACGGAGCATCCTAAAAGAGATAGCCCTGGGGAAAACAACCAAAGAAATAGCTGCCGAACGAAACCTCAGCTTCCATACGGTAAACAGCCACCGGAAGAATATCTTCCGGAAACTGGGTGTAAACAATGCGCACGAAGCCACCAAATATGCCATGAAGGCAGGCATCGTAGACTTGGTGGAATATTATATATAAATCTCCCCGCTCCCGACACACAGCCGGGCATCAGCATCATACACCACTCCGAACTGGCCCGGAGCAATGCCTTGCAGCTTTTCTTCCGAAACAATGCGGTAACCCTCCGCCTCCTTTTGCAACCTGCCTTTGACAAACTCCGGCGTATGGCGTATCTTGAAAGTCACCTCCACCTCTTCCTGCGCTCCCTTCCAGGGATTATCCGTAATGAAATGAAAATCGTACATACGGAATTCATAGCCGTATTGCAATGCCGTATCACATCCGCGGGACACGTAAATCACATTCTCCTCCACATCCTTGCGGACAACAAACCACGGTCCTCCACCCAACCCCAATCCTTTACGCTGGCCGATGGTATGAAACCAATAGCCCCGATGCTTGCCCAACTTTCTACCCGTTTCCAACTCCACAATATCCCCTTCCCTTTCGCCAAGGAAACGGCGCACAAAATCATTATAATCAATCTTTCCCAGAAAGCAGATGCCCTGACTGTCACGACGTCTGGCGCTGGGCAATCCGGCACGCAGGGCTATGTCACGAACCTCATTCTTCATCAGTCTGCCCAATGGAAACATCAGTTTGGAAACTTGCAGATAATCTATCTGTGCCAGAAAGTCGGTCTGGTCTTTCACGGAATCGGCAGCGGTACCGAGCCATGTCTTTCCATCCCTCAACACCGTAGTGGCGTAGTGCCCGGTTGCCGTGATATCGAAATCCTTCCCCACACGTTGCTCAAAGCACCCGAACTTTATCAGCTTGTTGCACATCACATCCGGATTGGGAGTCAAGCCACGTCTTATTTTATCAATGGCATAAGCCGCCACCTGGTCCCAATACTCCCGGTGCAGGTCCACTACTTCCAACGATAATCCATAACGCCGGGCAATGGCAGAAGCCATCTCCATATCCTCTTCCGCAGAGCAGTCCATATAATCGGCATCGTCCCTCCCTATTTTGATATAAAATAGAGAAGGACGGTAACCTTGTTCGCAAAGGAGATGTACCACCACGGAGCTGTCTACACCTCCCGACAATAATACAGCAATATTCATTCTATCGTATACTGTTATTCTTTTAAATTCTGTCAAATGCCTGGGACAAGTCGTCCAGCAAATCATCGATATGTTCTGTCCCGATGGAGAGGCGGACCGTGCCCGGTTTGATGCCTTGTTCTTCCAATTCCCGTGCACTCAATTGGGAATGGGTAGTGGTGGCAGGATGGATAACCAGGGATTTCACATCAGCCACATTGGCAAGCAACGAGAATATCTGTAAACTGTCAATAAACGTCTGCGCTTCCTTCACACCGCCCCGCACCTCAAACGTAAAGATAGAACCGCCTCCATTCGGAAAGTATTTCCCGTAAAGCGCGTGGTCAGGATGCTCGGGCAGGGACGGGTGGTTCACGGCAACCACTTTGGGATGCTTCTTCAAGAATTCAACCACTTTCAAGGCATTCTCCACATGACGTTCCACGCGAAGCGACAACGTCTCCAATCCTTGCAACAGAATGAAAGCATTGAAAGGACTGATTGTGGCACCGGTATCACGCAACAATACGGCACGGATACGGATGGCATAGGCAGCAGGACCGGCAGCGTCGACGAAACGTACTCCATGATAACTCGGGTCCGGTTCCGTCAGTTGGGGAAACTTCCCCGAGGCCACCCAGTCGAACTTGCCGCTATCTACAATAACACCACCCAAGGACGTACCATGCCCTCCGATGAACTTCGTTGCCGAATGGACTACAATATCTGCCCCATGCTCTATGGGACGAATCAAGTAAGGAGTACCGAAGGTGTTATCTATAATCAGAGGAATCCGGTGACGGTGTGCTATTTCAGCAACGGCATCAATGTCAATGATGTTGCAATTCGGATTTCCCAGCGTTTCAATGAATACTGCCTTGGTATTCTCCTGAATCGCTTTCTCGAAATTGTCCAGATTGCCCGGGTCCACAAAAGTAGTGGTAACCCCGTAGGCAGGCAATGTGTGGGCCAGCAGATTATACGTTCCGCCGTAGATGGTCTTAGCTGCCACGATATGGTCGCCTGCACGGGTGATATTCTCAAAGGCATAAGTGATGGCTGCCGCACCCGAGGCTACGGCCAATCCGGCAACACCGCCTTCCAGAGCCGCCACACGTTTCTCGAACACATCCTGGGTGGAATTCGTCAACCGCCCGTAAATATTCCCCGGGTCCTGCAAGCCAAAGCGGGCTGCCGCATGGGCCGAATTACGAAATACATACGAAGTTGTCTGATAGATAGGTACGGCGCGGGCATCAGTTGCCGGGTCGGGTTGTTCTTGTCCAACGTGAAGTTGTAGAGTCTCAAAGTGCAATTTCTTTGTTTCCATTGTCGTTTGTATTTTAGGTGAATAAACCGTTTCTCATTCGGATGTTGCAAAGATAGAGCGATAAGCCGGGGCAGACAATGACACAGATTAGGGAATTTTATACCACAATTGTGGTAGATAAGCAAGCAATTTTCTATCTTTAGATAAGATAGACTGCATTTCGGCAAAACTTTTTCATGCAAGCATGAAAGTTCTGCACTCAATTTGCACTATCTTTGCCCCCATGAAAGCAAGAAATATACTGATACTCATATTGGGAACCCTGATTCTTCCCATTTATCTGACTTCCTGCGGGGTGGACCGCTGGAAAGAGTATGCCGGACAGACCCAGACAGACCGCTGGATTGACGATACCATGCGTGTGTGGTACTATTGGGTAGACGCTATCCCCCATACCAACGACCTGAACTATTTTCAAGCCCCTTTCACTTTCTTTGCCTCGCTCAAATCCGAAGAAGACAAATTCTCCACCATCGACAGTCTGGTCAGCGTCACCACTACCCGCAGCATCCCCTATACGGATTACAGCTACGGATTCCAGTTCACTACCAACCAGATAGAAGTAGAAGGAGAAGAGAATGCCATTGTTGCACAGATTCTTTACGTTGCCGACGGAAGCCCGGCCTCGGAAATCGGGCTGAAACGGGGTGACTGGATTATGAAGATGGACGGGAACTTTATTACTGAACAGAATTATAAGAAACTGTATGGAAGTAGTGCCATGGAACTTACAGTAGGTTATTACGACGTGGAGAAAAATGCCATCGTTGCTTACGACAAACCCAGACAGATAGCATCGGCGCGTCCCGTCAACGACAACCCGGTGCACTATAAGAATGTATATACATCAGGCAGCAAGAAAATAGGTTATCTGGTCTACAACCACTTCAGTTCCGGCCCCACGGACAACAGTAATGAATATGACAACGACCTGCGCAGCGCATTCCAATATTTCGCATCACAGCAAGTCAACGAATTCATCCTTGACTTGCGCTACAACAACGGTGGATTACTGAGTTGCGCAGAATTGCTGTGTACCATGCTTGCACCTTCCTCCGCCTTGGGACAAGAGTTGGGGTACCTGGAATTCAACAACCGCTTCAATCCGCAGATAGTACCGTTCACCCTGAACTCCGGACTCATCGGAAACGGAGCAAACCTAAACCTGAATACTCTCTACGTACTTACCAGCAGCCAGACTGCCTCCGCCTCCGAAATGGTGATTAACTGCCTCGCCCCGTATATGGATGTTGTCATCATCGGCGGTACTACCGTAGGCAAGAATGTAGGTTCCAGGAATTTCTCCAGCCCCGAACTGATGATAACGATGAATCCCATCGTCTGCAAGATATACAATTCGGAAGGGAAATCTGATTATGAATCCGGATTCCAACCGGCCTACTCGGGATATGTAGTGAATGAGATGAGCGACATGTCACGTTTCCTGCCCTTTGGAGATACCAACGAAGCCTTATTGAGCACTGCACTCGGCGCCATCGACGGAAGCATACAACCGCCCGCACAAGAAGATACCCGTTCTTTAAGAGTGACCACTCTCGCAAACTCCATTGAACGCCGGGCAAGCCATGCCGTACGCATCAAATAAAAAGACCAATAGGATGAAACTAAACAGAAGAGTTACAATCATCACCCGATTTTCGGGAATCATGTTCAGCCTGCTGTTGCTCGGCGGACTGGCAGCTTGCAGCGATGATAACAATGGCAATGATACGCCAGAACCGGAGCCGTCAACCTACCCCACCACTCCTTTCTCCAAAATCGAACTCAAAGAAGTGATAGAGAGCGATGCGCAACCGGTTACTGCCACCCACACCTACCTTTACAACAGTGCAGGCAGGCTGACCAGCTACACCGGCAAACAGAGCTTTACAGCAGGAGACGAACTCTTCGAGATAGAGAATACCACTACTGTCGAATACAAGGACCATCAAGCCGTGATAACCGACGAAGCAGGTACAGTATCAACCTACACGCTGAATGACAAAGGTTATGCCACCACTTGTACCAGTCAGGATATGGCAGGAAATACCCGTACTTACACCTTCTCCTACCTCATCAACACCGAAGACAAATACTATCTGGAAAACATCACAGAAAGGCTGGACAACGGAAAAGAATACTCATCCATTACAATAGACTACAACAACTTCCGGGCATTACGCATACAGCAAAAGGTAGATGCTTTTGAGCACAACAGTATGGCTACCACACCCTCAGGCGATGAAATTGCAAATATCTCCGAAATACCAAGCCTATTCATTACGGACATGTATCCGCTTTCCATGCATGCGGTTGCCATATACGGGAAGATATTGGGAGAACCTGCAAACTACCTGATTACCCAACTCATCCCGGACAGCAACGGAGAAAGTGAAGAGACCACCACCTATACTTATACGTTGGATAACCGGGGTATCGTCACTTCCTGCCATGCAGTCGTCAGGCATATAAGGAACGGCTACGAGCAGGACTACACACGCGCCGTGAACTATACCATCGAATAACAAGTTACTTACTTCTTAAAGAACTTGTCGAAGAAAAGGACGTGATAGTCTATGGAGTTGTTCCAATACGTTCCGGTATGTCCACCGGGACGGGTGATAAAGTCATGGTCTATCTTCCTTGCCAGCAGCCGGTTGTGCAGGTCCTTGTTCACTTCAAGAAAGAAATCGGCCTCACCGCAGTCGATGATTAGCGCCAAGTCTCCATTTACAATCTTATCCAACTGGTTGACCACCGTATGTGCATCCCAAGATGCCTTGTTGGCAGCAAACTCTCCCAACTGCTTGCTCATTTCCCAATTCTGGGGGAACGGCCGTATATCCACTCCTCCACTCATACTGCCCGCCGCACCGAACACATCCTTATGGCGGATAGCACTCCACAAAGCACCGTGACCGCCCATACTCAATCCACTGATGGCACGCGCCTTTCTATCGGGAATGGTAGCATAGTTCCCGTCTGTATACTTCACCAATTCCGAGGTGACAAAAGTCTCATAACGGTAGGCAGGATTCTCCGGACTGTCCCAATACCAACTGTTCTTGCCGTCCGGACATACAAATATGATTCCTTTCTCATCCGCCATCTGCGGCAATTCCGGCTTTAGCTGCACCCAGCTCCGCGCATTGCCGCCATAACCGTGCAACAGATAAACCACCGGACAAGCCTGCTTGCCGATAGCCTTATCAGGCAATACATACACAACTTTTACATCCTTATTCATGGCTACACTTCTCACCAGCACCGTGTCTACACGTGCCGCCTGCAACATCACGGCAGACAGACACCACAAAAGCCCCAAGGCAGTAATTCTTTTTTTCATCTATTTATTGTTTATTTTTTCTAACGGATGGCAATATTAACAATAAATACTGAAAAATCATTATCTTTGCCTCACAAACTATTCAAAATCCACTATGGAATTTATTATCATTCTACTTTTACTTATCCTGAACGGTATTTTTGCCATGTATGAAATCGCCTTAGTCTCCTCAAGTAAAGCACGCCTTGAAACTCTTGTCGGAAAAGGGAACAAAAGAGCCAAAGGAGTATTGAAACAACTGGAAGAACCCGAAAAGTTCCTCTCCACCATCCAAATCGGTATTACTCTTATCGGTATCGTATCCGGTGCCTATGGCGGTGCCACCATCGCTGATGACGTAGAACCGCTGTTCGCCATCATTCCGGGAGCAGCCGCCTATGCCAAGACTCTTGCCATGATTACCGTAGTAGCCATCATCACCTATCTGTCACTCATCATAGGTGAACTGGTACCCAAATCCATCGCCTTGAATAACCCAGAACGATGGGCCACCATGCTCAGCCCTTTCATGATTGTGCTGACCAAGATCTCCTATCCGTTTGTATGCCTGCTGAGCGCTTCCACCAAACTGATGAACAAACTCATCGGACTGAACAGCGGCGAGGAACGCCAAATGACACAAGACGAACTGAAGATGATCCTCCACCAAAGCTCGGAACAAGGCGTCATCGACAAAGACGAGACAGAAATGTTGCGTGACGTGTTCCGCTTCTCGGACAAAAGAGCGAATGACCTGATGACCTATCGCCGCGACATCGTTGTGCTCCACCCCACAGACACACCGGAAGAGGTGCTGCGTATCATCCATGAAGAACACTTCAGCAAATATCTTCTGGTGGAACGGGGGAAAGATGAGATTATCGGCGTGGTTTCCGTAAAGGACATCATCTTGATGATGGGCGGCGAACAACCCTTCAACTTACGCAATATTGCCCGCCCTGCCCTATTTATTCCGGAAAGTTTGTATGCAAAGAAAGTTTTAGAGCTGTTTAAGAAGAACAAAAACAAGTTCGGAGTTGTTGTAGACGAGTATGGAAATACAGAAGGGATTATCACCCTGCACGATTTGACGGAAAGTATCTTCGGAGACATCCTCGAAGAGAATGAAACGGAAGAAGAGGAAATCGTTGTCCGTCAAGACGGTTCCATGCTGGTGGAGGCTTCCATGAATCTGGATGACTTTATGGAGGCAATGGACATTATGAACTATGATGACCTGAAAGAAGAAGACTTCACCACCTTGAGCGGTCTTGCCATGTTCTTGATAGGACGGGTGCCGAAAGCCGGAGACTTGTTCAGCTACAAAAACCTGGACTTCGAAGTAGTGGATATGGACCGCGGACGAGTGGACAAACTGCTTGTCATCAAGAAAGAAGAAGATGAATAACGAACGCTATTGCGTCTTTATAATTAATTTAAACCATTAAAGCAATGAAAAAAGTAATGATGATTGCAGCCTTTGCCGCTGCATTGGTATCCTGCCAATCAAAAGGAACCCAGAACAATGATGCTGTTGCCGTGGACGAAGGGGTAATGGCAGTTGCCGGCAATGACTCGTCTGCCGTAGCCGTATACGAGGGAATTCTTCCTGCTGCCGACGGTCCGGGCATCCAGTATGTATTGAGCGTGGACAGCGTAGGTCCTGATGGAGAAAGCGGTTATACGTTGGTAACAACTTATTTGGATGCCGAAGGCCCCGGAAAGAACAAAAGCTTTACTTCCAAAGGAAAGAAAGAAGTTATCCAGAAAGACGTCAATAACAAGAAGAAAACAGCCATTAAACTGACTCCAGACGACGGCGACACTCCGGTGTACTTCGTAGTAGTGAACGACACTACCTTGCGCCTTGTCAACGACAGCCTGCAAGAGGCGGTGAGTGACTTGAATTATGACATCATCCAGGTGAAATAGTCCATCCTTGCTTATAAGAAAGAACGGTATAGCCGGAATTACTGGATTCAGTGGTTCCGGCTACTGTTTTTTCAATGAAGAGGCATTTCAAACAAGAGAACAGAAGGCTATATCAAAAAGTTAGTATTATCTTTGTAGCTTCATCAAAGTATATATAAACATGAAACATTCTTCCGAAAAACCTTTAGCACCTGCCAACTACTCACGCTGTTTCAACAACCAATGCCCGAAAGCCGACAACTGCCTGCATCGCTTAGCTGCCCTTCGCGATACCCCCGAGTACCCGTCCATCCGCATCATCAATCCACTGTGCATTCCAGAGGAGAGCAGTCAATGCGCCTATTTCCAATCGACACAAAAGATACATGTTGCATGGGGAATCAGCCACTTGCTCGATGAAGTTCCCTACAAGAATCTCCAACCTCTGAAAAGCCAGTTGATAGCCCATTTCGGCCGCGGAAAATACTACCGCTTCTACCGGGAAGAATCTTACCTTTCCCCCGAAGACCAGAACTATATCCGCAGAACTTTCCACCAATACAACATTCCGGGAGAACCGGCTTTCGACTCTTACAGCGAGGAATACAAATGGTAGAAAGGTAATCTTCAGCCCCCTTTTCATGTCATTTTATCACTGAAAATATAGATAACACTTTAGTTCACAACGGTGAACACTTTGCTACAACAGTAAGAAACAAAGTGTTCACATACTATGAAACAAACTGTTCGCACTCAATAAAACAAACTGTTCTCCATATTGAAACAAACCGTTCTCCTTAGGGAAACAGACGGATTCCCTTTTGAAGCCCTACAAGGGGAATAATTATCGCCTGCGAAAATATAGGAGGAAATACAGCGACATAGTGCGATACCTATTCTCTGCAAAACGGGTGAACGTGTTCGGGAGGATATTGCAGCAACACGGGATGAGGTAAAGGAAAGAGAGGGGGAGATGGTATATTGTGTAGTAAAAGTAGAGAGGTAGAAAAGACGGAAAGGATTACAGTTGAAATAAATTCTTTTTCTTAACTTTGTGAAATAGAAACATCGAATATGACGATGAAGAAAATAAAAATATGAAAACAGCACTATCTATAAATCAACCGTTCAAGGATTGGGTAAACCACCTAAAACAAGACATTCGTAGTGCACAGATTAAAGCGGCTGTACGCGTGAACAGCGAACTGCTTCACCTTTACTGGCAACTGGGGGCAGAAATTATAGAACGGCAGAAAGAAATGACTTGGGGAAGCGGATTTCTCGAAGAGTTGAGTCGTGAGCTGATGGCAGAATTTCCTGATATGAAAGGGTTCTCATATAGAAACATACGCAGTATAAAACAGTGGTATCTATTTTATAATGAGCCATATACAATTTGGCAACAAGTTGTTTCCAAATTAGGTGAAGAGAAATTTTTCTCCATCCCTTGGGGGCATCATCTCTATATCATCTCCCAATGCAAGGAAGTGGATAAGGCTCTATTCTATCTGAATGAAACTGTAGAAAACGGCTGGAGTCGTGCCGTTTTGCTCAACTTTCTTGATACCAATCTCTATGAGCGGCAAGGCAAAGCGGTAAACAATTTCAGTCGTCTGCTACCAAAACCGCAAAGTGACCTAGCTCTACAGACACTCAAAGACCCCTATAACTTCGATTTCCTGACCATTACCAAAGATTTTCAAGAATTAGAGTTAGAAAAGGTTTTGACACAAAATATCACTCGTTTTCTGCTTGAATTGGGTAAAGGATTTGCATTCGTAGGACGTCAAATGCCTTTGGAAGTAGGCGATGAAACAATCTATCCCGACTTGCTTTTCTACCACTTGGAACTGCGTTGTTATTGCGTAATCGAGCTAAAAGTGCAGAAGTTCAAACCTGAATTTATAGGTCAACTCGGTACTTATATCAGTGCCGTAAACCATCTAAAATGTAAACCTGGCGATAACCCCACCATCGGCTTGCTTATCTGCAAGACAAAAAACCAAGTAATGGCGCAATATGCACTGGAATCAACAAATCAGCCTATCGGCATATCAGAGTATGAGCTGTCTAAGCTGATTCCCGAAGATATTAAAAGTCAACTGCCTTCGATTGAGGAAATAGAGGAACAAGTAAAGAGAATTCAAGGAAAAAAGAAGGAAGAGAGATGAAGGTTATCTTGTATCAATATAGTGAACTTATTCGGAGAAAAGATAAGTCTATTGGTGAAGCATGTGAATATACCACATGACTCAATAGAGTAAAAAAAATCAAAAACAACTGAATATGTTAGACAACAATAAAATACAGTACATTGGAAAGATTGAGAACTCTAATAATGTAGTTATTATCAATGGAAATCTAACAATTGATGGGCAAATCTCTAAAGACCTCCAGACCTCTTGCCTCGAAATCCTACGGACAGACTTTGATAAATACACTACCACAGCCATAGAACAAGCTAAACAAGAAATTGAAGAGTGTATAAAAAGTATTCTTGAAAAGCTAGCAAAAGAACAACAAAAACACCTGACTGAAAGGTTCCAGTCTTTATCTATGCAAGCCTTTTTACATGATACCCTAATTGAATATATTTCCACAGAAGATAAAAGAGCAAAAGAGTTTATTATAGACGTTTTAATTGACAGACTAAATTTTCAAAACATATCAACAGAAAAAGCCATATTAAACGAAGCGATAAAACTTATACCTAACCTAAATGCATCAACATCTGCTTTGATTACCTTCATGATGCTTAGACAGCAGATGGTCAATCCTTCTATTTCATTTATGCTGGAACTGTTTTTCAAACAACTCTCCCCCATTGTTGACATAGCTTACAATATTAAGACCATTGATATCGAGTATATAATTCAAAGAAATGCTACCATGAATATTTCTGGTTTTTATCCGATAGATACTTTTGAGAATCATTTACTGAAACAATATGATTTATTCTTCAGGCAAAAAATAGACAGACGTTTTTTAGAGGACTTCAAATCAATTCATCCCGAAATTATGAATGCAGTAAACGATATGGGAAGTTGTATGTTTTGTACGTCTCACGAAGAAGACACACTTTCTTTTACAGAGGTAAACAGTGATCTTTTCTATAAAAAATTAAAAGTTAGAGAACAAGAATATCTTATTCCTTTGATTGAAGAGTTTAAAAAGGAAATGCCACCGTTTACAGCCACAGAAGTCAGAAACTATTTTTGTAATTTAAATAAGAACTGGGAGCAAGTATTCAATCTACTAAATAGTTCTACATTAACAAGATTAAGTTTAAGTATCTTAGGATTATATATTGGAACAAAAATCATAGGGAAACTCACTCATTCATCACCGTTATCCATATCTAACTTTAATAAATACATACAAATATGAGCAATCCAGTAGAATTCATACAAAATAATAAAGAGTGGTTAGTTCCCATCATTATAGCCATTTTGACAGCTCTAATTACAGAAATATGTAACTTATTTCGTAAAAGTGGGAAAAGCCACAAACAAAAAGTAGGAAAAATCAGTAAAAGCCATCATATAACTCTCATTAATGGAGAGGTGAATCACCACATTGAAAAAAATAATATGACAAAAGGAAAGAAAACATAATGCTACCCCTATAGCCTTTTCAATACTTTCTCTACCTTTGTAACATTAAACCAAATAAAGTCAAAATGACATGAAGAAACAGATTGCTATACTGACCACCTCCCTGCTCATATTGAACGGATGCGGTTACGTACCCGCCATCGGACAATACCTAAAACAGAACGGACTGGCAGTAGTCATCGGGTACGAAGTGACACACGCCGTAGTTAAACAATAAAACCGGAAACATATATGGCCGATAATTATCTTGAAAATCAGTACGAGCAATACCAGGCACGCAAAGCAGCTTGGGAGAAAGCGAAAAAATCCGGCAAGGTACAAACGCTACATAAGCCGACACTTCCCCTCAAAAAAGGCGGAAAGAAAGTTTTCGTGACCGGAGGTGCCGGGGGGATTGGCAAAGCCATTGTAGAAGCCTTCTGCAAGCTTAATTACCAAGTAGCCTTTTGTGACAAGAATGAACTGGAAGGACAACAAACCGCCCAAGCCACCGGAGCACAATTTCACCCCGTCGACCTAAACAGCAAAGAAGCATTGGAACTTTGCCTGCAAAATATTTTCAAGGAATGGGGGGATATTGACATCATTATAAACAATGCCGGCATCAGTGAATTCTCTCCCATCACAGAAACGAGTGTGGAGACGTTCGATAAAATATTGTCTGTGAATTTACGTCCGGTATTCATTACTTCACATGCGTTGGCAGTACACCGCAAAAGTCAAAACAGCACGAATACCTACGGAAGAATCATTAATCTCTGTTCTACCCGCTATCTGATGAGTGAACCGGGCAGTGAAGGATATGCAGCTTCCAAAGGAGGTATCTATTCATTGACGCATGCGTTGGCTTTATCGCTTGCAGAGTGGCACATCACGGTCAACTCCATCTCTCCGGGCTGGATTCAGACACACGATTATGAACAATTACGGGCAGAAGACCATTCACAACATCCCTCCGGACGGGTTGGCAAACCGGAAGATATTGCCCGTATGTGCCTATTCCTATGTCAAGACGAAAACGACTTCATCAATGGCGAAAACATCACCATTGACGGAGGCATGACCAAAAAGATGATTTATCGGGAATAGCCCTTTTATAAAACAATCTGCCCAACATAATAATTATAGGATATGAACATGAAAAAGTCTTTTATAGGAATCCTGGCAGCAACCATCATCCTCAGCGGATGCGGCACAAGCCAGATGGCTGCAGGCGACCCTAACGCAGTGCTCGCAGGAGCTGCCATCGGAAGTAATGTAGGCGGTGCCATCGGCGGGCTGATAGGTGACAGTAACGGAGGCTGGCGAGGAGGATACCGGGGTTCCGCCATCGGCACCATCATAGGAACCATTGCGGGAGCTGCCATTGCCAATGCAGCCACAGCCCCCAAAAAGCAGGAGGAGTACAGCTACCGGATAGAAAGGACACAGCCCTATCCCCCGCAATCCGGAAGACAGCCGCAAGCATCGGCCATCGACCACTTGAGGATACGGAATATACGTTTCATTGACGACAGCCGCAACCACGTCATCAATTCGGGCGAAAACTGTAAAGTGATTTTTGAAATCATGAACGAAGGAAACAAAACAGCCTACAACGTAGTGCCGGTGGTGGCGGAAACCACGGGCATGAAGCGCATTTACATATCACCGTCGGTCATGATAGAGCAAATAACTCCGCACAACGGTGTGAAATACACCGCCAACATCAGTGCCGGAGAACGGATAAAGACGGGTAACGTCACCATACGCATAGCCATAGCCGACGAGTATGGGGACGAATATGACTGGCAGGAGTTTTCGTTGCCCACACAACGGTAGAACAATGTCTTAACAGTAGTTTTTAAAAAGAAATGGAACAACAGCAATCTTCTTTCAAAGAAAAAGAACGCATAGAATTACGGGAACCCCGACGCTTCAAAGTCACCATCTACAATGATGACTTCACCACCATGGAGTTTGTGGTAAAAGTACTCACCACCGTCTTTTACAAATCATCGGCAGAAGCGGAAACACTGATGCTGCAGGTGCACAAGAGCAACTCCGCGGTAGTGGGCATCTACTCATACGACATCGCCCACTCCAAAGTACAGAAAGCCACCCGCATGGCACGCAATGAAGGTTTCCCCCTCCGGCTCACCGTCACCCCGGAGGAAGAAGAATAAGAAGAAAGAAACAATATGGATATAAAAAATACGATATTCGTAAACCAAGCATTCGCTTCCGCACAAAGAAAGGCCGAGTCTTACCGGCACGAGTTCATCATGCCCGAACATCTGCTGAGCGCCATTATAGAGCAGGAACCCTTTATCCACACCCTGCAAGATACCTTCTACAATTATGTGGAGCTCAGCATCTCGCTGGAAAACTATCTGACGGAAGAAGTGGACACTGTCCCCGACAATGTGGAATACGAGTTGGGACTTTCCGTCCAGCTCAGCTCACTCCTGCAACATGCCTATACGGTGACAGAGTATTCCAGCGCCGAAGAGCTGGATGTTCCTCATCTGATACAAGGCTTGCTGCAACTGGAAGATTCCTGGGCATGCCATTTCCTGAAGGAAGCAGTCGGCGGCGACCTGCCCGAATTCCTCAGCCTGCTCATCACCCACTACGAAGAAGCGGAGCTGGCAGAAGAAGCAGGCGGTACGCCATCTCCCGATGAACAAGAGAAAACAGAACCGTGGCGTAACTACGTGACCTGCCTCAACGACCATCTGGCAGGCCACAACCCGCTTATCGGCAGGGAGATGGAGTTGGAGCGAACCATACAAGTGCTCTGCCGCAAAGAAAAGAACAACCCGTTGCATGTGGGCGAACCCGGTGTAGGCAAAACAGCCCTTGCCTATGGGCTTGCCGCCCGTATCGAAGCGGGCAACGTCCCCGAACGGCTTGCCGGCTTCCGCATTTATGAGCTGGACTTGGGCAGTCTACTGGCAGGCACACAATATCGCGGCGATTTCGAGAAGCGGCTGAAAAGTATCATGGAAGGCATCGGTCGTGAGGGAAATGCCATCGTCTACATCGACGAGATACACAACCTGATAGGCGCCGGACGCACGGGTGAAGGCTCCATGGATGCCTCCAACATGCTGAAACCCTATCTGGAAACCGGGGCAATACGTTTCATCGGTTCCACCACCTACGACGAGTACAACCGCTACTTCGCACGCAGCAAGGGACTGGTACGCCGCTTCCAGCAGATAGACATACTGGAACCGAGCATTGAAGAAGCCATACATATCGTAGAAGGCCTGAAAGAGAAATACGAAACCTACCACGGCGTCACCTACGAGCCCGACGTCATCCCCTACGCCGTAAAGGCAAGCGCCCGCTACATCAGCGACCGTTTCCTGCCCGACAAAGCCATCGACCTGGTGGACGAAGCAGGAGCTTACCGGGAAATACATCCCGCAGACTCCGGAGAACAGACCGTGGACAAGGCACTGATAACCGACATACTGGCACGTACCTGCAAAGTCAATGCCCTCGCCATGAAAGAGGAGGATACCACCGCCTTGGAAAGCCTGCACGAACGCATCAGCTCCCGCATCTACGGGCAGGAAGAAGCCGTCCGTCAGGTGGTGGAAGCTGTGCAAATGTCCAAAGCCGGGCTGCTGGACGAAAACAAACCGATGGCAAGCCTGCTCTTTGTAGGCCCCACCGGAGTAGGAAAGACCGAGGTTGCCAAAGTGCTCGCCGCCGAGCTGGGCATCGCCCTGCAACGTTTCGACATGAGTGAATATACCGAAAAGCATACCGTAGCCAAACTGATTGGCTCGCCTGCCGGCTACGTGGGTTACGAGGACGGCGGCCTGCTGACCGACGCCATACGCAAGACCCCAAACTGCGTGTTGCTGCTCGACGAAATAGAAAAAGCGCATCCCGACGTATTCAACATCCTGCTGCAAGTAATGGACTATGCCGTACTGACCGATAACAAAGGGCGGAAAGCCGACTGCCGCCACGTGGTCCTCATCATGACCTCCAATGCCGGAGCACAATATGCCCGCCAAGCGTCCATCGGCTTCAACAGTCAGGTCACCGCCGGAGAAGCCATGCTGAAACAAGTCAAGAAAACCTTTAAGCCCGAATTCATCAACCGCCTCTCTGCCACGGTGGTCTTCCATGACATGGACCGCCCGATGGCATCACTTATCCTTGACAAGAAACTCGGAGAACTGGGCAGCAAACTGTCCTCCCGTCAGGTGGAAATGGAATTGAGCCAGGAAGCACACGAATGGCTGCTCCAACGGGGCTTTATCCCCGAATACGGCGCCCGGGAGATGGACCGCGTGATAGCCTCGCACTTGAAGCCTCTATTGATGCGAGAAATTCTGTTCGGCACACTGAAGGCGGGAGGAAAAGTATCCGTACAAGTGGAAAACGGAGCATTGAAACTACAACCCACAACCGAATAACGATATGGTCTTTCAACTGACGGATAAACTTGCTTTCCCCGATCCTCACTACGGTGATCCCGACGGGTTGCTCGCCGTGGGCGGTGACCTCTCTATCGACCGCCTCATCCTGGCGTACTCCAACGGTATATTCCCCTGGTACGCATTTCGAGAAGAATTGATACAATGGTGGTGCCCGATGGACCGCTTTGTCATCTTTCCAGACGAAATCCATATCTCCCACTCCATGCGTACGCTCATCAACAAAGGAAAGTACGAGATCACCTTTAACGAGGCTTTCGAAGACGTCATACAAACCTGCGGAGAATTGCGGATGGAACAAGAAGGGGCCTGGCTCGGAAGGAAGATGATGGAAGCCTATACGCACCTGCACGAACAAGGCTTCGCCGCCAGCGTGGAAGTGTGGGAAGAAGAGCAATTGGTCGGTGGGCTGTACGGAGTGACCCTGGGACGTTGCTTCTTTGGAGAGAGTATGTTCTCACTCGTTCCCAGCGCCTCGAAGCTGGCCCTCATCCATCTTGCTCAATTCTTCAGGGAACATGGAGGCGTCATGATAGATTGCCAGTTCGAAACTCCTCACCTCAAGACAATGGGAGGCAGGCACATCAGTTACGACGAATATATGACATACATCGAACAAGACTACCGCTTCTAAAAATAATAACGAAAGAAAGATTTACAGTACAAACGGCCGTTATAAGAGAAAAGTAGTATCTTTGCAACATCATGTTGCACCGTTTTACTACTTCCATAACCGACATTCCGCTTCCGGAAAGGTTCACCTATCCTTTCTGCTATACTCCGCACCCATTATGTATATTGGCAGCCAAAGAAGTACAAAGCTATCTTACCCGACAAACTGCATGGAAGGACGAACTGCGCCAAGGCAAAATGTTCGGGGTGCTGATTGTACAGACCGAGCATGGAGAAACCGGATATTTAGCCGCATTCTCAGGCATATTGGCCGGAAAGAACCTACACCCCTTTTTTGTTCCTCCCGTATATGACTTGCTACAGCCACAAGGCTTTTTCAAGATAGAAGAAGAGAACATATCTTCCATCAACCGCAACATCCGGCAACTGGAAAATGACAAAGCATATGCTGCCTTATCAGCAGAGCTTGCCCGAACCATCCGGTCGGCAGAAGACATACTGGCAACAGCCAAAGCACAGTTGAAAGAAGCCAAAACAGCCAGAGAACAGCGCAGAAAAGAAAAAGAACTCAATGCGCAGGAAGAAGCCGAACTGATACGGGAAAGCCAGTTCCAAAAGGCGGAATATAAACGTCTGGAACGTTCATGGAAAGCAAGGATTACCACACTACAAACGCAGACAGAAGACTGGGAAAGACGGATTTCAGCATTGAAGTCTGAACGTAAAACCCGCTCTGCAGCATTGCAGCAAAAGCTATTCGAACAGTTCGGGATGCTGAACTACCGGGGAGAAGTCAAGAATCTCTGTGAGATATTCGGGCAGACCGTGCACAAGACACCTCCTGCCGGTGCGGGTGAATGCGCAGCCCCCAAACTGCTGCAACAAGCTTATCTGCACGGATGGAAACCTATTGCCATGGCCGAGTTCTGGTGGGGTGATTCCCCCAAGACAGAGATACGCCATCACGGCCACTATTATCCGGCTTGCAAAGGAAAGTGCGAACCTATACTGCAACACATGCTGCAAGGTCTACAAGTAGAGGAAAACCCCATGTTGAAAAGAATGCAGGTACCCTCCCAAAATTTGGAGATTGTTTATGAGGACCCATGGCTTTCGGTCATCAACAAACCGGCAGGAATGCTGTCTGTTCCCGGCAAGGAAGATGCAGTCTCCGTCTATAGCCTGATGCGCAGGCAATATCCCGAAGCTGACGGTCCCCTGACGGTACATCGTCTCGACATGGGCACTTCCGGTTTAATGCTCATTGCCAAGAGCAAGCGCGTACACCAGAACCTTCAAGCCCAATTCAAGAACCGCCTGGTCAGGAAACGTTATGTCGCACTGCTCGAAGGTATCGTCCCAGAGGACAAAGGTACGGTCGACCTCCCGCTTTGCCTGAATCCACTTGACCGCCCACGGCAAATGGTACACACCGAACACGGGAAGCCCGCCATCACCGATTATCAAGTTCTGGAACGTCTGGACGGAAAGCGGACCCGTATCGCTTTCTATCCGCGCACGGGAAGAACCCATCAGCTACGTATACATGCAGCACACCCGCTTGGCTTGCACTGCCCCATCATCGGTGATGAACTTTACGGGAAGAAAGCAGAACGGCTTTATCTGCATGCCGAGTATTTGGAGTTTCCCCATCCTATCACGGGAGAAACCCTAAAGATTACCAAAAAAGCCGAATTCTGACCGTCTGCTGATTTATAATCAGCAAAGTAATACAATAAATGATGATCCTATAAACCATAATAATCAGACTCATGAGAATACATCATATCGCCATCTGGACCTTCCGACTGGAAGAGATGAAAGAGTTCTACACCTGTTACTTCAACGGGAGCAGCAATGAAAAGTACATCAACCCCAAAAAAGGATTCGAATCTTATTTCCTTCACTTCGATGAAGGAACGGATTTGGAACTGATGAGCCGTACAGACATACAGAATACCCCTATTGAGGAAAACAGACTGGGGCTGACCCACTTTGCCTTTGCCTTCGACAGCCAGGAAGCTGTCCTCCGACAGACAGAACGGCTACGTACAGCGGGATATACCATCGCAGGAGAGCCCCGTACTTCCGGCGACGGGTATTTTGAAAGTGTCGTCCTCGACCCGGACGGTAACCGTATAGAATGTGTATTCAGGGCATAGTCTCTCAATCAGAGGAGACAAAGCTTCTCAACAGTTTTATCTCCTCTGCCCAAAGCGATTCATCGGGCGTCTCCAAAATAATAGGTATACCGTCAAAACGCACATCTTGCATAAAGCGCCGGAAGAAATCCATACCTATCAGCCCCTTGCCGATGCTGTCGTGACGGTCTACTCTGGAGCCGAGTGCTTTCTTGGAGTCATTCAGGTGTATACCGCGCAGATAGCCGAAACCTACCGCTGTGTCAAACTCCTCAAACACCTTGTCATACTCATTCACTATATCATAGCCTGCTGTATACGTGTGGCAGGTATCAAGGCAAACTCCAACGCGAGACTTGTCATCCACCCGGTCAATGATATGTCCCAGCTGCCAGAACTCGTTTCCCACATTGCTACCCTGCCCGGCTGTGTTCTCTATGACAGCCACCACATCGTGCGTCTTGCCCAATATAAGATTAATGGATTCAGCGACCTTGTCCAGACACTCTTCCACGGAAATCTTATTCAGATGGCTGCCCGGATGAAAATTCAGTAACTTCAGCCCTAATTGTTCGCAGCGCTGCATCTCATCCAGAAAAGCGGCACGGCTTTTCTGTAACCCTTCTTCTTCGGGATGCCCTAAATTTATCAGATAACTGTCGTGAGGCAGGATATAGCGGGAATCGAAGCCAAGCTTCCCGCAATTTTCCTTAAACACCCTGATACTCTCCTCCGTCAGCGGCCTTGCCACCCACTGACGCTGGTTCTTGGTAAACAAGGCAAAAGCATTTGCCCCTATCTCACTGGCATTGACGGGAGCCGCTTCCACTCCCCCACTGGCCGATACATGTGCACCTATAAATTTCATAATCTTATTGTATTTGCTCTTTCATGAATTCCCACTGGCATTTTTTCATGTCCACACACCCATTCTTTCTGAACGTCACGCCCTCTGCCTCCAGCAAAGCCCGCTGTTCCGCCCAGCACGGTGCCAGCCTGCCCTGGCTGTTCACTACCCGATGGCAGGGCAAACACATGCCGTCGGGCACATCGTGCATAGCATGTCCCACCATGCGCGAACATTGAGGTCTTCCGACAAGATAGGCTATCTGTCCGTACGTCACCACCCGCCCCGGAGGGATTGCGGCCACTACATTATAAACCTCCTGCTGAAAAGTGTCTTTGTCCATAAAAGTCTGGTTTGGGAAGGCAAAGATATGATAAATTCAGCAGGTATGCGAACAGACGTTACAAGAAAGTGGCTGCGCCGAGCGGATTGTATGTATAGGTGACATTACGGGCACGGATGATTTCGCCCGTCGGGGTAAACAATATCTGATATTTCGTCTGGAGATTTGCCATCCCTACCTCTACCGCCACGATGGACTGCCATTTGGGAAACTGTACCCAAGTGACATTCTGCACCATCCCTCCGGAATATTCACTGGCGGCAAAAGCATTGTAAACGGCAGGGGGCACTTCGTCCATTGTCTCCCAGTCCGTCTGCTGCATTACCCATTGCGCCTGCCCGTCAAACCAGACTTTTGTATCAAAACCGTTCATCAGGAAATCTGCCACATAATAAGACTCATCATGCGACCAGGCAACATCATCCGCCGTAGGATACATTTTCTTCAGTGCAGCTTGTACATCAGCAGGCGCCCAATCGGCAGAAGCCGAGACTGATACCATCAGCATCAAAACCAGAAAAGAGAATTTCAACTTACTCATAACTTCATCAGATTATCATATTATGAGAAGAACGGCATACAGTAGATTTTGTTCACCAGCAACTCCCGGCCGTCAACTCTCAACCATTCAGCAATTAAAAAGAGATATCCATTGTAATTCAATAGAAAATGACTAACTTCACACCAGAAATGCAGAAGTATGATAAGAATACATCCCATATCCGGCAACAAAAAGCAATATCTTGACCTGCTGCTGCTTGCCGACGAACAAGAGTCTATGATTGACCGTTATCTGGAACGGGGAGAGATGTTCATCCTATCCGATAATGACACAGTTAAAGCGTCTTGTGTAGTCACCTGTGAGGATAAAGGAATCTACGAGATAAAGAGCATAGCTGTCTATCCGGAATGCCAGCGCCAAGGATATGGAAGACAACTGATAGCATTCGTTCTTGAACATTATAAAGACCGGTGCCATACCATGCTTGTCGGCACTGGAGATAGTCCACTAACCATCCCCTTCTATGAAAGCTGCGGATTTGCATACTCACACCGGGTACCCGATTTCTTTATCGATAATTACGACCACCCCATATTTGAAGGAGGCAAGCAACTGAAAGACATGATTTATCTGAAAAGGACGCTTCAACCAAAATAATATCCTATATTTGCATATCACTTAACTCCACACATTATGGAAGCTAAACTTTGCCAAAGCTGCGGAATGCCCTTGTCATCTGCAGAAGTACTCGGAACCAATGCCGACGGTAGCCTCAACGAGGAATATTGCACCTATTGCTACCAGCACGGCAATTTTGCACAAGACTGCACTATGGACGAAATGATAGAACACTGTGCACAGTTCACCGACGAATTCAACAAGAATTCCGGAATGAATTTCACTAAAGAGGAAGCCATTGCCGGTATGAAAGAATTCTTCCCGACCTTGAAACGCTGGCAGTCCAAACAATAAACATGCCGTCCCGTATCGAGCAGGAAAAACGGACAGTAGAACGGATGGTCCGCCTCTACTGCCGGAAAAAGGAAGGTAACAAGCAATTGTGTCCCCAATGCGAGGAACTGCTGGGGTATGCCCGCACTCGTCTTTCACGCTGTCCTTTCGGTGAGAATAAATCCACCTGCAGGCAATGCAGCATTCACTGCTACAAGCCCAAAATGAAAGAACGGATGCGTGAAGTCATGCGGTATGCCGGACCACGGATGCTGTTATATCATCCCGTAGCGGCACTCTGCCATTTGTGGCAGGAGTATGTCCATCAGTATCTCACCAAACGCTTCGGAGTCCCGCGCCAGGAACAGCACAAACAATAAACCGTATCCAGGTCGTATCCTTCCAATGAAGAGGTGCTGTCTTTAGGCACAATCTCGCCTTTGTCAGAGATATAGACCGGCAGGCGCTCACCTTGTCCATTCATCACAAAAAATGCCCCCACTTTGCATTGAGGGCATACCATCTTACGCATAATCAATTGAAATAATACAAAAATATAGCTACCCCTTCCAGTGCCTTCTTCTTTTCACCTTGTATCTCGATGGCAAACTTTATTTCCGCCTTTGCCACGCCGCGCAGATTCGACAGAGATTGTAAATGGGCAACCAGCCGGATGCTCTGTCCGGACAATACCGCCTGACCGAACTTCATCTTGTCCATACCATAATTAATCATCATCTTCAGGTTGTTCACTTCAATAATCTGATTCCACAGATATGGCAACATGGACAAGGTGAGATACCCATGTGCAATGGTGCTCTTAAAAGGACTTTCCACTTTGGCACGTTCCGTATCGACATGTATCCATTGATGGTCCAATGTCGCATCAGCAAACAGATTGATACGCTCCTGAGGAAGCTCTACATATTCCGAAACACCGATTTGCTGGCCTACCAGCTTTTCAAAATCCTCGTACGAGTTGATAATCACTTTTTCCATTACTCTCTATTTTATTGATAAATTATAAATTCACGCGCTTTATCCACATATCAGCCATTCGTTTATGCCCTGCAGGAGTGGGGTGGATACCGTCCCAAATCCAATAGGTGTCTTGAGAAGCCGGAGCAGTGCCGAGAATTTCATCGAACATCGCATTATAAGGAAGAAATACCGTCTGATAGTCTTTCGCTATCCTCTCTACGATGGCGGCACAGCGACGTACCAGACTGTCACGTTCTGCAAAATCCCCACTCTTGCGCATATTGCCGACATTGGCAACAAAAGGAGCGCCCAGCACTATCTTCAATTCCGGATTGACCTGCAAAGAACGGTCAAGCAAGGAACGGTAACATTTCTCCCATCCTTCAAAATCAAAAGGCTCTTTTTTGTCACCCTGCAGATAGTAATGTACATCGTTTGTCCCCACCAAGACGGAAAGCACATCCGGTTTCATTCCAATGACATCCTCTTCCCAGCGTTTCTCCAAATCCCTGAGAGTGTTTCCACTGATGCCACGATTAAAAAAAGCATATTCCTTTTCCGGGAAATCTCCTTGATAATGACTTGCACACAAATACATATAGCCGCTACCATAAATATGGTTCATATCCCAAAGACTTCGCTCCGCAGTCGGTTTGGGCATCCCACAGGCATTCCCCCAGTTACCGTCCGTGATAGAATCTCCGATAAACAAGACACGCGGGCCGCTTGCATGGAGTAAGAGTGATATGCAGAAAAAAACTATTACAAAGAGTCCAATACGCTTCATGGCATTTTCTTGTTAAGATGTAAAAATTGCAACAAATATACGTCTTATTCCGGCAAGTACAAAAACTCGGGTACCTTTTTCCCATTTCCCCAAAACACATATAACCCTTATTTTTATTTCCGTTCATCACATATTAATTTGGAAATAATGTATCTTTGTCAATATCTTAATTGTTGTGACAGAACAAAAACACCACTATTAAAGATTCCGGTATGAATTCTAAATTTGATTATGACTTACTGTCAGCAATGATGACCAATGCCAATATGGGATGGTGGGAAGCTGATTTAAAGACCGAAAGTTACATTTGCTCCGGATATATCTCCCGGTTGCTGGGACTGGATGAGAATGGAACCATCAGCTTTAAAGATTTCAACAAACGTATTCTGAAAGAGGAACAACGGCATACTACCACACATTCCTTCAACAATATCCGGCAGGCACAAGAGACTGTATATCTGCTCAACACAGTAGAGGGTCCAACGTGGATAAGAAGCAAGGTATGCCTACAGAGAACCGACGAAAACGATAATGTCAAAATCTACGGCATTGCCGAAACACAAGACGGTCCCGACATGTCATCGGCATCCCAAGCCTTACAAGAGCGTAACCGTCTCCTCCATAATATTTATAAATATCTTCCGGTAGGAATTGAGCTCTATAACCGAGAGGGAATATTGATAGATATGAATGACAAAGAGCAGGAAATGTTCCATCTCAAACAGAAAGAAGATCTACTTGGAATCAATATTTTCGAGAATCCGATTTTCCCGGAAGAGATGAAAAGTAAGTTAAGAAAACATGAAAATGCAGACTTCACTTTCCGGTATGACTTCTCTAAAATAGGCAATTACTACAAGACACAGAAGAAGACGGGCACCATAGACCTTGTAACCAAAGTCACAAGCCTTTACGACGATAATCACAACCTGACCAACTATCTGCTAATCAACGCAGACAAAACGGAAACGACCGTCGCTTACAACAAAATACAAGAGTTCGAGAGCCACTTTGAGCTTATAGGTGACTATGCCAAAGTGGGATATGCCAATTATGACCTTCTTAATGAGCAAGGCTATGCCCAACGCAGCTGGTACAAGAACTTGGGTGAGAAAACAGGAACACCGTTGTCCGAAATCATCGGAACCTACAATCATCTCCACCCAGACGACCGTACTATCATGCTTGACTTCCTACAGAATGTAAAGAGAGGACTGGCACACAAGCTCAGCCGGGAAGTACGTGTTCTTAAAGAAGACGGTTCTTTCATGTGGACCCACGTCAACATCATTGTAGAACGCTACATGCCTGAACAGAACATCATAGAGATTATCTGCATCAATTATGACATCACCCAATTAAAGAAGACGGAAGCAATGCTGATACAAGCCAAGGAAAAGGCCGAAGAGGCAGACCGGCTGAAATCCGCTTTCCTTGCCAATATGAGCCATGAAATCCGCACGCCGCTAAATGCGATTATCGGTTTCTCCAGCCTGCTGCACTATGTGGAAAACGAGCAGGAAAGGGAACAGTACATCTCTTTGATAAACCACAACAACCAACTGTTGCTCAAACTAATCAACGACGTTCTGGACCTTTCCAAGATAGAGGCCGGACATATAGAGCTCCATTCCGAATGGTTCAATCCGGCAGAACTCATCGAGGAAAGTATTACCGAGTACGAACGGAACGTTCCGGCAGGAGTAAAACTCTTTGCCAGGCATCCGGCAGCCCCCGGCCAGATAGAGCACGACCCGATGCGCATCAAACAGATACTGAACAACTTCATATCGAATGCACTGAAAAACACCGTGCAGAGACATATCGAAGTGTGCTACGAAATGGACACAGACAGCATAAGAATCAGTGTTTCCGATACTGGATGCGGTATTCCCCCCGAAAAACTGGGAATGATATTCGAACGGTTCGAAAAGGTGGACTCCTTTGCCCAAGGTGCCGGATTAGGACTCTCCATCTGCAAATCCATCGTTGAGAAAATGAATGGAGTGATTACCGTAGATTCGACAATGGGAGTGGGAAGCACATTCACCGTGGAACTGCCCTGCTGGACAAGACCATCCTGACAACAAACGAAAAACAATGATTTATGACCGCACAGAAAGAATTTACCCTGACCCCTCGCCGGCGTGGCTTTCACCTGGTGACAGAGGAGATTATACGCAACCTTCCACCGCTTCCGCCTGCCGGAATCCTGCATCTGTTCATCAAGCATACAAGCGCAGGCCTCACCATCAACGAGAATGCAGACCCTGACGTACAGACAGATATGGAAGCCATCTTCAACCGCCTCGTAAAAGAACGGGAACCTTATTACCAACATACATGCGAAGGCGATGACGATATGCCCGCCCATGCCAAGGCAACCCTCAGCGGAACCAGCCTCACCATCCCCATCACCAATGGGCGTCTGAACATGGGTATCTGGCAAGGCATCTATCTCTGCGAGTTCCGCAACCGGGGCGGAGGAAGAAGAATTGTAGCAACCGCCATCGGATAATCCCCTATCATCATGCAGAAAGCCATCATCATCGGTGCCACTTCAGGCATCGGACAAGAAGTAGCCAGGATACTTGTACAACAAGGCTGGCATATAGGCATTGCCGTCAGAAGGAAAGAGGCATTGCATGCCCTGCAAGCCACCGCACCCGACCGGATAGTCACGGAACAGCTGAACGTTACGGAAGAGACAGCGACTCTACACCTCCATAACCTGATAAAAAAGCTGGGAGGCATGGACCTGTTTTTCCTCAGTTCCGGCGTGGGACATCAAAACCGGGACTTACAACCGGACATCGAACTGAACACGGCACGTACCAATGTAGAGGGATTTACCCGCATGGTGACTGCCGCCTTCAACTATTTCAAGGAAAAAGGCTCCGGACATATTGCTGTCATCAGTTCCATTGCAGGCACTAAAGGACTAGGCGTTGCACCGGCCTACTCTGCCACCAAACGCTTCCAGAATACCTATATCGAAGCGCTGGCACAACTTGCCCGGATGCAGCATCTTGATATACACTTCACCGACATCCGTCCGGGATTTGTTGCCACCGATTTACTGAAAAACGGAAAATACCCGATGCTGATGAAAGCAGACCGTGTAGCACAGCACATAATCAAGGCTTTAAGAGAAAAGAGACGGGTAGTTGTCATTGACGGACGCTACCGGGTACTGGTGTTTTTTTGGCGTATGATTCCACGATGGCTATGGGAAAGGTTGCCTATAACGAATTGATTTCGTATCTTCACGTCTCCAAACAGAAATATACATACAGACATGAAGAAAAATTCAAAATATATCGTGCTTACCGCTGCCATTGCACTGTGCGCAGGTTCCAGCCTCCCCTTCCTCGCAGGCAGCAGTACGCTGAATCCCGAACGCGATTCCGTGAAATCCGAAGTTCCCTACTGCGTGACCTCCCCCAGCGTACCGGATAAGATCACTTTTGCCGGACAAGCTATTGACCTGCTTCGCTACGACCACCGCGAACGTATGGACCGCGAACTGATGTCCTTCACCTACATGCACTCCACCACCATGCTCATGGTGAAGCGTGCCAACCGCTACTTCCCCGTCATAGAGCCTATACTAAAAGCCAACGGCCTTCCCGATGACTTCAAGTACCTCGCTGTGATAGAAAGCAACCTGAACCCGCTTGCCAAATCGCCTGCGGGTGCCGCCGGCCTATGGCAGTTCATGCCTGCCACCGGACGCGAATTCGGACTGGAGGTGAACAGCAACATCGACGAACGATACCATATCGAGAAAGAGACCAAAGCAGCCTGCAAGTACCTGAAAGATGCTTATCAGAAATACGGGAACTGGCTGTGCGTAGCCGCTGCCTACAATGCCGGGCAAGGACGCATCTCCACACAACTGCAGAAGCAAATGGTGGACCAGGCTGTCGACTTATGGCTGGTAGAAGAGACTTCGCGCTACATGTTCCGCCTGCTGGCAGCCAAAGCAGTCATCAGCAATCCGCAGCAGTACGGCTTTCTGTTGAAACGGGAACATCTTTATCCGCCCATCCCCTACACGGAAGTGACCGTCACAACGGGCATCGGCAACCTGGCACAGTTTGCCAAAGATAAAGGCATCACCTATGCCCAACTGAAAGATGCCAATCCGTGGCTGCGGGATACCTCGCTGATGAATAAAAGCGGACGCACATACATACTAAAAATACCGACACAAGCCGGAATGCATTACAACCCCAAGAAAACAGTGCCCCACGACAAGCACTGGGTTATCAACTAAAAGGATGAAGGATGAGGAATGAAGAATTACCATTCGGTACCACAGCGCGGCTAATTTCTTCATTCTTCATTCCTTATTCTTCATTAAACTTGTTTCTCCGTCAGATATTTCCAATAGCGCACGGGCATGTCCTGCTTGTGCTTCCGGGGATTGAGGCGTTCCTTGATGCAGATTGCCTTAAAATAGGTTTTCCAGAGAGATTGGAAAAGCCGTTCGTCTTTGTCCATCAGACTTTCGTCGAGCATGCCGGTGACAAGATGCCCTTCGCGGCTGTCCTCACCAAAAGTCACTTGGCGCACCTCCTTCAAGTCGTAATAGTATCCATAGGCGCGTTTGATGTCATAAATCAGCCAACGCTGGTCGGAAAAACGGTCCTTGAAATGCTCCGTCACCAGGGGAAGGGCATTCTTCTCGGGCTCGACAGCCGCAAAGAAAGTACCGTCTGCAGCTTTCTGGAAACGGACAAACTGAAGCAGGCGTATACGCTCCCAATCCACCCGCTTCCACATACGGGAGAACTCCAGCACATCAAGGTCGGCAAAGTTTGTTTCAATGGAACGAGGAGCATCTATTGCCTTGCGAATATAGCGGAAAAGGAGCATGGGAGTTTCCGGCTCCTCGGCCAGCCAGCACTGGGCCAGACAAGCAAGTGCCGTAGACGACAGCTTCTTCTGCAATCCCCGCCAGACACGACCAGCCTTCTCCTCATCGGTCACCACGGTAAACAGCCCGTCGTAGAACAAAGGAAGCGGCTCTCCTTCCAAAAGCAGCGCATCGGGAAAGGTACGGCGGGAATAGGCTTCGAACACGGAAGTCAGCAATCCTTCAAACGTATGGTCATACAGGAAAATATTCATTCCTCAAAATTAAGTACCAACTGTCTCTCATCCACCTTCTTACGGTTAGGCTTGGGCAGCAGCAAACTGCGTACCCCCTGCGGGGTCAGTTCGTTGACCGTGTGCATAGGCAACTCACAGCAGGTAATGAAATACTGCGCCTTCTTCATCACCACCCCTATCTTCTTCAACTGGTAGAAACCTATCTTGGAGAAACGCCGGGAAGCCACTATCAGCCGTGCCGACTTCACGCCGATGCCCGGCACGCGGAGCAACATCTCATAATCCGCCTTGTTCACATCAATCGGAAACTGCTCGGGATGGCGCAAAGCCCAGGACAGCTTGGGGTCAACCTCCAAATCAAGGTTAGGATAGGCATCATCCACTATTTCCTCCACCTTGAACTGATAGAAGCGCATCAGCCAGTCAGCTTGGTAAAGGCGGTTTTCACGCACCAAAGGGGGCTGTTTCAATGCCGGCAGGCGCTTATCGTAGGTATTGACGGAAATATAGCCCGAATAGTAGACACGCCGCATCGTAGGTCCCTTGTAGAGAGCTGACGAAAGATACAGAATATCCTTGTCCGTCTCGGCGGTAGCGCCTACTATCATCTGTGTGCTTTGTCCAGCAGGAGCGAAACGGGGAGCGTGGCGGTGTTTCTTGCGTTCTTCCGAACTTTCCAGCACCCCTTGCTGGATGTAGCGCATCGGCGCATATACACTCTTATGGTCTTTCTCCGGCGCAAGCAGTTTCAGATTCTCCTCTTTCGATATTTCTACATTGACGCTGAGACGGTCGGCATAAAGCCCCGCCTCGTTCACCAGTTCGCGGCTGGCGCCGGGAATGCTTTTCAGATGGATATATCCGTTGAAACGATGGATAGTACGGAGGTCCTTGGCGACACGCACCAGACGCTCCATCGTGTAATCGGGATTGCGCACCACCCCACTGCTCAGGAAAAGCCCTTCGATGTAGTTGCGGCGATAAAACTCCATGGTGAGGTCCACAAGCTCGGTCACCGACAGCGTGGCACGCGGTAGGTCGTTGCTGCGGCGGTTGATGCAGTAGGCGCAGTCGTAGATGCAATAATTGGTAAGCATCACTTTAAGCAGGGAAATGCACCGACCGTCCTCGGCAAAGCTGTGACAGATACCCCAACCGCCCACAGTGTTCCCCAGCATACCCGCCTTGCCGGAGCGCACCGTACCACTGGAGGAACAAGAGACGTCATACTTTGCCGACTCTGCCAGTATCTTCAATTTATTGAGAACGTTTTCATCCATAATACCTGCGCCAAAAGTAACAATAATACTTTTCAAAAACAAAAAAGACCGCCAGTAGTGGCAGTCTTTCGCAGCATCAAATATGCTTTTTTTCTTACTTCTTAGAAGCTTCCAAAGATGCTTTGCGGAATTCCTTCATAGCTTTTTCGATTTCCAAAGAAGCCTTACGAGCGCGAGTTCCTGCTGCCTTGTTACCGTTTTCCAACTGAGCGTTTGCATCTTTTGAGAAGTCTGCATACAATGCAGCTACTTTTTCAACTAATTCTTTCATAATCCTTTTTAAATTACTTCGTTAATAATGTCTGGCAAAAATACATTCTTTCTTGAAATAAATGCAGAAAAACGATATTTTTTTTGAAATATTCGGTAAAATCGCCGCAAAAAGGGGCTCTTACGCGTTTTTTATCTACTTTTGCAAGCATGAAAACGCTTACTGACACCGAATATATACACGCTCTCATAGCCGAAGGAGAGCACCAACAGCAGGATTTCAAGTTCGAAATATCCGACGCCCGCAAGATAGCCAAAACCCTTTCAGCCTTTGCCAATACAGACGGTGGAAAACTGCTCATCGGAGTGAAAGATAACGGGAAAATTGCCGGTGTCCGTTCGGACGAAGAACAATATATGATAGAAGCGGCTGCCGGACTTTATTGCAGCCCCGAAGTGAACTACACCATGCAGACCTATCTGGTGGAAGGCCGCAGTGTGCTGGTGGTACAAATCGAGGAAAGTGACCGGAAGCCGGTATATGCCAAGGACGAAACAGGAAAATACTTGGCCTATCTCCGCATCAAGGATGAAAACATCCTGGCTACTCCCGTCCATCTGCGCGTCTGGCAGCAAAGCGGAAGTCCGAAAGGAGAACTGATAGAATATACCGAACGGGAACAACTGTTGCTCAATCTGCTGGAAGAAAACGACCGCCTTTCACTGAACCGTTACTGCCGCCTGGCGCATCTTTCCCGACGCGCCGCCGAACATCTGCTGGCAAAGTTTGTTCGTTACGACATAGTGGAACCGGTGTTTGAAGGACACAAATTTCACTTCAGGCTGAAATAGGCAAGGAGATTCCGTCAGGTTTTCCAGATTTGTCCATGGTACAAATTGCAGCATGCGAGTTCATACTACGTTGTTATCATCAACTTGCAAGGTATCTATCTCAGTTAACGACAGAGGTAGCCTTGAATAACGACAGAGGATAGCACTTTTTTTATGTGAGTTTTTTACTAAATTGGGATGCACCGTATGGTTTACGTTGAGAACCCGCTTTGTACAGTTCCGGATGATAAAGGAAATGGTACGTCTGCTGGGTGACTCAGACGGGAAAGGCGATGCCAAGGAAAAGTATATCTTATTGCCATCAGCCTGCTCGGAAAATACGCTTTCAGGCTGCTTGAAGACTACCGCACAAAGAAAAGCGCCGGTATCAAAGACCCCGTTTTCACCAAGAACCGCCTGAAAGAGGTAGAAAAAGACATAGAGTGCTGGTGATAACCAACTTATTTCGTACTTTTGCAGCCGGAACCGCCGGATGACCCGCGGTCTTGTAATTTGTAATCAGTAATTCGTAATTTGATATGAGTTTATTTGCCAAACTATTCAACAAGAATACCGGAGAAGTATCTTCGAAGAATGTGGAAGACTTCGTGTCACTGACACGCGTCTACTTCCAGTCTGTAATAGCCGCCAACCTGGGCATCACCAATATCCGCTTTGTGCCGGATGTAGCCAACTTCAAGCGTCTGTTCAAAATCCCCACGCAGGGAGGCCGCCTGGGACAAGCGGAAAAGGCCGCTTCGCGCAAGATGCTGATGCAGGACTACGGCATCAGTGAAAACTTCTTCAAGGAAATTGATACTTCCGTCAAGAAGCACTGCCGTACGCAGAACGACGTACAAGGTTATCTCTTTATGTATCAAGGCTTCTCCAATGACTTGATGATGCTGATGGGAAACCTGATGCAGTGGAAATTCCGCATGCCTTCCATCTTCAAGGGAGCACTGCGCAGCATGACCGAAAAAACCGTACACGACGTCTGTACAAAAACCGTATGGAAAAAGGACGATGTACACAAAACGGCAGCGGCAGTACGCCAGTACAAAGAGCGTCTGGGATATTCGGAACAATGGATGACCGAGTACGTTTACAACGTAGTGATGCTGGCCAAAAAGGAACCGAAACAGAAAGCCAACGAAGAGAAATAAAAGAAAAAGAATTCTAAAGAACTTTAGAAACAAGAAGGCGGGAAAGAAATTTCCCGCTTTTTTTTGTTATTTTTAGCAAATGAAATCATTTTCCCCTCACGGAACACAAGGACGCACCCCGCGTCAACCATCATAAATATTAACTTCAAAAAAACAACCGCTTATGAAACAAAAGAAAATGCTTGCACTCACTCTCTCACAACTGGAACAACTTTATCGGCACGAACTCCCTGAATTGGTCAGCATCGCCGTTCAAAGCGACGATACGGAAGCCTTCAAGGCCAACCTGACGGAGTACATTGCCGGACATCCGGAAGTGGACAGCGAGGCCGGTAAGCAAATTCGACTCTTGATTGAATTTGACGGGCAGGAAGTACACGAGCTCTCCATCGGAGAACAGCTGCCCATATCAACTTTATCAATGCTGCATTCCTTCCTCACGGGACAATGGGAAGAGGAAACGGAAACGGACCTGTTCATCGACTTGTTCCAGCAGTTCAAACGCCTCCACCAACCAGCCCCCACCCTGCCCTCCGCACAGAAAATCAAAACCCTGACCGAACGCTGGCCCAGCGGACTGGATGAAGACGTGCAGCATATCCGTGCAAAGAACAAGGAACGCATCCTGCATGCACTGGTGCAGAAGATTGAGCACCGCAAGACCCCGGCTTCCCGCTTCCATTTCGAAGAGGGACTCAGCTACGAGGAGAAGTTCAACCTCGTCAGCGAATGGTGGAATGACTTCCGTTTCCATCTTGCCATGGCCGTCAAAAGCCCTACGGAGCTAAACCGTCTTCTCGGCAACTCCCTTTCTGCCGAAACCATGTACCTGCTCTCAAAAGCCCGTAAGAAGGGAATGCCTTTCTTCGCCACCCCCTATTATCTGTCACTGCTGAACTGCACCGGCAGCGGATACGACGACGAGGCCCTGCGCAGCTATATACTCTATTCACCCCAACTGGTGGAAACCTACGGACAGATACGTGCCTGGGAACGGGAGGATATCGTAGAACCAGGTAAACCCAACGCCGCCGGCTGGCTGCTGCCCGACGGGCATAACATCCACCGCCGTTATCCGGAAGTGGCCATCCTCATCCCCGACACCATGGGACGCGCCTGCGGAGGACTCTGCGCATCTTGTCAGCGTATGTACGACTTTCAAAGCAAACGGCTCAATTTTGAGTTTGACACCCTGCGCCCCAAGGAGACATGGGAAAAGAAGCTGCGCCGGCTGATGGCCTATTTTGAGGAAGACACGCAACTACGGGACATTCTCATCACCGGCGGTGACGCACTGATGAGCCAAAACAAGACGCTGGGCAATATTCTGGATGCCGTCTACCGCATGGCAGTCCGCAAGCGGAAAGCCAATCAGGAACGGCCCGAAGGAGAAAAGTATGCAGAGCTGCAACGCGTACGCCTCGGCTCACGCCTCCCCGCCTACCTGCCCATGCGCATCAATGACGGGCTGGTGGAGATTCTAAGGGAATTCAAGGAAAAGGCGTCTACCATCGGCATCCGCCAGTTCATTATCCAGACACATTTCCAAACCCCGCTCGAAGTCACTCCGGAAGCTGCCGAAGGAATACGCAAACTGCTGGCGGCAGGCTGGCTCATTGACAACCAACTGGTATACAACGTAGCTGCATCCCGCCGGGGGCATACCACCCGCCTGCGCCAAGTGCTCAATCAGTTGGGAGTGGTTTGCTACTACACCTTCTCCGTGAAAGGTTTTGAAGAAAACAATGCCGTGTTTACTCCCAACAGCCGTTCCGTACAAGAGCAACGGGAAGAAAAGCGCTTCGGGAAGCTGACCAAGGAAGATGCCCATAATCTGTCCGTACTGCTTGGAACCGTCCATGACCCGGCAGCCTGCATCCGGCGTTTCCTAAAAACGCACCACCTGCCTTTCCTCGCCACCGACCGCAATGTACTCAATCTGCCCGCCATCGGCAAGAGCATGACCTTCAACATGGTAGGCATCACCCCCGAAGGCAAGCGCATCCTACGGTTCGACCATGACGGCACCCGGCGCCACAGCCCTATAATAGACCAGCTGGGACAAATATATATCGTAGAAAACAAGTCCATAGCCTCCTACCTCCGTCAGCTGCAAGCCATGGGAGAAGACGCCGAAGAATATGCCACCATCTGGAACTATACGGAAGGCAAGACGGAATCCCGGTTCAGCCTCTACGAATATCCTGATTTCCCCTTCCAAATCACCGACAGAATGAGCAATCAGGACATTGCAGGATAGCATATCCAAGATATATTCCGTACTTTTGCAGGCAGAACAATGAAATTGGAAAGTATGGAAATAGAACAACACCCTTTAGAACCCTTCCTTCCCGGCAACGCCCGTCTGCTGATGCTGGGAAGCTTTCCTCCGCAGAAAAAGCGGTGGTCCATGGAGTTTTACTACCCCAACTGGAACAATGACATGTGGAGGATTACCGGGTTCCTTTTCTTCAATGACAAGGATTATTTTGTAGACAAAACGAAGAAGGCTTTCTGCAAAGAACGTCTCATCAGTTTCCTGCAGGAAAAGGGTGTTGCTTTGTTCGACACAGCCTCTGCCATACGGCGCCTGCAAGACAATGCCTCGGATAAGTTTCTGGAAGTGGTGCAACCCACGGACGTCCCTGCCCTGCTACACCGGATACCGCAATGCAAGGCTATCGTCACTACCGGCGAGAAGGCTACGGACACACTGTGCACGCAGTTCTCCATCGACAAGCCCAAAGTAGGCGACTTCACGGAGTTTCTTTTCGAAAACCATCCGATGCGCCTCTACCGGATGCCTTCTTCCTCGAGAGCCTACCCGCTGGCTCTGGAAAAAAAAGCAGCAGCGTATCGCATTATGTATCAGGACTTACAGATGTTGTAAGCAACTTTCTTTAGAAAATAAGTACGTCCGTTACTTGCATATTTGAAAGTTTGCATTACCTTTGCAGCCGCAAACACGGGAGTAGCTCAGTTGGTAGAGCACCGGTCTCCAAAACCGGGTGTCGGGAGTTCGAGCCTCTCCTCCCGTGCATGAACGAATAATGGCTGTAAGTATTGCTTACAGCCATTATTCGTTTTATAAATGCCTACCGGATATCTATCAGCTTATGTGTCTGCAAACTAAGCCTCCACTTAGGATGCTTCATCACGCAATCCACCGTTTCGGCCGTATTGCTGCAAGAGCAAGGCTGAAGAAAGAAATGCCCGGCGGGCAGCTGCTCATAAACAGTAATATCCTGCCCTTCATACACTACCTTCACTTCATTCATACGCGTAATTTCCAGCTTTGCCCCCTGCTTGGGAGAACAGGTCACCCAATCTATATTATCCGGCAGCGGACGGGTACCGTTTGTTTCAATGCAGACATACTTTCCCGCCTGGTGCAGACAATCCACAAATTCACGGTCAATCCAAAGGGAGGGTTCTCCACCGGTCAATATCACGGTAGCGGCAGGGTATTTACTGACTTCTGTTACGATATCTTCATCGGACATCAGTATGCCGTCCTCATGCTGCGTATCACAGAAGGAGCACTTCAGGTTGCAACCGGAAAAACGGATAAAGACAGCCGGGGTACCCGTATGGTATCCTTCTCCCTGCAAACTGTAGAATATCTCATTAATCTTCCTCATAGACGGCAATGTTTGATTCCGACTCCTGCACCTCTACCTTGAAGCAAGTGGGTATCTGGTCGCATATCCAACGGGCTATGTTCTCGGCTGTGGGATTGAAGGACAGCACTTCATTAAGATTATGGTGGTCCAGCTGTTCCTTTACCACCTGCTTGATGTGACTGAAGTCTACCACCATTCCGTCCGCATTCAGCTCTTTGGAACGGCAATAGACAGTGATAATCCAGTTGTGACCGTGCAGATTCTCACACTTGCTGCGATAAGAAAGTTTCAGGCTATGGGCAGCCGACACTTCCATGCGTTTGATGACTGTGTACATATTGTTAATACGCTAATTAATATAATAAGTTGCCGCATCTAATGTCACCTCGATGCGACGGCAAAATTACAAAAAACTTAAGATTTATCCATTTACTTCCCTAACTTATTCGTACACACAAAGAGAATTGGCAACCTTACGCTCTGCGCTGCCACTCGGGGTATTGGCTATTCCCTTATCCGGCAACTCCCCACTCCACAGCGTAGAAGAACCGCCACCGTCCAGATTCAACGCATCCTCCCCACCCAATACACGAATCATATGGGCAAGCTCGGGTATATTGATGCCTTCCGCTTTTCCCTTCCGACGTCCGTCAACGACAATAAGCAGGATTTTTCCTTCTCTTGTCAGCGCCACAGCACTGCGGGGATGCTTGGTATCTACAAAATTCCGGTTAGTCCCGGACAAGTCGCACACTTGCCCGTCCTTCAGCATCAAAGGACCGGAAGCCAGCACAGTGCCTTTTTTCAAAGTACATGCCTTTTCTTCCTGCTTGCTCCAGGGAATCAGTTCCAGCCTGCCCTTCTTTATAAGTACAGCTCCATTGGACACTGTTGCCAGAACCCCAGTAGAGGTAGTATCTATCACCACCCCGTCCTTACGCAGATAGCAGACGGAATTTCCGGCTTTCATATCAAAATAGGAGCCATTGATGGCCGCCACCGCACCTGCATACCGGGCGGCTATACTGGTCTCCTCCTTGGGATTGTGGACGAGCACATCGAAACGGTAGAGCTTCGGGGATATTTCAAAAATAGACACTTCCTGAGGAACTCCATACAAAGAACTGAATACTGCCTTTTTATAAAGCATCCCTTTCTGCAGGGGCTCAGTCTGCCAATCGGCAGAAACGATGGCAAGAGAGTCGGCAGCAGTCTGCGCCATTGCTGCAAACATGCCGCAACAGAGAAACACTGCCAGGAATATTTTCTTTTTCATATAGATGGGATTGGTTTAAATTAATTCATAGCTACAGATTTGAATCGGCATGTCGAGATTATGCAACACCTTTTCAAGCTGTATACCTTCACGGTTGTCGTACTCGTATCCGAAAGTAGCACGGATACCTTGCAGAATGAACTGCGTGGCACGGTCCAGGGCAATGGGCAAACTGTCACCTTGCAACAGTGCCCCGGTGATGACACTGGTAAACGTATCCCCCGTTCCGGGATAATGGGCCGGCAGGTAAGGACACGTAACCTTCCAGTAGCGGTTACCGTTCCGGTTATAGGCATACACGGACGTCTTATGCTTATCATCCCGTACGGGCACACTGGTAATAATCACCACTTCGGGACCACAATCGGAAAGCTGGCGAAGGTATGACTTCAATTCCTCATCCGTATTCATCTCCTTATAAGGAATACCCAGCAGATAGAACAGCTCCGTCAAATTGGGAGTAACGACATCGGCCTTGGTGATGAGATGTTTCATTTCATCAATCATGGACTCGTGGAAGTTCGCATAAAGCCGTCCGTTATCGCCCAACACCGGGTCTACCACAACCAGACCGTCCGGTCGGCGGAAGTCATCAATAAAGTCAGAAACAATATGTATCTGCCGCGGAGAACCCAGATAGCCGGTATAAAAGGCATCAAACTGTACTTCCAGCTTCTTCCACTCGGAAATAATCTTCGGCATTTCATCCGTCAAGTCCAGAAAAGAGAACTCCGGATACTGGGTATGGCTCGACAATACGGCTGTAGGCAACGGACACACCTGGAAACCCATAGACGAAAGGATGGGAATGACCACCGTCAGAGACACCCGTCCGACTCCCGACAAGTCGTGGACGGCAACAACCTTCTTTACTTTATTCGCATACATATTATCTATATTATTATTTTTCCTACATTTGCCGCATGAAAACCGTCTGCATCATTTTGGGAACAGTTTCTTTGACACTCGGCATCATCGGCATCTTCCTGCCGTTGCTGCCCACTACGCCTTTCCTGCTGCTCACGGCAGCACTCTACTTCAGAGGCTCACCCAGACTGTACCAATGGTTGCTGAACCACAAATGCCTCGGTCCCTACATCCGCAGCTTCCGCGAGAACAAAGCCATCCCACTACGTGCCAAAATCATCTCCCTACTGCTGATGTGGGGAACAATGGTTTACTGCATCTTCTTCCTGATTCCACTAACAGAAATAAAGACAGTATTGTTCCTTGTCGCTGTGGGGGTGACTTGGCATATACTGTCATTCAAGACGTTGAGATAAATGAATGTGCTAATGTGGTTAATGTGCTAATGTGCCAATGACCTGCGGTGTGAGAGTCTAATATACACATAGCGCAGCCAATTAGCACATTGGCATATTAGCACATTAATCAAACTCCTCCCAATTTTTCGAAGAATTCTCCCAACCCCTTCCGAGCATCGGCAAGCTTGTCTTCCCAATGTTTCACGGAGTTCTGTCCGATAATATCCGTCACGTACTTCACCGAAATGAAAGGAACATTCTTGGCACGGCATACCAAAGCCTGGGCATAGGCTTCCATATCCACAACATCACCGGACACATCCGAGAGTTCTGTCAAGAAAGTATCCCCCGTATTGCATACACCGCCTGCCGGCCAGTGTAAACAATATCCTTTTTGGGACAACAAATCCATTGAATCAATCTCATACTCCATACCAAGCTCCACCAGCTTCTGCATATCACGGTCCACAAAATGACGGCATACGAAAATATCTCCTACCCGATGACGGATAGTCCCTGCCGTACCTACATTGACCACCAAGTCCGGTTGCGCATGGCTTATCGCTTCAGAAAGATAAAAAGCCGATTTCACCTTTCCCACACCGGTACGGAGATAGCCTATCTGCACCTCTTCCTCCCCTATCAGTCCGGGAAATTTCAATTCCGTAAATTCGCCTTGTACGGCATAAGTGACTAAAATTCTCATATCATTCTATCTTTTTAGAGTCTGTTTAAATTTTGTCCGGCATGAGGGTGGCAAAACGGTTGATGACACACCCTCCTCCTTCTCATGAAAAAGGCAAAGATAGAAACCTTTTTCAGAAGATTTCCATCTTTGCCCCATAAATGTAAAGTCACCCACACTCACAACCTCCCTGCCAGATAAGATTTCAATGACTCTACATATTCCTCAAATGCGTCTACTCCTTGCGGAGTGATCTTACAAATCGTACAAGGCATCTTTCCTTTAAAAGTCTTTGTCACCTCCACATATCCCGCCTTGCTGAGTTTGTCTATCTGCACGCTCAGGTTTCCTGCCGTAGCTTTGGTCTGCTGGCGGATATAGACAAAGTCCGCCTCCTCGACACTAATAAGCAACGACATCACCGCAAGCCGCAGTTCGCTATGGAGCAAAGGGTTCAGTTCTTTAAACATATATCATCCTCTTCTTTTATTGTTTGTGACGCTTCGCCACACTGTTCATGTAATGTCCGGGAATCACCATCATAAAGACGAACGCCAATGCAAAAAACAGTATCTGGTCTATGCCGGGCATATAGAAACATCCCAACGAGAGCAAGGCTCCCAGCACTCCCCCTATCGTAACCACTTTCGTGTTCACAATCAGTCCCGTCAGGGCAGTTCCCATCCCCATCATCAGCAAAATGACAAACAGAATAGGAATCTTCCATACAAATATGGCGGTACACGATACCAAGAAAGCGCCCAGTCCAAATACCGTCCACACATAATCCACAACACGGTCTATGTAGGTCTTCAACATTTTCCGAGCCTTCCGCTGACTCCACAACGTAGCAGGAAAGGCTATGACTGGAAGCAGGAACCATAGGAATTGCCAATTGTTATTGCCCGTTTCCTTCAATAGAAACCAAACCAGCAACGAGATAATTACCGTTACATATCCCCACAGCAAAAAAGGTGTCCCTGAATTTTCCGCCATTCTGTCCTTCGTGTTCTGTATCATCCGAGTGATGAGTTCTAAACTCTCTTTCTCATTCAATTTTCTTTCTTCCATTTTCCTGCCGCCTTATTTGTTGCTTCCTTTTAATACCCGCTTAAGTGCTATCTCCACCTGCTTCGTGTCGGCGCTCACCTCCACATCCGCTATCGCGCAATACTCAGATGGAATTCCGTCTTCCCTATCCAACTGATAATTGTTGTTTTCATCATGATAGACATAAAGCTTATATTTACCCAGTGTCACATCTTTCAGTTCCAGTACCGCCTCCGTGCCCTTGGCATCTACCATACCATACTGCCCCTTGTCAGTGGCAATCATTATCTTTCCCACAGCAGAAGGTATGTTCATCACCTTCACTTTCAGAACATCTTGCGCAGACACCCCCAATGCAAATACACAAAGAAGAGCTGCCGCCATACTTCTACAAACAATCGTTTTCATAATCATTCTCTTTAAGTTATACATACCAAAATCACATTTCGGGTTCGAACTCCGATACAAAGATAGAAGGTTTATTTTATAAACCAAATTATTATATAAATTATTTTATTTATTTCTTAGCATCTCCTCCTTCCTTTACTACATACTATTCCAACCGCACCTAAAGAGTAGTGCCTAAAACAGCAAAAAGTAATTTCGGCCTTACTAAACAGTAATCGTCCAACAAGCGTCGGACGATTACTATTTAGTAACGGAGATACTAAGCTTTCGAAAAGCAAGAAATAAAATCCTTCTAAAAAGCAAATTGTTCCATACCTATCCACATCTCTTGAAAAGCCAGCCTCCACCACCCTTTTTCAATCCCTCAAAACCAGTACTTCATAGGCCACTTCGGTTATTTCGGCACTTCTACAGCATATTTTCCCCGAAAAGTTTTTGTAATCTCCAAGTAAATTGTATTTTTGTGTACAATTTTGGTGTAGTGATGACAGACGAAGAAAAGAAGCTATTAAGTACCTTTGAAGCCAGACTGCGGCATTTAATCTATCTGCACGATGAATTAAAACGCGAAAATGCTGAGCTAAAGCAACTTCTTGAAGCCAAAGAGGAGGAATACGGGAAGGTACAAGCTGAATACCGGGAACTGGAACTTAACTACACGAACCTAAAAACAGCTACGACAATCAGCCTTAACGGCAGCGACGTGAAAGAGACGAAACTGCGATTGTCCAAATTAGTGCGTGAAGTCGATAAATGCATCGCTTTGTTGAATGAATAAAGAGAAGAGGATGTATGAACGATAAGATAAAGATAAACCTGCAAATGGCAGGAGCCTCCTACCCTCTCACAATCAACCGTGAGGACGAGGAAATGGTAAGAGAAGCCGCCAAGCAGGTAGATATCAGGCTCAATGCGTATCGGGAGCATTATCTGAATGTGTCTCTAGAGAGAATTATAGCCATGGTGGCCTATCAGTTCGCTTTAGAAAACCTTCAGTTGAAGGACCGTAATGATACTGAACCCTATACCAGCAAAATAAAGGAACTGACAGAGGTATTGGAGACCTATTTCAAGGAACAATAAGCTGCAATCCCTCCGTCGGGTCGGTAAAAGAGAGAAATTCGCGCACTGTACAAAAGTTTGCCCTTCATCAAAGCAAGCTTTTATGCAGTGCTTTTTTATTTATATACTAAAAACAAATTAATAAAATGACAGTAGTTACAATAGTATTATCCATTGCCTGCTTCATTGTCGGAGGGTTTGCCTCGTACTTGTTCTTCAAGCACGGGCTGAAAAACAAATACGACGGTATCCTGAGAGATGCGGAAGCGGAAGCGGAAGTGATTAAGAAAAATAAGTTGCTGGAAGTAAAGGAAAAATTCCTAAACAAGAAGGCAGACTTGGAAAAAGAAGTGGCCCAACGTAACCAAAAGATACAGCAGGCAGAAAACAAGCTGAAACAACGTGAATTGGTACTGAACCAACGCCAGGAAGAAATCCAGCGCAAGAAGATGGAAGCAGAAGCCGTGAAAGAAAATCTGGAAGCCCAACTGTCCATCGTAGACAAGAAGAAAGAAGAACTGGAGCACATGCAGCGCCAGGAAATAGAAAAGCTGGAAGCTATTTCCGGACTTTCTGCTGAAGAAGCCAAAGAGCGCATGGTGGAATCCCTGAAGGAAGAAGCCAAAACGCAAGCCCAGTCCTACATCAACGACATCATGGACGACGCCAAGCTGACGGCAAGCAAAGAGGCCAAGCGCATCGTGATACAGAGCATCCAACGTGTGGCTACGGAAACAGCCATTGAAAACTCAGTAACCGTATTCCACATCGAATCAGATGAAATCAAGGGACGTATCATCGGTCGCGAAGGCCGCAACATCCGCGCCCTGGAAGCTGCCACCGGTGTGGAAATTGTGGTAGACGATACTCCGGAAGCTATCGTATTGTCAGCTTTCGACCCGGTTCGCCGTGAGATTGCACGTCTGGCATTGCACCAGTTGGTAACAGACGGACGTATCCACCCGGCACGCATCGAAGAGGTAGTTGCCAAAGTACGCAAGCAGGTAGAAGAGGAAATCATCGAAACCGGTAAACGTACTACTATCGACCTGGGCATCCACGGTCTGCATCCGGAACTTATCCGCATTATCGGTAAGATGAAATACCGTTCTTCATACGGCCAGAACCTTTTGCAGCATGCACGCGAGACAGCCAATCTTTGCGCTGTGATGGCATCAGAGCTGGGACTCAACCCGAAGAAAGCAAAACGTGCCGGACTGCTGCATGATATAGGTAAGGTACCCGATGAGGAACCGGAATTGCCGCATGCACTCTATGGTATGAAGTTGGCAGAAAAGTTCAAGGAAAAGCCAGACATCTGCAACGCCATCGGTGCCCACCACGACGAAGTGGAAATGACCAGCCTGCTGGCCCCAATCGTACAAGTATGCGATGCCATTTCAGGAGCACGCCCGGGAGCACGCCGCGAAATTGTAGAAGCATACATCAAGCGCCTGAACGACCTTGAGCAACTGGCCATGTCCTATCCGGGAGTGACAAAGACATATGCCATCCAGGCAGGCCGTGAGTTGCGTGTCATTGTCGGTGCAGACAAGATTGACGACAAGCAGACGGAGAACCTTTCCGGTGAAATCGCCAAGAAGATTCAGGACGAAATGACTTATCCGGGTCAGGTGAAGATTACCGTTATCCGTGAGACACGTGCAGTGAGCTACGCAAAGTAACATCAGAAAAGAAAATAAATGCAGAAAAGGGTGAATTCGTATTCACCCTTTTCTTATTTTTGCACCACAACCATAACTTTACAAAATGAAAGATTATCAGTTTGAAGTTTGCGCCAACTCCGTAGAGAGTTGTATTGCCGCACAAGCCGGCGGAGCAGACCGGGTGGAACTGTGCGCAGGCATCCCCGAGGGGGGGACAACCCCCTCATACGGTGATATCCTCATCGCACGGGAAGCATTGCAACAGACCAAATTGCATATCATTGTCCGTCCCCGCGGAGGAGATTTTCTTTATTCCTCCACCGAACAGCGCATCATGCTGAAAGACATAGAGAATGCCCGCCGTCTAGGCGCTGACGGAGTCGTGTTCGGTTGCTTGACGGCAGAGGGAGATGTAGACATTCCATTGATGGAGCAGCTTATGGAAGCCTCACAAGGGATGTCCGTCACCTTCCACCGTGCTTTCGATGTATGCAGAAATCCACGAAAAGCGATAGAAGATATTATCGAATTAGGATGCAACCGCATCCTAACTTCCGGACAGCAACCTACAGCAGAGCGAGGCATTCCCCTTCTGAAAGAACTCCAACAACAAGCATCAGACCGAATCATCCTATTGGCAGGCTGTGGGGTGAATGAAACCAACATAGCCCACATTGCCCGAGAAACCGGTATCCGCGAGTTTCATTTCTCCGCCAGGGAAAATATCGAAAGCTCCATGCTCTATCACAATTCCGCCGTCTCTATGGGAGGAACGGTACATATTGATGAATACACACACACCATCACTACTGCGGAGCGGGTAAAGCGTACAATCGGAGCATTAAAAGCCTCTCCCCTAGCCCCTCCCCCGTAGGGAGGGGGACAGAGATAGTCCTACAAAATACAAACACTTCAAAACTCCCCTCCCTACGGGGAGGGGGCGAGGGAGAGGCCTATAAAAAAAGGATGTACTTTTCAGCACATCCTTTTTTATATCATAGGATAAATATTATTTCTTCACCGGAGAAGAGTATCTTGCATTCAGACCATCCAGAATCTCACGGGTGATGTTGTAGACACTGTCTGCATAGAGCAGGTTGTCAAAACCCGTATTGCTGATAATCATGCTGTAACCTTTTGTCTTATTGTACTCCTTCAGGAAAGCATTGATAGAATCACGCAGTTGCAGGCTGTTCTTTTCATTCTCACTCATCAGCTCAGACTGCAGCTTGTTGCTCAGGTTCTGCAAATCCTGCTCCAACTTTGCAATGCGGTTGTATTCCTGCTGTGCTCTCTCCTGAGAAAGATAAGCGTTGTTCTGATACTTTGTCTGGAATTCCTGCTTCTGCTTCTCCAGTTCGCTGGCTTTCTGGTTCAATGTCAGACGGACATTCTCGCCCTTCTTCACCATAGCCTCATTCAAGTCTATGCAATAGTTGTATTTTGCCAAAAGCGTATCTATTTCAACATAAGCAATTTTCATTTCCGATAATCCGCCGGCTTGTGCAGGAGCGTTTGTTGTCTGTTTATCAGTATTGCCGGCACATTGAGCAAATAAAACGATCAGTGCGAGAGCTGCCAGACCGTTCATGAGGTAGTTTAATCTCTTCATAATTGATAAATATTGTTTTTTAAAATTAGTTCATACTATCGTTTAAGGCTTTTTCCAGTTCATCAATGGAAAAACGGGACTTGCGTTGTGCTTCTCTGTCCTGCGACTGCACACAGCCGATACCTCTATCGCGCATTGCCTTATTGCCACTGACATGCCCGTTAGGGAACCTGCCGCCTTTCACAAAAAAGACCTTTACACCCAATAAAACAATGCAAATAGCAACTATTAACAGAGTTATCAATATTGTATCAAGCATTTCCATTAATTTTGTTACATGAAAATAGTGTTTTTACTATTTTTGTGGGTGCAAATATAGGGCTTTGGTTGGACTAACTCGCCTTTTTTACTCTAAAAAAAGAGAAAGGGGAATAAAATAGTCAATCAATTTAACCATATTTAGCAATAAGTGGTTAATTTAATGGAGAATTGATATTTGACAATTGATAATGAAGGCTGCATAAACACATGTAAGGCAGCCGCTAATTCAGATAATTATGGAAAAAAAAGACTTGAAACCGGCTGGTGTATTTCACTATTTCGAGGAAATCTGCCAAGTGCCGCGCCCTTCGAAGAAGGAAGAGAAAATCATTGCTTACTTAAAAGCATTCGGAGAAAAACATAAGTTGGAAACGAAGGTGGACGAAGCCGGAAACGTTCTGATAAAGAAACCCGCTACTCCGGGTATGGAAAACCGCAAGACTGTCGTACTTCAATCGCACATCGACATGGTATGTGAAAAGAACAACGACGTGAAGCACGACTTCCTGACCGACCCTATCGAAACCGAAATTGACGGTGAATGGCTGAAAGCCAAAGGTACTACCTTAGGAGCCGACAATGGCATCGGTGTAGCCACCGAACTGACTATCCTTGCCGACGACAGCATTGAGCACGGCCCTATCGAATGCCTGTTCACCGTGGACGAGGAGACCGGACTGACCGGTGCTTTTGCATTGAAAGAAGGCTTCATGAACGGAGACATTCTGCTGAACCTCGATTCCGAGGATGAAGGCGAGCTCTTCATCGGCTGTGCAGGAGGTATAGATTCCGTTGCCGAATTCACCTACCGGGAAGTGGACGTACCGGCAGGATATTTCTGCTGCAAAGTGCAGGTAAAGGGGCTGAAAGGCGGACACTCCGGCGGCGACATACACCTGGGGCGCGGCAATGCCAACAAGCTGCTGAACCGCTTCCTGAGCCAGACATCCCAGAAGTACGACATGTACCTTTGCGAAATAGACGGCGGTAACCTGCGCAACGCCATTGCCCGCGAAGCATACGCGGTAATTGCCATACCTGATGCAGACAAGCATGCCCTGCGCACAGACTTGAATGTCTTTGCCGCCGAAGTGGAGGCAGAATATGCCGTCGTTGACCCGGACCTCCAATTCGTACTCGAATCGGAAGCAGCCCGTCCCAAAGCCATTGACAAAGATACCGCCAAGCGCTTGCTGCAAACTATCTATGCCGCACCCCACGGTGTGTATGCCATGAGCCAAGACATTCCGGGGCTGGTGGAAACCTCCACCAATCTGGCCTCCGTAAAGATGAAGCCCGGTCATATCATCCGCATCGAGACCAGCCAGCGCAGCTCTACCGCCTCCTCCAAACAAGACATTGCCAATATGGTGCGTACTGTATTCGAAATGGGTGGAGCAGCCGTATCGTTCGGCGACGGATATCCGGGCTGGAAGCCCAACCCGCATTCAGAAATCCTGGAAGTGGCTGTTGAGTCCTACAAACGTTTGTTCGGTGTAGATGCCAAGGTAAAAGCTATCCATGCAGGTCTGGAATGCGGACTGTTCCTTGACAAATACCCGGCACTGGACATGATTTCCTTCGGACCTACCCTGCAGGGTGTGCACTCTCCCGACGAACGGATGCTGATTCCTACCGTACAGAAGTTCTGGGACCATCTGCTGGATATACTGAAGCACATTCCGGTGAAATAAATATCCCGCGTTCCTTAAAGGGGAACGGGAATCGTTTGTATGAACGTTATCCATAAGATAGGAGTTATACTCTTCCTTCTCTGCCCGTACATCAGTCTGTACGGGCAAGAAGGAAGAGATACCCTCACGTTTCGGATAGTAAGCTACAATGTAGAAAACCTATTCGACTCCCGACATGACACACTAAAGAATGACTACGAGTTCCTGCCGGATGCCACCCGGCATTGGAATTACTCTAAATACAGAAAGAAACTGGATAATATAGCCCGCGTCATCATCGCCACCGGAGGATGGACGCCGCCCGCCCTTGTTGCCTTGTGTGAGGTGGAGAATGACAGTGTGATGCGCGACCTTACCCGCTACTCTGCCTTGCGCGAAGCAGACTACCGGTATGTGATGACACAATCTCCCGACGAACGCGGCATCGACGTAGCGCTGTTGTATCAACGTAATCTTTTCAAACTGCTTTCCTATCAGAGCCTCCCCGTAGACAAGCCCCGGAAGAATAGCCGTCCCACACGGGACATTCTTCACGTCAGCGGATTGTTGCTGAACCGGGATACGCTTGATGTACTGGTAGCTCACTTCCCATCCCGTTCGGGAGGGGCAAGAGAGTCTGAACCTTACCGGCTACTGGCTGCCCGAAAGGTGAAGCATGCCATAGACAGCCTATACACGATACGCCGACATCCGCAAATTGTCCTTTTAGGGGATTTCAACGATTATCCGGAGAATAAATCGGTAAAGGAGGTGTTGGAGGCAGCAGCACCGTCAACATTGCAAGACTCTCTACGTCCACAAAAACTTTACCATCTACTAGCAGGAAAAGCCAAAACACGCAAGCACTTCGGCAGCTACAAGTATCAAGGAGAATGGGGATTACTAGACCACATCATCGTATCAGGTACGTTGCTGCAAGAACACGCACCGCTATATACAGAGGAAGCGAAGACAGACGTATTCTGCCTGCCCTTCCTACTGACAAGAGACAAGAAATACGGAGGGCAGCAACCCTTCCGCACCTACTACGGGATGAAGTATCAAGGAGGATACAGCGACCACTTGCCTGTATATGCGGAGTTCCGGTTGATATATTAGTCGGAATACTGATACAGTTTCAAGTCAAACTTCTGTACCATCACTAGCAAGTGGTCGAAGATGTCGGACTGAATGCGCTCGTACTCTTTCCATACCTTGTTGCGAGAGAAGAAATATACCTGGATGGGTACCCCATACGTCGTGGGTTCCTTCTGGCTGATAATCAAGTCCATCTCCTGGTTCACCACCGGCAGGCTGCACAAATAGCGTTCGATGTAGATACGATAGAGCTGCGCATTGGTTGGCACCTCTCCTTCTGCTGGCTGATAGTCGGCCATCAAGGGGACTTCCTTGCGGATATTATCCAGCATTTCCGGAGTGCAGAACTTCAGGGTAGTCATATCCAGAAAGATATTCTTGTTTACCCGTCGCCCGCCACTTTCCTGCATGCCGCGCCAGTTCTGGAAGGAGTTGTTCACCAGGGTATACGGCGGTACGGTCGAGATGGTTTCGTCCCAGTTGCGTATCTTGACCGTGTTCAGCGTAATCTCCTCTACAACTCCATTGGCAACGCCACCCGGCAGCGCTATCCAGTCCCCTATCCGCAACATGTCGTTGGCAGAGAGCTGCACGCCGGCCACAAACCCCAGAATGCTGTCCTTAAATACCAGCATCAGTACAGCCGCAGATGCGCCCAGACCGGCAAACAAGGTCATAGGAGACTTGCCTATCAGCACTGAAACCACTATGATACCTCCGATAAAAAACAGTAGCACTTGCAATACCTGCACAAAGCCTTTCAGCGGACGGTTCTTCTGCTTGTCCTTCATGTTATAAACATCGAGCATCACCAGCAACAAGCCATTGATAGTAAGCAGCACCGCCACAATGATATAGACAGCACACACCTTTTGTGAGAACTCAAGCATCTCCTTTCCACGCACAAAGGCCATGGGCAGCAGGTAGTAAATGAGGATTCCGGGCAGAATATGTATCAAATGGTGTATCACCCTGCGTTTCATCAGCAACGTATTCCACTGATGGGGAGAGCGCCGGGTATAATGCTTCATACCGCCAACGAAGATTGCCTGGCACAAATAGTCCAGCCCTATCGAAAGCCCCACCATCAGCAGTGCAATAATCGTCTCGTCAAACATATCGGCAAACTTCGGGTCTATCCCCCAACCTATCAGGACTTTATTCATCCATCCTCCTAAACTCATCATAAGCTCTCTTTTTTTTGAAGTGTCTTGTTTGTATAACAATCCAAAGATAAAGATGTTTTCAGAGAACGGCAAGCATATACCCTTTTTTCATCAACGACTCAATCCTCACGCTCGGGTCGTTTTTTAGCGACCGCCGCAGATAGGACATCTGTACATTCAAGGCAAGGGAGTTGGCATACGAGGCAGTGCCCCACACAGCATCCAGCAACGTATCGCGACTGACAGTCTTATTCACATTCAGCGCCAGCAAGCGAAGGATATCGGCTTGACGGGAAGTAATCAGCACCTTACTATTTCCCGTACGAATCTCGTTCGTACTGTAATTGAATACGGAATGGCCGAAAGCATACATCTCATCCTCCGCCACGCCGGACAACTGCGAAGTGAAACGCTCGCGGATACGCGCTGTCAGCTCTTCCGGATAGAAAGGTTTGGCAAGATAATCGTTCGCCTTCAGTTGGAATCCTTGCAGGCGGTCGGCCTTATCGCTACGGTCGGAAAGGAAAAAGATCAGGACGTGTTTATCCGTCTCGCGGATGCGTTCAGCCACTTCAAAGCCATTGTAACCGGGCATATTGATATCGAGCAATACCAAATCAGGCTTTATGAGCGGAAATTGTTCCAGAGCAATTTTCCCGTTTCCGGCATAAGTCACTTCATAGCCTTCCTTCTCAAGAAAGCGCTTCAGCAGCATTGAATATTTCAAATCATCATCGGCAAAAAGTATTTTCAAGGCTTTCATATCATTGGTTATTTTAGAGTAGGGATTATGCGGGTTAGCACGGACTTATTGAGGAATATTAATTTCAATCATTGTTCCCTTGCCTGCCTGACTATTTAAAGAAATGCTTCCATGATGCGCCTCTACCAGCAACTTTACATAGCTCAACCCCAGACCAATGCCGGGCAACGAACGGTCGGGAAGATTACTGCCCCGATAGAACTTATCGAATACACGGTTCTGTTCGGAAACCGGAATGCCGATGCCATCATCAGACACCCGTATCGTCAATTGGTGATCCTGCAAAAGGCAATCTACAACAATATGCACAGACTTGCCCGAATACTTTACGGCGTTCTCTATCAAATTACTGATAATATTAGAAACATGCACCGGGTCTGCCGTTACCAGAGTCTCCGAACTGAAATGGGTTTCAATAGCAACATCCTTATCCTCAGGCATATGGTAAAGCCGGACAAGCTTTTCCAAACTCGTCTTTATATCAAAGGTACGGACGGAAAGCTGCGTGTGTTCATCATCGGCACGCGTCATATCACGTAATTTCGAAAGATAGGCCGACAGGTTATCCAGCTCGGACATGGAATCGTGAATCACTTCATCCATTGCTTTCTCATCTGTTCGCATAGACTTGTCATTGAGAAAGGCTATACACATTTTCAGAGCCTGGACGGGACGTTTCAGTTCATGTATCATAGTGTTTACAAAGCTTTTTCGCAGTTCGTCTATCCGCCGTTGCTTCAAGATGGTTTTTATCTGAAACAGCAGACAAAGCCCCAGCAGAAATATCAGGCATGTACTGCCCACTAACTGCCAACCCATACGCACAAGTACCACATGAGGTGAAACCTTCACGGAAACAAGCACAAACTGGCGCTTCAGGGGATTATAAGGATACATTACTTCTATATATGGATTGAACAATGTACCTTGCCGTTTCAGTTCCGCATTCCACTGGTAAATGGAATCTTCGGAAACCACCAGATGCGTAGTAAACGTTTGTTTGTCCAAACGTATGGCAAGCAAGGAATCAAATTGCTGCAACGCAAAAGGCACATCCAACTCCAAACGATAAAGATTAATAATAGAGTTCAAATTAGGAGCATCTTTATCGGACATATTGATTTTGAATGAATCCTTCGCAATGAGCCGCTCTTCCGGCAAAAGGGTGTCTAACGCCAATGCCCATTCCCTACGCTTTGCCTCTCTCTCTTTATCATCTGTACTGGCAGAGTCCTGCTGCTCTATTTTGAGAGTTTCTATATTCTTTTGGCCCAAGCTCTTCAAGTCCCGCCCTTTCAGAACACCCAAAATTAATTCGTCGATAGTGGTCCGCTTTTCCAAATCAATGGATTTGCTAAGCTGATAGAAGAACATATTGGTATTGCTAAGCACCTTTTTGGGTTGGGGAGTACGGATAGAGTCATACTGTTGGGCGGTCTGCAAGATGCAATCATAAATACCATTGATTTGTTCATCATTCATATACTGATACTGATTACGCAACCAGTAGACCTGTCCGCAGGTAATAAGCAGTATCGATGCGATGGAGAATATCCAAACGATCTTAATCCGTTGTTCCATAATTGTTCTTTTTTAGTCTCACTTAGAAAGACTTTCATTTAGTACCGGCAAAGGTAGAAGTTAGCTTGCAAATATAGGTACGTGCGAGGCAGATATTATGCATTGAGTAATATTTCAGTAATAACTTTCAGCCTCTTCTGAAGCAAAATCCGCATAGTTTTGCAGTACAATAATCGCTGGAAGCAATATGTAAAACCTCTAAAAATGTAAAAACTATGAGTGCAAGAATTATTTTCCTCAATCTGTGTCTCGCTATATTGTTCGCATCACAAGCGAAGGCACAAATCATCGTTTCTGATGGAACGAAAATACAGAATGATACCATCGGTGAAGCACAAATCCTTGTGCAATATGAAACGCGCTGTATCAGTAATACGGAAAAGCCGGAAAATGTTACGGAAGAAACCATGATGCTGGAAGTCGGTAAAAATCTCTCTAAGTTCTACAGTTACACCAAGTATGTTTGCGACTCTGTACTGGCAGTAGACTTCGCCAATAAAGCCTCGCAGGAAACGATTAATGAACATCTGAAACAATACGGAACAAGCAAACTGAGCGAACGAACCTTCAGAGGTTATCCTGCCGGAAAAGTAACGACCCTCGATGAAGTGGCAGGCATGACGCGCCTGCGTTGCGAAGAAACGGATGAACGTCCGCAGTGGAAGATACTGGCAGAAAACGATAGTGTCCTCTCCTACCTTTGCAGCAAAGCCGAATGTCAATTAAAAGGCCGTACATGGACGGCATGGTTTACTGCAGAAATACCCATAAGCGAAGGTCCATGGAAGCTTTGCGGACTGCCCGGACTGATACTGAAAGCCGAAGACAGTGAAGGGCATTATTCATTCACTGCCACAGGTGTAGAGCAATGCCACACATATCGGCCGATACTTTTCGACGGAAAGAAGCACGAACCGATGAACCGCAAAGCATACAACAAAGTGCACGAACGTTATTATGCCGATCCGGTAGGATTTATCACCGGAAGCATGCCGAACGTCACCGTTAAGGTTAGTGATGAACACGGCAATGCAACCAAGAACCCGAAAAACATTCCTTATAATCCACTGGAACGATAATATTTCTCCACACCCGTAAGCATTCGTGAAATCTATCGCATACTGAATGCATTTCAGTCGTATACTGAACCCTATTCAGTCGTATAGTGAATGCCATTCAGTCGTATACTTAAATATTTTCTTTTTACACATTGATAATCAATAAATTACGAAATTGTCATAATTGTATAAAAATTTCAACAAACTTCAATTGCCAAACAATCAATTATTGCAGTGTATGAATAAAAAAACTATCATTCTATTTTTCCTGTTTCTCTTTAGTTTCTTGTCGCCTACCTACGCACAGACGTTGAGCGGCAAGATAACAGATGCAGAAACCAATCAACCGCTGGAAGCTGTAATGATTAGTGTATTACGCGGAAACACAACGATAGACTATGCATTGACCGATGCCAAAGGACAATTTTCTTTGCCGTGGAAGCATAGCGGAATGCTGCAACTCAATATTTCTTTGTTAGGCTATAAGAGAGAAATGCGGAATATCAATGCGGCAGGAATCCTGAATCTCAGCCTACAACCGGAAGCCATCGTATTAAAAGAAGTACAAATACGTCCCGGACGTATCAATACCCGAAAAGATACGGTGAGATATGACCTGGCACAATTTGCCTCATCCAAAGATGTACACATAAAGGATGTATTAAAGAAACTTCCGGGTGTGGATGTAGATGAAAACGGACAGGTAAAGTATAAAGGGAAAGCCATCGACCATTATTTTGTGGAAGGAATGGATGTGACAGGCGGACGTTATAACCAAATCAACAACAATCTGAGTGCCAAAGCCGTAAAGAGTGCGGAAATCATGGAGAACTATCAGTCAGTAAAGGCCTTGAAAGGAAAAATCAATTCCGATGAGGTGGCATTGAACCTGAAACTGGATCCGAAAGCACGCGATCAATGGATAGCAAACGGTACTCTGGGAACCGGATGGAGTGACAACAACAAAATCCTGTGGGAAGGCAGACTGAATGCCCTTCAACTGGGTAAAGGAAAACAGAGTGTCTATAATTACAAGACAAATAACAATGGCAAGGACCTCAGCAACGAGCAAACCAAACTGACCGGAAATGGCCAGCAACAAGTTCCGCTTTCCGGTTTTCTCTCCCAGCCGGGCATCAGCGCACCATTAGACAAGAATCGCTTATTATTCAATGAAACCCACACCCTGAACGGCAACCGTATGTACAAATGGAATGATGACCGCAGCTTACGCCTGCAAGCCGGATATACTCATGAGCTAATCCGACAGCAACGGGGAAATACCCAAATCTATTATCAACCGACAGATACCATACAAATAGACGAAACCTACCATTATCGTCTGAGAAGTGACATCGCTAATCTGGAACTGCGTTATGAAGATAACAGCAGCCGGAATTATATATCCAACCGCTTCACCGTAGACGGAGAAATAAATCGCGGATGTTCGGAGGAACTGGGACAAACTCTGCAAACGTCACAGCTAAGTGCCGGAAACTACTTCAATCTTATCCGAAACCGGGAAAGCGGAACCTGGGAATTTCGTTCGACGACACAGTATGCTTACCAGCCTGCATCCTTACTACTCGAAGAAGGAAAAAGTAAATTCAACCAGCACAACTTCTACACAGATAACAGTGCCGCATATCTACGAAAGTATGATGGATTTACCCAACAATATAAGGCAGGAATACAAGGAGAACGGGCTACCCTGAAATATACTCCGACAAGACAGCCCAATGATTTCAATGCTTCGCATCTGTCATTGTATATTACCCCCTACCTCCAGCTGGAACGTGGAAAATGGCTGGCTACACTTTCGCTTCCTCTGAAAGCAGATCGGTATTTCTCACAACAGCGTTCGTTCCTGTTCTTCAATCCGTCCATGTATTTGCGCTATAAACTGGATTATCATTGGACGTTCTCCCTTTATGGCAGTCTGAAACGCTCGGCAGAAGACTTCTCCGACTTGTATCCGGGACTCTACCAAACTGATTACCGCACCTGGCGAGACGGCAACGGACTTTTCCCTACCAGCCTCACGCAAACCTACAATCTCTACGGAGAGTACAAAAACACTGTACAGGAATTTTTCATCACTGCCGCACTAACCTACAGCCGCAGCAACCGGAATACTCTTTTCGAACAGAGTGTTTCCGAAAATGCCATTGTCTACACTCGTCGTGAACTACCGAACCATAACGATAGCTGGAATCTCAGCAGTACTTTCTCCAAAGGTATATACGACTGGAATTTGAAAACCTCACTCACCCTACTACTCAGTCGCAGCAATGGCGAACAGCTTACCCGCCTGGCTGACAGCGAGGGTAACCGGCAAAGTCTTCTGCAGACCTATCGTTATGATTATCTGAAAGCAGAGCCTAAAATAATCTGGTCGCCCGCAGATGTTTTTGAAGCGGAATATCATGCCACATTAGGCTATGGTGGCAGCAAGATAGGAAGTGACACCCGTCTCACCCCGTTACTGGACTTCGTACAACGATTACATCTCACATTCAGTATCGGACAAGTGGACCTGCGGCTCTCCGGCGAACATTACCGGAATGACCTGGGAGGAAACACACATCTCAACACAGTGTTCGCAGATGCATCCCTTATCTATAAAAGAAAAAAATGGAGATTGGAAGCAAGCCTCAACAACCTGTTCAACAAAAAAGAGTATGCTTACACAACATATTCCACCACGCAAAGCTACACTTCACGACTAAATATACGTCCGAGGGAAGCAATGGTGACGATAAATCATCAGTTCTGAGCCTGCAATATCATCACCGTGGAATATATCAATATCCCAACTATCGTCAATCCGCCCACCAATATGGGAGCATAAATATGGGGGACTTTCTTCATGGTCTTATACCCGCTGACTTTCAGGAAAAGGCGATATACAATGTATGCGGCAATCAATCCAACCAATGTTCCCGCGATGAGATCGCCCGGATAATGCACTCCCAAGTAGACACGTGAATAGCAGGTCAGCAACGCCCATCCCATCATAAACACAGTGAGCCATCGTTTACGGAAAAGAAACCAGACAAAGAATGCCAGGCCAAAAGTATTGGCAGCATGACAGGAGGGGAATCCATAACGCCCTCCTCGATGTCCGTTTACGATATGCACCATGTCGGATATGGGATTTTCCAGATTGGCGGGACGAAGGCGTTCCACATACGGGCGTATCAATGTTGCCCCCGTCTGGTCGGCAATGGTAATTACGAGTGCCAGACCGACCATGCAGAACAAAGTCACTTTCCAATGGAAGTTGCGCAGCATCACATACCAAATGGCAGCATACATCGGCACCCAGACCCACTTACCGCTGTAGGCACTCATAAAGTAATCGAAAAAGGTGTTGTGCATCCCATTGATGAAAAGGAATATGTTTGTGTCTATATCTATCGCCCCTTGCAAGACATCCATAAGTGCTGTCATACTTTATACTCTTATACTTTAATTATCTTCCTCTATCTTTTTGCTATATCGTCATACAATTTCTGCAGATAGGCTTTGCCCAACGGCAAGTTCTTTCCCTTTACCGTGCCCTCATCCACTACCACAGCACCTGCCTGGCAATTGAATATCACCTGGTTGTCCGCTGTCACCATACCGAAAGCATCGGGTACGGTAAAGAACGCGAAATGAGGGGAAGCGGGATTAAGCATATCTTTACTGAAGACAAACTCTTCATGGGGCAGCGCCAATTGGGCCAGCAATGTGGCTGCAATGTCATGTTGCGAGCCATAGACGTCAATGCGCCTCGGCTCTCGGACGGCACCGCCCACCATCAACAGAGGTATCCGGTAGCGTTCTACCGACAAATTGTCGATATGTTCGGGATAAGCTCCCAAGTGGTCTGGAACAAACACAATCACCGTATTCTTCCACTGGGGAAGCTCACGGAACTGTCTTACAAAATCGCCTGCACAACTATCCGTATAGGCAAAGGCGTTCAGCCGGTCATTCTCCAGACGACGGAAAGGTACTTCAAAAGGCTCGTGGCTGCTGGAGGTCTGCAAGACACGGAAATAAGGAGTTTTCTCTTCTGCAGTTCCTTCGGCAGCTTCGGTTTTCAAGTCTTCCAGCAGACGGTTGAATACGAGATGGTCGTGCGCCCCCCACTTACTTAAACGTTCCGTTACGGGAAAGTCCTGGTCGGAAACAATATCTTCAAAGCCCGATGACATCAGGTAGGAACGCATATTGGTAAAGTCGGCATCACCGCCATAATAATACTTGGTACCATAACCCGCCTTCCGCAAGCTGCCTGCAATGGCAGGAATGGACTGCGTTTTACGGGGATACTTCATAATACTCGTAGTGGGCTGGGCAGGATAGCCACTCAAGATAGCCACCAGTCCACGGTCCGTACGAAAACTGTTGGCGTAGAAGTTCGTAAAGAGCACCCCTTCCTTACTCAAGCTATCCAGATGGATGGCAATATTCGGCTCACCTCCCAAAGCTGTCATCAACCTGGAGGAAAAACTCTCAAGAATCACAAAGAGTACATCGGGACGCTGAGTATTGAATAAAGTATGCAGCGAATCGGCAGATTGCTGCACAGAATCCGTCTTTTCCGTTTGACCACCGGCAACTGCGGGTTCAAGCATGTCTTTAAAAAGCCGGTCGGCCTCCGCAGCTTCCATAAAACGGTACTGCTTGCTAAAGTCCTTCTGCTTGGCAAGAGATTCCATCAGACTGAATGCAGGGTTGATAGCTGCATGGTTCAGACGCTGCTCGGCACTGAAATAGACTTTCCCCACATTCATGGTAGATACTGTAAAGCCTCCACGGATAGGAATAAACAGTAGCCCCGTCATCAGCAACAATATACCTGACACCTTCAGGCGACGATAAGGCAGTTTCATCCGCAGCAACAGCTTCTTCTGCAGCAAGATGCCGTAGAAAACAGCATACAGCACGACAGCATAAACAGCCATTACCACAATTCCCCCCAGCACCATCCAAATGCTGACACTGGCCACTGCGTCTTTAGGGGAGGAAAAGAAATAGAATAACGGAGTAGCATCCAAACGGAACCCCCAATACTCGTATAATCCTAAATCGACAGTAAAAATTATGGAGATAAGTACTGAAATGAAGAGGAAATAGCCGCACCAGATGCGATAAAGGGATTTAGAAAGTGTCCATACAGAGGTTATGAAAAGAAAACCGGGAATAGCTGTCAGATAACCAGCCAGAGATAGGTCTAAAGGTAACCCATGCCAAATGACACTGAACCAGTCCGCACACGAGGCATCCGGGTACAGCGATTTGTAAAACAGCATAAACAGTGGTTTCTGCAACACAAAAATGCAGACAAACAAGCAGTATGTCTTAATAAATCCTATGAGCCTATCTTTCATCGGTGCCTTATTGTATATCTAAATATAAGGCGCAAAAATAAATCTTTTTATTCTATTTCTCACCAATATTAGTCAATAATTACATTGAAAGATAGGCTTATAGGATATTTTAAGTTTATCCGTTCACGCGTTTGTAATCTTCAAGGAACTTCCTCAGACCGGAATCGGTCAGCGGATGATTAAGTAAACCCTTAATGGCCGAAAGCGGACAAGTAGCCACATCAGCACCCACCTCTATACACTGCATGATATGTGCCGTATGACGGATAGAGGCGGCAAGTACCTGGGTGGTATATCCATAATAACGGTACATCTCTACAATCTTCGCAACCAATGCAATGCCATCCTCACAGATATCATCGAGACGCCCCACAAACGGAGAAACATACGTTGCACCTGCCTTGGCTGCAAGCAATGCCTGACCGACAGAAAATACCAGAGTACAATTTGTACGGATACCTTTGCCCGAGAAGTATTTAACGGCCTTGATACCTTCTGCAATGCAAGGCACCTTCACTACGATATGCGGATTCAAGGCTGCCAATTCTTCACCCTCTTTAATCATGCCTTCATAGTCGGTAGCTATCACCTCGGCACTCACATCGCCTTGCACAATATTACAGATGTCCACATAGTGCTTACGCTGGTTCTCCACTCCTTTGATACCTTCTTTTGCCATAAGCGAAGGATTAGTGGTAACTCCGTCGAGTACGCCCAAGTCATAGGCCTCCCGAATCTGTTCCAAATTTGCCGTATCAATAAAAAACTTCATGATATAAATGTTTAGATGGTTGATATTACAAATATAACGATTTACACCATAAATGGTTCCCGCCAGTCCTTTATTATCTTTGCATCCGGTAATTATTATCCGGTCAGCGGTTTCGCTTCAAGAATAAACGGTTAGTAATTGTTTGCGGCAATTCATTCTCATAGTGGGTTACCATAATCATCGTTTTATCCCGACGATGGCAGAATGCCTCTATAATCTTCTTGACCCGACGGCGGTTGTATGTATCGAGTCCATGAAGCGGTTCATCCAATATCAGCAGTTCCGGGTCCTTGACAAAAGCACGTGCCAATAATGCCAGACGCTGTTCCCCGCTGGAGAGTTGCAGAAAAGGATTGTCTTTCAAGGCGGCAATACCGAAAATCTCCATCCACCACTCACATACCGACATCTGTTCGGCATGAGGACGTTTATACAATCCGATGCTGTCGTGCAGACCGGAAGCGACAATCTCTATGGCAGGCAGATTCTTCAGATAAGCACGATGCATTTCCGGACTGACATAACCGATGTGTTTCTTGATTTCCCAAATACTCTCCCCCGTTCCGCGCTTCCGTCCGAAAAGACTGATATCGCAGGCGTATGACTGCGGATTATCCGCACAAACCAAACTAAGCAAGGTAGACTTGCCGGCACCGTTCTCGCCACTCAGCGCCCACTTCTCACCACGCATCACTGTCCAATCCAGCTCCTTCAGAATGGTACGGTCATCGTAACGGATGCTAACCCCGTTCAATTTCACCACTTCGTCCGAAGTGAAATTCGCATGTTCGTAGGGCAAATCGAGAATACGCCGCTGCAATTCCTCCAACGCTCCGGCCTCTTCCTGAATACGCATCTGATTGTCCGCACAGAATGCCTGCACATACTCCTCACGTTCCATCTTTTCGCCCACCTTCATCTCCTCTACCGGCACAACGTGTGTAACAAATGAAGGTATGTCATCCAACATGGAAAGCACAAGGACAATCTGCAACTCGCCCAGCCGGGTAAGCCGCTCCAGCAAATTAAAAAGCAGTTCACGGGTAGGCGCATCCAGCCCTATGAAAGGATTGTCCATGATAAGAATTCGGGGAGCAGTCAGTAAAGCTTTAGTCAACTGAAACTTGCGCAGCTCCCCACTGCTGAGAAGAATGATTTTCTTGTCAAGCATCGGCTCTATGCTGAAAAGTTCAAATAGCTGCCGCCTCAAGGCATCGTCTTTTACCTCTCCCAGCACTTCGCGTACTAGCGGAGCATCCTCCTGGTCGTGGGCATTCCAACGCTGTTGATAGTAATAATTGGCATCGGCAGAACCGTAAGTATCACGGAAGGCAATGTATTTGATATTGTCATAGGCAGTTTTCGTGAGGGAGGGAGAGAAATCATAGGTAAGCTCACCATCACGCAAAGGATACTTTCCCATCAGCATATCCACCAGGAGGCTCTTTCCGGCTCCGTTCGGTCCTACAATGGCAATGTGTTCTCCTGCCAGAAAATCAAGGGTGACAGGCTCTGTCAAACGAACAAGCGGGTTGCGTACTACGCCCCCCGCTATGTGTATTGTATGTTGCTGCATCATCCAATCATCATTTATACATAATCAGTGCCGATTGGGCCGGAACAACAACTTCGGGGCCGTACAGTGTGCCCAAACCTTGTTCATTGATAAAGCCATCCTTGCAGACCACTGTATATTTACCTTCGGGTACGGTAAGTTTGGCAGGCTCCTTACGGGCATTCAAGACTACTATAATATCTCCCCATGCATCACCGTTGGCATTTTCTTTCAGACGGTAAACCACCACATTGCTGCCGTCAACCGGTAGAAATTCCAAATGCTTACGCACCAAATCCGCATCACCCATACGGAAAGCCGGATGCTTTTTACGAAGCTGTATCAAACCTTTATAATAAGCAAATACATCTGTATGCTCCGCCTTTCGTCTCCAATCAATCGCATTGATGGAATCGGGACTCTCAAAACTATTGTGTACTCCCTTCTTGTCACGCATCACTTCCTCACCGGCATAAATAAACGGTACACCTTGGGAAGTGAATACGGCTGTTTGCGCCAGTTTGTCAAGCTTTGCCAATTCTACGGGAGTAATACCCGGGATACTTGCTTTCAGCCTATCCACCAAGCACATATCATCATGGCAGGAAACATAGCTGATCATCTGTGTAGGTTGTTCCGCCCACGGAGCCTTACTATAATTCACAGAGTCATTATTTACTTGCGGATGCCTGATGGCTCCTACAATACCAAACTTTATACTCTCCTCTCCTCCCGGCAATCCGGCAAGGAAAGCACCTTGATGATTGTCATTGAACGGACCGCGCAAAGCATCACGCATTTCGTCAGAGAAAGCAGCAACACCCGGCATCTTATAAGTATTGGCTTTCATTGCCAGAGAATCTTCCGCCATCTGTGGAGCCGATGCCGCCCATCCTTCACCATATATAAATATAGTCGGATCTACAGACGTTGCCGCCTTACGGATTTCGTTCATTGTCTCGATGTCATGGATACCCATCAAGTCAAAACGGAATCCGTCAATGTGATATTCATTAATCCAATGTAATACAGACTCTATCATGTATTTACGCATCATCGGACGGTTGCTGGCAGTTTCATTGCCACAAGCCGAACCGTCTGCATACGTTCCGTCCGGTCGCTGACGGTAAAAGTATCCCGGCACTGTACGTTCAAAATTACTGTCGGATGTATTGAAAGTATGGTTATACACCACATCCAGAACAACACGGATACCTGCTTTGTGCAAAGCCTGCACCATCTGCTTGAATTCCCGGATACGAACATCCGGTTTGTAGGGGTCGGTAGAATAAGAGCCGTCAGGCACATTGTAGTTCTGCGGATCATATCCCCAATTATACTTGTTCTCGTCCAGCCTTGTCTCATCAACGGAGGCATAGTCATAAGACGGAAGGAGATGTACATGTGTCACTCCCAATTCTTTCAGATGGTCAATGCCGGTTGCCAGCTTGTCGGGACTTACCGTTCCTTGTTCTGTCAATGCCAGGAACTTTCCTTTATGCTCAATACCCGACGACGGATCAATGGACATATCACGATGGTGCATTTCATAAAGAATCACATCGGCAGGAGAGGCCAATGCCGGACGTTTATCATCTGCCCATCCTTCGGGGTCCGTGGATTTCATGTCGATGATGGCGGCACGCTTTCCATTCACCCCTACAGCTTTGGCATTGATACCCGGAGTGTCCCCCAACCACTTATCATTGATTTTCACATTGAATGTGTAGAATTTACCTATCAAGTCCTTTTCAACTTTAGTTTTCCAAGTTCCTTCTTCAGAGGATTCCATTGAAATAGTTTCATAGGCATGCCCTCCGTCTCCTGCTTCGAACAACATCAGGCGAACTTCATCCGCCGTAGGTGCCCACAATGTGAATTGCGTGGCAGCAGGTGTATATTCCATCTCTGTCAGACTACCCGAACGGACAGGGTAAAGTTCGTACGAAGCATACTCCGTCTTCGCGGGAGTGCAGCTTACAACCGTCGTTGCAGCCACTCCAATGATAGCAAGTTCATTCAATTTCATGATATTATTTTTAGATTCTACATTTCAATTCTTATCACTTCTTCACCTTATCCGGATTTTTGGCAATAAAGTCTTTCCAGCCATGATAGCCTTTCTCCACCGTGGGACGCCCCATCTGCAGAAAGTGACAATAGGCAGCAGCAAGCCCGTCCGTTGCATCCATAAAAGTAGGCATATCCTCTTTAGGAAAATGCAGCATACGCTGCAACATGTCCGCCACCTGTTCCTTGGATGCCTGTCCGTTTCCGGTGATGGCCATCTTTATTTTTAAAGGAGCATATTCCGTAATGGGAATATCCCTACTCAAAGCAGCTGCCATTGCTACGCCTTGCGCACGCCCCAACTTCAACATGGACTGTACATTCTTTCCGAAGAAAGGGGCCTCAATAGCGAGCTCGTCAGGCAAATAACTCTCTATGATACTCAGTACCCGTTCATGAATATGGCGTAACTTCAGATAGTGGTCTCCAAATTTGCGAAGGTCGATAATTCCCATGGCTATCATTTCCGGCTTGACACCTGCCACACGCAATACTCCATACCCCATAATGGTGGTACCAGGGTCTATACCCAATATTATTTTCTCTTTGACCGGTTGTATCACACTATTACCTCCATCAATGTAGGAAAGCCAATCACTTTATCTTTAAAGATATTCAGTAATTCCTCGTTCAGTTTCACTCCTTGCTCTTGATGCCAACGATGCAGTTTGGCAGAGTTTTCCACCTCAAACTGAACAGAATAGCAGATGCTTCCTTCCTCAATATGACTCAAGATACGGGCTATACGTGGAGCATACAATGTTCCGTTCTTTTCTACCTCGGGAAGATAGTGTTCCTGCATCCATATCAGGAAGTTTTTGTCTTCTCCTTCCTCTACATGATAAGTGGTATTATATATCAGCATAACTTATTTTTTCAAATTCTTTCGCAAACATAGCAATTATTTCAGAATAATGCATTATATTTGCACCATCAAAAACGAAAGCAAGCCTGCAAACGTTGGCAACGGGGCGTTAGCTCATCTGGCTAGAGCGCGACACTGGCAGTGTCGAGGTGATGAGTTCGAGTCTCATACGCTCCACGAGTAAGACATACAGCAATAGTTGTGTGTCTTATTTTATGCCTATATGCCTAGAACACCCTATTATGGCACATTCTGAAACATCAAATAATGATTCTATTAAGAAAGCTGAAACAATGATTTCAAACAATGAAATCAAACAATGTTTTGTCCAAAAGATACCCCCCTACCATAACCTAGTAAAACCTAAAGAGACAAAATCAATAATGTTTTACTTCATAGTAAAAATCAAAAACGAACAAGTGCGTACATCTACAAGATGTAAGGTACCCCAATCAATGGGAGAAGAATAAAGCCAAAGTAAGTAAACTGCTTCCTAAACTAGAATCAAATAATAATATGATCCTTAATAACCAAATCAAAATATCATTGATGTAAGTTTTATCTGTGCCATAACAACAGATTTGCTACATTAGCGAATTTTTATTCTTGTCGGGACGGGTGGTCCCGACAAGAGCGCTGGCCGTTCCCCGACCGATGAATTTAAAAGCGTAAAACAATCCGCGATATATTTTGATTGTTCACAGCTTATTGAATAAGAGTTTTCTTGTTTCTATGTTTTATGAATTTAAAAATGAATTGTACTTTCTGCTTTTTTATTGGGATATACACGAATAGTTCTCAAAGGGGTGCAACCATCTATGGCTGTGAACTGGTATGCCCCGTTTCGTACTTTCATTACATCCAGCTGAGCCCTCTCTCCTAGAATTTCTTTACTGTATCGTGTACAGGCTGACTTTTTACGTCGTTTCACAACAGTCTTGACTTGATGCTTTTTTAACACATACCACACCGTCATGGCTGAAAGCTTTATTCTCTTCCTAAGCAGATAGTTGGCAATCCGTTGCGCTCCCCCATCTTCTCGTCTCACGCAGATTAAGGATAGTGGTTTCAATTTCAGGTGTTATCTTCACATTGGCAAGTCTTGATGGACGTTTAGACTTATCGGACAAATCCGACTTGCCTTGTTCTTTCTCACGATTTATCCAAGGGTATAACGTGAAACAGGAATCCCTCGCCGAAGGGCAGTCTTTGTCATAGAACCCGTTTAACCATATAGCTCAAGCCATTTTTGGCGCATCCGTATTTTCCGTATATCTTCTTTCATGCTACGAAGATACGGATTAAGATTTGCCTACGAAAAGAAAAAGTGTAGCGTATCTATTGATACTTTACAAATTAATCATGCTAAAAAGTATGCTTTAAAAAAATGAGTATGCCGATGATGGAATGTTTCATCGGCATACTTAAACCCACAATCTTTTACCAAATATGCAATTTGACAATCTCTGGCATTTTCGAATAGATTCTTTGAAGGAAAACTATCCGATTATTCCTACAGATCAGTATCTCACATCGCGCACACAGAACACACCGGCTCTGCCGTATTTTTTCCGTTCTTCCTTGTCTTCCTCCACCATGCCTCTCTCATCTGAATAGTAGCGCATCATATGCATTTCTACCCGGCGAATTTTCAGCAACTCCCCTTCCGAATCGGTCTTCCAATAGTTCAGTATGTAGCCGGTAGGCGTATATTCGTGTCTACCGGGATAATAGCGGCTGTAAGAATACGCCGTACGGCAATGGAACACGGCGCAAAGCCGGTGCTTAAAGTTATGATTCCTTTTATCACTTAAATCGCATGTCAGACTGAGTGGGTTGTACCAGCCGTAAGCATCACCTACGGCATCCTCGTCTCCCGGCTTCACCATGGGCGAGAAAGGCAGGTTGTCCTCATCCTGGAAGAAGTTGAATGCCAGCTGAATCAATGTCAGTTCGCGTTCATTGGGCAAGCGCCACGCTCCGGCGGGGGTCACTCCGTCTCCTGCTTCGTGATAGTCTTGGGCTATGGTAAACTTATCTCGTTTGGCATTGTCTATCTCAATAAGTTTCAATGTCGTACCTGTCCATGTTACCTTACTGGGAGTATCTTTATCAAATCTCAGGTGACTCGGGTCAGTGCACTCAAATTCCGCAATCGTATCCATCAGCATGGGTTCTTGTGCCAGCTGGAATTTCTTGTACAGACGGTTCTGCGTATCGCGTTCGTTATGGGGCTGAAGCTCCCGGTAACTGAACGAGCGCATGGCTTCGTCCGCCAAAAAGACTTCCAGCGTACGGCTTGCTTCATCGTATTTGTAATAAGGAGACGAAACTTCCCTGTCCATCCTGCCACTCACGACTCCGCTTCCCAAGCTCCTCACACTAATCATGTGTCTCAGATACGTATGACTTATGTATCCTCCCAGTTCCGACCATATTGTGGAATAAGAACCGTGTGTACTGGCCGTATATCCCTGTACGGGATTGTCGGTTATCTCTTTCCCTTCCGCTCCTATATATATATCGAAAGACGCTTTCCACAAGGCGGCTTCTTTTGCCATGGCAGGCTCTCCCAGCCACATACCCACCAATTGCCCTATGGCAGGTACATACCAGCGCAGTTCTTCCTCGTCCAGATAGCCGTTGCCGTTCAAATCACGGTTACGTATCAGCATGATAACTGGATCGTCGGCCTGTCCGCTAATCGGTCGGGATTCCTTCAGACTTCCATCTTTCCTCAGTATAAAACCGGATAGGAAAGGTGATGTTTTAAGCCCCCATTCCATACCATGTATATTACAATTTCCAACCTGACCATCCAGCTTTTGCCAAGTATTCTTTCTGCCGTCCCAAACTTCCCTCTGGTCCGATTCTGGCTCATACAGGATGGCCGTCTGCTCTTCCACCGACTCCAAGCCGAATTTATTGAGAGTCTCATCGTTCATATCATAGAAGCAGGCAATGGAACGTTGTTTCAGCGTATAAACCGACTGCGACACCGCGCTCTTACCATCTTGGCTGAACTTGAGGTCCGTAGCAAGCGAGAAGATACGGTCCTTGCAGTTGATAAAATCTTTCAGATGCACCGATGCCGTAATACGCGGGTCGGGATGTTTCTCATAAAAGTTCTCATCCACAAAGCAGGTGTAGTACGCCGAATCCTCCTTGCTTGCATAAAACTCATCGAGCGCATCGAACACACTTTTCACCTTGTCAGGATGATAGTATTCCAGGAGATAGGGGCTTTCTTTATCCGGTTTTGTTCCATTATAGAAATAGTTATCCGGTGTCTTCTCTCTCGCAAACTCCAGCCACGCCAGATAGCCTTGTGCCACATCTTTGGTAATACCGAAACTGCTCACGGATACACATTTGCCTTCCGCACCTCCGTCGGGGGTACCTTTAGGATAATACATCACCCCCATGACCCCGAAAGGTGTGTCGGTATACAGATAGACACCATTCTCAATGTCTTTCCGCATGAATTTCATCTCCACCTGGTCAAAATGGGCATCGATATGTGCGAAAGCCTCATGCTTGAACACCACTCCTTCCGCTCCCGGAGTCTTTTCGTTCTCATCTTCCACTTCCACCACTATATCATCCACTCCGTTGATGGTTACATTATACGTATAGTGATGGTCGCGCTCCACGCTGAAGTGATTGAGGTCTTTCCCGAAATTACCCAAATGGATATAATAACGGACATCGGCAGCAACCGTCTTGTCTGCATTTTCAAACCATCCGGTCAGTTCAATATAAGTAGAAGCTTTCGGAGCAAACTCAAACTTGTAGTGCCCTTTGTGATTATCGGCATTATCAGCATGAAAATCATCGGGAGCGGTCTCTTCCGTATTTTTATTGTCGGCAGTCTTCACCACCTTATCCCGCTGCCTGTATTCGGTAATCTCCACGCCGGATCTTACCTTGCGTATGTTCTCCGGCAGGTATATAGTAAAAGTGAGAGAATCCAGTAAACCGAAATTCACCGGCTTGGCATCTTCCACCAGGATACGGTCCCGCTCTTCTTCCGTCCACGCCTGTGCGGTGGGCGACACATAATGAGGTATATGGCGAACCGTGTAATCTCGCGCCGTAAACTTCACTCCTTTACCTTCCCTGATATTCATTGTAATCTTGCTCATCAGGCGTTTCAGCACAAACGAATTGTCTTCATCGTGTTTACCGTCCGGCAACAGTATATGAGTTTTTCCCTCTTCATCCGTATAACTGATTTGTCCCTGTTCGTTCACATGACATAATCCTGTATTGTTGTTCACCATACCCGTAAGCGGCAGATAACCGTCTACGCTGTGTATATTTCCGTTCCACTTCGGGGTTGCTTTTTCAAAAAACTCCGCCTGAGTGCCCAGCGCATCCCCACCCGATACTCCCGGAAAGAAATTAAGGAACGAACTTTGCGCATTGCCCAACAGATAGATGTATACATCACCCACCGGAACATAGAACTTGATTTCACCGCATGTAGGGTCGTCATTATCGGCAATCCATCCGCCGGTAGCACCTTCCAGCGGCTTATTGGACGGCAAGTAGGTAGTGATTACCAACGATTAGCATATATCACCAATGATTATTAAGGCGTTCATTTTGAGCGCCTTTCTTTTTAGCCCTATAAGCGATGGTTATCGTTTATAGGGCTTTTTCAGCTCATTTTTGTACCGTATTTGTTGCTCGCTTGTCAAAGACCAAAAATTCAGTGGAAAGGTAGTAGAGAAACTATACGCCATTTTACACAGTTTTACGGGAATTTACAGTAATAACGGAGAAATAAAGATGAATTGAAATGAGCAGTAACCTGAAAATTAAGCGAATTTGCGCTTGGTGCGGTAAAGAGTTTATCGCCCAAAAAACAACAACAGCATGTTGTTCCAAACAATGCGCCAACGCTCTTTATAAAAAGAAGAAGCGTGACGAAGCAATCAAAGCTAACAATCAATTCGTGGAGAAGAAGATTGATGAAAAGCTTATTGAAAGAATCAAAGACAAGCCATTTCTCACAATTACCGAGACTGCAATCTATCTCGGAGTAACCCGACCTACCGTTTACGGATACATTAAACGAGGTGAATTAAAGGTTACTCGATTGGGCTTCAAATACCTTTTGAAGAAAGAGGATATTGATGAGTTATTCAATAATCCAACAGAGTTCCATATTCCAACAAAAGAGAAAGCCCCTATCACCGACTTCTACACCACAGCCGAAGTCAAGGAAAAGTATCATGTAAACGAATCATGGATATTCTTGGTAGCCAAGAAAAACAACATTCCCCGGACTTTCAATCGTGGCAAAACCTACTGGAGCAAGAAACACATGGATACTTACTTTGCCAAGAAAGCCCCGAATCCCGACATTACCGAATGGTATAGCACACAGGAAATGCAGGAGAAATTCAGCATGACCTTATCCGCTATTTACACTTTTGTTTCCAAGAACGCCATCCCAAAGAAGAAAGAGGGTATCATGGTGTACTATTCCAAGAAGCATGTCGATATAGCCAAAGGTGTGGCAGCACCCGAAAAACCGCAATATTATACGGTAGCCGAAGCAATGGAGAAATTCAATCTCACCCGTGACCAACTCTATCATTATGCAAAGTATCATAATATCCCAAAGGTCAAGAAAGGCAAATACACGCTTATTTCCAAACCTGAATTGGATAAACTACTTGCAGCCCCAAAGATTGAATAAGTTATTTTTCGGTGAATGTTGCCACCATTGAATCACTCTATTCCTTTGTACCAAACAAATGTAAAACTCTAAATATTAAACAGTATGACACACACGTGTACAAAAGTAACAGTTCGTCAGAGAGCAATTCGTAACAATCGCATCTCCTTGTATCTGGATTATTATCCGGCAGTCCGTAACCCTGAGACGATGCAGATGAGCCGTAGGGAATATCTCGGTATCTACATCTATGCCCATCCCAAAAACGAAATGGAAAGGGAGTTCAACAACGACATGTTGAACAAAGCAGAGGCTATCCGCTGCATCAGAGTGCAGTCGCTTATCAATGAAGAGTTTGGTTTCTTAGACAAGACTAAGCAGAAAGCCGACTTCCTTGCCTACTTCAAAAAGATGTGCCGAAGCAAAGACCAGAAGTGGACATTTGTCTATCAACATTTCTATAACTTCGTCAAAGGGCAATGCACCTTCGGTGAGGTGAATGTGGATTTATGCAAGAAGTTCCGTGAATACTTGTTGAACGCCAAGCAGCTCAAACACAGTAACCGCCCCATATCACTCAATTCGGCATCCGGTTACTACTCCACTTTCAGAGGGCTGTTGAAGATAGCCTACCGAGACAAATGGCTTCGCGAAAACATCAATGACTACCTTGATAAGATTGAGCCACAAGATGTGAAAAAAGAGTACCTGACACTGGACGAAGTGAAGCAACTTGCCGCCACTCCTTGTGACATCCCCGTTCTGAAAGCCGCTTCTTTGTTTGCTTGCCTGACAGGTTTACGTATCAGTGATATTCTCAATCTTCAATGGGAAGACTTTGCCATCGCTCCCGACCAAGGCTATTGCTTGCGTATCAGAACCCAGAAAACCCAAACGGAAGCAACACTCCCCATCAGTTACGAAGCCTACGAACTATGCGGTACGCCTGACACAGGAAAGGTATTCAAAGGATTAAAACGAAGCATGATTAACTATCCGCTGAAGAACTGGCTCAAAAAGGCAGGAATAACGAAGCCGATAACCTTTCACGGATTTAGGCACTCCTACGCAGTTATACAAATCTCCTTAGGTACAGATATTTACACGGTCTCAAAGATGCTAACTCACAAGAACGTTTCCACAACTCAAATCTATGCAGATTTAGTAAATGTAAAGAAACGAGAGACAGCCAATAAGATTTCACTAAAATAAATTACAGCTATGAAACGAGGAATCATAACAAACAACGGACAAGGCATCCATATTTCTGATGGCGAAGTATGGATGACCTCTTGGGAGATAGCAGACTTGTTTTATACAACGGCTGGAACTATCCATGCTGTAATTAAGAGAATCCTGAAAGCCCATGTTTTGAAGAGCCACGAAGTTTGCAAATACATCAAATTGGAAAATGGAAACAATGCCGATGTATATAATCTCGATATGGTTATAGCTCTATCCTATCAAATAGACACCGAGCATTCCGCTGCATTCAGGAAATGGGTAGTAAACAAAGTCGCTCGTAAACAAGATTACAACATCCTGTTATATCTCAACAATGAGACAAACCGTACATTGTATTGCTAATAAGCTATTTCTATACCTTATTGATTATCTGCATTGTTTACCCAAAATGATGCAGATAATTTTTGTTTTTGAGATACACAAGCCTATTTACCCAACTATTTTCATCCAAAAGCAAGAAATTTACAATACACTCATTATCAACAATGTAACGTAGTGAAAAGCGATGAAATATATCGTCAAAAGCCCATTAACAAGCAAAACTATGGATTTTCTCAAAAATTAATCCTATATATTTGCACACAAACGATTAATACATCTCACTATGGAACAGAGAAAGATAGAACATATAACATTACATCTGATTGTTTTCGGCACAATCTCAATCATTGGTGTTTTAGCCCGCCAGACCGTACTGCACTATGGCTGGGACGAGTTCAGCAGCTACCTTATTCTTGTAGTATGCTCTATTGTCATTGGAGCAATCTATCTCAATCTGCAAATGGCATTCAGACAGCTCCTTTCCCCAACAATAGAAAGATGCTTTATGAGATTTGAGGGCTATCGCAATAAAACGACGGTAACTGGAAATCTAATAGTTCATCAGGAACTTATTGAAAATATCATATATACAGAACCTATCGGTTCTGAATCTGACACAGCAGCAGAAGTTTCTAATCCATCGTGTTCCGAACTCAACGAAGACGTAGCAGAACTTCCAAAGGAAGAAGCCATACCTTCTACCATCAATAATATGCCCATCGAAGAATCCAATCAGCCAACAGAATATGAGATATTCCGTGCCAACGCTATGGCTGAGAAGGAACGAGCATCGCAAGAAAAATTAGATAAGGTTCTCGCATATACGAAACAAAACTTGGTTCTCTACCTTAGCGAAACTGACCTTAATCGCTTATGTGGATATATTACAGAATACTACCTATCCGATTCTTTGCCTAAAATGGAGCAGATAAAGGTTGATGCTCAATTAAAGACCATCGATATCATGCACTTTGGTTGGAATATAGGTAAGGCATTGGGCAAGCCACGCCTACAGACTGCTACATTTATAAAGAGAGTATTCGCTCACACTCTCCGTGATTCGGAAATATCCACCATTGAGCGCAAAATGTCTCATACTGAATCAGAGTGTAGGATTAAGCTGGACAGAAAAATTGCATAGCTGCAATACTATTAGGCATTATCCATTGCGTCCCAGTAGTCCATATCCATTTTCATGATTTTAAGGACTTTCTCTGTTTGCAATCCCAAGCCATAGTCATATATGTATTCTGTTAATTGCTGGCCATTTATCAGGATAATGGTTGGAGAACCGTTTAGGCTTTCCACATACTCCATCGCACCTTTAGTATAATCCGAAGTGGTGATGAATACTCCTTTTTTGGATGGTGTTCCAGCAACAGCTCCCACAAAACTTTGAACCTCGTTGCGACCTACATTATTGTCTAAGGCATATCGTTTTGCCTGTATGGAAATATGATTGAAGCCTAAAATATCTTCTTTGATAATACCGTCAATACCACCGTCATTAGAAAGTTTCGTTACTATACCAGAGTTTTTGATCTCGCCACCATACCCCATTGATTGAAGTAGTTTCACGACTAACCTTTCAAATTCTCTCGGCTGCTTGCTTAATATAGTTGTCAGAATTTGAGACTGCACATTCTGCTTTATTCTGTCATAGGAATCAGCCAATTCTTCTTCCGGTGTACGTTCATCATTTTCCACATGGAAAGCAATATTGCTAGTCCCCTTGTTTTTATCTTTCTTTGGAGTTTTCGCATTTACAGCTACTTTGACGAACTCATTTATTTGTTCCTATGTACATGAAGAAAGCATAGACAAGCCTTTTTCGCTAATCTTATAATCTCCCCTTTGAGGTTTCTCTACAAGACCTGCAATAAAAAGATACGATAAAGCCCACGAAATACGATCTAAGAATATTTCGCCATTACCAGAAGGATACCAAGCATTCATTTCCTCCTCTGTCAGTCCAAAATGCTTAGCCAGAGGGATACGTAATTCTTTCGCTCTCATAACAACCCCTGAACTTAATTCTTTCAATGCCTGTATCCTTATTTCTTCAAATTGCGGTATCATAAACAACAAATTAATATTATAGCTTCAATAGCCATTGGTATTTCGTACCACAAAGGTACTTAAATTCCTTGTAATCACTACCAACCACCATCAAAAAGTTATTCATCAGTTATATCTTGGTGAATAATTCCACCATTGAAACACCTGTTTCCTTTGCCGTCGAACAATTAAAAACGAGCGACGTATGCAAAAAGAAACAGTAACATTTGATAAGCTGCCCGAAGCGGTAGATTATCTGACCGAACAGGTCATTGAGTTGAAAAGAATGGTGTCGGAACTTCAACCACCTGTATCAAACAAACACGTGCTGGTTGAAATTGAGGATGCTTGCCGTATCATCAGAAAAGCCAAGCCAACCATTTATACATTGGTACGCAAGGGACTTCTTCCTGCCTATAAGAAAGGCAAAAAGCTCTATTTCTACGAAGACGAACTTCTGGCTTGGATTGAGAACGGGCGTAGAAAGACTTCCGAGCAAACATACGAGGAGATGCTGGCAAATATGCAAGGCGGTGTCCGTCATAAGCCCAAATCATCCATGAAACTTAAATGAGTGTAGATATGGATACATATTCTATTAATCCGGCATCCATCATTGACGAAGCGGTTGATTTAAGTATGCGACTGACGGGTACTGATTTTCCTGTCAGCATATTCCCGTCAAAAATCCAACGTATCATCAGCGAGGTACACGAATGCCATAACTACCCTACCGACTACATTGCCGCAGCAATCCTTACGGCAATAGCAGTTGGCATCGGTAACACGCATCTTGCCCAAATCAAGCAAGGCTGGGTAGAAAGCCCTATCCTGTATATGGCATTGATTGGACGACCGGGAGCAAACAAAAGCCATCCGCTTAGCTTTGCGATGAAACCGTTCCTTGATTACGACTATCAGCAAAATCAAGTCTTTGAGAAGGCTCTTGCCAAGTATGATGAGCTGATGAGTATGAATCGTAAAGAACGTGCGGATAACGGTGAAGAGCAATTTCCACAGGAGCCAATCCGTAAACGCTTCTTGATTTCGGATGTAACACCAGAAGGCTTGAGCCTTATTCATGCGCAAAACAAACGTGGTTTGTGCTTGTGGGCTGACGAGTTATCCGCTTGGTTCAAGAACTTCAACCGCTACAACAACGGTTCAGAAGAACAGTTCTGGCTGTCGGTGTTCAGTGCCAAGGCCACTATATCCGACCGTAAGAATGCCAAGAGTTCAATCTTCATCAAGCGACCGTATATCTCAGTTATTGGTACTATCCAAAAGAAGATTCTCAGTGAACTGGCTAAGGGTGAACGTTCCAGTAACGGATTCATTGACCGCATTCTGTTTGTGATGCCCACTCTGCAACAGAAAGCACGTTGGAATGACAAGGAATTGCCGGAGAACATCGAACAAGAGTGGAATGCCATTATTGACAAGCTGATACAACAGGAATATGCCCTCAATGAATTTGGAGAGATAGAACCGCAGATTCTTCTTTTCACGGAGGATGCCAAGAGACGGCTTTACGAATGGCAGCACCACTTCTCAGAATTGTGCGACCGAGAGACAAACGACACTATCGTGAGTATCTATTGCAAGTTGGAGATATACATCATCCGTTTCTGTTTGATTATCCAATTAGCACGATGGACTTGCGGAGAGTGTGATAAAACTTGTATAGACCTGTTGACGGTGGAACGAGCCATCAAACTGACAGAGTATTTCAAGGAATCCGCATTGAGCGTTCAAAATATCCTCAATGAAAATGCGCTCAATAGTCAACAACAGGCGATAGTCAATCTGCTTCCTCCATCCTTTACGACTGCCCAAGCTATACAGATAGCCGAGCAGAACGGAATGAAGGAACGGACGTTTCAACGCTTTCTCAATGACAACATCGGGACATTGTTCCGCAAAGAGAAGCATGGAGAATATTCAAAGATTAACCCGTGACATTTTTGTCGGTTTGACACTTTCCAAGCGAAAACGACAATAACGACAAAAGTGCCACATCAAAAAGGAATATACAATGAGTACACATAGATTCATATTAGAACCCTACAAAGGTGTCAGCACTCGGCACACTTGCCCGAATTGCCACCGCCAAAGATGCTTTTCCAAGTATATTGATACGGAGAAGCAAATCCAGTTCCCAGAGTACGTGGGACGTTGTGACCATGAGCAGAAATGCGGTTATCACTTCACGCCTCGTGATTACTTTGAGCAGAACCCGTTAGAGAAAGACAAGTTTGCGGAGAATGAGAATAGTTTCAGAAGCTATGTTCCTATTAAGGAAACGCAACCAATAGCCACGTCCTACATAGATTTGGATATAGTCAACCAATCATTGCGTGGCTATCCTGCGAACAAGTTGTTTCAGTTTCTATCGGCTCAGTTCGGAGAGGCGGAAACATTGAATCTTATGAAGAGATACAAGGTTGGTACATCCAAGTATTGGGATGGTGCAACTGTATTCTGGCAAACGGACAATCAGAGTAAAGTCAGAACTGGTAAGATAATGCTTTACAATTCCGAAACGGGTAAGCGAATAAAAGAACCATACAATCATGTTACGTGGGTGCACTCTGTATTACACAAAGGTGATTACAATTTGAAGCAGTGCTTCTTCGGTGAGCATCTGCTTTCCGAAGACAAAAGCCGTCCAGTTGCGCTGGTCGAAAGCGAGAAAACGGCAATTATTGCATCTTACTATCTGCCGCAATTCCTATGGATAGCATCAGGTGGAAAGAACGGTTGCTTCAATGTCAACAGCCTATCCGTTTTGGCAGGAAGAAGCGTTGTATTATTCCCTGATTTAGGTGCAACCGACTATTGGCAGAGCAAAATCAGCCTGATGAAAAGCTGCGGAATTGAAGTACAAATGTTCGATTATTTGGAAGCCAACGCTACCGAAGACGAACGCAAAGAGGGGTACGACATAGCTGATTATCTACTCAAAGTGAAGCCTGGCGAAGCCATTCTTCAACAAATGATAAGGAAGAATCCTGTCTTGGAAACACTGATAGATACATTCGATTTAAAGCTCATCAGCGTACAACAAGGCACTCCACGACCGAAGGTTTTACCACCCAAGAAGCGAGGATTCAGACTTTGAACTCAGGGAGAAGAATCGAGACTTTTTTACTGTAGCAAGTTAATGTCGGTGTATTACATTCCCCGACCACTTGCTCCTCAAAAAGTCTGAGGAGGCGGCTCCCGATGGTCACACATTATTCACTAAAAACAGATTCAAATGGAAAAGAAATATACAGTAACACTCCGTCTGTCATATCAGCAATACGCATGGCTTGGTGCGCTTTGCAGACGGAGCAAGCAGACCCAAAGCGAAGTGATCCGTTCGCTCATCGAAAACGGTTCGGTACGTGAACGAATCACGCAAGAGCATATTCACATCATCCGTCAACTGATTGGCGAAAGTACTAATCTTAACCAGTTGGCAAGACAGGCAAACACCTACGGTTTCTTCGCCGTAGCTGACAGATGCAAGGAAATGGCTCAGCACATTAACCTACTTATAAAACGGTTGAAAGATGATAGGTAAACAGACTAAAGGGACATCGTTCGGTGGCTGTGTTAGCTATGTTCTCAAAGAGGAGAAATCCAAATTGCTGGAAGCAGTTGGAGTAGAAGGTACACCCGAACAGATTGCGGAGCAATTTGAGTTACAATCGCTACTCAATGATAAGGTAAAGAATATTGTCGGACATACTTCGCTCAACTTCTCACCAGAAGATAGCGAACGCTTAAAACATGATGATGAACTGATGTTGCAATTTGCCCACGACTACATGAAACTGATGGGAATCGAAAACACGCAGTACATTATTGCCCGGCACATCGACCGTGAATATCCGCATTGCCACATCGTCTTTAATCGAGTGGACAATGACGGCAAAACGATTAGCGACAAGAATGACTTTCGCAGGAATGAAAAAGTTTGCAAAATGTTGACCGCCAAATATCGCTTGCATTTTGCCAATGGTAAAGACCATATCAAGGAGGAACGATTGCGCCCTTATGACCGAGCAAAGCATGAGATATACAAAGCGTTGAAAGAGGAACTGTCCCAAGTACAAAATTGGGCTGACTTAAAGGATGCACTTGCCGACCGAGACATTGATATGAAATTCAAGGTCAGCCGAACTACACGGGAAATACAGGGTGTAAAATTTGAGTACAACGGTTTTTCTTTCTCCGGCTCTAAGATTAGCCGAGAGTTCAGCTACTTGAATATCGACAACCGACTAGAAGAGAATGCTTGTGCATCCTTGTTTGAATCACCCAAACAGGAATCCAGACATAAGGAAGGAAATGTACAACAAAGCGTTTCCCATTCCGATGATGGCTCAAGCATCAGTCTCGGCTTGCTAAACGGCAACTCATCCTACGATGCCACTGCCGCAGAAGAAGCCGAGTTCAATCGGCTGATGAAAAAGAAAAAGGCTAAGCGCAAGCGAGGCTTTCATTTATAATCCACTTTTTATTAACACTTTAAATTCAATTATTTATGGAAGATTTGATTCTTGATTTCAATCTCTACTTGTGTGAGAAGTTCGGCTACAGAAACAGTTGTAGCGTGATGCAAAATGCCAATGGCTTTTGTGTGAACATCAGTGAACGTGATCTGGACTGCTACATTCGCTTTTGGGAGTATAGTTGTGGAAGAGGCAATTTCCCCGACTGGTCTATCATCATTGTGCGCAGTAACTTCAAGAAGAACCAAGAAGAAAGCCTGAAAGATTTGGCTCGCTTCTTCAAGGAGTACATGCCGCGCTACGGTTACAAATACCTCTGTACCGAAGATGATGACCACAAGTACTATCAGACACTTGGTTTAAAGTGTATCATGGACGGTTTTTATCCCAATTATGCACTAGCACTGAAGGATTTGAATGTCTGAGACATGGTTTAGAGTTAAGGAGGGGAAATCCCCTCCTTAATCTATGACAGGGTTACTCCAATATGTTTTCTTCTGTTAATACGTTCTTTTTTTACCTTTTACTTTTTTGTTACGAGATGCATTAGAGTTTTTTAAGTTTGTTTGCTTTTTAGACAATCCAGTTTCTATACCACTACTACATTTACAATCTGTCAGCAAGACTGAAGTATGGGATAAATCTTTGTATTCCAATTTTAACTCTTCAAATTCAGGAAGTTTGCTATTCTCTCTATGAACATCAAATACCCAAAATACAGACAAGCAAGCACCTGTTGCATTTGTGTATTGAACAAACTTTTTTCTGTATTCTTGACGTTTCTTCTTTTCCTGAATTTCTTTATTGTGAAGTAGTTTAAGTTCTACCATAATAGGATTGCACAAACCGTATCGAATGAGAAGATCTGTACGCTTATTATCTTGTAAAGTAACCTCCCTATCGATTCGAACAGCCTCTAATCCCATTTGACAGCATTTATTGATAATAGTGTTTTTTAACTCCCTTTGAATAAAATCTTCACTTAAAGCATCTGGACGAACTAATGTATAAATGCCTTGGTCTTGTATCTCTTTTTGAACTTCGGAGTGTATCTCTGTGAAATAACGCCTTAAATCACCATCATTCCGGATGTTTAAATATGATTCTTCAATACATTTGTTGTATTGTTTTACAGCTCGACCGATGCTAACCTTTTCATTTATAAGAAACATCATTTCTGCATTATTCATAATACTGGTAGCGAGATAACTTACACCTTTCGCATTGTGTGCCTCTACCTTTTTTCTTAATATTGAAATGTAACCGATATTATTTACACTCACAAAAAAAAGATATATCTGATTAAGAAGATAACGTGCGTATTCTTGCGTGTCAAAGTTTTCACATAACGATAAACCAAAATCAAACAATTCCAACATTTGCTTAGCCAATGTTTCATCGTCCTTTATATTCATAAAGCATCTGAACATATATGGATTGGAACTCATCATTTCAGATTCTTCATAAGAAATCGGACGAGCATGCCCTGTATCATTATGAAGAGATTTAACCACATTATTTTTGAAATACTCCATCCGCCATTTAATGGCATCAGTATCCTTAAACTTTTCAATCATTATGCCATTACACTTCATCTTTATGCTTGTAATACCATCATCTTTGAGAGAACCGAATAAGTCCCGGTATTTGTTTATATCCCAGTAATTGTAATCTGATATAACATCTAATGCCTTGGAAGCAACAATGCTATAATCAAGATTTTGATTAACTTTATATTGTTCTATATACTCTTCCAGCTTATAGGACAATGCCTCAATCCCATAATCGGTGATACAGGCGCATATATCATCCGAACTAATATCCATAAAATCATCTTCCCTAGACTTCCACCATTCCACAAGTTGTTTTTTCTCGTCATCGCTAATACTACCAATAACAGACTTGTATATTTCTTTTATTTCGCCGCTATCACAATTCCTCATGATGCAAACATTTGGTAGCGTTTTGGCTAAAACAATTCTATAATCATTTAATAAATCCTTATAGCCCAAGGAATATAAGATCTTTACCAAACAAGGGATTTTGGGCAAATACAGGTGCAAAGTAAAGGAATTGTATGTGTTCCTTTTGACTGTCATTTTGTCTAAATCAAGCTCTTTGAAAAAACTTTTAATAACATCAATTAAAGGTTGATAGTCTAGTTTGCGCACAAATTCAATATTATTAGATAGTTCAAATGCGGCCTCATACCTGTCATACTGCGACACACTTGGATCAGAAATGTTTTGATAGACCTCAATGAGCTGTTGATTTTGCGAATTTATTTTTTCGTTTTCTATTTCTGAGGACTCTTTATCCCATCGTTCAAATGTTTCAGAATAACGTTCGACATAATCCTTTATGGATGCCTTCTTACTTGCATCGTTTCGGATTTTGTAAATGAGCGTGGTGAGAATATGATCTTTATTCCCAATTACCGACCTTTCTTCTGGCAACAGTTTATCCAAAGATGACACAAGTTCAATATCTATAAGTTCTGCATCGAAATGTCGAAATAAATCTTCTAAATCCCATTTCCTATCAAAACTTGCAATAAACAAGGATTCTGTTGCTTCTTCAAGCAGTATTTGCTTAACAGCCACATTGATTACACTATAGGTGATGTACGAATGATTTGATATAAGTCCTGCCATTATTCTTGTTATGAGTTGTCTGCTATCAGTGTTCCCTTTCCAGACAATATTAAATTGCTTATTTAAATACAATTCATAACAAACAACCAATGCCCCATTTTTATTGAAGAATTCGTAGAGTTTACCATCCTCTAAGATTTTATTATAAGCATAAATTATCGTAGCTAAATCTTCTATGTATAAGACTGCATTTATTGCATATGGATTACCGGTATAACAATCATTCAACCAACAATCAACGACATCCTTATCTACAATTTTACCATACCCTGTCACTTCGCAATACTTTTCTTTTAACTGTTGGGTGAATCCATGATATGATTTTGATAATTTTATAAGTTCGTCTGTACATTTAAGTGCATTATACAAGTTTAAGGCGGCCAACTGCTTTTCCTCATCGTCAGTTGCCATCAGACCATTTGCAGCTTTAATCCAATGATCCGAAACACATTTGCTCAATTTGTTGTTTTCAACAATCGCATCAAGAATGACATAAATATTAGATAATTGAATCTTATTGAGATCCTCGAATGGCAATAGCATTTGAACATCGCAGCTTGTTGTATAGCACTCCTGCAATAACTGAGACATTGAGCCTCTCCACATGATATATACAGGTATCCGTTGATAATGTTCAAATATAATTGAGAACAAATCTTCTTTTTGCTGAAGTGAAAGCACGGAAGAGTCAACGTATTTCAATAGATTTTCAAATGATTGATTATCAAGATTTGATTCGTATGATACAATAAGTTTGAACACATTGATAAAAGTCTGGATTCTATCATCTGAATATGATATATGAGGAATAACATCATACCAGTTAGGGTAGATATGTTTCAATTCTCTATGTACTGCAACATCATAAAGCATACTTTCAATATTGTCCTGCCTGCACAATTCCTTTGCAGCAAGATATTCTTGCAACTCAGTATTTTCAAATTGCAATGCCCCATTCGTATCCTTTAATATACGACTTTGGAAAAACAACAAATCAAAATTGGCTGTGAGCATCTGCGTCATATTGCCTTTTATTCCATCTAAAATCGTGTATAGCTCATCTTTTGAAATTTGATCTCTTCGACTTATCTCCATAACGAAAGCAACTTTTTCTAAAGTCCTTTGTACCAGAATCTTATTATTCTCGTTGTATTTGATAGCCTTCTGAGATTTTATTGCCGCCTGTATTGAACGAGCAATCATATACTCAAAAAGTTCACCGATATTCAAGCTACCACCTTTTTGTTCATCACATTCCAATAAAAAGGTCAAATATCTAGGGATAGTTATTAGTTCTCTTAATTTGGAACTTTTATTTATATTCTCTATTGTTGTCTGACAGCAATTGCCATCAACTTCATTCATCACCTCACTCTCATTTAACCTACGTATTTCTACAAATCGCAAATTCCTACAATCAGAAAAATGCTTTGCATAAGATGCTACATAATGTTTTCTGCAAGTGAACAGAATCTTAACATCCTGATTCACTTCTTTATATTGCTTTATCAATTGTAGTATAGCGTAGAACGAACTTCCTTCAACTTCATCCAAAGCATCTACTATACAATATATCTTCTCGGCGGGGACATCCATGGGGTTAAATTTTGACGCACTACAAGAGTATATATTTGAGGAAATCCGTTTCTTTATTTCATCAACAAGTCTGCTTTTACCTATACCTGGTTCACCTACGACACAAACGAAGTATTCTTCAAGTAACTTGTCTATTGACAAATTCTCCGCCACATCATAGAAAGGGCGTTGCTTATTATTCTCTAACAGGTCATCAATATTTTGATATTTTACAATCTGCGGCGTAATATAATTCAATATCTTTGGAACTTTCATAATATACAATCTTTCGTTATTCCACAAAGATAATCCTTTTAGTTGACTTTGCATTACCCTTTGATGATCAAAATTGATGTAATACACAACTTTTATGGCAAATAGCATTACTTATGTAATTGTTGATTGAATTATATTTGGTATATTTGCAAGTAATAACGAATAATATAATCCAAAATGGAAACTACAAAAGATATAAATCGGATTAAGGTGGTTCTTGTGGAGAAAAAGCGGACCAACAAATGGCTGGCTGAACAATTAGGGAAAGATCCTGCCACGGTGTCAAAATGGTGTACCAACACTTCACAACCGGGACTGGAAACATTATTGCAGATTGCCAATGTGCTTGAAGTTGATGTCAAAGAGTTGCTGAACTCCTCTTTGGACGAAAGTGTTCAAATTGCCAGACTTGTTAAATAACAATGCCAACCTTTAATCTCACAGATAATGAACAAGAAAGAATTATACAATAAGATATTACAGCTTGATGGTCTGACCAACGAAGAGAAGTCGGAATTGTTGGGCTTACTGCGGAAGCAAAAGAAATACGGATTGGTATGGGAAGATAAGCCGGAGGATGTGGAAGAACGTCTGCGCGATGAATTACCCGTATTGGTTGAAGACACTTCAAAAGCCCTCATCAGTACAGAAACAGATGCGCCTAACCATATCCTCATAGAAGGTGACAACCTTGAAGCTCTTACCACCCTCGCTTATACGCACGAGGGAAAGATTGATGTGATTTATATTGATCCGCCTTACAACACAGGGAATAAGGATTTTGTTTATAACGATAAGTTTGTAGATAAAGAAGATTCATATCGGCACTCCAAGTGGTTGTCATTTATGAGCAAGCGGTTACGTATTGCCAAACAATTACTTTCCGACAAAGGAATGATATTCATCTCTATTGATGATAATGAACAAGCACAATTGAAGCTTTTATGCAATGATTTGTTTGGTGAAAAGAACTTTGTGGTAGATTTAGTATGGAGTAATCAAGAGGGCGGCGGTAGCTCTGATAGCAAACTATTTAGAATCAAACATGAACATATTATCGTTTTTGCTAAAAATATTTCTCTACTTGATGTAAAAGGTGTTGAGATCAGTAATGAAGAACGATACAAAGAAGAGGATGAATATAAGCAAATAAGGGGTAAATATTATCTCCAAAAATTAGGCATGGGATCTATTCAATATTCTACATCTTTGGACTATCCAATTATAGCTCCGGATGGCTCAGAAATTTATCCACGCGATAACAATAATGGAAGAAAAGCATGTTGGCGCTGGTCTAAAGAAAAACTCAAATGGGGGATAGAAAACGGATTTGTAATAATAAAGAAATCTAAAAACATTTGGACAGTTTATACTAAACAATATCTTAATTGTGACAATAATGGAGAAATTATAAATAGGTCTCAACGTCCATTGGGAGTAATTGATAAGTATTCTTCTACACAAGCTGCAAAATTTCTTGAGGCTATTAGATTATCAAAATTATTCAACTACTCAAAACCTATAGATTTAATCAAATATCTGATAGACCGTTTTGTTGATATCAATCCTATAATCCTCGACTTCTTTGCAGGCTCCGGTACCACCCTCCATGCCACCATGCAGCTCAATTCCGAAGATGGTGGTCACCGTAAATGTATTCTTGTAACCAACAACGAGAACAACATCTGCGAAGAAGTAACCTACGAACGCAACAAACGAGTAATCAACGGCTACACCACCCCGAAAGGAGAAGAAGTACCGGGACTGAAAGGCAACACATTGCGCTACTACCGCACAAGTTTTGTCGGCAGAAGCCGAAGTATGAAAAATATGCGGCAACTGATGAACCTATCCACCGATATGCTCTGTATCAAGGAGGACTTATATGCGGAGCAACTGAAGTTTGGCGGGCAGCAGACCTACAAGAATGTATTCCGCTACTTTGACAATGGGAAAAAGCGCATGATGATTATCTATAAAGAAGAGGCTGTACCACTCTTGGTAGATTTGATTCAAAAGACAGATTATGAAGGTATGATGCGTGTGTATGTTTTCTCTCCAAGCGAAGACCCATGGGAAGGCGAGTTTGAAGAGGTACAGGACAAGGTGCAACTTTGCGCCCTACCCCAAGCCATATACAACGCCTACCGCCGCATACTTCCTAAGAAAAAGGACGAACTCATTGCCTCGGACGATACAGAAACAACCCCTCAAGAGGATATACCCAACGGAATGTTGAATTTTGACGAAGAGGAGGAATTACAATGAGTGAGCAGGAGAAGAACAAAAAGAAGAAAAAAGAACAGGTAACGGTACGCAGTAGTGCAGCCGAGTACTTGAACTATGTGGCATGTGTGGGTAATGATGAGCAGCAGATAGAGATTCGCTATGAAGACGAAAATATCTGGCTCACACAGAAGCTGATGGCTATGCTGTATGGTGTGGAGGTACACACCATCAACTATCATATCAAGAAAATATTCTCTGACAGTGAATTGCAGGAAATGGCAGTTATTCGAAAATTTCGAATAACTGCCCCGGATGGCAAACAATACACCACGAACCATTATTCATTGGAAATGATTATTGCCGTCGGCTTCAAGGTAAATTCCGAAAAAGCCATACAGTTCCGAAAATGGGTAAATGGCATTGCTAAGGAATACACCATCAAAGGCTGGGTGATGGATTCGGAAAGACTGAAACGCGGAACCTTTCTGACAGACAAGTATTTCGATGAGCAATTAGAACGCATCCGCGAGATACGCATGAGCGAGCGCCTGTTCTATCAGAAAATAACAGACCTTTATGCCACTGCCATTGATTACGATAAGACAGCATTAGCCACCCGTCGGTTTTACGCAACGGTACAGAATAAAATGCACTTTGCCGTTCATGGTCATACTGCAGCCGAACTCATTGTGAAACGGGCAGATGCAGTCAAAGAACACATGGGACTGACTACATGGGCAGATGCCCCCGATGGCAAAATCAAAAAAAGTGATGTAGTGATAGCGAAGAATTATCTTTCAGATACCGAAATGGGACAATTGGAACGTATGGTTACGGCTTATCTTGATTTTGCAGAAACAATGACCATGCGCCATATCCCATTGACAATGGCAGACTGGGAGCAACGCCTGAACAGCTTTATCAATCTCTTTGAATACGGTCTGTTGAAAGATGCCGGCCGTGTAAGTGCCGAAATAGCACGATTACATGCAGAGACGGAATTTGAGAAATACAGAATCATACAAGACAAACTATTTTTGTCTGATTACGACCGTTTCCTATTGGAAATGAAAGAGATTGAGAACAAAAATCATGGAAACAAAAAAGAGGAGAAGCAATGAAGAATTTAGCATATCAACAAAAAGCAGTAACCGAATTGATTGACAAGACTATCCGTCTGCTGAATGTGGGCGGACAGCGCAATAAATTGGTTTTTGAAGCCACGACAGGTGCCGGAAAAACAGTTATGGCGTGTCAGATGCTTGCAGGTTTGATGGACGAACTTCACGACCGTGGTGACAGCCATTATCAAGAAGTGGCATTTATATGGTTTGCTCCTCGCAAATTGCACATACAGAGTTACGAAAAGCTGAAAAACACCTTTGAAGAAACTCGCACACTTCGCCCCGTAATGTTTGATGAACTTGATCAAAACGAAGGTATCCGTCCGGGTGAAATACTTTTCGTAAACTGGGAAAGCGTTAATAAAGAAAGCAACGTAATGGTGCGCGAGGGTGATTGCTCGTTGTCACTTTACGAAATTACAGATAGGACGAAAGATGAATTTGGTTTGCCTATCATAGCCATTATTGACGAAGAACATATGTTCTGGTCAAAGACTGCGGATAAATCGGCTGCCGTACTTGACAGAATCAATCCAATGGTAGAAATCCGCATATCTGCCACCCCGAAAACCGCTAATCCGAAAGAAAAAGTTACGGTTTATCGTCAGGATGTGATAGCTGCGGAAATGATTAAGAAAGAGGTAGTGCTCAATCCGGAGATAGAACTGAATTTCAGTGATGAGCTGGAACTCAATGCTAACCTCATCAAAGCAGCTTTGGATAAACGTAACCAAATAGCAGAAGCATATAAGTCAGTAGGTACAGGAATAAATCCTCTCCTGCTCATTCAGTTGCCTAATGACACCAAGGAAAATATGACGGCGGAGGATACCGCCATAGCAGATCAGGTAAAGAAGTATCTTGAAGTGATGTGCGGCATTACTACCGACAACCACCGTCTTGCGATATGGCTGGCTAACGAAAAAGAAAATCTTACCGATTTAGAGAAACCCGGCAATCTGACCGAGGTTCTGCTTTTCAAAGAAGCCATAGCTTTGGGTTGGGACTGTCCTCGCGCCGCCGTACTGCTTATATTCCGCAAATTGCAAAGCGACCAGTTCACTATACAGACCGTTGGCCGTATCATGCGTATGCCTGAACAGAAGCATTATCCCAAAGAGATGCTTAATGTGGGATATGTGTTTACTGACATTGCCAAAGACAAGATACAAATCGTCACAGCCGATGCCGACTATATCCTGAACAACACCGTTACAGCATACCGACGCGAGAATTTGAAAAACGTATGGTTACCGGCCTGCTATTCTGAACGCCCCAATATTGAACGTAACTATTTGGGTCCTGACTTTCGCAAAGTACTTTATGATGAAGCTCGCCATTTTTGGGACTTTGCAGAAGGCAATTTACTGTTTTCATTAGAGGAATTGGCCAAGTTGGATAATACGGATGATGAAAGCGCAACATTACCAGAAACCGACGACCTACAAATCAATGAAAACAGGAAAAAGGTAGCCAACTCTTTGCGCCTTGATGTCAAGAACATCAACATCGAGATACCGCAAGACGTGCATTTCCAGAACGAGGAACAGATATTGGAGGTTGATACCGTAAAATATGCAAGAAAAGCTACCGAGATAGACCGTGTGTTTATGGCATACATCGCCACAAAAGGGCATCAATTCGAGAGTAAAGGTCGCGCTGACAAAATTGCAAGTTATCTGCTTGAAATATTGGCCGACTTCTTCGGTATCTTCGACACAGACGCAAAAAAGGTGGTGTTATATCATTTGAACAAGCCTAAGTTTGACCGCATTATAGACTCGGCACTGGAAAAATATGTCAGACAGCGCGATAGAGCCAAGAAAGCATCTGCAGCCAAGAGAGTATTCAAAAAATACGATTGGGAGGTGCCTGAAGAACGTACTTACGACAACGACACCAATCATATAGAAGAAAGTCGGAATCACGCACTTCTGCCATTTGTACAACTCAATCAAGCATCAAATCCGGAAAAGAACTTCATAGCTTATTTGGAGCAAAATGAACAATATATAGATTGGTGGTACAAGAATGGAGACAATGGCAAACAGCACTATGCCATAGAATACAATGCCGACAATGAAAATGGTAAGTCGTTGTTTTACGTGGACTTTATCATCCTCATGAAAAACGGTCATATTTATCTGTTCGACACCAAAAGTGCAGGCAGTGATGCATTTGCGCACAACAAGCATAACGCATTGTTGCAATACATCAAAGAAAACACATCAGACGAAACACCATTGTCGGGCGGTGTGATCTTACAACAAGGCGAGAACTGGCTGTACTCTCCACTTCCTATTGAGAATACCACAGATACATTGAACTGGAACTGTTTTTATCCACAAAACGCATAAGTATTATGACAAAAGGAATAGACCCTAAATTTGTGCATTACGGCATCCGCAAGGATGATCTTGCAATGATAGAAGCTATCTGCTCTACCGAAGATATTGATTTTGATTGGCTGAGTGAGGACATTTTAAAAGCCTACCATGCCAAGAAAGTAGATGTAATAGAGATGAATGATGGCGATACGGAAGAGATAATCCGCAACGCCATACAGAAAATACGTCAATAAATGAATTTACGCCATGCTCATACAAAGAATAAAGATTAGCAACTTCAAGACCTACCTGTCACTCGACCTCAACTTGACGGTAGATGACGACCGCCCGATTATACTCATCGGTGGTTCAAACGGTGGCGGTAAAACCACCCTGTTCGAAGCTATAAGCGGTGCATTGTATGGATTGAAAATAGAGAACAAGGAACACTTTATGGAATTGCTCAATCAAGGGGCAGTTAATCGGGTGAAGCCAGAAATCAGTCTGCAAATCACCTTTGTTGGCAAAGTGCTTGGTCAGCAACAGAAGTATATCCTAAAACGCATATACCAGCTTAATCCACAAGGTCGTCCGCTTGAAAGTGTATCGCTGAACATGAACGGCAATATGTATGTGTATGGCACAATGACTGCACCCAAAGAGAGGGTGCGGGCTGAACAGGAAATCAGCAAGATAATCAAGGCCAACCTGCCGCAGGAATTGAGCCAGTATTTTCTGTTTGATGCAATGCAGTCAAGCGAGTTACTGAAAAAGAATGTCTTTCAGCAGACCATACGCGACAACTTTGAGAATGTGCTTGGCTTCAAAAAGTATCTGCAACTGAAACGTGCAGCAGAGAAACTACAACAGGAGTGGGCAGAGCAACGATTAGAAGCAGAAAAAGAAGCCAAAGAATACAACTCGTTATGCAATCAGAAAGAGCAGCTAATAAGTGAACTTAATGCCAACCTTGCCGAACAAGACAGACTGTATAAATATATGTCATCCGTTGAAGATGAATACCAGCAAGCTAAAGATGGTGCACAACAGGCTGCCAACCTAAGCAAACGTATACAGGACGTTGACGGTAAGATACGAGCCATAACTGAGGAAGCTGCCACTTATGCAGAAAACTTAAAGGCATTTATAGACAACATAGAAATCAATGTGTTCCTTCCCCAATTGGCCTCCAACCTTTCTCAGGAAATCAATAACATATTACGAGTAAAGGAACAACTTCAAAAGCAAAGTACTGGTGCCTATCCTATTGAGACGCTTCGTGAAGTAACAGCGAAAATCATCGATTACCTAAAAGAACTTTCACTTTGCAGTCAAGCGGTGGATGAAGAAAACGTGGTTTCACATATTGTAGCCATGCAGAATACAACCAATGTAACAGACCCATACGACTACCTGAACACTACAGAGGTAGATGTACTCCGAGAACTGCCGAAAAAGGGTAATGGAAACCAATTTGTTTCCATCGACCGCAAAAGACAGGATATGGAAATAAAACTTGCCAATCTGGATAATCTCAGAACAGAGAAGCGCACACTTGAACAGACACAGGCAGGTGGCAACAATATGCTAATTGCCAATTATGAAGAATCCAAACGCACTCTGGAAAAGTTGAAAACGCAAGAGGATAATCTCAAAAACGATATTCAGCGTTTGGAAAAACGAATCCACCAATACGATGTACAAATACAGCAAGAACCGGATGTGAAATTTGACACACTTGTTAAATTGCGTCCATTCTTTGATAAGGTTGCCGACAATCTGTTGAAGAAGAAAAAAGCACAGATAGAAACAGAGATGCAGTCGCAGCTCAACCGTTTGCTTGTATCTTACAAAGGACACGTTGGACGTGTGGAATTGTCGGACAGCATGGAGAATTTCAACATCAAGCTATATCATAGTGCCGGTAATGAAATATCGTTAAACCAACTGAATGCCGCATCCAAACAGATATTCATACAGGTGTTGCTAAAAGTGCTGCGCAATCTTGGCGACTACAATCCGCCTGTTATGATTGATACCGTGATGGGTGTGTTGGATAATGAAAGCCGTGACGCTTTGATGGAAGAATATTTCCCACAGTTGGCTGAACAGACTATTCTGCTCTGTACCACATCTGAAATACGTACGGATAGCGACTACATCAAACTAGAGCCATTCATATCGAAGACATATACTCTGCATCGTAATGTTGAGGAACAAAATACAACCATAGATGAAGGCTATTTTGGAATATCCCTTAATCAGTAGACAGTTATGAGCATAATAAATTTTTCAAATACCCGTCAGATGGAGGGGATTCTTGACGAAATCAGTCAAGTAAAGGAACTTATTGAAAGTAAGATAAACTTGTCGCGCACTGCAGACAGAGAGAAACGTGCTAGTCTGACCACAAACAAAGTAATGCGTATTTGCTTTATAGTCGGTTTGAGTTTGACTACAGAACGCAAGGAGGAAGATTACAAGGATATACAGCTCTCTGCTACATCGGCACGTATCGTTCCGAGTTTCTTTACGATGCACGATTTATCTACCTTGTACTCTGCGTTACTAAAATTGCGCTACGCCAGTCTGAATATAGATTGGTCGCAAAATGCCGTGTTATCTCGCATCATTGCCGCTGAAATGCTGCGTGGTAGAAACTACCTATTGGCTGATAACAATTTGGATTCCATCTTATATGCAGTAAACAATAAGGTAGCAATGGTAAAAGATATTCCTGCGCTGAACTTGATTATCGGCAACTATGGTGATGTTGAGATGGAAGCCACTCTCGACATCAACAGCCGAGACATTACCAACTCACAAATCATTATTGCCGGTGCTACAGGTTCAGGAAAAACGAATCTGCTTGCAGTGTTGATGCAACAGTTCAGAACATTATCGTCAGAATCGCAATATCCGGTAAACTTCCTGCTTTTCGACTACAAAGGAGAGTTCAGCGACATTCAGAACAATCACTGGCTTTCACATTTTGATGTAGATCGCAGCTGTATCATAGACCCGATTGAGCATCCTCTACCATTCACTCCGTTCAAGGACTTCACAGACCGCCCTATCAATGAGATAAACCTATATTCATCCGAGATGGCTTCGGCTTTATGCTCAATTGACCGAGTATCAGCCAGTGCAAATATGAATAACAGACTGAGTGAAGCCATTGTAGAAGCATACAAGAAAACAGAAGGCGCACCCATTACATTCAATATGATGTTGGAAGAATATCAAGCCAAGATGACAGATGTCGGAAAGGACGACAGTATTTCGTCTGTTTTGAAACAGTTGGTGCGTGCTAACATCTTTGAGGAGGAAGATAAAGCCGACCTTATCAGCGACTGCTACATTATAAAAATGGACGGCTATCCTAAGGATGGTCCTATAGCAAAGGCTATTGTTTACTTCATCATCTCAAAGCTGAACAATATCTACGAACAACTTGAAAAACAAGCCGCTAATGAGGATGTTGTACAGATTCGTCATTTCTCCATCATTGACGAAGCACACTATATGTTGGATTTTGACAATCGTCCTTTGCGAAACCTGATTGCCGTAGGTCGTAACAAAGGTTTGAGTATCATCCTTGCCACACAAAATATGAGTAGTTTTAAGAGCAAAGGCTTTGATTTTTATGCCAATGCCCAATATCCGCTCATCATGAAGCAACAGACCATTGACGACAAAGTTATCAAAGACCTATATGGTGTAAGTGGACAAGAACTGCAAGAGGTACGAACTGCCATAGCCGGACTCCAGAAAGGTGAACTAATCATCAAAGACCAAATGGCATTTGCACTGGGAATGGGCAAAAAGTATAAGAAAATTAATGTAACACATTTGATATAACTACTTGATTGATTATGATAAAATTACCTATTAAGATAGTACAACTTTTATGGAGTTGTGGAAATAACAAAGTCGAACATCTGAACGGATATGATAAAGAGTTTAGTGAAGCTACATTTGACATTGTTTCCACATCACCCTTTGTTATACAGGCAAATAGCGCCATCATCCTTCTAACGAAAGATGAGAATGACCCTAATATTGAAACTTATCAATATGTTGTATTAACAAACAAAAAACCTCGTAAAAGTGAATTTCTTAAAGGAAATATTTTGTCTATCAGATGGATAAAACATCCAAAGTTCACAACTTTGCATCCAAATGAAATAACGACTTCATGGAGAGGAAAATTCCTTTACAAAAAGGAAGATATTCCAAATTCAATCTTTGGGCTTCGAGCTCCGCAGCTTGGAGCAATATATGCGTTTATGTCTAAAGCTCAAATTCATCATGGCAGAAATATAATAGTCATGCCAACTGGAACAGGAAAGACAGAAACAATGTTAAGTATTCTTATTGCAAATCAATGTACTAAAGTACTTATAACAGTGCCTTCAGACGCTTTAAGGGAACAATTATCGAGTAAATTTATCACTTTAGGCATTCTTCCAAAATATGGGATAGTTGCCGATGATTGTAACTATCCAAATGTCGGTGTTGTTAAAGAAGGTATGGATTATAATGGCTGGAATTCACTAATCGAAGAATCCAATGTTATAATCACAACCATGCCACTTATTACAAATTGTGAACAGGCGCTATTATAGATTTGTTAAAAGAGAAGATTAGCCATTTATTCGTCGATGAGGCCCATCATTCAGAAGCCAAAACATGGAGTAATTTTATAGATTCCTATGACGATGAGAAAGTAACACTTTTTACAGCAACACCTTTTAGGAACGATAGTCGAAGGTTACGAGGAGATTTTATCTATAATTTTTCTCTAAAAGATGCTCAATCTCAAGGATATTATAAGCCAATAAAATTTATTCCGATAAGAGAGTATGATTTAATTCAAGCTGATCAACATATTGCAGAGGTGGCTGTAAGTCAACTACGCTCTGATATAGAGAATGGATACGACCATATTCTCATGGCTCGATGTAGTACAAAACAAAGAGCTAAAGAAGTAATGGAAATATACCAGCAATACTCTGATTTAAATCCAGTAATGGTATTCAGTTCAATGTCCAATCAAAAAGCAATTTTAAACGATATTAAAGCCCAAAAACACAAAATAATCGTTTGTGTTAATATGTTAGGAGAGGGATTTGATATGCCCGAATTAAAAATTGCAGCAATTCACGATGCTAAACAGAGTTTGCCAATTACTTTACAATTTATAGGTCGATTCACTCGTACTTTATATGACTCAAAATTGGGAAATGCAAGTTTTATTACAAACATTGCCTATCCTCCTATATTGGAAGAACTGGAAGAATTATATGCAAAAGATGCAGATTGGAATAGTCTGTTACCGCTTCTTAATGATGGAACTACTGAACAGGAAAAAGATTTTAATCAATTTATTCAATCATTTGGAAATTTGGAATTATCAAAGATTCCATTTCAGAGTGTAAATATTCCATTAAGTGCCACCATATATAGAACTTCTAATACATGGAATCCGAGAGCTTGGGAAAAGATATTATCTCCTGAAATTTATGATTATCGTTTCGGCAGTAGTACTTCTGAGGGAGACACATTAGTTGTAATCGGTGGAAGTATTGAAAATGTTGATTGGGGGAATGTTGAATGTGTGCAGAATTTACTTTGGAATATCCTTGTTATCCATAGATATTGTACTCCCAATTATAACCATGCCTATGTCTATAGTACCTTGAGTGAGACAGAGGAAGTAGTAAAGGCTGTTTTTGGCGAAGAGGATACTAATAAAGTTACAGGACATTGTGTGTTCCGTGTTTTTCACGATGTAAGGCGTTTTGCTATTGTTAATTTTGGCGGTAGAAAAGCACGCATGGGGAATGTTTCGTTCAAGTCTTATTATGGAAAAGATGTTCAAGAAGGTATTTCTATGACTGAACAAAAGCAATTAACTGCAAATAATTTATTCGGAAACGGTTATAGAAATGGAGAACGAACCAGCGTAGGATGTTCTATAAAAGGAAAAATTTGGAGTCACACAAGAGGAAATCTACTTGAATATACAAAATGGGCTAGAATGATTGGAAAATTAGTTGAAGATGAGAGTATAGACCCAGATTCTTTTATAAAAAACACTTTAAGAGTTCATACAATCTCGAAATTACCCCCAATTGCACCTATTGCTATTGACTGGGATCCTGAATTATACAGAGATTATCCAGAGCATGGAATTTTCTTAACGCATAATACTATTGACTATCAATTATGGTACGCTACCATTGAATTAGCAAGTTACGAAATAAACAACACAATCACGTTTAATATCCTTATAGAAGATTCTAAATTCACTTACATGATTGAGTATTGTGAAAAGGATAATCATAAGACATATCATGTTCGGCAAATAACTGGAAATAGACTTAAAATGAGATATGGTTCCCGTCTTTATAATGACATTTGTGATTACTTTAATAATGATGATGCTGCCCCTGTGATTTATTTTGCTGATGGCTCGTGCCTTTATGCCAATAACTTAGTGGGAGTAAACTCTGATGTAGTCCCATTCTCACAAGAAAAATTAATAGGGATTGATTGGGGTGATACTAAAATCGCAAACGAATCACAACATGTAGAACCTTATGAAACGGATTCTATTCAGTATTTCTTCTCTAAATATATATGGGATGAATTTGATTTGATTTACGACGATGATGGCAATGGAGAAATTGCAGATTTAATTGGATTCAAAAATGAAAATAATGCGATACACATACATCTATTTCACCTTAAATATGCACATGGAGGAAAAATCAGTAATATGATTTCTAATTTTTATGAAGTTTGTGGACAAGCTCAGAAATGTTTAAAATGGAATGATAGAGATAAAAGTCGCGAATTATTTAGTCGTCTTTTTGCGCGTAAAACAAAAAGATATCAAGGAAGAGAATGTTCAAGGATACTCAAAGGTTCGGAAGAAGAGCTCGAACAATTAAGTGCACAGGTTAATTGGAAAAAAGATTTGATTATGCACATCAATATTGTTCAACCAGGATTAAGTCGTTCAAATCCAAGTTCAGATATATTAAATCTATTAGGTTGCGTGGCTTCATATATTAAGGATGTCTCAAATATTGAGTTAAATGTATATTGTAATCTATAAAAACGTCAAACTTCAAGTATATAAAATTACACAAAATTAACATGAAATCGATTCGTATATTCCTATTAAAAGGAAAAGAGAGCATGATTGACCATATAAAAAGTATTCAGACACTGGGATGTGCTTACTGGAAAAAGGCTCGTAACAAAAATCTACAAGTTGGAGATATATGTTATCTTTACCTCATAGGTAAATGTCATTATCAAATACGCTTTCGTCTTGAAGTGGTTGATATTAGTTGTGTTCGTGAAGACGGTTCTTGTTGGATTACTCCATTCAAGGCAGATAACGATTGTTATAAACTCATTTCAACAGCAGCAATGTATATGGGAGATGAATTATCATTAGACACCCTTGAAGAAATAGGTATCAATCGTCACTCACAATTCAAAGAACTTAATGAATATCAGGAAGATTATTTAAGGAAATATTTTGAATGATTTCATGCGAATAGCATCTAACAAAACATTATATGAACGTATTTGAAGAATACCTAAATAGCGAAGATTTGGAAAAGCGTGAACGAGCCAAATTGTGGAGAGCATCTATAGGATTACAAGCCCTTGACAATCTGCGTGTTTCTAACGTCCTTATCGAAACTGCCCGTAAGCATATCGAAGGAGAAATTTCAATGAACGAAGTAAGCCGATTGATTGACGAATACTATAAAAAGGAGTAACATCAACTATCGAATTGCACTGTTAAAAAAACAATGGAATTAGTCTATAAAAAAGATGAATCATAACGGCATATTCTCACTATCTTTTCCCGAAGCCAAGACAATTATTGTTTCCGGTGATATTCATGGAGACTTTAATCAGTTGGTGTTCAAACTCTGCATCCAATATCAGCTTACGGACACTTTGCTAATTGTAGCTGGGGATTGTGGTTTTGGCTTCGAAAAAAAAGAGTACTATGAGCAGATGGTTAGACGAAATGTCAAGCGAATGAACCAAGCCAACAATTGGATTGTGTTTGTGCGAGGTAATCATGACAATACTGCTTATTTTGATGGAGCAATGTTCAACTTCAAACGCTTCATTGCCGTTCCCGATTATGCCATTTTACAAGTTTGTAATCATACCATTCTTTGTGTAGGTGGAGCTATTTCGATTGACCGTATCTATCGCATAAATGAATGGAATAAACGCAAATACCGTGTTCATTCAAATGAACCACAAGAAAATGATATTTCTCGCAATTTATATTGGCAGAACGAAGCTCCCGTTTACAACTCGGATAAGATGAATACCATTCATACCAGCTTCCTGATTGATACACACACATACTGCCCCTTCACATTGCGAACTATTCTCAAAAAGCAATCTTAACCAATGGGCTAAGAACAATCCTTCATTGATTGAGGATATACAATTTGAACGGAGAACGATGGATATGCTTCTGCACCATCTTAAAACCGACAACCATCCGATAAGCCATTGGTACTATGGTCATTTTCATCAAAGTTGGCATTCTGCCATTGATGGAATAGTATTCCAGATGCTCGATATTATGGAGTTCTGTCAAATATATTGATTTATACCATTTCGGGTATAACATTAATACAATAGGCAGAATTATACCCGATAGGATATAATAGTTATTGCCTGAATACAAGTGTTCCTGTTAGGGTATACAAACATTTTCCATAGTGAACAAACGGAAGCGATTACATTTTTTCAAGCGAATAAATCTGATTCGTTACACTTTTTCCAATGAATATTGCCATAACCTTACACTTTTCAAAACGAATCATGGTGTATTCTATAGAAATTTTCTGGTTCTATGACCGATTTTCTACTCTCAAGCACCCTTTTGGAAAGAAAAACACACCGCAAATCACAGAAATCCCAAAAAAACCACTACCTTTGCATTCAACAAGCGTTCTGTAACATACCTGCGGAAATGCCCTATCATTCAATACCTTGTATCTGATAGCGGACATTCCACAAAAGGGCTGAAAAGAGGCGGTACAACACGTATATGCAAAACCGTGAAATACAGCGGTTTGCATTTGTCCCTACATTCTGTGTATTTGTCAAAACAGAGGTTGTACCGATTAAAATGAATTGTCACTGATAATCAGTGATGTAAATATGCTGCATCGGATTGGAGAACAGATGATAGGCCAACAACTCATTTTCTTCCGGATTGTCGCTCTTCGCTTCATATACAAAAGCCATCACGCCCGAAAGCTGGGAGTCATAATCAATCTCTCCACCTGCCGCACGGGTTGTAATCGTGGTAGTGATGCCACGTCCCACACCGAACGGAAGCCTCACCTCCACCCGCTTGTCACGGTCTACTCCCTGCAAGTCGTTTCCTTCGATGAACTCATCGGTGCAAGATGCAAGCGACAGGAGCGCCAACAGTCCCGCCACTAGAATATGATTCACTGTTTTTTTCATCATGCTGTATATTTTTGTCTGTTATTCGTCTGCCTAATTAAATTCCACATCTCCGCCTCCGGTTTCCCACGGAACAATCATCCAATGTGCTGTCATAGCCACGTGTCCGTGCATGGAAATAACGGAAAACAGCCGCAGGTTCATGTTGGCTTCCACTTCGGGCAAAGCTACATATTGCATATCAGCCTCATGTCCTTCCGTACCGTCACTTCCCACTTTATGTTCATGCGACAGTATTTTCAGATAATATCCCCTTGAACTCTCAGCTGACGGATTCTCAGGATAACGGTCTGCAATTTCATTGGAGTTGGCAAACAGATAAATCGGTTTGGCTGGCATCCACTGAAAGTTTTTCGTGTCTGTATTCCCGGCATGTGCCAAAGCCTTAATCTCGTTGATATGGGTCTTCTCCTGCAAGTTCTTTTCATACTCCTCATATTCCGGTGTCCCTTCTTGCGGAGCGATTTCCGGTTCCTCCGGCCATCCCGCACTCAGAATTACCTTGCCGTTCTTCTGATTCTTCGAGTCGGAATTTTCACCGGCTCCCTCCAGAAAATTGAAATCTCCCGTATATTCGTACTTCTCTTTCGGAAACAGATACCCGTATTCCGGCATATTGTAGAGATACAACCCGCGCCCCATATAGAGCTGCCCCTCTCCGGCGTCTGCCACATCCGCCTTGGCAAAGTAAAGCTGTAGCTTCGCTATGCTGCGTTTCAGTTCCAGGTTTATCTCCTGATTATCGTGCGTAACTGTTCCACGATACTTACAGGTCATTGGCACAATGGCAGAGCGGTATTTTTTTCCCGTTTCATCCTTGTCTGTTGCCGTTCCGCCCGACACATATTCCGCTTCCGGCAGCCGGCTGAAAGTCAAAGACTCCAGTCTGTCCGGCACTACTTCCAAGCCTTCGACCGGATGTACTCCCCCGACAGTCTCACCGGGCAGTACAAAAATGTCTCCCTTGTTTTCGCAAAGCAGTTCTCCGGCCTCCTGCTCGTTGGCCACTGCATAAAACCAGACTTCTCCTTTCGGCAATTTCCATTTAAAAGTATGAGCCGGCACATCCTCCCCGCCATAATAATACCCCACCGGGCTGCCATTCTGGAAAGCATACACCCTGAGCGTCTTCACCTGCGAGTCGAAATCATCCGTTTCTGCCGCCCTTGTATCGATTGAAAATTTCACCGTCACCGGTTCTCCCTTTCCGGGAAACATCCCTTCCTGCCCGTCCGGTGCACAAGCCGTCATTATCCCCGCCGTTGCGGAAAACATACATATATATGAGTATTTCAGGATTTTCATATCTTCTCCTTCCTGTTTATGAGATTACCAATCTGCCGAAATATCCTTGCTGTCCCAATCGCCCACGTTCACTTTGACAGTAATGTCGGCATCGGCAGCAGGCAGCGTTATTTTATAATGGTAAGTGTTCGACTTTATCCATTCCGTTGTCAGGGCCGCATCCAGGTATACCATCGCTTCTTTTGCCTCCGACAGCGGTTTGCCGGCATAGGCATACTTAAAGGTTACCGCCACATCCTCCGTCACCGGCTGCGGCAACAGCAATACGCCATCCAGCACGGTAGCGCTGCTTCCGGCTTCTATCCGCACGCTCCCGCTGCGTACGAAAGGAGTTTTCTCTTCCGTACATTTCACCCGGTTTTGCCATGTCGAGTTTTCCGGCGTCCACAGCAAGTCACCTTTATAGTCCACACCGAAAAGTCTGATGTCCGACACTTCCGCCTGCTTCTCTCCGGTACGGACAGTTAATTTCACCTGTGCCAGTTCATGTTTGAATGCCAGAAGCACGGGCGCCATCGTTCCGCCACCCTCATAAGTCACGTCTGTCTCTGTTGCCGTCATCAAATCCACGGCATCCTTCCCCATTCCGGAAGAATCAAAACCCGTAACCCTGAGTTCGCCCTTGTCGTTGCAGGAAACTTCGGTAGCGACACCAATCTCTTTCATTTCTTCCGGATGCACCGCATAAAAGTCATAAGGCCTGCCTACAGCCCAGAAACGTTTCTCGCCATAGTTTCCCGACGGAGTAACCGAAGCGGCATCGAAAAACAGTTTCGGCCCGTCGCTTTCCCGTACCCATCCCCACAGTGTGAAATTATCCATGCCCTCCTTGTCACTTTCCACCACGGCGCGGGTGGCAACTTGTGTGCCAAAGGCAATCGGCACCTGTTGTTCCGGATTGTTTTCTCCCGTCATGCTATCGGAACAGCCGGCAGCGACCAACATGGCCGTAACAAGAAGAAAATCCTTTTTAAAATTAAGTCGCATAGGCATTTATTTTTTATTTGAATAAGTAGTGACCGGGAGGGGAACATTCAACCCCGCCCGGTCTGTTATATTTCCGCAACCCGACGGATGGAAAAGACAGGTTTGCGGTGGTTCAGTTTATTTTCCGGGGTTTGAATCAGGAACGCTTACATCGAGGTCCTGAGGATATTCAACAAAGTTATCCACAGTTACGTCGAATGTGATAGGAACCAAAACAGGTTCAGGATCCGGATTTTCGGGATCAGGGTTAAAGCCGCCGCCCTCACCAAAGATAAGGGTATAAACATAACGCTTGCCCTGCTTCCAGACTTGTTCGTTTTTTCCGCTTATGTCCTTAGGTTCTCCTACCAGGGAGACGCCCACCCATGCGGTTTCCTCTTGTGAGTCCTTGTCTGGCCACAATTGTACATCAGATGCCGTATCTACCAGCTTGCATTTAACAAGCACACGTGCTGTCCCCGTGATTTTGTACTCCGGATTTTCATCTGTTCCACCGGTCTTCGTAATCCAGGGATTCAATGTCTGCGGCAAAAGGAGCAGTCCTTTGTAGTCTTTACCTATTTTAACGGTCAAGTCCCGTAGAGGTGCTTCTTCAGAACCTGTAAAGCCTGGTTCCATAATCGGAGTAATCTCAGCGTCATAGTGGTTCTGTTTTGCGTTCTCTTTGTTATATGCGATATCCCATGTTCCCCATGAGTTGTCAGTTTCCGTATCTTGTTCAGTTCCCTGCCATCGGGTAGTAGTGCTCAAAGTCGGCCAGGAGAATGTACCCTGTTTCTCTATTCCCTCCACTTTCACTGCGTCTACGAACACTGTCAGGTTGGAACTGGTGTTCTTGATTCTGAATACAATCTGTGACAGGGCATGGCGGAAGTTGACCGTAACCGGTTGTTTGCCCTCATGTTCGGCTTTCTTTTCAGCCAGGTTCAAGGCATAAAGCAGGTCCTCATCGCCGGGTACCTCATAGCCGGTAATTTTCTTGTCGCCATCTACTGTAATGTCAACATTACCATTCTTCGTATCCATCGGACTATAAGAATAGAAATCCACAGTTGATTCCGGCCAGAATTTGGTATCACCGTATGTCCATGTGTTGTCTGCTTTCGTCACATCATGATTCATATACTCCAGTCCTTGTGTAAAGGCATACACGTGGAAGTCCTTGATACTGTTTGTCGTAGTAGCTTCACTTCCTGCACGGGTAGCTTTTCCTGCCACGGTATTAAAGGTAATGCCGTCACCTTGATTCATTTCTATCGTTTCATCATTGGTACATGCCGTTACCAATGCCATGGCCGATAGTGCCATCAGAATTGATTTCGTCTGCATAACATTAAAAGATATAAAAAACTACATAATGATATCGTTTTCGACTTCCACCCAATCATCAACCTCCACATCAAATCCCCCCTCGTCCGGAAGCGGTTCCGGAAAGTCCGCATTATCAATGATGATGTGCACATGCTTCCTGTCCGGTGCTTTATGTACTTGGTCAGTCACATCAAAGGTTGTATAGAATTTCTCCTTATTGGAATACCATACATAAAACATCATTTTGTGCGGACGGGCATTCTCTTCATGATGACCGAACGTATAAAACTTACCGGTCATTTTCGAACTCTCGGGGTGGAGTTCTGTTTCGAAGGGGACTGTGACACACTCCCTGTCCAGTTCCTCGTTGGCAAACAGCATGGAGGGAGCCATGCTCGACAATGACCCGCAAGCCTGCGTCATATACTCCATGTTCTTGACATTACGGACCTCATAGGTGTAGGTACATATCAGTTCGGCAGGATAAAGCGTGATGACATGCTCGCTACTTTCTATCCATTCGACCTTGTCTTTGTCTGTAAAGGGAACACATTCATAACTTAGCCCTGATTCGGTGATTTCCACATTTCGGGCGTTACTTCCCCACATCATGTCAGGGCAGATGACGACACGCTCGTCTTCCGAACCTTTGGACGGAGGCGCATAATGGGCACCGTTACCGTAAATACTCTCAAAAACGTTACCGTTCCGCGTATATCCCTCATGGGTGTCAAATCCTTCCATACCTCTGAACAGTAAAGACTCCGTGTCATTATTGTAACAGAGCATCCGGTACCTTCCTACTTTAATCTCTACCGGTCCTCCGTCTTTCCCTGCAAAATCGAACCGGACCGGATATCCGCCTTCTTCAGGATAGAAATACACGCACATTCCCTCAGGATTGGCCTGCGGAGCGTTCTTCCAATCAAAATCCACTCTGACCGTAGCCACATGCGGATGATGGAAACAGAGTTCCTTGTGCTCGCATGAGAAAAGAATCATGGTCAGCAGTGTGTAAACAGTCATTCGTATTCCGGTTTTCATCGTCTGCCTCCTTTCCCTTTGTTGAAGTTTCCCCTGCCAATCAGCCATACCAGCGATATTTCCGCCTTAGTAGGGCCGAACCAGTGCCGCTCCTTGGTAGCCTGCCATACGTAGCAGTTGTCTATGGGGGTATATTCATAATAGATCCCCCCCCAATACCCGACAGCGATAGTGAAGTCAATATTCAGTCTGTATGCCACCGGCAACGAGTAGCCGTATTCCACACCTGTGGAATAGTTCATTTTGTCCCAGAGTGTTCTTCCGGGTTTTCCACCCATATAGCCTTTTCCCCCTGTTTCAAAATCATAAGTAAAAATCTGCCCGTAGAGTCCCACATGATGTCCCGTAAGAGGCTTTTCCTTGGCGGCCTTACCGAACCATTTCCGAATGGCTATGTCACCGCCATAAGTTCTCCAGTACCAGTGCCGCCGGTCTGTTTTCCACCAGGCATACATCCAGTTAGCACTCATACTCCAGTCTTTGCCAAGATAAAATTCCACACCGATATTCGGTACGAGCAATGCGTCGTACAGCATATTTGTCTTTACGGCAAGATACAGCTTACGTGGCTGCGTAGGTATGTATGGGACAAGGGGGAGAGGTTCTGTCGGTTTTGGTTCGGGTATAGGAAGCTTGAAGGGAGGCATTGGCATGGGGGCAATAGGATTCCATACTTTCTCATACCATAGATATAACCGGGAGGCGCGCAACTCCGGAAAATATTTTTTATACATATACCGATAAGGTGCCCCACCATGCAGTTGCTGTATCCGTCGCAGATGGTCACCTTTTGTAAGATTGTCATTTGCCGCATCCTCTGCCAATTCATGCAATAAATGTAGCGTTTCTTTCCGGTAGGGTAGTTCCCAGTCATCACTCACCAAACGGATTAGACCGTTCCAGTCTCTCCCGAGGAACACGTTCGTTTTCAAGGAGTCGGGTAGTTCTCCATAACGTGAAAGATAGTCAAACAGCACATTGGCTCGCTTTACAGATAAACGTCTGTTTAGGAGAATGCTGCCTTCCGGTGATGCTCCACCCACTACCTGGATACGTTTCAGTTGGTAAACAGAGTCCGCATAGCTTGTCCGCAGACTGTCTGCTATCCGGTCCAACGCTTCTCTGTTGTTTCTATGGGATGGTTCCAATACAGAATATCCTTGTCTGAAATAGATTTTTACCGAATCCTGTATCTCTTGTGCCTGGATATGGCCTACATAAAATATCAGGAATACAAGTAAGATTTTATTCGCTTTCATATTGATTCCATATTTGTGTACACATTACCAATACACCTCTAGGAGAAAAGCATCACTGTTTATTTTGTGGAGGGCATATACTTTGAAGTGCTTATGACATTTTACCAAAACACCTTCGCTTTTTACAAGCTGTTTTCTCATGACTTAGGCATATTTACTCCACCAATTCTCCATGGTAAATAGACCTCTCTTATGAAGATATGTATCTTTTTGAATGGCTTTGATATTCTTTTGTCATATTCGTTAATGATTATTATATAAATCACTTTATTCATATAGACATCAAAATGAGACTATTTGCCGTGTCTACAATAGATGCATCTAAAGAGGCAAGATAAATTCGGGTGGTTTGCTCCGAATCATGTCCCAATGCTTCACTGATAACAGATAAAGAGACATTTTTACTTTGAGCAATACTGGCCCATGCATGGCGGGCAACATAAGTAGTAAGTGGAATACCCAAACCCATCTGTTTGCCAATGTGTTTCAAATTTCTGTTGATACGGTGCGCTTCATTTTGGTATTGATGCCATTCGTCCATACCATTATTTCGAATAATCGGTAGTAGGTAGGGAATATCAGAGGTGTCGTATTTATCAATGAGTTCCTGCATGGGTTTTTCCCATTTGATAAACAATTGCTGACCGGTTTTATGTCTCCGGTAAGTAAGGATCCCATTTTGCAGGTCTTTCTTTTTCAAGAATGCCATATCCACAAAGGACATTCCACGTGTATAAAAGCTGAATAAAAAGATATCCCTGGCAAAGACCAGTGATTTTTTCGTCAAATTTAAGTCTCGTATTTCCCTAACCACATCTAAGGATACAGCACGTTTCCTTGTTTTATCAATGCCAGTATATACATGCTTAAAAGGATTTTGTTGGGCAACAAAACCTTGTTCTACCGCACGATTATAGATAGCTCTGAGATTACGCATATAATAGGAACTGGTGTTCGGACAAATGCCATTCCCTTTGAGCCAGCTTTCATAAGCTATCATCTGATTGGAGTCCAGTGCATCCAACGAGACATCACCACGGTTATTCAAGTAACGTTCAAAGCTATTCAAGGCACTCTGATAGGTACCCGCTGTACGTACCTTGCCTATTTTCCTCAATTCAACCAGCAGTTCTTTTCCGTATAAAAGGAAAGTGTAATTTCCTTCAGGAACAGTGTAAAGCTCTATGATGCGTTCCACAGTGAAAGGAGCATCTTCCTGAACCAAACGGTTGATGCATTTCTCTATTTTAACAAGGTCTTTATCAATTTGCTTTTTTAACGCAATAAGATAGTTTTTTCGATCTTCTCCACTTCCTGCCGAGACATCGATTTCACCGGAAGCAGAAATCCACTCACTTGAAAACAGTTTGTAACCGGTACGGATATGTCGTACCTTACGATGATGGATTATTTGATAATGAAGCGTTCCCTCTTTGAGGATAATGGATGAAGGGCTGAATTTTACTTTTACACTAGTCATAAACAATCAATTATTAGTTTAATACAGAATTATAAAAACAAGAAGCAATTCAAAATACTTCAAACTGTTATGTATACTTCCTGCTAAACTATTCTTGACTGATAAAAGATGCTTTATCTAAAAAAACGTCGCTTTAATGGCGTAATTATAAAGTGTATATTCGTGCAAATCAAAAGCTTTCTGTGCTCAAAGATAACGAAAAAACAAGCTTCAAAACATTTTTCCAAAAGATTCTTCATATAAAAATTGCAAGGACAAAGATCAATGGCAATTAAGAATTTGGATTGCATATTCGTGCCGGTTGAAAGAATAGACCGATAATCTGAATATCCTTCGGTGACTATCACTAGACTGTACGTTTAGTGCCAAGTTCGATATCGGGAGCAAAATCAACTGAAGGTAAAGATACCGTCTTGTCTTTTGTTGAGGAAACCAATTTACCGCTTAACAGAGAAATGACAAACTGCACTGTAACCAATATCAATAAAGATAATTTATTAAACATGACTGTCCGCTAAAACTTTTTGCTAATACAAAAATAGAACTGGTATCTCTTTTGAGATATCAGCCCTTTAGTTACGTTTGAGTTGCCACACAAAAAGGAGGGGGAGCAAAGCACATTCTGCCATTCATGCAAATGGATCCTTGATGCTGATAACTATTGCCTCGTACGCATCTATATCTATCTACATACACGTTTTTTTCAACATGCAACGCGTGTTACCCGGGTTCACTGTTCCTTTTATCCTTTCTGTATAGCTACTGCTAGGATTGTGCAGTTAGCTGATGCCTAACATGCTATTCATTTCTACTTCCTACATCGATTACTTACAATGTTTCAGTATGGATATAAACCAGGTGATGTTTCAAGGAAACATTATGACCAGACTATTTTTCCTTGCAGGCACCCTCGTAAATTCCCGGAATGCAGCAATATATACCATATATTGGGGGAGTTATTCCTCTCCTATCTTGTGTACCATTGCTCTAGAAGACCAAAATTGGATGAGCTGAATATGGGCAGTGTATTTCGTTTTACTCTCTGTAGCCTTGTAAATTGTAGGAATTAACTGAGGACTCACTACATTGACTGCACCTTTCGTTCTCTCTGCATGGCTGACAATGGGAATACAAAACCTCTATCTCTTTTTCAAATTAGGCAGAAAGCAAGCCACCAACCCCAACAAAGGCATAAAGGCACATACATTATAAACAGCCTCTATACCATACTTATCTGCCATACCTCCCAATATAGCCGAAGCGATACCGGCAATTCCAAAAGCGAAACCAAAGAACAACCAGGAAATCAAACCCAACTTATTAGGCAGCAATTCCTGTGCATACAGCAATATGGCAGGAAAAGCGGAAGAAAGCATCAGACCGACACAGAAACTCAGCACTACCGTCCATGCAAGCCCTACATGAGGCATCATCATACTGAATGGAGCCGTTCCAAGAATGGAAGCCCAGATAACATACTTACGCCCAGCTCTATCACCTACAGGGCCTCCCACCAATGTTCCGATGGCAGTGGCTACCAGGAAGACAAACAAAAAGAGCTGTGAGTCCTGAACAGTGACACCAAATTTATGGATCAGATAGAATGTATAGTAACTCGTCAGACTTGCCATATAGATATATTTGGAGAAGATAAGTATCAGCAGAATACTTATGGCAAACACCGTCATCCTTGAAGAAAGGGGACGTTCTATCTTTCCTGCCACGAGCATCGGGCTTTTCTTGATGTGGTTCAAGTAGGAACGGAACCAACGGCATATAGGAATCATCACCACGATGGCAATCAAGGCAAAAGCCGTGAAAAAAGCAATATGTCGCCTCCCATAAGGAGCTACCAGTAAAGCCACCAGCAATGGTCCAAGCGAGCCTCCCAAATTCCCACCCACTTGAAACAGAGACTGCGCCAGTCCGCGTTTTCCGCCAGAAGCCAGAAAGGCAATGCGCGACGCCTCTGGATGGAGTACAGATGAACCGATACCCACAATGAATACCGAAGCCAGCAGCCAATACAGATTAGTTGCAAAAGCCAGATTCATAATGCCGACCAAAGTAAAGCACATACCTATTGGCAATGACCAGGCAATGGGGCGCTTATCAAAGAACAATCCCATTAGAGGCTGAAACACGGACGCCGACATCTGATACACCAACGTAATCAGACCAATCTGGGCAAAACTCAAGGATAAATCCTCCTTGAACAAAGGGTATATCGCCGAAATGACCGATTGCAGCATATCGTTCAAGCAATGCGAAATACTCAATGCTATAAGAATTGGAAAAGCAATTCTACGGATAGGAGGTCTCTGATTCTGTATCATCTTATATTGTCTATTACAAAAACGGTGCAAAGGTACGTAAAAAACATATATCCAATCCACATTAAGACAAAACTCCCCGATTCCCTGCGCTGTTCAGCCGAGAATCGGGGAGTTTAATCTTTACCGGTCATCTTTATCAGTTCAGCAATCCCGGATTGGCTTCTATGGCTTCTTTCGGAATGGACAATGTATAACGGGCATCATCTTCTTCGAGTACATAACGCGTACCACCAAGCACTTTCTCCAAACGTGGACGAGTGGAACGACGAAGGTCAAACCAACGATGTCCTTCAAAAGCAAGTTCACGGGCACGCTCATCCAATATTTCCTGTACCAACGCTTCCTTATCCATAGCGTTGACAGCAATAGATTTTGCTTCGTAAGCCTCCGGTACATAACGTTTCCGCATCAATTCCAGCAGGCGGGTACGTGCCTGAGGCAGTTGTCCTAGTTGAGCAGCAGCCTCAGCAGCCGTCAGATATATTTCACCTACACGGAAAGTACACAAATAGTTGTTACTTCCCGCCTTCTTGTTCTTCCTGAAACCTTTTTCATCCGCTTCAGCAAAATATTTATCCAGCCGAAGGTCGTTCTCAGCATAAAGGGAGAGAAAAACCGGAGTAGCCAGAGCAGCCCCATTGACTGTACTACTCAAAGGTGTCTCCAACGGAGTGATATTCTCTACGGAATTATAATTGTTAGGAAGAGTTGCAGCGTCATCATTCAAATCTACCAATACAGACTTCACGGCAAGCACTGCTTCAGCAGCATTCCAAGCTGCTTGCCACTCACCCTTGTAAAGGGATACACGCGACTGAAACGCCTCTACCGAAGCTGTATTGAAACGATATGAATATCTCTGCTCCCATTCTGCCTCCGTAACCAGTTTGCGCGCCTCATCAATATCTTCTTGGATGGAAACATAAACTTCTTTCACTGTATTGCGTTTCAGGACTTTCTCCAAATCAGTATCCAGTTTCAGCGGCACCGATTTGGTATCCAAAGCTCCCTCCTTAGTATAGGGCTGCCCATAAAGATTTACCAATAAGAAATGTACATAAGCACGGAGCATATACGCTTCTCCTACAAGCTGATTTATCTCTTCTTCAGTACCTTCTTTGATATCACTCTTGCTCTCTATAACATGATTGGCAATAAAAAGCACATTATAATACTTGGCCCATTCAAACGATGAGGTATAGGCATTGGGGGCAAGATCGTTCCAGCGCTCTATATCCATATAATAATTTTGATCATATTCATCATCCCGAACCTGCATCTCGTCGGAACGGAAACAAGCCATTCCCCGGTCACTGAATTTACTCACGTCCTTATAAGAACGGGCAAGCAACGCCCTATACTCAGCCAAAGAATTGGGAATGACACTACCGGTAGGCTGTATATCCAGATAGTTGTCGCATGCCGCAAGCAGAAGCATGCAGGCCATTATCATCAGACTTATTGTTTTCTTCATTTTCTTTCTGCTTTTGAAGTTAGAAATTCAAGTTCAAACTGAATGTAACCGACTTGGGTACGGGAGTTGCATAAGGATTGTACATCGACTCCGGATCCATGTAGTTATTATATCCCGAACCAAACACGAAGAGATTGCGTCCTTCAACAGATACCGTTGCCGAGTTCATTCCCAAACGCTTTGTCAGGAGTTCAGGGATACGGTAACCCAGACGCAGATTCTGCAAACGTACGTAGTTCAGCTTCTTCACCCAGATATCCAAATCTCTCCAGATGGTTTTAGAATCATACCAAGAGTACTCTTCCGGGTTGGAAGCACTCAGCATAAATGCCGGAAGCTCCGCATTCGGGTTTTCCGGAGTCCAGCGGTTCAGCACATCAGCATTATAGTTCTTGCCATAATCCGGATTGATGATGTCATAAGAGGGCTGCGTACGTACGTACCCACCAAACGTCAAAGAGAAATTGACATTCAACTCCCAGTTTTTATAGCTGAAGGTATTAATCAAACCTCCCGTATAAGGAGCATCGCTACTCCCGATATACGAATAGAAGGTCCTCTCTTCGGCTGCAGTTACATCGGAAGAGGCAATACCTATCCCCCACTCATCTTTCAGGCGGTAGAGTTCCTTCAAGGTCACTTTCTCTCCCTCCGGATTATAGAACATCATGTTACCTGTTTCCTTATCTACACCCGCAGTCTTCAGTGCGAAAATTGCTCCTACTGGATAGCCTTCACGCCCCGGAGTGGTCTGCTGTTCGGGAATATTTTCTTGCAGCACCTTATTACCGTTATAAGCAAAATTGAAATTTGTATACCAAGAGAAATTCTTCGTCGTTATGTTACGGGTAGACAAGCTGATTTCCACACCTTTGTTCTCCATACTTGCCCAGTTGACGTTCATAGAAGTAAAACCCGTCTCCAAAGGAAGCATGCGCAAAGCTATTAAATCGGTACCCTTACGGTAATAATAGTCCACACTCAGATTGATAGCCTGGTTCAATACAGAAAAATCAAAGCCTGCATTGACTGATTGCGTCTTTTCCCAACGCAACTTCTTATTGGGAGCGGAATTAATAACAATCATATCTTCCGACACACCGGGCAGAATACTTTCCGATCGGTAAGTACCCAGCAGGAACGGAGAGGTATTCTTATCAATATTTCCCTGCAGACCGTAGGATGCACGGAACACCAGGTTGTCCACCCACTTGGCCTGCTGCATAAACGGTTCTTGTGACAGACGCCACAATGCACTGACAGAATAAAGAGGAAGATAACGGTACTTCTTATCCACACCGAAAAGGTCGGAACCGTCAAAACGGATACTTCCTCCCACCGTGTAGCGGTTCAACAAAGAGTAAGAGGCCGTAGAGTAGAAAGATACATAAGCATTCTCCTTATACGTTGTCTGATGGAGCGGGAAAGACGTGGCGTAACTTTCGTTGGGGAAAATCACCGGTTTGGTCGTCAACGTCTTGCGGTCGAAGCCATACCCTGCCGAGAACAAGGTTTCATACCAAGTCTTGCGTAGTTCGGTACCCGCCATCACTTCCAACTCGTGAATATCATTGAAACTGTCACGATATTCTCCCATCGCCTTCCAGGTAATTTGTGAATTGGAATTCTCGTATGACTTCTGCATCCCCCCTTCGGGTAGAAAATGCTTCGTTTCCCCATCCTGAGAGTATTCGCTCAACTTGTAATAATAACGCATGGCATAACTTTCCCAGTCTGCTATCTCTTCTCTGGAAGTCTTTTCCAACTGATAACCGAACTGGGAAGTCAGCTTCCATTTGTCATTAAAACGAAGTTCCGCATCAAATATGGACGAAAAAGAATTCACTACGCTTTCATTGGACGTGTTCCGACGTTCCTCAAAGATATTAAACCCTAAATCCTTATCGGTATTATTCTGAATATCATAATCGTAATTATAGTTTCCATTTTCATCGTAAAGCTCGAAATACGGATTAGCCTTGCGCGAATAGAACACGGGATTGGACATGCCATATGCATCTGTCAGATAATTGGTATTTTTACGACGATTGGCAAACATGGAGGCACCCACCTTTAATATATTGTTTACTTTGTAAGACGTCTTTCCTACCAGGTTAAAACGGTCCATACTCACACCGTCCACATTTCCATCTTCTTTGTAATAGCCGAAAGAGGTATAATAAGTAACTCTTTCCGTACCGCCGGAAAGACTCAGATTATATTCCTGGCTGAAAGCATCACGGAAAAGAACATCTCCCCAGTCTGTATTTATATTCTTCAAACGGTTGATAGCAGCTTGCGTCTCACTGCTCAGAGCATCCCATCCTCCATTCTGAAAGGCAGACAACTCATTGTAATTGGAAAGAATATTATATACACCTCCTTTATGATTGTCCGGAGAATAGTTGTTACGGATCATATCCATTTCCAATCCTACTTTCTCCGCTGAGTTCAGCAAGTTCAACCGGTCAAGGCTCAATGTAGGAGTATAGGTAAATCGGGATGAGAAACTGATAACCGGTTTACCGACCTTCCCTTTCTTTGTCGTAATCACAATGACGCCATTGGCTGCACGCGCACCATAGATGGCTGTGGCTGCCGCATCCTTCAGAATGGTGATATTCTCAATATCCGCCGGATTCAAGCCCGCAATGGAAGATTGTTTCATGTTGGTGATGTCATTCAGTTCATCCGGTTCAGGAACATCCGTTCCCTCCAAAGGAATGCCGTCCAGCACCCATAAAGGGTCTTGTGTACCATTCAACGAAGCGGTACCGCGAATGCGTATCTTTGCCGGAGCACCCGGAGCACCTGAAGTCGGGCTGACAGAAAGTCCGGCAATTTGTCCGGCAAGTGCCTGATCAATACTTTTTACTGCACCAATAGTCTCATCCGATATATCCAATTTGGACACCGCTGCCGTCAGCTTGCGACGCTCCACCGTCTGATAACCCGTCACAACAACGGCATCGAGCATTTGGGAAGATACATGAAGTGTTATTTCATAAAATTCCTTCCCCGGAACAAGCTTTACTTCCAATACGTCATACCCCACGTAGCTACAAAAGAAACGGGTTATCCCGGCAGGTATAGCTATAGAGAACTGACCATCCACATCAGTAATAACCCCCATTGTAGTCTGAGCACTTCCCGCCTTTTTCAAGTCTTCCGGAGTCACATAGATGGAAGCACCGATAAGCGGTAGGTTATCCTCTGAAGATATTACTACGCCCTGGACTTTTTTCTCTGCAGCAAAAGCAGATGACAAAACTCCCACAAGGCATAGCAAAACGATTAATACACGTTTTTCCATGCGTTACATATAAAATTAAATTAATACTCAAATTAGGGATTAAGGATTAGCGGTTAGTTACTAACGACTTATCCCTAACCCTTAATCGCTAATCCCTAATTCTTCATTCCTAATGCTGTATTGATACGCAAAATCAAATCCTTATAATGATATCTAGTGGCTATATCCGATGTACCTAAACGGCTCTGAAGCAGTTCCTTGATGCGGAGCAACTCACCACGCTTCACTGAAATGACATCAGATACGCGGTTTATCTGCGAACCGTAGAAGTTCAGTTCGCGGTGGGCCCCCATACGGTCGGCATCCAAAGTCTTACCAACATGCTCGTCACAACTGCAAAGGGCAGTCTGGTGGTCCAGCAAGAAGTGGTTGTCCATCAGTTTTTTGTTTATTTTCACTCCTTCGCTTTCGGCAGCTGCCGTAATCAGCGCATCTACGAAATTCTTCTGCAAGGCGCGTGTCATGACGTCCGGCAAAGCACCGCGTTCCGTAGTGGCAAAGATGTTGCGATGCAGGCCATCCATCAGCTCTACCACCGTGAAAGCCTTTTTGCCGTTCACCGATTCGTTCTCCAACATACGCATCAGGCGGTTGTTGCCCAGCAAATCCCAAAGGATATAGGATTGGGCATTCTTCAACACCTGTGTCGGTGCATTCTCCACTACGCCCAGCGGAGTGTTGCGCAGCAAGTAGGTGTACTCTCCCACTTCCGTGTCGAACAGCCATTTGGGATAGGTCAGCACTTCGTCCAGCAGGAACTTCAAGGCTGCTTGCTGCTTTTCTTTTTCTACGAAGGTATAGGTTTTCTGTCCGTCGCCCACAACGGTGTTTTCTATATAGATACCACCGATGTTTGCCAATACATGATAGAGGTAATTGTTCCATTGGTTGATAACCGCATAGTATAGGCGGGAAGCTTCTTCATAAGTCTGTCCTTTCTCGCCAGTGGTAGTCCATTGGATGATTTGAGGAACAATACGCTTCAAGTTCTCAATACCCAGCAGAGATGAGCGGACAGCATCATCGCCCAAATCTTCATTCTGTGCACGCGGGTCTACGGCATCACGCACATCCTGCGCCTCACTATATTTATATAAACGGTCTGCATGACGGCTCAGGAAGTCGGCAAGCAAATCCTTCTCCGCCTCTGGGGTTTCTTTACCATACCAACGATAGCCGTATTCTATGGCAAACATATCATACGGACCGATATGGGGAGAAAGCGCCGTAACACCGTCACCCGGCTGTGCCACATAGTTGAAACGTGCATAGTCCATGATAGAGGAAGAAGTGGTATTCATACAATCCGTAAATGTTTTGGAACGCAGGGAATCTGTCGGAAAAGTCCAGGAAGCAATCATATTGTGACGCAAACCCAACGAGTGCCCCACCTCATGGCATGCCACAAAACGCATGGCATCACCCATCAGTTCATCCGGCAGCTTTACTCCTCTTGCTTCAGGACGTACGACACCGGTTTGCACTGTAATCCATTCCTGGAGCATACCCAGCACATTATGCCACCACATGATGTCCGCTTCCAATATCTCGCCAGAACGTGGGTCAAGGATAGAAGGTCCCATGGCATTGGCTTTGGTGGAGGCCGCATAGGTCAGCACAGAGTAGTTCACGTCATCCTTATCCACATTCATACTGTCCGTTAACTCCCTTGCGACGATGGCATTCTTGAATCCGGCACGTTCAAAAGCAGCCTGCCAATCCTCAATTCCCTGCTTGATATATTTCCGCCAACGACGGGGAGTGGAGTTCTCGATATAGAACACGATTGGTTTGACCGGTTCCACCAATTCACCACGAAGATAACGCTCTCGGTCTTCCGGTTTCGGTTCCAGACGCCAGCGGGTGATGAAGGGTTTCTTGTCTACACGCTGCTGACCGTCACTGTAATTCAATAACGGATTGGTAAAGTAACCTACACGCGGACTATCCAGACGTCCCATCATCGGTTTCTCCGGCAACAGCAACAGAGAGGAACTGACTTCGACCGTAACAAACACAGTCGTTGTTCCCTCAGTCACCTTAGTTGTCAACTCGGAAGTAGCTACCACATTGTTCTCAAAAGCTTTGATAGATAAAATGCGGGAGAGATTTTTGATGGCCGAAGTTCCCAGGTTGATATTTGTAAAGACATTATTGATGCTCGTCTCCGTACCATCATAAATATCGTTGACCTTGACCACTATCATGGTAGAGTCATTATTGAATGCTTCTATCTTGAAACCGGCTATCAGCGGAGAAATATAATTATCCAGTACGGACTGCCGTATGGCATCCTCATCCGGCGCCAATGGAAGAGGACGGCTCTGACGTACCAACAGCTTGTTGGCAGCCTTGTCCAATTCAAAACGCACCATCTGATTTTCGTAATTCGTACCACGGTTCACACCCGCCTCATTCAGTTCGGAAGGAACACGCTGTAATTTATTTACTACCAGCATATCACGTCCCAGCAGCCTTGCCGGCACTTCAAAGTAATAATCGCTCTTCTTCTGGTAAACATTGAACATTCCCTTGCAGGCAATAGCACCTGAACCCGTCAATTTCTCGTAGTCGCTCTTGGATTGAACGCTGTCCTTGGCTTCACTCTTCTTTTTCTTACGGAACCATCCCATAGCTTCGGAAGAAGCAAAATCAGATGTACCGGCATGCAACAATACGGCAGGCTCACACATGAGTACTCCCGCAACTGCCACGACTGGCAGGATTGTCTTCAATTTCATCAATTCAAACTCTAACTTTAATGCAACAATTACTCCGTTAACTCTCTCTCTTTGACGTATGTTAATAAATACCAACCGCCAGTTTGTTCTACCTCCATAGAACGGTAAACGGGGCGCAAAGATACAAAAAGTATATTTTAAAAGTCACTAAACAACGCTCATTTATGTTTTTTCCATAAACAATATGAAGACTTTTATATATTATTATTTTTTCTCCAATCCTTTATCATTGCTTCTTCACATGAAATTTTGTACCACTGACACCAAATAATCTTCCCCAATTGGCGGCAAAACAATGATAATATTGTATCTTTGCACCGTTTTTAACTTAGAAAATAAATAAGATAACAACGATATGATAGCTAAAATCAATCAGCTTCTGCAGGAAGTAGAGGCACTGAAAGCCGCTAACCCCGAGGAATTAGAGGCACTCCGCATCAAATACCTCAGCAAAAAAGGAGCCATCAATGACTTGATGGCAGATTTCCGCAATGTAGCCGCCGAACAGAAAAAAGAAGTGGGTATGCGCTTGAACGAACTGAAAAACAAAGCACAAGAAAAGATTGCCGCCTTGAAGGAACAGTTCGAAAGCCAGGATACTGGTTGTGACGATATTGACTTGACTCGTTCAGCCTACCCGATAGAATTAGGAACCCGCCATCCGCTTTCCATCGTGAGAAACGAAATCATCGATATATTTGCCCGTATGGGATTCAATATCGCCGATGGACCGGAAATGGAAGACGACTGGCACGTATTCTCCTCCATGAATTTTGCCGAAGACCATCCGGCACGCGACATGCAGGATACATTCTTCATCGAAAATGATACAGAAAACGTATCGCACAGCATCATTCTTCGCACACACACATCCAGCGTGCAAAGCCGTGTTATGGAGACCACGCAGCCTCCTATCCGCGTACTTTGTCCGGGACGTGTATACCGTAATGAGGCCATCAGCTACCGTGCACACGCATTCTTCCATCAGGTAGAAGCCTTATACGTAGACCGCAATGTGTCTTTCACTGACTTGAAGCAGGCCTTACTGCTCTTTGCTCAAGAGATGTTCGGCAGTAACACCAAGATTCGTCTGCGTCCTTCCTACTTCCCCTTCACCGAGCCGAGTGCCGAAATGGACATCAGCTGTAATATCTGCGGCGGCAAGGGCTGTCCTTTCTGCAAGCATACGGGTTGGGTAGAAATTCTGGGATGCGGTATGGTAGATCCGAATGTATTGGAGCTGAACGGAATAGACAGCAAAGTGTATAGCGGATATGCCCTGGGTATGGGTATAGAACGCATCACCAACTTGAAATACCAGGTGAAAGACCTTCGTATGTTCTCTGAAAATGACACACGCTTTCTGAAAGAATTCGAGAGCGCTTACTAAATATAGTGAATAACGGCTAGTGATTAGTGATTAATAAGTTGCGCATTTTCAGCATATCATTAATCACTCATCACTAACCACTCATCGCTAACCACTATTTTTCGCTATGGCAAAAGACAAACTTGTAACTTCCGGCTATTGCCTTATCCTGGCTGCCAATTTCCTTTTGTATTTTGCCTTTTATCTGATACTACCGGTTCTTCCATTCTACCTGACTGAGGTATTCCATACCGGAAATGCAGCAGTGGGTGTCATCTTGTCATGCTACACCATTGCCTCGCTCTGCATACGCCCGTTCTCGGGATACCTGCTCGACACGCTAGCCCGCAAGCCTCTTTATCTGGTGGCATACTTCATCTTTATCACCATTTTCGCAGGTTACATGTTAGCGGGAGTCCTATCTTTATTCATCATGTTGCGGGTTGTCCACGGCCTTGCATTTGGAATGGTGACCGTAGCGGGAAATACAATTGTGATTGACATTACCCCTTCGTCCCGTCGCGGCGAAGCCGTAGGATATTATGGACTGATGAACAATACAGCCATGAGCTTCGGCCCGATGATTGGTCTTTTCATGCATGACATATATTCCTTTGAAACGATTTTTGCCTGCTCGCTCATATCAGGAACTATCGGTTTTGTTGCCGCATGCCTCGTCAAGACCCCACCCAAACAACCTGTCAAACGAGAACCTATCTCATTGGACCGCTTTGTGCTGCTGAAAGGTATCCCGGCAGGAATCGCACTGCTACTGCTCTCCATACCATATGGCATGACAAGCACTTATGTAGCCATGTATGCCAAAGAAATAGGAATTACCTTGAATTCCGGATTGTTTTTTACTTTTATGGCCGTCGGCATGGCAGTGTCCCGTATGTTCTCCGGCAAACAAGTGGATAAAGGACGTATCACCCAAGTCATAACTTTAGGACTATATCTGGTATGTAGCTGTTTCTTCATATTATCCGCTTGCGGACTACTGATGAAGACCGTCCCGGAACTGACAAACATATTGTTTTTTATGGTTGCCCTCCTATTGGGAGTAGGCTTCGGGACGATGTTCCCCGCCTTCAATACGCTGTTCGTAAACCTGGCTCCCAACAACCAGCGCGGAACAGCCACCTCTACCTACCTGACTTCATGGGATGTAGGCATTGGTATAGGTCTGACAGCAGGAGGTTATATCGCACAGATTACCTCATTCGATATGGCATATTTTTTCGGAGCCTGCCTCACGGTTATCTCCATCTTCTATTTCAATCTGAAAGTATCTCCTCACTATCATAAAAACAAATTAAGATGAGAAAGAAAGAGCGTTATGAAAAAATCCTTGCTTGGTTTAGGGAGAACGTTCCCGTAGCCGAAACAGAGTTGCATTATGACAATCCGTTCGAGCTGTTGATAGCAGTTATTCTCTCTGCACAATGTACGGACAAACGCGTCAATATGATTACCCCCGCCCTTTACCGGGACTTCCCTACTCCCGAAGCACTCGCCGCTGCTACTCCCGACGTGGTATACGAGTATATCCGCAGCGTCTCCTATCCCAACAACAAAGCCAAACATCTTGTAGGCATGGCACAGATGTTGGTGAAAGAATTCAACAGTGAGGTACCCGATACCCTTGAAGAACTGGTAAAACTGCCCGGCGTAGGCCGCAAAACAGCCAATGTCATCCAATCCGTTGTTTTCAATAAAGCGGCTATGGCGGTAGACACACACGTGTTCCGCGTCAGCCATCGCCTGGGCCTGGTATCAGATAAATGTACAACTCCGTTCAGTGTCGAAAAAGAATTGGTAAAACATATACCGGAAGCAGATATCCCCATAGCTCACCACTGGCTTATCCTGCACGGTCGCTATGTATGCCAGGCACGTACTCCACAATGTGATACCTGCGGTTTGCAATTAATGTGCAAATATTACTGCCAGAAATATAAAGTTAGCAAAGAGAACGGCAAAGACAAAGAATAAACAACGGTTTCATAGCAAAAAAAAGAAATAAATGCTAACTTTGCGCTCACTAAAAAGAATTTAATAACACTTTTAAATAAAATAGAGTATTATGACAATTGATCAATTTAACTTTGCCGGAAAAAAGGCATTCGTTCGTGTGGACTTCAACGTACCCTTGGACGAAAACTTCAACATTACAGATGATACCCGTATGCGTGCCGCTCTTCCTACACTGAAGAAGATTTTGGCCGATGGCGGCAGTGTAATTATCGGTTCTCACCTCGGTCGTCCGAAAGGCCCGGCTGACAAGTTCTCTTTGAAGCACATTCTGAAGCATCTCGAAGAGTTGTTGGGTGTTGAGGTGCAATTTGCTAACGACTGCATGGGCGAAGAAGCTGCCGTAAAGGCTGCCGCTCTGCAACCGGGTGAAGTGTTGTTGCTCGAGAACCTCCGTTTCTACGCTGAAGAGGAAGGCAAACCCCGTGGTTTGGCTGAAGATGCTACAGACGAAGAAAAGAAGGCTGCCAAAGCTGCTGTTAAGGAAAGCCAGAAAGAATTCACCAAGAAATTGGCTTCTTATGCAGATTGCTATGTAAACGACGCTTTCGGTACCGCTCACCGTGCACACGCTTCTACTGCATTGATCGCTAAATATTTCGACAAGGACAACAAGATGTTCGGTTACCTGATGGAAAAAGAAGTAAAGGCTGTTGATAAAGTTTTGAACGATATCCAACGTCCGTTTACCGCCATCATGGGTGGTTCCAAGGTTTCTTCTAAGATTGAGATCATTGAAAACCTGCTGAACAAGGTAGACAACCTGATTATTGCCGGCGGTATGACTTATACTTTCACTAAAGCTATGGGCGGCAAAATCGGTATTTCTATCTGCGAAGATGACAAACTGGATTTGGCTCTTGACCTGATGAAGAAAGCAAAAGAAAAAGGCGTAAACCTTGTTTTAGCTGTTGATGCCAAGATTGCAGATTCTTTCTCCAACGATGCCAACACCAAGTTCTGCCCGGTTGACGAAATTCCTGACGGTTGGGAAGGTCTTGATATCGGTCCTGAGACTGAAAAGATCTTTGCAGATGTCATCAAGAACTCCAAGACTATCCTTTGGAACGGTCCGACGGGTGTATTCGAATTCGAGAACTTCACTCACGGTTCACGTGCTGTAGGCGAAGCTATCGTAGAAGCTACCAAGAACGGTGCTTTCTCACTCGTAGGTGGCGGTGACTCTGTAGCTTGTGTCAACAAGTTCGGCTTGGCAAGCGGCGTGTCTTACGTATCTACCGGTGGTGGTGCATTGCTTGAGGCAATCGAAGGAAAGATTCTTCCGGGTATCGCTGCTATCAACGAATAAAAACAAGTAAAATAACATCCAAAGGCAGCTCTTTGAAAAAAGGGTTGCCTTTTTTATACTATCCTTATCCCTAATAATGAGACGAATTCTACTATCCTGCATCCTTTTATCAGCCACATGCATCCTGAAAGCACAAAATGCTTGTCTGAATGATGTAGTCAACACTTTAAAAGACCGCATTTCCCTCTCCGGCTATGCCCAAGTGGGATATACATACGATGATGCGGGCGAAGGTACCAGCAATACTTTTGATATAAAGAGAGTTATCTTTATGGCACGCGGTAAAATCACCGATAAATGGTCGGCTTACTTCATGTACAGCTTTGCCAATACCGGGAAAATCTTGGAAGCCTACACGGAATACCGTTTTCTCCCTCAACTCACAGCACGTATCGGACAGTTCAAAACCATGTATACCATTGAGAACCCAATGTCTCCCTGCTTTGTCGAATTAATAAACTGTTATTCTCAAGCTGTCAATTACCTGGCCGGTATCAATGGCAGTGATCCCTTGTATGGCTCTGCAAGCGGTCGTGATATGGGATTACTAATTTATGGAGACTTGTTTAACTCTTTGATGACTTATAACCTTGCCATCATGAACGGACAAGGCATCAACCTAAAAGACAAAAACAATCAAAAAGACATTGTAGGCAGCCTTATGGTACATCCATTGAAATGGTTGTCCGTCGGCGGTTCTTTTGTTAAAGGAAAAGGATGCGCCGTAGCCGTTTCTTCCATTAATCCGGATATAGCCATAGGAGAGAATTACGCCCGAAACCGCTGGTCGGCAGGTGCTACCATCAAAACAAAATCCGTAGATGTACGTACAGAATACTTGGCTGGAAAAGACGGACACGTTAAAAGTGATGGTTACTATGCAACCGTATCTGCCCATGTGCTTCCCAAATTTGACGTAATAGCCTCTTATGACTATTTCAACAAAAATAAAACTATTTCCGATAAACAGACCAATTATGTAGCAGGTGTACAGTATTGGTTCTATCCCAAATGCCGTCTGCAAGCCCAATACACATACTGTAACCGCCATAAAGGAGAGAATTCAAACCTGCTTCAAGCCCAGTTGCAAGTTCGTTTCTAAAAATGAAAAATGAGAAATTCCGAACTTTTTGGCATTCTTTTTGTAGTTTTGTAGAATACATACCTCAAAAGATACTGATTTATGAACGAACAAGCCATACAAGAGCAATATCAGCATATTGTCGCTCTACTCAAGCAGCAACGGCTGAAGGAAGCGCAATCCCAACTGGAAGCCTTTCTTTGGAACAGCGGTGACTGGCCACTCCGTAACCGTTTGGAACAAGCACAAACATCCTATCAGTATATGCTGCAATACATGCGCCAAGGAATCGACGATCCTGAACGTCAGAAACTATATCGTCAAATTCTGACCGAAACTTGGGAAGTCGCTGACCAGGCACGTCTGTCTCTCCTTGACGGAGTTTCCACGCACTATTACCATTCCCTGCGCAATAACCGGGAACGCCTCCCCAAAGAATACAATATTGCCGCACTACAGAAGGTATTGGAATCTTTCCCTGATGACTTGGCCGTTTGTCAGCTGATGCCGGACAACCAAGGTCTGGACGCCCTACTTCAACGGCACGAACAAACCGCCCAGGTCCTTTTTCTTTCCACATGGAGCAACAGCGACTGGTCTACAGAAGACGAACAGCAAGCTAAAGGATTACTGGAATCAGAAATGCTTCCCGTCAATGATTTGTGCCTGTTCACCAGTGCCGTCATGCTCAGTCTGATGGAGTGCTTTGATACCCGTAAATTCTCATGGTTGCTGGACGCCGTAACGCATGCAAATACGCAAGTAAACCAACGGGCTTTGGTAGGTATCGCTTTCGCACTTCTTTTTCATCCCACCCGTCTGTCGCTTTATCCCGAATTGACAGCCCGCCTTTCCCTGCTCAATGAAGACAGCAGTTTCGGCAAGCAACTGAACCGTATTTATATCGAGCTGCTCCGTAGCCAGGAAACGGAAAAGATAGACAAGAAGATGCGTGAAGAAATCATTCCGGAAATGATGAGGAATGTGAACATCATGCGCAACATGAAATTCGGTTTTGAAGAGAACCCTGAGGAAAACGATCTTAATCCAGATTGGGAGAAAGCTTTTGAAAGTTCCGGACTGGGAGACAAGATACGAGAGATGAACGAATTACAGCTGGAAGGCGCTGACGTCTATATGAGTACGTTTGCACAACTCAAGACTTATCCGTTCTTTAAGGAACCGTACAACTGGTTCTATCCGTTCGACATGCATCACTCCAGCATCATCAAGGAATTCGGATTCAAGCCTACCGGAGACAATGCCATCCTCTCCCTTATCCTCCAATCCGGTTTCTTCTGCAATAGTGACAAATATTCCCTTTGCTTTACAATGGCACATATACCACAGTCACAGCGTACGATGATGCTCAGCCAGATGACTTCTCAGGATCTGGATGCACTCATGGACGAAAGCAAATCCTCCGCTTTGCGGCAGTATGCCGAACGACCGGATGTCATCAGCAACCAGTATGTCCACGACTTATACCGTTTCTTCAAATTAAGCCAGCGCAGACACGAGTTCCGTGACATCTTCAAGGAAGAGATTGCCCTGCACCGTATCCCGGCACTCAAAGAGATTCTGTGCAAACCCGAGCTGCTGATTACCATCGCCGACTTCCACTTCCGCAAAGAACACCCGGCAGAAGCATTGGAGCTTTATAAGGAATTGATAGCCTTGAACCATGCAAATGCAGACATTTTCCAAAAGGCTGGCTATTGCCTGCAAAAGGAAAAGAGGTATAAGGAAGCGATAGACGCCTACCTGAAAGCCGATGTACTAAAGCCCGACCATGTCTGGACAATCCGCCATCTCGCTACGTGCTACCGGCAGATAAGGGACTTTGCCTCTGCACTGGAATACTATAAGAAAGTGGAGGCAATCCAGCCGGAAAGCCATAATGTCCTTTTCTACGCCGGAAGCTGCCTTGCCGAACTGGAAAGATATGAAGAGGCTCTGCAATATTTCTTCAAGCTTGATTTCATCGAAAGCAATTGTATCAAAGCATGGCGTGCTATAGGCTGGTGTTCGTTTGTCAACGGCAAGTATGAGCAAGCAATGAAGTATTACGAAAAGATACTCACCTCCAAACCACTCGCGGCAGACTATCTCAATGCCGGACATGTTGCTTGGAGAACGGGCAAAATAGAAAAAGCTGCAGAACTTTACAGTAAAGCAGCTTTGGAATATGGCGGGCAGGAGATTTTTAGAGAAATGTTCGGTAAAGACAAAGAAACACTTGTCAGACAAGGAATCAGTGAAAAAGATATCCCTCTAATGATGGATCTGGTTTAGATCTCCAACAACTCCCTGTACAGTCTCTGTACGGGGAGCCCCATTATATTATAGTAACTCCCGGATATGTTTTCCACCCCAATGAATCCAATCCACTCTTGTACACCATAAGCTCCGGCTTTATCCATGGGTTGGTATTTGTCCACATAATAGGCAATTTCCTCTTCGCTAAGTTTAGCAAAACGCACTTCTGTTGCCGCTGCAAAACTGCGTTGCCACTCAGTAGTAGTGATGCACACACCGGTAAACACTTCATGGGTACGTCCGGACATGTCGCGCAACATCTGCATGGCTTCTTCCCTATTCTTGGGCTTTCCGAGAACTTGTCCATCCAGCCAGACAATGGTATCTGCCGTAATCATCAATTCGTCCGGATGCATCATATCACGGTAGGCATCTGCCTTTTCCCTGGATATGTAGAGAGGAATATCCGCTCCCCGCAATGTCTCGGGATAAGATTCATCCACATCGGGCAAAGTTCTTACTTCATATTCCACTCCCAAACCAGCCAGCAATTCTTTCCTTCGCGGAGAATTGGAGGCGAGAATCACCTTATATTTCTTCAGATTATCTAACATCATATCATTTACGATTTGACGATTTACAATTTAACGATTGAAACAACTACCAACCGAAAGCTTTTTCATCTGCCATCCAAAGCCCTTGCACTTTCAATACCTGTTCCACAATGTCGCGACCACAGCCATAACCGCCTTCTGCATACGAAATATAGCGAGCCACAGCCTTTACCTCAGGCACAGCATCCTTAGGACAACACGGCAAACCACACTCACGCATCACCTCCAAGTCGGGAATATCATCACCTACATACAATATTTCCTCGTCCTTCAAGCCATGACGGTCACGGAAGTCATGGTAATCATGGATTTTAACAGAAGAACCCATATAGATATTTCCATCCTCAAAACCTAAAGAAGTAAAACGCTTGCGGACCGCTTCTGTACGTCCACCCGTAATTATACCCAGCAACACCCCTTGCTTAGCAGCTAAATGCAGGGAATAACCATCCTTTATGTTGACCGTACGCAGAGGTTCACCCTCTGAACTCATAGGGATAACATTGGCACTCAGCACACCGTCCACATCAAAAACAAGGGCTTTTATCTTTTTCAAATCATAGTTTATGGTACTCATTGCACTTTTTTCTTGTTCATTATAATATACCTATATACAGCAAAACATTCGTTCAAAAGAGGCAAGCATCGGCGTCCGGTTATCTTATTGCCAACCGATGTATATTCTCGCTAATCTCCCGATATAGTTCCAGCATTTGCGGCTCATCGGCAAGCATCCGCAGATGCTCGTCAATGACATTCTCATCATAGCGCACAGCCGGTCCTGTCTGTGCGGCAAGCGGTTCCAGCTCATGCACCTTACGGGCCGTCTCGTCTATCAAGGGGAGCATTGCCTCGAACGACAACCCGTACTTTTTCAGCAGTTCAGCAGCCAACACATACATGTGATTGGTAAAATTGCACGTAAACACAGCCGCCAGATGCAAACTTTTGCGCTGCTCAGAACTTGCTTCATACACTTTTTCCGATAGGGCTGAGGCAATATCCTTCAGAAGCCGCACATCCTCTTCCGAGTTGCCTTCCACAAAAAACGGTATCTGTCCAAAATCCACTTCACGCTGCTTACTGAAAGTCTGCATCGGATAAAGCACTCCATGACGCGCAACATGCCCCTGCCAAATATTCATAGGAATACTGCCGGCTGTATGCACCCATAAAGCATTCTCCTTTCCAGAAACAATCTGGGGTAATAATTCCACAAAAGCCGCGTCCTTCAGCGAAACGATATAAAGCTGCGCCTCCTTCGTAACCGCCTGCAGATCCGTGGTATATACCGCCTCCACCGTCTGTGCCAATTCCTGCGCTGATTCTTTTGTACGACTGTAGACCTGCACAATACGAAACCCTTTCCAATAAAGAGCCTTTGCCAGATTAGTAGCCAGATTTCCGGCACCGATAAAGGCAATAGACGTATCTTCTATACTTCTTCCCGCCATACACTTATCTTGTTGCCAACCAATACAGAATAGCCCCTAATACCAGCAATGCCAGTGGCAACAGATAAGCCGACATCGTACCGAGCAAAGCCGTTATCAATCCGAAGTTCAATATCAGCCATAAGCCTATCAATACCAATCCCACCGACTTGTCATGCTTGAACAGCAAAAAAATCACTGCGGTATACAGCAGAAAATTATCCTTATTCATCACCCACGGCAAGCCGATTGCAGAGAAATGCACCAATTTGTCTACCAAATAAAGAATACCGAATACAATCAGTGTGATGGCAGTGGCCTTATACGTATCACGGTTATTGTTTGCTTTTGCTGCACTCACTGTTACTTTCCTCCGTATTTATTGATATGTATCTTTTCCCACTGCAGATTGTCTTCATTGAAAGGCTTACGCTCCATCCCCTTATGACCGATAGCAATAACACTGAGCACCTGCAGCTGCAAAGGAATATCCAGCACCTCGTGCACATACTCGCCTGAAGGCATACCGGAAGCCGTAAAACGTTCTCGCACCTGCACCCAGCAGCTTCCCAGTCCCATATCTTCGGCCTGAAGTTGCAGGTAAATGGAGGCAATGGAGGCATCCTCTATCCACACATCGCTTGCCAACGGGTCGGCAACAACCACTACTGCCAATGCCGCATCGGCAATGAACTGCGATGCCTGCTCCTTGCAATAGGACAATTCCTTCAATTTATCCTTCTCGTCTACCACTATAAACTGCCATGCATTACTACGCTTCGACGTGGGTGCCATCAAAGCAGCTTTCATCAAAGTAACGACTTGTTCTTGTGTCAATTCTTCTTCTGTAAACTTCCGCATGCTGCGGCGGGCTTTTATCAATTCACTGAAACTTTCCATAACATATTCGTGTTTAGCGAAGGCAAATTTAGATAAAATATCCGGGAATGGCGAATAAAAGCCCTTACAATCTTCTCCCCGCTTCCTTTTGTATCAGACAAGCAGATAGGCGGTATCCGGAGCAACCGAAAATTCCTCTAAATAGATTATCCAGTCGGTCACATCCTCTACCGTAAACCACGCCTCATCACCCTCGTGCATGTGGCTGACGTCGTAAGGTTCTTGTATAAGCTGTCCCTTGAAGCGCTCTCCATCAAACTCCAACAGCTTAAACCAAATATGTTCGCGGTCGTCAGCCTGCTCGGCACTGTCTGTCTTCAAGCCAATTTTAAGCAAGATAGAGCTTTCGTCCTTCTTTGCCATGTATTTCACAAGACCGAAACGCTCGCGAGCCAACGCACTCATGCGATTGGTCTCACGGGTACTAATAAAGAATAGTGGATTCTCACCCCACATGCTATCGTATTCGGACACCTTCCGCAGTCTGCCCTTTTTCTCGTCGTCCTCACTCGTATAGATGAACACGGGTGCCGTGCGGCCGTTGTGTCCTTCCTCACGGTCGTCCGCACTGCCAAGAGCGAGGCTTCGGTACTCATCCAGCGCCTTTGTCCACGAAACGTAGGTGGCCACTATCGGCAAACGGTCATTCAACATTCCGATATATACGCCAGCACCTGGTTCGGGAGTCCTATCGTCTTTATCGAGCAGATGACTGGCAAGGGTGGAAATCAAGTAATAATGGTTGTTGTAATTCTCCTTGTCTGATTTCAGAATCTCAAGTTCATACAAACCGCAACGGTTCAATCCGTGCGTATGCAACCACACCTCGCCTCCTTCATCAGTCACAGCATGTACCGTAAACAAAACACTCGTTCCGGGAACTACCGCCGAGTCGGCAGCTAGAGTGGCCCACCGAGCACAAACCAGTTTCTCGGCACTTTCGTCCACAATGGCAAGCAGGTCGGGCACCATAGCTACAGCAATCTTCAGTTGCAGATGGTAGGACTTCTGCCCGTCAACGCCGAACTTCATGAACACCGTAAGTGCCCTATCGGCTCTGCCAATAGCATATAGTTCTTCGTCAGTGAAATAATAATCCCGACGATTAAACATATCAGGCATTGAAAAATCACCTTCATAGAAGCCTATTTCATACACTTCGCCATCATATCCTACTTCCATATATCCCGGTTCGTCTTCATCAGGCAAACGTTTTTTCAACAATTCCACTCCAGAGATAGCAGCCACGCGCTCAAAAAGCCGTACCGACAAATCCATTCCACCCTCCTTAGGCACTGCCATCATATAAGAGGACTCTTCCCAGTAGCACAGCGGCTGTTCTTCGAGAACCGTTTTCTTTTTCTTAAAAATCATATCCATTCTTTTTATGTAAGACTTCAGCTATAGTGACAAATTTAATAAAAAAGCCTACCCATGCCAACCGAAATTTCAGTTTTTTTGTTAAGTTTGCAAGCAATGCCCCTCAAACTCACTACATATTACCGTGGGAGCAAGGTTCCTGACCTACCGGGGACCAACACCTTCCATTCCACGGAGTTGTTCCGAATCTACGAGGAAACTCCGGGGTATACCCCCATACTCATTGTGGCATCTGAAGATGACAAGCCCGTTGCGAAACTGCTTGCCGCCATACGTAAAAGTATCCGCATGTTTCCCCCCGGCATCATCAAAAGATGTGAGGTGTACGGTATGGGAGAATATTTCGACAACGAGGCAGACAAAGAGGCTATCTTCAGTGACATGTTGCAAAGGCTTACCAATGAAGCATTGCGCGATTCTTTTCTCATCGAGTTCCGCAACCTGGAAAATGCCATGTTCGGATACAAATCTTTCCGGGCCAACCAATACATCGCCATCAATTGGCTACGGGTGCGCAACTCACTGCACAGCGTCGAAAAGGTGGAAGAGCGTTTCAGCCCGTCACGTATCCGGCAAATAAAGAAAGGCCTCAAAAACGGTGCCCAAGTGCGGGAAGCACGTACCAAAGAGGAGATTCTCTGTTTTGCCCAGATGTTGCGCCACGTATATTCTTCCAAGATACGGCGCCACTTCCCCAGCATCAAGTTCTTTCAGCATCTCGAAAACCAATTGACAAAAGGGCAACAAAGCAAAATCTTCATCGTCACTTATAAAGAGAAGATTATCGGTGGCAGTGCATGCATTTATTCAGATGATAGCGCCTACCTGTGGTTCTCCGGTGGCATGCGCAAGACTTATGCCCTGCAATATCCGGGTATTCTTGCTGTATGGAAAGCACTGGATGATGCCAAACAACGCGGATACCGCCACTTAGAGTTCATGGATGTGGGACTTCCCTTCCGTAAACATGGCTACCGTGAGTTCGTTCTCCGCTTTGGAGGAAAACAAAGCAGCACCCGACGCTGGTTCCGTTTCCGTTGGAACTGGCTGAATCGGGTGCTGATAAAGATGTATGAATAAAAACGGCTTTATTGGGATATTTTAAATACGACAGTGCTATATGCGCCCATTTTTACCATAATGTCATCACCGTCCTTCTTCTGCTGAATATCCCCATTTACTCCGACGGCTTTCTCTATCTTATCCGTCAGTGTAATTTCAGTGGCAGAGACACCAAAGTTATGTATTACCAACATTTTCTCTGTATCCTTCGTCATATACCAAGCAGCAATAGTCTTACCGGCAGTGGTATTATTTTCATTGTAAATGCCATGTTTTGACATCTTTCCTTCAGCCAATGAAGGATAAGTATTACGTAGTTTGGCAAACCGAATATAAACATTCAACAGAGAACTTTCATCATTCTGCTGTTCCACCACAGACTTTATGCTGGAAGCTACCCCCTTGTCTATCTTATCCGTATAGGCAGTCACCGTATTATCTCCCCACAACATCGGACCGCGCACATACTCGTCACCATTGTCCTTCATTCCATAGAGTCCCAGTTCTTCACCATAATAGATATAAGGTTCGCCCGGACCGGTCAGTAAGACAGCTGCCGCCAGTTTCTCCTTATCAATGGATTTACCCAGTTTGGAAGCAGTACGATCTTCATCATGGTTCGAAAGTTTGGTAGCTTCTATGTAATCTGTCCGGTTAGCAGCATAAAGCTGTTGATAGCTCATGATATCTTTTACAAAGTAACAACCCGTACTGTTATTAATGGCCCACTCCAAACGATACCAAAAGTCAAACTCAAACAGTGCGGGAAGCCCTTGATAATAAGGGGCTACTTCACTAGCACCCGAAAGAACTTCACCCACGATGTAAAGGTCTTCCGTCTTACCCTTCTGTTTATAATAAGCATTCAGTTCATCATAGAAAGTTCTCAAGAAAGTCGGATTTTCTGAACCTCCAGCATTATGATAGATATGTTTCACTGCATCAAGACGGAATCCATCTACTCCACGGTCTATCCATCCCTTAGCTGCTGCGACCACAGCCTTGAATGCCGGGGAACTTTTCAAATCAGACAATTTACCGTAATTAAGGTCGGCAAAGGAGGCTGTATAGAAATGAGAGTGATAATACCATAGGTTCATAGACTCAAACATAATATCTTCTGCATCCTCACCTTGCTTTAAAGCAAAAGGTTCGCCATATTTCAGACGAGTACTGGTAGAGGCAGCACCATATTTATGGTTGCCCCAATCTGTATTGCTGGTACGAATCAAGAATCCCCAAGGTGAAGAGAAGTCCACTGTCAATTCATAAATACCATTTCCCTTATCATAAAATTTCTTACAAACAGCAGGGTCACCATAATAAAGATACTTGGCACCAGTAGTTGTCTGGTCTGTATTATCCGTATCCGCCTTTTCTGCAACGCTCACCGTCACCGTAGGTTTTGAAGCATTCGACCAATCGAGTACAAATTTATAACATCCGCTTACGACATCTGTTGAAGCTGTCGTAGAATACCATTCTCCCGAATTATATCCGTTTCCCCCTTCACTGGAAATCATATCAATTTTTCCCGCCTTGATGTCAGCTTCCGGGTCTTGAGAGAATATGTAGTAATTGCGATATTCACTGTCAGTAGAAGATTTTGCAGCCAAAAACCACGGATGCTCCACACTCGTATGGTTCAAGACATAATCCAGATAAATTTTAATGCCCCGATTATGAGCCTCGGCAACCAATCGGTCAAAATCACTTTCCGTGCCGAACTTCTGATTCACCCTCGTATAATCTGTCACATCATAGCCATGATACGAAGGAGATGGATGAATAGGAGAAAGCCAAATAGCCTTCACACCCAAAGCATCTATATAATCCAGTTTAGAAATTAAGCCATTAATATCGCCATAACCGTCACCATCGCCATCGGAAAAGGAGTAGACCAGTAACTGATAAGAGATGTCCGCACGTTTCTCCCCATCCCAATCTGTAGGAGTTGCAGTTATCACAGTCCATTCTGACGGCGTTGGCTCCGGCTCCGGTTCCGGCGTTGGTGTAGTACCATTATCATCACTGCAAGCTACCAAGCAGAATGATAACACACAAAATAAAAAAAAAGAAAGAAGCTTTATTGTCTTCATATCATTAGATTTTCAAATTATTATGATTCAAAGATAAGGAAGATAAAATAGCTGATAGACAGACTATAATGAAAAAGTGGAGTTAAAGGACGAAAACGTTTGCATAGTTCCCAAACACATCTATTGAACATCTGTATACCGTCTTCTGATATCCACGAAATCTTTTATCATCTCCCAATATTGTTCCCTGGTTTGGGGACGAGGATGCCAATCCGGATCCGGATTATTGCTGACAGCCTCATTCCAATTAGTATCATCCATAAACTTATAGTCTATACTACAAGAGGACAATCCACTAATCGGCTTAAGGAATATATATCCGTCAAATAAGTCTGCCAACGTAAAATCATTATATCCCATTGAGTAATAGCTATCATCATCCAACTTACCTAAAGGTGTACCTTTTAAATCAAACCCTATAGGTTTATTGTCCATCCTCCCCATTATGGCCTCCAATCTACCTAAAGCAGGAGAAAGTAATGCCGGCTGACGGTTTAAACGGTTCGGGAAAGGTTGATGCAAAGCTATTGCAACTACTTTCGATCCATATTTAGAGTACAACAAATTTCCAAGAAAATTCTGTTCGTAACGTACATAACCCGGAGACGTATAATCATAGTAGGGAAAATGATAAAAAGTAAAAGCATGGGGAGTTCCGGTCAATACTAATATCTTCTGTCCTGACGCCAGAACTTCCCGTTCCAGCAATCCACACCGAAAGTCTTCTGTATTTCCCAATGGAAATACCTCATGCATATTTTCCGGAGTTCTAACTCCGGAGAATTTCTGCCAGTTATAATGATAACTGATATTCAATATCCGGAATTTCCTTGCATCTTTGGGCAGTGAACGGTTCCATTTCCATGCAGCCCTATAAATTTCCATATATTCAGTAATCGCCCATCGGGTATTATAATTGAACATCAGTTCGCGAGCCACTTGCTCATCATACTTCGGAGCATTGATTAGAGAATCCAACCGTCGCTGATCTTCGTATGCCCCAAACTCCATACCCAGTACAATATTATTCTCGTATAACTTAGGTATCAAATTACAAACAAAGTCCAGATTTTCTTTCACCCCATGGTCTTCTGCTAATAACACAATATCTGCCTTCCGGAATTTGGCTACCAGATAGTCATCAGGCGACATCGCCTCATCATGCAAATAGGCGAGGGTAACCTCCTGAATTTTATCCTGCGCACTCAATGGCAACAAAAGAAACAACAGGCAAAACAAAATACAATTAAAAACTTTACGAATCATACTTATAAATCAAAAACAATACATTCCTTTCATCATCATCTCTCAGTTCCTATCAAAAATTTCACCGGATATTCCAAACGCTTCATCCAATCCGTTTCTATATGCGCAGCTCCCGGAAAGACCTTGGATATCCACATAGGCTTGGTCCATCCTTTTTCTTTCATCAGCTTATCCAATTTGTCTTGATAAGGAGGATAAAAAGCATCCAATGTCGCGTCTCCCCTATCCATATAAATCAGTCTGCTATTAGCTTTCGGCAAATGATCGGCAAGATAACTTTCAAAAGCAGAAAACCACAAATCAGTCTGCTCCTTAGTAGGCTGTGTACTACTGATAATCATGGTGAGATGGGTAGACAAGCAAGCTGCTCCACCAAAAATCTCAGGATATTCACATATTGCATACAGAGAAATCAACCCACCCATACTGGAACCCATTACAAACGTATGCTCTACTCCCTTATTAGTTGAATACTCCTTATCAATAAAGGGTTTGACTTCCTCTACTAAAAAACGGAGATAATTGTCCGCATTAAAGTGAATGTTTTCAGGTATGTTTCCATTAGGCAGATATTTCAAAGCTTTTTGTGGGAAATAATCTTCATACCTGCTTTGAGCGATATTAGCAATACCAACCACAATACATGGCCTTATCTTTTTCTCTTCCAACAGTTCTCCCAAAACCTCATCCACTCCCCATTCTACTTTATTCCAAGTGGAAGCAGCATCAAAAAGCATTTGTCCGTCATGCATATAAATGACATCGTATCTGTTTTCTGGAGAATAATCTGAAGGAAGCCAAACAAAAACATCACGAGGAGCTACAATGTCCGATTTGAACAGAGGATACTCCACGAGTTTTCCAGATGAAACAGTTTGTTGTGCAACACTCCATTGATGCCCCAACAAAATAAACAATACAAATAAAGTCCTTATTTTCACAGCTCACTATTGTTATATTATCTATTAAGAAAAAATGAGGGCTGCCTCGCTATGAAACAGCCCTCATCGTATCACGCTACAATTTACTTACCAAAATCTTTTTCATTCAGTTCATAAGTCATATCATTAGCATTATTCATATTTACATACACACGGTATTTACCGGCCGGTACTTTAATATTATCACCACTATCCAACTTACCTTCCGTTGCAGAACCAAAGCTTGTTCCCCAATCATGATCAATACGGAACTTAACTTCACCTTCTGCAAATTCTACATCTGCCCAGAAACGTTGTTTTGCTGTATCAAAATTCATATCAACTTCAGCTGTTCCCCAACCGCTTACTTGAGCGCCTGCATCACCAATAATACTCAATGTTGTAAATGAATTACCTTTTTTCAGGACCAAAGAAGTTTTGTCAAAACTTAAATGATAGAAACGCTTAGAGTAACAACTAATATTACCAGAACCACCTGAGCTAATCAATTGGACAGTTGATGCTTCTGCCTCCGGAGCCGCAGCGCTACTATCAGTACCCCAGTTACAATCATCTTGCCAGCCTGCAATACCTGTAATTTTAAATCCACTTGCAGCCTTCTCTCCAAAGTCAACCATTCCTTGATAATTCTTATCATCTTCTTCAAAGCAGAACAAGAATTGAGTTGCATCATGGCTCCAACCGCAATAATCACCGATAACCCAAACTTTAGGATACTCTCTTTCACCACTATAAGGTGAAATGGTTGAAGATATTACATTAGAATAAGCTACCATCGCAGTAGGCTTTGAAGAAAGATTCTGTACATAAGCCTTTATGCGGAAATATACTGTCACTGGAGTTTCAGGAACCGCATCCCATCCCAGCATTGCTGAATTCATTTTTTCTGCAGCAATTTCAATACCACTATCCACATCTGTAGCACTTCCCAACTCGGAAACAGAACCAAAATTATTATCCAAAGAGGCTTCCAGTGCATATAGAATGGAAGTTGAAATACCAAAATTTGTTGCTGTAAACTTAAAAGTAGCAAATTGTGAATTCGTCGCTTCCAACGTATATGAATCATTGATGGCATTCAGGGTACTAGGTGTAGTATCCTCACTATTATGGATAGGATCAGTATCTTCACTGCAAGAGAATGTCAACAATCCCATCAAACAAACAAAAAGTGTATAATATATTTTTTTCATAATCAACAATACTATTTTATTTAGTAACCTTCATTCTGAATCAAATTAGGATTAGCATTCAAATCACGTTCTGGAATAGGAAACAGATTATAACGACTATCTACACCTTTTCCAGCTTTAATGCCACCTTTCCAAGACCAAACATAAGAGTCAGAAGTAAATTTTCCAAAACGGACTAAATCAGAACGACGCCAACATTCAAGATATAACTCACATCCACGCTCTCTCAATATATCATCCAAGGTATAGGCAGATACAGCAGAAAGCCCGGCTCTCTCACGAACCAATGATAAAGCAGCAGCGCCTTCACTTACTGTAACGGTAGATGCACCTCTCACAGCACATTCAGACAACATCAACAAAACATCCGCATAACGGAATACAGGAAAATCTGTATCTACAAATCCCACATTGGAAGTAGCCTTTCCGTCACTGCGCACATTTTTAAATTTAGTAAATGCATAGCCATGCTGAAAATTAGCAATATCATCAATTTCTTTTTGCTGTTCCGTCGTAAAGAACATTGCTCTTTGATCTCCCGTAACAAACGAATCATAGAACTCCGGAGTTACACGAATACCTCCCCAACCAGAAGAAATACCCATAGCAGCAGCATCCATCTTACCACCAACAGAAGCAAATATAATGAAATTAGTTACACCATAACTTTGAGTATTGATGCCGTCTTGCTCTACTGCAAATATAATTTCATCTGTACTTGTTTCATTATTATCGGCCATAAACAGTTCTTCGTATTTAGGATGCAAAGAATAACCCTTTCCTTGAATTTCTTTACAAATCTGAGCACATTCATTGTATTTGGCAGTACCGATATAAACTTCAGCATTCAAATACAATTTAGCTAAAATCATGCTGGCGCCTCCCTTATCAATACGGCCATATTCATTCTGGCGAGCTTCAGCCAATGCACTATTAGCACCAATCAAATCTTTCAATTCTGTTTCAAGCCAAGTGAACAATTCACTACGTGTAATACGTTGTGGAGCAACAGAACTAACAGAAGATGTTTCATCAGCAAATGGAACATTACCAAACATATCTATAGCATGGTAATAAGCCAATGCACGCAAAGCACGAGCTTCTGCTATATATGCTGCTTTCTCCGGAAAATCAAGAGAAGAAGCATTTGCCTGACGAATAAATTCATTGCACATGGATACCTGATAAAAAATACGAGAGTAAAGTGCAAAGATAAACGTATCAGAAGTAGTCCAAGCTAAGCCATGCAAATCTTGAATAGTCTGGTCATTCCAGCCTACAACACATTCATCCGTAGTATATTCATTCAAATGGAACAAACCACGAAAATATTGGCTTTGCCCACCATCCATACCGGAAATGTTAGAATCCCCATCAGGACCATAAGATCCACTTGTAGCAAATCCAGTATAACACTGTGCCAAAAAGGCTTTAAAGTCAGCAGCCGAATTCAATGCTTTATCTGACGTATTTGTACTAGGATCAATTGGAGTAACATCCAAGTCACCCACACAAGATGTTGCAGTCAAACCAGCAGAAAGCAACAATACATATATCAAATTCTTATATAGTTTCATACCAAATTTCAATTCTTTTAGGTTATTCTTAGAAATTAAACTTAGCTCCCAATATGAAAGTTCTTGGGCGAGGATAAAGATTATTGTCTATACCATTAGATATTTCGGGATCGATGCCGTCATACTTAGAGAAGGTACATACATTCTGAACTGTAAAATACAAATTCAGATTCATATTACGATCTTTAGCCTTCAATAAATCCTTGAATGTATAACCTAATGTTATATTATCCAGCTTAAAGAATGAGGCATTATGCAAATAATAATCAGACAAATATTGAGCTTGATTGAAATTAGTGTTCATTGCTGAAGACATACGATTGGATACAAAATTGTTTGTCCACAAATCAGCCAACATTTCATTATCTGAAGAGACATTGTCATACACCCAGTTACCAATATTAGCATGAGCTGAAGCTGCCAAATTCCAATTCTTATAGCGCAAAGAAGTATTGAAACCCAACGTTACATCAGGAGCCGGCTTATGGAAGAAATATTTATCTTCTGCATCAATTTTACCATCTTTATTACGATCTACATAAGCCCCCTCAATAGGTTTTCCATTCTTATCATAAATCTGTTCATATACATAGAAAGAATTTGTAGGATATCCAACCTGCTGATATTGAAGGATATTTCCAACACCACCACTGATACCATTACTTTCTACCATAGATTTATCACTTTCACTGGCAGTCAACTTAGTAATCTTATTTTTATTCCAAGCTACATTGGCTCCTAATTCCCAGTGCCAATCCTTGGTCTCTACCGGAACAGTATTGATTTCAAATTCAACACCCGTGTTCTCCAGATTACCAATATTGGAAGTCAGATAATTGGTTAGGTTAGATAAGGCTGAAACCGATATTTTATTTATCAAATCATCTGTTTTACGATAGTAGAAATCAATGCCTCCGGAAATTCTACCATTCAAGAATCCATAATCCAAACCGACATTCCATGTAGTAGTTGTTTCCCATTTCAAGTCAGCATTATATCCTAAGGCTGTAACTGGATTAATAAGTTCATTACCGAAATAGTAATAGCTACCCAATTGGTTAGTATAATATGTCGCAAGTGAAGGATAGTTACCTTCATTCAAGTCTTGCTGACCTGTTTGTCCCCAACTTAAACGTAATTTCAAATTAGAAAGAATTTTATTCTCTTTCAAAAAGTCCTCATTGGCAATGTTCCATCCTAAAGCTACAGATGGGAAAGTACCCCATTTATTATTCTGGAAACGGGAAGTACCATCACGACGCAATGTAAAGGTGAACATATACTTGTCTGAATAGGTATAATTGGCACGTCCAAAGAAAGATACCAAATAATATTCTGTTCTTGAATTCTTTTGAGCCAACACAGCTGTTCTGTCATTTTGTTTAACATCTAAAGAGTTCTCTGCCTTATAAAAATGTTGCCAAGAATAACCCACCATAGCATCCACATGATGGTCACCAAAAGCATGATTATAATTAAAGTAGCTTTCCAAAGTCTGGTCACGTCTCATATAATCATAATTTGCATGCCGTCCAGAACCGGATTCTGTTGTATTATGCAAAGATTGTTCAGAACCTTCAGGAGTGTCTTTTGTTCCACTACTCTTAGAAAAGTCCAAACCAACATTCAAGTTAAAACGTAAATCCTCAAAACCATGGAAACGATAATCAAGTTGAGCATTACCTATAAAACGTTTTGCGTCAGCAATATCATTCTTCTCATTTAGTAAAGCAACTGGATTCTGTGTAGCCATAGTATTACAATTACCATCTAAACCACGCCACATATAATAACCATGATTACCTCTATCAGAATTATCATAAATCGCCTGAGTAGGATCCATATGGATAGCAGCACCTATAGCATCCTGGTTGGCAAAGTCGCTGTTGGTAATCATACCTTTAGCATTCATGTTAATTGTTAAGTGATTATCAAGTAAAGAAGGTGCAAGATTTAGTGACATTGTTCCACGATCCATTTTAGAACGTTTCAAGACACCTTCTTGACTCAAGTATCCACCAGATAAACGATAAGGTATGCTTCCAACCTTTCCTAAGCCCAATTGACCATTAAAACTCAAATTTGCCTCATAAGTTTGTGCCAGTCTATAAATCTCTTTCTGCCAATCTGTGTCAGATTTACCTAATGCTTTGTAAGCATCAGACTCCTTACCGAGATAGGATTCAACAGCAGAACGTAATTGATCTGCACTCATTACATCTACATATTGAGGAACTTGGCTCAAAGATGCGGAAAAATCTAAATTTATCTTAGGTATGGCACTTCCTCCCTTAGAACCCTTTTTAGTAGTAATTACAATAACACCATTGGAAGCACGGGAACCATAGATGGCAGTGGCTGATGCATCTTTCAAAACCGTGAAACTTTCAATGTCATTAGGATTGATACTAGCCAATGGATCTCCCATACCACTAATACTTTCATTACTGATTGGTAATCCATCAATAACAATCAACGGATCATTCGTAGCTTTCAGAGAAGAACCACCACGAATACGAATAGTAGAAGCTGAACCAGGTTGACCACTACCTGAAGTAATGACAACACCTGCAGATTTACCTCTTAACAAGTCAGCAGGAGATGTAACTACACCTTTGTTTATTTGGTCAGCTTCAACAGTAGATACAGAACCAGTCAAGTCATTTTTCTTAACAGTACCGTAACCAATAACAACAACTGCATCCAATAACTGTGAATCATCCTGCAATGTCACAACCACCGAAGGAGCCGCAGCTACCTCTTGTGCTTTATAACCAATAAAGGAAACTGTTAGTGTAGCTCCCTGAGGAACTGTCAGCGTAAAATTACCATCAAGATCGGTTATCGTACCGTTTGTGGTATTACCCTTTTCTACGACATTTGCACCAATCACTTCCAATCCCGTGGCATCTTTCACATGCCCTTTCACGGTAATGTTCTGTGCATAAGCGCCAATTGACAAGAACAACCCCAACATTAGGGTAAGAATCGTTTGACAGATTCTAAGATTAACTTGCTTCATGCATTTAATAAATTAAAGTTAACAATATTAATTACCTATATATATTATTCGAAAAATAATTTTCGTACTTTTGTTTTCTAACGTCTTTCAAGTACCTAAAGCATGACGCAACAAAAATATGCTTTATTAATTTAGTAAAGTATAAAGAAAGAGCAAAATGTGAGAAACGAACAGTGCAAACGATTGCATGCGGTTGCACAAGATAGAGAAATCACTTGATATATCATAATACAGCGTTTCTTTCCACTACACATGTAGCATTCTTGCACATAACATATATGATTATTCTACTGAACTACAGATATTTTCACCGCCTAACGACCGTTAGGCGATTTGTCGATGGCCGTTGGCAGATCGCTTAACGGCCGTCAACAAATCGCTTTACGACCGTTAAGCACTACACAACATCAAGACAAAACAAAAGAAACACAAAGCTTTTACTGAAGAAATGCCATACATGTATAAACCAAGCAACATACTTTCAGGATATGAATAACGTGTCTGCACAATATTAATATGCCATTAACACGATATTAACAAAATGGCCGACATGATATTAACTTACTACATTACAACAAGTTAACATCATGTCGGCCCTAAAAACAGAGGTGGAAGCAAAATTTGCTTCCACCTTTTTCTGTTGCTTCCACCGCACCTCAAACACCGATGAACAAAGGGTTACAGAGCAGGTGTGGTAGAGTGGAAGCAAATAGTGCTATTTATTTCTCTGAAGTATAAAGTACCAGCTTTCCGGACTTCAATCCTTTAGCCCTTGCCTCAAACTCAATCTCACCGGCTTGCTCGCCACTCTGCACAATAGCCGTCAGCTGACCGCTGAAAGCCGGCATCTTGGGCAGATGGAACAAATCGAGGCTGGTAGCATCTCCATTGGCAGCAGCGCGATATTTTCCAGCACCCTTCACCGAGAAGCTTACCATGCGGCTGTCTGCCGGACAAAGATTACCGTCCTTATCCACGACACGGACTGTGATATATGCCAGGTCCTTACCATCGGCAGACAAGCGGGTGCGGTCGGCAACCAGCTCCAGGTGATGGGGCTTGCCAGCGGTACGAATCATCTTTTCTTCTGCAGGCTTACCGGAAGCATCATAAGCCACCACTTTCACTTCGCCCGGTTCATAAGGAACATCCATCCACATCAAGCGATAGCGACGCTGCAAAGCAAGGGAGTCCTGACCTTCCAAAGCACGGCTTTCATCAGCAGTAAGTTTCCGTTGTTTGCCATAACTCTTTCCGTTGACGAACAGTTCGGCACTGGGATAGCTGGTGTAAACAAAAACCGGAGTATTCTCCCCTTCCCTGCCCGGCCACGTCCAGTGCGGAAGGACATGCAGGGTATTTGCCTGCTTGTTCCATAGGCTGCGGTACAGATAGAAACGGTCTTTGGGGAGGCTTGCCAAGTCTATGATACCGAAAACGGAGCTGTGGCTGGGCCAGGAATCCGTACTATAAGGAGAAGGCTCACCCAAATAATCAAAGCCTGTCCAGACGAACTGTCCGATTGTCCAGTCATAATCATCAGCCAAAGCAAAATCCTCATCGGGAAGATTCGACCAGGAACAACACTCCACATCATAACCGGAACACTGATGGTCATCGTACATCACACTTGCCCCCTTCTGTACGGGAAATTTATAGACACCACGGGAACTTACAGTGGAAGCTGTCTCCGAACCGAGCACAATATTCTGTGGAAGAGTCTCATAAGACTCCACATAACGGTGAGCCCGATAATTAAGACCGGGTACATCAATCATTGCCGCAAACCCGTTGGCAAGCACACAAGTCACCTGGTCCATACCGCAAGTAACGGGGCGTGTAGGGTCTTCGCGATGGCAAATATCCTGCAGGAAAGAAGCCACTTTGTAGCCCTCGGGACTACATTGGGTAGGAACCTCATTTCCTATACTCCACATTACCACACAAGGATTGTTCCGATACTGATGCAGCATATTTACCATATCCTTTTCTGCCCATTCGTTGAAATAGCGGTGATAACCATTCTCACATTTGGCAATATCCCATTCATCGAAAGGTTCCAACATCATCATAAAGCCCATCTCGTCACAAAGTTCCACCAATTCGGGTGCAGGCATATTGTGGGAGGTACGGATTGCATCACATCCCATATCCTTCAATAATGTCAACTGACGGCGAAGAGCAGCCACATTGACAGCCGCACCCAACGGGCCCAAATCGTGGTGATTGCATACCCCCTGGAATTTACGGTGCTTACCATTCAGGAAGAATCCCTTATCAGCTATAATCTCAATACTGCGGATACCAAAACGCGTGGTATATTCGTCAGTCTGTTTGTCATCTACATAAATCTTAGATACTGCCTTATATAAATAAGGTGTCTCAGGGGACCACAGAGACGGAGCATTTATCAGAAAATTCTGCTCAAATGGCTGTCCGTGATTAATTTTCCGGCTATTATCCTTACGGGCTACTATCTTACCGTCCGGCGCAATAATATCAGTAGAAATACGAACATCCGCATCACCGGCATTCCGTATTGTAGTACGCAGACGAACGGAAGCGTATTCAGCAGAAACATGCGGTGTGGTGAGCTGTGTACCCCAAACCGGAACATGGACACGTTCCGTAGTAACTAGGCGGACATTGCGATACAATCCCGCCCCCGGATACCAACGGGAGGACTGGGGTCTGTTTTCCAGACGGACAGCCAGCACATTGTTTTTACCGTCGGCATTCAGCAAACCGGTAACATCGCAATGAAAAGAGTTATATCCGAAAGGCCAGAAACAAGCTTCTTTCCCATTGACATAGACCCGAGCCTCACTCATAGCACCGTCGAAAACCAGAGTGACCTGCTTGTCGGCAGGAGCATCAAAAGCCGTACGATACCAACCGACCCCCACATAAGGCAACCCTCCGGTACGCCCGGTCTTTACGGAAGCTTGCTTTTCAAGGTCTTGCGTAACCGCTACCTCCTGCAAATCGTTGTTGCGGTCGAACGGACCAAAGATGGCCCAATCATGAGGAATGGTCACTGTTTCCCACTTACTGTCGTCGAAATTTGTTTGTGTTGCTTCGGGAACATCTCCCTTGGTGAACTTCCAGTTCTTTTCCAACAATGCTTCTGTACGCTGCGCCATTGCCGCCAAGGCAAAAAAGGCGCAGCAGGAAAAGATAAGTATTGTCTTTCTCATTCTTCTTTAAAAGATTTTGTTAATATAATTATTTAAAAGCATCCATTATCACAGTGGGGCGACCATCTTCAGTGAATGCCCCCAGCCGATATTGGTTCGGCCTGCATTCCGGTTCCCAGTAGAACACACCCTTGCAACGTCCGCTGGTATTCTCCTTGCACTCTTTCAGGACGCGGGCCAGTTGGCGTTTCCCTTCTGCCAGTACGGAAGCACTTGCCAGATTCCCTTTGTCGTCAGCACACTCCATGCCGGTTTCCACCACCATCACGTCACAGTTGTATTTCCGGGCTACACTATTAATATTGGCAATACACTCGGTGATAGTTCTATCAGCTGTATATTCCTTGTGCTCGAGCATCGTCCAGTAAGGATAGAGCAACATGCCTATCATATCCCACTTACCGCCATTGGCTTTCAGTTCATTAAAGAACCAGGTATACAATTCGTTGTCATATCCATTGTCCAGATGGACGATGACAATGGCATCGTCGAAGACGGACTTTACCGCATCGTATCCTACATTGATAAAAGCAGCCAGGTTGGCAAAGTTCTTACGGTATTTCACTTTCTCGGAAGTGCTGTTGGAACCCTTTACATCACATTCCCTCACATCATAGGACGCACCGCTCAACGCAGCATCTTCATCCCAAAGCATCCCCGGACGGATTTCATTACCTACCTGAACCCACTTGGGAGTAACTCCTGCCGCTTTCAGCGCATTAAGTACATCGGCAGTATGGTCGGCGATGGCTTTCTTCAAGTCGGCCAAGTTCAGTCCTTTCCATGCAGCAGGCTTATGCTGCTGTCCAGGGTCGGCCCACCAGTCACTGTAATGGAAGTCTACCATTACGTCCATGCCCAGCTCTGCGGCACGTTTGGCTTTCGTCACCAAATCGGCCATATTGCACCAGTTATCGTGTTCTTTGGGGTCGACCCATACTCTGAGTCGAACCGCATTCAGGCCCAAATCCTTCATCAGCTGGAAACAATCGGTCTCCACACCGGAGGTATTGTAAAATTTCATACCCTTATGTTCCATCTCCGTCACCCAACTGATGTCGGCACCTTTAGCAAAGTCCGTAACCAGAGGTTCCTCCTTATCGGGAAGTCCACCGGCGTTGGGGTCTGTCTCATTATTGCTGCTGCATGCAAATACGGCAAAGGCAATACAAAAAAAGAAAGTCAAGAACTTCATGTGTTTCATGGCGTTATCATCATTAATTGCATACTGCAAATATAAGCATTTAGGGAATATAGAACTATATATCACCTCTATTTGTCAAAATACGGGTGTCTGCAATCGTTTGCACAAACTTACAACCCGATAAACCTCAACGAATAAGCCCAATTTACCATATTACGTTATTTTTGCAATCGGATTAGGGAAGTTTACCTTATCTTTGTCCTCAAAACTATACCATGAATAAACCGCAGATTACCATCAAGGATATTGCCCGGGCGCTGAATGTCTCCCCTTCTACCGTGTCAAGAGCGCTGAAAGACAATCCGGACATCAGCAAGGAAACTCGTGATCTTGTCCATGCCTATGCGCGCGAACATAGCTATAAGCCCAATGTACTGGCTGTAAACCTCCGCGCAAGCCGCAGCAATACCATCGGCGTCATTGTTCCCCAACTGGTACACCACTTCTTTTCCTGCGTATTGAGTGGAATTGAGAAAGCAGCGGCGGATGCCGGATATAATATCATAGTGGCGCAGAGCAGCGAATCGTACGAGCAGGAAGTGAAGATTGTGCATTCTTTCCTTGCCGCCCGTGTCTGCGGAGTCATCGCTTCACTTGCCAAGGATACTTCCAAATACGACCATTATCAGGAGCTGCTGAACAACGACATTCCCATCGTCTTTTACGACCGTATATGTACGGGGTTGAAAACCGAGCGAGTGGTGGTGGACGACTATGCCGGCTCCTTTGCGGCCGTGGAATACATGATACAGACCGGATGCAAGCGTATTCTTTTCTATAGTGCGGCTCCCCACCTGGAGATTACCAAGAATCGCCGGAACGGCTACCTGGATGCCATGAAGAAGTATAAAATTCCAGTGGACGACAGCATGATTCTGTTGTGCGACACCCGTGAACGCGCCATCTCCATCACTCCCGACCTATTGGAAAGCGAAAACCGCCCTGACGGTTTCTTCGCCATCAACGACGAGACAGCTTCAGGCATACTGTATGCCTGCAAACTGGTCGGCATAAAAGTTCCCGATGAAGTATCCATCTGCGGATTCACCGACGGAGCCATTGCCCAAAGCACCGACCCGAAGCTGACTACTGTGGAGCAACATGGCGAGGAAGTAGGTAAAAGCGCTTTCAGCATTCTAATCGGAAAGCTGGAGGGAGAAGAGAAAAGCAACAACAAGATAGTACGTACCAATCTGGTGATAAGAGGAACAACGAAATAATAAAACATATTGAACCATCATGAAAGTAAAACCCGATTTAAGTTTCTGGAAGCTGTGGAACATCAGCTTTGGTTTTTTCGGCGTGCAGATTGCATATGCTTTGCAGAGTGCAAACATCAGCCGTATCTTTTCCACTTTGGGTGCAGACCCGCATAATTTGAGTTATTTCTGGATCCTGCCGCCGTTGGCAGGTATCATTGTACAACCCATTGTGGGAGCCGCCAGTGACAAGACCTGGACACGCTTCGGACGGCGCATTCCTTATCTGTTTATAGGTTCGTTGGTGGCCGTACTCGTCATGTGCCTGCTACCCAATGCCGGAAGCTTCGGCATGGCAGTAAGTACAGCCATGATTTTCGGTCTGGTATCGCTGATGTTCCTTGATACCTCCATCAATATGGCCATGCAGCCCTTCAAAATGATGGTGGGCGACATGGTGAATGAGAAACAAAAAGGACTCGCCTACTCCATCCAGAGTTTTCTATGCAATGCAGGTAGCCTGGTGGGTTATCTCTTCCCGTTCATCTTTGCATGGATTGGCATCAGCAATACAGCTCCCCAAGGAGTAATCCCCGCCTCGGTTATTTACTCATTCTACATCGGAGCGGCCATCCTTATCTTCTGCGTCATCTACACTTCGATCAAAGTAAAAGAGATGCCGCCTGCCGAATATGCAGAGTATCACGGCATCACCGAAGAAGAGGAACATGAAAAGACCAACATGCTGAAGCTGCTCATCAACGCTCCGAAAGCATTCTGGACTATCGGACTGGTACAGTTCTTCTGCTGGTTTGCCTTTATGTTCATGTGGACTTATACCAACGGCAGCATCGCTGCCAATGCTTTCGACGCTCCTACAGTAGAGCACCTGGTAGATGGTGTGACCAAAATAGTACTCGACACCAAGAGCCTGCAATATCAGAATGCCGCCGACTGGGTAGGCGTACTGTTTGCCGTGCAAGCCATCGGCTCTGTGCTTTGGGCCATCTGCATACCGATGTTCAAGGACCGCCGCCGCGTCTACTCACTCAGCCTTGTTCTGGGAGGTATAGGTTTCATTTCCACCTACTTTATGCACAATCCGTATATGTTGTTCATTTCCTTCCTGCTGATAGGTTGTGCATGGGCTGCCATGCTGGCACTGCCGTTCACCATCTTGACCAATGCACTGAGCGGAGGACATATGGGTACCTACTTAGGTCTTTTCAATGGTACCATCTGTATTCCGCAGATTATTGCGGCAGCTTTGGGCGGCATCATCCTTGCCTTGTTTACTCCCAAAGGAGGACTGCCTCCTGAAATCAATATGCTTGTGTTAGCAGGAGTCATGCTGATAATCGGTGCTTTCTGTGTATATTTAATCAAAGAGACCAAAGGAGAGAAAGCAAACTAAGAATCACCCCCGAAGTACTCTGAGACGGAAATATTGACCGACACCGGGCAACATTCCACCTGACACCGGGGAAAGCATCGTTCGGTACCAAGGAACGATACTTTCCCGGTGTCTTTTTGATGTCTTTCCTTGCCTTTCTTTATTTTTGTCCTTACTTTTCTTCTTTATTTCCGCATATTGCTTAACTTTACGGCGATAACTACAGAAAACACGTCGTCATGAAGAAATACCTCAAGACCGATGAATGGAATATCATCGAAGACCAATTCCACCCCGACCGTCAACGGATGTCGGAAAGTATATTCAGTCTCGGAAACGGACGTTTCGGGCAACGGGGGTATTTTGAGGAGCCTTACAGCAGTGACAGTTACCGTGGTTCATTTGTGGCCGGCATCACTTTCCTGGACAAAACCCGCGTAGGATGGTGGAAGAACGGATTTCCCCCATATTACACCCGCATACCCAAGGCTGCCGACTGGAGCCGTATCAACCTGCGCCTCATCGATGAGGAACTCGATTTGGCAGGCTGGGATGTCGACAGCTTCAACCGCCGCCTCGACATGAAAGAGGGTATCTCCTACCGGGACATGGAGGTGACCTCTCCCCGGGGAAACCAGCTCCGCATCCATATAGAGCACATCACGGATATGGCAAGACCCAACCTCTGTCTCATCAAGTACAGTGTGTCCTCCATCAACTATACCGGTAGAATCTCACTCGTGCCCATCCTTGACGGGAATATCGTGGACGATGCCGACCTGCCGAACCTGAAAATATGGAACATCCTGCGTTCCGGTTCTACCAGCGACTGTGCCTACCTCTGGACACAGACCCGCCGGGAAGATGCACAAGTGTGCTACGCCATGACTTACCAATTCTTCAAAAACAACAAGGAAACCACTGCCAATCCCATACGGATAGAAAAGGAAAAGCAGACCGGTTTCAGCGTAGGTGCCGACGTAAAACCCGGAGACAACGTGACACTCATCAAATACACCGCCATCGCTTCTTCTCTTTACCACGAACGGAGTGAATTGGTGGAGCACTCCATGACCGAGGCACGCGAAGCCAAGAACATAGGCTGGAATACGCTGGTAGAAGAGCATCGAAGGGCCTGGCAGGAAATCTGGGACGAAACGGATGTCGTCATCGAAGGGGACCCGGAAGCACAGCAAGGTATCCGGTACAACATATTCCAGCTGTATCAGACTTACCGGGGAGATGACCCGCGCCTGAACATCGGCCCCAAAGGATTCACCGGAGAAAAATATGGCGGCAATACCTATTGGAACACGGAATTGTGTTGTGTACCGTTTTTTCTGCTCTCCACTCCCAAAGAGATTGCAAAGAACTTGCTGGCATACCGGCACAACCAGCTTCCCAAGGCCATAGAAAACGCCCGCAAACTGGGTTTCAAGGACGGTGCAGCGTTGTTTCCGCAGGTAACCAACAACGGAGAGGAATGCCACAGCGAATGGGAAATAACCTTCGAGGAAATCCATCGCAACAATATCATTGTTTATGCCATCGTTCAGCATGCAGTACTGACGGGTAATATGGACTATATCGCCCAATATGGCCTGGAAGTTATGATTGCCGTCAGCCGCTTCTGGAGCCAACGGGTATCCTTCTCCCAACCCAAACAGAAATATGTCATACTGGGAGTTACCGGCCCGGATGAATACGAAAACAATGTGGACAACAACTGGTACACCAACTATTCCTGCATACAATGCCTCAAGATGACCCTCCGTTTTCTGGAAATGATAGCACAGCAATATCCGGACGAATATGCCCGCATACGCCGCATCACCAATCTCGACCAAGTAAAGGAAAGCGCCCGGTGGAGAGACATCATCGAACACATGTATCTGCCGGAAGACAAGGAACGGGGAATTTTTATCCAGAATGACGGCTATATGGATAAAGTACTGGAAAGTACAGATAACATTCCTGCCGAAGAACGCCCCATCAACCAACATTGGTCATGGGACCGCATTCTGCGCTCTTGCTACATCAAGCAAAGCGACGTGTTGCTCGGACTTTACCTTTATTATTTCTATTTCGACACGGAAACCGTCCGCCGCAATTTCGAGTTCTATGAGCCGATGACCGTACACGAATCCTCCCTTTCTCCCCACATCCATTCCATCCTGGCTGCACGCATCGGCAAAGTGGAAAAAGCTTACCAGCTTTTCCTGCATGCCACGCGGCTTGACCTGGACGACTACAACAACGAAGCGGACCAAGGTCTGCACATAACCAGTATGCCCGGCAGCTGGCTGGCCATTGTACGCGGATTTGCAGGTATGCAGGTGCTGAAGGAGACATTGTGTTTCTCCCCCGTCATACCGCAAAAATGGGACAGCTATTCATTCAAGGTGAATTATCTGAAAAACACACTTCACATACGGGTAGGAAAAGAAATCGAAATCTCGCTTACAGCAGGCAGCAAAGTGGACATACAAGTCTACGGATACCCATATACGCTGGAACGGGGGACGGAATTAAAAATTAATGTGCTCATGTAATTAACCATATTGGCACATTAAATCATCATTTATCCTATAACCGGGAGAACATTTGGTTGTTTTCCCGGTTTTATGTTTTTATATATACCTGAACGAATAACTATATACTTGTTTACCAATGAAAAAAATGTTTCTTTTCGCCCTGGTCACGACGTTGCTCATCACGTCGTGCGGGCAAAAACAAAAGGGTAGCAATACCCTTATCCGACCGGTGAAGACTGCACAAGTCAGTTCACAGTCGGTTATCCGCAAAGACTTCTCCGGAATGGTGGAAGCCGTGGAATATGTGAGACTTGCCTTCCGCGTCAGCGGACAAATCATCAACCTCCCGGTTGTAGAGGGACAGCGGGTAAAGAAGGGGCAACTGATTGCCGCCATCGACCCACGCGACATCTCCCTGCAATATGCAGCCGACAAAGCTGCCTACGAAACAGCTGCCGCACAAGTGGAACGTAACAAACGGCTACTTAGCCGCCAGGCTATCTCCGTGCAGGAATACGAAATCAGCGTAGCCAACTATCAGAAAGCAAAATCCGCCTACGAGTTGTCCGGCAACAATATACGGGATACGCGGCTGACAGCCCCTTTCGACGGTTCCATCGAAAAACGGCTGGTAGAGAACTATCAGCGTGTCAATGCGGGAGAAGGGGTTGTACTACTGGTAAATACACAGAAACTACGAGTCAAGTTCACCGTACCGGATGATTATCTCTATCTGCTCCGTGCCAAGGACGTAAAGTTCAAGGTGGTGTTCGACAGCTACCCCGCAGAGGCTTTCGATGCCAGACTGGAAGAGTATCTTGACATCTCCACAGCAGGGACGGGTATTCCGGTGACAATAACAATTGACGACCCGCACTTTGACCGTGCACGTTATGACGTAAAACCGGGATTCACATGCAAAATAAAGCTGGCATCGGATGTCACTCCCTTCCTGGAAGAAAAGCTGATGAATGTACCGTTAAGTGCCGTATTCGGTAACAGTGAAAACCAGAAAACGTATGTATGGGTGGTGGAAGGTAATAAAGTCAGCCGCCGCGAAGTGACCGTTTATTCTCCAACGGGAGAGGCAAACCTGCTTATCTCTAAAGGGCTGGAACCGGAAGAAACCGTTGTGACGGCCGGAGTATACCAGCTGACAGAAGGAGAAAAGGTAAAAATTGATAATTGATAATTAAACAACATGAATCTAGCCAAATATTCATTAGACAACACGAAGATAGTCTACTTCTTTCTGGCTGTGCTGCTTATCGGTGGCATACTGTCATTCGGCAGGTTAGGAAAGAAGGAAGACGCACCTTTCGTCATCAAGTCGGCAGTCATCATGACACGCTACCCGGGAGCGGAGCCGGCAGAAGTGGAACGACTCGTCACCGAACCCATCTCCCGAGAAATACAGTCGATGAGCGGCGTCTACAAGATAAAGTCAGAGTCTATGTACGGACTCTCCAAGATAACCTTCGAACTGCAACCGTCACTCTCTGCCGCATCCATTCCGCAGAAGTGGGACGAACTGCGGCGCAAAGTGCTCAACATACAGCCCCAACTGCCCGCAGGCTCTTCTGTGCCGACCGTCTCGGATGATTTTGGAGACGTTTTCGGCATCTATTACGGCCTGGTGGGTGACGACGGTTTCTCTTATGAAGAAATGAGAAACTGGGCGGAACGAATCAAGACACAAGTCATCACGGCAGACGGTGTGATGAAGGTAGCCCTTTTCGGTACACAGACAGAGGTCATCCATATATTCATCTCCGTAAACAAGCTGGCAGGAATGGGTATCGCCCCCAAGCAGCTGGCCAGCCTGCTGCAATCGCAGAACCAGATTATCAATACGGGTGAAATCAGTGCTGGAGAACAACAGTTACGCATCGTGGCCAACGGTACCTACACGACTGTCGATGATATCCGCAACCAGGTTATCACTACCTCCGGCGGACAAGTCAAGCTAGGCGACATCGCCATCATTGAAAAGGGATACATGGAACCTCCCGGCAATATCATGCACGTCAACGGAAAGCGCGCCATCGGTATCGGCATCTCCACAGACCCTACAAAGGATGTGGTAAAAACCGGTGAACTGGTAGACCGGAGGCTTGCCGAACTCATGCCCCTCATCCCCGTGGGGCTGGAACTGGAAAGTCTGTATCCCGAAAACGTGATTGCCCAAGAAGCCAACAACGGGTTCATCATCAATCTGATAGGATCCATCCTGATTGTGATTGTAATCATCATGCTGGTGATGGGCATGCGTGCAGGAGTACTGATTGGCTCTTCCCTTATATTCTCTATCGGAGGCACACTGCTCATTATGTCGTTTCTTGGCGTAGGTCTGAACCGGACCTCCCTCGCCGGATTTATCATAGCCATGGGAATGCTGGTGGACAATGCCATCGTGGTGACAGATAATGCCCAGATTGCCATTGCCCGCGGCATCGACCGCCGGAAAGCGCTGATAGACGGTGCCACCAGTCCCCAATGGGGATTACTGGGAGCAACGTTCATTGCCATCTGTTCGTTCCTGCCACTGTATCTGGCTCCCTCTTCCGTAGCCGAAATCGTGAAACCGCTATTCGTAGTGCTGGCCATTTCCCTGGGATTAAGTTGGGTGCTGGCGTTGACACAAACCACTACATTCGGCAACTTCATACTGAAAGCAAAGGCAAAAGATGGTGGTAAAGACCCATACGACAAGCCTTTCTACCATAAATTCGCCTCCATCCTCGGCACACTGATACGCAAGAAGGCGTTGACCCTTGGCAGCATTACAGCACTGTTCATCCTCTCCCTTTTCGTCATGGGACTGATGCCCCAGAACTTCTTCCCTTCTCTGGACAAACCCTACTTTCGGGCAGATGTATTCTATCCGGACGGGTACAGCATCCGCGAAGTAGAAACCGAAATGAAAAAGGTGGAAGCCCATCTGATGCAGCAGCCGGAAGTGAAACGGGTATCCGTCACATTCGGCAGCACACCGTTGCGTTACTATCTGGCCTCCACTTCCGTCGGCCCCAAACCTAACTTCGCCAATATCCTGGTGGAAGTAACGGACAGCAAATATACCAAGGAACAGGAAAAGAACCTTGATGCCTACATGAAGGCCAACTATCCCAATGCCATCACCCGTACCATGTTGTTCAAGCTCTCCCCTGCCGTAGATGCCGCCATTGAAATCGGGTTCATCGGCAATAACACGGATACGCTGGTCATGCTGACCAACAAGATTCTGGACATCATGCACCGTAACGACGAACTTATCAACGTGCGCAACTCCTGGGGCAATAAGATACCGGTATGGCATCCCATTTACAGTCAGGAACGTGCACAACCGTTGGGTATCTCCCGTCAAAGCATGGCACAGAGTATCCAGATCGGTACGAACGGCATGACACTTGGAGAATACAGGGAAGGAGACCAAGTACTCCCCATTCTGTTGAAGGATAAAACCATCGACTCTTTCCGTATTAACGACTTGCGTACACTCCCCGTATTCGGCACTGCACGCGAAACAACCACTCTGGAACAAGTCGTCAGCCGGTTCGACTTCCAGTACAAGTTCTCCAATGTGAAAGACTACAACCGGCAGATGGTGATGATGGCGCAGGCCGACCCACGCCGCGGTGTGAATGCCATTGCCGCCTTCAACCGTATATGGAAGCAAGTGCAGAAGGAGATTGAAGTGCCCGAAGGTTACACCATGAAATACTTCGGAGAGCAGGAAAGCCAGGCAGAAAGCAATGCCGCACTGGCAGCTAACCTGCCGCTGACATTCTTCCTTATGTTCGTCACCTTGCTGTTTCTGTTCCGCAGCTACCGGAAACCGATTGTTATCCTGCTGATGCTGCCGCTTATCTTTATAGGTATTGTACTGGGACTGGTGGTATTGGGAAAATCATTCGACTTTTTCTCCATCCTCGGCTTGCTGGGGCTGATTGGAATGAATATCAAGAATGCCATCGTGCTGGTGGACCAGATTGATACGGAAACCGCTGCCGGGAAAGCACCGCGTGAAGCCGTTATCAGTGCAACGACCACCCGTATTGTCCCGGTGGCTATGGCATCGGGTACCACTATCCTGGGAATGTTGCCGTTATTGTTCGACGCCATGTTCGGCGGCATGGCGGCAACCATTATGGGTGGTTTGCTGGTAGCCTCGGCATTGACATTATTCGTGCTGCCGGTGGCTTATTGCGCCATTCATAAAATCAAGTGAGAGAACATTCAACAATTTACAGTTTACCAATTGAATGATGAAAACAAAGATACTTATTCTATCATTACTGTGCTCCGGACTGAATGCCGGGGCACAACAAGCATATCTGAGCCGCGAAGAATACCGCGACAAGGTAGAAGCATACAGCCAGATTCTAAAACAACAGCATCTGAAAACATTCGCCAGTACCGAGGCACGCAAGATTGCCTCCACCGGTTTCCTGCCCCAGATTGACATCATCGCCGAGGGTACCGCCAATCTCAATCATCTGGACCAATGGAACAGTCCGAAAGGAGACTACCGCCCTTATACCTATCAGGCACTTGCCACCTTGACGCAGCCGCTTTATACCGGAGGTTCCCTAATAGCCCAAAAGAAAGTGGCGCAAACCGAAGAGGCACTGGAGCAACTAACCACAGAACTGACCCTCGACCAGATACACTATCAAAGTGACGCCGTCTATTGGAATGCCTCTGCCGCCCGTGCCGGTCTGAAAGCCGCGGCTACCTTTCAGGATATTGTACAACAGCAGTACGACATCATCCAAGACCGCTTCGATGACGGCGCCATCAGCCGCACAGACTTGCTGATGATTTCCACCCGGCGTAAGGAGGCCGAATTACAGTACATCAAGGCACGCCAAAACCATACCCTTGCCCTGCAAAAACTGAATATCCTTATGGGCTCGGAACCGGACGCTCCCATAGACAGCATAGCCGAAATAGATATACCGACTGCCCCCATCATCCCTTTGGACCTGGATGATGTGCTGCCCCGCCGGGCAGAATATGCCAGTACCTCCGTGAACATCGCCCGCAGTGAAGCGCAACGGCATGCCGCCCTCAGCCGCTACAATCCACAAGTCAGCATGTTTCTCGCTACCGGTTGGGATACGGGAATCGCCTATATGGGGCAGAATGTACCTCATACTCCCGTCGCAGGGGTCAACGTCAGCATCCCCATCTTCCGTTGGGGAGCCCGCTTCAAGACAAACCGCCAACAGAAAGCCTATATCGGCATACAGAAGCTGCAACAAAGCTATGTAACGGACAATATTCTGGAAGAGCTCTCCGCAGCCACCACAAAGCTAACGGAAACTGAACAGCAAGTCAAGACGGCCCGGGAGAATATGACACTTGCCGAAGAGAATCTAGACCTTGTCACCTTCTCTTATAATGAAGGAAAAGCCAGCATGGTAGATGTACTGTCCGCACAACTCTCATGGACACAAGCACACACCAACCTGATTGATGCGTATCTCGCGGAAAAGATGGCGGTAGCTGAATATTGGAAAGTGGTCAGCGAATGAAATGCCCCTCAACGAAAAAGATAAAGAAACTCCGGCATGGCTTTGTAAAGCCATGCCGGAGTTTCTTTATCTTTCCCCTACTGACCAGGTTTATCCCAAGAATGAAATCAATACACCAGCCGCAACAGCCGACCCGATTACACCGGAGATATTACTGGACATACAGTAATTCAGCACATGGTTTTTCGGGTCATATTTCGTTGCAATCTCATTGCAGACGCGGCTTGCCATGGGCACGGCACTCAGGCCGGTAGCACCAATCAGTGGATTGATCTTCTTCTTGCTGAATAGGTTGAACAGCTTCACAAAGAAAATACCTCCCGTAATGGACAATGCAAATGCCAGGAAACCGCCAATCACAATACCGATGGTTGTCCAATTCAGGAATGCCTCACTAGTCATCGTGGCGCCAACGCTCAATCCTAAAAAGATGGTAGCTGCATTCATGATACTATTAGCAGCAGCGTCGAACAAGCGGCTTGTATCAGAACCGATTTCCTTAATCAAATTACCGAACATCAACATACCAATCAAAGGTACTGCCGTAGGCACAAATAAAGCAACAATCGTAGTCACTGCAATCGGGAAGATAATCTTCAATACACGCAGATTCTTAATCTCGATTTTCGAAGGATACAGCTTCTCCTGCTCCTTCATGTTAATCATCAATTCCTTCTTGGTACAGAACAACTTCACCACCATCGGAATGATGACCGGTACCAGCGCCATATAAGAATAAGCAGCAATGGCAATCGGTCCCAACAGATGGGGAGCCAGCTTGATGGTAGTAAAGATAGCCGTAGGGCCATCGGCACCACCGATAATGCCCAACGCACCCGCTTCCTGCGGAGTGAACCCTATCATCACAGCACAAAGCAGTACGGTGAAAATACCTAACTGCGCAGCCGCACCGAATATGGAGAGACGCAAGTTACGGAGCATCGGACCGAAGTCCGTCAGCGCACCCACCCCCATAAAGATGACAGGTGGCAGGAATCCGGTCTTAATCAGCATATAATAGATGAAGTTCATCAGTCCAAGGTCGTGCGCTATTTCGTGCAACGGCATCTCCCAGATATTCTTCATCACCCCGCCTACCATGACCATTCCGTTTTCATCCGCCTGAATCACACCCATCTCGCCGCCAGGAAAGTTGGCGATGAGTACACCGAAAGCGATGGGTACCAGCAACAATGGTTCATAGTGCTTCTTGATGCCCAAATAAAGCAGGATAAAAGCGATGGCATACATCACGAGGAACGACGGATCAGCAATGATATTGCTGAAGGCCGTCATATCATAGAGTTTTGCAAATATATCTTCCATTATCCTATCTTCATTAATACATCATCTTCAGAAACAGAGTCACCCGGATTGACACAGATGGCAACAACCGTTCCATCAAAGTCTGCACGGATGGCATTGTATGTCTTCATAGCTTCGATATAGCAGAGAAGATCGCCACTCTTCACCTTGTCACCCACTTTCAACGGGGTTTCTTGTGCATTCTTCGTCAAGAAGAACTTGCCTTCGAGCGGAGCCGGAATATCCTGACCTTCGCCTACGGGAGGAGCAGTCACCTTCTCGGTAGCCGAAGCGGGCAGGTCAATGTCACCATAAGCCACCGTTACGCGGTAGGCCTGACCGTCCACCTGCACGGTGAGCGTCTTGGGTTTGGCATCGTCCAGCGGAGATTTGTCACGTTCAGCACGGCGTTTCTCCACATCCTCCAGGAAGTCCTGCTTGGCCTTGCCACTCTTGTAAGCCTCGTATTGAGCCGGGTGCATGGCGTATTCGAAAAGCTCTTCGTCGTCCTCGCCCAATTCCCATTTGTTTTCCTTCATCAGCTTGCGGTACTTGTCCAAAGCATCGGGATAGTTGTCTTGCGGATTGCCGGTGAAGAATTTACGTCCTTCGCGCTCTGCTTTCTCAATAAGCTCAGGAGCCAATTCACCCGGCAACTTACCGGCTTTGCCCAGCAGCATATCCCAAATATCATCGGCAATCATGCCCCAACGTTCCTTGCCCTTCTCCATAGCAATGACGTTCATCATGGAGAGATTCTTGACATACTGGCTAAACGGAGTCACCAATGGCGGATAACCTACACGCGGCCAGACGTATGCCACTTCGTTGAACAACTTGATGAGCAATTCATCCTGCTTCATGAAGGGCAGGTTGCGTTTTGCCTTATATTTGTTAATGGATTCCAAATTGGACTCCAGGTCTGCCATCAAACTGCCCATCATGCCGCCCGGAAGTCCAGGACCAATCAGCAGGGAGTTCATCAAACGGTTACGCGGGCTGATGTACAAGCCAAGGAAATCATCCATAAATTCCTGGATGAGGGCACGTACCTTCATATATGCCTCCATGTTGATTTCGGGCACCTGGAAGCCTGCATCTTTCAGCATAGCCTGCACGCTGAGCAGGTCTGCATGTCCTGTACCCCATGAAAGCGGTTCCATACCTACATCAATATAGTCGCAACCTGCCTCGCACACTTCAAGAATGCTTGCCATATTGAAGCCGGGCCCCGCATGACTATGGTACTGGATAGGAATATCGGGATGTGCCGCCTTGATATTGGCCACAATCTTACCCAGGGAAACCGGACGTCCGATGCCTGCCATATCCTTGATGCAAATTTCATCGGCACCAGCCTTGATAAGCTTCAAAGCCATGTTCGTGTAGTATTCTACGGTATGGATAGGTGAATGGGTGATGCAGAGCGAACATTGGGAAATCATTCCGGCATCGTGTGCATAACCAATGGAAGGAATGATATTGCGAGTATCGTTCAGACCGCAAAAAGTACGCGTGATGTCCGTACCTTGCGCTTTCTTCACCTTATAGAACAGCTTGCGTACATCGGCGGGCACGGGACTCATGCGGAGGCCATTCAAGGCACGGTCCAACATGTGAGTCTGGATACCGGCTTCGTGGAACGGCTTCGTCCATTCGCGCACGGCTTTATTCGGATTCTCCCCAAACAGCAGATTTACTTGTTCAAAACCTCCGCCATTGGTTTCCACGCGCGCAAAACAACCCATCTCAATGATAGCGGGAGCTACTTTCACCAGCTGGTCAACACGGGGTACATATTTTCCGGCACTCTGCCACATGTCCCTGAATACCAAGCTGAACTTAATTTCCTTTTTCATACTAAATTATTCGGTGTGTTTTTATATAAGATTATTATTTCAGATTTTTTCTACCTTAGCAACTTTACCCTTACCTTGTGTCACTACTGTTACGGCTGCACTGATAGCTGCCAGAATATTACCGGGGACAGGTGCAGGACCATTTGCTGCAGCTTTGGCCGGTACCACTTCTTCGGGTGCATATTTGTTCACAAGTGCAATGAGACATTTTCCTAAGTAGATAACAATCAGCAGGATAGCAAAGACTGTTGCCATACCTACCACCATTAGCAGAAGTGCTATGTTCAAGTTTTCCATATTATAAATTATTAGTTATTCCGTAGGATTTAAAAAAAATCGTTCGAAATTAGCGATTATCCGTTAAAGAAAGGTGGTAAAAAATAATAAAAGATGCTAAAACGTCACTTCCCGCACTACCGGAGAGGTGGTACGGGAAGTGTATAATACCCCATTTATGTCAAGAAAAGAGGCAATTGGCGGGATGGGAAAAATCAGCCCAGCGGGTTCTCTCCCTGATCGCCGTCGTTGCCGCCCTGGTTGCTGCCACCTTGATTGCCACTGTCAGAAGAAGGAAGCTTGCCCCACTCTTCCCAAACAATCTTCGTATTCACCATGCTGCGGGTAATCACCTGACGGCCACTATTACGCTCCACTTCGGGCAAAAAACGGACACGTACTCCGTTAATCAGCGAAGCGCTTACCTCCGCAGCCGTCGACACTCCTCTTTTAGTAGAGGTGGCAGTATAGTAGAAGGTGCCGACACCGTTTATCTTCACAGTACGTCCCTGCCCCATGAAATTGCTCAATACACGCCCCAAGTTCTCCATCACCGCATACGTGTCACCACGGGTCACGGTAGAAAGAACAGACAGCTCGTCTGCCACTTCACGGGTAGTAACCGCCTTGCCCCAGGTTACTGATTGAGGATACCACAAATCGTTTACTTTTTTCTGAACTCTTTTAAAAAATGCCATAATCGTAATGTTTTAAATGATTAATTAATAATGTATATCCGGTTTCTCTTGTCTCACCCGAGAAGCAGAAGTTTTCATCGTGAGGCCTCAACGATTCAGCCGTCTGCTTTTCTCAAATTCGATGTTGCAAAGTTAGGGCGGGAAACAAGGGAAAACAAGAAAATGGCATCTACAACCAATTTTCATAAATCACTCAAATACAAACAATTACAAAAAATAACATCTCTACAAGAAGAAGGGGGAAATAAAGCTGAAATAAGAAGAATAAGGTGATAATCTCTACAAGCTATACACGCAAACTTCTGATAATGAAGGCACCTATATCTTCCGGTCTCTACAAGATAGTTACTATAAGCTATTCTTTGCAATATGACATCATTTAGAGTTTATGCCAGTGAAAAGAAAGAATGCACACATAGAGAGAATGTGCCTCTCTACGTGTTTGGCTGATTTTACTTTGTTACTGCATTATACAAATCCTGGTAGGTTTTCACCACACTATACGCCACATCGCCAGTGCTGATAGCTGCAAAGTGGCGACGGGCGCACTCTATCTTGGCATCCTCGGCACGGCGAAGTTGTGATACTTCGATGTCGTTGCCTTTGGTTTCTGCCACGAAATAGACGTGCTTCACGGAATCTTCTCGAAAAGCTACAGCCCAGTCGGGATTATATTTGCCCATCGGAGTGTTGATGTAGAATCCACCGGGCAGTTTGCTATATACCACCACATCATCCTCAGCTTCCAGCGACTCGGCAAAACTCTTTTCGATACCTTCACTATCTACCACTACAAGATCGTAAAGCGACTTGGTACTTTCGATAGCATTCTTGCCAAGTGTACCACGCAGCGTAGCTTCCTCAAAGATGCCAGTACCAAAAGTTCCAGCACATTTCTCATACTGGATGTGTTGGATGAGCGAGATAGCCTTACAATCGTTGATGATGCGACCGGCTTTGATGATGAACTCTTCTGGATTCAGCTTGAACTGATGGAAAGTCGCATGATTAACGCCTTTCAGCATTTCTACAATGGTGCGGCGAGTTAGACCGGTGGATTGCACGAGTTCACCTACCAAGTCGTAAGTTACTTCTGCTCCAATAACTTCCGTTACCCGAATGGTTTTCACTGTAGCGGCACTCATGGCTGCTCCGGCTTCCAATTCTTCGCGGTCACGGATGCTTTCCATACCGCCACTCTCCACTACAATACGGATTTCTGTCACATTCAGGTGCTTGTCGAGTGCATCAATGGCACTCTTGATGAGTTTTGACGTTTCAAAACTCACGTTATAGTAGGTACGTGTATTGATGCGCCGCCACAACTCTTGCCACTCTTTTTTGTTGAAGTTGTCTTTCACTAAGTGAGCCTCCGTTTTATTACGTCCATTGGCTGGTTTGAAGGCATCGGGATTGAACACTTTATCCAACTGTTTGATGATAAACGAATGTAGATTTTCCACCTCACCAAACTGGAGCGAATCGGCTTTCTTTTCGTCAAAGTACTTTTGCGTGAGCTTGCCCTTCTTGATGTAACCTTGGACTATCAGTTCTTCGTGGATTTCCACGGCCTGTTCGGTCGTAATCTTTATGCTGTGTCCATCTTGTGTCTGTGCCAGTTGGTCGGCAAACAGTGTGGCTGTCACCACTACCGGACGGCTGGCACAGGCTTCTGCCATATCGGTTTGCAGCTTCTTGGCAAAGTCGTCATAGCTCTCGCTGGCAATAACGGTCAGGATATTGGTGTCGAACACATGGTCACCCAATACGTCGGCATCTTGACGTTCGCCCTTATCGTTGACGCATAGGCGCATACCACGACCCACCTCCTGACGTTTCTTGATTTCGTTGGAGGTATCTTTCAACGTACAAATCTGGAACACATTAGGATTGTCCCAACCTTCCTTCAAGGCCGAGTGAGAGAAGATGAAGCGAATGGGGCAACTTTGGCTAAGTAAGCGTTCCTTATCCTTCATGATAAGGTCGAAACCACGTTCTTCGTTTTCGCCTTCCTTATTCTTCGATTCCACGTTCTTCCCTTTTTTATCAATAGAAAAGTAACCATCGTGAATGTTTTCGGGCGCATTCTTCGGATTGGAAAGGAAGCGAGTGTAGGCGGTATCCTTAAAGGTAGACATAAGCTCTTGCAAGGCACGTTGGTATTCCTCTTCAAACATCCGTGCAAATTTCCCCTTCTCTGCCGTGTCCTTACCGTAGATGCGGTAACTATCCACATGATCGATAAAGAAGAGCGAAAGCACCTTGATGCCGCGAGCAAAAAGTTGGCGTTCACGTTCCAAATGAGTCTTGATGGTTTCACGTATCTGGTGGCGACGGAGAATATCCTCATTCACGCTGCCCACCACCTCACCGGGATGAAGCGTCAGTCCGTTGAGGAAATGCACGGTATTGGTCAATCCGTCTATACATTCCACTTTAAAGTTATTGGCATACTCCTGCAAACCACCGCTTTGCTCTTTAAGATCGAACCCTTCGCCGACCAAGCGAATGGTCTGGCGTGTGCCATTGGCAGTCTTGACATCGAAGCCCAATCGAGCTTGGGGATTGCCTTTGCTAATGACGATTTCATCCAGATAGACATAGCTATTGGTAGCTGTAGAACCCACTTGATGCACACTGCGTACCTCTATTTTTTTCACCAGCTTCTTGTTGTAAGCGTCGATGGCATCGAGGCGATATACTTGGTTGAATATTTCACGGTGCGTGGCACTATAAAGTAAGGTAAAGAGCGGGTTAAACAGTTTGATACCTTTTCGTGTGGCATTGCCTTTGTCCGTACCCAACACGCTTTGCGGCTCGTCAATAATTAGGATGGGATTCGTTTTTGCCAAGATGTCAATAGGCTTTCGCGAACCGAACTCATCACGACGTGAGAAGATGATACGGGCTGCGGAATCACCTGCGCGACCTTCCTTGTTTTTATCCTCGTTAAGCGAAGCATTGAAAGCCTGCGTATTGATAATCATTGCATGAATGCCGTTATCCGAAGCAAAGGCATCAATCTTAGCGAGCTGCTTCGAGTTGTAGATGAAGTATTGCATGCGCTTACCATATTCTCCAGCAAAGTGCTCTGCCATACTCTCAAAACTCTTGAACACGCCTTCGCGGATGGCAATACTTGGCACTACAATCACAAATTTCGACCAGCCATAGCGGGCGTTCAGCTCATACATGGTCTTGATGTAGGTATAGGTCTTACCCGTACCTGTTTCCATCTCGATGGTAAAGGTACGTCCGTCTCCCTCCAGATGCTCCACGGGATTCAATCCTTCTGCCATCTGTATGCCACGCACATTCTCGCAAATGCTTTCATTGTCAAGTACAAGGGGAAAATTGCCGAAACCGTCGAAGTTGAGCGCACCAAACTTGTTCAAGAAGGTGCGGCTGCCATCGTGTTTGGGTTGCCCCTGAAACACATCGCTCACGCATTTGGCGGCTTCCGCTTGAAAGCGTTGATGTTTATATCTTATTTTCACTTTTTGCCTCCTTTCTTACTTTTGTCACTAATCGCCTTGATAGCGTTCAAATAATCTTGCTCCACATCGCTGAGTGTGCGCTGTTTATATTTACGATACTCAGTAGCGGCATGATCCATCGCTTCTTGATGGGATACTAGGCCTCCATCCAGTAGGAGTTGTTCTCCAGTTGAGGTGAGTATGCGATCCAGATAGTTTGCCCAATCGTTCATGGTCATGGGTTGCTCTTTCTCGGCTTGGCTTTCTGCGAAATCAAGTAAAGCGATAATCATATCAAGATTATAGAAGGTTGTCATGTATGACTTACCATCTGTGGCAGTTGTTCGGCATTTCCGAACAACTGAGTCCTCTTGTAGTTCGCCTTCTTCGAAAATGTGCTTAATATGCTCACTTACATTTGATTTACTCGTATGATACAGCTCGCACATCTGCGTTTGAGTAAGCCATAAAGGATCTTCCTCAAGTTTCACATCTATCTTTGTCAGACCGCCATTGTCTGTATAGATTAGTATTTTGTTGTTCTCTTCCATGGACACGTCAAATTACTCTGATATTATTAAACGCATCATTATCCGACCAATCCAAGGATTGCTTGAACTGCTCATAAATATTGATTTTCTGAGCATCTTCCTTGAAGCAGGCATCACGGAAAAGTACACGCAAGGGACTCTTGTCGGCCATCGCAGTTACTACCTTATCGGTAATGCCCTCGGAAAAGCAAGCCACAAGTTCACCTTCGTTGACAGTGTAGATGGTACAACCGTCCATGGTTTCTGTCTGCAAGGGCAAATCCAAGCGAACACCCCATGCCAACATCGAACCATAGAGTAGGTCAAGGTCAGTACGATCGCGCTTGATATTATAGGCAAAGAGGTCAAGCTGGTCTTGCTTGTATTCCTTGGGTGAAAGTGATACTTTCTCGTAGTTGCTTTCGTCAAGGCGGTAGACACGGAAACCAGTGTCGAGGTTTTGGGTAGTAAGCGAGGAATCTGCTTTTATTTTTGCACCGGAACGACGGATGCGTTCTTTGGCTATCTCAGGGATAGTGGCGTAGCCTGCCTTACGTGCTTCGCTATCTTCTGGTGTTTTTTCGGGAAGCTGAACGCAGATATATTTTCTGTTACCTCCGTCTTCGGCGTTGAGTTGCATTACAGCATGGGCAGTGGTGGCAGAGCCTGAGAAGAAATCGAGAATAAGTGCATCTTTATCAAAATGAGTCATCATCTTGAGCATCCTTATCAAGAGATTTATACTTTTGGGATTGTCGAATGCTTTGCAGCCCATTAATTTCTGAAGATATGAAGTTGCGGAAGAAGTTAAGAAATCTGTATCCCACCAAGTCGTAACTTTTTTTCTTGATTGTCGAGCCTGTTCTTCGTAATACTTCTTCTGGAGATTGTTCTCTGTGACAATAAGCAGTCCATTATCATACAGTTTCTGCATGGTCTCTTTTGAATATCTCCAATATCCTTCAACACCCATAAATTCGTAAAAAGGATTACCTTTCTTTGCTCCACCAGGACCATCTACAGGTGCCAATTTATATTTTCCCTTATCGTCTTCTCGATCAAATCCGTCTAATACAGGGTCTTCTCCTATATTCTTTTGTTGAGCAAACACCTCATTTATTTCTTTGGCATAAAACGCAATGTGATTGTGATTCTCAGATATTATTCTATCATTAGAAACAGAGGCTCTATGCTTATGGCAAATATCAGCAATGAAATTATGCTCGCCAAAGACTTCATCACATATTTTGATGAGATTTGCATTCTCATCATCACCTATCGAAATAAAGATAACTCCATCCTCCGTGAGCAGAGAACGAGCCACCAGCAGACGACTATAAATCATACTGCACCAATCCGAATGAAACTTACCATTCGTATCGGAATTCTTCCTGAAGCGATAGCCCAACTCGTCCACATTGCCGGCTTTGAAATCCTCTTCGGCAGCAGTGAGAGCAAAGTCGTCATGATACACAAAGTCATTGCCAGTATTATAGGGTGGGTCGATATAAATCATCTTCACCTTACCCATATATGAGCGTTGCAAGAGTTTGAGCACTTCCAGGTTATCACCTTCGATATAGATATTCTTCGTATTGTCCCAATCCACGGAATCTTCCACCACCGGGCGTAATGTCTTATCGGTTGGTTTGGCAGCCTCCGCACGAGCGGCATTCTTACCTACCCATGTAAACTGATACATCTCGCCATCGCCGTCTGTGACATAGTCGCCAAGCAACCGGCGAAGCACCTCGAAGTTTACCTTTCGGGAGATTTCACCAGTCTTGTCATCACGTACTTCGGTAAATGCCGAAGGTGCTATCTGATAGAGCGCATCAAGATTGAGTTGCGTTCCGTCTGCGGAGTTCAAATCCAAATGTTTTAATATGTCAGTCATATATCTTGTTTCTTAATTGTTTTCTAATGTTTTAAGTTTCTCTTTCTTTGATTTGTCCTTGATGAAAGTAGGAGACGTGAAAATGAAACGTAATTGTTCCACTTGCTCCAATTCTTCTTTCAATGCTTCGTAGGCATAGATGGAGAATGAAGCCGCAGCAATAGACACAAAAGTACCTTTGGATAACCGTCCTTTGATGTCATCCACTACACGTTCGTTTATATTGTTTATTAATTTGGAATGTTTCATCCTCGTTCTATCAGACCTTAGTTCCGCGGCACTTTACAAAACAATTATTTAAAATACTGAGCAATAAAATATTGCCCAGTACTTTGCCATGTCAGAAGATTCACTTAAATTAGTGCTGCAAAAAAAGCACAAGAAATCCTCAACAAGCATGACAAAAATAAGCATAAAATCCGGTAAACTCACTTCTTTTGGAGGGATATTTTTAATTATGGAGCAATTTGATTCTATGCTCTCATCCGTAATCAATTCAACACTTTAGCAGTCCAATAGAAAGCGAACTATTGAAATAACAAGGAATAACAATATTTTTTAAGTCACCAATCAGTTTCTTATTTCATTTTGTAACAACATTTCAAATCCCAAAAGCATCCGTTTCAAGCCATCAAACCGTCACAGTCCATCCCCTCCCAGAACACCTTCTGAAGTGGGGGTAATTCAGTATACGATTAAATAGGATTCAATATAAGACTGAATGGCATTCAGTATACGACTGAATAGGGTTCAGTATAAGACCGAGGTTATATTAGTAGCAAAACAGATTGAGAACAAGGGAAATCACCGACTTTTTGTCCTAATAAATCAACACAAATTGGCTATATCCCTAAAATAATCATATAAAAATATCGGAATCAAGCAGTGTTCTTTGCCCAACGGGTAGGAAGTCTATAAGAAATTGACTATCGACCCGTTATTTGCATTACTTCCGAGGTTATTCTCTATGGTTTCTTCCATAGGAAACTGTTGCTTGTTTATGCAAAAAGAACCATTCTTCCGTTCAAAAACCAAATTATCGTCCACCCGAAGCGATTCGGACACTAATATACCACCGGCATTTTTAGAATAGGCATAGACAACTGTCCCGTTCTCAAACCTAAATGTATATTCGAACCCGACTACTCCCTCTTTCTTTCCAGCATAAATAAAATTCACATAATAATCTATCTTCTTCCATTTGGGCGACAAATGGTTCTCAATATCGAATAAGGCCAAACTGAAGTTTGTTTTACCCGATCCGTTCGGTCCATATACAATACCATTTTTTATGATACCGTCTTTGATAGCGTTTTTATGAACTCATAATTAGCCGGACTTGACAAATTCCACTTGAAGATACGGAAAAGGATTTCCGTAAAGAAATTACGGGCCTAATTTATCTTAATGCCACCTAATAGTTTCATACCCTTGTCACTGTTGTCTTGCAATCCGAAATTTCAGACATGGCACACTACTGTATCCAGCGTCTCTCCATCAGCAAACAGTCCACCATCTGCCTGCATCATCCGCTTCTTCAGGCGGAATTTCTGCTGGGACACGGAAGCGGGAGACACGGCAATGAGCGTGGCAATCTGTGCATTGCTGAAATGCAAGCGGATAAGCATGCAAAGCTGGCTGTCGGCAGGCGTAAGCTGGGGAAAGCGCATGACAAGGCGTTTGGAAGCGCCCTTATATACTCTGTCAGTAAGTTTCTGTAAGTAGTCCCACTGGCTGTCCGCAAGGAATTTGGGCTGGATGCGCAACTGCTTCACCACTTCGTCTGCGTCTATCATGACGGAAGCAAGCGCCTGCACCTGCCCGTCGAGCATCCGGACACGCTCGCCCTCTTTCCTCAACAGTTCCAGTTCGCGGGGCACGGGGTTGTCTTCATACTCCTTGAGACGGGCGCGGAGTGACTCGTTTTCCTTATCCAGACGGCTACCATGTTCCATGAGGTTCGTCAGCGAGCTATGCACTTCTTCGCGCTCTTCGTCGGTCAGCGACATCTCCTTCAGGCATTCTTCCAGTTCCTCGCGCTCGCGTTCATTGTTGCGCAAGCGCTGTTCGTTTTCGCTCAAGGTGATAAGGTAGTTGCGGTGGTGGCGCTCTTTCTTGAACCGGACAAGGCTGAACAGCATAGCACCGGAAATGCTGAACATAATCACAGAAAACACTCCCCAGAAAAAACGTTCGTAACCACTGACCGGCTTCAGCCGCACATGCCTGCCATCGGAAAGCTCCTTTATCTGACTGTATTCACGGTGCAAACCGGAAATCAGGCGGACGGCCCGGGCACTGTCGACAGCACCGCATTGCACCAACGAGTCAGCATGAGAAAGGGCCTGTTCGTAGTTCATCAAAGTTCTACCGGCAGGTTTCGAGCAGGCTGTCAGCCCTAAAAGGAAGGTCAGCAGGAGAAAAAGGAAGGTATGTTTCATCTTGAAATTTTGTGTTTATAATAAGTAAGGTGTAAAGTCGGTAAGGAACGAGCTTACTTCAAGTGTCTTCATAATCAATGCATATTAATAGAAACAAAGGTAACACTTTCTTCCCACAATAAATAAAGAGGTACAAAGTTTTTTATTACTTTGTACCTCCTCTTTTTCTTCAACCTGCATCATTTACAGCCGTGAGTCAGCAAAATCATATAGCTTAGAACTCACTCGTAAAGTGGAACTTGATATGCTTGAAGTCCATCTGCGCCATCTGCAACACATATCCGCTGTCGGCCAGGAACACATCCCTACCCTCGCGGTCTTTGGCCATGTACTGGTATTTGCGCTTCTTGAAGGCTTCCAGCTCCGCCGCATCATCGCTCTCAATCCAGCAGGCCTTATACAGACTGAGCGGCTCCCAACGGCACTTCGCACTGTATTCGTTCTCCAGACGATACTGGATGACCTCGAACTGCAACTGCCCCACCGTACCGATAATCTTACGCCCGTTAAACTGGTTGACGAACAACTGAGCCACACCTTCGTCCATCAACTGGTCGATACCCTTGGCAAGCTGTTTCTGCTTCATCGGGTCGGCATTCTCAATGTACTTGAACATCTCCGGCGAGAAACTTGGAAGTCCCTTGAAGTGGAGCACCTCGCCTTCGGTCAGCGTATCGCCAATCTTGAACGTACCATTATCCGGCAGACCGATAATATCTCCCGCCCAAGCCTCATCGACAGTCGTCTTACGCTGCGCCATGAACTGCGTAGGTGACGAGAAACGCATCATCTTGCCATGACGTACGTGCAAGTACGGGGCATTGCGTACAAACTTCCCGGAGCAGATTTTGCAGAAAGCGATACATGAACGGTGATTCGGGTCGATGTTGGCGGTTATCTTGAAGATGAATCCGGTAAATTTAGGCTCTTCCGGCTCCACCTCACGTTCTTCCGCCTTCACGGGACGGGGACTGGGAGCAATCTCCACAAAGCAATCCAGCAGTTCTTGCACACCGAAATTATTCAGTGCCGAACCGAAGAATACGGGAGCAAGCTCCCCTTTCAAATATTCCTCCTTATCAAATTCGGGGTAAACACCGTCTATCAGTTCCAATTCTCCGCGCAGCTTGTCGGCCAGCTGGGCACCAATCCGGTTGTCCAGCTCCTCGGTATGGATGTCCACTTCCACCTTCTCTGTCACCACCTGCTTACTGGGCTGGTAGAGGTTAAGATTATGCTCGTAGATGTTGTAGACACCCTTGAAACGGACACCGCTCTCGATAGGCCACGTCAAAGGGCGCACGTGGATGTGCAGTTCCTCCTCCAGCTCGTCCAGCAGGTCGAACGGGTCTTTGGCTTCACGGTCCATCTTGTTGATGAAGATAATCACCGGCGTATTACGCATACGGCAGACCTCCATCAGCTTGCGTGTCTGCGTTTCCACACCTTTCGCACCGTCCACCACGATAATAACGCTGTCCACAGCCGTCAGCGTGCGGTAGGTATCTTCGGCAAAATCCTGGTGACCCGGAGTATCGAGGATGTTGACCTTGTAGTCATGGTAGTCAAACTCCATTACAGAAGTGGTGACGGAAATACCACGCTGTTTTTCAATATCCATCCAGTCCGACGTTGCCGTCTTCTTTATCTTATTGCTCTTTACGGCACCCGCCACCTGGATTTGTCCACCAAAAAGCAACAGCTTCTCGGTCAATGACGTCTTACCGGCATCCGGATGCGCGATAATCGCAAACGTTCTCCGTCTTTCTATTTCGTTGTTATTGGCCATATATCAATTAGTCAGTAATAATCACTCTTCCAAATTCTTCATGCAGACAGCAAGGCTCTCCTCCCAATGGGGTATATCGATGCCGAATGTCTTCTTTATCTTTGTCTTGTCCAGTACGGAATAATGCGGACGCGGCGCCTTGGCAGGGAATTCGTCCGTATGTAGTGGATTTACTTTGCAGGTCTTTATGCCGGCCAGGCGATGGATAGCCAAAGTGAAATCATACCACGAGCACACACCCTCGTTGCTGAAATGATAGATACCGGGAACAATCCCCCGGTTGACAGCCGCAAAAATGACACGTGCCAAATCATTGGCATATGTCGGCGTACCTATCTGGTCAAAGACAACCCCCAGCGTCTCTCGCTCACGCCCCAGACGAAGCATCGTCTTCACAAAATTATTCCCGTAAATGGAATAGAGCCATGCTGTACGGATAATCATGGCACGGCTGCAATGCTTCATCACCGCCTGCTCACCTGCCAGTTTAGTAGAGCCATATACCGAATTGGGGCAAGTGGCCGCCTCTTCCGTATAAGGAGTGTGTCCGGTTCCGTCGAAAACATAATCGGTGGACACTTGTATCAAGGCAGCACCGCAAGCTTCGGCAGCGGCAGCCAGATAGCCAGGAGCGACATGGTTCAGCTTGTCGCAAAGTTCCTGATTGTCCTCCGCCTTGTCCACCGCCGTATAAGCAGCGCAATTCACAATCACATCTATCCGGTTACCCTTCACAAACCTGTGCACAGCTTGTTCGTCGCAAATGTCCAATTCCTGCACATCAGTGAAAAAATAAGCATGTTGTCCGTTTTCTTTCGACAACACTCGCATTTCATTGCCAAGTTGACCGTTGGCACCGGTTATCAGAATATTCATTTAATAAAGTTACACTTATATATAGAATGTTACGATGAACAATATTTTCCTTCATAATTATCAATCATCCACTATCAATTATCCATCAACTCCAGTTCTCCCCGCTTCTCCTTGTCATAATAGTTGGCAAGCAACGAGATGAAACCACTGATGGCCTCCATAGCCTTTGCCGTGCCCTGACTGATTTCCTTCTTCTGCAAGCGTAACAGCAACACTCCATAAAGCGCCTCGAAACAAGTGTCTACCTCAGACTCCTCTTTCCGGCCGTTCTTCTGACGCAGTTCCACGATAAAAGGCAGTGCCTTGAAATAAGCCGCATTATAGAACGGATATTTCGTAGAAGCCAGCAATTCGCCATGCAGTTCCGTCAGATTCAGAATGACATTACGGTTGATTTGCAGATGCCCTTTTTCCGTTACGCCTTCCGCACGCATCATATCTGCCAGGTTTCCATACCATTCTTCCAGCGCAGGCCATTCCTCCTCCGGATAGCGCAAGATGATGTTCTGGCGTATCCGGTCTATGTCACAGCCGTTGGCACGGAGCAAGTCCTCCACCTGCCACATATATATAAGGTATTCGGCTATATTCTTCTCTTTCAGTTGTTGCGCAATCTTCACGATAAAATGTATGATTTATAACCTTAGATTTATGACTTCATTATCAATTTATCCACTATCGATTATCCATTAATACAGCGATTCACCCATCAGCGTAAACACCAGTCCCATCACAGACACCACAATGACAATGCTCCCGATAATACGGTTCAGTATCCAGATACCTCGCAGGTTGAATTGTGTACGGACCTTATTGACAAAAAAGGTTATGCCAAACCACCAAGCCAAAGCACCCAATGCGATGGCCAAGTATCCGGTGACAGCCTCAAACACCAGCACGCCCTCACTTACAAAAGCGAAGCGGGCGAAAAGGCCTACAAAAAGGAAAATAATCAGTGGATTGGAAAGTGTGACGGCAAACGCCGTTATGAAGTTATGGAAATAGGAACCCTTATTGGTGGATACCGGCCGGATGGACTGTACCGGATTGCTGCGGAACGTATAAATGCCAAATGCCAACAGAAGAATGCTTCCGAAAAGCTGCAGGTAAAAGATGTTCTTGTTGACATAATCAAAAACGAAACTCATCCCGTAGCCCGTCAGCAAGGCATATGCAATATCGCTCAGCGAAGCTCCTATCCCCGTTACGAAACCATACCACCGTCCTTTATTCAAAGTACGCTGAATACACAATACTCCTACAGGACCCAATGGCGCGGACACAATGACGCCGATAATGAACCCCTTCCACAATATGTCAAATATGGTCTCTATCTGAATCATGGCTGCAAATATCGGACTTTTTTATGAGACGAACGAATAGTGTTAACGTTTTTTCGACGGAAAAGGATTTTAAGAAGTAAAGATTATCCATTTTACATATTATTCCGTATATTTACCTCCGAACTTAACAATACCCCCTAATGAAACGAATAAAAAAAACTCTAGCACTCGTTTCCATGACCGTCTTACTACTGACGGCATGCGAAGCTCCCAAGGAACTCGGTGTGATTCCATATCCGCAGTATGCCCAAACTACGTCAAAAACAGTCGAACTGCCATCTACAGTAACCTTCTCGACCAATCTGGCGAAATCCGACATGAATGACCTGCTGGCCTATCTGCCGGACTTTGCCATCCCCATGAAGCTTGTCGACAAGAATCCTTTTGTAACGATAGAAATAACGGACGAGACGGACAATCCAATCGCCGCCGAAGGCTACAACCTGACAGTCAGCAAACAAGGTGTAAATATTCAGGCCTCCTCCGCAGCAGGTGCCTTCTATGGACTGCAAACCCTGGCACAACTTGCCCGTAACGGGAAGGAACTGCCAGTCACGACCATCAAGGACGAACCCAGATTCCCCTACCGTGGGCTGCACCTGGATGTTTCAAGGCACTTCTTTAACACGGACTATGTCAAGAAACAAATAGACCTGGTAGCCACCTACAAAATCAACCGCCTGCATTGGCATCTGACCGACGGTGCCGGATGGCGGCTGGAGATTCCGGGCTATCCCCGCCTGACAGAATTCGCAGCCTGGAGAAAAGCCGCCAATCTGCAGGATTGGGGGAAATATAACCACCGCTTCTGCGAAAAGGATGAAGAAGGAGCCTATGGAGGCTACTATACAGAAGCAGATGTACGCGAAGTTTTAGAATACGCCCGCTTGAGGCATGTTACCGTCATCCCCGAAATAGAAATGCCGGGACACTCAGGAGAAGTACTGGCAGCCTATCCACAGCTGTCCTGTACTGGCGAGCCTTATACATCCGGTGAAGTCTGTATCGGCAACGAAGAGACCTTCAAGTTCTTCGAAGATGTGCTGGATGAAGTGATACGGCTGTTCCCTTCCCGTTATATCCATATTGGAGGCGATGAAGCCAGCAGACGCCACTGGAAAGCATGTCCCAAATGCCAGAAGCGCATGAAGGAAGAAGGGCTCAAAGATGAAAGTGAGCTGCAAAGCTATATGATAGCCCGCATAGAGAAGTACCTCAACGACAAAGGGCGTGAAATCATCGGCTGGGATGAGATACTGGACGGAGGCCTGGCCCCCAACGCAACCGTCATGTCGTGGCGGGGTACGGAAGGTGGCATTGCCGCCGCCCGCATGGGGCATTACGCCATCATGACACCGGAGAGCCACTGTTATCTGGACCACTACCAGGATGACCCCGAGACACAGCCGCTGGCGTTCGGCGCCTGCGTCCCCATCGGACAGACCTACTCCTACGACCCGGCTCCCGACTCATTGGAAAGTGATATCTGCAAATACATATTAGGCGTGCAAGGCAATGTATGGGCCGAATATCTACCCACTTACGAACATGCCGAATATATGATATACCCGCGCATCATCGCTCTGGCAGAAGTAGGATGGACTCCCATGAAGAACAAGCATTCAGAAAGTTTCAAGAGACGTATCAACAACGAAATACGCCATATCAAAGCAATAGGCTACAACCCGTTCACCTTGTCGGAACTAGTGCAGACCAGCCAGACCGTTGACTATGCCAAGAAAAGAATCATGCTGTCCCTCACCTCCGAAAAACATCCGATTGACATCCGCTACACAACGGACGGTTCCGAACCGACTGCGTCTTCCAAGTTATACAAGAAACCGTTTGCCGTAAAAGACTCCATATTGCTGACCGCACGTCTTTTCGATGGAGAAAAGCCTATCGGAAAAAGCCTTCACCTGCGCACCGACTATCACAAAGGCATAGGCAAAAAGATAACCTATGCACCGGGCGGCGGATACTATCAGCATAAAGAAGTATACAAAGGCGGCGGTGACACCGGTCTCCTCGACGGACTTCGCGGCGGTAAAAGCTACATGGACGGGCGTTGGCAGGGATTCTGCCCCAATGATTTGGATGCCACCATCGACTTGGGCGAAGTGACCGCTATACACCGGGTCATGGCCAACTTCATGCAAATCCGTACCCCGCAGGTTTTTCTTCCAGCCAAAGTAGAAGTGTGGGCATCAGTGGACGGCAAAGAATTCTCCCTGCTGGGCAGTGATACTTGCAGCGAGGAGGATGCCGGAAAAGACGTGATTTTCAGAGATTTCGGATGGACCGGCACCCCTACTGAAGCACGGTATGTACGCTTCCACGCCATACAAGGGAAGAAACAATTCTTATTTACGGATGAAATCGTCATACAATAATATACATCCGGCTTTATAAAACAGAATAAAAAACGCATACAAGTAAAATTGCATGCGTTTTTTGTTTTCCTTTTTTTCTCCTCCCCACCGATTTTGCGTATCTTTGTCCCCAAGAAGAAAAGATGAAGATATTCAAAGAAGTAACTTCAATCGTAAAATCGTAAATCGTAAAATCGTAAATATAACTATGATTCTTTTTTTCAGAACACCATCCAAGAGTGTGATTGCCGTAGAATGTAATCATGAACTCCCCCAGGCAGACAGCGACAAACTCTGCTGGCTTTTTGGAGAAGCCACCCCCGAAAGTGAAGACAACCTGAAAGGACATTTCGTCGGCCCGCGCCGCGAGATGATTACTCCGTGGAGTACAAACGCCGTAGAAATCACCCAGAACATGGGACTGGACGGCATTATCCGCATCGAGGAGTATTTCCCCGTAAAAGATGAGAATGCAGACCATGACCCGATGCTGCAACGTATGTACAAGGGGCTGGACCAGAATGTATTTACAACCAACCGGCAACCGGAACCGATTGTACACATCGAAGACCTGGAGGAATACAATGAGAAAGAAGGGCTGGCACTTTCCAAAGAGGAAATGGACTACCTCAAGAAGGTAGAAAAAGATCTTGGACGCCCTCTGACGGACTCCGAAGTATTCGGTTTTGCGCAAATCAACTCCGAGCACTGCCGTCACAAAATCTTCGGCGGGACATTCATCATCGATGGAGTAGAACAAGAATCTTCACTCTTCCAAATGATAAAGAAGACCACACAAGAGAATCCCAACAAGATTATCTCTGCCTACAAAGACAATGTGGCCTTTGCCGAAGGTCCGGTTATCGAACAGTTTGCTCCGGCAGACCACTCCAAGCCCGACTATTTCCAAGTAAAAGACATCAAGAGTGTCATCTCCCTGAAAGCGGAAACACATAACTTTCCCACTACCGTAGAACCGTTCAACGGTGCATCTACCGGTACGGGCGGTGAAATCCGCGACCGTATGGGCGGCGGTAAGGGCTCTTGGCCGATTGCCGGAACAGCCGTCTATATGACCTCCTACCCCCGTACGGAAGAAGGACGTCCTTGGGAAGAGATTCTGCCGGTACGCAAATGGCTGTATCAGACTCCCGAACAAATACTGATCAAGGCCTCCAATGGTGCCAGTGATTTCGGAAACAAATTCGGTCAACCGCTAATCTGCGGTTCCGTGCTCACTTTCGAACATAAGGAAAATGATGAAGTCTATGGTTACGACAAAGTGATTATGCTTGCTGGAGGCGTAGGCTACGGTACCCAACGCGACTGTTTGAAAGGTACACCGGAAGCCGGAAACAAAGTGGTTGTTATCGGTGGAGACAATTACCGCATCGGTCTGGGCGGCGGCTCCGTATCTTCCGTAGATACCGGACGCTACAGCAGTGGCATCGAGCTGAATGCCGTGCAACGCGCCAACGCCGAAATGCAAAAACGTGCCTACAACGTGGTACGCGCACTTTGTGAGGAAGAGACCAATCCGGTTGTCTCCATCCACGACCACGGCTCTGCCGGACATGTTAACTGTCTGTCTGAATTGGTAGAGGAATGCGGCGGCCTGATTGACATGAGCAAGTTACCCATCGGTGACACCACGCTGTCTGCCAAGGAAATCATAGCCAACGAAAGCCAGGAACGCATGGGCTTGCTGATTCAGGAAGAGGCCATCGAACATGTACGCAAGGTAGCCGAACGCGAACGCGCTCCGATGTACGTAGTAGGTGAAACCACCGGTGACCATCGCTTTGCCTTCCAGCAAGCTGACGGTGTACGTCCGTTCGACCTCGCCGTAGAACAGATGTTCGGCTCTTCCCCCAAGACTTATATGGTGGACAAGACCGTGGAACGTCATTACAAAATGCCCCAATACGAACTTTCCCAACTACATGAATACCTCACCAATGTGCTCCAACTGGAAGCTGTGGCTTGTAAAGACTGGTTGACAAACAAGGTAGACCGTTCTGTAACAGGCAAGATTGCTCGCCAGCAGTGCCAGGGTGAATTGCAGTTGCCTCTGAGCGATTGTGGTGTGGTAGCTTTGGACTATCGCGGCGAAAAGGGTATCGCAACCTCTCTGGGCCATGCTCCACAGGCGGCACTTGCCGACCCGGCAGCCGGCTCCGTTCTTTCCGTCAGCGAAGCCTTGACCAACTTGGTTTGGGCACCGCTTGCCGAAGGTCTGGACAGCGTTTCCCTTTCTGCCAACTGGATGTGGCCTTGCCGTTCGCAAGAAGGTGAAGATGCCCGTCTGTACACGGCAGTAAAGGCATTGAGCGACTTCTGCTGTTCCCTGCAAATCAATGTACCGACTGGTAAAGACTCTCTTTCCATGACACAGAAATACCCCGACGGCAGCAAAGTCATTTCTCCGGGCACGGTAATTGTTTCTGCCGGTGGAGAAGTTTCCGATGTCAAGAAGGTCGTTTCTCCAGTGCTGGTCAACAATGAAAAAACTACCATTTATCATATAGACTTCAGTTTCGACAACCTGAAACTCGGTGGTTCCGCCTTCGCCCAAACCCTGGGCAAAGTGGGTGACGAAGTTCCCTGCGTGCAGGATGCCGAATACTTCCGCGATGCTTTCCTTGCCGTGCAGGAGCTGGTCAACAAGGGACTGATTCTTGCCGGACATGATATTTCTGCCGGTGGCCTTATCACTACACTGCTTGAAATGTGCTTTGCCAATGTGGAGGGCGGTATGGAAATCAACCTGGATAAAATCAAGGAGCAAGACCTTATCAAGATTCTGTTTGCAGAGAATCCGGGTATCGTTATTCAGGTGAGTGACAAGCATAAGGAAACAGTAAAGCAAATCCTGGAAGATGCAGGCGTAGGTTATGTGAAACTCGGTAAACCGACAGACGAACGCCATATTCTTGTATCAAAAGGCGATGCTACTTATCAGTTCGGCATCGACTATATGCGTGATGTATGGTACTCCACTTCTTATCTCCTTGATCGTAAACAGTCCATGAACGGCTGTGCCAAGAAGCGTTTCGAGAACTACAAGATGCAACCGGTGGAATTCGCCTTCATGCCGGACTTCAAAGGCAAGTTCTCACAATACGGCATTACCCCGGACCGCCGCACACCTTCCGGTATACGCGCTGCCATCATCCGTGAAAAAGGGACTAACGGCGAACGCGAAATGGCCTACTCGCTCTATTTGGCAGGCTTCGATGTGAAAGATGTTACAATGACCGACCTTATCAGCGGCCGCGAGACGCTGGAAGATGTAAACATGATTGTTTACTGCGGTGGTTTCTCCAATTCCGACGTGCTTGGTTCTGCTAAGGGTTGGGCCGGTGCCTTCCTTTTCAATCCGAAAGCCAAAGAAGCGCTCGATAAGTACTATGCACGCAAGGATACGCTTTCGCTAGGCGTCTGCAACGGTTGCCAGCTTATGATGGAACTCAACCTTATCAATCCCGAGCTTGAAAAGAAAGGCAAGATGTTGCACAACGATTCCCACAAATTCGAATCCAGATACCTCGGTGTTACCGTTCCCACTAACCGCAGTGTAATGCTCGGGTCTTTGAGCGGCAGTAAACTGGGTATCTGGGTGGCCCACGGCGAAGGCAAATTCTCTTTGCCGTACGATGAGGACAAATACAACGTTGTGCTGAAATACTCATACGACGAATACCCTGCCAACCCCAACGGTTCGGATTATTCCATAGCCGGATTGGCAAGTGCCGACGGACGCCATCTGGCCATGATGCCCCACTTGGAACGTGCTATCTTCCCCTGGCAAAATGGTTGCTACCCCGCAGACCGCGTAAACAGCGACCAAATCACTCCTTGGATAGAAGCGTTTGTCAATGCACGCAAGTGGGTGGAAGCCAATAAAAAATAAACAGAACTTCCTTCTTAATAGAAATGTGACAAGCGCGGGTTGACAAATAAATCCGCGCTTGTTCATTTTTTCCATTCTTTGCCTTCCTTTTGCTTTTCTCGAACAAAAGCACTACTTTTGTGTTTATTTTCAACTCTCCCTCAGTACAACATTCAAAAACCGTTCGACAATTATGAAAAAGTACTTCTTTTTCTACATACTACTATTATTGCCAATTATAGGCATTGCGCAAACATACAAGTACATCGATGTGGAAGACGGTTTGAGCAACAGACGGGTATATGCCATTCAAAAGGGCCCCAAAGGTTACATGTGGTTTCTCACCCACGACGGCATCGACCGATATAGCGGAAAAGATTTCAAGTCTTACAAACTGATGGACGGAGATGAAGAAGTAAATTCCATGATGAATCTGAACTGGCTCTATGTGGATCCTAAAGGAACCATATGGGAAATAGGCAAAAAAGGACGTGTGTTCCGCTACGACACAAGACACGACCGTTTTGTCTTAGTATACAAGCTACCCGAAAATGAAGTAAAAGGACGTCCTACTCCCATCAGCTATGGTTTTGTGGATGCCAACAGCGTAATATGGCTTTGCAATGAAGATGCCCTATATCTGTACGACAGTAATACTCAAAAAGTGACCTTCATTCAAAATGAAATAAAAGAACGAATCACGGACATCGTACAGATTGACTCAACTCATTTCTTTATCGGAACCGACATCGGCATACATTATGCCGAATTGGAAAACAATGTACTCACCTTGAGTCCCTGCGACCAATTGGATACCTTAAAGGTACAAATCAACGAATTATACTATCACAAACCGTCCCGTAAGGTTTTTATCGGTACTTTTCAACGAGGAATATTTGTCTATGACTTGAACAAACATAAAGTCATGCATATACCGTCCGGCCTGATGGATGTCAGCATCAACTGCATCCGTTCCTACACTGACAATGAAATTCTCATTGCAACAGACGGAGCCGGCATCTACAAAATGAACGCTGCTACTTATGAGTCCGTACCATACATTGTTGCCGACTACAACCGGCACAACTCTATGAACGGGAATACCATCAACGACATCTACATTGACAGCGAACAACGCATCTGGATAGCCAATTATCCCATCGGTATCACCGTACGCGACAACCGATATGCCGATTACCAATGGATAAAACACTCTATCGGTAATAAACAGTCACTCATCAATGACCAAGTAAATGCCATCATCGAAGATCATGACGGAGATTTATGGTTTGCCACCAACAACGGCATCAGCCTTTATAATAGTAAAACAAACCAATGGCATTCTTTTCTCAGTACCTTCGATCCTGCAAGCCACAGTAAAAACCACACCTTTATCTCACTATGCGAGGTTGAGCCTGGTATCATCTGGGCCGGAGGTTACAGTTCAGGCATCTATCAGATAAACAAGAAGCAACAGTCCGTAGATTTCTTCACTCCATCCTTATTCAGCAACCTCAATATCCGGCCGGACAAGTATATCCGTTCTATCATGAAAGACTCTTCAGGAAACATCTGGTCCGGAGGGTATTATAACTTGAAGGAAATAGACTATTCCAGCAAAAGCATACGGCATTTCCCCGGTCTGAACGGCATTACCGCCATTATAGAAAAAGACTCCACACATATGTGGATAGGCACTGCAACCGGCCTATACTTATTAGAAAAAGCAACCGGCAAGTACACCTATATCCGAATGCCAGTAGAATCATACTATATCTACTCTCTATGCCAGACCTCTGACGGAATGTTGTACATCGGTACCAACAATGCCGGTTTACTGGTATATGATACGGCCAAAAATACATTCAGACACTATCATAGAGACAACTGTGCCTTGATTTCCAATAATATCTATACACTATTGTCTGATGGAAAAGGAAATATCTTTCTGAGTACAGAACACGGTCTGTCCACCTTCTATCCTGCCGAAGAGACATTCCATAACTGGACCAAAGAACAAGGACTGAAGTCAGATCATTTCAATGCAGCTTCAGGCACCTTAAGAGGAAACGGCAATTTCATTTTCGGCAGTACGGACGGAGCCATAGAGTTCGATAAGGACATGGTCCTGCCACGTGACTATAAATTCAAAATGGTATTCAGCGACCTGCGGGTTTTCTATCAGACCGTTTATCCCAAAGATGAAGGTTCCCCACTTATTCAGGATATAGACGAGACAGAAACCTTGCGTTTGAAGTACAACCAGAACATCTTCTCATTGCAAGTTTCCGATATAAACTATGACTACCCTTCCCTGATTCTGTACTCTTGGAAGCTGGAAGGATTCTATGAGGGCTGGAGCCGCCCGGGACAGGAAAATGTCATTCGTTTTACCAATCTGAGTCCGGGTAACTATACCCTCCGCGTACGTGCCATCTCCAACGAAGACCGCCGTATTGTCCTGGAGGAACGTAGTATGAACATCATTATCGAACAACCCATCTGGCTCAGTTTTTGGGCATTAATACTCTATGCAGTGATTATCATATCCATTGCAAGCATCGCCCTGCGAATCATAGCCTTGAGAAAACAGCGGAAAGAATCCGACGAGAAAATACGCTTTTTCGTCAACACGGCACATGATATACGTACTCCACTGACGCTCATCAAAGCACCCTTGGAAGAAATCACCGAACGCGAACAACTGACTTCCAGCGGACAGAGCAACATCAACACAGCTCTGCGAAACGTAAATGCCTTGTTGCGCCTGACCACCAATCTTATTAATTTCGAACGAGCAGACACCTATTCCGGAAGTCTATACGTATCCGAATACGAACTGAGCACATATATGGAGGAGACAATCGATGCATTCCGTCCATACGCAAACATAAAACACATCAACCTGACCTACGAAAGCAGTTTCCGTTATCTGAACGTATGGTTGGACAAGGACAAGATGGATTCCATTTTGAAGAATATCATATCCAACGCATTGAAATATACACCGGACGGCGGCAATGTACATGTCTTTACTTCCGAGACGGAAGATACCTGGAGTATTGAGGTGAAAGATACCGGTATCGGAATTCCGGCCTCGGAACAAAAAAAGCTGTTCAAGATGCATTTCCGCGGCAGCAATGCTATCAATTCCAAAGTTACCGGCAGCGGCATCGGACTACTCTTGGTTGGGAAACTTGTACGCTTACATAAAGGAAAGCTCAACTTCAGCAGTATGGAAGGAAAAGGCTCTTGCATCAAAATCACGTTCCCCAAAGGGAACAAGCATTTCCGCAAGGCAATCCAACGCCCTCAACCCCAAAACGAACGGATTGTTTATTCGGCTTCCGGAGTGCCCATCAATGCCTCCGCCACACCGTCCCCTGCTTCCAGCGGCATCTACGACAAGACGCAGCAACAGTCGCAAAACAACAGTAGCCACCAGAAAATTCTTATTGTAGAGGACAATGACGAATTAAGGGAATATCTGCGCAGAACATTGTCTGAACAGTACAACATACAAGTATGCTCCAATGGAAAAGAGGCACTGATCATTGTCAAGGAGTATATGCCTAACCTAGTCATTTCAGACATCATGATGCCGGAAATGAGAGGAGACGAGTTGTGCCATATCCTGAAGAACGACATCGAGACATCACATATCCCCATCATCCTGCTCACAGCACTGAATACCGACAAGAATATCATCGAGGGACTGCAAAGCGGAGCAGATGAATATATTGTGAAACCCTTCAATATCGGTATATTGCGGGCAAACATTGCCAACTTACTGACTAACCGGACACTGTTGCGCCACAAATATGCCAGCCTGGACCTGAACGACGAGAAAAACAATACGGATTGCATCAACTGCTCCAACGACTTGGACTGGAAATTCATTGCAACCGTCAAAAAGAGTGTCGAAGACAATATGGACAACCCAAGCTTCAACGTCGACGTGCTCTGCAACCTGCTGAATATGAGTAGAACCAGCTTCTACAACAAGATAAAGGCACTGACCGACCAAGCTCCGGCTGACTACATCCGGCTGATTCGACTGAAACATGCCGCCCAACTTCTGAAAGAACAAAAGCATACCATCACCGAGATTTCAGAGCTGACCGGTTTCAGTGATGCGAAATATTTCCGTGAAGTATTCAAGAAACATTTCGATATGAGCCCAAGCCAATATGCCAAGAGAGGGAAAGAAGGGAAAGATGATAAAGAAATAAAGTAAATTACAACATTTTGAATATGAATATATATCTTGAAGCATTCTCCATATTCTTTAAGATAGGAGCCTTTACCATCGGCGGCGGTTATGCCATGGTACCACTGATAGAAAACGAAATCGTAACCAAACGAAACTGGATAGCCAAAGAAGATTTCATTGACCTGCTTGCTATATCACAGTCCGCTCCGGGCATTCTTGCCGTCAATATATCCATTTTTATAGGGTACCGGCTACGGGGAATACGAGGGAGCATAATCACTGCATTGGGAACCATACTTCCTTCGTTTCTCATCATCCTCGCCATAGCGTTGTTCTTTCACAACTTCAAGAACAACACCATTGTGGAACGTATATTCAAAGGCATCCGCCCGGCAGTGGTTGCATTGATTGCCGCCCCTACATTCAGCATGGCCAAATCGGCCCGGATAAACCGATACAATATATGGATACCGGTGGTTTCAGCACTGCTCATCTGGCTGCTGGACTTCTCCCCCATCTGGATTATCATTGCAGCAGGTGCAGGGGGATATGCCTTCGGACGTCGGAAACATCGAAGAATTAAAAATGAAAGAATTAAAAAATGAAAGGTGCAATAACACTAATCATTAATCACTAACCATTAATCACTAACCATGATTTTCTTACAGCTATTCTATACATTCTTTAAAATCGGCCTTTTCGGCTTTGGCGGCGGATATGCCATGCTGTCTATGATACAAGGCGAAGTAGTCACCCGTTATGGCTGGCTTTCCCCTCAAGAGTTTACTGATATCGTGGCAATCAGCCAAATGACACCCGGTCCGATAGGTATCAATTCGGCAACCTATGTAGGTTTTACTGTCACCGGTAGTGTATGGGGATCTATTACCGCCACTTTTGCCGTAGTGCTCCCCTCTTTCCTACTGATGCTGACCATCAGCAAATTCTTTCTGAAATACCAGAAACATCCTTCCGTAGAAGCGGTATTCAGCGGGCTCCGCCCGGCAGTGGTCGGTCTGCTGGCCTCAGCCGCGCTGGTATTGATGAATTCGGAAAACTTCAGTTCTCCCAAAGAAGACACATATTCCTTCGTCATCAGCTGCCTCATTTTCCTCGTGGCATTTGTAGGCACCAAAAAATATAAACTGAACCCGATAGGAATGATTGTAGCCTGTGGAATAGCAGGGTTGATACTTTATTAAGGAGGGAAATTAAGGATTAGGGATTAAGGATTAGACGTTAATCCCTAATCCTTAATTTTCTTTTTAAAGTTTAATCTTCTTTCCAACGGATTTCGATTCATTATGCAGACGATCCAAGGCTGTCACCACATAGCGGTACTTTGTCTTTCCGTCTTCATAAGGAAGTTTATAGAAATTATCACGCGTGATGGCTACAATATGGGAAGGATCGTCTATGTTCACTTTCTCTTTGGCATCAAAACGATAAACTACATACTGGACAGCACGATTCATCTCCTCTTTATACTTGGGTGCTGTCCAAAAAAGAATATATCCGTCTTCCGTCCATATCGGTTTCATCTTACGCACCTTTCCTGGAGCTTCGTTATCCATAAAATCGAAAACAGGAGGCAATGCCGGATATTTATGATATTCGGCAATCAAGGCATCACGATACTTGCCCGCATTCTCAATCACCGCACTGGCGGGCCACTGGCAACTGCCGCCGATGGTTTGATAAGCCCGCTGCAAAGCCATCTTACGGGGAAGCTGATTGATTGACGGATTCTTTGGGTCGGCATTCTGCACAGTGTTCATTACGGACTGACCGATAAACAAAGGACGGTTTTCCGTATTCTTGGCCCACCATTTCACCAGTGTCTCATAGTCGGCAACCGGATGTCCTATATGCCAATAAATCTGCGGAATATTATAGTCTATCCAACCTTCACGGGCCCACAGCAGTACATCCGCATAAAGGTCATCGTAGTTTTGCAGGCCTTTGGTCTTACTGCCAAGCGGGTCACTGCTTTCGTTCCGGTAAATGCCAAACGGAGAAATCCCGAACTTCACCCACGGCTTGATTTCACGGATAGTTTCATGCAGTTTCTTAATCAGCACATTCACGTTGCTCCGGCGCCAGTCTCCTTTATTGCTGAATCCTCCACCAAAACGTGCAAAACTTGCATCGTCGGGGAAATCCTTTCCCTTAATGGGATAAGGATAAAAGTAATCGTCCATATGGATAGCATCCACATCATAACGGGAAACAATGTCGCTCACCACCATACAGATGTGTCGGCGGCTCTCAGGCAGTGCCGGGTCAAAATACAACTGGTCGCCATAAGTGACAAACCATTCCGGATGGATATTGTACACATGATTGGGAGCCAACTCACTCTTCAAGGTCGTCTTCGTGCGATACGGATTAATCCATGCATGAAACTCCATGCCACGTTTATGGCATTCATCAATCATAAACTGCATAAGGTCCCAATAAGGTTCGGGCGCTTTACCCTGCACTCCGGTAAGGAAACGACTCCACGGTTCCAGTCTGGAAGCATACAGAGCATCCGCTTCGGGACGTACCTGGAAAATTATGGCGTTGATTCCTGCCTTCTGCAAGGAATTCAACTGCCCGATCAGATTCTGCTTTAGCTTTTCGGTCGGCATTCCACGAAACTGTCCGTTTACTGACTGTATCCATGCTGCACGAAATTCACGTTTAGGATAGGCAGACCCGGTCTGCACTTGCGCAAATGCCCCTCCTGCCACCATCAGTGACAAAAGACATAGGCATAAAATGGATTTTATTCTCATATTCCGGTCAATAGCTTTTATTAAAAAAGCGAAATTAATTCTTTTGTCCTAAGTATACCGGTAAAAAGCGGAAAGTATAACAAATCTTAACCAAGGGTATCTTTCCTCCCCAATAAATCCACTTTTGCCTTGCCTGATTGTTACAATTCGGATAGCAAACATTATCTTTGCATTCTGTAAACCACCGAACCAACCTACAGATATGGCAGAAAATACATCGATTATCATAAAAGGGGCCCGTGTCAATAACCTCAAGAACATTGACGTAGAGATTCCCCGTAACAAACTCGTAGTCATCACCGGACTGTCCGGTTCCGGAAAATCCTCACTTGCTTTCGATACATTATATGCCGAAGGGCAACGCCGCTACGTGGAGAGCTTGAGCAGTTATGCCCGCCAGTTTCTGGGACGTATGAGCAAGCCTGAATGCGATTTCATCAAAGGGATTCCACCTGCCATTGCCATTGAGCAGAAAGTAAGCAGCCGCAATCCGCGGTCCACCGTTGGCACCTCCACCGAAATATACGAATATCTGCGGTTGCTCTACGCACGCGTAGGGAAAACCTTCAGCCCGGTCAGCGGACTGGAAGTGAAGAAGCACTCGGCGGAAGACATCGTGAAGTGCATGCTGGAATATCCGGAAGGAACCAGATATACCGTACTCGCCCCGATATTGCTGCGCGAAGACCGCACGCTGCAACAACAACTGGAGATAGACATGAAGCAAGGTTTCACCCGTCTGGAAGTGAATGGTGAAATGATGCGCATCGACGAATACAAGCCGAAAGCCGGAGACACAGTTTTTCTGTTGATTGACCGTATGACAGCCTCTTCAGAAAAGGATTCCGTCAGCCGCCTCACCGACTCGGCCGAAACAGCCATGTACGAAGGAGACGGTGCCTGCCTACTGCGTTTCTACCAGCCTGACGGGAGTACCTGCCTCTATCGTTTCAGCACCAAGTTCGAAGCAGACGGCATCACCTTCGAAGAACCGAACGACCAGATGTTCTCCTTCAACTCTCCCATCGGCGCATGCCCCGTATGCGAGGGATTCGGGAAAGTCATCGGCATCGACGAGCATCTCGTGATACCCGACCGCTCCTTGTCCGTCTATGACGGCGCTGTAGTATGCTGGCGGGGCGAAAAGATGGGCGAATGGAGGGATATGGTGATACACGGAGCCGAGAAAGCCGACTTCCCCATCTTCACTCCCTATTATGAACTGACCGACGAGCAACGCCGGATGCTGTGGGAAGGGACACCCTACTTTGAGGGCATCAACGCCTTCTTCAAGATGGTGCAGGAAAACCAGTACAAGATACAATACCGTGTGATGCTGGCACGCTACCGCGGAAAGACGCTCTGCCCCAAATGTCACGGCACCCGCCTGAAACCCGAAGCAAACTACGTACGCGTGGGAGGACGCAACATCTCCGAACTGGTAGATTTGCCCATCACTGAGTTGAAGCTCTTCTTCGACAACCTGCAGCTAGACCCACATGACGCCGACATAGCCCGCCGCATCCTGACAGAAATCAACAGCCGCATCCAGTTCCTATTGGATGTCGGTTTGGGATACCTCACGCTGAACCGCCTCAGCAACTCGCTCTCCGGCGGTGAAAGCCAGCGAATCAACCTAGCCACCTCGCTGGGAAGTAGTCTGGTGGGCAGCCTGTATATTCTTGACGAACCGAGTATCGGCCTGCATAGCCGCGATACGGACAAACTGATACATGTGCTCCGCCAGCTGCAACAGTTGGGCAATACGGTAGTGGTAGTGGAACACGATGAAGAGATTATCCGTGCTGCCGACTATATCATCGACATCGGTCCCCGGGCAGGCCGCTTGGGAGGAGAGGTGGTCTATCAGGGAGACATGAAAGACCTTCAGAAAAACAGTGACAGTTATACCGTGCGCTATCTGCTGGGGGAAGAGACAATCCCACTGCCGGAACACCGTCGCCCGTGGAACAACTATATAGAAATAAAGGGCGCCCGCGAAAACAACCTGAAAGGTGTGGAGGCACGCTTCCCGCTGAATGTAATGACCGTGGTGACCGGTGTCAGCGGTTCGGGCAAGAGTACGCTGGTGCGCGACATCTTCTACCGCGCCCTGAAACGCGAGCTGGACGAATGCAGCGAACGCCCGGGCGAGTTCACCTCCATCGGAGGAGACTTGCAGAACCTGCGCAATGTAGAGTTTGTTGACCAGAATCCTATCGGAAAGTCATCGCGAAGCAATCCCGTGACCTACATCAAGGCCTACGACGAAATCCGTAAACTATGGGCAGACCAGCCACTTGCCAAGCAGATGGGATACAGTGCCGGATACTTCAGCTTCAACAGCGAAGGTGGCCGTTGCGAGGAGTGCAAGGGTGAAGGCACCATCACTGTGGAGATGCAATTCATGGCAGACCTTGTACTGGAATGCGAATCCTGCCACGGCAAACGCTTCAAGGCGGACACGCTGGAAGTGAAGTTCCACAACATGAATATCTACGACGTACTGGAGATGACCGTAAACCAAGCCATCGAATTCTTTACGCAACACGGACAGAAAAAGATTGTGAAGAAGCTGCAACCCTTGCAGGATGTAGGTTTGGGATATATCAAACTGGGGCAAGCCTCCTCCACCCTCTCCGGTGGAGAGAACCAGCGCGTGAAACTTGCCTTCTACCTCAGCCAGGAGAAAGCGGACCCGACCATGTTCATCTTCGATGAACCGACTACCGGACTACACTTCCATGACATCAAGAAACTGCTCGAAGCCTTCGATGCCCTGATACGCCGCGGGCACAGCATTGTCATCATCGAACATAATCTGGATGTGGTGAAATGTGCGGACCATGTGATAGACCTGGGACCCGAAGGAGGGGACAAAGGAGGAAACATCGTAGCTACCGGTACACCGGAGGAAGTGGCGAAGTGTGCGGCAAGTTATACAGGGCAGTTCTTGCAAGAGAAATTACACCCCTCTCTTCCTTAAATAAAACACAGAGGCACGGAGACACAGAGATATTAAATTCAAGGAAAAAGAATAAAATTCCATGCCTCCGTGTCTTTGTGCTTAATCTTACCGGGTGCCACTACTCCAATTTAAAAGTAACCGGAAAAGTAAATTCCACCTTCACGGCTTTACCTTGCTGCATCCCCGGCTTCCATTGTGGCATCAATCCTACAATCCGTAATGCTTCCTCATCCAAGGCAGGATACCTGCTGCGCATAATAACGGGGTCCACCACACGACCATTCCCGTCAATCACCACGCTGACAATAACTCTCCCCTGAATGCCATTCTTACGGGCTTCTTCTGGATAACGGACATTCTTTTGAATAAAATCCATCAAGGCTTTCATGCCTCCCGGAAACTCGGGCATCACTTCCACTACTTTATAGACCGGTTCTTCCATTGGCTCTTCCGTTATCAATTGTGGGCTCCCGCCCTTCCCTGCATCCGAAACATAAGGGGGAAGAGATGTCTTTTCCGCCGTTCTCCATTCTTCCTCATTGTCCGTCAGTCTGAACTCAGCCATCATCAAGACAGGTTTCCTCCTGATGGTTATCTCATAAAAGTAACGGTAGCGTCCCGGCTTGTTGGGATGCACATCCGGATAAAGGGAGGCTTTCATAACCCTTTCCTCCCCATCCCGCAGCACATAGGCGATGTCCCAAAAGGCAGCGTTTATCGGCAATTCCCGCCAGGTACCTTTTTCGTCTTCGAACGTCAGGTAATAATGCTCGCCGCAGGTCAAATCTCCGCCGCTGTGATTGCTGAGGATGAATGTCGCCTGAGTCGCTTTCGTTGAAAAGACCGGATATTCGGGACGGATATGGATGCCACGAATATGATTCCTGCCTACTCTCTCGTTGATGACGGGGACTTCTACACCATGAAAACAGAAAACGGGGGAGTCCATTATTTTCTCCCGGAACTCTTTCCGCCGCTCGGGAGTATTCACCATCAAATCTATATCGATGCAATGCAACCCCACCCCATATCCGGTCACATTCCTCTGAATGTGTATATATGGTGTATTATTCAATCTTTTTCCTAGTTCTTCGTGAATGGCAAGCAATTGCCTTTGCAAGCAGTCACCATCATCCGCAATCCCTATCTTGAGGCTATCGCTCACTATTTTTTCTCCCATCCATTGGCCTATCCTTACTGTACCTACGGAATCTTCAAGCGTTTCCATACGTTCCGTTTTATTCATTCGGCAAGATGACAAGCAGCAAAGCAATAGGAGAAAACAAACTCTGTTCATGGCATTTTGTATTTCAAGTTCATAGCATCAGATACAAATATACTCATTCCTGCAATCACAATCAAAAAGAAAACTCCTAATTTCGTAAGACTATAGAAGGAATACATGCAATAGCGGCATGAGAAAAGGAAAGATAACGGCTAAATCGGCACTGTATCGCCACTGCAAAGTTACTGCATTCCTTTTGCAGTGATACTGCAACACCTTTGCAGTGATGCTGCAACACCTTTGCAGTGACGCTGCAACACCTTTGCAGTGGCATTGCAAAAAGTTGGCAGGACTTTGCAGTAAGAAAGAGCTGATAACTAAGATAATAGCATCAATGAAAGACGTATGCAGTACAATCGGAATGGGAACGAAAATGGGCGTGATAGATACTTGTAAGAATATTTATCTATCACACCCATCTATCACGCGACAAGCCATTTGTAGTCAGGCGAATACCCCCCTCGCGTGATAGCATGACAGATGTTTTGCAAAAACAAACTCTGTGGAGGAGTAGCAAAATGAGATTAGAAATAGAATCCGAAACCTACCTTCAGGCCGAATTTAGAACGGTCGTCGTTAATATTCCAGTAAGCGGCAGGTTCGATGGTCACCGTACGCGTCAGGAAAAAAGCATAACCGGCTTCCAGACCGAAAGAGAACTTGGTATCATCCAAATCATGTCCCCAGTCCCAACGGTCTACATTGACATCGGCACCCAGATACACGCCAATCTTGTCGAAATAATAACGTCCGCCTACACCCAACGTATAGACATCGAGGTCAGACCCTCCGGAATTCCAAGCAGCTCCGGCATGCACCAGCAAAGCCACATTGTCGAGCAGGAAAGCACCTCCTTTGGCTTCAAGCCCGAAACTTGTCTTGTCGGTTCCCGTGTCATGAGAGAATTCCAAACCGGTGATGGACGGATTCAAAATCCACTTACCTTTTTCAAACTGTGCCTGAGCTGCCACTGTGACAACAAGCAAGCAAACGAATAATGCCAGTTTTTTCATCTTGTTCTGTTTTTTGAGTGAATAAGCAATGTTGTTTATTGTCTTCTTCGAATCGTTTGCGTTGCAGCGCCTCCTTCTTGCGAAGTACCAGCCACAACACAAATACAATGAGATACGAGGCAGCTACAGTGACATACTTCTCAGTATCGCTGATTTCCGTATTGCGGGGAAGGAAATAAGCGGCAGTAGCAGAAACGTAAATAAGCAGGGCCAACGTAAGCCCGGTAGATTTCTTTATTTTTTTCATTACCAAAGTTTTTTAGTCGTCTTGAAATACCAGATATTAAACCAGAAGCCGGCCAATACAGCAGCCAAAAGAGCTATCGGCAGCGCATACTGCGGCTGAAGTCCGAGTCCTTCGGGAGCAATGCAAATATAAGTGGTGCATACAGCCGTCATGAACAATGCGGGAAAATAGGTGATATAAAAATAATGCCCTTTTTTCTCACGCACCAGATAAACGGTAATTGCCCACAAGGTGAAAACAGACAAAGTCTGGTTGGCCCAAGCAAAATAGCGCCAAATCATATCAAAGCCATCCTTGTCGCGCAGGCTGTAAAGCAACAACCCGATGGCCACCAGGAACATCGGTATGCAGATATATAAACGACTACGCATGGATTTTTGTTCCATTCCCAAGAAATCAGCCACGATAAGACGTGCCGAACGGAAAGCCGTATCACCACTGGTAATAGGGGCGGCAATGACACCCAGAATAGCCAATACTCCACCTACGGCGCCCAGCCAGTCTTTTGTAATGGCATCTACAATAATGGAGGCATTCGTCTCTTCCATGCCATTCTGATGGAAAAAGTAAGTGGCGGCGGCAGCCCAAATCAAAGCTACAATGCCTTCGGTTATCATGGCTCCGTAGAAGACGGGACGTCCGTGGCGTTCACTTGTCATGCAGCGTGCCATGAGAGGGCTTTGAGTAGCATGAAAGCCACTGATTGCACCACAAGCTATACTGACAAACATAATAGGGAAGATAGGCAACAAAGCCGCATTGGGATGTGTATTCTGCAAGCCGTTCCATATTTCAGGCAACTCGGGATGGTTGACATAGAGCATCACCAAAATACCGACAGCCATAAACAGCAAGGCTATGGCAAACAACGGATATATCTTGCCGATAATCTTATCTACTGGCAACAAGGTAGCCAGAATATAATAAGCAAATACTACAATAATCCAGAAAGTGGTATCCAAGCTGTCGGGGGTCAGCTTGGCAAGCAGTCCGGCAGGGCCTGCCACAAAGACAGCTCCCACCAATATCATCAGGACAACGGTAAAGCCACGCATCACCTGCTTAGTGGTCAACCCCAAATAACGTCCGATGATTTCCGGCAGGCTTTCCCCGTCATGCCGCAAGGAGAGCATACCGGCAAGATAGTCGTGCACTGCACCGGCAAAGATACTGCCAAGTACAATCCACAGATAGGATGCCGTGCCGAACTTGGCTCCCATGATGGCGCCGAAGATAGGTCCCAGTCCGGCTATATTAAGAAACTGTATCATGAAAATCTTCCAAGTAGGCAGTGGAATGTAATCCACACCATCGGCTCTTGTAAGGGCAGGTGTTTTGCGGTCATCGGGACCGAAGACGCGTTCTATAAAGCGTCCATAGATAAAATAGCCGGCTATCAACGCCAGCAGGCAAAGCGTAAATGTAATCATGGCGTGTTAATATCTTTAATCTATGCAAATGTAACAGTTTCCAAGTAAACAGCACAAAATAATCGGGTGTTTTGCTTATCTTCGCCGAGAAAAATGATAGAAATAAAGAAGAAAAGAGAAAAATGAAACGAATTATTTCCATTTTACTATATATAGCCATCTTGCTGCCGCTTGCCGCACAACCGCCCAAACATGAAGTACGTGCCGCCTGGATAACCGCCGTCTATGGGCTGGACTGGCCGCAGACACGCGCCACTTCGCCCGAAAGCATCCGCAAGCAGCAGGCCGAACTGATTGAAATATTGGACAGACTGAAAGCCGCCAACTTCAACACCGTACTGTTCCAGACCCGTACACGGGGAGATGTCCTCTACAAATCGGCCATCGAGCCCTACAACTCCATACTGACCGGAAAGGTAGGCGGCGACCCCGGCTACGACCCGCTGGCTTTTGCCATAGCCGAATGCCACAAGCGCGGCATGGAGTGCCATGCCTGGATGGTGACCATTCCTCTGGGCAACCGCAAGCATGTGGCCGCCCTCGGTAAAGAGTCCGTCACCAAAAAGAAACGCGCCATCTGCGTACCCTACAAACGCGAATACTTCTTGAATCCCGGACATCCGCAAACCAAAGAGTACCTGATGAGCCTTGTCCGCGAAGTGGTGGAACGCTACGATGTAGACGGGGTACACTTCGACTACCTGCGCTATCCGGAAAACGCCCCCCGTTTTCCCGACAGCTACGACTACCGCAAATACAGCAAAGGACGCAGCCTTGCCCAATGGCGCAGAGACAACCTGACGGAAATAGTGCGCTATATATATAAAGGTGTAAAAGCCATGAAACCCTGGGTAAAAGTCAGCACCTGTCCGGTAGGAAAATACAAAGACACTTCCCGCTACCCTTCCCGTGGCTGGAATGCCTTCCACACCGTCTATCAGGACGTGCAGGGTTGGCTGGGCGAGGGCATCCAGGACCAGATTTATCCGATGCTCTATTTCCGTGGCAATCATTTCTATCCCTTTGCCCTTGACTGGCAGGAACAAAGTAACGGACGCCAAATCATTCCCGGTCTGGGCATCTACTTCCTCGACCCCAGCGAAGGGAACTGGACGCTGGACGAGATTGAACGGCAGATGCACTTTATCCGCGCCCACGGTCTAGCGGGCGAGGCACACTACCGCGTGAAGTATCTGATGGACAATACGCAAGGGCTTTATGATGCGCTGGAAGAAGACTTCTATACCGCCCCGGCCCTGCAACCCGCCATGCCGTGGATAGACAATGTAGCTCCTACACCTCCCGCCGGACTCACGGTGGAAACACCGGAAAACGGCTATTGGAAACTAAGCTGGCAACCCGCCACGGATAATGACAAGCGGAATGCTCCGATGTATGTAATCTACGGTTCGGACACCTATCCCGTAGATACCTCCAATCCGGAGAATATCCTGGCACAACGAGTACAAGGCACGGAATATACCTATGCCCCCATCCGCCCGTGGACTGCCCGAAAATATTTTGCCGTGACAGCCATAGACCGTTGCGGAAACGAAAGCGAAGCTATTCAGCAGCAGTGACACAGACAAAAGCCCGGTAACGGCTCTTCGGAGTGACCGGAACCAGAGGCAGATAGCCGGAAACAACCCTGCCGTCCTTCACCACCAGCGGATAACTTTGCGCATCCTGCTCATGCCGCTCCATCAAAGCTTCATGGGTCGGAAAGCAATCGATGGAGAAACGTCCCTCCCCACCGGGGACAATGAAATGATCACTAAGCACATGGGAAACGATTCCCATATTCATCCGTAGATTTATTTCGACATGGGGGTTGATGGCATACGGATGCCCTTCCTTCTGACGGCAGACCATCATGTCCACACCCAAAAAACCCGTATAAGATGTAGCATAACCCGTTTCCAATGCCTTCTGCATCATATTGCGTATGCGCACAAATGCTTCAAAGGGCACATATTGCTGAATCCATTCCTCCACTTGCCCATCTGAAGTAAGGATATTACCACGATAAGCCCCCTTGTCATCCGTAACAAAACGGGAATAGCCGACAAAAAGAAGCTTTCCCCGGCCATCCGAATAAAATTCCATGGCAAAATCTTCCACCTTATCAAATATAGGCTCCATCACAAAACCTCCATTTTCTTTCAGCGCCCTACTACACCAATCGGAAACATTTTTCGTAAAGCCATGACGGCACCAACACAATCCCTTCCCACTTCCCGACCAAAGTGATTTAAACACACATCCCTCTTTGTAACGACCAATAATATCCAGAGAGATAGCCGTAGTTCCACCATCAGCCTCCACCAAGCAACAACCGTCACCACAAGTATAATCTATTTTATTGGAATAGAAAAGTGCACGAAAAGCCAAAGCGTTACTACGGGCAGCCTTCATACGATATTTATCCAAAGCATCCGGCGTAGGAAGATTCCTTTCCAGAACACCGCCTTTCAACATCCGTTTACGGATAGCGGGATTCCATCCCCAAGGCATTACCCGCACATCAGCATAATCGGGCAGCTCCGGCTCTGTCACCAAATGTACATCCAGCCGGAACAACTGTTGCATCTGTTTCAGATAATCTGCATTATAGGCGGAAGGGGCCAGTACCCCACTACCCGGCCGGGCATACCAAATCGGTAACAAAGCCAGGTCTTCAGCCATACGGCGGATGGTAGCGGGCGCCATATAATTTTCTTCATTATTTCCCAATGCCATATCTGCATCAGGATTGAACACATAAAGTTTCATCTTTCAAATGTTAACCAATTACTCACGTTTTGTATGAGAGTGCAAAGTTATATAATATTTTGCCATCTCTACTTTGCAAATCTATAAAAAAGCCGTATATTTGTCGCCCGATAAACCGAATTTAAAGCATGGAAGCATTTTACCGTACACACGCTTATCTCGTAGAGCATACCAATGCCCCCGTACGCCGCGACCTAATGGACGAAATAGACTGGAATGACCGTCTTATCGGTATCAAAGGCACAAGAGGCGTAGGTAAGACTACTTTCTTGCTGCAATATGCCAAAGAGAAATTCGGCACAGACCGCTCCTGCCTCTTCATCAACATGAACAACTTCTACTTCTCCGGACATGGCATCGTGGAGTTCGCCGCCGAATTCCAGCGCCGCGGAGGAAAAGTGCTGTTGATAGACCAAGTATTCAAATACCCGGAGTGGAGCAAGGAGCTGCGCACATGCTACGACCGTTTCCCCAACTTGAAAATCGTATTCACCGGTTCCTCCGTAATGCGCCTGAAAGAAGAGAATCTGGAGTTGCGCGACATTGTGAAAAGCTACAACCTGCGCGGCTTCTCCTTTCGCGAATACCTGAACTTGCAGACGGGCATGAAGTTCCATGCCTATCCGCTGGAAGAAATTCTGAGCAACCACGAACAGATAGCCAAAGGCATCCTCTCCAAAGTACGTCCATTGGACTACATGCAAGACTATATGCACCACGGCTTCTACCCATTCTTCCTTGAAAAGCGTAACTTTTCGGAGAATCTGCTCAAGACGATGAACATGATGGTGGAAGTAGACATCCTGCTTATCAAACAAATTGAGCTGAAATACCTTTCGAAGATAAAGAAATTACTATATTTGTTGGCCGTGGACGGGCCGAAAGCGCCGAATGTCAGCCAACTGGCAAACGACATACAGACCTCCCGCGCCACAGTAATGAATTACATCAAGTATCTGGCAGACGCACGGCTCATCAATATGGTCTATCCTAAGGGAGAAGAATTCCCCAAGAAGCCGTCGAAGATAATGATGCACAATTCAAATCTGATGTATTCCATCTATCCCGTCAAGGTGGAAGAACAAGACGTATTGGACACTTTCTTTGCCAACACAATGTGGAAGGACCACAAAGTGAACAAGGGCGACAAGAACATCTCATTCATGGTAGATGAGGTGATGCCTTTCAAGATTTGTCCGGAAGGAACAAAGATAAAGAATAATCCGGGAGTTACTTATGTACTGCATAAGGCGGAAATAGGCCGAGGCAACCAAATACCTCTCTGGTTATTCGGTTTCTTGTATTAAGAGAGAGATTTTTTCACTTAAATAAATAATTCAATTTAGTTATGACTAAACAGAAGAAATTCATTACTTGTGATGGTAACCAGGCTGCTGCACATATCTCGTATATGTTCTCCGAAGTAGCTGCCATCTACCCCATCACCCCCTCTTCTACGATGGCTGAATACGTAGACGAATGGGCTGCCGCAGGTCGCAAGAACATCTTCGGCGAAACAGTATTGGTACAGGAAATGCAGTCAGAAGGCGGTGCTGCAGGTGCCGTTCACGGCTCTCTGCAAGCTGGTGCGCTGACTACCACTTACACAGCTTCACAAGGTCTGTTGCTGATGATCCCTAACATGTACAAGATTGCCGGTGAATTCCTGCCTTGTGTATTCCACGTATCAGCACGTACATTGGCAAGCCATGCACTGTGTATCTTCGGTGACCACCAGGACGTAATGTCTACCCGTCAGACCGGTTTTGCCATGTTGGCCGAAGGCTCTGTACAGGAAGTTATGGACTTGGCCGGTGTAGCTCACTTGGCTACTATCAAGAGCCGTGTTCCGTTTGTCAACTTCTTCGACGGTTTCCGTACTTCTCACGAAATCCAGAAGATTGAAATGCTGGAGAACGAAGACCTCGCTCCGCTTATCGACCAGGAAGCTTTGGCTGAATTCCGCGCACGTGCATTGAACCCGATGAACCCGGTTGCCCGTGGTATGGCCGAAAATCCTGACCACTTCTTCCAACACCGTGAATCTTGCAACAACTACTATGAAGCAGTTCCGGCTATCGTTGAGGAATACATGAACGAGATTTCCAAAATCACAGGCCGCAAGTACGGTTTGTTCGATTACTATGGTGCAGAAGATGCAGAACGCGTTATCATCGCCATGGGTTCTGTAACAGAAGCTGCCCGCGAAGCTATCGACCACCTCGTTGCCAATGGCGAAAAGGTAGGTTTGGTTGCCGTCCACTTGTATCGTCCGTTCTCTGCCAAGCACTTCCTTGCCGCCGTTCCCAAGACAGCCAAGAAGATTGCCGTACTGGACCGTACGAAAGAACCGGGTGCTAACGGCGAACCGTTGTACCTCGACGTAAAAGACTGCTTCTACGGTGCAGAGAATGCTCCGGTTATCGTAGGCGGCCGTTACGGTTTGGGATCCAAGGACACTACTCCCGCGCAAATCCTCGCCGTTTACAAGAACCTGGCTATGCCGATGCCGAAGAACCACTTCACTATCGGTATCGTAGATGACGTTACCTTCACTTCTCTGCCCCAGGAAGAAGAAATCGCATTGGGCGGCGAAGGCATGTTCGAAGCCAAATTCTACGGTTTGGGCGCTGACGGTACAGTAGGTGCCAACAAGAACTCTGTGAAGATTATCGGTGACAATACCGACAAGCACTGCCAGGCTTATTTCTCTTACGACTCCAAGAAATCAGGCGGTTTCACCTGCTCACACCTGCGTTTCGGTGATACTCCTATCCGCTCTACATACCTGGTAAACACGCCTAACTTCGTGGCTTGCCACGTTCAGGCTTACCTGCACATGTACGACGTAACCCGCGGCTTGCGTAAGAACGGCTCTTTCTTGCTGAACACCATCTGGGAAGGCGAAGAGCTGGCCAAGAACCTGCCTAACAAGGTGAAGAAGTACTTTGCACAGAACAATATCACTGTTTACTATATCAATGCTACTCAGATTGCACAAGAAATCGGTTTGGGCAACCGTACCAACACCATCCTGCAATCCGCATTCTTCCGTATCACCGGCGTTATTCCGGTTGACCTGGCTGTAGAACAGATGAAGAAGTTCATCGTTAAGTCTTACGGCAAGAAGGGTGAAGACGTTGTCAACAAGAACTACGCAGCAGTTGACCGTGGCGGCGAATACAAGCAACTGACCGTTGACCCGGCTTGGGCCAATTTGGCAGACGACGCCAAGGCTGAAAACAACGATCCTGCATTCATCAACGAAGTGGTTCGTCCTATCAACGCACAAGACGGTGACTTATTGCCGGTATCTGCATTCAAGGGTATTGAAGACGGTACTTGGGAACAAGGTACTGCCAAATATGAGAAACGTGGTGTAGCTGCATTCGTTCCCGAATGGAACGCTGAAAACTGTATCCAGTGTAACAAGTGTGCATACGTTTGTCCTCACGCTTCCATCCGTCCGTTCGTACTCGATGCTGAAGAGCAGAAGGGTGCCAACTTCACTCAACTGAAGGCTGTAGGTAAAGCATTCGACGGTATGACATTCCGTATTCAAGTAGACGTTCTCGACTGTCTGGGTTGCGGCAACTGTGCCGATGTTTGTCCGGGCAACCCGAAGAAGGGTGGCAAGGCTCTGACTATGAAACACCTCGAAAGCCAATTGCCGGAAGCTGCTAACTGGACCTACTGTGCTGAAAACGTGAAAAGCAAACAACACTTGGTTGACATCAAGGCCAACGTGAAGAACTCCCAGTTCGCTACTCCGTTGTTCGAGTTCTCAGGCGCTTGCTCCGGTTGTGGTGAAACTCCGTACGTTAAACTGATTTCCCAGTTGTTCGGTGACCGCGAAATGGTAGCCAACGCAACAGGATGTTCTTCCATCTACTCCGGTTCAGTACCTTCTACTCCTTATACTAAGAACGAAAAGGGTCACGGTCCTGCTTGGGCAAACTCATTGTTCGAGGACTTCTGCGAATTCGGTTTGGGTATGGAGCTTGCCAACGAAAAGATGCGCGCACGTATCGTGAAGGCTATGGAAGATGCCATCGCAGCAGAAGGAACTCCGGCTGAATACAAAGAAGTATTCCAGGCTTGGATTGAAAACATGTACGATGCAGACAAGACCAAGGAACTGGCCGAAAAGATCATCCCGATGGTAGAAGCAGCCAAAGACAAATGCGACAGCTGCAAGACTATCGCCGGTCTGTCTCAATACCTGGTTAAACGCAGCCAGTGGATTATCGGTGGTGACGGTGCCTCTTACGACATCGGTTACGGTGGTCTCGACCATGTAATTGCAAGCGGTAAGGACGTCAACATCCTCGTACTGGATACTGAGGTTTACTCCAATACAGGTGGTCAGTCTTCCAAGGCTACTCCGGTAGGCGCCATCGCCAAGTTTGCCGCTGCCGGTAAACGCGTACGTAAGAAAGACCTCGGTCTGATGGCTACTACTTACGGTTATGTATATGTTGCTCAAATCGCTATGGGTGCCGACCAGGCTCAAACCTTGAAGGCTATCCGCGAGGCAGAAGCATATCCCGGCCCGTCACTCATCATCGCTTACGCTCCGTGTATCAATCACGGTCTGAAGGCAGGCATGGGCAAGAGCCAGGCAGAAGAGGAAAAGGCCGTTAAGTGCGGTTACTGGCACTTGTGGCGTTACAACCCGGCTTTGGAAGCCGAAGGCAAGAATCCGTTCACGCTGGATAGCAAGGAACCGGATTGGAGCGGATTCCAAGACTTCCTGAAGGGTGAAGTTCGTTACGCATCCGTAATGAAGCAATATCCGCAGGAAGCCGAAGAGCTGTTCAAGGCCGCCGAAGAAAACGCTAAATGGCGCTACAACAGCTACAAGCGTCTTTCCAAAGAAAACTGGGGCGCTGAAGTTACAGAGTAATTCCTTAATTACTAAATAGAAAATAGAGGCTGTTCCCGAACTGGATGCAGCCTCTATTTGTTTTAAATAAAAACATTAAATATCAAAAAGTTATGATCGGATTTATTATTTGGGTTATTGGGGTGGTCCTTGCAGTCAAGGCTGTACTCGAAATCATGAGATGGCCGGTAGACGGAGTAAAGAAGCTCTTGGTCGCAATCATCATCCTGCTCACAAGCTGGATTGGAATCTGTGTTTACTACTTCTGGGGAAGAGAAAACCTGCCCCAAATACTGAAATAAGTTCCGGTATCATCAAACAGAAGTAAACAAACGTGTATTAAGAACAAGGGGATAGGCAATAGTTATCCCCTTCTTTTCAGAAACTCGGTAGGACTCTCCCCAAACTGTTCCTTATAGCATTTTGTGAAATAGGAAGGTGACGAAAAGCCCACTTCATAAGCAATCTCCGCTACTGTCATATCAGAGGAGGCAAGCAGTGAGGCAGCCTTTTTCAACCTCATCTGGCGCAGCAGCTCATTCGGCGAATAGTTGGTCAGCGATTTCAGCTTACGGTAAAGCTGCACACGGCTCATACCCATATTCCGTCCCAAATCCTCCACATTGAGTTCCGCATCTTTCATCCTCTCCTCGACAAGCGATTTGAAGCGGGAGACGAAACCCTTATCCAAATCACTGATGGTTTCCTTCTCAATAGTCTGGTTATCTCCGAAGAACTGCCTCAACTGACGGCGGTTTGCAATGAGATTGCGGACACGAGACAAGAGCAACTGCGAATTGAATGGTTTGGAAATATAAGAATCGGCACCGCCATCATAGCCCTGGATACGCTGTTCGTCCAGCGAGCAGGCCGTCAGCAGAATCACCGGGATATGGCATGTCTGCAACTCGCTCTTCAAACGGCGGCAACATTCCACACCATCCATACCGGGCATCATTACATCCGAGATAATCACATCCGGCACATACCTCATGGCCAGCCTGATACCCTCTGCCCCGTCCGCCGCATCCAATACACGGAATTCGTTCGACAACAGCGACTTCACATAGCTGCGGATATCCGCATTATCGTCAATTACCAGCACAGTAGGACAATCAGCCTCAACCACCTCTTCGCCTGCCTTCACTTCCGTATCTATCAGGGTAGACGACACGTCCTTCTCTTCAGCAGGCAACGTCACTATAGTGGGATGGTACTGCGAAACATCCTGCTGCGGGAAAGTGACAGTGAAAGTAGTGCCTTTCTCGTCACTGCGTGCCGCAATGTTACCACCATGCATCTCTACAAAGGCACGTACCAGCGCCAGTCCGATACCGGTACCGGCCTGATGCCCGTCCACTTGATAGAAGCGCTCGAAGATAGCTTCCACATCGGTCGAAGGAATGTAACTGCCGGAATTGAAGACGGACAGACTGTAGTTCTGTTCCGACTTTAACAACCGTACGGTGATTTTCCCGTTCTCCGGCGTATACTTCACGGCATTGGAGAAGAGATTGAAGTAAATGCGCTCCATCTTCTCTGCATCCGCCATCATCCGGAAGTCCGTATCGGAAGATGCCTCAAAGCTGAAAGCAATATGTTTCTTCAGCAACGCCATGCGGAAAGAGTCGTTCCAGCCCCGGAAACTGTCGAGCAAATCAAAAGGTTCGAGATGGAGCTCCATGCGCCCGTTCTCCACCTTTCGGAAATCAAGTATCTGGTTGACCAGGCGAAGCAGGATATGCACATTCTTTTTCATCAGCTCGAGGAGCTGGCGCGGCTGTCCGTCGAGGGTGCGGTTGGCAAGAAGCTGCTCTATGGGATCGGCTATCAATGTCAGCGGAGTACGGAAATCATGCGAAATATTCGTGAAGAACACCAGCTTGGCATGCGTAGCCTCCTCCAGTTCATGGGAAAGCTGTTCCAACTGCGACTTCTGTACTTCCAACAGTTCCTTCTGCTGTATCAACTGGGTTTTCTGTTCCTCCAATTTCTTTTTCTGCATGGACAGCTCACGGTTCAACCGATTCTTGACACGCAAGGAGAGGTAGACAGCCACCAACAAACCGACCAGCAACAATAGGGCGGACAGACTGCCGTACAAGACAACCTGCTGCGTGGCATAACTGGCTAAATACTGGTTTATCTTTCCGTTCAGGGTTTCTATCTTTCCATCCAGGGTGCCGATGTGGGCGGTCTGCATCTTCATGATGAGAGCATTGTCGCGGTCGACGACGGAAGTGCCCAGGATAGTTTCACGGGGAAAATCACGCTTGTTCAGGATATCCATGGCAATCTGCATCACGCGGTCGCCACCGGTAGGATATATAAACGTGGCATCCAGTTCGCCGGCAAGCACTTTCTCCACTCCGTAGTCTTTGCCGGGCAGGGCGTCTATGCCGATGAACCGCATTTCCTTCTCCCGCCCCTTGCGGGCAGCGGCAGCATAGGCTCCGGCCGCCATACGGTCATTCTGCGCATACACCAGGTCGATATGCGGAAAGCGGCTCAGCAGGGTATCCATTTTCTCTCCGGCCTTGAGTTGCAACCAGGCACCGTCTACAGCGGCCAGCAACCGGATACCGGGATAAGCGGATATAGCCTTCACAAATCCCTGATGACGGTCTACGGCAGGTGTGGAGCCCACCAAACCGGAGATTTCCACCACATCTCCCTGCCCGTGCAGCACATTGGCCACATACTCTCCCACAGCTTTCCCTATCTCGTAGTTGTCTGCACCGACGTAAGCTGTATATTTGTCCGAAAGGATTTTACGGTCCACTACAATCACCGGAATGCCCCGGTTGTATGCCTCCTCCACAACCGGAGTTATCGGAGTGGCTTCATTCGGGGCCACAATCAGCAGGTCCACCCCTTCGGCTATCAGTTCACGAATGTCTTTTGCCTGACGGTCATTATCGTCGACGGCAGTACGGATGTCCACCTCCACATCTTCGTAGAAATGGGCTTCACGGAGTATCTCACTGTTCATCTGGTGCCGCCATTCATCCTCGCTACATTGGGAAACGCCGATACGGAAACGTGCCTCGCGCCGGGAGCAGGCAACCGCCACTCCCCAAAGCACGAGCAAAAAGAATAAAATCCGAAGGTTATGCTGTCTCATCTTCACTTTCCTCTGATTTAAGATTGCAGATGAGCAAAGATAGCGAAAAATGTGAAAAGAATAAGAAAAATCTATGCCAGCCTTTCTTTCAAGGCGTCCGGCAATTCCGGCATGGCACCGCTCTGGGTACATACATAGGCAGAGACTTCCACCGCCAGTTTATGGGCATCGGGCACCAGCTTCCCGCTGAGAATGGCAGCGGTGAAGGCTGCCGTGAACGAGTCACCGGCTCCAACGGTGTCCGCCACCGGTACCTTGGGCGTCTCCTGGAAAGAAACCACTCCCGGAGTGAACACATAGCTGCCATTCGTTCCACAAGTCAAGATAAGCATCTTCAGATTATACTTGGCCAGCAGAATCCAGCATTTGTCCTGCAAGTCGATGCCCGGGTAGCCGAAAATACGGCTGATGGTCACCAGTTCCTCATCGTTTATCTTGAGGATGTTGCAGCGGCGCATGGATTCGCAGAGTATCTCTTTGGTATAGAAACCCTGGCGGAGATTGATGTCGAATATCTTCAGTTGTCCCTCCGCATCGGGCATCGTGTCGAGAAAGCGGTTGATGGTGATGCGGCTTGTTTCGCTGCGTTGCGCCAAAGAGCCGAAACATACGGCACGCGTGTTCAGTGCCAGACGCTTCAGTTCGTCGGTAAAGGGGATGTTGTCCCAGGCCACGCCTTCCTTTATCTCATAGCACGGCACGCCCACGGCATCGAGCGTCACCTGCACCGTTCCCGTGGGGTAAGGCACGCGCTCTATCTGGGTGCGCAGCCCCTTCCGGGCGAACACATCCAGAATCTCGTCCCCATCCGCATCGGCACCTACGGCACTGACCACACGGCTGTCGAAACCAAACTGCGATGCATGGTAAGCAAAGTTTGCCGGAGCACCGCCTATCTTCTTTCCTTCGGGGAGGCAGTCCCACAAAGCCTCGCCCATACCTACTATTATCTTATTCATAATATTATATTGTTTAATGAATGATATATTTTATTCACGGCAAACTCAATGTCCTACCCGCTGCAAACCTAATAAAAAAGTTCCTAACTATAGAATGAAAAGTTGCCAATTATCCATTAAAAAGTTTCTAAGAACTAAGGATTATCTCTATCCCAAGGCTTGGGATAGACATCCGCAACCTTGGGACAGATATCCGCAGCCTTGGGATATGTATCCGCAGCCTGCGAACAAAGATTACCGCTTCATACGCAGCATATAGAAGAACAAGTACACTACCCCTACCGTCATCACAGCCACGGCACCGCTTTGTCCTACAGCATCACTTGCCAAGCCCATTGCTATCGGAAATACCGTACCGCCGAAGAGCCCCATAATCATCAAGCCGGAAACCTCGTTCTTCTTTTGTGGCATAGCAAGCAACGCTTGGGAGAAGATAACCGGAAAGATGTTCGAATTGCCGAAACCGATAAGGGCAATGCAAATGTATATCATTGTCTTTTCATGGAAAACGAACAATCCTACCATCGCAGCCAACATACATAACACGCTGATGCCGAAGAAGGTTCGGGGAGCCATCTTCTGAAGAATGAAGGCGCCGAGAAAGCAACCCGCCGTGCGGAAAATGAAGTAAAGGCTGGTGGCAAAGCCGGCATCGGCCAGCGTCATGCCCAGACGCTCCATCAAGATTTTGGGCGCTGTGGTATTCGTACCTACATCAATGCCCACATGACACATGATGCCCAGGAAGCAGAGAAAGATAAACGGCTTGCCCAGCAGGGCGAGGCACTCCCCGAAGGTGGAAGGGCGTCCCTCTTCCTTTTCCTCGCGGATGGAAGTACCGCTCAGCCAAAGAATGGCAATCACCGCAATGACCATATAGACCGGGAACAGTACCCTCCAGCCCATGCCCAGAGACGGAATGGCCTGCGTAGCTCCCCACATGGCAATGTATGGAGCCAGAAACGAAGCAATGGCTTTTACAAACTGTCCGAAGGTGAGCGAACTTGCCAGCCGCTCGCCGCTTACGATGTTGGAAAGCAGCGGGTTGAGCGACGTTTGCATCAGCGCATTACCGATGCCCAGCAATGAGAACGAAAGCAGCATTAGCACGTAGCCGTCTCCGAAAACCGGGAGAAGTAAAGAGGCAAACGTGATGACCAGACTGAGAAGCACCGTCTTCTTGCGTCCGATGCGGTTCATCAGCATACCCGTAGGTACGGAGAAGATGAGGAACCAGAAGAACACCAGAGACGGGAATATGTTAGCTTGCGAGTCGGTCAGGTTCAAGTCGGCCTTCACGTAGTTGGAGGCGATGCCCACCAAATCCACAAAGCCCATGGCGAAGAAGCAAAGCATGACCGGAAAGAGCTTTGCCAAAGAAGAATTCTTAGTATTTTTCATGCTGAAGATTATTATCTGTTATTTTAATCCGAGTTTGTACACAGTAAACGAGGTGACATTGCAGCTTCCACCTTTAGCATAGAAACTGATACGGTTGTAAGGTTCCGACGGGAATACAAGATTTGTCATGGCAAAACGTCCGTCGTTGCCAAACGCTTCAATGCTCGACTTGTCTACGAACAAGCGGAGTTTCATTTCATTGCCACCCTCGACAGGAGCCACGGTCACTGCAGGGAAGTCCTTGCTGAACGACACCTCACCACTCTTGGTACGGTCTATGGTGAACGTCTTTTCCGCCAGGTTATAGTACATCTCCACCTCCTCGCCTTTCGAGTTAAAGAGCTGGAATCCTATCACATCCGCATCCTTGTTCTTGATGGTCATTTCGATTTCGTACGTTCCGGAATTGTCATTCAGCAGTTTGTCCAGATTATACGTGCGGTCTACCTTGAAAGCACGCTTCTTGCTGCCTTTATCCCTCAGTTTCAGCAATTCGGGAGACGGGGTTACCTTTACATAGGTTTCACCCTCCGAGGTATAGAGCGAAAGGTCGCGCGGCACGGAGTTGGCACTGCGGTATTGACGGGTGGGCACATCGTTGGCATATTGCCAGTTGCTCATCCATGCCAATGCAATGGCACGTCCTACAGGAGCATTGCTCCAAGTGACAGTTGCATAATGGTCTTTTCCCCAGTCCATCCATTTCGTCATTGCGGGAGACTCGTTCACGAATCTCTTTCCGTCAAATGTCCCTACGAAATATTGTGTGGCAGAGCCACCGAACGGTCCACCCGGATTGAGGTTACAGACGAGTACCCACTTCTTCAGTTCCGTACCTTCAACCGGCAGCTCAAGCAGGTCGGGACACTCCCAGACTCCGCCGTGAGCACCTTGTCCTTCACCGAATTTGCTCTCCAGCGTCCAGTTCTTCAGGTCGGCAGAAGAGTATATCTCCATTTCCTGCCCTACGGCAAGAACCATAATCCATTTCTTGGTATCTTCGTGCCAGATGACTTTAGGGTCACGGAAGTCGCGCTGCGTGGAAGTCAGGATGGGATTTCGCGCATACTTCTTGAAGGTTTTTCCGTTGTCAAGGCTATAGGCCATGCTCTGCACTTGGCGGTCGCTTGCCGATGTATAGAAGGCAATGACGGCACCGGCACCGAACCCGGCCGTATTATCCTTGTCGACAACACAAGAGCCACTGAAAATTGTTCCCAACGCATCGGGCGAAATGGCATCTCCGTGATGCTCCCAAGTGACGAGGTCCGTACTGGTGGCATGTCCCCAATGCATGTTCCCCCACATGGAGCCGTAGGGATTATGCTGGTAGAACAAATGGTAGACCCCGTCTTTGTAGAACATTCCGTTAGGATCATTCATCCAACCGTAAGCCGGGCTGAAATGATACACCGGACGGAATTTCTCCCGGTTCGAAACATCGAATTCATCCGACAGTTTCATTTCTTCCCAGCATAAGGCCGAATCCGGAATAAGCTGGAAGTTGAAAGAGAGATGTTTATTATCGAAGCCGGTCAAATCGACCGGAACAAAATAGTCAACCTTATTGACTGCCAATCGCACGTTCATACTGCGTACAACATCATTGTCCGCTATCATATACAATTTTGCCTCCGGAGAAGCCTCTTCCACCGGCAGAAGCAAAAACTTCTTCTGCTCGTCAATTTGGACGATACTCTGTCCGTCACCCAGATGTTTAATCACGAAAGGAGGATTTATGGCCTGGCATGTGAAGACAGCCACGGTAGTTCCTAATATAAATACGGTAAGCGTCCTTCTGATTGTCCGCCAAAAGTCTTTTAAATGAATCATGTTTCTGTTGGTATTAAATTAATTATGTTTTTCTACCATGCAAAGATACGCCACCAAGCAGCAGGAGGCTATCTTTTTTGTTTCAAAGCATACTACAAATGTTACATTCAGTCTAAAATAATACAAATTAAATTCCTCATCTCCATATTGATTTAAGCATCCAGGCATCCAACTCCATCTTCGTCCCCTTCTTCTGCGCAAAAAGTTCGATACCGGTTTGAGCCTCGCCCGGATAGGTTAATAATGTGAATACATCCTTCCCGTCATTGGCAAAGATTTCAATACTCGATTTGTCTACAAATATATGCAAACGTATCTTATTATCTACCGGTTCCACCCTGGTATATGCCATACGGCTGAATTTAGGAATCTGCACATCGGAGCAATAGGTGCGGTCAATCACCAGATTATGTGAATCCGTATCATAGCTGACCACCACTTTGCGCCCTTCACCCACACACAAATTCAAGCCAAAGGTGTTGGATACGTCAGTAGAAAACGAAGCATCGAGTTCGTAGACATTCTCATCGGGAACAAAGCCGGGTAACCTCTGTGTTCCCACCGATAAAGCACGTTTCACCGATGCAGGCTTATGGCGAAGTGTTTGCAACTGTTCCACCGGTTTCTGCACCAGCCTCACGCCTTCCTTGTATGTCTTCAGTTCCAGATTACGGGGAATGGACCAGAAGCCCTTCCCATACTTCGATGGAGCTACCGGTGCATAGTCCCAGGTTGCAACCCAGCCCATCGAAATTTTGGAATCCAACGTTCCGTCAAAATCCTGAAATGTGCGGGATGCATAAAAGTCCAGCCCTTTGTCCACATATAGAGGCTCTGCAGGATGGTTCTCCATCAGCTTAAAAGAAGTGCCGTCGAAGTCTCCTATAAAGTATTGTTCTTGCGCCCAGTTTACAGATACGACCATCACCCACCTTTTCTTGTCAGAATCCCCGTCAACCGGCAACTGGAATAAATCCGGGCACTCCCAAGACTTTTCACTGTCACCGGCAGGGCCGAAATCACTGGTCCAAGTCCAGTTTTTCAAATCAGGAGAGGTATAAAACTTGATTTTCTTCTCCAGGGCCTTGGCTACAACCATCACCCATTTTTGAGTCGGCTCGTGCCAGAAGACGGTAGGGTCCCTAAATTCCGTACTCCAAAGGTCCAGAACCGGGTTACCTTCGTAATAATGAAATGTCTTTCCGTCATGACTGAAAGAGATGCCCTGCGCTTGTTTCTTGGAGTCCTTCTCAAAAACGGTGTAAGCCGCCACATAAGCACCTTTGCCGAAACCGGCAGTGTTGTTCTTGTCTACGACTGCAGAACCGGTGAAGTAACTGATATTGTCATCTGCTCCGGTCATGGCATAAGGGGTTATCTGTTGGTAATGTACCAAATCTGTAGATTCGACTTTGCCCCACCAGTACATATGATATTTACCCTGATAGTACATGAATCCCGAGGGGTCACCAATCCATCCCTTCTCCGGACTGAAATGATACTGAGGACGATAAGGCTCTTTGTATAAACTGTCTGAATTCATTTGTGCACCGGCAGACAATGTTCCTGCCACTAAAAGTGCACCCAATATAGTCGGTATCTTCATTTTCTGTATTTTCATTAAAAGTTCATCTTTACCCTTGCATCTTTCAGTCTCCAAACTTCGGCAGCAACTTCCGTTGTATTTCCGTCAGAGAATAGTTCCAATAGCGTACTGTTTTCTTTCAGAGGAAAGATTCTTGTGGTGAATGCATCCTCATCATTAATAAATCCTTCCACCACAGAACCGTCTATAAACAGACGAATCTCCACCGGCTTGGTTGTATCCAACCGATACCGATCCCTGCGGAGCTTCAAAGGAATGTGTGCACGCAAGGAAGAATGCGTCTGGTCCACAATAAGTTCCTCCTTTTCCACATCATAATACATCAGGCTATATTCGCTATTATCCGGATTCTTACACAATGTAAATCCAAACCGTTTTGCGTCACCGGGATAAAAAGTCGCCTTGACTTCAAGCTGATGTTCCCTTCTGCTCACAATGCGCGGTTTCGCAGCAGTCAATGCCTGCCTGGAATAAACCGTGGATTGTTCACGCAATTGTTTCATTACGGGATGGGGTGTTTGGCATAGTTTTCCATCTTTCAGCTGCCATCTTCTGGGCATACTATAGAGATGCGCCCATCCTTGTTCATAAGTGGCCTCCCCTCCTATTTCATCGGGTATAATGGCAATGGCAGCAACATCCCCTTCCGAAGTCTCCACAACAGAAGGGGACAGCAAGCGGTTGATGACCTCCAGATTTTGAGGAACCGGATTGTCCGGTATAAACTTTTCATTCTTGAAATCTCCTATCCAATACTGGCAACGCGCAGGTATGCCTTTATGAGGAACCCTATTCACCAAAAGAACATACTTGCCGCCCATCTTCTTAAAGACCGGCATTTCCCAGAAAATACCGGAGTCATCCACTTCCGGATTGCCCTCAAACAGCAAATGTACAAAATCCCATCTCTTCAAGTCCGCCGATTTATAAAGCAGCAAAGCCCCGTGGGGTGTATCGGTCTGCTCAATGCCGAAACCGATAATCATATACCAGACATCACCCTCTTTCCAGACATACTGGTCACGCATGTCCGTACGGGTATATCCGGCAGGCTTCTCGGCAATAACCGGATTACCCGCATATTTCTCCCATTCTATCAACGCAGTATCTTTTGGAAAAGCAATACCCACTCCCATCTTGTCTCCACCGGCTGTGTATATCAGCTGGGGGATACCGTCATCATTGATAACAGCATGCCCGGACCATATTCCATTCTTGTCATAAGCAGCATCAGGAGTCAAAGCCGGCTTTTCCTCCGTCCAATGAAGCATATCGGGACTGCTGAAATGTCCCCAATTTATCTGTCCCAGGAAGATTGCAGAAGCATTCTTCTGATTGAATATATGATATTTACCTTTATAAAGAAGTAAACCATGCGTCTCATTCGTCCAGTTGGCAGCCGGTAACAGATGATAGCGGGGACGGTTGAAGTCCTTCGCAAAACGGGTTTCCGGAATAGCCAAAACCGGAGTCTTCTTCAATCCTAAGGCAATCTCGTCTCTCCATGCAGACGAATCATCGGAAAAGGGAGTGAGGCTTATCCCGTCAATCAACCCGTTTATAGCCGTAACATCGTACATCCAAACCTTCTTTTCCCTGAAATCCTTACCTACCCGAAGCATCATTTCACCATCTTGCAAGTTCCGGGGCCATACCTCTACACTCATCCTCTGCCCATTCAGGCAAACCGATTCATTATTCAAATCAAGGACTACATGCAGCCACTTGAAACGGTCGACTTTTGTCTTTAATGAACAGTAAGAGTATGAGCCATTCTGCCCCATTCCCAACAGCAGCTCACCATAACGGTCTACACATACCGCTACAGATGTTCCTGCCATGTCTCTGATTCCCATAAAGGCAGCAGTATCCGTCGGATAAGATTCCAGAGCAAACCATCCGGACAACGACGAAACATCTCCTTCCGTGGTTGTATCCATCCAAGTGGAATACCCGTCTGTACGAAGGGCTTTACCTTCGACTCCGGTAACAAATTCCGGTATTTCCTTTATAGTGTACAAATTCAACAATGACTTGCCGTCACTGGAGAGTAAGGGGTCCTGCCCATCAAACGACCATGTTTTTTGAGCAAAAGCTGCATTCAAAGAAAGCAATAGACAGCCCAATATAGAATAGGCAAAGTGTTTCATAATAAAAGATTGTTTAAAGGAAGAGGGGGAAACGTTTGTTTCCCCTCCCTTCCGTTTTTATTTCAAAATATAATTAGTTGAACGGAGCATAACCGGGATTCTGTACATACTTGCCTCCAGAAAATCCGTATTGATTGTTCGGAACCGGATAATACTCATCCTTTCCACCCGTAAAGTGCGCATTGGCATAATAAATGCGATTGTCTGACTCCGCAGCGATGTACTTGTTCATGGTTGTTTCCACTATGCCCCAACGGACCAGGTCGAAGAAACGTTCACCTTCCAAAGCCTTCTCCAGACGTGTTTCCCAACGGAGGGCCTGACGGGCATAATCCTGATTCCAGACATCAGCAGGATAAGGATTGACAAGGTAGTTGGCCGCATAGTTGGAATGGTCGTTGAAATCCTTTACATAGGCGCTGTTCCGGGCACGATTGCGTATCTGATTAATCAAATCACGGGCAGTTTCGAGTCCATTGCCTTCATTGAGTTCAATAAGAGCCTCAGCTTTCCAAAGAAGAATATCCGCGTAACGTATAATCTGCCAGTTCAACTGTGAAGCCCCCCAAGGCCAGCCATTAAACATATCACTACTTTCCGGAGAAACCCAGAAGCGCTTCGCGCAATTATAGCCATAAGTTTCCTTATCACGCACCCATCCTTCACATGGTTTGTCCGGGTAAGTTTTCCAAGTTATAGTAGGACGGCCCACAACAAAATCGAGACGCGGGTCTACATTGGGAGTCGTGTTTTGTAAAGTATAAACCCCATTGTTCAATACCGCCCAACTATAATCAGACTTTGACTGATAATTAAAATCGGGCAGACCGTTTGCATCTGTCTGATAAGCATTAATCAGGTCTTGGCTGGGCAGGAAGAAACCGTCACCTCCGTAAGGGCTGCCTCCACCCGGAGAATTCAACAGATTGCTCCAATTGATGCGGCCGGCACTTTCGGTACCGTCATTCATGGAATATTGAATGGCAAAAACAGACTCTTTACCGTTTTCATTAGCTACTAAATCCAATCCCTGGAAATCGTCAAGCAAACCGTAACGATTGCTGGCAGTCACCTGGTCGCAAAGCGAAACGACTTCCCTCAGCAGCTCTTTATTGATGGAAGTTACGGCATGCGTAGTCTCATCTTGCTGATACGCCTGGTACAGCTTGATTTTAGCCGCATAGGCCAGTGCTATGTATTTATGAATACGCCCTACCTCCGGCTGTGATGCAGGAAGCTGTTCGGCGGCATCAAGCATCTCCTCGGCCAGCATACTCAGAATCTCGTCACGGGTAAACTCATTGTTCGGAATATCCGGATATTGGGAAATCTCAACGTTCTCATCAAAATAAGGTATCTTGTTGAAAAGGCGGCTTAATTCAAAATAATAATGGGCACGAAGCACTTTCATCTCCGCAATACGGGATACACGTCCGTTCACCTGCTCATCTGTTGCAGCATTCAGTACGCGCAATGCAGAGTTACAACGCTGCACACTGCAATATAGATGATACCACTTGCTGTCCAGAAATCCATTGGTTGCATCCATATCAAATGTCTCCATACGGTGCACTTCATTAAGGTCACCGACACCGCCACCGCCTTTATAGGCATTATCCGAACGTACCTCACCATAGGTCCAATTGGAAGTAGGATGACACCATACACTCCAGCTCTGTCCCTCGGGACCACCCAAAGCTGCATACGCGGCATTCACCAAAAGGTCGGCACCTTCTGTAGAAGTCATAATATCTTCGTTCAAGCTACCCTGGGGCTTCAAATCCAGGAAACGGTCTTCATTACAGCTTGCAGTCATCAGCGCTACTGCGCCAAGTATATATAAATGTTTCAATTTCATAATAGTATAGTTTTAAAGTTTAGAAACCAAATGATAATCCCAAAGAGAACGTACGGGGCAGCGGATAAGGATAGCCCAGCCCTTCAGGGTCGGCACCCGTATAACCGGTAATCGTAAACAAATTCTGAGCCTGGAAATAAATGCGTGCATGACGCATCTTCATCTTGTCGAGAACTGCTTTAGGAAGCGTGTAACCCAATGTCAGGCTTTTCAGCTTGATATACGAACCATTTTCAATATAGAACTCAGAAACTTCGTGCTCATTGTTGCTGTTAAGGGTGGTCAAAGCAGGTACACTGCTATTGTAAACACCCGTCTTTTCAAAGTTCTCGTAAGCATGCATGGCATCGAGCAGGCGGGTAGAGTGATTACCGGTCCAGCACTGGAACAAATCCGTATAATATTTGGAGTTGTTATAGGCATCACGAATCATACCGTTGAAGAACATGCTGAGGTCAAAGCCTTTCCAAGATGCCCCAAGATTCAGACCTGCAATCACTTTCGGATTGTCAGAACCCAACCATACACGGTCGTTCGTATCAATCGTACCGTTACCGTCAGCATCCACGTATTTGATACGTCCTACTCCGGGAGCGCCAAACTGTACATTATATTTGGATTTATACTCATCCACCTCCTGCTGGGTACGGAACACTCCATCTGTCTTGAAGCCCATCCATGAACCGAACGGTTGGCCAACCAAAGTCTTGTCAACACCATTACCGCCACCGTAAGTATAGTAAATTTCTTCCGTCAGCTCCGTCACTTCATTTTTGTAATATGAAAGGTTGAATGCTACATTATACTGAAAATCCTTTACCTTATCATTCCAAGTCAATGCCATCTCGAAACCTTTATTGTTCATCGTACCACCATTATACCAGCAGTAACCACCCTCGCCAATGACAGCAATATACGGTTTCTCCACAAGCATATCACTTGTCTTCTTATCAAAATAATCGAGAGAAGCGCTCAGGCGTCCGTTCAAGAAAGCGGCGTCCACACCGATATTGAGTTGTCTTGTACTCTCCCACTTCAAATCAGGATTGGTAGACCTCACTTTGTAGCCACCGGGGGCCAAAGTCGTTCCATCACCGTTCATGTTGTAGCTTGCATCCTTCAGACTAATCAAGTATTTAGTATAGGGGGCCTCATTATCAATAATATCGTTACCATTGATACCCCATGAAGCACGTAGTTTCAAATCTGCCAACCAATTCTTGGTCGCTTCCATAAACTTCTCACTTGAAATGCGCCAGCCTGCCGACACTGAAGGGAAGTAATCAACGTTATTACCCTTTGCCAAGCGGGAAGAAGCATCACGGCGTACTGTAACAGAAGCCAGATACCGTCCTTCATAATCATAGTTCACTTTACCAAAGTAAGATACCATGCCATAATTGGAAGCACCGGCACCTACATTCTTACCGGCAGTCACACCGTCGAGATAAATATAATCTTCATCTTCTACAGCCAGTCCCGTACCATAACCGAACATGGATTCCGAATGATTCTTCTTGGCCTCTGTACCAAGAAGTGCAGTCAGATTGTTCTTTCCAAATGCTTTGCTATAAGTCACGGTATTAGTCCATACCCAATCCAGTCTTTTGTTGGATGATTGAGTCAGCTTATTGACCTCATCGCGTGCCCATGCCGGCTCAAAAGTTTTGTTGGTTTCATCATAATAATTCATACCGAAATTGGTTTTCAGCACCAGGTTCTTAATCGGTTCAATTTCAAGGAATGCATTACCAAAGATACGCCAATAATCATGTTTGTTCTGTTTTTCATTCTCCAACAAACGTGCCATATTGGGGGCATCACCCAAAACATCATTGATGGCATCGTTATAATTACCATTCTCATCATAAACCGTCTTGGCAGGATGCTGTTTGATGGCATTCTCATCTACACCGGCCGGACTGAGGGTCTGTGTCCAACGATTGATGGCAACGTTCTCGCCGATGCGCAAGCGATTGTCAAGATAATGATAGTTAGAACTGATACGGGTATTGATTCGCTGGAAATTCGTATTCTCTACCAGACCGTCATGATCGAGATAGTTCAACGCTAACGAGAAGGCACCATTGTCAGAGCCCTTTGAAAGTGTCGCACTGTAATTCTGCATCAAGGCAGTGCGATAAACCACATCGCGCCAATCCGTATCAACGGCATGTACTTTAGCTCCATTCAGGCCGATATAGTCCTGAAGTTGGGGAGTTGCACCATTACCATATATTTCGCTACTTGGCGTAGCTCCATTATTGGCATACTTATAAGCCGACCAATAAACCTGGCCCCACTCATCTGCATTCAACATATCAAAACCACATTGATAGGTCTGCAAAGTCAACGACATATCAAAATCCACACGGGTCTCCCCTTTCTTGGCACGCTTGGTAGTAATGATAATCACACCATTGGCAGCCTGTGCACCATAAATAGAAGCGGAAGCGGCATCCTTCAATACCTGAATGGATTCTACATCATTGGAAGAAAGGATAGACGAGATGTTCTCACGGGTCATCACACCGTCAATGACATAAAGCGGGGAATTGGCATCATTTCGGAAAGATGACTTACCACGGACCAATGTAGAAGTATTTCCACCGCCCGGTGTGCCATCAGTCGTAATGTTCATACCGGCAACACGTCCCTGCAAGCTCGACAACACATTTCCCGTAGGAATATCTGCTACATCCTTCATCTTGACCACAGCCACCGAACCAGTCAAACTAGCCTTCTTCTCGGACATATAGCCGGTCACTACTACTTCATCAATCAACTGGGAATCTTCCGTCAACTCAATGCGTAAAATGGGCTGTGCCTTTACTGTAACGGTTTTATATCCTATATAGGATACAGACAATGTGGCACCGGAAGCTACAGACAGAATGAAATTTCCGTCAATATCCGTAATTGTTCCATTACTGTTGGAACCTACTTCCATGACAGAAGCACCGATAATGGATTCACCACTCGATTTTTCAACGACAGTACCTTTTACCTGGACTTGCTGGGCAAAGGAAGAGATGCCCGCAAAGAGAAGCACAATTAGTGTGCAAAGCCTGAGACTAATGCTTTTCAACATATCTATCAATTTAAAGTTAATAACTAAAGTTTCCCACCCAAATAAATAGATAGAAAAATAACAGTTTGTCGAATTTTC
>OASX01000027.1_pt1 | contig 201761 bp, 122 predicted proteins | sample 1516531 | NCBI WGS metagenome assembly OASX01 (sample SAMEA2579911, study PRJEB22360) | human gut metagenome | biome: human gut; feature: human-associated habitat; material: faeces | place: Denmark | collected 2008/2010
TTATTTAATTACATAGTTATTTATGTTATATAGTTATTTAATGTAGTTCAATTACAAGACTACCCCCCCCTGTACAATTATAAGACTACCCGGTGGTACATAATTTAAAATCATCATTCCAATAATTGAAATATAATATAAAAGGGTAGTCCTACCCAAGACCACCCCCACCTTTGCAAACCCTTATGTATAAAGGGTTTCAGAGTATTCAAAATAAAAAATTCAGTTTTTATTTACTTCAATTGCTTCTTAAATTCTTCAATATCGAATGATGGACACGCTTTATTTGCAAACTGATAATGTGCATAAATATCACCAACTTTAAGTTCATACTTATCAATCAGATTTTCTACCAACATTATTAGGTTCTTCTTTTGTGCATCCGTCCGTGTATCTTTCGGGTTCTTATTGTCTTTATCCATACCACCTATATAACATATACCAATACTATTAGTATTTTGACCTGTACAGTGCGCACCAATTTCTTCTTCATCTCTACCTTTATTAATCGAGCCATCCAAATAGATAACATAGTGATAGCCTATTGTATTAAACCCTCTTTGCTTATGCCATATAGTAATTTCTTCAGTGGTTACTTCCCTTGCTTCAGGTGTTGCGGAACAATGTATTATTATCTTATTTATCTTTCTCATAACCAATACTTTTTACAGTATTGATATTTTTACTTACTTTACAAAAAAAAAGAAATATGGAAAACTTAGATTTTGAAAAATTCAAAAGGGATTTTAAAGCAACCCCAAATGATATGATAGAAGATATAGAAAACAAATTAGATGATATTAGTAAGTCCGATATACCAAATACTGAAAAAATAAAATTATTAGAAAAGGAAAAGTTAAAACTGATTGATTTGGATGATTTTTGTAAAAAAGTTTTTGAAATTGAAAGTGGTGTAGTAGAACTATCTGAAGAGATTACAACACGTTTAAAAGAAAAAAGCTTATTTGATACCAATACATATTTTGATTATAACTTAGACATTAAAAATATTATTACTAAATATATTTCAGTTATAGATAATTGTATAAATGAGTTACAAAACGAATAAAAGCAGGTAATGAACCTGCTTAACTTCTTCAATCCCTGATATAATATTTAAGTACTTCCAATTTCTTATTAATCTATTTAATTATTCGTTCGCTGAAGTATCTTTATTTTCTTTCAATTCTTCTTTTAATTTATTTAAGTTGGATTTATAGGTTGCTGAAATACCTAATACACTACCTGCAAAGGTAAATACTTCACCAACGGCAACTAATACTGATGAATCGAGCGAACCAACAGGACTAACCCAAAACCCCATCATCAACAACACACACCCAAATACGGCAATGATAACACCAAATAAAAACATATATTCTAACCTGTGTTCACCTATGTGTTTCAACATCTTCAATCAATTTATTTATTGATAAATTCATATCAAAAATTATAATGAACCAATACCTTTACGCTGGTTAGTTTTATAGAAGTGTACACCACTATCATATTTTAATTTAGCGGTTCCAAATTCATCTTTATCATTACATCTACATTTACAATCTACATCTGGCATCCATAGCGGATAGTTAGATTTACATTCACAAAGGAAGTCTATTAACTGTTGTGTAAGGGTCTGCGCATCATCTTTAAGATATTGCCTTAATTGTCCTACATCCTTTAATGTGGCTGCATTACTATTTTCAGAATCAAATGAAGTAACACCCTTATTTACAATCTTCATCCAATGGAACGGTAAAGCTTGGTAACAAGTCCAAATAGATAAAGCAGGTGCAATTTTAATCATTAAATCACCGTTGGTAGGGGTAAGGTTATCATTTATAATTTGGTCTTCTAATTCGTTTAACAATGCAATACCCAATATTTTGTTTATATGTAATTTTTGAGCAATACTAATATAAGGTACAAATTCTGTTACATCTGTATTATCAGTAATTGGACTATATTTTTTTAATAATACTTCATTTATTAATACTATTTCCTGCATCTTATTTCTGTGTTAAATTTTTATTTATATCTTCAATTATATCTTCCTTATCTTTAGTGGTTTCACTTTCTTTAATCATCTTTACAATTGGTAATTCTTTAATAGCCAATTCAGTATTATAATTACGTCTAACGAATTGATTAATAACATTCAATACTTTTAATCTATAATTCTGAATTACGGTGTAGTTAAACAGGATATAAGCATTTATAATTTCGTTGGCGTTACCTGATAAGTTACCACTACCTGATATACCTGCTAATACAGGACTTGTAAGCCTGTGCGCTGTTATAATTTTCTGAAATATTATATCATTCACATTATTATAAAGGTCTGCATTATCTGAAGCTTGGAATTTTTCAATCTTTATTTGATTGTCTATTGACTGATTCCAAAGTACCAATAAATTGTTTGTATTATCGGCACCACTAAAAGTGCCTGTTAATGATTTTTGGAATGCTTCTTTTTCTTCGGGTGAAGGGTCTGAAGGCATCATTATTATAGAACTTGGTGTAAAGTTGTTGTTGATAGCGTTATTGTAGAATTTACTTAATAATCCATCCGCATCTACATAGTTTATTGCACCATACCAATCAGGAAGTGAATAATAGGGTAGATTGGGTTGATAGGTATTATAAACATATATATATGGTGTTCCCTTCTTTGGTGTTTCACTTCCCCACGTTGGTAATACAATTGGTTTTATATTATTTTTTGTAAAGTCATTAGATAGATAGTATTCATTAATATTACCTTCTCCATCATATTCGCCACATCTGATAGTGCTATAATCCTGATGGAATAAGGAAACGGTTTCATCATCTTCATTAAGAATTACCTGAAATGAAAAACTACCAAAGGTTATATAATCAGTGAATATTTTTTCTAAAAATGTATTCCAATCTTCCTTTAAGTTTGGTTGTCCTACATAAGAAGTATTATCTATCCCGGCACCTAATGAATAAGTTATTTTTGACTTTATGATACTACTATTCACTGATGAAGCTGCATTAAGTTCTAATAAGAATTGCGGAAATTTATTATCCCTTCCACACTTCACATAACCCTTACTATTATCTACTTTAAAGGATGGATAAGAAGCAACATTATCAGAAAGTTTAATTGTTGTATATGATAAATTTTGTAATTGTTTTTTTGCCATTACTTATATTTACCATATTGATATTTAAGGTTAAATGAAAAATGCACCTGCCGGTCCAGGTGCATCACTGAAGAATTAAATTATTTAATTAATTATCTTGGATTATATTCTGATATTAATACTTCCAGATTATGAACTTCTGTTATATTATATATAGGAATTGTTACCTGAGATGTTATAACGTGTTCCATAAATTCTCCAGTTCTTGGTATTAAATAATGCTGACTGGCTAATTGTTTGGAAACATTACCATTTTTATCAGATACTTGTATTTTGATTGCATTTTTAATTATTTGGGAATAACCACCATAAACATCTATTGTTGTAGATAATATACCTTTCTTATTTTCATAATCACCAATGAAAGTATGACTGTTTCCCCATCTAAGATACATTTTACCTGTGTTATCTTCTTTTATCAATTCTATATTTGGAAATTCAGTACCCATATCTTGCCATTTAATATTAACTACCGAAAAATTAGAATCTGCACCACCACTAATAGCAATATCACCACTACCCAATAAAGAAGTACCGTTAATAGTTTTGATATTCGTACCACTTACTAATGTAGGTTGAACCGCAATATTACCTGCACCTAACAATGTAGTATTATTAATGGTCTTGATATTGGTACCGGAAACTAATGTAGCTTGTTTAGTGTTTAAATCGGCTGTTGATGCAGCACCGATAGCTGAAGGTGTTACATTAAAAGTTTTGGCACCTGAACCATCAAAAACAGTTGCTGCACCACCATTTAATTGTAGGGATAACGAACTATTTACTTTATTGGCTGAAGTAGCTGCACCACCTGCTGATGAAGAACCTGCATAATTATGTGTATGTGATGCAGGTGCAGCACCAATACCTGAAGGTGTTACATTAAAAGTTTTGGCACCTGAACCATCAAAAACAGTTGCTGCACCACCATTTAATTGTAGGGATAACGAACTATTTACTTTATTGGCTGAAGTAGCTGCACCACCTGCTGATGAAGAACCTGCATATTTAGTATCATTCGGTAAAGCAGATACATCAGCAGCAGTAAGTGTTATGTTATCTGATAATGCTTTGCCGTTAATCGTTGTAGTCTTTGGAACTTTGGTGTTTAATGCTGCATCCACTTCTGCCTTACTATATGCACCTATATTACCTGCTGTAAGATTAATGTTACCGGAACCTAATAATGAATTACCTTGTATTGTTTTAATATTGGTTCCTGATACTAATTTATCTTGTTTTTTATCCAATTCAACATATTCATCGTTCACAACTTCAATAATAGCATCCTGAACCATTTGCCCCGAAATTTCATTATTGGTATTCTCATATACTTTATTCTTTATGACTTGTATTGTGCTTGCTTTACTCATATTCAATATTTTCAATATTGATAATTCAGGTATGGATATAAAAAAAGCACCTATTATAAGGTGCTTCAATTAATTTATTTAATTATTTAAACAACAGGTGCATCAATTACATACGTTGCATTCCTTCGCAATTTATTATATTGAATTTGTCCAATCTTTGAATATCTATTTTTGTAGTCGGATGTATTACCTGAACCTTGTGATGCTATATTTACTTTGGTTCTTGTTATTAATACTGCTGTACCACCAACATTATTGTAATTGAAACTACCCTCTTTAACCATTATACCACCTTTATATGCGGTTAATTCAAATTCACAATTACCTGTTAAACGACTACCCCACCAATTGGCATATACATCTATATTAACTATATCGGGTAATGTATCATAGTGAGTAATAAGGGTGTTAGTTGTAATGAATACACATTCATTACCTGAAGCCATATTATCACCACCGAATTGTACGTAATTAGAAGTTTCATTATCATTTCTTCCCGCCATACCATAACCAACAGGCATTTCATCAAGTTTTTTACCATTAGGTAATATAATACCTGTATTAACATATCCGGTTGAAGTGTCTAAATCCCTACCATCATTTTCACCCCAAAAATATCTGAATACCAAATAATCAAATTCAGGGATAATGATAATGTTCTTAGATTGGTTTATGTTGATATAAAGTTTTAATGAACTATCATCCTTATGTGTTAGGGTTATCTTTCCGGTTCTGCTATCACCATCATTTTCAGCAACAGTTAAGGTTAATGTGTTATCAGCAGCGATATTTGTAGTAATCCAATTAACATTAGATGATACAGTATATTTTGCTGATTTGCCTATACATTCTATTTTATAACTTTTTGTTTCTCCGTAAAAATCATATAATTCATCTAAAGTATTATCATCAGGATAATCTTTAAATTGTAATATAAGATTATAAAAATTATAGCAGATAGTATTGTACCTTTTTACTTTTCTGCCCTCAAACACTGCATCTAAATCATAGGTATCAATTATATCATAGTCATTCAGATTACCAATTAAATATTCCTTATAGGTGTTTACATCTCGATATGTACAGATAGCTTGCTTCAATCCGGATTTAGAACATAATTCACCATTCTTATCTATGGGTTGTTGGTTCCTGTCATTGGTAACGCAAACAGCATACATTGCAACCTCATAATTAGTTTTTCCAACACAAATAAATTCTTTTGGAATAAATTTAAAATCAATTTCATTATCTTCTATAAGTGAATCAGGGTTTACATCCTCTACAACAGGCAAACTTTCATAACTATTTGCGGTAAATTGAATGGTGTAATAAGAACCACCACCAACTTGTTCAACGTCATATTGGATTTGCCAACTGCACCCATTTTCAACCCCCATAAAGAAGCAGAAATTAGATGATAGGGATTGTTTATTATAAAAGGTTTCCCATATCTTATTATTGATGTTAGGAAACACAACCACCACAAACTTCTTATTTTTATTTTTCGATAACATAATATCCAATTCTTCATCAATCCTTTTTATTTTGGTTGTTAAGGTCTGTTGATAAGAATGTGATTGAAATACATTTTTAAATGTTGAAGTATCATCTGTTTGTACCTCGATAAATTTAGAAGTAGATAAAATGGAACTATAAAAACCACCTTTGCCAATCTTAAATGAATTATTAAATGCAGAAGAAAATGCTGCGTATTTGGGTCTTTTTTCCATTACCTGAAATTCATCGAACGGTAATAAAAATATCCTATCAATACCCCCATAATCATAGGATAGGCAATTATTTAATATATCTTGGTTTACAATGCAATCTGTCATATCAATTTTTAAATATTGATAATGGATATGGACACAAAAAAAGCACCTATTATAAGGTGCTTCATATTGTTTGTATTATGTGTTATGGTGTTACTTTATTTGCCTTATCAACAACATCTTCCGATTCCAACAGTAAATGATGTTCAGGTTGCACACCTGTTAATTGTAAAGTCCAACCATTACTATCACCTGTTGCAGTACCACTATTATAGTTGTTAGTTGCAGCCTGAAGACCGTTCACACGACCTAATAAAGAACATTTATCAGCCTTATCAACCATTACTACAACGAATTTACCCAAATCTAAGGGTGTTACTTGTTCCAATGCTTCAACTGTATGTTCCGGAACAACCACCTGTAAAGTAATATTTCTGTGCCTGTTACCATTACTTACAACTAAATCATCTTGGAAGTATCCGGTTTCTTCTACAAATTCAACTTCATAAAATTTACCTGAACCTGCTAAAGTAATATCAGTTATATAACCATTCGTATCTTGTGTGTATGTGTGTTTTCTATCATAGTTCGCAATATAGAGTCTGTGAATACCTGCTACATTGTAATCACAACTTTTTACGATAGATTTATTTAATAAACAATTTGCCATTTTATATATGTGTTTTTCTTTTTATTATTTTATAATGGAATGGGTATAATCACCCATTCCAAAAGTTTGTGTTAATTATTAGTTATATAATACTACTTCATCAGGGAAGGCAACTTGTACCCCCAATTTCAAACGTCCTTTCACGAAATATTCATCATCTTCAGGTGCTGCCTTCATTCCGGTTCTAAGTTCTGTTTCATCACTGATTAAGTCAGTTCCATATACCAAGTTGTGCCAATTAGCAAATACAATGGTATTAGCAGGGATTGCAGTTAATGCAATAACTTCATAACCCATATATGTAATTCCATTAGCATCAGAAAGCCAATTAGCTGCAATAACTTGATTAGATTTATCAGCTAAAGCCAACTTAATAAGTTTCTCTACTTTTTTAGATACATAAAATTTCAATTCGCCATCTTCTGATGCGCCTAATACATCATCAGTTTGTGCCATATAAATTTTCTCAAATTCGCCTAATACATTAGCTTTAGTTAATGTAACACCTGCTACTTTATTAGTAGAAGCATCATTATCTAAGATGGTAATATATCCATCTATTTCACTTGTGGATGCTACACCGTTCCAAATTTTAGATTCAATTTCTTTACTTACTTTTTTACCCAATAAGTACATCACCTGGTCTTCAATTTCAGTAGGCATTTCATCAAGATTTGCACCGGGTTTAAGTAATTCACCCATCCATTTGGTTTCAAATGTTTTTAGACACTCTTCAAAATTGATTTTATAGGGTTTAACTTCTAATTCTCTTTCACTGAATTTTACATCACCCTGTGGTGTCCATCCACACGAACCCAAACCATCAAACTGTAATAAGTCATCAGTAATTTCAGATGTATTTAGGATAGTTTTGTATTTCACATTTGGTATAATGTTTACATTCTCTGAAGTCTTATTAGAGAACATTAATTTTGTGAAAAAGTCCGGTTGTCTTGTAGGGCAATAAGTTGTGTTTGTTATATCAATAGCCATTTTATTTTGTGTTTTTCTTTTTATTATTTATAAGGTTTTGATTTATTGATAATCAAAAATTATTTTCTTTGAATGTTACCCAACTGATAAGCTAACTTTTCTGCTTTACTCATTTCGGTATATGCTTTTGTTGATTTAGTTTGCTTTACATTTGCAGGTTTTGCACTCGGTGTAGTTTTTCTTAATTTCTTTAATTCAACTGCATCTTCAGCAACTGTATCTTTAAGTGAAGCAATTTCAGCTAACAAATCATTTACATATTTTGCAACTGCTTCATCAACTTCATATTCAGTACCATCAATTTCAATAGTGAATTTTTCAGCATCAGCAGGTGCATCTTCACCTTCTAATTCTGTTTCAGCAACAGCAGGTTCTTCACTTGTAGGTTCATCAGTAGTTTCAATTAAATAACCATCAGCATCAATGACAATAATATTATCATCAGATAATGTGTGTTCACCGGATGGTGCTTGTTCATCATCAATTGTACAAAAGCCGTCTTCATCAACTCTAATTTCACTACCATCAGTTAAAGTGAATATTCTGAAATTTTCACCTGAATTAGTTTCATCAATTGTTTCAACTTCATCTATGGTTTGAAGCACTTTCATTATTTTAGATAAAAAGTTTGTTTTTCCTTTTGCCATTTTATTTGTGTTTTTCTTTTTATTATTTAGGTTTTGATTTATTGATAAATTCTTTTTCTTTTGTTGTGCTAATCTTTCTTGGTAGAAATAACCCTCTAACGAAAACCCTTTTACATTTCCGGTTTTAACTTCATTATTCCAATAATCACTATTGGTAATCTTGTAACTGCACATTAAGGTTCCTTTGGGAAGGTCTTTAAATCCTAAAGCGTTTGATTTGTCATTTGCAGGGTCTTCAATTATCCACATTTCCACTAAATAGTTTCCTGCTAATTCTTCTTCGTGTTGATGGGTGGTGTTGTGAAGAACAATAGAATTACGCATCATTTTATGCGCAATCTTTTCAATCATTGCTGCTGAATAGGTGATGTAATATTCACCATTCAATTCATCATAGCGGTATATCAATTGTTCCGGCTGAAGTACAACCCCTGTAAGAATCTGTTTATCCTGATTAAGGTGTAGTTTTTGAATATTCTTCTGTTTACTTAATGCAACAAAATCTACTTCAACAGCAGGGAAATCAACAAAGGATATAGCGAATACCCCCGAATCATCAGTTAATGATTCTTCAATTACACATTTATATATTGGAATATCTTTATTCATATCAATAAGTCATTTACTTATTGATATTTACTTTTAATAAATACTTTATTGGGTAGCGTATATCTAAATGGATTGTATATATTTGAAAAAAAATATTGTTATGAAGGGAAAAACAACATTTACACGTGCTGAAGCTGATGATATAAAAAGATTAATCAGTGAAAAATTAGAAGCGGATAAGGAAGAACAAAAACAGATAAGGGATAATATAAGGGATATAGGTTTTTATTTTTCAGATTTTTATTCACGGAAAGATAAATATGATGTTGCAGCCTTTGATAACCTTGTTAGTTCCGGAAAAATAATCATTATATAAAAAAAGGTGATAACCATTTCTGATTACCACCATTCTATTATGTTGTTTATTAAATTATTTAATAATCAATTTCCATTATTCGCTTATCACCTAAGCCATATACATTTATAATTTTCATTTCACCACCTTTTAATGTAAAAGATAATTTTCCAGCTTCAGAACCTGTTTCAAGTGAATTTGTTGGTTTAACAGCATTAATATAATATTTTGCATCAGGGTCTGTATTCCACACTAAATTCTTAGGGAAGGTAACGGTAATTGCTGATGATGATTCACCTGTAAACTTCAATATTATAGTAGCCTGATTAGTTGTATTTAATGTTTTTGTTGTTTCGTCTTCTTCCATAGTAAAGGATGTGAACGGTACATTGTCGTTAAAATCCCACACATAAAGTAAATCATAATCTGCATCCAATCTAATTTTGGTATCTGTAACATTAATAACCTTTCTACCAACAGCACCTGTATTATTTGAAGAGAAAATAACCCATCTATCTATATTATATATGTATGTTCTTTGTTCTGTTTGGCTATAAAAATATGGGTGTACTATATTGCAATACATTTGAGTTTCACCCACTACATCAATATAATCTTTAATCCAAACATTATTTTGATAAATATATTTTTGGGTAGGTGAATCAACATATACTGATTCCAATTCTTCACCCATTCCATTATCTGTATAATGAAATACAACAGGATAGTTATTGCGACTGTCTACAAAATAATATATAATATCCCCTGCACCAACATTAGTTTCTGCAAATGCTGTATCTATATATATTCTTCCTGATACAGTACCCCAATCTTCAATTAATTGTTTATTTCCGTTTACAGTCGCAATAATACCGTTTCTTATGTGTTCATAATTATCTCTATCAGTAATTGAATCGAATATTAAATAATTTTGTTCGTCCTTATCTAACTTTCCATCTAATAGTGCATCTGTTTCTGGTTTGGTATAATAATTAGATAAATCCACACCACCACCGGAAAAGGTAAGGAAGATAGGATTTAGTTTTTCATCAATATTATCAGGTGTTAAAGCTTCACCATTAATTGATGAATTGGATAATGCACCTGTTGCTACAAATTTACCATCTTTAGTAATGGTTACAGAATCGGTTGGTACACTATAAGTATATCCAAAGGTACCTGTGTTACCTGCAATGGTTTGTACACCATCTTTTATTATAACTGAATTATTTGTTGTAGTTATTATCATAATATCTAAGTTTTAGATATTGATAATTAACAGGAATAAAAAAAGCACCTATTACTTCAATAGGTGCTTTCCAAATAATTAAATAAATTAATTACTTAAATTCGTATTTGATTTGACCTGTGTATGAATATTTTTCACCCTTGAAATCAAATTGAAGACTAAAATAAGAATCATCATCTGCCATTTTCCACCAATCACTTAGTGGTGCATCAAAAGTTTCTGTACTAACAATTTTTTCATTTTCGATAAAATTTATAGTTATGTCACCCTTTCCGCAATTTTTCAATATTCTATAAATCCTTTCCGGCAAATTATCATCTTCATAGATAATACCATTAAACACGACTTCAACATTATCATTAAAACGCAAAATCATATATGCAGGTATATCCTGTATTGCTGCACGTGCTACACTTTTTTGTTCAGGTATTTCAGTAAAAACAATTTCTTCACATTTTAATTTTTCATCACTGAAATTAACCCCATCTTTAGTTATTGCACCTGTGGTACTTGTTACAGGTGGCTTGTTTGTATCATCCGGTTCTTCATCATCAGATGAACACCCACTAAAACCAACTGTAATAACAGCCATTAAAACAAATAATAAATACTTCTTCATTTTCATAATTTAATTAATAATTAAAATTGTACAATATATTCAGTAAATTTTCCATTAGCAGAATATTTATCTAAAAACCTATATATTCTTATTTCCTGTTTTCTGTCCGGAAAATGTAGACTAAAAATAAAACCTTTAGTAGTATCTTCATCACATAACCCATAATAAGGTACATCAACAAAAGGTAGTTCAAATTCCGATACTAATTTATTATATGGTGAATATTTATCAAAGTATGCTTTGATAGGTATGTTATAATTATAATTAAATTCTTGATTGTAGTTATCAGCAATGGAATCTGCCATAATTTGATTCCTTTTCAATATCAATTTGAAATTTTCAACTTCTTTTGCAATCCTCGCATCACGTTGTTTTTCATATTCTTTTTCACGTTCAATAATTGCTTTGCGGTTATTATAGAATGTTCTTATATTATCTATTGTTACAAATATTAGGAAGGCAAATATTAAGATAACAAGTATTACAATAATAGGATGTACTTTTACTTTCATAGTTCGGTTATTTTGCGGATTATTAAACATTCATCAGCAACCTGTACATCTATATAATCGCCAATTTTAAAGTTGGCATTTTCTAACCACATACCGGATAAATGGATATAAGGAACAGCAGTATATTTACTATAATAATAATTTCTACTATTATTTATATGCTTGGAATGGACTTTTAAACGTCTGTTTCTTTTATTTTTCTCCATATAAAAAGAGTGATGCAGCACATAGTTTAAGTGAAGTACAAAGGAACGGCAAATCCCAATCTCATCAAATAAACCTGTTACCGCACCACCTTTTTAACGGGATGCAGCAATTCGGTCTATTTTTCAGAGTGAGATTTTAAAAAATTTGCCGTTTTTTGTACTCTCTAAAAAATATACTCGTTGCTATATTTCTTCTACAAAGATAGGTATTTTTTATGAAAAACCTGCTGAATCTCGCACACTTGTTAATTGTTGATTCACATCGTTAATATCCTGAACTGCAACAACAGGTGAAAAATTAATTTGATTAATTGCATTCAAAATATCATCATTACCTGATGTGGGTACAGATACGTTAGATAAGTCGCTTATTTGTCCACCATCCGCATACATTTGCTTAAATGAAGAATTGGGTACTACTTTAATTGTACTATCATTATTATAGTAATTAATAAAATCACCAACACCTAATTCTTTATCCTGTGAATTAATATAATGCAGTAAAGGTAAATTCTTCATTGTGGTACGTTTATTTGTTACAAATTCATTTCCTTCAACTTCAATATTAGTACCCTCAATTCTTGCACCCCCTTGTGAATGGGATTTACCACGAATTAAACCACCATCTTCAAGTTTAGATAACTGTGAAGACATAATACCCACCTGAACCGCACCCATAGTTCCGGCAACTGCTGCCAATGCTACCCCTAAAGGAAATGGTTTAACCGTTAGTGCATTAATAACAGCTAATGCGGTTCCGGATATACCACTAACAATATTACCCATCAAATCAGCTTTCTTTTGTTGCTTTTCTGCTTTGGCTAACTCTTTTTCTCTCTTTTCTTTTTCTTTGGCTAACTGTTTTTCTTGGTTGGCTAACTCTTTATTATAAGCCATTTCACGCTGTATTTCGTCTTGTACGACTAATGCCCTACCACCTGCTGCTGTTTTCGCTTCTTCATTGAGTGCTAACAACCTTTCATTACTTTCTTCTTGTAACTTAACAGCATCATTGTATTTATCGGTTATTTCATCTAACTTTTCCTGTGCTTCTTCTAATTTCATATCAAAGAAGGAACCAACAGTATCAAAGATGGTACCTATTGAATCACTAATAACCGAAATATAACCACCAACTTTAGCAGAAAAATCTTCCCAATAATCTGTCATTACTTGGGTCTGTGCCTGTGTATTATCAGCAATATCTTTATTGGTAATCTTTATCTTATTATTAATATCATCGGTGGCTGCTTTCTTTGCTTCAACTGCTGCTTTATATTCTTTACTATCAACTTTATAGGTTTTAATCAAATCATCATAATAACTTTCAATCTGTGCTTTGGATTTTTCAAGATTTGATAAATAATTCTTTAGTTCGCCTTCAACCACCTTTAAATTTTTGGTTGTTTCTTTTATATCAATTAGATTCAAAGAACCGGAACGGCTAACAACATCTTCTTTTAAATCTTTGATAGTTTTATATTGGGTATTAATTAATTTAGTTTCATCAGTAATTCTATCACGTGTTTGTTCACGTAACTTATCCTGTCTTTTTATTTCTTCATCATCAAATGATTTATTGGAAGATTTAATTTTTTCATTCTTTTCAGTTACTAAGGCAATTTCAACAGCAGAAAACTTTGATTGAAGTTCTGATAATCTGTTTTGTTTTTCGGTTTCAATAGCTTCTGTATCTTCACCTGCTTTCTTTGCTTTTTCTATCAGTTCATTATATGATTTTTCAACAGCAGCTAATTCATCATTATTTAATTTCTGCTGAAGAATTAATTGTTTACCATAAGCTTCAGCAATTGCATCATTACGTTTACTTAATTCATCCTTTGTTGTAGCAACCATTTTTTCAGCAGATGATTTTGCTGCATCAATACGTGTTTGTTCATTTTGTAATTCTAATTGGTGTGTTTCATTTCGGAATGATTCCAATGATTTTTTATAATCATTCAATATTTGTTTTCTCTTATCAGCAGCAGATTTTGCAGCATCATTGCGTTTTTTAAATTCGTCTTTGTCGTGCTTGGTAATATCAGCAATATGTTTCCATTCTTCCCTTTGCAGGTCTTTCATTGCATCCTTATCATCAGCATACATTATTTTTTTTGCATCAAATAATGCCTGATATGCTTTTCTTCCTTCTTCGCTGTATTTCCAATCACTGCCATATTTGGCTTCATTATTTTTAATGGTATTTTCCAATTCAGCAGCACGAATTTTAGTCTTTTCAAGTGCAGCAGCCTTTGCATTGGCTTCTGATTGTTTTTGATAACCCTTTTCATAGTTATCTATTACATTTATACCTTTCTTAAATTCTTCTGTACCTGCCTTAACCGCACCTTTGATACCATTATCAATAAAACCTTTGATAACAGCAACAACAGTTTTGATTGGGGTTAATAAGAAATCAACGGCTGCTTTACCAACACCCATAAATATAGCTTTCAGTTCATCGAATGCACCACCCATATCACCCAATGCAGGTACCAAATCAACCACCCATTTCTTTATTTCATCGAAATTTGCGATAAGCATACCAAGACCAACAACCAACGCACCAACACCTGTACTGATTAATGCCATTCTTAATACTTTCATAGCGGTTGAAGCACCTGTTGTTGCTGCTGTTGTTGCATTAGTAGATGCAGATAATGCAGTGTTATCAGCAACATTTGATTTTTTGACAACACCTAATGCTTGTAATACTTTAGTATATAATGTGTTTACAAGTGTACCTTTTTCAGTTAGGGTATTTTGAAGTGCCTGTAATGATTGTAGGGTAGTCATAACACCCATCATTTTTTCCATAGCAGCACCAACATCTTCACCCGATTGTCCAAACATCGACATTACCCCTGTTGCTGTACCAAATACACCTGTGATACCCTTACCAACACTAATTACTTGGTCTAATCCACGACTATCAGAAGCGAATAGATTAACGGCACGGGTTGCATCACCAATAGCATCACGCAATTCACCTGCTTGGGTGGATAATTTAATAAAGGCTTCATCAGTTGGCTGTACACCATTTATCAACATTTCCGCTAATTGGTCTTGCATTTCTCGCAATTCTTGTTTTAAATTGCGTGTAGCATTTTCATAATTACCTACTGATTCTTGGTGTCTTCCTGTTGCTTCTTTTGCTGCTTTGTGTGCAGCATCCAATTCTTGTATTTGGTGTAATAGTTCACCACCCACATCTACATTATTTCGTTCTGCTGCACTTAGTTTATCATATTCACCACGAAGAAGTTTTAATTGCGCTTGCATCTGTTTAATACTGCCTTCCTGTGCGGTATTGGCTTGTACCTGTGCTGTAATTTCGCTTCTTTTTTCCCTTAGTTGTTGGTTAGCTTCAATATTTATGCGGGTGGATTCCTTTTCTAAGTCCGCTATTCTTGCCTGTATTTTTTCATAGTCACTTTGTGCCTTGCTTACTTCTGTTGCTACTGCCGCAATTTCAGTTTGTGATTCCGCAACTTGTTTATTAGTAGCGGTAACAGTTACATTCACACTATTAATAGTGTCTAATGCTTCACTTAATTTTACAACATCATTATATGATTTTTCAACACCATCTATCTGTATGGTAAACACTTTTTTATCAACCATTATATCAATTTTCAATATTGATATTTGGCTAATGGGTATAAAAAAGGGTTGCAATCACTGCAACCCGATAAATAGATAGGATTAACTTTTACATCTTCCTAATCAGTTTAATTTTTGCCATATTTTTCATTAGTGGGTCATACCCATCAACAGCAGACACATAATATAAATCACTATTTAATTTAATTAAGTTCCGACCATCCAATAGTTCATATTCTTCAGGGGTTAAATACGTTTGTATTATAGTGTAATTGGTATCATTGGTGGTAATTATCGTAAAATAGTTATTTAATATACTGTATTCTTTATTTTCATAATCCAAGACAGATACTGTTGTTTTGTTATATTCATTCTTAACCTTTAATAAATCCACATAATCAGTACCCAACTTGAATATATTCTTATCACCCAATACTTCATCAGGATAGAAGAAACGTATGTGTAAATTCTGATACCATTTCTTTTGCATCTCTGCGTAATCAGCAGCAGATGGTTCTTCCCAAACTTCGTGCTTACTGATAACAGGTACAGGTGCTACAATAGTAGTATTATTATTGGTTTTAAAATTTATATTTTTATACCAACAATAAGAAAAAGTTGATGATTGTTCTGATACGGAACCACCAATTGTACCTGTGATGAAATTACCACTACCTGTATATTCACCACTTTCAACAAAACCTTCTTCTTCAGCATCAATTGTAAATTTGATGATAATTTCTGATGGTAAACCTAAAGGTTCATTTGTCCGCAAACGAATATTAAACTTATCTTCAAAATCAACAATATCTGAACTACCTAAAGATTTGGTTTGTTTCACATCCAATAAAAAATTACCTTTTGTAGGTTGGGATAGCTTCAGATTAAAGGCTTTACAAATATTGTCCATAAAATCATTTATTCTAACTTCAGAAGGTAAGAATTTACATAGGTCTATATATCCCTTTTGAAAATTATTCGGGTCATTATAAGATATAATTCGTGCCGGGTCATAATTACCATTAATATCATAGTTCCCATATCCTATATCTGTTCTGAATGGTTTAATGGATAAATTAAATGTAAGGTTATCTATCAAAACCACCCATTGGTCAAATGTGGATGAATGTTTTCCCTGTCTTCTATCACCCATCACACCACACACATTTAAAGTTAAGTGTTCACCCCTATGTAAGTAGACAATAGTGTTTACCCTTCCTGAACCTGTTACATCACCTGATGAATTAATGAAATTGGTGGATGGTAAATTATTTACTTTACCATAACGCACTTGTGCCTGATACCATATTGGGTTACCTGTATCATCATCTTCATCTGTTTCAACTTCATTATCATCATTGGTACCATAACACCAATAGTTATAAGTACTATTATTGGAAGAATCATATAAGTTATATATTCTTTCTTTTTGGGTAAAGGTTCTGTTGAAACTATAACCGTTTTTAATGAACATATAATTGGCTTTAGTTCCGGTATCTTGTGGATTTTCAGAATTATCATCCCTTCCCCAATGTAAACCACATATAAAGTTTTGATTTGTCTGTGGGTCTACCACCATTGCACCACCTGCTTTAGGGTAATAACGAGGTATGGAATCTTTATTTTGTGGAAAATTGGGTTCATTGTATTTACCGACAATATTACCTGCATTAAAATCACCTTCACCCCAATCACGAAGTAATTGTACTTCATAAGAAGACCTATCAAACCTGTTATTCCTGTTGGCTCTACTTTGTGTTGTTCCTGTGAATTTATTTCCGTTATCGTGGTACTTTAAAGCTTCACCGGATGAATTTAAAGTAATATTTGCATCTAACGAAACTTTATACCATCCATCTTTAGGTATGGTGATAGTTAGGTTTTTTCTTGTATAGTTATTACCATCAGGATATACATTATAATTAATGTTGGTTCCGGTATCGGTATAAGTTAGATTTGATTTATTGGAATTAAATAAATCAATATTGAAATATTTTCCATAACCATCTTCATTAAGATATATTGCACGTTCAAAGTTTGAATAGTTATTACCGCTTTTATCTGCTGTTTTCCAATTACCGTTTACTGTAATATCACCCAAATCTCCATAATTCCATTCTTGCTCATATTCTAATGGATTGGAATAACTCATATACAGGTGTCTTAATCTATCATCTTCAAACGCAGTACCGGAAATATTCAAATTGTTAGAACCAAATATATGTTTAATTGCTTCCAACACATTAACAGCAGGTGGTATATCAGGATAACCCAACCTTGCATATTCATCATATACATCTTTAGCGGTATAATCACCCACTTGTTCACCATTAACCCACAAATCAGGATTAACCGGAACTTTAGGAATTAACCCATACAACACATAAGGAAATAAACAGTTTGAAGATTTATTATTATTGAAATCTGTAAGTACCTGTTTGTTCCAATTGGTTATATCTGATGATTTTGAAATATTAAATATCCATTTATTGCTTTCAGTATTGGATGATGGATTATTCATTGTTCTATCACCAAATATATCTTTCACTGATTTGTATGCCGGGATGTATAAGTTACCAATATATTTAGTTTCTGTTATTCCCTGAAGCATAAACAGCCCATCAAAGATTAAGATATTATCAACATACACTTTAGCAGCATATTCAAAGTTGAATTTATCTTTCACTTCTTCAACGTTGGTATAGTTGAATATATCATTATTGGTTGGGGTATTAGGTATGGTTATCTTATAACTCATCTGTGAATCTTTGGAAGTAAATTCAGCAGGTTTAAAGATTTGCCTATTTAATTTAATGCCTAAATCCTTTGCATTTGAAATATCCAATAATCTATCATTTATGTAAAATTCTACAAGCTGCATATATAATTTTAGATATTGATATTTCAGGTATGGACACACAAAAATGCACCTGCCGGTCCAGGTGCATTAAATTATTTAATGTTGGTATTGTATGTATCAGCAAAAACATACTTCATTGTGACCTCAAATAAATCTTTATCTGAAATGGATAAATCAAAATCCTGTACTATAATATATCTATTATCACCAAATAAGGAATATACATATTTAGATGTGGATAACTCTTTTAACCATTCAGCAGTTTCTTTATTCACCATTGACTTAATTACAAAGGTTTCATTCACATCTTTTCTTTCTACCTTTTCATAGGTATCAGATACTTTATAATCCGGTTGCAGGGTCTTAAATGATGTGGTGGTATCGGTCTTAAACTCGGTACTGAAGTCTGAATTGAAATAATAAACATCCCAACCACCTAATTTATTAAGGAACATAAAACCATAACTATCATTACATTCTCTAAGAATGGTATATCTTATATAAGAAGATATTTCATAATAATCATCCGGTGATTCATTTGGGATTCTTACAAAGGCAACATCTATAAATTGTGTCCTGTCTGTAATCAATATTTTATCAGCAGTTACATATATAGATTTAATTAAATCATTAGCACCTGATGAATCAACAATATTTTCATTTACCAATTTATTATTTTCATAGTACTTAATCAGCAAACCAATCTTAAAGTTGGTAATTTCGCTATCCTTAACTATAATGTTTGCAGATATATCTTCACCAATATTATAAATTCTGTTTAGATTATCAGTTAATATTTCAATTTCAGAATCTTCATCCGGTGAATATATGTAATCACTTAAATCATTTGCTTCTAAAGTCCTTTTAAACCCATCTACAACATATTTATAATCACTGAAATTAATATATTCTGTTTCATAATCCTTTATCCTTTTACTATGGTACTTATATTTCATATTGCTACCACTATCAACTAATTTATTGGGTTGGAATAAGCAGTTAGGGTAAGATGTAATAACTCTATTCAGGATGTTGTTTATATCGAACCATATATCACCATCTATATAAGACTTAGATACAGTGGTAATAAATTCATCATTCCGGTAAATATCCAATTCCACCTGTGAATTATATAAGGTATTGGTATTGGCAATTACATAATTAGCTGAATTAACAGTACAGAATGAAGTATTATAAGATAAACTAAATGAAAAATTGGGGTTCTTCCTTTTTCCTGTCAATGATACCTTATTATTGGTTACACTGAAGATAAAATTGGATTTAAAAAAACTATCTCCTAATAATGCTTGAACCAAGTTATTACAGGTAATAGTAGAATTGGAATTTAGATAAAAATAATTCTTATTACCTGCTAATAGTTTTTTATTACTTGTACCCTGTATTGTATGTTTAGTTCCTGATACAGTTTCTGTAAATATCAATTGTGCAGCAACAGGTAATTCACCTGATGGTGTAGAATTAACGGTTAATGTAAATGTGGGTATGGGTGCAGTTGATTCACCTTTACCACTGAATATAATGAATGATGGATTATTTACTAATGTAATTTCATTACTATCATTTATGGTTGTTATGTTGGTTTCTATTTTAGTCATTAAAAAATGAAATTAAATCTGTTATTATAGATTCAAAAAGCATATCAAAGTATTCTTTATTAAATCTTTCTTCTACTTCTTTAAATAGTGTTCCGGTTATATTCCTTGCTTTATGTCCATCTCTCCATATTGCCCTACTTATTAAATACAGGGTTGAATTATCATCAGGAATATTATTATTAATTGCCCAATCTCGCAAAGCAGATATTGGTGGTTGTTTTCCGTACTTTGGCGGTCTATTCCATTCTAAATAAACTATATAATGATTGAATAATATTTCAAGTATAGGATTATTTTGTTCCAATACCTTCACTTCTACATCTTTTGTTAATTGACTATCTTTAAGTGTATTCTTTTTCACTTTGGTATTATTGCTGATAGAATCAGTTTCAAATATCAGTTGTGCCAATGTTTCAATATCACTTTGTATTGTTTTCAATATGTTCTTTATATTGTCATTCATCGGGTAGTGGGTATATTAAAATCAGGTAACTTATCTATAAAGGTTGTACAGTTGTTTGCAGGGGTAATATTAAAATCATTAATCAACTCTTTTACCTCAAACTGTTTATCTTCATCAAATTGTTCATCTAATAAACATATATTGGTAGGGTTCACAATCTCAAATATTACGCTGAATCTTGCACCTGCTGTATCATCATCATAATAATGTTGAAGGGTAACACCTGAATAACCATCCCTTACTTTGAATAATCCTTTATTCTCTCTTTTGGAATAGTATTTTTTGAAATATTCTATAATGTTTAATCCGGCTGATAATGCCAAATTTTGGCATTCTTGGAATGATAAACCGCACTGTGTAGGAATAAGTAAAACAGAAAAATTAACCTGATATTGGAACCCGGCACCCGATTGTGCAAAATTGGTTATATAAATAGGGTCTTCCAACCACACCAAAGGGTGTACATCATTACCTGAACCTAATTCATAGGTTCTGTTATATATAAATGTTTTAATCAGTTTATGTTTCCGGCAAACATCTTTAAACGTTTCCACTATCTTGTTTATCATACAATATTTTAAATTATTGATAATGGGATAGGGTATAAAAAAAGCTACTTAGATAGTAGCTTTCATAAATAGTTAAGATTAATTATTTAGGTCTTAATTGTTCTTCAAATTTTCTTTGTTCTTCATTTGCTCGGTTCTTATCTACTTTGTAAGATAGGAAGTTGAAAACTTCAATAACACCTTTTGATAAAATCTTATCCATTTCTTGTATATTGTCATTCGCCATTTCCACAATTTGGTGGTACCAACCCCATTTTTTAGTGAAGCTTCTGTACGAAGGTGCAATTGGTCTGTTGTTTCCTGAACCGCTAAACAAAGCTTCATAATTTTGTTTGATTGTTCTTTTAAGGTCAAAAAAAAAGTAAATAACGGAAACAGTACATCCATTGATAAGTTATTAAATAATTTAATTCTTTCCGGTAAATTCTTTGTGTCGTACTTTTCGCCTATGGGTCTACACACAATTGCAAGTACTGAAGATAATCTATTATCATTATCTTGTAATACCGCTTCAACATCTACCCATTCGGCTAAGGTTAATTCTTCTTCACTATTGATTGAATAGTTTATATTATCTATTGTAATACTGTTTTTAGGCATATATTCTGCATCTTTGAATGAAAATCCTATCATCTGTACCAAATCATTATAGAAGCTAACAGGAAAGGTTTTTAATACCTCTAAATCAATACCTGATATTTTGGCAACAAAAGCAACTTCATCTTCTTTATTATTAATTTCTGAATCAAACCATTTTTCATATTGGAATAACTTCACATCAGACCATTCAGAAGGAATATTATAATTGGTATTATCAATTCTTATTTTAATCATATATATGTGTTTATGATATTGATAATGGTGGTATAGATGAAAAAAGCAGCTTATAAAGCTGCTTCTATTAATTTTTGTTCTTCTCTTAGTTTTTCAATTTCAATTCTTGTTTCATTTAATAAGATATTCTTTTCTTCTTCGCTTATATCCATATTTCTAATTTTCCACCGTTTAGTATGTATATTTGTTATTTTTCTTTTTAATACTTCTTCAGGTGTTGGTACATAATCTTTTTTCTTTTTCTTTCTATTTAATCTTTTTAATTCGTTCTTTCGTTCTTTAGCCTTATTGATATATGCAGCATATTCGGGATTATCCATTGTGAAGGGGTTGGTTTCAATTAAATTATAAGAATAACTTTCAGCTACACCACTATTAATAATATTGTATATATCCACTAATTCATAATTGAAAGTTATACCATATTTATCTTTTAAATTTTTGATTAATTCATTTTTATAAGTTTGATTTTCAACTTTTAATGCTTCTATACTACCTGCAATTTCTAATGCTGTACCTACATCTTGCATATTAACTGTATCGGGAATTATAGGTTTAATCATTTTAAATTTTCGTGTTTCTTTATCAAACATCTGTGAACCTAAATAATAGAACTTATTATCTGTCTTTAATGTGTGGTCAAATATTAAGTGTGCTGTTGAATTAACATCTTTATTATCTTCACCAAATTTAAAGCTAACTGTAATTAGTGAAAAGCGTTCATCTATTATATTGGTTATTGTAATACGTTCAATTATTGATTTAATAATTAAAGTTATCGCTTCAATATCATCACCTGCATTTTCAATATCTATTTTAATTTGTTCCGGTGTTAATTTGCTCTTCTGCTGTTTGGATAATAAATTGATTTTTGAATTTCTTTTTTTAATTGAACTTTGATACTGCTGAATTTCATTGTTTATTTCAATAGCTTCTTTATCTAATTCATCATCACTAAATATACCCTTTCCATATTTTGATAAGATGGTTTTCTTTCGGGCTGTTAATTCTATAATTTCTTTATTCTCCAAATCATTCTGTTTATGCAATTCTTTAATAATATCAGAATCATTATCTATTGAATAAAGATATTTGAAGTATTCATATATATAAGGAGTATTTTTTATAAAAGACCATATAACACCATCTAATCTATATTTGTTAATCTTATTGCAATTACATTTAACACCTTCTAATTGAAAACGATTACAATAATATAACTGTTTTGATGAAGTAACAGCACCGTAGAATTTAGAACCGCATTCACCACATCTTAATAATTCCTTTACCGGATAATTAAACTTTCTTTTTTTGGCACCAAACTTATTATTGTCTTTAACTTTTTCCTGTACCTGTTCCCACATTTCAGGCTCAATTATAACAGGACAGGAAACAATTAAATCTTTAAATTTGCGTTCACCCTTATAAAATGGGTTCCTTAAAATTTGTAAGACACTTGTATGTGTCCACTTTATATCTTTTCTTTCAATAAATCTACCTATGTTGGTTTTTAATTTTTTATCAGGTTCGGTAAAATTGTAATATGTTGGGATTTTATTTAAGTTTAAATACCGTGCAATTTTATCACTTGCCCAACCATCATTAAGGTACTTATCATATATATCAATTACTATTTTACTTCTTTCAGGATGAATAATGTAATACTTCTTATCTTTAATAACTTCAATATCATATCCATAAGGAACTAAACCACCCAAATATCTATTTTCATTAACTGCATACCTTTTACCTCTATTGTGTCTTTCCAATATCTTCTTCCTTTCCTGTTCCCCAAAGGTAGCAAGCATATTAATTTGAATGGTGCTATTGTCGTTTACTTCACCTGTTGCTACATCAATAGTCCAAATATTATGAGAAGTAAAATAGATAGGTTTTCCGGCTGTATTGAAATATTCTATGTGAGTTAATAAGGTAGATGGTTTTCGTGAAAGACGTGAAAGTTCCCAAATGAAGATACATTTTATCTTATTTTCCTTATCAGCAGCACACGCATTTTTAAGTTCAATGATACTATCTCTGTCTTCTACCCTCTGTATTTCACCTGTTTTTTTGTCTTTAATAAAACCACCATCATAACCTGTTATTTTTTGACCAAAGATTAATTCATCAGGAATTTCATAACCCAACTTTTGAGCAATAACACGTAAATCATACTTTTGTGATTCCAATTCCTGTTTATCAGTTGATACTCTGATTAAGGCTGCTGCTTTCTTCATATCTATATATTTTTATTTGTTTCTTTCTTTCTACAAATATAATATATAAAGATAATACCTACAATAGTGGATGTTCGTGCTTTCAGGACTTCATATAGGCTTGCTTTCTACTTTATTTTTGTTTTTCTTCTCCTTTTTGTGGAAGCGGTGGGCGGCTTTTAAACCCTTGGGATTTTTTCTGGTTATTCTCTTTTTGTGGGCATTCGCTTTTCTTACGGGATTATCTTCTTCTGTGGTACGATCCGTAATCATGTTCTCTCTGCTGGTTGTATCCCGTTTACAATCTGAGAAATTGTTATCGTTGAATACACTGGCGGCTACTGCCTTTTTAATGTTACTTTATAATCCACTTTGGCTTTTTGATGTGGGGTTTCAATTGTCTTTTGTAGCGGTAGTTTCTATTTTGTTGATACAGCCCAAACTTTACAGCCTGCTCTCTGTCAAGCGTTGCATTCCTCGTTATGTTTGGGGATTGCTGACGGTTTCCGTTGCTGCGCAAATTGGTACGGCTCCTTTAGTTATATTCTATTTCTCCCGTTTCTCTACTCATTTTCTGCTGACAAATCTGTGGGTGATTCCTATGGTGACGTTGATTTTGTATTCTGCGGTTCTTATGCTTGTCCTGACTCCTTTTTCTTTCCTTCAATCTGGCTGTGCTTTAGGGGTCGATGCTCTGCTAAGTGCTCAGAACAAAGTTCTCTGCTGGATAGAAGAACTGCCAATGTCCTCTATAGATCGGCTTTGGATAGATCATTGGGAGATTATGCTGTTTTATCTTTTTCTATTGTTTCTGTTTCGGAGTTTGGCTATCCGAACTGCTCGCAGCATATCCTTTCCGCTTTGCTGCCTGTTGTTGCTGATCACTTATCATACGATTTCCGTCAGCCTGTCTTCTCCTCAGCGCGGCATTGCTTTTTATAATGTCCGTGGCTGTCCTGCCGTCCATTGCGTTGCTAATAGTGGAGAATCCTGGTTGGCTTATGCTGATAGTGTGCCGGATACTTCCCGTTTGCACCGTGCACTCGTACCTTATTGGAATCGTCAGCATCTCTCTATTCCCAATGCTTTGCCTGCTGATTATTCTACTTCCGGTCTGGCTTTTCATAATCACATTGTTTCCTATGCGGGCAGGCGGGTTTGCCTGCTCCATGATGCCCGCTGGAAAAATAAGATTTCAAAGCACCCTTTACAGATCGATTATTTATACATTTCCAAAGGCTACAATGGTCGTATTGAAGAATTGACTTCTTTGTTCCGCATCCGAACCGTTGTTTTGGATGTTTCTCTCTCAGACTATCGTAGCGATATCCTTAAAAATGATTGTTACCGTTTAGCTATTCCTTGTATAGCTTTGAAGGAGAGAGGAGCGTTTTGTTTCCATCTGTAGAAAATATATTATTGAAGTTTACTAAGTATAGTGACTATTCCTTTCATAATCTTGTTTTGATGATTACTTTTGCAATTGGTTATGTAAGAGAAAGAAAATGTAATATACTATGAGAACACTTACACAGTTAATGGCATTAATGCTGGGATTATTGACTGTTCCTGGTGAAGAGAATAGTAGCTTAGCAAAGAAAAATGGCTATGTGATTAATTTGGATCGTGCTGAAAAGTTGGAGAAGATGACTTATTCTTCTTTATTCAGCAAGGCGGGAATTATTGTATTGGAAGATACGGATGAATCATTATTAGGAAAAGTTGATAAGTTAGAAGTCTGTGATAATAATTTGTATGTATTGGAAAAAGGCAGAGGTCTTTTTCTGTTTAATAAGCAAGGCAAATTTATAAAGATGATAGGGCGTCAGGGGAAAGGACCCGGTGAATACATTGATCCGGATGATATAAGTATCGACAGGGAAAATAAGAAAATATATGTACTGGACTCCCAAACTCAGAATGTATTGAAGTATAGTGGTAATGGAACTTTTGAAAGTTCGTTTAAATTGGAAAATAAAGGAACAAGATCTACTTTTATTCAACCTTTTAAGAATGCGTTGTATACGAATCTGTATACATTTGATAAATCCGGGAAACGATTTCTCTTGAGTAAAGTGGACGTTACTAATGGGAAAAGAATTTCTTTTCAATTTGAGGCTTCTCAGTATAATAAAGGCTGGAATGAACTATTCAGTACTGATCAACATACCTTTATCTCCGGTCCTACCGGAAATCCCAAATTTATGCAGATCTTCATGGATACAATATTTGAAATAACTCCCAAAGGAATAAAACCGTATATTACTTTGCAAAGTAAAAAGCTTGTGACAAAGGAATATTTGGAAACTTTGATAGCAGAGAATGATATGTCGAAATCTGCAAGAGTGTCAAAAATATACGATAGATTGATGAAAAGCGGTAAGATATATAATGTATTTGATTATTGGGAAACCGCTAAATATATTCATTTCGGCTATCATGTAGGCCACTATGGTTATTCTATTCTTTATAAGAAAGAAGAGAATAAAGCTTATGTTATGTCAGGTATAACTGACGATTTGCTTTATACGGATAAAGCAGGTACATTGTTAGTTTCCAAACTGTATTCATTTGATGAGAACCGGGTATATTGCATCGGCATGAATGACGGTTTCACCAAGGATATCTTTTTAGAAAATATGAAGAAAGGCGGAATAAATCCTCGTATAGAAGGGGCCGATAAATTGCAGACCTTGACGGAAGATTCAAATCCGATTATTATATATTATGAGTTTAAGAAATGAAACTTGTGAGGCATTAAGTAATTTATCAGAAGATGATAATCCGATATTGTTGTTGCTGAGATTTTGAAGTTTCCCATTTATAATAGATTTTAATTTTCCAAATATGTAATAAAAGCGATTTATGGATAATAGAAATGATACATTTATTGGTAGCCGTTGGTTTTATGCAATTTGTTTTGCAGGGTTGTTTGTGGTCGAAACGTTAATAGCCCTTTTTGTGCGTGACGCATTCATACGTCCCTATATGGGAGATGTATTGGTGGTAATACTCATATATTGCTTTGTGCGTATGTTTATTACCCGCCCATTGCGATGGCTGCCACTATGGATATTCCTGTTTGCTTGTTGTATTGAAACGTTACAGTATCTGCAATTGGTTACTTTATTGGGATTGCAAAATTGTACGCTGGCAAGGGTAGTATTGGGTACGTCATTTTCATGGTGGGATATTGTTTGCTATGCTGTTGGGTGTCTGCCTTTGCTTTTTATCAGACGGTAAACGGAAAATAATTTATGTTTTTACTTCTTTGGAGAAAGAAATTAGGGAAATGTACCTATAAACTTCCTGCTCAAGCTCAGGTTTTACTGAAAGTTTATGATCACTTTTACCTACACGCTTGCACTTATGCTCTGTATCGCCCTATTCATCGGCAATAAGCAGTGGTGGAAGCAAGTAGAATTAGCGTGTAGGTAGAGTTGCCTACACTAATACAAAATGGAGTATGCTGTTGTAAATCTGTTTATTACATGTTTTTTGTACATGAATAAACTGTTTCAGTCCCCCCGCTTTTCGACTTTTTTTCATCATAAATACGTCGAATGTAGCGGATAACAATCGTTCGTACCATTTCGATGGGAGAATTCCCGCCTTGTGATGATGCTCAGAGTATGGTTTGCTTATATTAATTGCCTATGTTTTTTATGTTGATGTCCTATGTTTATTCTGTTGATAACCAATGTTATAGTGCTTTCTACAATTGTTGATCACGTGCTCCACAATTGTGGTACTACTGCTTCACGATTGTGAAGTACGTGCTTCACATTTGTGGTTATAGCAAAATAAAGAATATGCATATAACCAAAGTGCTATGTAAAAGTAAAGAAAGGGCAATGCTTTTGAAAAGAAAGAGTAAGAGTCTTTTTTTAAATGACAGGATTGAATACGGAGACACGGAGGATGAAGAAAGAAGGAGGATTCTTTATCACTTTGCATGTAAAACTTCAGTTAAATTAGTTTGAATTCTGTATTTACATGGGATTAACCGTTTATTAATCCTCAATTAAGTCTGTATGCCGCTATTAATTAACCTCAGCTCTCTACATTTGCATCTGTCTAATGGTAGCATTAGGTCTCCAAGTAAAAAGATTATTAAGAGAAGAACTACTATAATAATTTAATTATAATACTATGAATAGAGTACGGATGACAATAATATGGTCTCTGTCAATTGTATTTTTTGTATCATGCGAAAGTGCGGGAGATAAACGTTTGGATTTTGCACTCGAACAGGCCGGAAAAAACAGGATAGAACTGGAAAAAGTGCTGAACTACTACCGAAATGATAGTTTGAAGTTAGAAGCCGCCCGCTTTCTTATAAGAAATATGCCTGGGCATGGCGGTTATGAAGATGACCGTCTGGATAGTGTGAAAGCAATGATGAAGACCGCGGTGGAACTGAATATAGGAGGTTATCTGCCTGATAGCGAATGGAAACGCAAGTGGATTGGCTTTAACTACAGAACATTGCCGAAACGTCCGGATATTGAATACATGTCTGCCGATTATCTGATAGAAAATATCGAACAATCCTTTAAGGTCTGGGAAGAATGTCCGTGGGCAAAGAATTATTCATTTGACGACTTTTGTGAATGGGTATTGCCCTATCGTATAGGAGATGAGCCATTGGACAATTGGCGGAAAATGTATTATGACCGTTATAAACCTCTTCTTGATTCGTTGTATACCGGTAATGATATGGTGGAAGCTGTGAATGTACTGGCACGCCACTTCAAGCGAACTAACTTATTTGTCCTCACTACCGAATATCGCATGCCACATTTAGGTGCCCGTTTCTTATCGGAATATCTGGTAGGTACATGTCGCGAAATAACTGATCATGCTGTATACGTTTTCCGGGCATTGGGCTTTCCGATAAATATAGATAAATATTGGTATTCTCCTTCTAATCAACACGACCATATGTGGAACGTACTGAAGGATTCGGACGGAGGATTTATCCCATTCTGGTATATGGATTCGTCCGACTTTGTGGTGAAACGTGGGTCTACGGACGGCAGAAAGAAAGGTAAAGTTTACAGAAATACTTTTGAAGCGCACGATAGTAAGACAGCTTCATTGTTTGGACCTTTTTATCAGGATGTGACGGCAGAATACTTTGGTGAGAATGAGTTCAAGGTAAAGGTTAATGACAATATAGGAGGAAATAGTATTCTGCTGGGAATGTTCAGTCCTTCTGGATATGTCACAGTGGATGCAGTTCCATTACGACGCGGCAAAGCACGGGTGAACAATATAGAACCGGGCGTTATTTTCCAACCTTTGACCTCTGAGAACGGAACGCGTTCTCCTGCCGGATATCCTTTTATGGTAGTAGACGGAAATGTACGCTATTTTGAACCGGATATGTCGAAGGCGGTCACTGCCCATATAAGGAGAAAATACCCGTTAAGACAATACCTTTATGGTTATATGGCTACCATGACAGGTGCTGAGATTGAAGTGAGTAATGACCGGTATTTCCGTACGAGTGAGCTGCTTTGTTGCTTGACCGATACTCCCCGTACCAACCTCAATTATTATTATCCGAAGATTTCACGCCCTTATCGTTATGTGCGTTTCACTCCACCGCCTCCTGCCTATCCCACAGCAGATTGTAGGGCGGAAATTGCAGAACTGGCATTCTTTGATAGTGTGGACAGTGAAGAACATCTTCCTTCGAAAGCCATATACGGTGGTGGTCCGGTGGATGAGAATCCCGCGCACGACATAGACAAGGCGTGTGATGATGATTGGCTGACATTCTATTACTCATCAGGGCCGCGGGATTCCATCGTATTTGACCTGCAACGTGCTAGTACTATAAAGAAGATATTGTTTGTTCCTCGCAATGATGATAATTTTATCACTCCGGGCAATGTGTATGAATTATTCTATCAGTCTGGCGTGAAGGGATGGATTTCTTTGGGAGTACAGACTGCTACTACTAATGAATTAATCTATCGGAATATTCCTGAAGGTGCCTTGTTGTGGCTGCGCAATTTGACACGCGGGAAGGAAGAGCAGGTATTCTATGTGGAGAATGACAGACAAAGATTTGTGGGATACGAATGAAACTGATTGTGTGATTTATATTTTTCCAAGGAATAGGAACTGTTGTTGATTATTTTGAGATTTGATAGTATGAATAATGTAGGGAAAATAGTATTGTTGACAAGTCTGTTACCGATAATAGGTATAGAATACATATTACCTTCTGGGATAATTGGGGGAGATTTGATAGAGCAATGGAATTATGTTGCTATTGCAAGTTTGATATCTCTTATTGCTTTTATATTCTATTTTTATTTTTCGGGAAAGGAAGATTGTTTCCACTTTTTGGGTAATGTGATTATATGGGGAATTATAATTTCTATTAGTATTGAGGCTATTTGGGGACTTTTGCAATTATATGGCTATTTGCCATCATTCCACTCTGTTTTTAAAGTAACAGGTACATTCTTTAATCCCGCCCCCTATAGCGGTTATCTGGCATTAGGAGGCCCTTTATGTTTGAATGAACTATTGGTATTGAGAAAAGAGAAGAATAAGAGCTTTTTAAAGTTATATTCTTATTGTTTCTTGATTTTTGTTTTGTTGCTTATTGTTGTAGTACTACCTTGTGGAATGAGTCGTTCAGCGTGGATTTCTACTATATTTTCCTCTCTTTTTGTATTGGAAATGCATTATAGTTTTTATTCATCTTTAAAAAATGTATGGCTTAAGGGACCAAATAAGGTGTTTTGTCTAATCTTAGTTGCTCTTATTTTACTATTGTGTATAGGAGGATATCTTTTCTTTTTGAAGAAAGATTCGGCATTAGGAAGACTTTTTATGTGGAAAATTGAGTGCCGGGCTATAGCGCAGAAACCATTGTTAGGTTATGGGGCAAATAGTTTCGCTCATACATATAAAATTACTCAAGAAGACTATTTTTCAAGTGAACTGTTCTCGGAAGAGGAAGAATTTGTTGCTGGAGTAGTAAAATATGCTTTTAATGAATATTTCCAAATGGCAATAGAATATGGACTTCCTGTTCTGTTTCTTTATATAGGTTTTTGTGTTTATGGTGTTTACATAGGCATAAAGAATAAAAGGTATGGTATTTGTGGTGGAATTATTTCTTTTATGATTTTTTCTTTTTCTTCATACCCTCTTCATTTACCGGTGCTTTTTTCTTCTTTTTTGTTGTTACTGCTGGCGGCTATAGCGAAACATGATAAAGCATTTTTATGGCTTTATGTTTTTCTATTTTCTAGTTTAGTCTTTTTGAATTATAAACCCTATGAAAGTGAAGCTTATAATCATTGGAGAAGGAGTGAAATTTATTGGGTAAATGATGGTAGACAGGCATTAATTGAGTATGAAAAACTATATCCTCTATTAGGTAATAATGCAAGCTTCCTGTTTAAATATGGTTTTTGTTTATATCGGAATAAACGGTATGAAGAGGCAATAGAATGTCTAAAGGAAGCAGAATTATTAAGTTGTGATCCTATGATACTTAATGTGATAGGGAGGTGTTATCAATTGCAGCACAAATACGAAGAAGCTGAATATTGGTATATACGTTCTACGCATTTCTTGCCCAATAGGATTTACCCTTATTATTTATTGGCTAAATTATATGCTGAACCTGATTATTATAATTCTACAGAATTGAATAGAATGAAAGATATTGTACTATTCAAGGAGCCGAAAGTGTATTCTAAAGCTATAGAGGAAATGCGGGAAGAAATACAACGACTAAAATAATAAACAATACAGATCTGTAACAAAAAAGTGATTAATAATTAAAGAAGGAGGTACTTATAAGTGAAAGTATTTAATGATTGAGCCGTATAATGCGGAATACTCACCTTTGTAGAGTATAATGGTAAGTCTTTGTTTGGAAAGAAAATATGTAACTTAAAAAAATGAAAAATGAGAACTAATAGTATTATAAAATTAGTGTTAGCCTTTTTAGTAATGGCAGTTGTTATGGTAAATCTTCATTTATCAAGTGAAGAAAACCATAGGATATTTTTGTCTCTTACAGATATAGAGAAGGAGGCGAAAGCGGAAGATATTAATTATTATGTTCCACAGAAGAATAATAATCCAGATGGTTGTACTATTTATCTGGAAATTTCTGGAGGAGTTGGGGCTCCAGAAGGAGCAATTCATGTAGGAGGTAATAAATATAAAATTGAAGGAATAAAAAACTTTTGTGCGGATCCTCCTAAGGGGGAAAAGCCATATGGTTGTGACCCCTATAATTGTCATCAGAGAGTTTGATAAATAAAGTTAAAACAGAATTGATTCCGAGTGAATAAAAACTCGGAATTAATTTAAATTTAAAAGTTATGGTAAAATCTATTTTTTTTATGTGCTTCTTGGTTTTAATATATAGTTGCACTTCAAATTTAGTAAAAGAAAGGGCTAATAGTGAAGTAACAGATGTTTATGTTGATGTAGATGATGTCATTGATGAATTAGACTTTTCACTTTTTCTTAACGATGAGGCGAAATTCATTAAATTGGAAACGACGGATAGTTGTCTGATTTCAGAGATGAAACAAATAAGCTATGTTGATGGTAAAATTTATATTGCAGATGAATTATCTCAATCTGTGTATATCTTTAATGACAGTGGATCTTTTTTAAAGAAAATAGGAGTTAAAGGTCAAGGCCCTGGAGAATATGTTCGTTTAGGAAAATTCCAAGTTGTTGGTAACTATCTCTATATAAAGGATGATGCTTCACCATGGAAACTTTATGTTTATGACTTAAAAAGTTCTGTTGGTAGGCTTATGGATATTGATGAGAATCTTTCTTATGATGATTTCTATTTGCAAGGAGACAACTTGTACTTAGTAGCTAATAATAATTCTTCTTATTCATACGGGTGTTATAATTTATTGAAGCTTGGTATGGCGACTAATGAGATGGATTGCTATCTCCCTTTTTCAGAAAACTTGGCGAAACAGCACTCTCATTGGGGGCTTTTTTCTAATATCAGTCAATACAAAGATAGCTTGTTGATTATCTGTTCCAATAATGATACTATTTATCAATCAACTAAAGATGGTACTTCAGCAAAATATGCAGTTCATTTTTCAAAGCGAGAGCTACCCGAGGATTTACGTCAGAAAGATGGGACAACAATCATGATGACTGCCATGGAGAAACGTTATATTAAAGGGCTTAGCTCTATATTGAATTTAGATGGATATTTTATAGCGCAATATGGTGACTACATAATGCGTAGTATACTGTATGACAAACGAACCGATGAGCATACGGTTGCTAATGTGCTTAAATTAGGTAAATGGGGCGATTTGTACATGTGGGAATACTCTTTCTCTGATGATGGTAAGCTTATTGTAGCAGACTCTGGTGGTGCTTTTCTTTCGTCGTGGAAAGAACGTTATTCTAATCGTACTTTTATTCGCAGTGAGGATAAGAAAGACTTACAGAAAATATATGAGCAAACAAGTGAAGAAGATAATCCTATCATTGGGATTTTTACCTTGAAAAATAAATAAGAGTGAATTTATGAGGAAAAAACAGTTAAGCATATTCTTGTATGCTCTAATCATAATTGGTTGTGGAATCTATTTCTATTACGAGATTCATCAACGGGACAATTTTATAAATGACTTATTAAATGAGTTGAAAGAAAATTCATATAAATTAATCGGGTTAGAAACTTTTAACCAGAATAGGAATTATGAAATTGAATATAATGGAAAATATTATTCTGACAGTTGCAAGGTAATAAGTATAACTGGAGAGAAGTGCTTTTTGACTGATTTGATACGAGGAAATAAATTGGTTTTGCGGTATTCGGAGTTAAATTGCAATACATGCATTGAAGAGCAAATTGACATACTGAATTTATATGTCGATTCGATTGGAGTAGATAACATCTTACTTTTTACTACGTATGATAATATTTTGTATTTGAAGAGATTTAAGAAAGCTAATCGAATAAAATTTCCCATTTATAATTTAACTCAAGAAGTTAATTTGGAATTTGCAGATTTGGGATTACCTTATTTCTTTGTATTAACAGAATATACTAGTAGAATAAATAGTATGTATATACCACTAAAAGAAGCACCAATTTTGACGCAACAATATATGCATTGGATATTAAAAAAATATTTTAATGAAACCAAATGTAAAATGGCGATATAGTGTTTGGATTCGTTTGTTATATATAATTATATTTGTAATTGTATTAGGTGAACTGTTTTTTAACAATTACTCTTTTTTTAGGATTCCTACGACCTCAATGGAGCCGACATTGTTTCCTGGAGATAGAGTATTGGTGACCAACTTTACTACTGGAGACATTGTGCACAATGATGTTATAGTATTTAATATGCCTTTTCTAAAGGAGCCGTTTGATAGTATTGTGTTTTGTTCAGACCAATATCTTGTGAAACGTTGTATCGCTTTACCAAATGATACGTTTGAAATAAAGGGTGGCTTCTTTCGTGTACATGGTTATAAGGGTCTTTTAGGGAATATGAAACAGCAAAAATTGGTGTCTAAGGGCATTGATACGGTGATGTATAATAATAATAATCAAATATCTGTTTTTCAGGCAAAAAATAAGTTTTGGAGTGTAAGAGAGTTCGGTCCTTTATGGGTTCCTGCCAAAAATATGACTGTGGTAATTGATTCTGCTTCGTGGATAGTGTATAAAGCATTAATTGAATGGGAACAAAAGAAAAAAATGCATTTGAAGCTGAATAAGGTTTATTTGGGTGATAGTTTAATCAATGCTTATTGTTTTATGGAAGATTATTATTTCGTTGCTGGAGATAATCTACCGGTTTCTGTGGATTCTAGATATTGGGGTGTTTTACCAAGATCCTTTATTGTAGGAAAAGTAGCTTTTGTTTGGTTTACAAGAAGAAAAGAAACAAAAAATATCGAATGGAAAAGAATGTTTTTAAAAATGTGAAGTATACGTGAGATATTGTAAGATGAAGATAAATGTGTGTGCTAAATTTAATTGTAGTATTGTGTGGTTGTCAGTGCTAAGTCATCTTCTGATTTATAATGGAATTTTTGAGACTATAATATAAAGGAAAGTCTATTTAGAAATATGTCTTTAAATACCCCTTTTTACTTCTTTAACGATAAAATATAGTTCTAAAACTAAAAATATTAGTTTATTTGCGGAGATGTTATGAATATTAAATCTAAAAACACACAAGAAGTTATGAAAAAAGAATGGTTGTATGCAGTAGGTCTGGTTTGCCTGGTGTCGGCTTGTACCGGTACTCCGCAATCGTCGGCTGACGATGAACTATGTTCTATTGATGTGGCGGGAGCTATGGAAAAGCCTGCCGAATTGAAACTTTCGGAATTAGGAAGTGATGTACGCTATGTTCCATTAGAAACAACCGATTCGTGTCTGGTAGGTGGAAGCCCGAATATTCTGTTACTGGATAAAGAGATTGTTGTCTTTTCACGTCAAACTTGTTTTATCTTTGATAAAGAGAGCGGTAAGTTTTTAAGCAAAGTGGGACATTTGGGCGATGATCCGGAAGCTTATTCAACTGCGGCGCCTACTTATAATGACGTAAACGGTCTGCTTTATTTTATGCGCAGACCCGGTAAGTTACAGAAATATGATTTGCAAGGTAATTACCGTGGTGGTGTAACGATACCTACCCCTCCGGATTCACCGAGTGATTTCAGTTTTACGGATTCCGTGATAATAGGTCGTTACGGTAATATTGTAGGTGATAACGGGCGCGCTTTGCTGTTATTTAATGAAGCGGGAGAACTGATAGATACGGTGCCCAGTCTACTTCCGGTTTTGCCTAATAGAGGAGTAGATGACATAAACAGTATCAGCGTCAAAAAGCAGGGAAATGCAGGTATTATTCTGACTACATTTAAAAGTGGAGATGCCTCGGCAAGTGTAGCGGGTATTCCTTTCCTGTGGAAGAGTGATAATAAGATACGTTACAAAGAGAATTTCAATGATACCATTTATACAGTGAGTGGAAATGAGCTGACACCTTATATCGCATTTTCCACCGGTAAATGGCATTGGGGCGCCGAGGCACGTACTGAATCCAAAGATAACGAAAAACGCTTGTTGGTGGGATGTATTTTTGAGACGGATCATACTGTTTTCTTTCAGTGTATCCGGGGACTTTATACAGATGAACCGGAAACGTTTAACGGAATCTACGACCGGAAGGCAAATACTACCCGGATGTATGCCGAAAAGGAAGGTATAAAAGATGACCTGACCGGCTTTATGGCTTTCCGTCCCAAGGCATGCAGTGCACAGGGAGAATATGGAATGATTATTGATGCCGGAGAAGTGATGACCTGGTTGGAAGAAAATCCTGAAGCGGCAGAAAATGAAAAACTTTCGGCACTGAAAGAATTGACGGATGATTCTAATCCGGTAGTGATTATTACAGTCCCTAAATAAGGAAGGAGGTATGTTCTTGTCCACCTGTTTGGGAATGGACAAGAATATACTTGTTTGATAATTAGAAAAATAACAGTTTGTATCCAGTCTCGTTTTGTCCATATATATATGGCGGCTCGTAAAGGGAAAACGACTATTTTTGCATACACTAAGTATAAACGGAAAAACTAATATAGAATGATAAAGACACAGAACTACCGGTTTTTGATCTGTCTGGCACTATTTGCGTTGGCAGCATGTTCCGGTGCGAAAAAAGAAGAAGCCGCCGATGAAGGAGTAGCTACCGTATTGCCGGATGAGAAGAATGAAGTGACCGTGTTGCCTTTGAAGCGGCAGATATTCAATCACGAGTTGGTAAGTAATGGCAAGATAGTGGCCGGAGGAATGGCAGATTTGCGTTTTGAAAGTTCGGGTATCGTGGCGCAGATTTATGTGAAGAACGGTGACCGGGTACACAAAGGACAAAAACTGGCAGAGCTGGATAAATTCCGTTTAAAAAATAAGACCGCACAGTCCAAAGATGCTTTGGAGAAAGCTAAGTTGGAATTGCAGGATGTATTGATAGGGCAGGGGTATGCAGCGGATGATACTGCCAATGTACCCGATGATATCATGCAACTGGCACGGGTGAAAAGCGGCTATGATCAGACCCTTTCTCAATATGAACTGGCTAAATATGAAGAAGAACATGCCACTCTGATTGCTCCTTTTGACGGGGTGGTGGCTAATCTCTTTTCCAAACCCTATAATGCTCCCAGCAGTTCAGATGCTTTCTGTACAATTATCGGTTCACAGGGCATGGAAGCTGACTTTACTGTATTGGAGAGTGAACTCCCCCTTATTAAAGGTGGCGATAAAGTGGTTGTTACCCCTTATGCAGATCCTTCTGCCAAATACGAAGGACGTATCTCCGAAATCAATCCGCTGGTGGACGATAAAGGCATGGTGAAAGTGAAGGCCGTTGTCAACGGACAGGGCAAGCTCTTTAATGGCATGAACATACGGGTTAATGTACATCGTTCGCTAGGTGAACAGTTGGTTGTTCCGAAGAGTTCAGTGGTGTTGCGTTCCGGTAAGCAGGTGATTTTTACACTGAAAGATAATAAAGCGAAATGGAACTACGTGCAGACCGTACTGGAAAATTCCGATGAATACACGATTGTGGAAGATGAAGTGCAAGAAGGAGATGTGGTGATTGTGACAGGCAATGTGAACCTGGCTCATGAGGCACCGGTGAAAGTTATTGAAAATAAAAAATAAAAGGGGTGGTTAAGTTCTTGATACAGCGGCCCATTGCCGTATTGATGGCGTTTACCGCATGTTTTATTGTCGGTATGGTAACGTATTTCACGTTGCCGGTATCTCTGCTGCCGGATATTGCCATCCCGGAGATTACAGTACAAATCTCGGCACAGAATACTTCTGCGCGTGAGTTGGAGAATACGGTGGTGAAACCATTGCGCCAACAACTTATCCAGGTGGCTCGTCTGAAAGATATGGATAGCGAGGCGCATGATGGGGCAGGTCTTATCCGGCTGAATTTCGACTTCGGCACCAATACGGATCTTGCTTTTATCGAAGTGAATGAGAAGATTGACGCCGCCATGAACTACCTGCCTAAGGATACAGACCGTCCTAAAGTAGTAAAAGCAAGTGCTACCGATATTCCGGTATTCTATCTCAGCCTCACCCTGAAGAATGACAGCGCTTACGGACAAACGGACGAACGTGCTTTCCTCGATCTGTGTGAATTTGCCGAAAGCGTTATCAAGCGGCGTATCGAGCAGCTGACAGAGGTAGCCATGGTGGATATCACAGGAGTGGTGGAGCGCCAGTTGCAGATTGTTCCCGATGAAAATAAGCTTGCCGTACTGGGACTTTCCATACAGGATGTAGAATCTGCTCTTGCCCAAAATAATGTGGAACCGGGAAGTATGACCGTACGTGATGGATATTATGAATACAATATCAAGTTTTCCACTCTGTTGCGTACGGAAGAGGATGTGAAGAATATTCTTATTAACAAAAACGGACGCATCATCCGTCTGGAAGAGTTCTGCCGGATAGGTATTGTTCCCGTCAGGGAAAAAGGCGTATCCATGAGCAATGGTAAACGGGCAGTGACATTGGCCATTATCAAGCAGGCGGACGAGAATATGGATGACATGAAGCAAGCCATTGGCGGCACCATGAATTATTTTCAGAGTGTATATCCTGACATTGAATTCAGCGTTAGCCGAAACCAGACAGAGCTTTTGGATTATACTATCTCCAACTTGCAACAAAACCTTTCGTTGGGCTTTCTATTTATCTGTATCGTAGCCGTACTCTTTCTGGGGGATGTCAAATCTCCTTTCATCATCGGACTGAGTATGGTCGTTTCCATTGTGATCTGTTTTCTCTTTTTCTATTTGTTCAAGATGTCACTGAACATCATATCCCTGTCCGGATTGATTCTTGCATTGGGTATGATGATCGATAGTTCCATCATCGTAACTGAAAATATTTCTCAATATCGGGAAAGAGGATACTCGTTGAAACGTGCCTGTATTACGGGTACCAGTGAGGTGGTTACTCCGATGCTCAGTTCCTCGTTGACTACCATTGCGGTGTTTGTACCATTGATCTTTATGAGTGGTATTGCCGGAGCCATTTTCTACGATCAGGCTTTCTCGGTAACCGTTGGATTGATGGTTTCTTACTTCACGGGCATCATGTTGCTGCCGGTGCTCTATATGCTGGTTTACCGGACGGGACTGCGCAAATCATGGTTCTCGCGTATCCGAATCAATAATCCTATAAAGGATCATACACTTGATCGTTTCTATGATGCCGGGATTGATTTTATATTTGCTCATAAAACGGCAAGCGTATTTTTCTGCATAGTTTCCGTGCCATTGTGTGTATTCATGTTCTACTTCATAGGAAAAGAGCGTATGCCGGAAATAGATCAGAATGAGCTGATAGCCCGTGTGGAATGGAATGAGAATATCCATGTGGACGAGAATCGTCGCAGGGTAGATAATTTATTTGAGTTGTTTAAGACAGAGACTATCGAACAGACTGCCGCCGTCGGACAACAAGACTATCTCCTGAACCGGGAGCAGGCTCTTTCTTCTTCGGAAGCAGAACTTTATTTCAAGACAAAGAATCCCTCTGAGATAGTCCCTTTGCAGGAAAAGGTTTACCGTACCCTCAAAACGGAGTATCCGTTGGCCGTGATTTCTTTTTCGCCACCCGAGACGGTATTTGAGAAACTGTTTGTGACGGGAGAAGCCGATGTTGTGGCTGAACTCTATTCCCGCAACAAGGAAAAAGTGCCGACAGCGGATGAATTACGTAATCTGGAAGCTGAGTTTGCTACCCGTACAGGATATGCTCCCACGGGTATTGCCTTTGAAAATCAGCTGAATATCCGTATCAATAAAGAAAAATTGCTACTTTATAATGTTTCGTATGACGAGTTGTATCGCATACTGAAAACAGCTTTCAAAGAAAACAGCATAGCTACTCTTCATTCTTACCAGCAATATCTGCCTATCAGCATTGTGGGAGAGGAACAAACGGTCAACAACATCTTACAGGAAACACTCGTTCCGACACGGGCGGATCAATATGGTGTTGAATATCTGCCTTTGCGTGAGCTGGTATCAGTGGCGCCGGCGGAAGATCTGAAAGCGATTACCGCAGGACGTAACGGAGAATATGTTCCGTTCCGTTTTTATGAAGTAAAAGAGGCGGAACCGCTTATGGAGCAAGTGAAGGAAGTGGTGGATGCTACCGGTGATTGGGATACCGCTTTTTCAGGAAGTTTCTTCTCTAACCGGAAGATGCTGGATGAACTGGTGGTTATTCTGTTTATTTCCATTCTGTTGATGTACTTCATTCTGGCGGCACAGTTCGAGAGTTTTGTGCAACCGCTTGTAGTATTGTTGGAGATACCGATAGACGTAGCATTTGCCCTGGTACTGTTGTGGATATGCGGACATACGCTGAATCTGATGTCTGCCATCGGTCTGATCGTTACGTGTGGTATTATCATCAATGACTCCATCCTGAAACTGGATGCGATTAATGAATTACGTAAGACGGGGATGCCGCTTCTGGAAGCTATCCATGAGGCGGGACGGCGCAGGCTGCGTCCCATCATCATGACTTCGCTCACTACCATTTTTGCCATGGTACCGTTATTGTTCTCTTTCGATATGGGATCGGAATTGCAGAAGCCGCTTTCCATTGCCATGATTGGGGCGATGTTCATCGGCACATTGGTCAGTCTGTTCATCATTCCGTTGATATATTGGTTTATTTACCGGGATAAAAAAGCTTGATATAATGAAGAAATTTGGTTTAATTATTCTTTTAGGACTTTCTCAGGCGCTTCCGTCCGTCGCGCAGCAACAGCAGGTAACGCTGGACTTGCAGCAGACGATTAAGATGGCGAACGACAGTTCGCTGGAAGCTTTCCGTACTAAAAATATGTATCTTTCAGGCTATTGGGAATATCGTACCTATAAGGCAAATCGCTTGCCGAGCCTGACGCTGAATATGACTCCTGCACAGTATAACCGTGACATTACGAAGCGTTATGACTCTGAACAGGATTTGGATATTTACCGTAGCCAACAGTCTTTCTATGCCTATGGCAACCTGGCAGTCAGGCAAAACTTTGACCTGACGGGTGGTACTTTTTATCTGGATACTGAGTTGGGCTATATGCGTAGTTTCGGTTCCAATCCCTACACGCAGTATACCAGTGTTCCCGTTCGTTTAGGTTATTCGCAAAGTCTGGTAGGTTATAATCCTTTCCGCTGGGAACGAAAGATTGAACCGTTGAAATACGAGAAAGTAAAGAAAGAATATATCTACAATGCTGAGCAGGTATCCGAGCAGGCCACTACCTATTTCTTTGCACTTGCCATGGCGCAGGCTGAGTATGACTTGGCAAAGGAGAATGTCGTTTCTTCCGATACGCTTTATCGTATTGGTATGCAACGTCTGAAGATAGCCTCTATCAGTCGTGCCGATCTTCTGACGCTGAAGCTGGACGTGGTGAATGCCCGTAACACTTTGCAGAATGCTGAAAGTTCATTGAAACGTGCCATGTTCTCGCTGGCTTCTTTCCTCAATCTGGAAAAGAATACAGAGATACGGCTTCTTCTCCCCAGTCGTCCCAGAGAACTAAACATCCCTGTAGATGCTGCCTTGGATGCCGCCCGTTCCAACAACCCGAACTTCCTTGGATTACGCCAGGACATATTGGAAGCAGAACGGAATGTAGACAAAACCAAGAAAGAATCCCGCTTCAACGCCAGTATCAACGCCAGTGTCGGTTTCAACCAGGTGGCGGAGAAATTTGGCGAAGCCTACAACCGGCCTATGCAGCAGGAAATGGTATCTGTCAGCGTCTCCATTCCTTTAGTGGACTGGGGAGTGCGTAAGGGAAAATATAATATGGCCCGTAACAATCTGAATGTAGTAAAGACCTCTTCCCGTCAGAACGAAATCAGCATTGAAGAAGAAGTCATTATGACCGTAAGTGATTTCAATGTCCAGCAAGACTTGGTGACAAGTGCCGAGGAAGCCCTCGACCTTTCCATCCTGGCATACAATGAAACCCGCCAACGCTTCATCATCGGTAAGGCGGATATCAGTAGCCTTACCTTGTCATTGAACCGTCAGCAAGAAGCCCAGCGCAACTATATCTCAGCCCTGAAAAACTATTGGCTGAACTATTATAAAATCCGCAAGCTGACCCTGCACGATTTTGCCAGCGGCTTCTCTCTTTCTGACAAATTCGATTATAGTCACTAATAACTCTCAACTCTCAATTCTCAACTTTCAACTAAAATGAAAAGCCTTTCCCCTTTTACCCTCATCGTCACCTTTGTCTGTCTGGCACTGGTGGGTTTGGCCTTGGTTCCGATGCTTCCGGTCAAGCTGAATCCGTCGCGCACATTGCCGGGCTTTACGGTGCGCTTTAGCATGCCGGGCACTTCGTCGCGGGTGGTAGAGATGGAGGCGACAAGCAAACTGGAGTCCATGCTGGCCCGCATCAAAGGGGTAAAGGGAATGTACTCTACTTCAAGCAATGGCTACGGTTCCATTACGGTAGATCTGGATAAACACGCTGATGTGGATGCGGTACGTTTTGAGGCTTCTACTATTATCCGGCAGACGTGGTCGCAACTGCCTTCCGGAGTCAGTTATCCGTATATTGACATGAAGGTGCCCGATGCGAATACAGCCCGTCCGTTCTTATCATTCACACTGAATGCACCGTCCACGCCTATACTGATACAGCAGTATGCCGAAGAACATATCAAGCCGCGTCTGGCTAAGTTGCAAGGCATTTATAAGATAGATTTAAGTGGTGCTACCCCGATGGAATGGCGGTTGGAATACGACAGTGAACAATTGCGGACGCTGGGAATCAGCATTTCTGATATTCAACGGGCCATCCAGTTACATTATAATAAAGAGTTTCTGGGAACGCACAACATGGATACGGCCGGTGGTAAGCAGTGGATACGTCTGGTCTTGATACCGGATGGAGTCAGCGGGCAATTTATTCCTTCGGACATCACGGTGACTGCTTCGGACGGAAAGATTATCCGCTTGGACGAGTTGGTGACTGTAGCGCGTATGGAAGAAGCTCCCCAAAGCTATTACCGTATCAATGGTCTGAATTCCATTTATATGTCTGTCACGGCCGTAGAGACTGCTAACCAATTGCAACTGAGCAATGAAGTGATGCAGGAGATGGAAGCAATACGTCTGACTTTGCCGCCCGGCTACGAGGTGCATACCAGCTATGATGCCACGGAGTATATTCGCGAGGAACTGAATAAAATTTATTTCCGTACGGGGCTGACAGTACTGATCCTGCTGGTATTCGTCTGGATTATTACGTTGAATCTGAAGTATCTGTTGCTGATTGTTACCAGCTTGGCTATCAACATTTCCGTGGCGGTTATTTTCTATTATCTTTTCGGGCTGGAGATGCAACTGTATTCATTGGCAGGGATTACTGTGTCCTTGAATCTTGTGATAGACAGTACCATTGTGATGACGGACCACATTTTGCACAGGCGTAATCTGAAAGCTTTTATGTCCGTACTGGCGGCTACCTTGACCACAATGGGGGCTTTGGTTATTATCTTCTTTCTGGATGAGAAAATCCGGCTGAATCTGCAAGACTTCGCAGCTGTGGTGATTATTAATCTGGCGGTATCTCTTTTCGTGGCTCTCTTTTTTGTTCCGGCCATGATTGATAGAATAAAGCTTGTCAAGAGGCAGAGCGTGAAACGCTGGGTGCGGAGTCATATACGTATTCGCAGGCTGACTGTTTACTTCACGCATTTCTATCAGTTGCTCATCCGCTTTCTTCTGCGCTGGAGGGTGGCGGTGTGCATTTTGCTCCTGCTTGGTTTCGGGTTGCCCGTTTTCCTTCTTCCTGAGAAGTTGGAGGGTGAAGGCAAATGGATAGAACGGTATAACAAGACGTTGGGCTCCTCTACTTATAAAGAGAAAGTGAAACCCGTGGTGGATAAGGCTTTAGGTGGTAGTCTTCGTTTGTTTGTGCAGAAAGTGTACGAAGGCAGTTATTTTAGTCGCAATGAAGAAGTGGTGCTCTATGCGAATGCGAACTTACCGAATGGAAGTACGCTGGAACAGATGAATACGCTGGTGAAACGTGTGGAAACTTATCTTAGCGGCTTCAAGGAGATTAAGCAGTTTCATGCTTCTGTCTATAATGCACGCAGGGCCAATCTTCAGATTTATTTCAAGAAAGAGTATCAGCATAGTGGTTTCCCTTATACGTTAAAGGCGAATCTGATTGGTAAAGTATCTGAGTTAGGAGGTGGTAGCTGGGATGTATATGGCTTGCAAGATCAAGGCTTCAGTAATGATGTTCGTGAGAGCGCAGGTTCTTATCGCATCAAGATGTATGGCTACAATTATGACGAGCTCTATGCATGGGCCGAAAAGCTGAAGGAGGTATTGCTTTCGCACCGTCGCATCAAGGAAGTGTTTATCAAGTCGGAATTTTCCTGGTGGAAAGACGATTATCAAGAGTTTTACTTCAATCTGAATAAGGAGCGTATGGCTCAGGAGGGGATTAATGCCCAGCATTTGTTCTCCGCTATCCAGCCGATATTCGGCAAGAATATGCAGGTGGGTTCGGTGGTGACGGAAAGCGGTACGGAAAGTATTCGACTTTCTTCCCGACAGTCTCACGACTATGATGTATGGGCCATGCAGTTTTTTCCTTACGGGGTGGATGGCGGAAAGCATTATAAACTTTCCGAGTTGGCTACGGTAGAGAAGGGGCAGATGCCGCAACAGATAGCCAAAGAGAATCAGCAATATCGTCTTTGTCTGCAATATGAGTATATCGGTTCGTACGAGCAAGGCAATAAAATACAGAAGCGGGATTTGGAAGAGTTTAATAAATTGCTTCCGATGGGGTATACTGCTGAATCGGATAGCCAATCGTGGTCATGGGGTAAGAAAGATAACAAGCAATACCTGTTGTTGCTGGTTGTGATTACTATTATCTTCTTTACAACGAGTATTCTGTTTAATTCTCTGAAACAGCCTTTGGCTATTATCTTTGTTATTCCGGTATCTTATATAGGAGTGTTCCTTACATTCTATTGGTTCCGCTTGAATTTCGACCAAGGAGGCTTTGCTTCGTTTGTGCTGCTTTGTGGTATTACGGTAAATGCCAGCATCTATATTCTGAATGAGTATAACAGCATCCGTAGCCGCTTTCCCCGGCTTTCTATGCTCCGGGCATATACAAAGGCGTGGAATGCAAAGATACTGCCTATTTTTCTTACGGTAGTTTCCACCATTCTGGGTTTTATCCCGTTTATGGTGGGGACGGATAAGGAAGCTTTCTGGTTTCCGTTGGCTGCGGGTACTATTGGCGGATTGGTGATGTCTATTATCGGCATTTTCTTCTTCCTGCCGGTATTTAGTTTGAAGAGGAAAGAGGTTTGCAAATACTCTAAAAAACGTGTCGCACTTAAAAGTTGAATTCAGCTTTAGCCTTAATATTTATTTTTTGTGAAATCATCCTACACCGTACTCTTTTAGTAATGCTTAAAAAATAACTTGGTACATAAGCAAGTGCAGCGAGTCGGCTTATAAATGATAATTTACCAGCGTAGCGCTGGAGCAAGGTTCTCCTTCGGCGTGCAAGTAATCTTTCAGACACGGATGACACGGATGACGCGGATTCTTTTTTCCTTCGGTGTGATATGCCGGTATGTATAGCGCAGCTTTAAAAATCCGCGTCATCCGTGTCATCCGCGTCTAAAAGATTAAAGTCCGCGTTCGTCCGCCTTATCCGCGTAGTCCGCGTACCCATTCCCTCGCCGCTAAATTATCATTTATGTACCAAGTTATTTTTAAAACCTTGCTTAGTACTATAAAGGAAGAAAAAGTTTCCTGCGGAGGAACTATTAGTTTCAAGGGATGAAACCGTCAGTTTCTCGGTGTGAAACTACTGGTTTCAAGTAATGAAACTGTCAGTTTCACGCCGGGAAACTAATTGCCGCCTATCGCACTTTAAAGATAATAAGGCGGGCTATCATTTCTAAATCTATTTATAAGCTGTCTGATATCGGGTTGTGCTTTTGAGTTTCTTTCCGGGAACATCGTGCAGCTTCGGACGGGTTGGACGTATATTATAGGTATTCATCCACTTTTCAAGGACATCACGAAGTTTTTGCAGTTCCTGGCTATAGGCATTTTCCATGATCAGGTTTCTCATTTCTCCTCTGTCATGCTGCATATCAAACAGTTGCTCACGATATTTTCCTTTATCATAAAGCACATATTTGTAGCGCTCAGTGCGTACTACCCAGCCTCTTGTCTTGCTGCCGTCAAACCGTGTTTCGGTGATGATGTATTCCTGATGCAAGGCCTGTGGATTACCTTCTTCCACAACTTTCCGGAAAGACTTTCCGGCTGCTCCTTCCGGCATCTTGGCACCTGCCCAGTCGCATACGGAAGCGAAGAAATCTATACCGTTGCTGATAAGTTGAGGCAATACTTTGCCTGCATTCTTCTTGCCGGGCAGGGTTACGATAAGAGGAATGTTGATAACTTCTTCATATAAAGCAGATTTCTGGTTCCAATGGTGAGCCCCTATACCATCTCCGTGGTCACTGGAGAAGATCACTACTGTATTCTTCCAAAGATCGTTCTTATCAATGGCATCAATAATTTTTCCGATCTCCTTATCTACTTTTTCTACCAAACGATAATAGGTATAACGGTACATACGCCAGTCTTCGGGAGTAAAACCGGCAGTCGGATATACATTATAGTTGTTTGCCCTTTCGCTTTCAATGACATCGGCATCGTAAGGATTCTTGGCGAAATTGGCAGGTACTCCCGGGCAGTCCCGTATATCAGGCGTATCGATATTTCCATAAGGGAAGTTTTGGCTCCGTGCGTATTCGCAGATATTGTGTGGATTGTCATAAGAAGCTACCAGGAAAAAAGGCTTTTTATGTTTGCGTGAGAGGTATTCGGCGCAAGCTTCCGCCAGTCCATCGTCACTATGTTTGTAAATGTTGTCGAAGCCGTATTCTTTGTCGGGGACATCAAGAAGAGGAAGATGCCATTTACCGCCATAAGCACAATCATATCCGGCATTCTTTATTAAGGTGCCTAATGTCTGTGTCCTGAGCGAATCGGGTATCGGTGAACCATTGACTGACAGTCCTACTGCATCCGGATAATGCCCCGTAAACATGGCTCCACGTGAAGGACCGCTGAGCGGAGCGGTGCAATAAGCATTATTGAACATTACACCGGCGGCTGCCAATCGGTCGAGATTAGGAGTGTGCAGGTCCGGATTTCCGGCACAACTCATGGCGCTGGCTGTCTGTTGATCCGTGAATATATAGATGATATTGGGACGTTCGGCCGCAGAAGCCGCAGAAGAGCATAGCAAAGAAAAAAATGCCAGATGCTTCATTGGAATTTGTTTTACCATATTAGTAACTTTCATGATTTAATATTCGGTTTTATATTTCAGGTTTCGGTAAGGAATCAACCAGTCTTTTCTCTATTCTCTTTCCGCCTACCTGATCGATGATAGTCGTAGCACCCTTATTCGAATTATAGTTGAAGTCCAGTGAAGCACCGTTCTGCGTATTCTCTATGTGCAGGAACGCTTTGCCTTCACTATCCAGATTACATTCAATAACCCATCCCTCTACTGTAATGCGATTTCCCTGATGATTTATCACGGCATCGGCGCGGTTGTTTCCATGTACATCGATTATATTGAGAAAAAACACTTTATTGCAAGGAGTTGTCGTTGCCGTAAAATGATAATGATTAGCAAGAGCCTTGCCAAGACGCTTTTTCCAGTCAAGGGCGGCTACAAAGAATGTATCCGTTTGTGCATAAGTCATCTCCTGTGAAGAATATAAATGAGCTATCGATATTCCATCCGCTTTATTCTTACCCAGGATGCGCAATCCTCCTTCTTCCTTACCCACCTCCATAGGCAGTTCCACCGTATGTAGCAGATAGTTCCATTCTACCGGTTCTTTACCGGCCAGTTCATCGTAAACAACAAACAAACCCGAGCGTCCGAGCTGAACGATATGTCTTCGGAAGAATTCCAACTTATTTTCATCCCAACCTTTCTCCGGTGTAAATTGAGTGCCGGATAAACGTCCGCGTTCCAGCCACAACGGAGAGACTACTTTCCCATAGGCGTTGGAGGCATCGCCTACAACGTAAGAGATTTCTTCACCTTCATAGTAGCGGGGAATCCAACCATAGCCTTCTGTTCCTATCTTCTGACCCATACCGTTTACTAATATGGAGTTATGGGCACGGGTATTCCGGTAGGCATACATACAATGATCATCTGTAAATCCTGTACGATGTCCGCTGCTATAAAAGATAGCCTTACCCCCAAAGAAGGTGTTGAAAGCATTTTGATTGGCCAGGGCATGGGATGTGGAACCATAAGGGCTGCTTCGGAAAGAAAGCATGGCATTGTTGGCATGATGCCCTATATCGGTATTCATCAGGGCAGTACCTGCTTGTTTGAAGACTTTGGCTTCCGGTAGTTCCGACAGATGTTTGCTATAAGCAGGCCTTTCCTTCGGGGTTGTGCAGCGATACCAGGTCAAATCTGCCGGTTTGGCTTCGAAAGCCTTCGACAGGATATCAGGGTCTTCCTGCATAATTTCGTGTACATAAGCAGCTGCCCACGGATTGTTACATTCGCGTGCCAGGGCATCGGCATATCCTACGCGCCCTCCGTTCGGGCTGCGTTGTCCTTCATGTGAGTTGCCATGACCTCCGGATTTGGAGAAGGGAGGTTGCTGATAGATAACATATAAGGCATTGTTGTTATACCACGGATCTGCAAAGAAGTTGAAGCCGGATATGCGTGAGAAAAAGGCCGGCACTTCTATCAAGGTACGTATATTTACATGGAAATAGGCATCTCCATTGTGCCATCCACCATCCTTATGCAGGCCCGGAAGGCGTGAAATCCATTCATTATAACAGTAATCTGTCCATACGGACGCTTCCGGTATTTCACCGACCGTAGCGAATGCCGCCATCGTCAGGATACGGAAAGTCATCTGCCACACATGGTTGTCTGCAATACGGTTCTCCAGATGGTTCACATATTCATTATAGAACTTGTCTCCAATTCTGCGGATGTTATCCAACAGCAGTTGTTTCTCTTCCGGTGACAGTAAATTATAAAATCCGTCATACGCGGATGTACTCATCGATAATAGGGTGGACAGGTTAAAGTCGCCTGCAAAGTATTTGCTTTTTTGCCAGGAAAGAATTTCACTCAGGCGGTTAATGCCTTCCCGATAATACTTCTCGTCTTTTGTCAGCAAATAAGCACGGACCAATGCTTCCACGTTGGCCTCTTCTCTGTCTACAATCTTACGGCTCTCGCGGATGAGGGCTGATTTACGTTGCACAATGTTGGTCAACGTAACTACATTCGTTGTATCTATCTCTTCCTGAAGATGCTTCAACGGACGGGAAATGCATTGGGAAGCCTTGTCCATATAAGCCCGGGCTTCCGGATTATTTTTATTTTTCGCTATAATCTTTTCCCAGTCAGCTGCATCCAGCAACACACGCGGGTGATGGGAAGGATATTCTGCCAGGACTTTTTCCAAAGTCGGCGGATTGAATTCCGGTGTATCTTTATCTATATAGAATTGGTAAACCGGCGACCATTCTTCGGTACCTTCGGGGGTAACATAAGCATGTTGCCAATACCATTTCCCTTGTGCTAGGCACTGGAAAGGATTGAAGAAAGCCCAGGTACGTTCACCGGTAAGGACATCTTTCCGAAAATTCTTGTCTTGGGAGATACGAATCCGGTAAACTACTTTTGGCTTTTCATCTACTTGTCCCGGAACTCCATCCAGCACCGGACCTAAATGAGGGAATTTGTCCGGCCACATGAAACGAGGTGGATTCACCTTGACGTATGTGCCATCGGCAGGAGAGGGAGTTGCGCGGACTTCATGCATCAATGTTTCTTCGGAAACCTTTATCACGGCAGGTTGCTCGGAACTGCCACATGCCATTAACAGGCAGAGGGCCGATAAGCCCAATACTATCTTTTTCATCTCAGAATCTTATTTTTGTTTTTTGAAGGTAACCAGCTCTTTCAAGCTAACTGTCTTATTATTAACCAAAGGGTGTGCCCAGAAGCCGATAAACGTAATGTATCCCATGAAAATCAGAATAAGCAACATTCCCGTTCGCAACGAAGTGGCGTCGGATACCAGGCTGACGAGCAGCGGACCACCTGCACCTCCCACTATTCCGGAACAAAGGATGCCTGCAAAAGAACCGTGATTCTGGGTTACTGTATTCAGGGCAAGTGAAAACACTATGGAGTACATCATGGAGATACAAAAGCCTATTGCAGGAAAAGCCCACACCGCTATTTCCGCGGAGCCGAATAATGCAATTAACAGCAAACTCATGGAAAGTATGCCCGATATTTGCAGCAAACGCTTACTGTCTATCAACTTCAGCAGGAACATGCCAAACAAACATCCGACAGTCATTGAACCCCAGAAATAACTGATGCTTTGCGCACCCACGGTCTTCGGATCAATGCCATGATACTGCTCCAGAAAAGTACTCATAAAAATAGAAACTCCCTGTTCCGTACTGACATAACAAAAGATTCCCAGGAAGAAAAGCCATACGTATCTTTGACGGAACAATTTCTTGTAGGAAGCCGAAGAACCGCTGCGTTCATCATCTTTCAGTTCAATGCGCGGGAAGTGGACCAACGACACTATGAGCAGCATAATCAGCAATAACACTGTGAATACCCAATAAAGGGAAACCCAGGGAAGAGTGACCGGAGTGATGTCCGCCAAAATATCAAGCAGGAAATTCTTTCCCGGCTGATAGACTCCCGGTGCCAGCGCATGTATTAACCAAGTATAAACCAAAGGACTGATAAACGATGCTACTCCAAACACAAACTGTGCCAATTCGGCTATGAATGCGTAGTTCTCTTCTCCACCGACAACACGCTGCAAAGGGTTAATTACGGTCTGTAACATGGCCATTCCCAAGCCGATAATAAAGGAAGACACCAGTAATATCAAATAGAACGGGAAATATGCAAACAAGACGGTTCCGATAAATGGCATAAGGAAACCGGTAAACAGCACCGGCTTTTCTCCATATTTATCTATCAATATGCCTGCCGGTATCGACATGATGGCATAAGCCAGGAAGAAGGAAGTCGGGATAAATCCCGCCATTGCCAGATCCTTCAGCTCAAAGTTATGGATAATGTCAGGAATTAACGGTCCGAGAATGTTTGTAATGAATGAAATGGTAAACCAGAACATCATGATCAATGCCAGCATACCCCATTTCTTGTTATTTTTCATAATAATTCGTTTGTTTATAGAATTAGTGATGCTGCACCGATAAGACCGGCTTTATTGCCCAATTCGGCTACTACAATCTTGGTATTCAGGGCACAGTCTGCTATTACGTGTTTTTTGACTACCGCCCTTATTTTCTCTAAATAGAAACTGCCGGATTCTGCAACACCTCCTCCTATCACAATCCGTTGGGGACTGAAGATATTGACAAAGCCGGCAATTCCTCTGCCCAAATAGTAAAAGTGTTCGTTCATGCACTCGACAGCGAGCGGGAAATTTTCATGATACAGGCGAACAATCAATTCCCCGTTTATCTCCGTATCAAAACTTAAATTCTGCTCTTTCGCCAATGCACTAAAGCGTCTTGTCAAGGCGGCAGTCGAAGCATAATGTTCCAGGCAGCCGATTGCCCCGCAGGCACAACGTTCACCGTTGGCAATCAACGGTACATGCCCCAACTCCGTACCCCGGTTAGCATATCCATTGAACAATTTACCATCAATGATGACAGCTCCGCCGATACCGGTTCCTACAGTCAGAAACACCACATGAGTGCAACCTCTTCCTGCACCATATTTTGTTTCTCCCAGTCCCATCAGATTGGCATCATTTCCAACAACTACCGGTAAACTCATCTGTTTCTCCATAAGAAAGGCTACATCTATGTTTTCCCAGCCGACAATATTTTCCGCACCTCCCAGTACGATACGATTTGTTTCATCTACAATTCCCGGTGTACCGAGCCCTATGCCCAGTACGGTCCAGTTCTGTTTTGCGGCTTCATCTTTCAGCAAGGTGGCAGCCTTTATCAGCTGTTCCATCACTTTTGCAGCCGAGACAGAAGCAAAAGAGGGTAATTTTCCCTCAAAGAAAGAATTACCCGCTTTATCTACCAAAGCATATTTTATAGATGTACCACCTAAATCAATGCCAATTGCGTATTCCATAATTTATTACATCAAATAAGGAAACATTATGTTCTTTCCACCCATATAGGAGAGCTCCATGCCCATTGCTGGTCACGCTGGCGAACTCTGATATAGTAATAATCTGTATCTCTTTCGGGTTCAGTGTCTTCCATATAATGTTCAACCATAAAGCAACTTTCCGGCATTGCACGGTTGAATAGGATAGCTTCACTAAGCCATCCGATCATGAAATGGGAGCGGGAACCTTCCAGAAGTTCGCCCAGTGAATGTTCAAACTTCTTGCCGTTGAACTCTGCCGTAATCATACCGTCTTTAGGCATAGTGACATCCAGAATGACGGCCTGCATGGCGGGAGTGGTGGTATTCGGATTCTTGGAACTGTACATGTCCAACTCCGTATCTTTGTCCGTAACAGACACAATACGGTTCACCTTTGTCTCAAACTCGGGTTCTCCCGGTTGCGGAGAAGTGAAGGCAGCACCACGGAAGCAAGGTTCCACAGCATTGATAGTTCCTTTGCTGATAGATAGTTTACCTTGCCAATGTACATACTGCTCTTCACGGTTCCATCCAAAATCAATCTTTACCTTACAACGTACCATGTCTCCTTCCGGCATTTCGGGCAACAACGGACCACTTAAACGGGCTATGCATTTCCGATTCTTGACAATGTCTATGTAATCGATGCAACTGCCGCCTTCCACATTCAAATAAATACGGCGACTGTTACCCCGTACCACATCGCCCGGAAAAGCGTCGTTCAGGCGAAAATCTATATTGATCTTATCACCGGTAGCGCAACAAACGTGACGGTTCTTCATTGCATCCCAGATCTTATCACGGGTCAATGACTCTGCCAGTACACCTATACGCCCATCGCCATAACTGCCCGGATATCCGGCGTGCTGATCTGTAGAGCCCATAATACCGAATTTCTTGCCTTGCTCCAATCCACACTGAATTGTACCTTCCCATTGGCGAGGTCCCATATCGTGCAGATAATTATAATCACCCTGATCGCTCTCAGCCAATCCGTGGCGGGAATACATCTCTACGAACGGAGTCTGGTCTCCTTCCGTAAAGAAGTTCCAGTTATATCCGCGATAGCCCGTCTGGTAACCCATGTGATGCGGAGTTATAAATACTTTATGTCCGCGGGCTTTTTGTTTCCAGTCTTCAATGGAGGTACATTCCACCAACGGCGCATCCAGGTCATAGTTCAGGGCCACATGATCTCCATGTTCCATGCTGTGTGCCTCATAACCTACAAAGGCAAGAAATTCTCCTTCCTTATTGTACTCATTGGTCATGGCTACGTATTTCTCATAGCCTCCCTCGCGCAAACGCTTGAAAGCACCGGTATGATAATCAATCACCCACTTCAGGCGAGGATCATCTGCCCCGGGTATGTCAGGCCACATGGCATGTGGAGTGACAGATACAAAATCCAATTGCCCCTTGGCGGCTTCGAACGCAGAACGCATGTCGCCATGACCGTAGGTTATATTACAGTGGTTATGCAAGTCTCCCCAGAAATATTTCAGATTACTGGCAGAGGGCATAATTTTCTTTCCTGCGGCAGTTCCGCGTTGGCATGCGGACAATAAGCTACCGGAAACTGCTAATCCGAGGAAGGACCAGCTTGTATTTTTTAAAAAACTTCTTCTATTCATGGTATTCATTTAGATTATCTATTTTTCATCAATCGTCTGTCACCTTTGAACAGCTCATTTACCTTTTCATCCGGATCATCATCCTTATACTGCTTTTGGGTTTCTTTCAGCAGTGACATCAGTTCTGTCCGCTTGTCGGCATACTCTGGTTTGTCAAACACATTATTCAATTCATTCGGATCATTCTTCAAATCGTACATTTCCCACTCGTCCACATCATTATAGAAGTGAATCAGTTTAAAATCAGCTGTACGAATACCATAATGTCTTTTAACCGAATGTTCCGCCGGATACTCATAATAGTGGTAATAGGCGGCTTTTCTCCAGTCTGCCGGTACTTTTCCCTCATTATCCAAAATCGGTTTGAGCGACCGGCCTTGAATATCGGCAGGTATGTCTACTCCGGCAAAATCCAGCAAAGTGGGAGCAAAATCCACATTCATGGCAATGGCATTCGAAACACTTCCGCTCTTGATAGCCTTCGGGTAGCGGATGACCAGTGGCATACGCTGACATTCCTCATACATGAAGCGTTTATCGAACCAACCGTGTTCGCCCAGGAAGAAACCCTGATCCGAAGTGTAGATAATGATTGTATTGTCCAACTCACCGATTTTTTCCAGATAACTGAGTAACCGCCCTATATTTTCATCCACAGCAACAATTGTAGCCAGGTAATCCCGCATATATTGCTGATATTTCCAGCTGATCAACTCTTTACCTTCCAGTTTACCACTGCGATACTCGGCAATGCGCTGGGCATATACTGAATCCCATTTATTCTGCACATCAGCCGGCATACGTTTGTAGACCTGATAGAGGCGATTGGTCGTGTCTTTCAACATTTCTTCACGAGTCAGCAGTTTCAGGTCCCAATCATTGGTCAATGTATGTTCAATAGACATATCCTGTTCCCTGGCAGCGGAACCTCTTCCTTCATACGTATCGAAGAGTGTGGCCGGTTCAGGAAAAACGGTATTGTTGAACATACCCAAGTGGCGGGGGGCAGGCATCCAGTTACGATGCGGAGCTTTCTGATGGTACATCATGCAGAAAGGCTTGCTTTTATCTCTGTGTTCCAGATACTCAATGGCCTTATCCGTGATAATATCGGTAGCATAACCCTGTTCTACAATCTGCTTTCCGTTCTCATTGAAATCGGGATTATAATAATCCCCTTGTTCATGTTGTCCGGTCAAGATGCACCAATAATCAAATCCCTGAGGTTCAGTAATCAGATGCCATTTACCGATAATCGAAGTTTGGTAGCCTGCCGACTGTAATAATTTGGGAAAGGTCTGTTGGTTGCCGTCGAAAGTACTGGCATTATCAGTGAATCCATTGATGTGGCTGAATTTGCCCGTCAAGATACAAGCTCTTGACGGACCGGATAAAGCATTGACCGCATAGCAATTGTCCATACGAATACCTTCATTGGCAATCCGATCCATATTGGGAGTTTGCAAAAGGCGTCCACCGTAGCATGACATAGCCTGCGTAGTATGGTCGTCTGTCATCATAAAGATAATGTTCGGACGTTTCACTTCTTCTTTGGCCTTATTGGAGCTGCAAGCGGAGACTCCGATGGCAGTGAGAGGCAAAAATAAGTATGATAAGCGATTCATAATAAAAGTCTTCTTATAGTTTATACTCCAATTGACGTTTCTTTCCATCAACAGATATTTCTATCTTCACTCCATTCTCATCAAACTTCTTATTCAGGAATTTAGCCTTGAATGCAGGAAAAGAAGCTGCATTTTTCGAAGGATAGATAATGGTTATGTAGCGTACAGCTTCCGAATCCTTTTTGTCCACATCAAAAGAAACCGAAGTACGGGGTACACGTACGCGATAAGCAGTTGAACGCCATCCTTCTTTTTCTCTTATCGAAGCTTCCTTTTCGGCAAAACATTGTAGCTTCATATTGCTTGGCCCGTCATAAGCGGTGGTCAGAATATGGTTCTTTCCATCCACATTTACAGTACCTTCACATAAATGATAGTTCAGATTCACTGTTCCTTTTGCATCTCCCACAGCCTCATCGACAATGACAAAATAAGATTGGTCTACAAAGAAGACAGAACGTCTGTGCTTCAAACCCTCATAATGAGGATTCTCTGTCACCAGGATTTGTTCATTACCTTCGGGTTGCCAAAGTTTAGTAACGGATTGTGTGGTCTGCAAGTTTTTCTCATCCAGTGTCAGGGTATTATGTGAACTTGTCCGGCGGAACCAGTTGCGAAGTTTCATCACTTCATCATCACCGGCATAGACGTATGAACCGCTATCCGGAAAGAGATTCCGACCATTGAACCAAAGCTCAAAAGTTCCGTTATCCGGTTGACAGTGCCACTCACCTTTGGGACCGGCCTTTACCACCATTACAGTAGCATCTTGTTTCCAGCCATTTCTGAAAGTAAAGAAACCGGAAGTCAAGGCTCCGTGAGAAAGGTTGGGTAGGGGGGAACCTTCACGACCTTCAGTAGCATAATAACGAATCCAGTCGCAATCCGGAAACAGTTTGAGCCAGTCTTGATAATTGCGGACTTCTGCCGGGCGGTCTCCCAGTTTCGCATCACTGAAACAAGGATTACTGTAATCCGGGAAACAGATATTAGAGTAGAACTCAATCATATTTTTCACAGTATTCACGTATTCGGCAGGAAATTCCTGACGGAAACCATTGACGTCTGCCATACGCAGGGCCTTGCAGAAGATATTGATTGCCGCCAAATGATAGTGCGGGTCCAGTTCATATTGACCGCCGTCCGGGTAAACCTGTTTTTTTATTTCACGGTTCAAAATGCTTATCCCACTCTCTCTCCATCCGGTTGCCTCTTTAAATTCAGGGAAAAATGCGCCTGCATACACCATACGCTGTGCTTCGAACAACAGATGGTTGCCTTGATCGGAGTAATTGCCCAGAATGTGTAAGGCATGCCGATGGTAATTAATGAGGAACTCGGTCAGGAACTCCGGAGTAAAAGCCTGTGAGGGAATAAACAATAGAAATTGCAGTGTCTGATCCTGCAAACGGTTACTTACTTCCAGCGGACGCCATGCAAAGCGTACATTCTCAGCATTTCCTTTTACTTCACCTGCACTGACAAGTTCGTATTCTTCTTTCTCTACGGTTGTCAGAGGATTCTTCTTAATCCAGTCCATATATTGGTATGCCCATTCTTTGGCATATTTCTCATCCCCTGAGATTCTATATGCTTTTCCCATCGGGGTGAACCATTTATGGCGATGCAACTGCCAGCGCAACTCATTGTCCTGTACCGGCCAATATTGCCAGTTGATGTCTTTACCGTAATTATAGGAAGGCTGATATCCTTTGTGCACAAAAAATGTATGTTCCAAGGCATCATCCGCCCATTTTTGTTCTTCCTTTGATATCTTGATATTCTTCAGATTAATATCAGGATGTCCTATGCCGGTGCGTTGGCGGTAATAGTCCAATAAAGCCTGAGCCGCTTTATCCCATTGTTGTTGGGCGCATGCGGCCTTTACTTTCTCCAAACCCGGATAATCCAGGTTCAGTAAATCAAAAGCTTCCTTCCGCAATTGCTGCGCTTCCGCACTTATGGCGACCAGCAAAAGAGCCAGACATAAAAAATACTTTGCTATTTTCATGGTATATTAATTTCGTTTAAAGCGATTTATAATCGAGTCCTTTTACCTGCATATACCGGGCCAATGCTTCCAGGTAATAATAATCGGCATAATTGATAGGAGTATCAATTTCGGAGCCATTGGGCAACGAACCTGTAGAGTGCATCAGGATAAATCCCTGATTCGTACCAACCTTTGCCAAATAAGCATCGGAAGAAAGAGATTTTAGTAGCTTTTCTGCATAATCAAAATATACTTGTCCGTCTTCTACCAACGTGCTGAGTTCTATCAAAGCAGAAGCTGTAACAGAGGCGGCAGATGCATCACGGGGTGTTTCCGGGCTATCCGGTGCATCATAATCCCACAAGGGTATCGCATCTTCAGTCTTTACGCGGGTCATAATCAACGTTGCAATATCTTTGGCTTGCTGCAAGAAGGCCGTATCTTTGGATTCACGGTAGCAAGAGGTATATCCATATACTCCCCAGGCTTGTCCGCGTGCCCATGACGAATCGTCATTTTTTCCCTGATGGGTACATTTCATTTCTACGCTGCCATCATTATTGTAACTGACTACATGATAGGATGAATGATCTGTTCTGAAATGATTCTTCAATGTTGTCTCGGCATGTTTCAATGCGATTTCCTTATACTTGGAATCATTGGTAAGATGGCTTACGTAAAACAGCAGGTCCAGGTTCATCATGTTATCAATGATTACAGGGAAATTCCACTTCCCGAAATCCCAGGAACGAATAGAACCTATGGTCGGATCAAAACGGCTGCATAAGTTATCAGCTGTTTGCACCAATGCCTGACGAACGCTGTCGGCGGGAGCCAAGCGATATGCATTGCCATAACTGCAATTCATCATAAATCCGATGTCGTGTGTACCTTTATAGTCTTTTACGGGATACAAATAATTCGTGAATTTCACGGCACCGTTCTTTAAACCTTCAATACCGGTCAGCTGATACGCATACCACAAGTTTCCGGGGAAAAAACCACTTGTCCAATCATAGATGGAAGAGCAATAGCGACGGGTTCCTATGGCATCCTTCACTGGCTTAATCCGCAAAGAATCCTTAAAGGTTGCAGGATCTCTTTGCAATTGCCGACAGAGAAAATCCATATCATATCCTGTCCAGATGGAACGGGGTAATAAGACTGAATCACCTACATCGGCCACTGTTTCTTCCAATTGCTGTACAGAGGTGTCTATTGCATTTTTCAACCAGCCATAATCTGTATTAGGCTGACTGGATGAACAGCTGGAGAAACCTTGTAATGTAGCAACCGCACAACAAAATAATAAAAATCTTTTCATACAATACATTTTATAAGTAAAGCAGATGGAGAGAGCATGAAACAGATTCTCTCTCCATCACAATTGCCAATTTTATATTTCCCGGATTTATTCGTAACCCGGATTATTCTGGTTATTCAAAGCCGGGTTCGATTGTAATTCTCCCAGTGGTATCGGGAAAAGTTCATGCTGGCCTTTGACGAATTTATCACCGGCTACATACTTGCCTTTCAGTGTTTTGTCCATATTCCCTTGGAAGAACTTCAGTGCGTCGCCCAAGATACCCCAACGCAACAGGTCATATTTGCGCTGACCTTCGAAAGCTAACTCGAAACCACGTTCCCAGTAAAGAGCTGTGCGGAACTTGCCGGCAGCGTCTCCATCCTGAATATATGGGAGATCATAAACTTGTGGAGCTTTCATCAGGCTGCTGTAGTTGGCATCGGTTATCGGAGTAGCTTTTGCGCGTTCACGTACCATATTCAGCAGTTTCCAGGCTTCCGGGGTGTTGCCTGTTTCATTATAAGCTTCGGCTGCCATCAATACAACGTCGGCGAAGCGAAGCGGACAATAGTTCACTCCTGTGTTGTTGGGATCTACAAAACCTCCGGGCATCCACTCTCTGCGCCATTTGCCGGGATACCAGTCAGTCAGTTTTGCGTTTTCAACCTTATCATGTTTGCCGGCATTTGCATTCCATTTGTATTGATAGGTACATACCATTACATCTCTGCGTTCATCGCCTTCTTCAAAGAAGTTTTTCCAAGCCGGCAGTACACGGAAGAAAGCATTGGCACGTCCCCATGCATCAGCAGGAGCATTTTTTCCCGGTGCCTCTACCGCTGGTCCGTTATAAGTAGCCCAAGTACCTGCATTGTCCTTGTAGCCGGCTCCTGTAGGATTGAAAGCAATTTCCCACAAACTCTCTTGGGAATTCAAGATGCCTTCTGAATAACCTCTGAATAACTGTTCAAAACCACCTGTATAAAAACCATGGTTGCCTTTGTTCTGGAAGGCGGTCCATTCGGCAATCACAGCGTTAAAGTATTCTTTTCTTTTAGTTTCGTCCGGGCGGGTCAATGTACCGTCTTGCTGCAAGCTGTACCCGGCACGTTGCAGATAAACACGCATCAGCAATGCATGGGCAGCACCTTGTGAAGGAACTTCCGGTGAAAGTGAAGCATTGTCTTTTTGCAGGTTCTCTTTAGCGAAATTCAGGTCAACTATAATCTGGTCATAGATTTCTTCACGACTTACACGACCTTTGAAAGCTTCTTCATATCCGGCAGTATAAGTGGTTTTGAACGGAACATCTCCCCAGTATTTAATTAAATCGAAAGCCAGAAATGCGCGGAGGAAACGTGCCTGAGCCACTAACTCCTTTAAATTGGAATCTTCTTCGTAACCTGTCATCTGCTCAATACCGGCAATGGAAAAATTAGCGCGGTCAATACCCAGGTATTTGTATTCCCATATGGATGCAATCCAAGTATTGGTCGGTTTCACCATATAGTGGGCAATATCACGACGTGTGTTATCCGTACCTGTTCCTTGAATATAATAGGTATCGTCCGAAGCAGGCATCGCCATTTCATATTGTCCGTAATGCTTGTCTATAGCCAGACAATCGTAAATACCTACTACTGACATTTTTGCCTGGTCCATAGTTTCAAAATAAGTGTCCTTCTCGTAGTAAGAAGTAGGTTTTTCTGTCAGGTCGCAAGAGGTGAATCCTGCTGCAATCAGTGCGCTTAGCGCAATCACTTTATATTTTTTCATTGTATTCTCCATTTGAAGTTCATTAGAAAGCTAAATTAATACCGAAAACAAACGCGCGGCTTCTGGGATAAGCACCAAAGTCAACGCCCGGTGTCAGACCATTTCCCATAGTAGAAACTTCAGGATCGAAGCCGGAATATTTGGTCCAGGTCAGCAGGTTAGAGCCTGTGGCATAAAGACGTAATTTGCTCAATCCGACTTTTCTGATCATCTTCTTCGGGAATGTGTAACCTAAAGTAATGTTACTCAGTTTTAGGAAAGAACCGTCTTCTACAGCCCAAGAGTGAATGTAAGTATCACCTGCTTCGTTATCATAAATGGCGGCTACAGTCTTGCCCTTGTTGATGTCTGCCATCTCCTGGGGATCTGTAATCAAGTCACCTGCCTTATTAACCAATACCCAACGGTGCTTAGAGTCAGCTACTGCCAAAACGTTTTTGTTCTGCAAAGCAGTTTTGGTATTGGTCAGTTTGGTTGCATTGAATACATCGTTACCGATGCTATAGGTAAGGAATATACTCAAATCGAAATCTTTGTAAGTGAAAGTGTTATTGATACCACCGTAAATTTTCGGATAAGCGTTACCAATGACTGTTTTGTCAGCTTCTGTAATTTTATTGTCTTTGCTGCCATCTATATTCTTAAACTTCCACATACCCGGTTTTACATTACCTTTTTCGCCTGCATACGGAACACCGTCTTTCAGTGTGTAAGTTTTAGTTGCTGCATCGTAATCAAAGTCAGATACTTGGTACAGACCATCTGTTACGTATCCGTACATCTGTCCCAAAGGTTGGTTCACACCGATAATGTGCGTATTCTGGCTGTAACCGAAGTTAGCCTCCCATAACTGCACATCTTCTCCCGTCAGTTTCTTTACAGAATTCTTATTGTGTGACAGAGTGATGGATGTGTTCCAGGTAAAATTCTTATTCGTGATATTGGTTGAGTTGATGGTTAAGTCAATACCTTTGTTTTCTGTTTCACCGGCATTGATAACCATGCTGTTGTAACCGGATGAAGTAGGCAGTTTGGCGTTTAGCAACAAATTGCTACTGCGGTTTATGTAAAATTCAGGAGAAATGGTTAAACGCTGATTGAAGAAACCGAAGTCAAGACCAAAGTTGAAGGTTTTGTTAGCTTCCCACTTCAAGTCAGGGTTAGGAATCTGCTTGGAAACATAACCGGGCTGGGTGGAGTCTCCATTGGGATAAGTAACAGATCCCAATACAGCCAGACTAAGGTAACTGTCGATACGGTTGTTACCCGCCATACCATAGCCCAAACGAACTTTTAAGTCAGAGAAGATATTCAAGTTCTTGATAAACTCTTCTTCTCCCAGACGCCAAGCTGCTGAAAATGCAGGAAAATAGCCCCATTTGTTATTCTTACCGAATTTGGAAGAACCATCGGCACGAACCGAAGCGGTAAACAAGTATTTATCTTTGAAGCCGTAGTTGAAACGGGCGAAGAAAGAGAGCAATTTATCATCATAGTTTTCGGCAGACTGAACTGCTGTCGGAAGACCCAGTGAGAGGTCAGCCAAACCTATATCGTCATTCGGGAAGTTAGATGCTGCTGCTTTGAAATTACGGTTCCAACGGTCTACATATTCCTGACCTACCATGGCAGTCACGTCATGACCTTTACCCGACCAGTTATAGTTCAATACGTTTGAAGTCTGGAAGCTACCGGTCTCCAGATTTTGAATACTACCATTGATGCTTGAACGTTTTGCTGTGATTGACTTGTCTCCGTAGAAAACATCATTGCGTCGTGTCTGGTAACGCATACCTGTGGTATTACGGAAAGAGAGACCTTTGAAAAGTTTCAAAGTAAAGCCACCGTTAGCCTGGAATGTACGATATTCACGATCATTCGTCTCTTCTGCCGCAGAAAGTAAGGGGTTCTGCATTACGTTACCCGAATCATCCAGGAAAATAGGGTCTTCATCTCCCAATAACAGGTCATCGGTTCCGTTGATACCTACTGTGGGGCGGTACTGCAAAATGTGCTGCATCTTATTGAAACGGTCGCCTCCTTCAGAAGTACCCATACCGGTAATTTTCATTTGGTCGTAGCTGATACGGGCGGTGATGTCCAAGCGGTCATTCACTTTATGATTCATGTTGAATGAAATGTTGTGCTTGTTGTTGCCGCTATATACCATGGCACCCTCTTCGTCATAATAAGAATATGCCAGGTTATAATTTAGTTTATCAGTACCACCGGAAACGCCTACACGATAGTTTTGTGTAATTGCCGTGCGTCCTAATGTTTCATCTTGCCAGTCCAGCCCTTTACGATTGCCATAGTTTTTTTCAAGGTCACTGTAGTTGCCGTAGATTTCGGTGAACTTTTTGATGTCTTTCTCCCAGTCGTCCGGAGTGGTAGCGTCGTAAACGCGACGTTCATAATCCAACATCGTAAATTCATAAGTAGAAAGTACATCCAGCTTCTTGGCTATTTTCTTGAAACCTACATAACTGTCAAATGTAACAGTCGCTTTTCCGTCTTTACCACCGCTCTTGGTAGTAATAACGACTACACCATTAGCACCACGGGCACCGTAGATAGCTGTAGCAGAAGCATCTTTCAGGATGTCGATTGTTTCAATTTCCGCCGGGTCAAGGGTAGACATACCGTCTTCGCTGGGGAAACCGTCGATGATATACAAAGGTTCGTTACTTTGAGTAATGGAAATACCACCACGAACCCGAACAGAAATGGAAGCTCCGGGAGCACCTTCACTCTGCATAACCTGCACACCTGCCATGCGGCCGGCAAGGGCTTGTGTGATATCACTGGTAGGAACTTTCGAAAGTTCTTTGCTATTAACCGAAGCAACAGAACCGGTCAGGTCCTTACGTTTTACAGTTGCATAACCGATGGCTACAACTTCGTCCAGCAGTACGGCATCTGCCTGCAACGTTACATTAATAACACTTTGATTGTTGACTTTCACTTCCTGGGGAGTCATTCCCACATACGAAAAAACTAATACATCTTTAGATGCATCATTCACTTTCAGCGAATAGTGACCATCTATGTCAGTAACAGTTCCAATACCGGCAGCACCCTTAATAATAACGCTACCTCCAATAACTTCATAACCTTCGCTATCGACTACCTTACCAGTAACTGTCAGACTTTGCGCGTATGCAATCGTACTGACGAAAGCGAGGAAAAACAATAAAATAGATTCTTTTAATTTGAACATAATAAATAAATCTAAGGTTTAACTTTAGAGATCATTTTTGTGACGGCAAACTTACTGCAAGCGCAAAAAAAAGTGGGAAAGTATTGTTTTTGATACTCCCAATTTTATGCTTTTTGCATGCTAATATTGTTCACCTTAGAATGTTTTTGTGTAAAATGTGCGCCACAGAGCCCTATGGAAGGGGGGTGCCTTTATTCAATAAAGAAATAATATGCAGGATTGATTGCTGAAAGACCATTGAGGTATCTCCGTATCATGTCCGTACCTTCTCCGTAGTATCTCCATACTCATAGATACGGACTCAGTACGGAGGAGGTACTGACTTGATACGGAGGTGGCATTTCGTTGCTAGTGAATTTTCAAATTTATAGATTGTTGTCTGCCGGTAGATTTCGCCAGGTCGCAATACTGTAGAAGGAAATTGGGGCTTATTGGGGGAGTCTGGGAAATGCTGCATTTCGAGGCAGAATCCATAGTATTTACCGTACTTTCTATTGCCATGCCCATTCAGATAATCCATGTTGGAACTTGGAATATAAAATTGCATCCCGGGTTCAGTGGTGTATGCTTTTAGTATTCTTCCAGATACAGGTTCTGTGACTGTAGCTACTAATTCCAAAGAATCCGGGTGTTTATTTAGTTTATAATTGATATCATAAGTTTTTCCCATCATCCGTTGGATTTGTTTTTCGGCTGTTCGTGGAGTTCTGAAGTCATACTCCGTTCCTGTAACTGCCTTCAGCTCTCCGGTAGGGACTCCTGTTGAATCTACCGGGGTAATTGAGTCCGCATGCAATGTATAAAGATGGTTCAGTACAGGCTCTTTACAGCCGGTCAGATTGAAGTAGCTGTGATTGGTAAAATTTACAACAGTAGGCTGATCCGTGGTGGCCGTATAATCCAGGATTACTTCATTGCGATCAGTCAGCTTATAAGCGATTGACAGATTCAGATTGCCGGGAAAACCTCCTTCAAGGTGAGCGCTTTTATAAGAAAAGACAACTATTGCCGTGTCTTTCACTACATAAAAGGTATCCGTTTCGAATACTTGAGTATTGAATCCCCGGCTTCCGCCATGAACAGAATTTCCTTTACTGTTCTTTTCAAGTTGAAAGATCTGGTTATCCAGGCAAAACTCGCCATGCTTGATTCTATTGGCAAATCTGCCTACAGTGGCACCAAATTTAGGATGCTTTCCCAGGTAACTTTCTAAACTATCGAAGCCCAATACTACTTGTTCGAAGTTCCCCTTTTTGTCGGGTACGGAAACGGACGTTAGCGAGGCGGCAAAGTTGGTGACTTTGATTGTCATTCCATTCCTGTTTGTCAAACAGAAAAGCCGGATGGATGTACCATTTGCCTTAATTTGTGCGACTTCACTGACAGAAGGGGTTAATGATTGGGGTTGTTTACATGCTGCTAACAAGGACAGAACAATGAGTAGTGTCCACATCTTATGTTTTCTCATATCTTATTTCTTTCCATATTCGGTAGGCAGACAACCTATATACTTCTTGAAGCGTGCTGCAAAATAAGAAGGAGTATTGTAGCCTACCATAAAACTGATTTCTGAAACATTGTATTTTCCTTCCTGCAAAAGCTGACATGCGCGGTTAAAGCGTATCTTGTGGATAAAGTCGATAGCTGACTTTCCTGTTATTGCTTTTAATTTCAGATGTAGATTAGAACGGCTCATATTCATCTCACGCGCAAATTGCTCTGTAGAAAATTCTACATTGTCCATGTTCCTTTCAATCACTGCAATCGCTTTTCTGAGCAGTTCTTCATCCATCGTGTTATTGGTAAGTTTCTCCGGTTCTATTTCGGTGGTATTGGAATAGTGTTCGAAGATGCGGTGGCGTGTACGCAGCATGTTCATAATCTTTGCTTTCAATATTGCCATCGAGAAAGGTTTGGCTATGTAATCATCTGCTCCTACCTGTAAACCTTCCAATTGATATTTAATATCTGCTTTGGCAGACAGCATATATATTGGAATATGACAGGTGCGTAAGTTTTGTTTTACCAACTTACATAATTTGGCACCATCCATTACGGGCATCATGACATCCGTTACAATCAGGTCAACTTCCTTCTCTTTCAGAATGTCTAATGCCTTTTGCCCATTTTCAGCTTCCAGCATATTGAATAAGCCGGACAATCCATTGACCAGATATTGCCTTAATTCTTTATTGTCTTCCACCACAAGGAGTGTTCCTCGTTTATTTGTATTCTCATTTTCTTCGCTTTCTGTATCGGCTTCTTCTTCATCACCGATATATACATCGTGCGCATTCGTAGAGTATACCCGTTGATTGTCTGCGTTCTCTTCTCCTCCAAGCAGTTCTTCACGGCTATATACAGATTTATCTTGCGGAAGGTAAATGGAGAAAGTAGAACCTTTTCCGGGTTCACTCTCCAACTCAATTCTTCCATGGTGCAATTCAACCAGCCGTTGTACCAGGGAAAGACCAATACCGCTTCCTTCACGTCCGCTTTCCACTTGATAGAACCGCTCAAAAATCTTCTCCTGTTTTTCTTTGGGAATACCAATACCTGTATCTGTAACTTGCAGTACAAGATCACTTGCTTCCTGATACAGTTTTACTGTAATACTTTCACCTTCTTCGGTATATTTAAAAGCGTTCGACAGTAAGTTGTTAACAATAAGATCCAGATAGTTTTCATCGAATAACAGTTCTTTGTCCTGCAATTCCGTATAGAAATTATAGTCTATATCTTTTTTCTTCGACAAACTTTCATAGTTCATGAAACTATTCAAAACTCTTTTGTAGGCATTGGCACTTACCAGTCTTAGTTCAAAGATTCCCAACTCTGCCCGTCGGTAATCCATTAACTGATTGACGAGATGCAGCAAGCGGTTGGTATTTCTTTGTATATACAGTAACTGTTCATGTTCCCAATGTCCGGATATGCGACTTAGCAATTCTTGCAGTGGTGCTACAATCAGGGTGAGCGGAGTACGTAATTCGTGTGATATATTAACGTAAAAACGGATTTTCATCTGGCTGATTTCTTCCTGTTTCTCCTTGTCCAGTCTTTCCATAAGAATTTCAGCCTGCATACTTTTACGCAACCAGAAATAGCGGACAATGCCAAATACCACCAACATGAAAGACAGAGCAAACAATGAAAGTGCCCACCAGGTACAGTACCAAACAGGCAGGACGCGAATATGAAGTACAGTCGGTTCTTCATTCCATTTACCGTCATTGTTCGCTGCTTTTATATAAAAAGTATAGTCACCTGCCGGCAAATTAGAGTACGAAACCGGACTGGTATCGTTCTGTCTGTACCACTCGTCATTATACCCTTCCAGTTTATAAGCAAAAGTGTTGTGTTTGCCGGCGATATAGTTGGACACTACAAAAGATATGGCGAATGAATTCTGAGAAGAGGATAGGGTGATATGATCTGCATATTCAACCGTTTCACTCAATATTCCCGTTTCGTCGTTGGGAAGGACTTCCTTATTGTAAACAAACAGCTTGTTGATTACCGGTTTAGGAGTATAAGGATTGTCAATCAGTGTTTCCGGACGGAATAATGTAATGCCGTTGACACCCCCGAACAACATGTAACCGTTATCTTGACGACAATAAGATCCGGCATTAAACTGATTTCCCTGTAAACCGTCCAATATAGTAAAGTTACGGAACTTTCCATTTTCCGGATTCAGGCAACTCAAACCTTGATTGGTACTTATCCACAAACGAGCGTAAGCATCTTCCATGATGCCATAAATAACATTACTCGGCAAACCATCTGCCGTGGTATATTGCAATAGCTCCTTACTTCCTTCTTTCATAGCGAAAAGTCCGCTACGTGTCCCGATCCAGATATATCCCGATGTAGATTCATAAAAGCAATTCACAAATGCCTGCTGTAGTATCGGGTCTATATGGAAATCTGTATTGGCCAGGAAATCTGTTCCTATCTGATTATAAACAGATACCCCCATTTCACCTCCTACCCATATACGTCTCCTGGAATCGCGAAACAACAAACGGTTATATTGTTGTAATTTACGCCCATTCTGATCTTTGTCTACAATTGTAAAATTGCGCTTGTCTATATCGAAATGCAGGAGATGTTCCAGTGAAGCGATCCATAATCCTCCGTTCTCATCGGAGATGATAGAATAGATATTATTACTGGGTAAGTTACTGTTCTGGCGATTGAAGTATTCTACCCGTCCCGATTTGCGCTGGAGGGCCATCATGCCTCCGGCATGGGCTCCCACATATACTTTATCATGTTCCTCGTCTACATACACTGTTTTAATATCCTTGAAAGGTACATCCAATGATCCTGATTTAAACAGGTAGTTCTTGTATAATTTTGAGGTGGAATCATAGAAGTTCAATCCGCCATCACTTGTTCCAATCCACAGGTTATGTTCACTGTCTTCTACAATACAACTGACCACATTATTACTAAGTGAATTCAGAAAAGGAACATGCTTGATACGCTGGAAGCGATTACAAAGAGGATGGTAATAGTTCAACCCGCCCCAATAAGTTCCTAACCACATGCCACCTTGAGAATCTTTAAAAATACTTCTGACAGAATTTTGTGACAGACTTCCTTCCTGTATCTCGGAACTTTTTATAGAAGAGAAATTGTCGGTAGCTTCTTTATAGATATTCAGTCCGCTATAAGTCCCTACCCATAAACGATTTTCCGTATCCAGCTCCAATGAGCGTACATAATTGGAATTTAAACCGGACTGCTCACTTTCATAACGATAGTTTTTCAACTCCTTGGTTTTGGCATCGTACATAAATAGTCCATCCCCTTCGGTTGCCATCCATATCCGGCTGAACATCTGACACAAAATGGCATGTATGCGTATCCCTGCGGGCATACTTACTAATCTTTCCAATTTACCTCCCGATAATGTGTAAGTATATACTCCATCTTCGGCACCTATATAAATGTATTCGCCCTGGCGTACTAAAACGGTTGGTTTCAACAAATGCAGGGAAGGTAAAGTATCGTTTAAGAAGCATTCTTTCTTGATATCGAAGAGTAAAATACCTTCTGCCGTACCCAGCATCAGCCAGTTCTCTTTAATGGGAGCAATGCTGTTGATGGGGACATTGATGCCATTCTTCTTATAGTAGTAATTGGAGAATGAGTTTTTACGACGATTATAAAAGGATAGGCCTTCACGGGTACCCACCCATATCTGATCCGAATCATCGATGGCTATGCACCGGGTTATGTCACTGGCAATACTATTGGGGTTTGCATATTCATGGCGGTATACAGTGAAATTGTAACCATCGTACTTATTCACACCGTCGTACGTGGCGAACCATAAATTCCCTTCTTTATCCTGATTAATTGCGAATATGGTACTGTGTGATAATCCATCTTCCATACCGATGTGAGAGAAGTAAATATCCTCCGTTGTTCCGGCATTCAGTATAAATGGAAATAACCCTCCTAAAAGTACTAACAAAGTTTGTATTATTTTCATAGTCGTATCCAATTACGAGGCAAATTAACAAAATAGATTAGCGAAAAAGAATATTTATACGAATTTTCTTTTCCGAACTATTAGGAATTATTCGCAAAGGTACAAAAGAAAATCCAGGAACCGGATTGAATATTCGTCCATCTTTATCGGTTGGCGCTACTTCTATATGTCCGGCTGTACAGGTGATGGATAAAGTGCCTCCATCCTTGTTTATAGATGCTTTTTGGGGAGTTACTTTTACCTCTTCTGCGGGTGATGCGATGACTGGTAGCATCAGATATGTAGCGTCATAGCAGTTTTCTACGTTTATTTCAAGACCTTGCCGGGTATAGGTATAGTAAATTGTGACAGGAATCTCTCCTTGGGCAGGTGCGTTTTGATTTATATCGACCAAATGGGTATTCACGGTAAACCGATAGCCGTTCTTTTCTGTATCACAGATGATATCTGTATTCAGGTCATCCAAATTGCTATATATGGTCCCATTTAGCATAAACTCGATCCGTGGTGTACCTCCCATGATATACTTACGGTTATTACTCTGCATATTAGGCGCTTCAATCAACTGGTATTGGTTCATTGTAGCGGCAAAAACAGGTCCTGCCTGTGTATGCCATAGCATAGCGAGTGCGCCTCCCATCGGATGAGTACCTTTAATTTTATATTCTGCATCATATCCGGTGAATGTAGCACGCCAGGGGCCTTGAGAGATAAGCCAGGTATGGATATCCTTGAAATATTTCAGACCATAGATTTTATCACGCGGAAGCTCTTGGGAAGAAGTGATATTCAGGGGAGGAAGTTCTAAAAAAGAAGTGATTGCCTTGGCGTGACCGAATGTATGGTGAATGCATGGGGAAATCCCGGAAACCCGATAATGCATGCCACCATAAAGCAGACCTTCGGAAGTAGTCTTTTTCAGTAATTGTATATTACGATGGATTGCTTCTAAATATTCCGGATGTTGGGCAGCCATTGCATAATAACCTCCCATAAAACCATCACTGGTGCGTCCGCCCCAATAAGTCCATTTAAAACTACGGGTTCCCCAACTATTGTCCCAGGCACCATCGGGTAACATAAACTCCAGGTGAGTAGCCATTGAACGGTCAACGAGAGTCAGTAAATCAGTGTCTTTCGCCATAAGGGCGTAATATACCATATTTGGCAAGGATTCTTCTACATTATAAAGCAGGTCTACCGGAAGACAGCCGTTTTTTGTCTTTGAACCTATATTGGGACCTTCACCATATAGAAAAGTATCGTTTTCAGTGAAAAAGTTTTTTAGATCGGCAGCTATCTGACGGGCTTCTTTTTGAAAATCAGGCCGGTTGCACATCTCTCCAATGGCATACAATGCATAGGTGGCTGAGGCTGAATAGTTCACATTCATATTCCGCATACCTTCCCGTTTGCGGCTGTATATAAAAGGAGTTGCCAGCATGAACTCACCGGCTTCTATCAGTCTTTGCTTCCAATGGTTCCGGGTAGAATCGTCTAATAAATGCCCATGGTAATGTAATGCTTCATAAAGAGCTATGGAAGCGAAGACTGTTGTACCGTTCCAGTCGGAGACATGTACATCGTTCATCCACGAGCCATTGGGAAGATGCACGTTTTCCATCCAGGTCATCAGGCGTTTGGCAGCAAGAAGGTATTTCTCTTTGTGTGTTTTATCAGCCAGATACATTAAGGGGAGTACGGCATCTCCGATGCGCCCATGCATGCGGGCACAGGCAGGGCACAGCACACCACCATCAAGAGACGGATATAAATTGTCACATTGATAAGTCAGGAATGTGTCCATCCACTCCGTTAATAACTTTTCTGATTCAGTGCGTAAAGAATTATCGAATGACAGATTGTTGTTGGTAGCCTCTTGGGCAGATAAGAATAATGCATTTAACAGTAATAGTACTAAGATTAAGCTTCTCATGTTTTTTTTGATTAGATTATTATTTCAAAAGTAAAGTTTCGCCTCCAGTCTTTTCATCTCTTTTATATAATATCTTATCCACATTCGTCTATGACTAACCGTAATTTTGTTGAATCACTGCTAATATTGTCGAAATATAGCTTATTGAAACAATATTAGCACTCTTTTCGACATAAGAAAACGCTTGTTATTCATAAACGCCCTACTTTAGCCTCAAGAATTTATTATCCTTAATACATACTATTTTATGAGACACTTACCTTTATTTATGTGTACTGCTTTTTGTGGTTTATATTCCTCACAAACCGAGGCAGCTGACAAAAAAAACGAAAGACCCAATATCCTTTGGCTAACTTTCGAAGATACCAGTGCTTATGAATTTGGTTGCTATGGCAATGGCGATGTACATACGCCTAATGCAGACAGCTTGGCAGCTCGTGGCATACAATTTATGAATGCATGGTCTGTGGCACCACAAAGTTCGGCAGCTCGTTCATCTCTTATCACCGGATGCTATTCATCAACTTACGGAATGGATATACATCCGGTTCCTTATGATACTCCGGCTGATATATTCTTTCCTCAAAGATTGCGTGAAGCCGGGTATTACTGCACAAACAATAGCAAAACACATTATAACTCTACTACAGATAACAAAAGCTGTTGGGACGAATGTAACAATAAAGCTTCTTACAATAGTACCAAACGTGGAAAGGATCAGCCTTTCTTCGCTGTATATAACACAGTAACTTCACACATGGGACGTATCCGTACTTTCCACACTGATGGACGCAGGGATTATACTCAAGAGGGTATTTTCCCACAACAACTTACTTTACCTTCCTATGTGCCCGATTTGCCGGAAGTGCGGTCGGATTATGCAGGTCATCTGGAAGCGGTACAGGATGTGGATACTTGGTTGGGAATCTTCCTGAAAGATTTAGAGACTAGAGGATTGGAAGACAATACCATCATTTTCTTTTTCAGTGACCATGGCGGTTGCGTGGCGCGTGGTAAAGGTTATCTGTACGAAAGCGGACTGAAAGTTCCTATGATAGCCTACTTTCCTCCTAAATGGCGGCACCTGGCAAATGGAGCAAAAGGTAAAGAAAATGGTTTGGTGAACTTCACCGATCTGGGACCTACTGTACTTAGTTTAGCAGGTGTAAAGCCTCCCAAGAACATGCAAGGAAAGGCGCTTTACGGCAAGTTCGCCAGTAAAGAAAAGCGTGAAGTACAGTTTGCATTGGCAGCCAACCAACTGCATCATTTCATGCCGGTACGCGCTGTTACGGATGGCCGCTTCAAGTATATCCGTAGTTATATTCCTTACCGCCAGTTTGCTCTGCGTAATTATTATCAATGGGGAATGCCATCCAATAAAGCTTGGGACAAACTGGTGCTGGGAGGTCACAATACCAATCCGGACTGGAAGCAGACTTTTGAACCTCATCCGGCGGAAATGCTGTTTGACCTTGAAAAAGATCCGGATGAATTGCATGATTTATCCGCTATTCCTGAGTATGCGGAAACCTTATATAAAATGCGTCAAGCATTATCCGACCACATTCGTACTACCCATGATTTGGGCTTTTTCCTCCCAAATTCACGTACCGGACATATACTTTATGAGAAAGTACGCAAAGAGAAATATCCCTTGGATGAGCTTTATGAGCTTGTCGAAATTGCGGGAACGGCAACTGTAGCTTCTCTTCCCATGTTGGAGAAAGCTATTGCCAGCCCTCTGCCGGAGATGAGATTCTGGGGGGTAGTAGGATATGCAAATCTTGCCAGAGAGAAGCAAATTAATACTTGTCCGCAAGCATTATTGGCACTCTTGCAAGACGAGAATCCTTATATAGCTTCCGAGGCAGCTTATGCGGTTGTTTATCTGGGTAAAGCACAGGAAGGTATTGCCCGCCTTATTACTCCGGCTCAAGAAAAGGACAGGAAAATAGGTTACTCCTCTTTGGAATGTTTATCTTTAGACCCTGAAATGCGCGACTATATCCGTCCGTTTTTGTCTGAACTGAAAGAAGCCGCTGAAAATTTACCGCGTCTTGAAAATGAAGATGCCGGACTTATGGCGCGTGGTATCCTTGTAAACCTGGGTGAAATGGATATTAAAGATCTGCATGGCCCCGAAGCCTACAAGAAAGGTTTGAAATTAAACTATGGCCGCAGGGCAATGGTACCTCTACCTAATTAGGAGTTGAAGGAGTTATCAGTCTGCTTGCAGGCTGATAACTCCTTCAAATAAGCTCCATCTAACTCTTGATTCGTATACATTATTAAATATCAATTAAAGAATGAGAACCGCAGTATTAATCCCCCTTTGTCTTTTGTCTTTGGTAACAGTAAGTCCGGTCCGTGCACAGTCAGATAACTTAACACCCCTGAAAGAACGCGTAAATGTGCAGGCTGATTCAGCCCGTACAAATCAGATTATTGACGGGCGTTGGGTGGCCGTCGGTACAAATAAACCCCATACCATTCAGTTGGATTATTCCCGTCCTTTCCAAGGCAAACCTTCTTATCGCTTCGAGCTGAAACAGGAAGACAATACTTTGGAAGGCTATGCCCAGGGAGAAACCAAAGGTCGTGCCGAATTGTGTTATTGTTATGCTGTTGCCAATGATTTCCGTAACTATCCGGCAACTGAATACCTTAATGCACAGAAAATGAAGACTATATACCATTACGGTAAAGGAAGTTGTCCGCAAGGCTCATCCATGAGTTATACATTCTCTGTTTACATTCCGCGGACTTTGGATAAGGAAGTGTCTACCATCTTTGCACAATGGCATGGTATGCCGAGTCGTACACTTGTTTCCGACCCTGACGGTAAAGTGATGAGACTTAGCGTTGAAGAATTCCTTGAGTTGGAAAAGAGGATGATTTTCAAGAAGAATATAGCCCATGACAAAATAACTAAAATCAATTCCAAAGGAGATACAATCTATAAAGCCGGAAAACCTAATGGCTGGCTGATTGAGCAAGGTGGCTATCCACCTCTTGCTTTCGGCTTTTCACAAGGCTATTTCTATATTAAAGCTAACTCGGACCGCAAATGGCTGACCGATAAAACCGACCGTTGTAATGTAAACCCGGACAAGGCAGAGATTATGAAGCCCGTAACCTCCACTTATAAAGCTTCGACAATAGCTTACAAAATGCCGTTTGATTCCTTTCCGAAAGATTGTTGGATAACCTTCCGGGTGGATATTGACTGGACTCTGTACGGGAAAGAGAAGGAAACCATTCTGAAGCCCGGTCTTCTGGATGTGATTATGTCCTATCAGCAGGCTGGAAAAGAAGTTAAGAAGCATATTGTAAATAAGGAAGAGATATTAATAGGGCGCAATGACGAAGAAGGTTATTACTTTAAATTCGGTATCTATCGTGTTGGAAACAGTACTATCCCTGTTCTATACAATCTTGCCGGTTATGAAGAGCATGAAAAAAGCTCCGGGAAATAAGGCTGTAGGCAAGGACTAAATAAAACCTGCACTACTTTCCCTCAACTCTCGAACTTTTTCGTACTTTTGTCGCTTCAAATTGTTATAGATGAATGGGGGCACTCCAGCCGTCTGTTTGTAAATCATAGATTAAGCGTATGTTGACTAAAGTAATCGAACAAGCTAAGATAGACCGTTTTGCCAGGTGGATGGGGCATGCGGAGAGAATAGTAATTGTAGCCCATGTAGCGCCGGATGGCGATGCCATAGGCTCTTCATTGGGATTGTGGCACTTCCTGAATTCACAAGATAAAACGGTAAATGTCATTGTGCCGAATGCCTTCCCCGATTTTCTGAGATGGATGCCGGGCAGCAAAGATGTGTTACTTTACGATCACTACAAAGAATTTGCCGATAAGCTGATATCTGAGGCCGAAATAATCTGTTGTCTGGATTTCAACGCTTTGAGTCGTATTGATGCAATGGCAGATGTCGTAAAGGCTGCAAAAGGGAAAAAAATATTGATAGACCATCATCTGTATCCCGAAGAATTTTGTGATATTACAATTTCACATCCGAATATATCTTCCACTTCCGAACTGGTGTTCCGTCTGATATGCCGTATGGGTTATTTCAATGAAATTACCAAAGCGGGAGCAGAGTGTATTTATACCGGTATGATGACCGATACGGGTGGCTTTACCTATAATTCCAATAACCGGGAAATCTATTTTATCATCAGCGAGTTGCTTTCCAAGGGCATCGATAAAGATGATATTTACAGGAAAGTCTATAATACTTACTCTGAGAGTCGTTTGCGGTTGATGGGATATGTGCTTTCGCAAATGAAGGTGTATCCTGATTATCATGCAGCCTTGATTTCGTTGACCAGAAACGAACAGGGACGCTTTGATTATATCCGGGGTGACAGTGAAGGATTTGTAAATATTCCTCTGAGTATAAAGGATGTGGTATTTTCCTGTTTCTTACGTGAAGATACGGAGAAGCCAATGATTAAAGTTTCGTTGCGTTCGGTAGGTACATTTCCCTGTAATCAATTGGCTGCCGAATTCTTCAATGGAGGTGGACACTTGAATGCTTCAGGCGGTGAATTCTATGGTACAATGGATGAAGCAAAGAAAGTTTTGGAGCGTGCTTTAGAGAAGTTTAAGCCTTTACTGAATGCGAAAGGATAAAAAAAGAGGGGCACAAAGGTTAAAAGATACGAACTTTCCTCGTAGAGCTTTCAACTTTCAACGAAATCGAATACTTTTGTACGGAATTACTAAATAACAGATAATGAAGAAACTTACATTATTCTTTTTGTCCTTGCTGGCATGTGGATTGGCTTTCCAGGCTTGTGATAATACCAAGACTTATGCAGAAATGCTGGAGGACGAAAAAGATGCTATAAAGGCATTTATACGGGACAGTAGTATCACTGTTATATCTCAGACTGAATTTTACAGAAACGACTCGACTACGGATGTGAACAAGAATGAATATGTACAGCTTGCCAGTGGTGTATATATGCAGATCATAAATAAGGGTTCCACTAATTTGGCCGATACGGTAAAGGCGAATGATCAGATTCTGGTTCGCTTCTCGGAATATAGCCTTATGGATAAAGTGGTAACTGTGTCCAATCTGGATTATGCAGAAGTAGTCGATGAATTTAACTATAGAGTAACAAGCTCTTCTATTGCCGGTCAGTTTACACAAGGATTTATGCTCTCTTATTATGGAACTTCTGTGCCTGCCGGTTGGTTGGTGCCGTTGGCGTATGTGCGTGATGGCGCATGCGTTAAACTGATTGTTCCTTCTAAAATGGGACATAGCTCGGCTATGCAATCTGTATACCCTTATTATTATTATATTCAGAAATATCAAATCTATAAATAATTATAGTATAACCAACAATCTTTAAATCATTAACCTAATGACTCTAATCAAATCTATCTCTGGAATCCGCGGAACCATTGGCGGAGGAGCGGGTGTGGGCTTGAATCCGCTTGACATTGTGAAATTCACATCAGCGTATGCCACACTTATTCGCAAAACGTGCACGGTAAAAAGCAATAAAATTGTAGTAGGACGCGACGCCCGTATTTCGGGTGAAATGGTGAAGAATGTAGTAGTAGGTACTCTGATGGGTATGGGCTGGGATGTAATCGACATTGATTTGGCTTCCACTCCGACTACTGAATTGGCTGTAACCATGGAAGGTGCCAGTGGCGGTATTATCCTGACAGCATCGCACAACCCCAAACAATGGAACGCTCTGAAATTGCTGAATGAACGTGGCGAATTTCTGAATGCAGCCGAAGGCAATGAAGTACTTCGTATTGCTGAGGCAGAAGAATTTGAATTTGCTGATGTAGACCATCTGGGCTCGTATCGCAAGGACCTGACTTATAATCAAAAACATATAGATAGTGTGCTGGCGCTCAACCTGGTAGATGTAGAAGCTATCAGAAAAGCGAATTTCCGCGTGGCTATTGACTGTGTAAACTCGGTGGGTGGTATTATTCTGCCGGAATTGTTGAAACAACTGGGTGTGCAGCATATAGAGAAGCTCTACTGTGAGCCGACAGGTGACTTCCAACACAATCCTGAACCGCTTGAAAAGAACCTGGGTGACATAATGAACCTGATGAAGGGTGGTAAAGCGGATGTGGCTTTTGTTGTTGACCCTGACGTGGACCGTCTGGCAATGATTTGCGAAGATGGAAAGATGTATGGTGAAGAATATACGCTGGTAAGTGTGGCTGACTATGTGTTGAAGCATACTCCGGGCAATACGGTTTCTAACTTGAGTTCTACACGTGCGTTGCGCGATGTAACCCGTAAGTATGGTAAGGAATACTTTGCTTCTGCTGTGGGCGAAGTGAACGTAACCACTAAAATGAAGGAAGTAGGCGCTGTAATCGGTGGTGAAGGCAATGGTGGAGTTATTTATCCGGAAAGTCATTACGGTCGCGATGCATTGGTGGGTATTGCTTTGTTCCTGAGCCATCTGGCACATGAGGGTAAGAAAGTGAGTGAACTTCGTGCAACTTACCCGTCTTACTTCATGGCAAAGAACCGTGTAGACCTGACTCCTGAAACGGATGTGGATGCTATTCTGGCTAAAGTGAAAGAGCTTTATAAGGATGAAGAAATCAATGACATCGATGGAGTGAAAATAGATTTTGCTGATAAGTGGGTACACTTGCGCAAGAGTAACACCGAACCGATTATTCGCGTGTATAGCGAAGCTTCCACACCGGAAGAAGCAGAAGAAATCGGGCAGAAGATTATGAAGGTAATTGAAGATCTGGCGAAGTAAAAGCTGTCAAGAGCGGATTTATAAATATTCAACAAATGGGAGGCTTTGGCCTCCCATTTGTGTTTCAGGAACAGATGGTCTGTTTACCCCAGGCACATCATCCGTTTCCGCAAGGGCGGTCTTTTTATTTTAATGAGAGTACTTTGTCAATTTCCCCTTCAAAGTTTGGAGTGAATATCCCTTTGCCTAAATTCTCTTTAATTTCTTCTATCGTCCAGAAACGTCCGCCATCCAGCTCATCACTAGGGAGTATCTCACCATCGTATATGGTCTTGTGCACAAAGACGAGTTCTTTTTCGCGTGCGGACTCGAATACATAATGCATAACCGTTTCAGGCGTAAAGTCCGTGATACCCAGTTCTTCGCGCACTTCGCGCTTTAGAGCCATTTCTACGCTTTCGCCCAAATCCACATGTCCTCCTACGGATGTATCCCACTTCCCCGGTTGGATATCTTTCCATTCGGGACGTTTCTGCATATACAATTCACCTTTGGAATTGAAAACATGAAGGTGAATTACCGGATGCAATAGTTTGCTGCCATTGTGACATTCGCCACGGGTAGCGGCGCCTGTAATATTTCCCTGTTCATCGACAAGAGGAAACATTTCCTGGTTATTATCGCTGTTCATTATCATAAATCATTTTTGGTGAATCCTTTCACGGTAACACGTCCGGAATTGGATTGGTTAAGTTGTAGTTTGAGAGATATTTCTGCAATGGCATTGAAAAGGCTTTCATGATCTTGTTCGTTACTGTCCAAATCTTCGGCTATCTCGGATAGTTGTACTTTTATTTGTTCTAATTCATCCTTTACGGAAAGACTGCTTTCTTTGCATGCGAAAACAAGTTGGCGCATCCGCGTAAATGTTCGCATTATATTGATATTGATTTGAATGGCAAGCGGGCTACGCAGAACAGATGAAAGCATTGATACACCATTTTCTGTAAAAGCAAATATGTTTGTAGAGCCAACATTATATTCAGGGGATATCACATTTTGTGATACCCCTATGTGTATCAGATTGTTAGCTTCTTCTTTGGTGAGCATAAACATAAAATCCTCAGGAAATCTTTCAATATTCCGTCTTACTGCCTGTTTTAATGTTCTTGTTTCTATTCCATAGAGTTCTGCTAAGTCAAAGTCCAACATGACTTTGGTGCCACGCACTTCGTATATCTTATTTTCAATAAATATTAGTTCGTCGTTCATGATTAGGTATTTTAATTTGTATATACAGGTTACGGTATTAATAATGAAGAATCCCCATAACTTAGAAAACGGAAATCATGGTTTAATGCAAAGTCATATATGTTTCGCCAATTGCCTTTTACAAAGGCGGAGACGAGTAATAGTAAGGTACTTTGTGGTTGATGGAAATTAGTGACCATGGTATTTACAATCTTGTAGTCGTAGCCCGGTGCAATAATAATTTGCGTACTGGTGTGCAACGCTTCCATATTATGGCGGTTCAAGTAATCGAGAATGGCCTGCAACGCTTTTACAGATGTGATACTTGCAGTATCTTCAGCTGTCTCATAAGGCTGCCATTGATGAACATGAAGTTCTTCTTCTGTTGCATTCGGATTTTTCAGAAGGGTGACACCGATATGATAGAGACTTTCCAGTGTTCGTACGGAGGTAGTGCCTACGGCAATTGCTTTTCCGTTGTGGGCAATCAGATTTTCAATTGTCCCGCGAGAAACAGATATATATTCGGTATGCATCTCATGTCCTTCGATTTCTGCGCTCTTTACAGGTTTGAAAGTTCCAGCGCCTACGTGCAATGTCAATTCCTCCAAATCTACTCCTTTTTCTTTTAATGCGTTCAATACACGGGGAGTAAAGTGCAACCCGGCGGTCGGAGCGGCTACTGAACCTTTTATTTTAGAATAGACAGTCTGATAAGTTTCCTTATCACTTTCTTGTGTATCCCGATTCAGATAAGGCGGAATGGGAAGTTCACCGAATACTTCAAGGATATCAGCAAAAGTTATCTCCGGATTATCCCAACGGAAATCTACCCAATGGCTGGTGCCGTGGCATTCACCACGGGTAGCAGTCAAAGTAATCGGTTGCTCTTTTACAGTCATTTCCCGTTTCAGCGTACCTTCTTTCCATTTCTTCAGATTACCGATCATACAAAGCCAGGCGGCATGTTCGGTTTGCTGGAAATTAAGCACATAATCGTTCGGCTCAATCGGTTCCAGACAAAAGACTTCAATGAGAGCGCCGGTTTCTTTACGGAAGTGCAGGCGTGCCTGTATCACTTTTGTATTATTGAATATCATCAGACTTCCCGTCGGGAGATAGGATGGAAGTGAAGTAAAGCGGTCTTCGGATACTTCACCATGGCGGTAGACCAGGAGTTTGGACTGATCGCGCACTGGTAGAGGGAATTTTGCGATACGTTCATCCGGTAACGGATAGTTAAATTCACTGATACGGATATGTTTTGGATCTTCTTTCATGATAAACTTCTTTACGGGCTGCAAAGGTACGGATATTTATTCTCTTTTTTCTATCTTTTTTTATTGAGTTGCCGTATCTTTGTAGAGCGATTGGGCTTTCGAACTTCAATCGTAAATTCTAATTCGTCAAATACTTAAATAGAAAGAAGATGAAAATAGGTGATAAAGTACGCTTCCTGAATGAGATCGGGGGTGGTATTGTGACGGGATTTCGGGGAAAGGATATTGTGCTGGTAGAAGATGCCGATGGATTTGATATCCCGATGCCCATACGTGAGTGTGTGGTGATTGATACGGATGATTATAATATGACGAGACCGGTGCCGAAAGCTACTCCGAAGAAAGTAGAAGAGAAGCCGGTGCGATCTTCTATTTCCCATCCTGTACATGAAGAAAAAGAAATGGGACATTTGTCTAAGCCTCAAGTTTCTGCTTTTCGTCAGCCGGAAATGCGTGGTGGGGATGTGCTGAATGTTTTTCTGGCTTTCGTTCCGGAAGATATCAAAGCAGTCAGCACGACTCCTTTTGAAGCTTATCTGGTGAATGACAGTAACTATTATTTGTATTATACCTATCTCTGTGCTGAAGGAAAAGCATGGGAAGTCCGTTCCAATGGAGTAGTAGAGCCGAATACAAAATTCTTGCTGGAAGAATTTGAAAAAGCAGAACTGAATGATCGTGAACACGTAGCTGTGCAATTTATTGCTTTTAAGGAAGGGCGTTCGTTTGCTATGAAGCCGGCAGTAAGCGTGGAACTCCGTATTGATACGGTGAAGTTCTATAAATTGCATACATTCCAGGAGTCGGAGTTCTTTGAAACGCCTGCATTGATTTACGATATAGTAAAGGATGATGTTCCCACTAAACAAGTGTATGTTTCTGCTGAAGAATTGCAATCAGCTTTGCTTAAGAAAACAGTGGTAGACAAACCCAAATCTCAGCCGATTGTGAAACGTGGCGGACAAAGTGGCATTATTGAGATAGACCTTCATATTGGTGAATTGCTGGATGATACTCATGGAATGAGCAACAGCGAGATACTGAATTATCAGCTGGATAAATTCCGTGAAGTGCTGGAACAGTATAAGAATAAACGTGAACAGCGTATTGTCTTTATCCACGGAAAAGGTGACGGTGTACTTCGTAAAGCGTTGCTGGATGAACTGAAACGTAAATATCCTACTTTCCGGCATCAGGATGCCTCTTTCCAGGAATATGGTTTCGGGGCAACGATGATAACGATTAAATAGTTACAAGCCACAAAAGCTACAAGCTACAAGTTGCTGCGCTATTATTCTGCATAGCACTCGTAGCTTGTAGCCTGTACTCCTAGCTATTATATTTTCTTTCCCAAAGGAATAGAAAGTCCGATAAAGGCATTCACATGTTTGGAGTTATTTCCAAAATACATATAGTCAGTACCCAGCATCAAAGGACCTATCTTGAAAGCAATACCGAATGTTTCGCCACCTTGTAACATGGAATAGCTCAACGTAGTATTAATCAGAGTATTGGGACGATAATTGGCGGAGAATGTCAATTCAGAATACGTTTTTAACTGGCCGAAACGTGTTGTTGATAATAATCCTAATCCCAGTTTGTTGTTCAGTAATCCGTATTCACCTCCGATAACCATAGTCGGTGATAAGGAGGTGGTGCGTGATTTGTTTTCCTTCTTCTTCAAACCGAATAAATCAAAGTCCAGCACATCGGATGATTCGCTATAGTTATTTTTATCAATAGTAGTATTCTTATCTGATTCAGCTATTTGAGTACTTGATTTGCCCCAGGAAATGAATCCCAAGTCAAGAATGGCGGCAGAAACAGTCAGATTCTTCATCACCTGATAGCTTGCTCCTAAATCGATACCTGCTCCATAACCACTGATGCCAAAACTATTATAATCCAGGTCAGTGATATATCCGTTTTCTTCTTCCAGATCAAGTCCTTTTGCAGAAGCTTCCAGATATGCATCCGTTTTTAGTTGGAATTCCGAGTCGATGCCAGCATCCTTTCCATACATGTAGAGCTGGTTGATATTCAGGTTTATGTTTCCTGCACCTAATAGTAATTTGGCTTTACCGCCTACGGTTAAGCGCTCGTTGATGGCACGTGAATATCCTGCTCCGACTTCTATGTAAGCGTTCAAACGTAGTTTTTCATTGCGGATATCAAAACTCTCACCGCTCCAGCTGAAATTATCAGCGTCTGTTGCGCGCAGGTAGTCGAACATGGTTTTAGGAATAGTGGCGTCCACATCAGCCCGTGCCCCTACATTGAATGACCAGAAACCTTTTCCTTTATAGAATCCGAAAGATATAACATCTGTATTCGCACTGATATTCACTTCATTCATTCCTTTCAGGCGATTGTAGAACTTGTCGTTGTTATAAAATTCACCGTCGGAATCGAAAACGTCGATGACATCTTGTATACCAAGTGAGTTAGTGGCTACTTCGGCATTCACGGAACCGATGCCGGGGAGATTGACATAACCACGTTTGGGTTGCAACGCCGGATTTAACTGAATGCGGGTACTGCTACCTTCCATAAAATAGGATGAACGCAAGTATTGCGCCTGCATAGCTGTGGGGAGAAGAAAGGAGATACAAATCCCCAAAAGTATAAGCTTTCTCATTGTGTCTCGTAATTTGTGGGTTACTGTTAATGATTACTTCAATTTGTTTATGCAAAGTTAAAATAAGTATTTGTGATACCTAAATTATATAATAAGTAAAAACAGGATAAATAAATATCTTAGCGGATAAGTGGTCTTAAAATTGTACTAAATGGGAAAAACTATTATATTTGTAGCAATGCATGAAGGATATCTTTATTCTTTATATAAATGTCAATAGCTATGAACACGATATATGGCAAAATTCTGTGGAGAACTTCTCTTCCGGTTCTCTTACTACTATTCTTAGCTGTTTCGTGTAAACAGTCTGAGCAGCATTCCTCTTGGGAAAAAAAATACGACTCTTTTTATCGTTCGGTTACAGACTCTTTGACCACTCATCCACAACAGATACGTGCGCTGGCAAAGCAAAAGATGGAGATGTCGACTGATAGTCTGGAATGGTATTACTACTCTGCTATAGTATTAAAAACGTATATGTTCACTTCGGATGTGGACTCAGCCCGCTATTTAATAAAACGGATAGAAGACTTTTGTGCCCGTGAACAATCTTCACCCTATCTTGCTGATTTACGCTCGGAATATCTGAATACAAAAGGTAATATTTATGTGCGTGTAGGCGCTATGGATTCGGCTATTGTCTGCTTTACAGATTCTTACAAACAACGTTTGCAGGGAATGAAGACAGAATCAGTTCCGGATATTCTTATCAATCTGGCTGATGCATGCAGCCGGCAGGGAAAATATGATGTAAGTGCATTTTGGTATCGTAAAGCGCTGCAAATCGGAGATTCTTTAGGAATATCGGAGGGGCGTCGTCATCCTGTTTATTATGGGCTGGCTCAGGTGTATATGGCTTTACACGATTTTGATCAGTGCGACTATTACTATAATCTGGCAGGGATGTTTTATGATAAAATGCTTCCTTACGAGAAATATATCTATTTGAATAATCGTGGTAATTCATATTATTATCGTGAGGATTATCCGGAAGCTTTAAAATATTTCAAGAAAGGTTTCTCGCTGGCGGTTTCTCATCCCGATATGGGCTTTGAGAAAAACCTGTGCATGGTGAATCTGGGGGATGTCTATCTGCAAATGAATGAACCTGACTCAGCGGCTAAATATATCAATGAATGCCAACCCTTTTTTCGGAAAATAGGGGCGGCAGGAGCGCTTTATTATATTGATACCCAACGCATCGGTCTGGCTCTGGAGCGAAATGATATGGCAACCGTAAGGAATCTGCTAAGTAAGGCTACCAATCCGAATCATATAGAGCCGGACATGCTGCATATTCGTAATAAGTATTTGCAGGAGTTTTACGAGAAGACGGCAGATTATAAAAATGCTTTCTTTTATCAGAAAGAAAACAGCCGGCTGGACGATTCTATCCGTAATGAACATGTAAGAATGCGTACAGCCGATATGTCATTGAGATATCAACAGGACTCTACACTGTTGGCAAAGAACATATTGATTGAGCAGCAGAAGGTAGAGATGTTAAAGTTGCACGAGGGACGTTTCTTCTGGATTGGAGTTTGCGTTTTGGTATTGGTTATTGCTTGTTTCATCTATCTGTATGAAAAGAAAAGACGGGCTCTTCTGCTCGCGCAAAGTCAGCGTACCATATCTTCTTTACGTTTGGAGAATATACGTAACAGAATGTCACCGCATTTTATTTTCAATGTGCTAAACCAGGAAATGGGCAGTCGGGAAGGGGAGAATAAAAAAGAACTCTCCTCATTGGTGAAACTAATGCGACGGAATTTGGAATTAGCTGAGCAAATGTGTGTTACCTTAAAAGAAGAATTAGGTTTTGTGCAAACCTACATTGATCTTCAACGCCGTTCTTTGGGACCGGAATTTAAGGTGACTATTGAAGTTGGTGAAGATGTAGACACCAATCAGTTGCTTCTGCCTTCCATGTTAATACAGATACCGGTGGAGAATGCCATCAAGCACGCTCTTCGGGGTAAAGAAGGTGAACGGCGCCTTTGGATTGATGTTCATCGTTCCGGTACTTATATTTGTGTCCGGATTACGGATAACGGGGGCGGGTTCAAACTGAACAGTGCTAACAGAGGGACAGGGACCGGAATGAAGGTAATCATGCAAACTATTCAGATTTTGAATGCTAAGAATAAGGAAATGATTGAAACTACGGTACACAATATTCCTTTGCCGGATGGCGAGACCGGATGTGAAGTAAGTTTTCATTTACCGTTGAATTATGATTATTCAGTTTAATGATTTTCGAATAATCCTCAATTTTGATTGGATATCCGTTGTTTTGATCGAATATCCTGAAAATGACATATTCTGATTTTTTAAATTGCTTTCAGTTCTTTAATTTCGCAGAAACAAGAGAGGTATGGACAGGTATAAGGTTGCAATAGTAGATGACGATGAGTTGTCCTTGGATAATCTGGTATTCGGGTTACAGAAATTTGAAAACTTTCATTTAGAAGGTACTGCACGCAATGGAGTATCCGGGAAGAAACTGATAGCTAAAGTGCGTCCCGATTTGCTCTTTTTAGATGTAGAGCTACCTGATATGAGGGGGATGGATTTGCTGGACAGTATTCGCGAATCTTTGACTTGGGGCATGAAAGTCGTTTTTTATACTGCATACGATAAATACATGATGTCAGCCATTCGTCAATCTGCTTTTGATTATTTGTTGAAACCTTTTGAGGACAAAGATCTGGAACTTATTATTTCCCGATTTATGGAAAGAATAGAATTAGAACGGAAAGCTGCATTTTTTCCTGCGGCATTAGCAAACACTAGTCAGACATTTATGGTGTTTACTCCGACAAATGACATGCGGGCATTACGGCCTGCCGAAATTGGATATTTCCGGTATTGCTCTGAACGGAAACAGTGGGAGGCGGTGTTGAGTGGACAAACGCCGTTACCTCTGAAGAAGAGTACCACGGCCGATCAGATAGTGAGATATGCTCCTTGTTTTGTGCAGATTCATCAGTCTTTCATAATCAATATTGATTATCTGATGATTATCAAGGATGGTAAATGTGTGTTGTATCCGCCATTTGAGAATGTAGATGAGCTGCTGGTCTCTAAGAAATATAAAAAGGAGCTACAAGACAGATATTGTTTGTAAATGAAATATATATATTGGTTAGGGAGTCGACACTTGAATAGTGTTGATAAAGGAAAGAGGGCACAAAACGTGATGTTCAGTGCCCTCTCTTATTATTTCACTTCGATACCTTTATTCTGCAAAGTGACATTCAATACTTTCGCATAATCAGCGTATTGCTTGTCAGTAAGCGTTTTCTTCATCAACTTCAAGTTTCCGTACACTGCATTGTGGAGTTTCTTTTCCTGGTCCTTCTTTGCAGTTGTGGCACGTCCCATCTGTGTAGAGAAGTATTCGCAGATGTTTGCTACTTCTTCATGCTGGCCAGCCGACAATTTTAAATATTTACTCAACTTGGTTACGTTGATGTTACCATCCCATTTTGCAGTTGTAGGTTGATTTCCTGCTGCAAATGTCGTAGCAGTCAGACAGATTGCTGTTATTAATGTTAATCCTAAACGTTTCATAATACCTACTTTTAATTTGTTATACCTAAAAACAATTCTAACTCTAAAAATCTAATACCTATTGAAAACAGCTCTAAGCGCTTAGCTTTTTCTTTTTACCTATGCAAATATAGAAATATGTTTTATAACATAAAAGCAAAGAAGAAGGAAAGTGCAGTTTAAGGGAGTATTTCTTGATATAGATCAATTATATGGTATTATTTTGCTTGTTTAAGACCTTATTTGTAATATGAATGTAATATGGTTATCGAACACGGGTGATCATAATGATAGTATTTATCCGGATTTTACCACCATCCCCATTTTTTATCCGGCATATCTATGGTGTATTGAATTTCAGATGAAATACCTACAAAGCCCAATCCGCCTTCTACATTGCTGGGCAGGCTGATAGGTTCCATCAGGGCTTCGTCATAATCTTCGTCATCCATGCAGTTTAAAGCTTTCAGGTAGCGATAATATGTTTCAGGCAAACTGAGCACGCGCACGGTGATATTTTGTTTCAGGTAGCAACGGGTATAATTCAGTGATTGGAGAATATCATAGTTGTCATCGTAAAGTGGGGTGTAAACTTTCAGCGTGGCAGATGAATTGGTGAAACGATTATCTGTGAAGATACTGTATTTGTTTTCAATGTTAGTGGGAAACATTGCATTTTCATCATCATCCGAGCTGGTGACATGTCCGTCGGTCAGGATCACGTCTTCACGGTTGATAAGTTCGGTATATCTATAGTTGACAACTGTGTCTTTCGTTATGGTGTAAATGTAATCTCCATTTTCATCCTTTATATAGTCTCCGTTCTCGTCTTCGTTGGGCGTATAGATAACGCAGCGGAAGTCTTTGTTATTCACTATCTCCAGACGGTAATAGTTCTTTTCGTTAGGGAGATCCTCTAAGGTGATGCGGTATTGACGATGGGCTCTCATGCTACCCCATTGGCGGATGAGGGCGGTACAGGTGTCCACTTGCAGGCTTTGTAGGGGACGGGGAACAGTTACTTGCGAACTGACATGATACTTTCCGCCTTCCGCTGTGGCTTCCAGGCGAATGTTATCTCCGGGTTGCAAGCGGGCAGTGAGACGGAATATTTTGAAGCGCATACTTTTTAGTAATGCTTCATATTGCCCCTTGTCAAGCTGATTTTGCATATTTCCATAGTATTCTTCGGGAGATATGGCTTGAGGGGATTCAACCTGCTTATCGTTTACGTAGAGGGAAAGCGTTGCTTCATTGATGCGGCCGATGCTGTTTCCTTCACTAAGATGCAGATAAACGAGATTCTCTGTTTGTCCGGCGTTGAGCAGGGCATTCATGATAAGCTGCGGATTTTGTTGTCCGGGATTATATGGAATTTCATTTTCACAAGCCATAAAGAGTCCGGCGAAAGCTATATATATAATAAGGTGTAATTTAATTCTTGTTTTCATAATCTGGTATGGCTTTTAAAATTTATAGGTATAAGTCACAGAGGGTATGCAGGGTAATATCGTCAGTTTCTTGATAACAGTCTTCGACTTTTTCTCTGAGTTGTATTGATCACCGTTTCCTTGATATATGCTGTTGTAAAAGTCATTGTAAATCAGATTGTAACCTTGTTCCCATTTGCTGTAAACCAGGTTGGGGTTCATAGCATTGTAGGCATTATAAAGGCTGATGTTCCAGGTACGCATGCCATGCTTGGTTTTCTTGTTGAAGTTGATACCCAGGTTTAGGCGATGACTGGCTGGCAGGCGGTAGTTGTTGCGCCGGGAAATATAAGGAGCGGATTCTATATTGCCTTCGGGACGGATGATAATGGTCTCCCGTTCAGGTACTGTGATGCATCCCCCGGTATTGAATATCCACGAAGCTCCGACATCGATACGTTCACTGAATTTATGATTCAAACACAGACTGATGGTGTGGCGGCGGTCATATTTATAAGGAAACCATTTACCCTGGCTGATGGCACCATCTTTGAAACGGTGATCGGTCTTTGCCAGCGTATATGCCAGCCAGCCGGTAGTCTTTCCCAAAGTCTTTTGTACCATCATTTCCAGACCAAATGAACGTCCTTCACCCATTTCTACCTTTTCCTCCCAATTAGTGGAAGTGCCGAAAAAGGAAACGCCATCCTGATATTCCAGTATGTGACGCATCTGCTTATAATATCCCTCTATAGAGAACTCCCAGCCAGCCAGACCGGTATAATAGCCTCCAAGAGAGTATTGATTGGCGTACATGGGGCGTATGTTTTTGGTAATTGGTACCCAAAGATCCGTAGGCATAGAGAAGGGAGTGGATGAAAGCAAGTGTACATATTGTGCCATGCATGTATAGGATGCCTTGGCGGAGAATCCCTGTCCGAAGTTGTAGCGTGTAGAGAGGCGTGGTTGAATCGAACAGTAGTTCTTTCCTTGTGTAGAGAACAGAGATGCCCTTATACCGGCATTTAGGCTGAGATGACTGTTCAGGTTGAAATTATCTTCAGCATAGAGTGATACCTCTTGTCCTCGTAGTACATGATTATTGCTGGCGGCATAAATTGTTTCTTCCTGTTGCTCCCCGTTTTCCACTTCCTGAGTCTTGGAAGTGGAGATGCCTGGGCGGAAAGTATGGTGGATATATTCTGCTCCAAACTTGATGTGATGTTCCGGAGCGGGTGTAAAATCGAAGTCCATGCGCGCACTCCAGTCACTGATGCCCGAACGGAATTGGGATAAATAGCTATAGCGATCTAATATTTGCCCCCGGTAGGTGCGTGTATCTTCCACATCCTGATTCAATTTCATCAGATAGTTATTGTAGGAAATAGTGGTGTTGCAGAACAACTTACTATTGAATACATAATTCCAGCGGCCATAGGCTATCGTGTTTCCCCAGTTCAGGTGGCTGTCATCTTTATAATAGACTTTAGTTTCGTCGTTGTTCTGATAGTAGTTGTTGCTGTCGGTGGTGTCAAAGTGGTAGTGGTCCTTTCCTTTATAGAAACCGATGAAGAGGCGGCTGCGGTCATTGAATTTATGGTTCACCTTGGCATTGATGTCGTAAAAGTAGTAGTTGTATTTATCAGCGTAATAATCATCTTTATCCACTATGAGGTTTTTGAAGAAGGCGGTGTGCGTGGCACGTGCACTAAGACTGAAAGAAGTGTGTCCTTTCCAGATAGGTCCTTCAAAATGCAGTTTGTCGGTAAGTGTACCTACACTGAGTGCACCGTGGTAATGGTGCATATCTCCGTCGTTGGTGCGTATATCGACAATAGAGGAAAGCCGACCGCCGTAACGGGCGGGAAAGGAACTCTTGTAGAGTGTAGTGTTTTTTATAGCTTCGGGAGTAAATACGGAGAACACCCCCAGAAGATGATCTGCATTATATACCGGAATACCGTCTAGCAATATCAGGTTCTGGTCCGGTCCTCCTCCGCGTACATATAAACCTGAAAAGCCTTCCGTTCCGGCTTGTACACCTGGCATTAACTGAATGGTTTTCAATATATCAGCTTCTCCAAGTACGGCTGGAGTATGTTGAATTTGTGCCATCGGAATTTCATACGCTCCCATGGCGGTGGCTTGGATGCCGGCTTCTTTCTTGTCCGAAAGGACAATCACTTCCGCCAGTTCATTATTGCTGTCCAAGCGGATATTGAGCACGGTGTCTTTGTTTAGCGGGAACGAACTGTGCCGGGTTTCGTACCCTAAATACGAAAAAATCAATTCCGCATCTCCTTCCGGCAAAGTAAGAGTATAGAAACCGAAAGGATTGGTGGCAGTGCCCACACGCTGACGACTATCGAGGATATTGGCACCAATCAGCGTCTCGGAAGACGCCCCGTCTGTCACGTATCCGCTGATAGTGAACCGACGGCTTGCGGTTTTCTGCGGCACGGGCCGCTTGTTTAGCAAAATATGTTTTCCGGAGATTTCGAAACCTATCGGTTGGTTTTCAAAAGCTTTCCGGAGAATTTCGTTAATAGTAAGGTCTCGGACGGCCAGTGTGATGCGTCCATTCAGACGTACTTCTTCTCCGTATATGAAACTGTACCCGGTTTTTTGTTCCACTTGTTTCACAAACTCCTCCAGTGTCGCATTTTGCAGTTTGATGCTGAAACGCGTTTGTGAAGGATTGGTCTTCTGTAGAACGCAGGTGGCAAATACAATCGTACTTTGTAGTGTACAGGTTGATAGGAGAACCGCTCCCACCAGGAAAAATTTCCTGATGGTGCGGGGTGAACAGATAGAGGATTTCATTCTAGTTTAATTTTTGTGTGATTGTTATTATGTCATTAGTTTTTGTGTATTCAAACTTTTGATTGCGGCAAAGCAGCGAAAGAATTTCTTCCAGCGTTTCGCCATCAGAGAAAGTACCCGTCATGCGATAGTTCTGTAAGTCAGCGTCTTCAATACGAATGTCTGTGTGGAAAGCATTAGAAAGTTGTCGGACAATCTCTTGTAAAGGAATGCTTTTGAAAAGCAGTGTTCCGTTTCTCCAGATAATCTCTTCGGATGCATTATTTTCGGTATGTAGAGTCAGACTTTTCTTATCCTTATTATATATAGCGCTTTCATTGGGTGAAAGTATCAGGCTTTCTTCTGCTTTACCGATGAGGCTGACAGAAACGGAACCTTCCAACAAGGTTGTTTTCACTTGTGTATCTTCGGGATAGGCTTCGACATTGAAATGTGTACCTAAAACCTGTATTATAATTGCTCCGGCTTCTACTTTGAAAGGATGTGCTGCATCTTTGCTGACTTCGAAATAGGCTTCTCCTTGTAACTGTACTTTCCGGTCTTTTCCTCTGAAACGTTCGGGATAAGTCAGAGAAGAATAGCGGTTCAGTACAATTTCTGTTTGGTCGGGCAGTGTTACGGTACGTGTTTCTGCCAATGTGGATACGGTTTGCAATGGTACCGGGGCGAACATATAATATGCCCACCAGCCCAGTACACAAAGCACGGCGACAGCGGCTGCACCAGCCAGAAGCCGGACAAGAACAAAAGCCCCGCCGCCGGCGGCTCCCCCAGCCATTGTGTGCAATGAAAGGATGCGGCGTTGCAGATGCGGCAACCGTTTCTCAAGAAGTATCCAGCTATTGGCTTTCGAGAATCTTCCTCTCGGCGAACGGGTGGAGGTTGCGAGTTTATCGAGTATTCTTTCAAATTCTTGTTCCATGTTCTTCTTCTTTTCTATAAAGACAGGTAAAACGGAAAAACTCCCTATGCCGAAATTACTTTTTTTTCCTACATCCTACACCCGCTATCATTTTTATCTGGTTATCAAATAGATAGGTGGCGTGGGAAGTGGTGTAGGAAGGTGTAGGAAAGTTGCATCCTACACCGAAAAATAGAAAAAAAGAGCGTTTTTATGTTTGTAATTCACTAATTCACAAGTCCTTAATATGTATTATACAAACTTTGCCTGTATTCATGCAAATATCTCCTTTTAAACTGAATTTTCATCGCAAAAGTTATCACTTCGTAAGAATTGAGGAGTCAGGCTTCATAATCCCATTATATAGAAAGCTGAATGATAGAGGAGAAACTTGATATGCGCCTTCCTTTTTCTCCTAAAGCCTTAATGTTAATGTCATTATGCTATAAGCAAAACCTCGTTTTTCAGTTGAGGGCTGTGTAGCCCGCAGTTGTGGGATCGACAGCCCTCAATTGGAAAACGTAGAGCCCGCAACTGTGGGACGAAGTTTTGTTACGGGCAAAAGAACAAAAACAATAAAGCAAAGCTTAGTTTTCATACGGCCTTAAGGCATTTATGTACCAAGCTCACGTGAGAAAAAGCTAGTGGTAGGATGAAACAGAATGGAGTTGTAGTTCCCATTATTGGGGACTTAGATGGATAGTGATCTGTGTCTTTTTGCCTTCTTTATCCTTCGGGGTACAGACGATGCGGAATTCAGCTTTGTCTGTCACTCTCTTCGGATAGATCTTCACTCGTAGATTGGCTGATTTCTTCTTGGCAGGGATAATGACCGTCTTGTTTTCAATACTGAAAATAGCTGCTTTACCCGGCATGTTTATGCCATTAATGAGAACTTCCCTATCCTCATTTTTCTTTTCAGCGGCAATAATCTTTACGTCGAACTCTTCTGTGTCTTTGTTTTTGTCGAACGAATAGTTTTTGGTGGCTTTCTCAAAACCTACATACTCTTCGGGATAACTGGAACTGTTGTTACTGCATGCGGCAAGGATAAAGAGAAGCCCTGCGGTTCCTGCCATTTGTTTGCAAAATCTTTTCATGTCGTTTTAATTTAGTTTAGTTTATATAGTTCATGAGTAAAGACAGGAGCAAAAAAGAAATTCCCTATGGCGATAGAAATAAAAAGTGTTAATTAATCAGGTGGAAGATTGTTTTATTACATAAATTTTTCTGTCCGTTACATGTATTTTCGGGGAGTTTCGGGGAGATGGAATAAGTGTTTTTTAGATGATGAAATGAGATCAAAAAAAGGAATAATGGATATTAAAAATGAAGATTTGTGTTACATTTTATTGAGGGTAAATGTTTGTTTTATAGTCTGTTGTGTTGCTAATGGTAACGTGGCGTTGAATGCTTGGGAAATGCTTGAAAAAGGATGTAACGAATGATAAAGCTTGTGTTACAATAAAGTGAGATTCAATAAAAGTCTATTTTCTATATTTGCAGCAAAGAATCATGATATAATAATTGATTTAATACTATGTGAAAACATAAGTTGTTAGCTGAAAATGAAAAGAAAAGTGTCCGAAAATGAGAATTGCAGTTTCAATATTGTTTTGCCTGCTTGTAGTTCTGGAGAAAGTGATGAAAAATACTCCCGGTTATATATAAAGAAGGCTGAAGGATGTTTTTCTCTGATTTATATTATGTTGTATACAGTAAAATTATATATGTATTTAATCTTAAATGAAAAGTGTATGAAAACAAAATTATTGTTTATGTTGCTTCTCTTTCTTTGTGTGTCTACCGCATGGGGGCAAAGTAAGAGTATTAGTGGTAAAGTCACGTCTACTACTGACAATGAACCGGTTATCGGAGCATCTGTTGTAGTAAAAGGAACGACGAATGGTACAATTACTGATTTTGATGGTAATTTTACTCTTTCGGCAGATGCCAATTCTACATTGGTGATTTCGTTTGTTGGATATGTTACGCAAGAAATTGCTTTGAGTGGTAATACTTCTGTTAATGTATTGCTGAAAGAAGATACACAAATGCTGGATGATGTGGTTGTTATCGGGTATGGTACTCAGAAGAAAGCGGACCTGTCATCGTCTATTGCTGTATTGGATACCAAAGAACTGAGCAAAGTGCCGGGAGGTTTGTCTGCAGGACTCCAGAGTTCTGTGGCCGGTGTACAAGTTACGAATGGTAGGGTTCGTATTCGTGGTGTGGGTTCTATTAATAACACTGATCCGCTTTATGTAGTAGACGGTATGATTGGAGGAGTTGTACCCGATGAAAGTAATATTGCCAGTATTCAGGTTTTAAAAGATGCTGCATCCTGTGCCATTTATGGTGCCCGTGGTGCTAATGGTGTGATTATGATTACGACTAAACGGGGTACCAGCGGTGATGTGAAGGTCGATTATGACGGTTATGTGGGTTGGAAAGGACTTTCACACGATGTAGAGATGTTGAACGGGCAGGAGTTAGCTGAGCTTATTAATGAAGAAATGTATAATGCCGATCCTAACCGTACTGACTATCTGACGGCTCTCTCTGATCCGGCCGCGATTGGTGAAGGTTACAATATGATGGATATTTTAAAGCGTACGGCTTTTTATCAGAAACATAATCTTGCTGTTAGCGGTGGGTCGGATAAGGCTAATTTTCGTATCAATACCACTTACTCTACAGACCAGCCGGTGTTCATTCGTGAAGATTACAAGAATTACGGTATACAGTTCATCTCTGATTTTACAAAGGGAAAGCTGAAGTTGGGAGAAACGGTAACGATCAACCGTAACTTGCACGATTGGAGCGATTGTAAGATATTGGGTGCTCAAAAGTGGTCTTCTACATTGCCTATTTATGACGATAGTCATCCTACAGGTTTTGCTGGTGCCGGTAATGGTACAGACTGCGGAAATCCGGTGGCAGAATCTTATATGAACTGGAATAAGGGTGAAGGTACAACTATCAATGGTAATATCTGGGCTACTTACGAAATCATCCCGGGGTTGAAGTACAAGTTCAATATGGGAGTGGATATGTATCGCTATATGGTACAGAATTATATTGCTGATTATTCTATTGGCTATGAAAACCATACACCGGACGAGTACAAAATGTCCAGTACGAAGACTAATCGTTTCTTATATGAAAACACTTTGTCGTATGATAAAACTTTTGGTAAACATAGCATCAACGCTTTGATTGGTGTCACTTCAGAAGAGACAAAAGGTCTTGGACACAATGGTGGGGCACGTGCTATGCCCAGTCCTGATATTCTGATTCTGGGTTCCACGCAAGATGATGCGTCGAAAGTGGTTGGCTCTTCCGTTAGCCGTTCGTCTATGTTCTCTTTGTTGGGTCGTGTAAACTATAGCTATGATAGTAAATATATGCTGACTTTCAATTTCCGTCGTGATGGTTCTTCTAACTTTAGCAAAAATAATCGTTATGGTAATTTCCCTTCTTTCTCTGCTGCATGGCGCATCAGTCAAGAGAAATTTATGAAGAACCTGACTTGGATCAGTGATCTGAAACTGCGTGGTAGCTGGGGTATGTTGGGTAATTCCAATATTAGTCCTTATCAATATCAAAGTACAGTGAATTTCGCTCAGATGTGGTATTATTTGAATGATAGCAAGGTGACGGGAGCATTGCCTACTACACCTGCAAATCCGGACGTAAAATGGGAAACGCAATATTCTACTGACCTGGGACTCGATTTGTCTGTTCTGGATAGCCGTCTGTTGTTTACAGTAGATTATTATTATAAGAAAACAAAGGATATGTTGATTCAGGTTCCTATTTCTTTCTCTGCCGGATATATGGGTAATTTCCCGACGTTGAATGCCGGTAGCATTGAAAACAAGGGTTGGGAATTAGCTCTCACTTACCGTGATCATATCGGAGATTTTGATTATTCGGTTACGGGAAATCTGTCTACCGTTAAAAACAAAGTGCTTGACTTGGGGACTAACAATGCTATTTTTGCTGCCAACAGTGTGACGAAGACGGCTGTAGGAAAGTCTATCGGGCAATTCTGGGGATATGTAACAGATGGATTGTATAGAACTCAGGCACAGTTGGATGAGGATAAGAAGTTTGCTCCGAATGCGCAGTTGGGAGATGTACGTTTTAAGGATTTGGATAAAGATGGTGAGTTGACTGATGAAGATAAGGACTACATCGGTAATCCTATTCCTGATTTTACTTACGGATTAAGTTTGGATGCAAGATATAAGACAGGGTTTGGTGATGTTGATTTCTCCATGATTTGGCAAGGATCACAAGGTAATGACATCTTTAACTATAGTCGTGTAGACAATGAAGGTATGCACCATTATTATAATAACACCAAAGAAGTTCTGAACCGTTACCGGGCAGAAGATCTCACTTTCGTCAATCCTATTTCAGGTGTTACGACATTCTACCCGAAGAATACGGATACGGATATTCCTCGTGCAGTGATCGGTGATCCCAATCAGAATCGTAAACTTTCTGATCGTTATGTAGAAGACGGTTCATATCTTCGTTTGAAAGCCTTGACATTGGGTTATACTTTTCCGAAGGTTTTTCTGAGTCGATTTGGCATTGAGCATCTGAGACTTTACGTAGGTGCTAAGAATCTGCTTACTATCACCTCATATAAGGGATATGACCCGGAAGTAGGTGATCAGGATAGATACAGCGGCAAAAATCTGACAAGAGGTGTTGATGGTATGTCTCTCTGGGATCCGACTTTCCCTAATACGCGTGAGTTTTACATGGGTTTACAATTGACTTTTTAAATAATAGAAAGATATGACTTCACTTAAAAATACATTACGTACTTGCGTTGCACTGTCTGCTGTCTCCATTGTAAGCAGCTGCGTGCCCAACATGGATTTGAACAATCCGGAACAGCTTTCAGTAGACACTTATTATACTACCGAAGCTCAACTTGAAGCATCCATTATCCCGGCTTATGAAGCTTTGATAGGACAGAATCAAGGTGGCTATGCACGAGCTTTGTATTACAATTTATTGGCTCCTGGTGATGATTTTGATAAAACATTCAAGTGGCCTAACCTGTATCAAGATACTTACTCAACTCCGGCTAATGAAGGACTGCTGAAAAGCTCCTGGCAAGATCTTTTTAATGGCGTATTTGCTTCTAACATAGCTATTGAGAAAATTACACACTTTGAAGGAACAATAGATGAGGCCCAAAAAGATCGCCTGTTAGGTGAAGCTTATTTTTTAAGAGCTTTACATTATATGCATTTGGTTCAATTATTTGGCGAAACGGTTCCTTATTGGGATCATCCTGTATCCGATGCATCAGAGTATTATCCAGGCAATGCGGAAAAAGGACAGATTTATGCATTGATTATTGCTGATTTTGCAAAGGCAGCCGAATTACTGCCATTGAGAAGTACGCTTTATGCCGATGCTGCCAATAAAGGGCGTGCTACTAAGGGAACTGCACAAGCTTACTTGGCAAAAGCCTATTTGTATCGCCCCATTCTGGAACGCGGACAGGCTGCGGAATTTGGAAAAGCGGAAGCTGAGTTGAAAAAGGTAATAGACAGCGGGGAATATAAACTGGTGGATAATTATCGTGAGAACTCTATGTGGGGTACAGACTATGAGAATAATATAGAGTCTGTGTTTGAGATACAGATGTTCAATGGCCCTGATTGGCTGGGAGGCGACAAGTCTGATTCCTGGAGATGGCAGGAAATTGGTGTGCCTGACGGAACCGGTGGCTCTTGGTGGAATCTTGCTCCAAACCAACGTACATATGATGAATTTGAAGAGGGTGACCCGCGTAAATTTATGACGATGTGGTGTCCGGGGGGTGCTTATTACACTCAGCTTGATGGTACTGTGGCCGATTGGGATTATATGTATGCACACCTATCTTCGGATAAACACCTGTACGGGACCCGTAAAGAATGTCCGGATTATCAGATTGCTGATGCTGATAATGAAATTAATACCCGCCTGATGCGCTATTCGGATGTACTGTTGATGTATGCTGAATGTCTGAGCGAAGCAGGCAATGATAATAAGTCAATAACTGATCCTACAGGACCGAAGTATTATATTCAGCAGGTTCGCGACCGTGCTAATAAGATTGTTCCTTCTGAACAGCCACATCTGTGGTATCAGCATGAACCGGGATATATTCCCAATGTAGATGAACTGTTGGCCAGCGATAAAGTTATCAACGGCGTTCCGATGAATACGATTAAAAACATCATTGTTCATGAACGTTTTGTAGAACTCTGTGGTGAATATCTCCGTTATTTTGATCTTCTTCGTTGGGGGCTGGCTGATTCTAAATGGCTTGACTCATTGAAGGCATTGGGGTGGAGTGAAAAGGCTATGTATTATCCCTTCCCTGAAGAAGAACTGAGTAATAATTCCAATCTGAAAGGTAATGATATGAACTGATTCTTGTGAATGAATATGAACTAAGGTAGTTTATAGAATTGGAATTGTTTTCAATAGGTATTTTTATCAGTTCGGGGCAGGCAAAAGGTCTGTCCCGAATTTTATAAATTTGTATTGTGGGTAAAGTGGCAGCCAGAGTTGTCTTATTCTATTTTTACATTTGGTAAATATAAATTTTAGGTGATATTTATTATCTTTGCAAATCTTATTGCACTACTATGAAGATCAAAAATATACTCTGTATTTTGTGCCTGTGGATATCCATAGTTGGTTATGGACAATCTGGCAAAGTTTTTACCACAGATGGGGAACTCTCAAACAGCTTAATCAATAAACTATATCAAGATAGAAACGGATTTATTTGGATTGCCACAGAAAACGGCCTTAATCGATATGATGGAGCGAAAGTAACTATATACAAACATGATCCCAATGATCCCCATTCTTTGTCTCATAATTACGTACGAACTTTATTTGAGGATGCCAAAGGACGGCTTTTTGTCGGAACATGTAACGGGTTACAAATATATGATGCAGCCCGTGATAGCTTCACTCTCCCCGCCCGACGCGAAAATGGAGAAGTCTTTAATAGTAATATATCCGCTCTTCTGCAACGAAAAAATGGAGATATCTGGGTGTCCGGCAATGAACTCTGTCAACTCTTTATTGAAGATGATGAACTGATTGTAAAGCCATTATTGCTGGATATTCCGACTTCCATGACTGGGGCTGTTATAGAAACTACTACAGGAGAGATATGGATGACTGCGGGTGAAAATGGTATTTATCGTTTGACTCCTGCTGGAAAGGGAAAACAATATTTGATACAAAAAAAAGGAACTCCAATAATTGATGTATGTGAAGATTATAAAGGTAATATCTATGCGATAAGTATGGGCAATGGACTTTTTAGGTATGACCGCACTCATGATAGTTTTATTCCCATACCTTATAAAGGACAATATAATCTGTTTATCAAAACAATATATCAGAGTTCTCAGGATATACTCTATTTGGGAACAGATGGAGAAGGAGTTAAAGTCTATAATAGTAGAACCAACGAGATTACAGATGCTCAATTCAGCAATAGTTGTTTTGATGTTACAAACGCTAAGGTACACTCTCTTCTTAAAGACTATGCAGGCAACTTCTGGCTTGCTATTTATCAAAAAGGAGTGGTGATGATTCCCACTGTGCAAAATGGGTTCAAGTATATAGGATCTAAAGATGTGAATAGTAATATAATAGGATCATATTGTGTTACCAGCCTGCTTCGTGATCATAATAATGATTTATGGGTAAGTACTGACAATGACGGCATTTATGTAATCACTCCCGAATTAGAGCAAAAAGAACATTTTGTACATGAAAACACTTCGAGCTCTGTTCCTGCCATCATCATTACGTTATATGAAGATTCGGAGCACAATCTTTGGTTCGGTTCTTTTACCAACGGCATGGGGAAAATAGACCGTAATACAGGCCGATGTACATATCTTGATAATCTGGTTGATGCTAATGGTAAACATGTACAACGTGTATATGCATTTGCCGAGGATAATAGGAAACGATTATGGATAGCTACAATGGGGGCAGGGTTGTTATGCCACGATTTGAAGAGTGGAAAAACAGAACAGGTTACTCCTCCCGATTCTTACTTGTGGTTAAGTAGCGTATTATATTCCAAAGACAATAAACTTTATATCGGAGGTTATGATGGGCTGATATGTGTTGATTTGAATACAAGTCCATTTAATATTTCCTATATATCACCTAAAGTCATAGTACATTGCTTGCATCAGGATAAGGAAGGAGTGATCTGGGCGGGTACATCAGAAGGAATATATAACTATTCTCCACAAACCGATAAACTGACGCTTTACACTGCACAAGACGGGCTTCCCAGTGATGTAGTGTATGCTGTTCAAGAAGATAATCAAGGTTTCTTATGGATTAGTACGGATGCCGGTATTTCTCAATTCAATAAGCATAATCATAAATTTATTAACTATTATGTAAGTGATGGATTACAAGGTAATGAGTTCAGTAAAAATGCCTCATTCAAAGATGCTGATGGTACTCTCTGGTTTGGAGGAGTGAATGGGGTTACTTACTTTAATCCGCAAGAAATTACTGATCCTGCAAAAAAATGGAATATTCGTATTACTGATTTCTATATTCATAATACTCCCGTGAGAAAAGGGATGAAATCAGGTAGATATGAAATTATTGATCGGCCGGTATTTGAAGCGCAAAAGTTTCATTTGGCTCATAAGGACAATGCATTCAGCATCGAATTTGCCACTATGGAATTGAATAGTCCCGAACGGCTTATATATATGTATTCCATGAATTATAGTGACTGGGTGGTGCTGCGTAATGATATAAATCGTATTTCATTCAACGATCTTCCTCCTGGTACTTATAATCTTAGAGTACGGGCCGGGGATCATAATATGCTTTCGAATATTAAAGAGATTACAATCCTGATATCTCCGGCATGGTATGCATCGAATTGGGCAAAATTATGTTATGTCATTTTATTGGCATTAGCCATTTATCTGATTCTTATGCAGATTCGTAATCGCTATCAGATCCGTCAACAAATGATTGAACATGCTCGTGCAGAGGAGATTAATGAGGCAAAGCTCCAATTCTTCATCAATATATCTCATGAAATACGCACACCGATGTCTCTTATAATCAGTCCACTACAGAAGCTAATGATGACAGATAGCGATGCTGATCGGCAGAGGTCTTATAGTATCATGTTCCGAAATTCGAAACGTATTCTTGATCTGGTTAACCAATTGATGGATATCCGGAAGATCGATAAAGGACAAATGCTTCTGAAATTTCAAGAGATAGAGATTGTAGAGTTTATCAGAGACCTTCAATCTACTTTTGAATATCAGGTTAATGCAAAACATATCTCTCTCAATTTTCATGTACAGCAGGAAAGGCTTAATGTATGGGTAGATCCTAAGAATTTTGATAAGATCATTCTGAATTTATTGTCAAACGCTTTCAAGTTTACACCCGAGCAAGGGCAAATTGATATATACCTGCGAACGGGAGAAGATATGGAAGCCCCCGTTCCATTGCAGCATTATTTTGAGTTTGTTGTGGCGGACACAGGCATTGGTATTGATGAAAGTGAGATGAATCAAATTTTCGAACGTTTTTATCAGATCAGGAATCATCTGAATAACTCTAACATAGGCACTGGTATTGGGTTGCATTTGGTACATTCATTGGTCAAGTTGCATCATGGAACAATACGGGTTGAAAATAATGAAAATGGTAAAGGTAGTAGGTTTATTGTTCGTTTACCACTTGGAAATAAGCATCTAAATTCGAAAGAAATAGATGAAAATGAGAAGTCTGCTTTATCTCCTTCTAAGGAAATGCTCATTTTGTCTGATACTATAAGTACGGATGAGGAGGTAAAGCTAAAATCAAAAAGCAAGTATAAGGTTTTGATAGTGGATGATGATGAGGAAATCCGTAAATATATTTGTCGGGAACTTGCTCCGGATTTTCATATGATGGAGAGTACTAATGGCAGAGAAGCCTTATCCATAGTATTAAGGCAAACTCCTGATCTGGTTATCAGTGATATTATGATGCAGGAAATGGATGGATTGACTTTGTGTCATAAGATTAAACAAAATGTTAATATTAATCATATACCTGTCATATTGCTGACTGCGAAAACACGTGAAGAAGATAATATGGAAGGACTGGATATGGGAGCTGATGCCTATATTATCAAGCCATTCAATATTGATATTCTAAGAAAGACGGTTATAAATATAGTGAAAGGGAGGGAGATGTTGCGTAATTGTTTTGGTGGGAGCCAGAAACAAGAGGTTAAGAATCAGATGGTTGATATGCAATCTACAGACAATAAACTATTAGATAAGGTAATGAATATTATCAACCGAAATATTAGCAATCCGGAACTTACGGTAGAAATGATAGCTAAAGAAATTGGGATCAGCCGTGTGCATCTACATCGTAAATTGAAAGAATTGACCAATCAAAGTACACGTGATTTAATACGTAATGTAAGATTGAAACAAGCAGCTAATTTGTTGATTTATAAACGCTATAGTGTAACAGAGGTTGCTTCATTGACTGGCTTTTCCAGTATTACTCTTTTCTCCAGGTCTTTCAAAGAATTATACGGAATGACACCCAGTGAATATATAGGGAAACATTCAAACGAGGTTGGGGAGCATAGAGAGTTATAAAAAGAATGTGTTACTTATTAGAGCAGTATTTCTTTCAATCGAATGGTTGCTTTCTGCAATTGCGCATCCACCGTTTTTGTACTGATGCCCAACTCTTCTGCTACTTGTGCATAGGTTTGTTTTTCTTCGCGGATGCGGATGAAGACTTCACGGCAACGTTCCGGTAGCCGGTCGAGAGCTTTTACATAGCGGGAAAAAAGCTCCTCGCTGATCAGAGTATCTTCAGGTGATACTGCTTGATCGGAGTGTTCATGTAGGGTTTCTGTTGATAGGGTGGGGCGGCGCTCCTCTTTTTCTATATAGTTGAGAGAGGCATTCTTTACGAGTATGAAACAGTAATCTTCGATATTGGTAATTTCTAATAATTGCTTACGGTGTTCCCAGAGTTTCATGAAAACATCGAGCACAATCTCTTGCGACCATTCTTCGTGGTGAGTGTAGTAATAAGCAATACGGAACAGACGGTCATACGTCATATCATAAAAATCCCGGAAAGCAGTTTGCGAATCCTGCTCGCTCATTTTCCGTAGATACCTTCTGACTTCCTGTTCTGTCATATTGTCGTTTCATGTAATCAGCGGACAAAGGTAAGAGTTTCAAATTAAATATCCATCATTTTATTGACATCCTAACTTCACTTTCTTGTAGCGTAGTTGAAATTCACAATTATTCTATGTCCAAGAGGTCGCTCATGATACCGTCTGAGATGAAAATACCCTCTCTGGTTAGCTTTAACCGATCGTTATGTAACTCTAATTTTCCATTTTCCAGATAAGAACTGGCTTGTTCCAAACAATATTTCCAAAGTCGGTCGCCAAACTTCTTTTTCAGCTCTTCAGTGGATATTCCCCACATTGTGCGCATACCTGTGATGATGTATTCATTGTAGCGGGTTTGTGTGTCCAGTTGTTCTGTTTCGTGTTGGCGTTGCCCTTGTTCTATGGATGAAAGATACTGATTTAGTGAGGCTACGTTCCATTCGCGCGAGCCTCCATCAAAGGAATGTGCGGACGGGCCGCATCCCAGATAAGGGATACCTTGCCAATAAGAAGTATTGTGTCGGGAGTACATTCCGGGTTTACAGAAATTGGATATTTCGTAGTGTTCGTATCCAGCGGCAGAAAGGGTGTCTATCAATGTGGAGAAGAAGTTCAGGCTACTGTCCTCATCCACTTGAGATACAGAGTGCTGTTGCAGCATTTTGTAAAGTGGTGTACCTTCTTCGTAAATCAGATGGTAGGCTGAAATATGCTCTACATCAAGACTGACAGCCTGCTGTAAATCCTGTGCCCAACGTTGTTCAGTCTCTCCGGGCAAACCATAAATTAAATCGATGCTGATATTCTGAAAACCTGCTTGCCGACAGCGTTTTACTGCTTCTATGGCTTGTGTGGCATTGTGTCGTCTGTTCAATAATTGCAGTGTTGCATCATCAAAAGTTTGTATTCCCATGCTGATGCGGTTGAACGGTAGAGTGTGCAACATTCCGATATATTCTTCCGTAAGGTCATCGGGATTTGCTTCAAGCGTTATTTCTGTTGCTTCCCTCATTCCGTAAACCTGTTCAATCGTTTTGAAAACCTCCTTAAAGTCTTCCTCCGATAACTGTGACGGTGTACCTCCACCGAAATAAATGGTTTCAACAGCTTCCCCTTTCAGATATTCCTTGCGTTCCGTCAACTCCCGGCAAAGGGCACGGATATATTGCGATTTCAATTCCGAACGTGTAGTGGAATAGAAATCGCAATAAATGCAACGTGTCTTGCAGAAGGGGATATGTATGTAGATGCCTGCCATAATTATATTGTTTCTGTAGAAGAGCTTTCGTAGCTCTTACTTTGGCGGCAAAGATAACTATTCCTTCCGAAACTTATATCAGGAGAGAGAAACCGTCTTTACCGTCCCGTCAGAGAAATAAATGGTTATAGTGTCTCCGGTCTGTTTAAAGGACTTTACAGGTGTCAGTTCCTTTTTAGTAAATGGCTTGCCACTCTTTTTCCATAATTGTAGTGTGATAAAGACTTTATCACCGGAATGAGTTGTGGCTGCATTGATTACAGAACATTTATTACTTACCGGATGTAGTCCTTCAGTCTGTACAAATTCCACTTCCGACCAACCCTGGAGATTGATAAGCGCTGTTTGATAGGCACCATTATCCATGCAGTAGGCAGTGTATCCTCCGGCCTTTTGTTCCTTTGTAACAATGTGACTTTCTAATTCCGGTAATGAATAGTGTCCGTAACGTAATTCTGTCGTAAGCGGGAAAGAAACTTTGTCTACACGCAGAATACCGTTAGGAAGCGGAATATCTGCCAGTCGGAATTTGATTTCCGGGTTTGTTTCAAGTTCTGCATCTCGGTAATAAATTCCATCTTCAAACTTTTTGAATGTATAGAGGCGCAATACTTCCCATTCTTGTTTGTCATTCAGTACAGCATAGTTCATGGACACTTTACCATCTGGGCTGTCTGCCATCCAGGGGAATGCAGTGTTATAAGACAGTTTATTATAATTTTCGGTAGAACGGAATTTCTGCCAGTCTTTGGCAACCCTTTCATGGCACCATGCACGTATTTCCGAAGTACCGCTATTGGGATAGTTGGTCACTAAAGTATTGGAACCTTCCATAAACTTATTGTATACTTTGCCGGATTGAAATTCTTTTTCCCAAGCTCCGTTATTCTCAATAGCTGTCCAGAACGGATTATCGGCAGGCAATAATAATCCAAGGAACGCTTTTCCCATCCAGTAAACGCTGCCACGGCAGCTATAAATCTGTACGGCAGGCTCAAAAGCCCCATAAAACCCCAGTGTTGGTACCCGGTCTTCCATTAATGCAGGATTTTCAAGGAACTGGAGCAAGGTGGAAGAGGCAATGCGGCGCATCCAGCCATAGTTGATAGACGGATCATTGAGCCACCCCATCAGCGGGAAGGGCACAGCGGCAGCTATACGGTACGTAATACTGCGTCCATACATATTCATTTTTCCATCTTCGGCAAACATGTAGGGATAATTAGGGACCAGGTCACGGAAGTTGCTGACAAACTGTCGTCCGGCTTCCGGATTGAACTTCTCACCGTAGTAATGCGCCCAAATCATACCATACATCTGAAAAGCCCACATACTATAATAATCATAGGCCGGACTATCATTATACCATCCATATCCACGATATTGTGCCAGTGATTTTTGCAGCAATTCATCCATATAACCGTCTTTGACTTCATAACCCTGATCTTTGAAGAAAGACATGACGAATATATTGAAGAAGCGCCAGTTAGAACCGATTGTAGGCCCGTTGCCATAACTAAGCATCAATGCGGCAAGATCATCTTTCTCCTTTTGAGTCAATGGTTCCCAGATAATTTCAGGCATCACGGTAAGTGACAGGGCAAGTGCTCCGAACTCAACAAGCGTCTGGCTTGGCCCGCCTTTGAGATGCTGAATATATCCGGACTTCGACGGATCACTCATATTGCGTAACTGTTGCCGGTAATAATCTCCGACTTTGATTCCATTCAACACCAGATCCGGATTTTCTTTTAGTAGCGGAATTGCTACGAACATAGTGCGGCAAAGTCCCTCCAAATTCTCCGTTTTATTAGGTTTTCCATCTGTTGGATAACTCTTTCCCGGCTGTTTCGGGAAATGCATCGGATCGTCCGGTGTGTGGATGTAGCTGAATGCTCCGTCCAGTAAATAGGTTGCAGCATCAAGCCAATGTTGGCGAGTCATACCGGTGAGAGGACTCAACTTGTAGTCCGGTTGTACTAAATGAAATACGGAATCATTTTTAGCCTGTGGCAGGGAGGCATTTACTTTTAATGAAACTAATAAAGTAAATAGTAATAATCCTCCGGTCATTTTTGAGAATACAATTTTCATCATTGCGTGTGTATTACATGGTAAGAATATTCTTATTTATTTTTCTCTGCAAAGAAAAGGTATTCTCTGCAATGTAAACGGCTACTTTAGTGCCAAAAAGGGTGAAATTTAGATCAATATTGTCTTTTGGGGCTTATCAGCTCCTTATCCGAATCGTATCTGGACCGTACTTGCTCCGTACGTTCTTCGGTCAGAAGTACCTCTGGACGGAGAAACTACGGACTTGGTACGGAGCAAGTACATCCCGGGTACGTCCCGATATAGAATTATTGAAATATAATATTACCAATGGATAAGATACTTTTAGATATATTTACGTATATTTGTCGGGCTTTATTAATTATATTCTAAACCGAGTTAACCATGAAGGTAATGTTTACAATGAAAGAAAAAATCTGGAGTTTTGTATTTTGCTTTGGAATATTTTTCCCTTTGGTATGTCAGGCCATCGCAACACCTAAGCCAAATACTCTGGTGTTTAAGTCTTCATCCATATTGAACAGTTTGCCCAGTAAAGATGTGCAATCTGTCTATCAGGATCGCGACGGATATATCTGGATATCTACCCGTAATGGACTTTTCCAATATGATGGTTATTCTCTTACTACTTATAAATCCAATCTTTTTCGCACTGATTTGCTGACCAATAATAATGTTTTCTGTGTGGCAGAGGATGCAAAACACCGTCTTTGGATTGGTACTTACAGTGGTCTGAATGTTTTGGACAAGAAAACGGGTGCGATACGGAAAATAGATCATCCGGAGATGAATGGTAATAGTATCCCTCAAGTCCTGATAACCAGTGATGAACGTATTCTGTTTGCAACAGATTGGGGAGTGTATGAGTATCAGGAAGATAAAGATGATTTCTTATGCCATGGTGGCGAAAATACAGGGAATGTGATGCCCAGGACTGCCATCAAATCTCTGTTTGAAGATGACCGGGGAGATATTTGGATTGGAACATGGGATGCAGGGTTGTATCGTTATGAGAAGAAAACCGGGAAATATTTCAGATACCCGCGGTTGAATGAACAAAACTCTGCTCATTATGTATTTCAGGACAGCCAAAAGAATATTTGGGTAGGTACTTGGCGTGGCGGTTTGGTTTTGTTGAAAGATGCCTACCAGCCGGATAAGACCACTTGGATTACTTATCGGTATGATGAAAAGAACCTTGCCGGTATCTCGGATGATATTATCTATGCGTTATCCGAAGATCTTAATACTCATTCTTTATGGGTAGGAACCCGTAAAGGACTCAGTGTACTTCCGTTGACAGGGAATTACACGGGTGCTGAGACTTTCAGTAATTATTATCCCAGTGAATCGGATAGTTCTATAGCCAGTGACGAAGTGGCTTCCCTTTTGCGTGATCGTCAGGGACTGATGTGGGTAGGTATGATTGGTGGAGGTGTAAACAAAGTGAGTACTCGGAAAGCTGATTTCTATTGGGATCAGTTGTTGGAAGTCAAACGAATGCTAAAGACTACTTCGGTTCGCAGTATTTTGCTGGATGATGAAGGATTACTTTGGCTGGGAATAGGAACTTATGGATTAGGGGTGAAGAATCGTCAAACCGGGAAATTTACTTATTATACTCAAATGCCTGAATTCGACCGTTATCGTGGTATTTCTACGGTAATGTCTATGATGCAACATTCCGTAACGGGACATATTTGGATTGCAGCTTATGACGGAGGAGTTTATGAGGTAGATAAGAAGGCGCCTGTGGCACAGAGGGTGAGGAATTATTATGCTCAGGATGCGCCGTGGTTGGCAGGTTCCTGTGTTTTTCATATCTATGAAGACTCAAAGCACAACCTTTGGTTTGCTACGCGTAATGGAGTTTCAATGCGTACAATGGATGGAGAAGCGGTGCGGCTGGATACTTTGCAAGTAGGAAATAGCCAGATGAGAAACGTTCCGACTATGTATATGACCGAAGGAAATGACGGAGATATGTGGGTGGCTTCCAATACACATGGAGTTTTTCGGCTTCATTGTGATGAAAAAGGGAGCTATACCGTTTCATGTTATTCTGCTACGAATGGAAAGCTCAACAGTGTGTATGCCGATTGTCTTTACACAGATGCCAAAGGACGCATTTGGGTAGGAACAGGAGGCAGTGGACTGAATCTGTATGATGAAGCAACCGACACTTTTCTTCCGGTACATGCGAAATGGAATCTTCCGGGAGATGCAGTTGTCAGTATCAGGAGTGATAAAGAGGGTGATTTATGGTTGGGTACGAATGCCGGATTGATAAAACTTGCCCTATCGGATAACTTGGAAAGTGCGACATTCCGTTTGTACACCACAGTAGATGGTTTGCAGGACAATATATTTATTCGTAGTGCCCAGGCGGTTGCAGCTGACGGTGAAATGTTCTTCGGCGGACACCGGGGATATAATAGTTTTTATCCTGAGAATCAGCAGGAACAGCCTTTTTCTTCTTCTGTGATAGTGACTGACATTAAGATTTTCAATCAGTCATGGGGAAATCTGCCAGCTAAAGAGCGAATGGAGATTTCAGAACTTTCACCTGCTTTTGCAGATGAGATACAGCTGGACCATTGGCATAATAATTTCAGCATCGAATTTTCGGCATTGGAGTATGCTAATCCGGAGAGAAACCAGTATGCTTATCAGTTGGCAGGTTTCGATTCTGACTGGCAATATACGGGTGGGGCCAAGCGTTTTGCTTATTATAATAACCTGAAGCCCGGAACTTATACTTTCCAATTGAAAGCTTCTAATGCCAATGGCATTTGGGATGATGAGATGCTCCGGATGGAAGTCGTTATTTTACCGCCTCCCTGGAAAACATGGTGGGCTTACACCTTATATATTATATGTGTTTGTGTTATTATCTATTATACTTTCCGGGTGATACGTAATCGAATCCGTTTGCGAAATGCTCTGCATTTGCGTGAGATGGAACAAGCTAAGGCAGAAGAGGTTAATCATGCTAAATTACAATTCTTTACTAATATTACTCACGAGCTACTGACTCCGTTAACCATTCTTTCTGCTTCGGTGGATGAGCTGAGACGGACCGCACCCACGTATAAGGAGCAATATAGAGTGATGAATAACAATATCAATCGCCTGATACGTTTGCTGCAACAAATCCTTGAATTTCGTAAGTCGGAGACAGGAAATCTTAAGCTGCGGGTTTCCGAAGGTGACCTTACGCAATTTGTACATCGCAGTCTGGATAGCTTCCGCCCGTTGATGAAGAAGAAAGATATTCAGTTTCAGATTTCATGTTCACCCGATCCTTTCAACGCTTATTTTGATCCGGACAAACTTGATAAGATACTCTATAATTTACTGTCTAATGCTTCTAAATATAATCGTGCCGGTGGTCTGGTCAGTGTGGAACTGTCTGAAAATGAAGACCGAACAGCACGATTAGTGGTGAAAGACAATGGCCCCGGTATATCAGCAGAAGCCCAGAAGAACCTTTTCAAACGCTTTTATGAAGGAGATTACCGGAAGTTCAAGACTATTGGAACCGGCATCGGTTTGTCATTGGTTCGCGATTTGGTAGTGCTGCATCATGGCACTATTACGGTAGAAAGTGAAGAAGGAAAAGGTACATTGTTTATTGTAAACTTCCCGGTTCTTCGTAATTCGTATGCGGAGGAAGAAATAGAAGAAAGTCTGCCGACAGATGCGGAAGAAGCAAAGAAAGAACTGTTATCAGATGAGTTTGGCGAAAATGTCTCTGATGATGATAGTGAGGAACAAGCCGAGCCGACTGCTATCCGGTCTTCGTACTCTTTACTGATTGTTGAGGACAATGAAGAGTTATTGCAGTTAATGACGAAATTGTTGGGTGCGGATTATATGGTTTACACAGCTAATAACGGTAAGGAAGCTATAGATGTGGTAGAGCAGGAAGAGATCGATCTGATTGTTTCTGACGTAATGATGCCTGAGATGGATGGCATTGAATTCTGCCAGTATATTAAAAATAAGTTTGAAACATCCCATATTCCTGTAGTTTTGCTGACGGCTAAGAATAAGGAGGAAGACCGGGTTGAGGCTTATGAGTCCGGTGCTGATGGCTTTATCAGTAAACCTTTCAATCTGAGTGTTCTCCATGCACGTATCTCCAACTTGCTTCGGAGCCGTGAACGTATGGGAAAGGACTTCAAGAAACAGTTGGTATTTGAAGCTAAAGAATTGAATTACACCAGTGTTGATGAGGATTTCCTGCAACGGGCTATTGATTGTGTGCATCGTCATTTGGATGATCCGGATTTTGATCAGGCGAAGCTGTTGGAGGAGATGTATATGGCTAAATCGACTTTCTTCAGGAAGTTGAAGTCATTGACCGGTCTTACTTATGTTTCCTTTATCCGGAATATTCGTATGAAAGCAGCCTGTCGTATAATGGAAGAGAAGAAGAATATTCGTATTTCAGAATTGGCGTATGCTGTGGGTTATAATGATCCGCGTTATTTTAGTAATAGTTTTAAGAAAGAGTTTGGTATGCAACCTTCCGAATATATGGAGCGCTTTACTTCGAATGGCACAGTGGAAGATGATGTTCCGGAAACATAGAGCATATATTTATTAACCATCTTGTCTTTTATACTGCAAGAACAACTTCCGGAAAATGGAATGTTGTTCTTGCAGTCTTATTGTGTTACTTACCCGTTTATTCGTTTTATACATTTCTTTTAAAACTCTCTCACATTTGAAAACTTATGTAGAATAATGTTTCATTTCATGTAGAAAATTGTGTCATGAGACAAATTAGCATCTGTTTGGGCTGTTGTAGAAGGCATATTGCTTTTTGCCCCCATACTTTTGTGTCGCAATCAAGAATGAAAATAATAGAGATTTTTTTAGTTCTTGTTGTAAATAACAAACCAATGTTTAATCTTAAAATTAATGAGAAACATGAAAAACAAAAGAGGCAAATTGATTACAGTACTTTTTGTTGCTGCAATGTCTGTTAGTCTTTTTACAGGGTGTAGTGACGATGCTACAATTACTGGATTGGATGAAGGTGCATTGCCTGAATTGGCATCCGACACAAGGGCTGTTACAGATGAGTTGATTGAATCAGATTCAATCAGTAACTTTAGTTTATTAGCTGCAACTGAATATAGTGATGCAGAGTTAAAGAAACGCATAAGGAATGGGTGGTGGAAACAGTATTCTTATACTTTGCCGAATGGCAGAGTAACTCCGGAAATATCAGAGTATACTGATTATACGCAGAATATATATCCGGATGCTACTACATTATTCTTTGTTGGGAGTGAGGTATTGGAAAATGTTAATGTACAATTCTCTCAAATAGGTACAACTCCATACTATTATGAAGAAATTAATACTGGATTTTATGAGTTTAAGGTTGCTTATCCTGTTCCGGTCTTTTTTGAATTCGTAAGTAAGAAAACAGGAGAGATAATTGATACTATTATCTTTTTCCCTAGCCGTTCTGTCCAGTAAGGGCTATATAATGAGACTTAATAATTAAATATATGTTTAATCTTAAAATTGTTGCTAATGGAAAAGCAAGAAAATTTCTGTAAACGACAGGCTCAAAAATTATGTCGATTATTTCCAGTTGCAATTTTATTGTTTTTGTTTTTATCTGTCCCTCTTAAGGGATATAGTAACGAAGCTTTCTCTTCAGAAGGCATGCAGCAAAATACAGTAAAAGTGACTGGTACAGTCAAGGATACTAACGGTGAGCCAATTATTGGTGCTAATGTGATGGTGGTAGGCACAGCCACTGGTGTCATTACCGATATTGATGGTAATTTCATGTTGGAGGTTCCTGTTGGGGGTAAATTACAATTTAGTTTTATTGGGTATAAGGAACAGGTAGTTCCTATTAAAAAAGGTATTAGTCTAAATATAGTATTGGAAGAAGACTCGCAAATGTTAGGCGAGGTAGAGGTTGTAGCTTATGGTGCTCAGAAAAAAGTATCAATAACAGGTGCTATTTCTTCAATGAAGGGGGATGATTTATTAAAAACGCCAGCCGGTTCAATTTCTAATATTCTTTCTGGTCAGGTGACGGGTATTTCTTCAGTACAATACTCTGGTGAACCAGGTGCTGATGCGGCAGATATTTATGTTCGTGGTGTAGCTACGTGGCAAGATGCCTCTCCGCTGATTCAAGTAGATGGTGTAGAGCGTGATATGTCGCAAATAGACCCGAACGAAATAGAAAGTATTACTGTTTTGAAAGACGCTTCTGCCACAGCCGTGTTCGGTGTACGTGGTGCAAATGGTGTTATTTTGATTACTACTAAACGTGGTGCCGAAGGTAAAGCTAAAATATCATTTACAACTTCCGCTGGTGTCAATGTCCGTACGAAAGAATTGGATTTTGCGAATTCCTATCAATATGCGGACTATTATAATATGATGAAGATTAATGATGGAGAACAGCCGACTTTCACAGATGAGCAATTGGTTGCTTTCAGAGATCATACTGATCCGATTATGTATCCAGATATAAATTGGATTGATTATTGTATGAACAAAGCTTCATTTCAGTCACAGCATAATGTGAATATTTCCGGTGGAACAAATAATATGCGCTATTTTGTTTCTACAGGTTTGTTTACACAAGGTGGTATGTTCAAGAAACTGGGTGCGGATAACAATGCGAATTTTGATTATAAGCGCTATAATTATCGCGCCAATCTTGATTTTGACGTAACGAAATCTACTACATTGTCTGTCAATATTGGGGGACGTGTAGATACAAAGCGTACGCCGGAGTCTGGTGAAGACCAAAATCAGCTGTTTCGTAAACTTTACTGGGCAGTTCCTTTTGCTGGGGCAGGTATTGTAGATGGTAAACGTATTGTCACTAATCAAGAGTATATTTCTTTGAATATGGTGGATGGCTTGGAATCATATTATGGTAAGGGTTTTCGTAATACGACGACTAACACTTTGAATCTGGATATGATCCTTGATCAGAAATTGGATTTTGTAACTAAAGGACTTTCCCTTAAATTAAAAGGATCTTATAATTCTAGTTATGGGACAACTAAAGTTGCAAGCTCATCCAAAGCAAAATATACTCCGGTAATTACGGAAAATGGCATTGCGTATCGTAAAGAAGGCTCTGATACTCAAACCAGCTATAGTGAAGGCGGATACAGTAAGGCACGCGACTGGTATATGGAATTGGCTCTGAACTATAGCCGTAAGTTTGGTGATCATAATGTAAGTGGATTATTACTTTATAATCAATCTAAAAGATATTATCCGGGCGGTACTTATGATTATATACCTTCTGGTTATGTGGGGCTTGTAGGGCGTATTACTTATGACTGGAAATCTCGTTATATGGCAGAATTTAATGCCGGCTATAATGGTTCGGAGAACTTTGCCCCGGAGAATCGTTACGGTTTCTTTCCTGCCGGTTCTATTGGTTGGGTATTAAGTGAGGAGCAATTTTTTGCACCTTTAAAGAAAGTCGTTGGCTATTTTAAAGTTCGTGCCGCAGTCGGTATGGTTGGTAATGACAGGATGGGTAGCAATCGTTTTTTGTATTTGCCGGGTAAATATTCTTATGGAAGTGGTGATGGATATTATTTTGGAACGAACGTAAATAATAAGAAGCCAGGTGCATGGGAGGCCAGTCAGAGTAATCCTGATGCAAAATGGGAGACCGCTGTAAAACAAAACTATGGTATTGATTTTAATATCTTAAATGAGCGTTTGAGCGTTTCTGCTGATTATTTTATCGAAAAACGTCGTGATATTCTTGTTTCACCTGATTACTTACCGGGCATTTTGGGTATGACACTGCCTGTTGTTAATGTAGGAAAGACTGAAAACAGAGGTTTTGAAATACAGGCAAAATGGAACGATAAACTGAATGATGATTTCCGCTATTGGGCTAATTTCAATTTGTCATTTGCTCGCAATAAGATCATTTTCAAAAATGAAGTGGCGCAGAATGAGGAATGGATGTATGAAACCGGACGTCGTATAGGTTCGCGTTCTATGTATAAGTTTTGGGGTTTTTACGATGAAACGGCTGATAAACGTTATCAAACAGAATATGGAAGACCTATTGCTGATCACGGAATGACATTAGCACCTGGTGATGCTGTCTTCGTAGATTTGAATGGTGATGGGGTTTTGAATGGTGATGATGCAACCCGAGATATCGGCTTCACTGATATTCCAGAATATACTGCCGGATTGAATTTAGGATTTTCTTGGAAGAATTTTGATTTCTCTATGCAATGGACAGGGGCTTGGAATGTGGATCGTATGTTAAGTGAATTCAGACGCCCGCTGGGTGATACAAACAGTAAAGCTTTGTTGCTTTATCAATATGAAACAACGTGGCGTTCTTCGGAGGATACATTTACGGCTAAATTCCCACGTGCTTCAAACTCACATGCGTCCAATAACTATAGAGGAGCCGACCTTTACTTGATTAATGCAAGTTATCTCCGTCTGAAGAATGTGGAAATCGGATATAATTTTGATTTTCCATTTATGAAAAAAATGAAATTGGATAACTGTCGCTTATATATTAATGGGTATAACTTGTTGACAATTACAGGGTTTGATTGGGGGGATCCGGAATCTCGTCAGAGCGACCGTCCTAATTATCCGTTGACTCGTGTATTTAATATCGGTTTGAAAGTAGGTTTCTAAATCCAATAACTTTTAATAGAGATTTAAGATATGAAATATTTAACTAAATGGTTTATAATGGCATTTGTAGGAGTATCTATACTCTTTGCATCATGCGTAGATCAAATAAAGTTTGGTGATAGTTTTCTTGAGAAACCACCTACGACAAGTGATTTGAATCAAGACTCAATCTTTGGAAAAGCTGATTATGCTCGTGCTTTTCTTTGGAATACTTATAGCAAAATGTATTTCGGTTTACCTTATAATTGGGGCGATGTGACCTCTAAAATGAATACCGGGGTATTTGAAGCATTATCAGATTGTTATCAAAGCCATAATGGATGGGATGGAGTGAATCGACATTATTATCCTGGTTCATATACTGCTGCCAATGAAACAGGTAGTGATACTCGTTTTGGATATTTAAAACAGGATTGCTGGCCTGCAATCCGCTCTTCATGGATGTTTATAGAGAATGTAGACCGCGTTCCCGATATGGAAACAGACGAGAAAGAGCGGTTGAAGGCTGAGGCTAAATGCATTATTGCTTCCCGTTATTTTGACTTGTTCCGTCATTTTGGTGGACTCCCTATTATAAGAGGTACTTATGGGGTGGAAGCTGAATATGAAATACCAAGAGGTACTGTTGATGAGACGGTTAAGTTTATGGTAGGACTGTTGGATGAAGCTTCTTCTGCAATGCCCTGGAGCTTAGGTACTGAGGAGGATAATTGGCAGGGGCGTTTTACAAAAGCGGCTGCGATGGGATTGAAATGTAAAATATTACTGTTTGCTGCAAGTCCTCTGTTCAATGATAATGAACCCTACTGTACAGAGCCTCCCCAAGAGGCAGTAACTAATTTACAAGTCTGGTATGGTGGCTATAATGCTGATTTGTGGCAACAGTGTTGGCAAGCTTGCTATAATTTCTTTGAAGAAAATGCGAAACAGGGAAATGCCTATTCTTTGATACAGGCTAAAGGGACATCGGGTACTGATTATCGCGAGGCCTTTAATAAAGCCTATTTCATTCGTGAAAACAACACTGAATTATTGATTTCGACCAGAGTAACAGGTAAATATGGTGGTGAGTGGTGGCACTATTGGGGAACTAATAATGACTCAGAAGAAGGTTGGCCTAACAATCGTGGATATACTCCGACTTTAGAGTTTATGGAAATGTTCCCGATGAGTGACGGTAAAGCTTTTGATCCAGAGGTTATGCTTGCAGATGGAGCTGATCCTTTCTTTGAGAATAATGATCGGAATAAACCTGTACGTGATCCTCGTTTGTACGAGACTATGTTGGTGAATGGTGCTTCTTATGATAGCCGCGGTGCTGAATTGTGGTTAGGCGGACGCGATAATCTGACTGATACAGAAAAGGAAACTAATAAAACTGCAACAGGTTTCCGTCTCTATAAATTCTGGAAAGAAGGAAAAGGAAGTTTTAATGGTACTTATTTAGAGTGGCCTTATTTACGTTTATCTGAGTTATATTTGATCTATGCTGAGGCTATCTTGAAAGCTAAGAATGACTTGGTGGGAGCAATCGCGCAGGTGGATATTGTACGTGGACGTGTTGGCTTGGGAGGCTTGGCTGAGTGTAATCCTGACAAGCATTTAACTTCTAATTCGGATGCTTTGTTAGAGGAAATCTTGCGTGAACGTGCATGTGAATTAGGTTTTGAAGATGTGCGTCTTTTCGATATGATTCGTTATAAACGCGCTGACTTATTTCAGAAAAAACTTCATGGATTAAAAGTTTATCGTAATGATGGAAGTGGCAAAAAACCGTGGTCAGGTTCGGATGGTAACTCTGCCCAATACCCATGGCCTACAGAATTTACTTATGAGCCTTTTGTTCTTAGTGCACGTTCTTGGTGGACTAACTTTAGCCCTAAATGGTACTTGTCTGCATTCCCTGTTGCAGAAATCAATAAGGGGTATGGACTGACACAAAATCCGGGTTGGTAACAGAAATAAAGAACAACCGTTAAATTAGAAAAGAACAACATGAAAAAGTATAAAATAGTAATTTTAGCAATATTTGCTTGCGTTTCTCTGAAAGGCTGGGCGCAAGAGGAAGGAAATGTTGTCGGTAAAGTGATTGACAAATTAGGTAATCCGGTAGAAGGTGCATTGATTTCTGTTGAAAACAATTCGCTTGTACAGGTTACGACCGATCGCAAAGGTCAGTTTGTAATTACTGCTGATAAGGACAATCTTTTAAAGGTACGTACAGGAAAGGATGATGTGAAAATAGTACCTGTAGCAGATGGAAAGGAAATGACGATTGTTATGGATTTCTCTGCTGAAAAAGTAAATTATGGTTTTGGACTGAGCCAGACTAATGCTGAAAGCACAGGAGCTGTTTCTACGGTATATGCTGACCAAATAGATAATCGTTCCACTTTTAATGTGGGTAATGCCTTATATGGTAATGTAACCGGACTTTATACAATGCAAAAAACGGGCGATGTATGGGAACAGATATCATCTATGGCTATCCGTGGTTCGAAAACATTGAGCAATCAAGGCGTTTTGTTGGTTGTAGATGGATTGGAACGTGATAATGCTTATCAGGCATTAAATTATATTTCACCGGAAGAGGTGGAATCTGTAAGTATTTTGCGTGATGCGGCGGCTGTAGCTCTTTATGGTTTTCGTGGAGCAAATGGGGTTGTTAATATTGTTACTAAACGTGGTAAATACAAGACTCGTGAGATTAATTTCTCTTATGATCATGGGTTTAACTATCAGACCCGTATACCTGAAATGGCAGATGCTTTTACCTATGCCAATGCTATGAATGAGGCTTTGGCTAATGATGGTAAGTCTGCACGTTACTCACAGAATGAACTGAATGCCTTTAAGAGTGGGCAGTATCCATATCTGTATCCTAATGTAAATTGGGCAGATGAGGTGTTCCGTGATCAGGGAACTACTGATATCGCTACTTTGACTTTCCGTGGTGGTTCTACTAAGATGCGTTATTTTACGATGCTGAATCTGCAGAATAATCGTGGTTTTATCAAGAATGCAGATTCTAATGATGGATATTCTACTCAGGCTAAATATTCCAGAGCAAACTTTCGTTCAAATTTGGATATTGATTTGGCACCTAAAACTCGTTTGCAGGCGAATATTTCCGGTGTATTGAATGAGTTCAGCAGACCGAGTTCTGCTGGTGATAATTTGATTGGTAAACTTTATACAGTTCCTTCCGCTGCATTTCCTGTTAAATCAGAACAAGGTCTGTGGGGTGGTAATAACACTTGGAGCGGAGATTATAATCCTGTTTATCTGGCACAGGGACATGGATATACGAAGGGACATACCCGTGCGTTATATGCAGATATGAAATTAAGTCAGGATTTATCTGCTGTGACAAAGGGATTGGGAGCTTCAATGCGTATCGGTTATGATAATTTAGCTTCTTACTGGGAGGATTATCGCAGAGGAGAAAAATGGGGAATGCAGACTGTATCACGTTGGGAAGATGGCGTACCTGTAGATTTAGTTGATGTTACGGGAGGTGCGGTTAGCAATGCTTCCGGTTCTTCTAAACTGGACTGGCAATATCGTTCTTTCAATTTCCAGATGAATGTGGATTGGAAACGTCGTTTTGACAAGCATGATCTTTATAGTATGTTGTTATACACGTATAAATTTGATGATAGAAATGGGACCAATGTGACATTGTATACGCAAAGTGCCGGTTGGTATACTCATTATGGATATAATAATCGATATTTTGCAGATTTTACATTGATGTTCTCTGCCTCTAATAATCTGGATCCTAATAGCCGTTGGTTACCGGCTCCTACAGTTGGATTGTCATGGATTATTTCCAATGAAGATTTTATGAAAAATCAGAGTGTGATAGATTTCATGAAATTACGTGCTTCGTTTGGTATTATTAATACAGATAACACTCCATATCAAGGTTATTGGTATGATAAAATGAGTAGCAGTGCAGGTGGATATCCTGTGAACAATAACTTTGGTGGTGACAGCGGGTGGAGTGAAGGTGCATTGCCTTCCTTGAATGGTACCCTGGAGAAGGCCTATAAATATAATGTCGGTTTGGATGTGTCGTTATTGAGAGGCTTGACATTTACTATTGATGGATTTTATGAAAGACGTTCAGATATTTGGGTAAGTGCAGGCGGCCAGAATTCTGCTGTGTTGGGTATCACAAGCCCTTATAAGAATGCCGGTATTGTTGATAGTTGGGGCACGGAATTAGGTGTAGATTATAGTAAGAAATTAGGTGATTTTAAATTACGTTTAGGAGGTACATTCTCATTCAACCGTAGTGAGATTATTGAAAATCTGGAAGAGCCCAAAGCCTATGATTATTTAAGTGCAAAAGGGAAACCTCTTGGACAGATTTGGGGATTACAAGCTATTGGACATTTTGTAGATCAGGCAGACATTGATAATAGTACACCTCAGCAATTTGGTCCGGTGAAACCGGGAGATATCAAATATAAAGATGTGAATAATGATGGTGTTATCAACTCTAATGATATGATACCTATGGGATATAGTACTGCTTGGCCCGAGATTTATTATGGTTTTAATGTCGGTTTAGAATGGAGAGGGATTGGTTTCAATGCTTATTTTCAAGGTGTAAGCAACTATACTGCTTTATTGAATTCCAGTATTTATCGTCCGTTGATAAACAATACATCCATATCACAATATGCGTATGACAACCGTTGGACACCAGAGAATCCTTCAGCTCGTTTTCCGCGTCTGACAACTGAGGCTGTAGAGAATAATACTCAAACCAGTTCTGTATGGTTGCAGGACCGTTCTTTTTTGAAGTTACGTAACTGTGAGGTATATTATAATTTACCGTCTTCTTGGCTGGATAAGATTAAAATGAGAACGGCAAAGATTTATGTGAGAGGTACTGATCTATTTAGTATTGATAAAGTTGATATTACAGATCCGGAAGCGATTGGAGATGTTTGGCCTGCTACCCGTTCTATACACATTGGTTTATCGTTAGGTATCTAAATAACAGAATTTATATAAAAAGAATTACAATATGAAATTAAAGAATATATGTTTCGGTATTGTTTGTACAGTAGCATTGGTCGGATGTACAGATAAGATGGACTATCACGAATATACCAACTACGGTAAGGAGTATGTATTTTCCGACTTCGGACGTACAGCTGCATTTGTGAATAACATTTATTCCTATTTGGATTATGATCTGCTGGGAACAACTTCATTGGCTTCTGCTTGCGATGAAGCAGAAATGGCATTAAACTATTCTAATGTACTTGATTATACAAATGGTAATTGGACTGCTCTCAATCCTAAATCTCAATGGAATTATTACACTCCGATTCGTGCAGCTAATTACTTCTTGGAGAATGGTTTGAATTTGGAATTCTCCGACTTGATACTTAATCAGGATTATGAGGCGCAGATGAAGCGCTATGGACGTTATCAATATGAAGTACGTTTGTTGCGTGCATACTACTATTTTTTATTAGTACGTGCCTATGGCGATGTTCCTTTTACAACGAAAGTACTGACAGAGGCGGAAGCCAACAGTTTGGAACGCACGCCGGCGTCACAGGTCTTTGACTTTATCATAAGTGAATGTGATGCAGTAGCACCCCAATTACCTGTTGATTATTCCAAACTGGATAATGATGCCGCAGGTGGTACTAACCCTGAAGCAGGGCGTGTGACGCGCGGTGCTGCATTAGCGCTGAAAGCGCGTGCATCACTGTATTGCGCTAGTAAATTATTCAATGACAGTGAAAATCGGGACTTATACAAAAGGGCTGCAACAGCCAGTTTGGATGTCATTAATTACTGTGGGGAGAATAATATAACTTTAGGTAAATATACGGATCTGTGGGGGGCTGATAATTGGAAGGCCTCAGAGATGATTTTTGTGCGTCGTGTTGGCGATACTGACGATCCGGAACGGACAAATTTTCCTATTGGCATGGAAAACGCTAAATCAGGCAATTGTCCTACTCAGACCTTGGTGGATGCCTATGAAATGAAAAATGGAGGTGAACCTAATCAGAAAGATCCCTATACTGGAAGAGATCCTCGTTTTGCTATGACAATTGCGGTGAATGGTGATAAATGGCCCAATACAAATCCCAATCCGTTAGAGATCTACACAGGTGGAAGAGACGCTGCTCCGGTGCCTTATGCAACGCCTACTGGTTATTATGTGAAGAAGTACGTGGATGGTGCTACAGATATTAGTGCTAGTACGAGTTCTGGTGGCAAACGTCACAGTTGGATAACTTTCCGCCTTGGAGAATTCTTATTGAATTATGCAGAAGCTACCTTTAAGTATTTTGGTTCTGCTGATATTAAGGATGCGGAATTGACAATGACTGCACGTGAGGCTGTGAATAAGGTTCGTAAACGTACTGGGGTAGATATGCCTGATTTTCCCGAAGGTATGAGCTCCAGTGATTTCTGGAGTCGATATAAAAATGAGCGTATGGTAGAATTAGCTTTTGAAGGTCATCGCTTTTGGGATGTACGCCGTTGGAAAGAAGGTGGTTTTACTAGTATCGGCAGAATGCTAATCACTAAGAATTCTGATGATTCATTTACCTATACTCGCAGTATCAAGGCATTGGTTTGGGATGATAAAATGTATTTCTATCCGATACCGGATAGTGAAATTCGGAAAAATCCGAATTTAAAACAGAATCCAGGCTGGGATAAATAAGGTATGTAAATTTCAAAAATAGAAGATTATGAAACTAAAATATATATGGATTACAACAGGTTTATTAGCTTGTATTACAGGTTGTGATGATAAACTAGAAACATACGAAACATCAGGGGGAGCAAATGCTCCCACTGCTATTGCAAGTTCATCTGTTGATTCTGAAGCATTACCAGGGCAGATAAAGTTGGTATGGGACGCTCCTGCAGAAAATGCTTATGAATATTTACAGGTAAAATATAGAGACCCATGGACACAAGAAGAGATTTGTGAGATTGCTTCTAAATATACTACAGAGCTGACAATTGATAACACTCTTGCTCGTTTCGGTGATTACTCTTTTTATTTCCAGACTTTTAATGTAAAAAACCAAGGTAGTGAAGTTACGGAAATAAAAGCTAAGTCTGGAGCTGCTCCTATTACAGTTCAAGAGAAATCAAGAAAAGAGTTTGCATTATCTGCCAGCCAATTGAGCACAAATGCCCAAGAGCCTAGTGAAGGACCTATTTCTAATCTGGTAGATGGAAATGTGAATAATTTTTTTCATACTCGTTGGAGTTCTCCACAGATAGATTTGCCACATTATATTCAGATAGACTTTAAAGAAGCACATGAGAATTTCTCTGTCTATTATCGTACAAGGGGTGATGATACGTGGACTACCGCTGCACGTCCATCTTCTGTAGAACTTCAGATTAGTAATGATGGAGAGTCGTGGGAAACATTGACAACCCTTTCGGGTCTGCCTACAGGTCACGGTGATGAATATACATCAGAATTTGTAATGCCTGGAAAGAGTTTTACCTATTTTCGTTTTAATGTAATTGCGACTTCGAGTAATACTAAATATTTTAATATGGCAGAGTTTAAATTCTATGATGTAGAAGTTGAAGTCTATGACCCGGAAACAGCTCCTTTGGATTAATTTTAATAGAGGGATAAGAATATGAAAACTAAGATAAAAAATTGGGCAGTTCTTTGTATGATTGCTTGTTCTGTCATTTTTGCCGCTTGTGATGATGATAAAGACTTTAGTTACAAAGGAAATTTGGATTTAAACTTATTAAGTATCAAACAGGCTCGTGATTTGTGGGATGGAACGAAATGTAATGTAACTACGAGTATTAAGCAACCTTTAGTAGGAGAAGAACAAAAGGTAGATGAATTTAATTATCGGTTGAGCTTGACACTGTATCAGAACCGGCAGGCTACAAAGGATGCCACTGTAGACTTGGCAATAGCGTCAGATTCTTTGAATAAAGCTATTGCTATGGCTGGTATGTCTTCTGCTTATGCTATATATAAAGATGTTGAACTTCTACCGGAAGGATATTACAATTTCTCTGCAAACAAAGTGACACTGAATGCTGGTGAAAAGCAATCTGAAGAAGTGGAACTGAATGTTGATTGCAGCCAACTGATAAAATGGGTACAAAATGAACGTGGAAAGAGCGTTACATTTGTGCTACCTGTACAGATTCAGAATTCAACTTCTTATGGCATAAATGATAAGACAAACACGATTATGTTTTTCTTTGATGTGACCTATGTATCACCTGAATACATTGCTGACGGAGAAGGTGTGCCTGATGATCATGAATTGGAAGGCGGATATAGATTGGTCTGGCATGATGAATTTAATGGAACAGGTGCACCTAATACTGACATGTGGAGATTTGAAGAAGGATTCCAGCGTAATGAAGAAGATCAGTGGTATAAAAAGGATAATGCAGAGATGAAAGAAAATGCATTGGTCTTTACAGCCAAGCAGGAACGTGTGAAGAATCCGAACTACAATCCGAATGCAACAGGTGGTAATTCTTGGAAACAGACTCGTGAATATGCGGAATATACTTCCGCTTGCGTGGTAGCCCAAAACAAGTATGCTTTCAAATATGGAAAACTGATTGTGCGTGCTAAGATACCTATTGAGCAAGGTGGATGGCCTGCAATATGGGCAACTGGCAATTGGTATGAATGGCCTTTAGGTGGCGAGATTGATATTCTTGAATTCTATAAAGAGAAAATTCATGCTAATCTTTGTTGGGGTGGTTCTTCACGTTGGAATGGTACATGGAATTCTAAAAATTACCCTATTACTGATTTCACGTCCAAAGATGCGAAGTGGGCGGAAAAATATCATGTTTGGATGATGGATTGGGATGAAAAATACATTCGCATCTATCTGGACGATGTACTTCTGAATGAAACCGACCTGAGTACAACCTATAATAAAGGTGACCATGGTGCCGGAGAGGGTGGTTATATTAACCCTTACTCCAATGATTTGGAAGGTTTTGGTCAGCTTATGATGTTAAATTTGGCTATTGGTGGGGTTAATGGAAGACCTATAGAAGCGACATTCCCACTTGAATATCGGGTAGACTATGTACGAGTTTATCAGAAAAAATAAATAAAATCTTTAATTTTGTATTCCGTATTGTCCCTATGAACCTAACAGAACATTGGGGCAGTACGGAATATTTGTAAAATAGGTAATAGTATATGAAATATATAAAGTATTTGGGAGGATTCTTATTATTGACAATTATTTGTCTTCCTCTATTATCGCAGACTAAAGAACGGTGGAAAGATGTTAATAATGAATATATCAACGCCCATGGTGGCGGCGTTTTATTTCATAACGGATTATATTACTGGTTTGGCGAACATCGCCCTGAAAACGGCTTCACTACCGAAGTGGGAGTGAACTGTTACGCATCTTCCGATTTACAGAACTGGACTCACAAGGGCGTAGCGCTTGCCGTATCCGAAGAACCCGGTAGCGATATTGAACGTGGTTGCATCATGGAACGCCCTAAAGTGATATACAATAAGAAGACAGGGAAGTTTGTAATGTGGTTCCATCTGGAACTGAAAGGTCAAGGTTATGGACCCGCCCGCGCGGCTGTGGCCGTCAGTGACAAACCGGAGGGACCTTATCGCTTTGTTCGTTCCGGACGGGTGAACCCCGGAATCTATCCGGAGAATATGCCTGAGGCAGACCGGAAGCTGACATGGAACATGAAGAAATATAAAAAGTGGTGGACTCCGGAGTGGTACAAGGCCGTTAACCAGGGACTGTTTGTGAAACGCGATATAGAAGGCGGACAAATGTCTCGTGATATGACTTTATTTGTGGATGACGATGGTAAAGCTTATCACATTTATTCTTCAGAAGAGAATCTGACTCTGCATATTGCAGAACTGACAGATGATTATTTGCAGCATTCAGGGCGCTATATTCGTATCTTTCCCGGTGGACATAACGAAGCACCGGCCCTATTCAAGAAAGATAATATGTATTGGATGATTACTTCCGGATGTACCGGTTGGGATCCTAATGAAGCCCGTATGTTTTCAGCGTCTTCCATTTGGGGACCGTGGAAGCAACATCCTAATCCATGCCGCGGACAGAACAGTGAGAAAACCTTTGGTGGACAAAGTACGTTCGTATTGGAGTTGCCGGAGAACCGCTTTATATTTATGGCTGATGTCTGGAAACCGAAGAGTCTGATGTATTCCGGGCATATTTGGCTGCCTATACAGTTTGATGAACAGGGTGTTCCGTTTATTGAGTGGACGGACGAGGTAAATCTGTCCGCTCAATCGGAGTGGAAATTGGTATGGAGTGATGAATTTAATACAGACGGTCTTCCGGATACGACTGTTTGGAGTTATGATAATGGCTTTGCACGCAATGAGGAAGCCCAGTGGTATCAGAAAGGCAACGCTTACTGCAAAGATGGAAAGCTGATTATTGAAGCACGAAAAGAAAAAGGACGTAAAAATCCCTGGTATGAGGCCGGAAGTAATGACTGGCGGAAGAAGCGGGAGTTTATTGAGTACACTTCCTCATGCATCACTACGGCCGGCAAGAAAGAGTTCCTGTATGGCAGATTCGAGGTTCGTGCCAAGATTCCCGTGAGCGGAGGGGCATGGCCGGCTATTTGGGCTTTGGGCAGTGGTATGGAATGGCCTTCGTGTGGTGAAATTGACATAATGGAATACTATCGTATCAAAGGTGAACCGCATATTCTGGCAAATGCTGCCTGGGGAACTGACTGGCAGTGGAATGCAAGATGGAATAGTAAAGCGATTCCTTTTACTCATTTTACAGATAAAGACCCGGCGTGGGCGGATAAGTTTCACATCTGGCGTATGGATTGGGATGAAACGGTTATTAAAATCTATCTGGATGATGAATTACTGAATGAAATTCTTTTGAGCGAAACTGTTAACGGTACCATCGGAAAAGGAACGAACCCCTTCCGCATGCCACAATATCTTTTGCTGAACTTGGCTCTTGGTGGCATAAATGGTGGCGAAATTGATGATAAAGGTATTCCTATGCGTTATGAAATAGATTACGTTCGGGTATATCAGAAATAGTTTAAGACGGGTGAATCTAAGTTTATTGAATTGTCACTATGATGCTGAATAGTTGATTTCAATGACGTAATGTGTGTTTTTGTCTGTTATTAACAACGAGTCTTTCCGTGGAATAGAGCCTTCTGGAAGATTCTACCTGTCTTTTCCCTCAATTCAGACCGTCTGTTTAGGAAAAACAGACGGTCTTTTACCTTCCAACAAGCGGTCTTTTACTCTAAAACATACCATGTAATTTCCCAAAAGACTTATTCTTTTTTCCGAAGGGCTACACCATAGGTCCAAAAGGGTGTAGTCTTGTTGACTGAAGGGCGATACCATCCGGCATAAAGGGTGTAGCCGTGCTTTTTACAGGCGATATTTTCTCTATTTCGGTGGAAATAGGAAATGGACTGAAAGAAGCATTTTTTTAGATATTGTCAATAATGTCTTCTATAGTGTTTTAACTTCGAACTTATCATTGTCTAATTGTCTGGTATTTCTTTCTGTCCGTATTCTTTTGAATTTACCTGATAAAGAATCCTTGCGTTTTTCCGTATGATGCCGTGGTCGGTACGGAAAGAAAAGAATGTGACAGGGTAGGATTATCAATTTGTCATTTTGTTAATTCCTCATCTATATTCATTTACATACATGCCACAGTCTGAATCAGTGATTGGTTGGTGTGATAGTGTAGCACTCCTGAAAATAATCCTATCGAACAAATAAGATAGTTTTAGAACTTTTTATGTATATTTGCCGGAGTTGATTAATAATATTTGCTAACTAACAACTATGAAAGAAAAGATCAGGAGTTTCTTCTTTATCTTGGGGGTATTGTTTCCTATAGTATGTCAAGCTATGGTAGCGCCCGGACCTAATTCTTTGGTATTCAAATCTTCATCTGTTCTGAATAGCTTACCAAGTAAAGACGTGCAGTCGGTGTATCAGGACCGGGATGGTTATATTTGGATATCTACCCGCAACGGACTTTTTCAGTATGATGGCTATTCCATTACTACCTATAAATCCAATCTGTATTGCCCGGATTTATTAACGAATAACAATATTTATTGTGTGGCAGAGGATGCGCAACATCGGCTATGGATTGGTACTTACAGCGGACTGAATGTGCTGGATAAGCAAACAGGACAGATTCGGAAAATAGATGACCCGGAAATAAATGGTATTGGCATATCTCAAATATTGGTGACAAGTGACAATCGCATTTTATTTGCTACAGAAGGGGGATTGCTTGAATATCTGGAAGATAGCAATCGTTTTTTAGCTTTTAATCAGGATAATACCGATGGCGTTTTCCCAAAAACAACTGTAAAGTCTTTGTTTGAAGATGATCGGGGGGATATATGGATTGGTACATGGAGTCAGGGATTGTTCCGCTATGAAAAGAGAACCGGTAAATACTGGAAGTACCCGCAAATGAACTCAGGTAACTCAGCTCATGTTGTCTTTCAGGATAGCCATAAAAATATATGGGTAGGAACCTGGGGAGCAGGATTACATTTGCTGCATGATGCTTATAATCCGGAGAAAACCACTTGGACAACATTCACCCATGATGAAAATAGGTCGGGTACAATTTCCGATAATCTGATTTATGCTATTTCCGAGGATCTCAATACGAATTCTTTATGGGTGGGGACTCGTAGTAGTTTAAGCATACTTCCAATGCGGAATGTGGAGACGTCACGCTTTTATTTTGAAAACTGCTATTCCGGTGAATCGGAAAACTCTATAACAAGTAGTGAGGTCGCTTCTTTGTTGCGTGACAGGCAAGGTATTATGTGGATAGGGATGATTGGTGGCGGTGTCAATATGGCGAATACTCGTAAAGCAAAGTTCAACCTTGATCGTTTATCTGAAGCAAAACGGATACTCAAAAGTAATTCTGTCCGTAGTATTTTGTTGGATGATGAAGGGCAACTTTGGATGGGAATCAGCACTTATGGCTTTGGTGTGGAAGATCGCAGGACCGGGAAATTTACTCATCATGGTCAAATGCCCGACTTCAGCTCATATAGAGGGATTTCTACAGTGATGTCCATTATGCAATCTCCCTCTACCGGACATATATGGATTGGAGTGTACAACGGAGGAGCTTATGAAATAGATAAATCAGCCCCTGTTGGAAAGCGCGTGAAAGCACATAACTCTTCTAATGCTCCATGGATGTGCAATTCCTGTATCTACTATATTTGTGAAGACTCCAAGCAAAACCTATGGTTTGCCACTAAGAGTGGGATTTCGATGCGTGCGGCGGATGGAACTTCGGTACGCTTCGATTCATTGAAGGTTGGAGACGTGGCTGTGCGGGATATGGTGGTCATGCAACTTGTTGAAGGACGTGACGGTGAGATGTGGTTGGCTTCCAATACACATGGAGTTATTCGCATTCAGGGTAGTGGGAATTCTTTAAGTGGATATACTTTTTCCGGCTATTCGGTTTCCAATGGAAAGCTGAACAGTGATTATGCAAACTGCATTTATAGGGATATTGAAGGACGTATTTGGGTAGGAACCGGTGGAAGTGGATTGAGTCTTTATGATGCTGTGGAAGATGTATTCCTGCCGGTACATAAATTGTGGAATCTGCCGGGAGATGCAGTAACCAATATTCAGAGCGATAAGAAGGGTAACCTTTGGTTGGGAACCAATGTAGGGCTGTTGCGCCTCACTGTGCCACGGGATTTGCAGAATGTAACTTATCGCCTTTATACTACTTCTGATGGCTTGCAGGATAATATATTTAATCGGGGAGCGTCATTTGTTGCTTCTGACGGCGAGATGTTCTTTGGAGGGCATCGGGGGTATAATAGCTTCTATCCTAATAAACAAGATGAACAGGTTTTTTCTTCTCCAGTTGTAATCACTGATATTAAAGTGTTCAATCAGTCCTGGACAGCTCTCTCTGGGGAGGAACGTTCCGAAATATCGAATTTGTCACCAAGATTCACAGATAAAATAGTCCTGAACTATAAGCGTAACAACTTTAGCATAGAGTTCTCTGCATTGGAGTATGCCAATCCCGAAAGGAATCAGTATGCTTACAGATTAGATGGTTTTGATGCAGGTTGGCAACATACAGATGCATCAAAACGCTTTGCGTATTACAATAATCTGAAGTCTGGTACCTATACTTTTTATGTGAAATCTTCCAATTCTAATGGTATTTGGGATGAGAATGTACAAACCGTAAAAGTTGTTATTCTGCCTCCGCCTTGGAAAACCTGGTGGGCTTACACCTTATATATAATAATACTTGTAGGTATTGCCGGATATATCTACCGGATTATTCGCAACCGTATTCGTTTGCGTAATGCATTGCATCTGCGTGAGATGGAGCAGGCAAAATCAGAAGAGATAAATCATGCTAAGCTGCAATTCTTTACAAATATCACGCATGAACTATTGACTCCGCTAACCATTATTTCGGCTTCTGTAGATGAACTGAAACAGACGGCACCTGCTTATAAGGAACAATATGATGTGATGACACATAATATTAATAGATTAATACGTCTGCTGCAACAGATATTGGAATTTCGTAAGGCAGAGACGGGTAATCTGAAACTGAAGGTATTGCAGGGAGACTTGGTACTGTTTGTGCGCCGGAGTCTGGATGGTTTCCGTCCGTTGATGAAGAAGAAGGATATTCATTTCACTATTCAAAGCAGTATGAATAAATACTTAGCTTTCTTTGATCCGGATAAACTGGATAAGATACTATATAATCTGCTTTCAAATGCTTCCAAGTATAATAAACCTGGTGGTAAGGTGGGAATTGAACTTAGCTGTGATGAAGCGAATGGAGTAGTTTGTATAATCGTGAAGGACAACGGACCTGGTATCCCGAAAGAGTCGCAAAAGAACTTGTTTAAGCGTTTTTATGAAGGAGATTACCGTAAATTTAATACTATCGGCACAGGTATTGGGTTATCGTTGGTACGCGATTTAGTTGTTCTGCATCATGGTTCCATATCTGTAGAGAGCGAAGAGGGGAAAGGAACTGCTTTTAAAATAGAATTCCCGGTTCATCGGTTTGCTTATTCGGAGGAAGAGATAGATGATGCCGTGACTCTGTTGGATTCGGATGGAATAGATGCTGTGCAGGAAGATGTGTTGATTGAAGATATTCAGACAAGTGCATTAGAAGATAACGTTGTTTCGGCAGAACAGAATGTGGCAGAAAAGAGCCACACCTTATTATTAGTTGAAGATAATGAAGATCTATTAGGCTTGATGGTGAAACTTTTGGGTACTGATTATAAAATTCATACTGCAACTAACGGCAAAGAAGCGCTTGAAATCGTAGAATCGGAAGATATCGACCTGATTGTATCTGATGTAATGATGCCGGTGATGGATGGTATTGAGTTTTGCAGGAGTATTAAAGGAAATTTTGATACTTCCCACATTCCATTAATTCTGCTGACTGCTAAAAAACAGGAAGAGGACCGTGTGGAGGCCTATGAATCGGGAGCGGATGCATTCATAACAAAACCGTTCAATTTGAGTGTACTTCATGCCCGTATTGGTAATTTATTGAAGTCACGTGAAAGGGTTATGAAAGATTTTAAGAAACAACTGGTGTTCGAGGCGAAAGAATTGAACTATACCAGTATGGATGAAGACTTCTTGCAACGTGCCATTGATTGTGTAAATCGCCATTTGGATGATCCGGGATTTGATCAAACTCAATTTTTAGAAGAGATGAATACGACAAAATCAACCTTTTTCCGTAAATTGAAGTCTCTCACCGGATTGACTTATGTTTCATTCATCCGTAATATCCGTATGAAAGCGGCTTGCCATATTATGGAAGAGAAAAAACATGTGCGTATTTCGGAATTGGCGTATGCAGTAGGGTATAATGACCCGCGTTATTTTAGTAGTATCTTTAAAAAGGAAATAGGGATGCAGCCTTCTGAGTATATGGAACGGTTCACTTCGGGAGGAACGATTGAGGGAGAGTAAAACCCGGTTGAGGAAAGGTGCAAAAAATAGAGGCGTATGTGCCATTCATCATAATTAAATCATTTTGAAACATTTCTACGTATTGCTTACGCTTATGCGGAATAACTTTGCTTCTATGAATTTGAAACAATAAGACTTGTTTCGTTCGCAGAATATTAATCTTAAAAGTTATTACGTATGGAAAAACAAAAGCAAAAAACTGGATTGTGCAAGATGATTTCAGCTTGGATAATTTGCATAGTTCTGGTGATGAGTGTGCCGATACAGGCGCAAAATTTACTTACCGGTTGGGACGATACAGCTGGAACTCCTTATGACGCCGGTTGGCGGGTCGATGAAAGTATCTCTATTACTTGGGGAAATCTCGCAGCTTCTTCTGGCAATCGATATCGTATAAATGTAGGTAGTCCTGCCAGTAATGGTACAGATCAGATGTTGTATATAACAGAGGTGGATACCAAGTACGGTTATCCGGTAAAGCCGGTGGAAAACAAATTCTATCAACTTTCTGGTAAAGCGTGGCGAAGAAATGGGGGATCTGGAAGTGCAACCTTCAATTTTTATTTTGCTGACGATCTGTTGGCAACAAAGCCTGTTTCAAAAAAATCTTTGACTCTTTCGGGAAACAATGTAGTAAATACATTCAATAGTTTACGTTTTGTTGCACCGGAGGGTTTTACGTCGGGTTATTTTCTTTGGGATGTTCATGTTAATGGTGGGAACTGGAATGAGGCTGGCATCTGGCTTTTGCAACTTACTGAATTAGGTAATGCTGTTTCCGTAAAGTTTGATACCAATGGAGGCAGTTCAGTAGACAATCAATATTTTTTAGAGGGGGAATCTTATACGATAAGTAAACCTGCCGATCCTGTTAAAGACGATGGTTCTCCTTTTGATGGTTGGTATGCCGATAAAGAATTTACTATACCTTACGACTTCTCGGTTGCTATTACTGCTGCAACAACCATTTTTGCTAAGTGGGAAGATGCGAGTGTGGTAAAAACTCAGCTACAAACGTTGATATCTGAAGTGGAAAGTGCTAAAGAAGGTGGTACGGAAGCCGGAATAAACTATCTGCAAACTGTTATCGGAGAAGCGCAGGCGATTGTCGATAATTCCGGTTCTACAATCAGTGATTTCACAACAGCCATTAGTAACCTAAATACTGCTCTTGCTATTTACCGTGATTGTTCTTTAAAGGAACTGTTGGTGGAGAGGAGCATTATTCCCGGTTTCTCGGCTACAACTTACATATATACCTATGATCTTGCTCCGGGTGCTTCCATTCCAACAGTTACGGCTACGGCTGTAGCTTCGGTTGCATCGGCCAGTATTAAACAAGCATCTGCCATTCCGGGCAGTACTGTGGTAACAGTTACGGCTGGTGACGGTTCTACACAAACTTACACAGTAACTTTTAGAGTAAATTATATGGCTGCTTGGGATGGTAACGGCATGGGGACAACTACAGATATTCCGAGCAACTTTGGTTGGAAGTGTAGTAGTGACGTGACATGGGTGAATGCAGATAATAGTAACGACACTTATGCATATAGGTATAGAGATAATTTTGGCAGTGGTGTTGGTCGTGTGATTACCCATCCTGTTAATAATAATGTCTTTTCTTTTCCGGTTTCTCTAACCGGAGGTAAAGTCTATAATTTCACTTGTCGCAACTCAAATGTAAACGGTACCTGTACCACTATGTTTGGCATCAATATGTCGAAAGATGCAATGGGTAGAATGTTGAATTCCCAAAGTAAGACTTCTGCGAAGTGGAACTCACTATCGACATTTAACTTCAACTTTGCGGCAGCAGTGTCCGGCACATACTATATGGTATGGCAAACGACAAATGGCACAGATAGAAATATAGCTACCGATTTCTTACTTACAGAAGTGGGCAATGCCCTCAATGTATCCTTTAATACTGATGGAGGAAGTGAAGTTGCTACACAATATTTTGTAGAAGGAGAATCGTATGTGGTAAATCCTCCTGTTGAACCTACCAAAAACGGCTATGTATTTAGTGGCTGGTATAAGGACAATACTTATACATCACTTTTTAATTTCAATATTCCAGTTCTGGAGAATACAATCATTTATGCACGGTTTGTACCGGATGGAAATCCTACCATGACGAGCCTTACCATAAACAATGAAACGATTGCCATTCAATCTGCTAAATATATGAATATTACAGTTAATGGAACTTCTGAATTACACATTTCAAGCGAAAGTCCGCTGGTGGGCAGTAATATTAATCTTGCTTCGGACAATGCCTGGCTCTATCTTGAATCTGTTAAACCTTCGGAAGTTACTTCCAATTATTTGAGTTCTATAAAAATCAATGGACAAGCTTTCAATGCAGAAACGGATCGTATAGCCATTTACGGAAGTGGTACAGTGATTATTCCCCAAGGGAAACAAGTTTCAAAACATGCTCTGATAGCCTATACAGAAAATAATTATGGAGGTGAATCCATGGAATTTGAAGTGGAGAAATACTATCGGACAGCCGAACTTGGAGCTACTTTCGATAACAAAATCCGCTCATTCAGACTGAAGAAAGGTTATTCCTGCACGCTTGCCAATAATCCTGATGGTACGGGCTTTTCACGAGTGTACATTGCCAGCGATGCAGATATTGAAGTACCCGAAATGCCCGAAGGATTAGAATTTGTTTCATTTGTGCGTGTATTCCGTTGGGAATGGGTTAGCAAGAAGGGAATTTGTAACGGCGGACTTGCTGCAATCACTAATTCTTCCTGGTACAATGACTGGGCTGCTGGTGGTGCTACGGATAATCCTGATTTTGAATATGTTCCTATGCGTCATAATTTAGGTTGGGACTCTTTTGAAACTATCAATACAAGGAACAATGTATCCCATGTTTTGGGTTATAACGAACCGGATCATACTGACCAGGCGAATTGTACGCCGATACAAGCGATTAGGCAGTGGCCTGAGCTGTTAAAATCGGGTTTACGGCTTGGATCGCCTACACCTGATGCTATTAGAAAAGATTGGTTGGTCAAATTCCTGGAGTTGGCAGATAGTTTGAACTATCGTGTTGATTTTGTGGTGGGACACATGTATTGGAATGGGCAATCGGGACAAAACCTGTATAATGGAGTGGTGGATGCTTGCACTCGCCTGTATGGAGGACGTCCGATGTGGATAACTGAATGGAACAACGGTGCCAACTGGACAACTGAAAACTGGCCTACTAATTCGGGACCTCAAAGAGATGCGGATTTGAACATCATTTATGATGAGGATGGAAATGAAAAAACAGTGACCAGACCGTTGTCGCCCGAAAATGCGGCAAAACAAGCTACGTGGATACTGGATGCGCTGAATGGGCTTGAACGTTGTGAATATCTTGAACGACATTCACTCTATAACTGGGTACAGGATGCAAGAGCTATAGTGCTGGACAATAAACTGACTCCTGCGGGGAAAAACTTTGCAGCATATAAATCGAAAGTGGGCTTTTCAAAAGCGCGGGAGTATACCCATACCTGGAAAATTGCTCCTCCTCTTCCCAGCTATACTTTGTCGAAAGACTATAAGTCGATAACTATTAGTTGGTATGATCACAATGGAGAGACGGGTAAGAATTACACATTGCAGAAGAGTGTGGATGGTGGAGAATGGACAGATGTAAAGGTCTTTATTGCAGCAACTGACATGAATCCTGATAATCCTTTGGTCTATACATATGGAAGTACGATTTCTTATACCGAAGAAATTGATTGCACATCGAAGGTTGATTACCGTGTCATCGCGTTGAGTTATAAAGATACACAGTCTTCTTATTCACGTACAGCAAGTGTGACCAGAGATGCCGTACCCGATAAACCTATCTTGCAAGGTGAAGCACTCTCTTCTAAAATTATAAAATTGACTTGGAGTGCTGTGGATAATGCTCGTTCTTACAGATTGGAACGTGCGGAAAGTGCAAACGGAGAATATGTGGAAATAGCAAACCTACTTACTGGTACAACTTATATGGATGAGAATTTAGCAGTGAATACTCCCTATTATTATAGGCTTTATGCGCTGAGTACAGCAGCTACAGAACCGGTTTCTGATGTTTTAACCGTAAGTACGAAGGCATTGGCTGTTCCTTTGGCGATAAACGGACTGCGTATAGCAGCAGGGGACGGGCATTTGACTTTAACTTGGGATTTCGCTTATGATGCTAAATATAGGGTATTACGTGCCGAGGAGAAGGATGCTTCATATGAACAAATAGCAGATGCTATTGAGACTACGCGCTATGTGGATAATGGGCTTGTTGAAGGTACTACTTATTATTATAAGGTGCAAGCCTATAATACTGCCGGTGATGGTCCGGAAAGCGAAATACTGTCAGCTATACCTGTTGCCGGGCAACATGTATATCTTTCGTTTGATGAAAATGCAGGAACAACAGCTTTTGATGCATGGGGTGGATATCATGGAACACTGGTGAATGGTGCTGAATGGACTACCGGTAAAACAGGAAGCGCAGTAGCACTCACCAAGAGCAAAAGTTCTTATATACAATTGCAGGATGGTGCACTTAGCAGTTTGGAAGATTTCACCATTACCACCTGGATTAACTTTAACGGAGGAATAGGGCGCTTGTTTGATTTTGGCACCGGGACAGGCACATTTATGATGCTGGCACCGGCTACAACTAAGATACGCTATAAAATAACATGCGGAGCTGGTACATTCGATATCACCATTCCTTGTACGATAAAAACTAAGGAATGGATACATTTTGCTATGACACAGGCGGGTACTTCGGTTAAGTTTTATCTGAATGGTATCTGTGTGGGTACAGGCGAAAATGCGGATAAAATTTCTCCTAAGGATATGGGAATAACTACACAAAACTATTTGGGTAAATCTCAGTGGTCGAGCGATGCGTATTGCGACCATATCTATGATGATTTTAGGATATATAATAAAGCATTGTCTGACTTGGAAGTGGCAAAACTGGCTGATGCTATGGTAACTGTTTCTGTTTATAAAGGCAATAGTACCGGAGAAACAGTAGAAGTATATAAGGATGGTAGTGGTCTGGCTGACATACTAACCGGCAATGCTATTGCCGTAGTGGACGATGCTGATGGTATTAACCTTCCGGAGGGACAGAACAACGTTGTCGTAAAGAATGCGGCAAACACTTATTCTTGTACCAGTTTATTGCTTACGGATAAACAGCCTTTTTATTCGCCTGTCAGTTTTACGGCTACATCTGCTGTCTATCGACGTGACCTGACCGGATATGTATATGCCGATGGTACAAATGGTTGGAGTTCTCTTGTACTGCCTTTTGCAGGAACCTTGTATGCCGGTGAAGATGCCAAGAATCCTTTTATTAGTGATGATGACGCATCCGGAAATTACTGGCTGAAGAGATTTGCCGGTAAAACAAACGAGGCTATGAACTTTGAATATGCAAGCTCAATTGAAGCTGATATACCATATATCATAGCTTTGCCAGGGGAACGCTGGGGAGTGGAAAATAGTATTAAAGATAAGGAAATAGAGATTCGTGGTACGGATGTAACTGTATCAGCCACTAAGGGCATTGCTAAAGTTACGGCAGATGATTATAGCTTTAATGGAACTTATGCAGTTGTTCAACCTGTCAGAGCTCATTATAGACTAAATGCTGAGGGAAATGCTTTCATTAAATATGATGATGGAGCTACAGTTGAACCTTTCCGCTGCTACTTGCTTCCGGATGTAGAATCGATGTCGATGCCGAAAAGCTTTAGCATAGGTGGTGGAAATGGCGAAATTACCGGTTTAGAGAATGGGACTAAGGATCATGCTGGCAAATTACGTGTGTATTCGGAAGCTGGCAATCTGAAAATTGTTTCCCCTAAGGTAACTATAGTTCAGATTCATGGTGTGGATGGAGTATTGGTACGTACGGTACAATTACAGGAAGGTGTGAATATTGTTACTGGTCTTGCTCCCGGTTTCTATGTTGTGGAAGGTCAGAAGGCTGTGATATATTCCAAATAAAATAAAGTGTAAATTTTAAAATGAACAAGTATATGAAAAAAGAAACTTATGTGAAGCCAACTGTCGAGTTGATTTCGATGGAGAATGAAGGTTGTGTCATGACTGGCAGTTTTACTGGTGGCGGACAGATAAATCCGGGTGCACGTTCTGGTTATGGACGTAGCCGGGGAAGAACCTACGGAGGAAATTCAAACTCTGTCAGTGACCTGGAACAACTGATTGAGGATATACTGACAATAGATAAATAGTCAGATTGTTGAAGAATGGTGCATTATTGATGGGAGAATGTTTCATGCACCATTCTTCAACATCTCTGGCATTTTTGTAATGCCGCAATGTATTTCCTTTCCATACATTTGCCATGCAGTTCGGGAGCCAGGCATGCAGTTTCCGGATTGAAGATAGAGAACTTATATTATTTTTTTAATCTTAAAAATTATACGATGGAAAAACGAAAGATTTCCTCAAGAGCAGGACTAAGCAAGGTACTTTTTACCTTAATGGTCTGTATGACTCTAATGATGAACGTCCCATATCTGGGCGCTCAAAATTCCCAAGTTACAGTAACGGGTAAAGTAGAGGACACGATGGGTCCTGTGATTGGTGCCAGTATTGTTGAGAAAGGCGTAGCTTCTAATGGAACAATTACCGATATTGATGGTAACTTCTCCATTAAAGTAAACCCGAATGCTACGTTGGTAGTGAGTTTTATTGGTTATAAAATGGTGGAAATTCCTGTAAAAGGGCAAAGGAATGTGAAAGTGACACTACAGGAGGATAGTGAAATGCTGGATGAGGTTGTGGTTGTGGGTTATGGTCAAATGCGTAAAAAAGACCTGACCGGTTCTGTTATCCAGATTCGTCCAGATAAATTAGCGAATGAGGCTCCCAAAACTGTGCAAGATGTATTGCGTGGTACACCGGGTTTGAATGTCGGTTACGATGCTTCTGCTAAGGGCGGTGGTTCTATGCAGATTCGTGGTCAGCGTTCTGTATATACGGATGGTGGACATAATGATCCGTTGATTATCCTTGATGGTATGCAGTTTTATGGTGAACTTTCTGAAATTAATCCGAATGACATTGGTCAGATTGATGTATTGAAAGACGCCTCTTCTGCTGCTGTTTATGGTGCTAAAGCTGCCAATGGTGTTATTATTATTACGACTAAAAAAGGTAAATCAGGTAAGCCGACTATCAATTTTACTGCTACTCTTGGTATCAATACAAAGAGTGAATATCGTGATGTTTATGATGCCAACGGCTATATGAGATATCGTGAAGATTGGTATAAGAAAGATACTTATGCCACTGACCCTTTTACCGGTGTTTATGGAGCGTATGCAGCCGGACAATGGAAAAACAAGAAGGATGAGAACGGTAAAGATATAATAGGCTCTGATGGCAAACCCTTACAAGAATATATATATAACCGTGCTGCCGGTTATTATGATAATCCTGCGAATTTAGGTCGGTATGGTATCTCCGTTGACCAATGGAGAGCGTTCACTTCAAATGAGAGTGGAGAATCGGACGCCAGTATTTATGCAAAGCGTTTAGGACTGGAAGATGGTGTTTTAGCTAACTATCTGGCCGGAAACACGTACGACTGGTACGATCGTACTTTCCGGACAGGTATCAATCAGGATTATACAGCGAGTATTTCCGGAGCCGGTGATCGGATGAATTATTATATGTCTATCGGTTACCTAAAGAATGAGGGAGCCGTGAGAGGCAATGATTACAATGCTATCCGTGCCAATTTGAAGGTGAATGGCAAAGTAACCGACTGGTTGGAAATAGGAACGAACGTTAATTTTCAGGATCGTAGTGACGGTGATATTTCTGTAAATCTTGGTACGGATTACTGGGATGCCAATATGTTGCGAAACAGTCCTTACTCTACTTATCGTAACGAAGATGGTAGCTATTGCCAATATCCGATGGGTTCCAATAAGAAGTGGGGCTACAACTATGACTTTGAGCGTCAGTATCTGGATCTGGAGAAGGGCTATACTGTGTTGAATACTATTTTCAATGCCAAAGTAAAATTGCCTTTTGGAATCACTTATGATTTCAATATAGCTCCTCGTTATCAATTTTTCTATGATCGCTACTTTATGTCAGCTGCCAAACCTGATTCTAATCCGGATAGCCAGGGAGTAAATCGTGAACAAAGTAAACGTTTTGATTGGTCTTTGAATAATACTATTACATGGGATTATACATTGGCTCAAAAGCATCACTTTATTCTTACTTTGGTGCAGGAGGCAGAAGAACGCCGTTTTTGGCAGGATAAGATTAACGCACGCAAGATATTACCCTCGGATGCCTTGGGATTTCATAATACCAGCAATGGTAGCAAGACGCTGAGTAGTTTTTCTTCAAATGATACGCACGAAACGGCTGCTGCTTATATGGCACGTCTGTTCTATTCTTACGATGATCGCTATATGATTACTGGTACGGTTCGTCGTGATGGTTATTGCGCTTTCGGTGCTAACAATCCATGGGCTACCTTCCCTTCTATATCTGCTGCATGGAATTTTACTAATGAAAAGTTCTTTAATTGGGAGCCGATGAGTACCGGTAAATTGCGTGTCTCTTGGGGTAAGAATGGTAACCGTTCGTTGAAAGACCCTTATATTGCTCTTGCCAATCTGGGGGCCGGAGCAGGGGCTACAATGGGGTATTTGGTTGCTAATGGCGGTACAGTAGATGTTAAGTATTTGGGTATGGACCGTTTGTCTAATCCGAATCTGCAATGGGAGAAAACGGAAGCTTTAAATTTTGGTTTGGACTTCGGATTCATGAATGATCGGATCACGGGTAGTGCTGAATATTATATTATGAAGACGCATGATATGATTATGGGACAACGTCTGCCGGGATTTACCGGATTTGGAAGCATTACTACCAATTTGGGTGAAGTGCAGAACAGAGGTTTCGAACTTTCATTGAATACCCTGAATATTCAGAATCGGGATTTCGAATGGCGCTCTACTTTAAGCTTCTCCATCTATAAGAATGAAATCAAGCATCTTTATTATGAATATGAAGACGTGCTCAATGAAGCTGGAGAAGTAATTGGTCGCAAAGAGATGGACGACACAAGCAACGGTTGGTTTATTGGACAATCCATTGGTACTATCTGGGATTATGAGATGGATGGTATCTGGCAGGCTGATGAGGCAGCAGAAGCTGCTAAGGTAGGACAACGCCCGGGTGATCCGAAAGTAGTGAACCACTATACTGCTGACGATAAAGAAGATGGCACACCGGTTTACAATGAGAAGGATAAAGTGTTCCTGGGTAAGAAAAATCCGCCTATCCACTGGTCGTTCCGTAATGAGTTCACTCTCTGGAAGGACCTTAATATTTCTTTCAGCATGTATTCCTATATGGGACATAAGAGTCTGGAAGGTTATTATCTGAATCAAGATAATGGCGGTTCATTGATTACTTATAACAGCAATACTTTCAAGAAGAGATACTGGACACCTGAAAATCCGACTAATGAGTATGCACGTCTCGATGCCTATGGTCCGAATGGTGCTAAGGGTGTACAGAAGTTGCACAATCGTTCCTTCATCCGTCTGGACAATATTTCTGTGGCTTACACCTTGCCACAAGCGTGGACGAAGAAGATACAGTTGGAACGCGTAAAACTCTTTGGTACTGTTCGTAACGTAGCGACTTGGGCGGCAGACTGGGAATATGCAGACCCGGAAACCGGTGGCTTGGCTACTCGTACCTTTACATTCGGATTAAACTTAACTCTTTAAACTGTTGAAACAATGAATAATTATATTAAGAATAAGCTCTCTAAGGGGGTATTGTTCCTTACAGGAATAGCAGTATTCAGTGCATGCACTGACAACTTTTTGAAACCGGATCCTCTGTCGTTTTATGAACCTGAGACTACATTTGCTACTGAATCAGGTTTGGAGGCCGTATTGGCTATGGCTGACCGTCATCTTCGCACTTGGGCATTCCACTATAGTAGTGGTGACTGTAATATAAGCATACCTCTTGGTACGGAATATCTATTTTCTGAACTTTCTCTGTATGGTAAAACTGATGGTACAGGGGGGGTATATGGTAATTTTGCCAATCAACTGCAACCTACCAGTGGTTTGAACAACGGTGATGACAACCGAATCATGTACTTCTGGAATGAAGGTTTCACGGGTATTAAGCATGCCAACACTATATTGTCCTTTATAGATAAAGTGACTGCGTTGAGTGAGGAAACAAAAAATGCCTATAAAGGGCGTGCTTATTTCCATCGTGCTTACCGTTATTTGAACCTAGTGATGCAGTTTGGTGATATTCCTTTGGTAACAAAGACACTGGAAGTACCTAAGCGAAACTATCGGTCTACCAAGAAAGAAGAAATTCTGGATATGATTACCCAGGATATGGAGAAAGCTGTGGAGTGGGTGCCTGTGCAGAATGATACCCGTTACATTGGTATGGTGAACAAAGAGGCATGTCGCCAGCTGCTTATCAAATGTTATTTGGCAACGGGCCAGTTTGAAAAGGCTGAGAAGCAAGCTGACATTTTGATTGATCAGTCAGGATTATCACTGATGACAGAGAGCTTTGGTAATGCAAATGATGGTGGTGAACCGAATACCTGGAAGATTACCCGTAACGTGATCTGGGACTTGCATCGCCCTGAAAACAAGATGATCGCTGCGAATAAAGAGGTCATCATGGGAATGCCTAACTGTACGGACGAATCATTTGTGAACTTTCTATCTATGCGTATTTTCGGTCCATTCTGGAGTGACGGTAACCTGAAAACACCTGATAGTAAAACAGCTGGTGAACGTTATGCACGTAATAATGGCAAATATGAAGCTACTACTGACTTTACACGTGCTTTTGGTCGTGGCATTGCCACTGTTCGTGCTACTCATTTTGCTCAACATGGACTTTGGGTAGTGAACGGTGTGGAAGATAAGGAAGATCTCCGCCATAACTCAAAAGTTGGAAACTGGGTAAATATGGAGGACTTGACTTACAATAACAAGGATTCTAAATATTATGGTCAGAATTTTATGCTCTATTCACCTGAAGATGTTTGGGGGGTAGATAAGGATGGTAAACCTGTTATCACAACTCATAAAGGAGCTTTACTCTGTAATGATACAATTCGTGATTGGTTTGATTTCCCTCACTACAAGATCTATTTGGAGGATGTGCGCAATGAAGCTAATATGGGTGCCAATGACTTTCAAGGTGCAGCCGGTTCCGGTGCTAATGCAAACTGGTATCTGTATCGTTTGGCTGAAACTTATCTGCTGCGTGCTGAAGCTAAGTATTATCAAGGTAAGGATGCTACATCAGATGTAAATGAAGTACGTAAACGTGCTAAATGTTCACAACTTTATGCAGTTGGAACCGTGACTATTGGTGATATCATGAACGAACGCGCTCGTGAACTTTATCTGGAAGAATGGCGCAATGTAGAATTGACCCGCGTATCTCTTTGTCTGGCGTTGAGCGGCAAACCTGATGAATGGGGAAATACTTATAGTAAAGACAATTGGGATAAACAACAAGGTACGGATAATGTTGGCGGAAGCTACTGGTATCAACGTATCATTCATTATTCTTTGTATAATAAAGGTGACATCGTTTCCAATGGCAAGACTCTGAATTATTATATGGATAAGCGTAACCTTTTCTGGCCGGTTCCGAATAGTGCTATTACTGCGAATAATAAAGGACAGCTAGCTCAAAATTACGGTTACGATGGATATGATGCTAGTGTACCGATGTGGGAAACTTGGGAAGAAGCTGTTGCTGATGAGGATAAGAGTGAATAACCAGGTTGGAGGATTTCTATAGGTTTAGTTCTTAAATAAAGAGGTTGGGTCTAAAGTACTGTGCTTGTAGAGGCGAATCGTCATTCGTTCGGAATACACAAAGTGATTTTGACACAACCTCTTTTCTTTTTTAAGATATGAAGATATGAGTAAGCATTTGAATATAACAGGATGTTTTTTATTCCTTTCTTTTTTCTTTCAAACCATTCTTTCCGCACAAAATACTTCGATTGGTACGAAAGATATTGTTTCCGGTGAAGTCTGGAAAGATACAGACGGTAATGTTATTAACGCCCATGGCGGCGGTATCCTCTTCAACAACGGGAAATACTACTGGTTTGGAGAGCACCGGCCTTCTTCCGGTTTTACAACACAGGTGGGAGTGACATGTTATTCATCAACCGATTTGCGTAACTGGAAGTACGAAGGTGTAGCTTTGGCTGTATCTGACGAAGCAGGAAGTGATATAGAGAAAGGATGTATCATAGAACGTCCTAAAGTTATTTATAATCAGAAAACAGGAAAATACGTAATGTGGTTCCATTTGGAACTTAAAGGAAGAGGATATGGGCCTTCCCGTGCCGGAGTTGCAGTAAGCGACACCCCGGCGGGACCTTATCGGTTTATCCGTTCAGGGCGCGTGAATCCCGGTGTCTATCCGCTAAATATGACACAGGAGGAGAAGAAGCTTACCTGGAATCCGAAAGATTATGAATGGTGGACTCCGGAGTGGCGTGAGGCTGTCAATAAGGGAATGTTTGTGAAACGTGACCTGGAAGGTGACGGACAGATGTCCCGTGATATGACTTTGTTTGTGGATGATGACGGCACAGCCTACCATATTTATTCCTCGGAAGAGAACCTGACACTCCATATCGCAGAATTGTCCGATGATTATCTGAGCCATACCGGAAAGTACATTCGTATATTTCCCGGAGGACATAATGAAGCGCCGGCTATATTTAAGAAGGATGGAACTTATTGGATGATAGCTTCGGGATGTACAGGATGGGAGCCGAATGAAGCCCGTTTGATGACTGCTTCTTCAATTCTGGGGGAATGGTCGCAATTACCCAATCCTTGTGTAGGTAAAGATGCGAAAATTACTTTTGGAGGACAAAGTACCTACATACTGCCACTAAAGGATGGTGGATACATGTTTATGGCAGATGTGTGGCGTCCGAAAAGCTTGTCGGATTCTAGGTATATTTGGCTGCCTGTTCGTTTTAATGGGAAAGGAATTCCATTTATAGAGTGGGTGGATAAGTGGTGAGTGTGGAGTGAAAATCGGCCATTTTCCTATAGAATGGTCGATTATATACCCTTTTTGAAATAATTTTAGCAGTTCGGTTTATCTGAAAACGAATATATTTGCAACGATGAAAAACAACTTATAATTGAATATCATGAAAACGTGGAAATATTTGTGGCTACTGTTGATTGTAGCGTTGCTGGTTCCCCTCAATGTTTCGGCAAAAAAGAAAACGGAAAAAGTAAAGTCTGATCGTGAACTCTGGGCGGGAATTCTGTACCAGATGGCAGCGCCTGTACTCAGTAATATGAGCGAAGGCAAGTTGCAGGAAAATATGCTGGTAGAGTTGAGCCCTACATGGGACGGTCGTGATAAGCGGGTGACTTATATGGAATGCTTCGGACGGTTGATGGCCGGACTGGCTCCGTGGCTGTCACTGCCTGATGATGATACGGCAGAAGGAATACAACGCAAACAATTGCGTGAATGGGCATTAAAGAGCTATGCTCAATCTGTAGATCCGGAAAGTAAAGATTATCTGTTGTGGCGGAAAGAGGGACAACCCCTGGTGGATGCCGCCTATATAGCTGAAAGTTTTTTGCGCGGATATGACGCTTTGTGGGTTCCATTGGATGATTTGACAAAACAGCGTTATATTGCTGAATTCCAGCAACTGCGTCGGGTGGATCCACCCTATACAAATTGGTTATTATTCTCTTCAACTGTTGAGTGCTTCCTGAAAAAGGCAGGTGCCCAGACGGATTATTACCGTATCACCTCAGCTTTGCGTAAAGTCGATGAATGGTATGTAGGAGATGGCTGGTACAGTGACGGAGAGGATTTCGCCTTCGATTATTACAATAGTTTTGTGATTCATCCCATGTATGTGGAATGCCTTGAAGTGATGACAAATGGCGGAAAGCAGAATATCTGGAATGTGAAAGGCGGAAACTTTCCGAATGCCTTGAAGCGTATGCAGCGTTTCGGCATGATATTGGAACGTTTTGTTTCTCCCGAAGGCACTTTCCCGGTATTTGGCCGTTCGATTACTTACCGTACCGGCGTACTGCAACCGCTTGCCTTGCTGTCATTGCGTGGTTGGTTACCAAAAGAGTTGCCTGCCGGACAGGTACGTGCGGCAATGACCGCTGTCATTCAACGTATGTTCGGTGATAATCGCAACTTCAATGCGGAAGGCTATCTGACATTGGGTTTCAATGGTTCCCAACCTAATATATCGGATTGGTATACCAATAATGGCAGCCTATATTTGGCCTCACTTGCCTTCCTGCCGTTAGGATTGCCCGCTGACGCTCCTTTCTGGACAGATGCCCCGCAACCGTGGACATCAAAGAAGGCGTGGGGTGGAGAAGACTTCCCGAAAGATCACGCCTATTAAGAAATAAGTTATCATGAACAGATACATTCTCTTTTTCTTTCTGATTCTCTTGACACTTACCACGCTCCGGGCACAACAGTCCCGGCTCGTGGAAGTGGGGAATGGGTATAGTCAGACATCAGTCAACACTACTGTCTTCAGAAACAATTCACTTGTGACGCAGGGAGACGAACAGTATATCAGTTACTATGACGGCGACGGCTATCTGGTGCTCGGTAAACGGAAGTTGGACTCTGACCAATGGACACTGAAGCGGACACAATACAAGGGAAATGTGAAAGATGCCCATAACATAATCAGCATGATGCTGGATGGCGAGGGGTATCTGCATCTCTCATTCGACCACCATGGGCATAAACTGAATTATTGCCGTAGTACCGCCCCTTATACGCTGGAACTTGGAGATAAGGAACCGATGACCGATGTGGATGAAGGTAATGTGACTTATCCGGAATTCTATCCGTTGAATGGGGGAGATTTGCTGTTTGTTTATCGCTCCGGCTCTTCCGGACGGGGGAATCTGGTGATGAATCATTATTCTGTAAAGGAGAAGAAGTGGAATCGTGTACAAGATGTGCTGATAGATGGTGAAGACCAACGGAATGCCTACTGGCAACTCTATGTGGATGAACAAGGCACGATACACCTATCTTGGGTGTGGCGCGAAACGTGGCACGTGGAAACAAATCATGATCTTTGTTATGCCCGTTCTTACGATAATGGTGTGACCTGGTACAAAGCAAATGGCAAGAAATACGATTTACCTATCCGGTACAATAATGCGGAATATGCCTGCCGCATCCCGCAAAACTCAGAACTGATCAATCAGACCAGTATGAGTGCCGATGCAAGCGGTAACCCGTACATTGCCACGTATTGGCGTGATCCTGACAGCGAAGTACCGCAATACCGTATTGTGTGGCATGACGGACAGATGTGGCACAATCGCCAGGTTTCGAACCGCCATACTCCCTTTTCTCTGAAAGGGGGTGGTACGAAGATGATTCCTATCGCCCGCCCGCGTATCGTAGTGGATGGTGGCGAGATATTTTATATTTTCCGTGATGAGGAACGGGGAAGCCGGGTATCGCTGGCGCACGCTGCAGCTGTAGGAGTAGGTAAGTGGACGTTTACCGATCTGACCAACTTCCCGGTAGATGCTTGGGAACCGTCTCACGATACGGAATTGTGGAAGCAAAAACGTCGTCTTCATCTCTTTGTGCAGCACACCAAACAAGGTGATGGAGAACGTAGGGTAGAGTTTGCCCCTCAACCGGTATATGTGCTGGAAGTTGTAAAGCCTAAGGGCGATTGAAAGCCTTACATAAGATGATTCTGTTTTCAACGTGATGAAACTCTATTTTCACAAAGGAGAAACAATCGTTTCAGCACGATGAAACATTGGTTCCGCCATGTTGGAAATATTGTTTCAATAGAGAGAAACAGAATGGAACATTAAACGCTCAGACAATTAGTATAGTAAATAGATAAAGAATAGCAAGAGTATGAATAAGTATTTAGTAAACATCCTGATTGGGGTTTTCTGCTGGAGTGGAATGTCCGCTTGTGCATCTCCCAAGGATGAGGCCAAAGAGATTGTGGATATTATTTATAAAGTGAATAACTACTGGCAAACTCAGAATCCTGAGCACGGACGCTCTTTCTGGGACAATGCAGCTTACCATAGTGGTAACATGGAAGCGTTCTTTCTGACCGGTGATTCCGATTTCATGAACTACTCCAAGGCTTGGGCTGAACATAATCAATGGAAAGGTGCTAAGTCGGATAATAAAGCCGAATGGAAATACAGCTATGGCGAGAGTGACGATTATGTGCTTTTTGGTGATTACCAGATTTGTTTCCAGACGTATGCCGATTTATACAATATAGAACCGGATACTCAAAAAATAGCTCGTGCCCGCGAAGTGATGGAATATCAGATGAGTACGGATAAGAATGATTATTGGTGGTGGGCTGACGGTCTTTACATGGTGATGCCTGTGATGACTAAACTATATAAGATTACCGGCAATCCGCTTTATCTGGAGAAACTGCATGAGTACTGGGCATTTGCCGACAGTTTGATGTACGATCCGGAAGATGCGCTTTATTATCGTGACGGAAAATATCTCTATCCTAAACATAAAAGTGTGAATGGTAAGAAAGATTTTTGGGCTCGTGGAGATGGATGGGTTTTAGCTGCTTTGGCTAAGGTCCTGAAAGATTTGCCTGAAACGGATAAATACCGTCAGGAATATATAGACCGTTACCGCGCGATGGCAAAAGCTGTGGCAGCCTGTCAGCAGCCGGAAGGATACTGGACACGGAGTTTGCTTGATCCGGAACATGCACCCGGACCGGAAACCAGTGGCACTGCTTTCTTTACTTATGGTCTGCTGTGGGGTATGAATAATGGCTTTTTGGATAAGGCTACTTATCAGCCTGTAGTAGAAAAAGCCTGGAAGTACCTGACAACTGTTGCTTTGCAGTCGGATGGACGTGTCGGCTATGTGCAGCCTATCGGTGAGAAGGCTATTCCGGGACAAGTGGTAGATGCCAATTCAACAGCTAACTTTGGAGTAGGGGCTTTCTTACTGGCGGCTTGCGAAATGGTACGATTCCTGAATTGATTATTCTATTTTTTCCAGAAGATACAAAATGGAGTTTGTCGGCATTGGCAAGCTCCATTTTGGTTTAATAACCTGGGTAAAACTTTGTTTTTTAATGAAATGACACAAAATTATTCCCTTTTTGCATGATTCGTGGTAGTATATCTCTTATTTTATGTGTATTTTTGACACCCAATAACTAACGTGAATTTTATGAGGAACACTATGAGACATTTTGCAGTTGCTATTAGTTTAATGTTGGCAATGACATTGCCTTCTTTTTCCCAACAACATCCTATCGTTGAAAAAGATTATGTGGCTTATTTGTTTACCTACTTTACAGGTAACCACATCAGTGAAGAAGCTGTATGTTATGCCGTAAGTATGGACGGATATACATATTGGGCACTGAATGACGGCAAGCCCGTTCTTGATTCAAAAGTAATAAGTTCGACCGGTGGTGTGCGCGACCCGCATATCCTGAGAAGTCAGGACGGTCATACCTTTTATATGGTGGTGACAGATATGGTATCTGACAATGGTTGGGATTCGAACCGTGCAATGGTGCTGCTGAAGTCTAATGACCTTGTAAACTGGACGCATTCCATCATCAACATGCAGAAACGTTATAAAGGACAGGAAAAGTTGAAACGTGTTTGGGCACCGCAGACGGTTTTTGATCCTGAAGTCGGAAAATATATGGTGTACTGGTCTATGCAGTATGCCGGTGGAGCCGATATCATCTACTATGCATATGCCAACGATGACTTTACAGATCTGATCGGCGAACCGAAACCGCTCTTCATTCCGGAGAATAAGAAATCATGTATCGACGGAGACATTGTCTATAAAGACGGTGTTTTCCACCTGTTCTATAAGACAGAGGGACATGGAAACGGCATTAAAGTGGCAACCACCCGTTCACTGACTTCCGGTCAATGGGAAGAAGAACCGGACTACAAGCAGCAGACAAAGGACGCTGTAGAAGGAGCCGGTACATTTAAACTGATAAATCAGGATAAGTATATATTAATGTATGATGTATACATGAAAGGCAAATATCAGTTTACGGAAACTACCGACCTGAAGAACTTCAAAGTGATAGACAGTGAAGTGAAGATGAATTTCCATCCCCGTCACGGAACGATTATTCCTATCACGCGCGATGAATTGATCCGCATCACGGATAAATGGGGCAAGCCTGCCGAATTGGGTGCAATACCGAATAACCCTGTACTGCCCGGATTCCATGCCGACCCTGAAATCTTATACTCAAACAAGACAAAGAAATATTATATCTATTCCACAACAGACGGACAACCCGGCTGGGGCGGATGGTACTTCACTGTTTTCTCTTCAACCGACCTGAAGAACTGGAACTATGAAGGCGTTATGCTGGATTTGAAATCCGAACAGGTACCTTGGGCGAATGGAAATGCCTGGGCACCGTGTATTGAAGAAAAACTCATCAAGGGAGAATATAAGTACTTCTTTTATTATAGCGGCAATCCTGCCAAAGGCGGAGGAAAGCAAATCAGCGTAGCAATGGCCGACTCACCTACCGGACCGTTTACCGATCTGGGACAGCCCATCATTACAGACTCTCCTGTAGGACACGGACAGCAGATAGACGTGGATGTCTTTACCGATCCCGTATCCGGTAAACCCTATCTATATTGGGGTAATGGCTACATGGCCGGCGCCGAACTGAATAAAGATATGATCTCCATCAAGAAGAAAACACTTACGGTGATGACTCCCGAAGGAGGAACCTTGCAGGATTATGCATTCCGCGAAGCTCCTTATGTATTTTACCGTAACGGACTTTATTATTTTATGTGGTCGGTAGATGACACCGGTTCACCCAACTATCATGTGGCTTACGGTACATCTAAATCGCCGCTGGGACCTATTGAGGTCGCTAAAGATCCGATTGTACTGATTCAGAATCCGGAGAAACAAATCTACGGTCCTGCACACAATGCAGTGCTACAAATTCCGGGTACGGATGAGTGGTATATCGTTTACCATCGTATTAATAAGAACTTCCTGAAAGATGGTCCGGGCGTGCACCGCGAGGTGTGCATCGATCGCATGGAATTCAATGCGGACGGAACCATTAAGCCGGTAGTGCCAACCCTTTAATTATATGACTATTAAAATACCAGAGAAACATTATTTGATCATGAGAAACAAACTGAAGGGATTAGCTTTTTTATGTATGGCGGTAGCCTTGCCGCTGACAGCACAGAATGTAACCGTCAGCGGACCTGACGGTAAATTACAACTAACAGTTTCGTGCCCGGAAGGGAAGGAAGCATCGTATTCTCTCACCTATAACGGAAAACAGATGTTGGAATCATCTCCGTTGGGTCTGGAGACCAATGTGGGAGATTTCGCGAAAGCAATGAAACTGACCGGGCATAAAGAAAGGAAAATTGATACCGTTTACACGCAATCGCGTATCAAAGCTTCCAAGATACACTATCAGGCCAATGAATTGGTATGTGCTTTTGCCAATGCAAAAGGGCAGAAGATGGACGTAATCTTTCGTGTGAGCAATAATGACGTTGCTTTCCGCTATACGTTGCCCCGCCAGGGCGAACGGGGAAGCCTTGTTGTGAACAGTGAGGCAACCGGCTTCCGTTTTCCTGAACAGACTACTACCTTTATGTGTCCGCAAAGTGACGCTATGATAGGCTGGAAGCGGACAAAACCGAGTTATGAAGAAGAATATAAGGCAGATGCCCCGATGGATGTCCGTTCACAATACGGCCACGGATATACTTTCCCCTGCCTGTTCCGCGTAGGAGATAATGGCTGGGTGCTTGTCAGTGAGACGGGAGTAGACAGTCGTTATTGCGGCTCGCGCCTGAGCGATGTAACAGAAGGAAATCTGTATACGGTAGCTTTCCCGATGGCTGAAGAGAATAATGGTAACGGAACAGTTGCCCCCGCTTTCGCTTTACCGGGTTCTACACCTTGGCGTACGATTACGGTAGGTGAAACATTGAAACCTATTGTAGAAACCACTGTTATCTGGGATGTTGTGGAACCGTTGTATGAGACGGAACATGATTATCAGATGGGACGTGGTACCTGGAGCTGGATACTCTGGCAGGACGGCAGTATCAATTATGATGACCAGGTGCGTTATGTTGATCTGGCTGCTGCAATGGGCTATGAATATGTATTGATTGATAACTGGTGGGATACGAAGATCGGCCATAAGCGTATGGAATCACTCATTGACTATGCACAAGGTAAGGGAGTGGATGTATTCTTGTGGTACAGTTCAAGCGGCTACTGGAATGATATCGAGCAAGGGCCCGTCAACATGATGGATGATCCGATTATCCGCAAGCGTGAAATGAAATGGCTTCAGGAGCAGGGTGTGAAAGGTATCAAAGTCGACTTTTTCGGTGGAGACAAACAGGAAACCATGCGTTTGTACGAAGGTATTCTGAGTGATGCTGACGATCATGGTCTGATGGTAATCTTCCACGGCTGTACAGTGCCTCGCGGATGGGAGAGGATGTATCCCAACTATGTAGGCAGCGAAGCGGTACTGGCTTCCGAGAATCTGATTTTCAACCAGCACTACTGTGACGAAGAGGCTTTCAATGCCTGTCTGCATCCTTTTATCCGTAATTCGGTAGGCTGTATGGAATTTGGTGGTACTTTCCTGAACAAGCGTTTGAACCGTGGAAACAATGGCGGAACTACCCGTCGCACGACGGATGTATTCCAGTTGTCAACGGCTGTGTTGTTCCAGAATCCTATTCAGAATTATGCTTTGGCACCCAATAACCTGACAGATGCCCCGCAAGTTTGCTTGGACTTTATGAAACAGGTGCCTACTACGTGGGATGAAACACGTTTTATTGATGGTTATCCCGGAAAATATGCAGTCGTTGCACGTCGTCACGGCAAGCAATGGTATGTGGCTGCCGTTAACGGTACAAAGGAAGTGTTGAAGTTGAAACTCGAATTACCTATGCTGGCAGGAGAGACTCTCTCACTCTATAATGATGATAAAGAACTGCAACCCCAGTTGCAAACTCTGAAACTGAAAGCTGACGGCAAACTTCAATTGACCCTCCAACCACAAGGTGGCGCGGTACTGGTTCAGGACTGGAAAACGAATGAGAAGGAAATGGGAGCTTACCTGTTTACCTATTTCAAAGACGATACACATAGTTTATATTTCGCAGTCAGCGATGACGGATATACATTTACGGATGTAAATAACGGTCAGCCCATTATCGCCGGTGATACGATTGCCGAACAGAAAGGTATCCGTGACCCGCATATCTATCGTGCACCGGATGGTACTTTCTACATTGCCATGACCGACCTGCACATCTTTGCCCAGCAGAAAGGTCTGCGCAACACCGAGTGGGAGCGTGACGGAGCCAAATATGGCTGGGGCAACAACCGTGGTTTTGTCCTGATGAAATCAAAAGACCTTGTAAACTGGACACACCATGTGGTTCGTATTGACAAGACTTTTCCCGGATATGATGAGATCGGTTGTGCCTGGGCACCTGAGCTGGTCTACGATGAACATGCAGGCAGAATAATGATCTACTTCACCATGCGCATGGGCAATGCACGGAATATGCTGTACTATGCTTATGTAAACGAAGACTTCGACGGTCTGGAAACAGAACCCCGCCTATTGTTCCAATATCCTGATGCTACCAAATCAGCTATCGATGCCGATATCACGAAAGTAGGTGATAAGTATCACATGTTCTACGTAGCTCACGACGGAACACCGGGTATCAAACAAGCTGTATCGAAATATATCAACCGTGGATATACTTATCTGCCGGAATGGGTAGACCCGGAACCGAAAGCCTGCGAAGCTCCTAACATGTGGAAGCGCATTGGCGAAGACAAATGGGTGGTAATGTATGACATCTATGGTATCAATCCTCATAATTTCGGTTTCAGTGAAACCACTGACTTTGTGAACTTCAAAGATTTGGGGCGTTTCAACGAGGGCGTGATGAAGGCGACTAACTTTTCTTCACCGAAACATGGAGCAGTAATCCACATCACAAAGAAAGAGGCTGAGAAGCTGAGAAAGTATTGGAAAAACAAATAACCCGATAAATAATACCATGAACAGATTGATTAGATTTTTAAGTGTATGTTTACTTCTGTCTTTTGTCTTCCCTGTGCAGGCAAAGGTGGAGGGCGTGACGAATGAACCGAATCAGGTGTACCTCTTTTCCTATTCGAACCGTGACGGACGCAGCGGCCTGAAGTTTGCCTGGAGTCCCGACGGAGAGAAGTGGTTTAGCGTGGCCGATGGATTTGCCTATGTGAATTCCGACTTCGGTCCGTGGGGACGGGCAAAGACTATGTTCAAGCCCCATTTGATGCAAACCCGTGCCGATGGCAAATGGCATTGCATCTGGGAAGCTACGAATACCGGTAAGGCACTTGCCTATGTAACCTCTCCCGACTTGCAGAAGTGGGAAGCACAGAGTTATTTCTCTCCCGAAGAACGTAGCAAGTATGAGCCCAAAGATGTGTACCCCACCACTCAGAAGAAGGTGTTGGTGAATGGTTCCGAAGAAGAAGGCTGGGTACAGGAAGTTCCCTATACTACCGTGCAGCAGATCATCCGCTATGCCGAGCATAAGAAATACCGTCAGTCACTGAATGCCGAGCGTACCGAGCAAGACCCTGTACGTTTTGCCAACCTCAAGCCTGTAGAGGCTACTATTCAGGTAAATGCAGGTCAGGCGAAAGAAATCAGCAAGCATCTGATTGGTATTTTCTTTGAGGATATCAACTATGGAGCTGACGGCGGTTTGTATGCCGAACTGATTCAGAATCGCGACTTTGAATATACCCCGACCGACCGTGGTAACGATCAGAACTGGAATAGTACTCATTCCTGGAGTGTTCAGGGCAGTGATGCTACATTGAGCATTGCAACAGAGAATCCTATTCATCCTAATAATCCCCATTATGCCGTCTTCGATGTGAATGCAGCTGAACAAACTGCATTGATGAATGCTGGTTTCGATGGCATAGCCTTGAAGAAAGGCGAGAAATATGACTTCTCACTCTTTGGTAAAGTACTTGAGGGTAAAGGGGGTAAGGTACTTGTGAACTTAGTTGATAAAGATGGAACAATTATAGGACAAACTGCCGTAAATGTAACATCTAAAGATTGGAAACAACAGAAAGCAGTCCTGACAGCCACAAGCGATGCGGTGGCTGCATCTCTGTCCATTGTTCCCCAGGCTGTCAGCAAGTATGCGCTGGATATGATTTCTCTCTTCCCACAAAAGACCTTCAAAGGTCGTAAGAACGGACTCCGTGCCGATCTGGCACAAACGCTTGCCGACCTGCATCCTCGTTTCGTACGTTTCCCCGGTGGTTGTGTGGCTCATGGCGATGGAATAGATAATATTTATGATTGGAAAGGCTCTATCGGTCCGTTGGAAGCCCGCAAGCCGCTTCGTAATCTTTGGGGATACCATCAGACACGCGGTCTGGGATACCACGAATACTTCTTGTTCTGTGAAGATATGGGTGCGGAGCCCGTACCTGTGCTTGCAGCCGGTGTACCTTGTCAGAACTCTGGTACCTGCGCTCACCATTCCAAGGATGAACTGACTTGCATGGGACAGCAGGGTGGCGTGCCGATGGAAGAAATGGATCAATACATCCAAGATGTTCTCGACCTGATAGAATATGCCAACGGAGATGCCCGCAAAACCGTGTGGGGTAAGAAGCGTGCGGAAGCCGGACATCCGAAACCGTTCAATCTGAAGTTTATCGGTATCGGTAATGAAGACATGATTACACCTGTTTTCGTGGAACGCTTTAAGATGATATTCGATGCAGTAAAAGCAAAACATCCTGAAGTTACTGTGATTGGTACTACCGGTCCGTTCTACGAAGGTACGGATTATGAAGTAGGTTGGGACCTTGCTACCGAATTGGGTGTACCGATGGTAGACGAGCATTACTATGTAGAACCGGGTTGGATGATCCATAACCAGGAATATTACGATCATTACGACCGTAGCAAAGCGAAAGTTTACTTGGGAGAATATGCCGCCCACTTGCCGGGACGTCCCAACAATGTAGAAACTGCGCTTGCCGAAGCTCTCTATCTGACGGCCGTAGAACGTAACGGTGACGTGGTAGAAATGACTTCCTATGCTCCGTTGTTGGCTAAAGATGGTCATACACAATGGAATCCGGACTTGATCTATTTCAATAATACGGAAGTGAGACCCACAGTAGGCTACTATACTCAACAGATGTATGGTCAGAATGCTGGTACCGAATACCTGTCTTCTACGGTAAAACTGAATAATGGTTGGGATGCCGTGAAGAAACGTGTCGGAGTATCAGTCGTGAAAGACGTTAATACCGGAGATTATATCGTGAAGTTAGTGAATATGCTGCCGGTGGAAGTTTCTTCCCAAGTGAAACTGGACGGAACTACTTTGGTAAATCCTTCGGCTACAAAAACGATATTGACAGGTGATCCGAAAGACAGAGGAGCTAAACCCGCTTCTTCTGATTTCAAGGTAGAAGGAAATGACTTTTCTTACTCAATGCCGGCTTATTCGTTTACTGTGATACGTATCCATCAGAATATTGAAAAGAAAAAATAAGATATAATAATGAGAAAGTTAACTGCCCTTTTGGCTTTGTCTCTTGCTTTGAGCATGCAGGCACAACAACATGTGATGACCGTCGACGTTTCTAAACCGACGGCAAAGATACAACCTGAAATGTATGGCATCTTTTTCGAAGATATCAACTTCGGTGCCGATGGCGGTCTGTATGCCGAACTGGTAAAGAACCGTTCGTTTGAGTTTCCACAACCTTTCGTGGGTTGGGTGCCTTTCGGTAATGTAACCGTTCAGGATGCAAATCCTTGTTTTGACCGCAATCCTCACTATGTACGCGTAGTGAACGACGGACGCCTACTGCGTGCCGGACTGGATAATGAAGGTTATCGCGGCATCGGTGTGAAGCAGGGCGAAGAATACCGTTTCTCCGTTTATGCCCGCACACCGGATGCGAAGCCGATGAAGCTCTCCATCGAGCTCGTCAACTCCAATGCACAGAATCTGTTGAAGAAAGAAATCGAAGTCAGCGGCAATAGCTGGCAAAAGCTGACGGTGGTGCTGAAATCTCCTTTCACAGACGCTCATGCCCGCCTGCGTATCGTTCTCGAAACGCAGGGTACGGTGGATATGGATCATATCTCCCTGTTCCCTGTGAATACTTGGAAAGGACGTGAGAATGGCCTGCGTGCCGACCTCGCACAAGCCCTTTATGACCTTAACCCGGGCGTATTCCGTTTCCCCGGTGGTTGTATCATCGAGGGTAACAGTCTTGAAACCCGTTACCAGTGGAAGAATTCCGTAGGTCCTGTTGAAAACCGCCCTCTGAATGAAAACCGCTGGAACTACACCTTCAAACATAAAGCCTTCCCTGACTATTTCCAGACTTTGGGACTTGGCTACTTCGAATACTTTCTGTTGAGCGAAGACCTCGGTGCAGAACCTCTTCCGGTAATCAGCTGCGGGCTCTCCTGCCAGTACGAAAGCAACGAAGTGGTCCCGATGGATGAACTAGACCCGTATATACAGGATGCACTCGACCTGATTGAATTTGCCAACGGCCCTGTTACTTCCAAGTGGGGAAAGGTGCGTGCCGATATGGGACATCCCGAACCCTTCAATCTGAAGATGATCGGTATTGGTAATGAACAGTGGGACAAGGTTTATGTAGAACGGCTCGAAGCTTTCACAAAAGCCATCCGTGCGAAATACCCTAATGTGAAGGTTGTAGGTAGCTCCGGTCCGAGTGCCAACGGTGATAAATTCGATTATCTCTGGCCCGAAATGAAGCGTATCGGTGTAGACCTGGTGGACGAACACTACTACATGAATCCTGATTGGTTCTTTGGCAATGCGTCACGCTATGACAATTACGACCGCAAAGGTCCGAAGGTTTTCGCCGGAGAATATGCTTCACACGATCATTCCACGAAGAAGGATAACAACTTCCTCGCCGCCCTTTCCGAAGCTGCCTTTATGACGGGATTGGAACGGAATGCGGATGTTGTCCATCTGGCTACTTATGCGCCGTTGTTTGCTCACGTAGACGCTTGGCAGTGGAATCCGGATTTGATCTGGTTCGATAACCTGCGCATGATGCGCACACCGAACTATTACGTTCAGCAGATGTACGGCATGAATGCCGGTACCGATGTGCTCAGCCTGAAGATGGATGGCAAAGCAGTAGCGGGGCAGGACAGCCTCTATGCAACAGCTGCACTGAATGCACCTACCGGAGAAATCATTCTGAAACTGGTGAATGCAAGTAGTAAGCCTGCCGATGTTCAGATCGATTTCAATGGTTTGAAGAAACGTCAGTTGGTTGCCGGTTCCTGCACTTATTTACAGAATGACAATTGGCGCACAGTAAATACGCTGGATCAGGAAGCGATTGTTCCCCGTGTACGTCCGGTGCAGGTAGAAGGGCAATCTCTGAAACTGAAACTTGAACCACGTTCGTTTGGAGTGTATAGATTACAGTAGCTTGTAGCTCTTTGAACTCTATTCCCCCTTTTTTGAACTATTATTCACCCTAAAAAAAGTTCATTCATCCTATCTTTGTAGCGGTATGCAGAAAATATTCTTCGTACCGCTACAAACATAATAATTTTATATCCATGAAGAAACATCTTATTACCGGACTCTTTGCAGCCCTGGCTCTGACTGCAAATGCACAGTCCTTTAAAGAGTGGCTTGATCCGGAAATCAATGCCGTGAACCGTGCTCCCATGCACACTAATTACTTTGCCTATGAATCGGCAGATGCCGCCATGCAAGGTAAGAAAGCCCAATCTACTAATTACATGACTTTGAACGGTACCTGGAAATTCTCTTGGGTGCGCAATGCCGACCAGCGTCCTACCGACTTCTGGAAAGTAGGTTTCAATGACAAAGGTTGGAATAATCTGCAAGTTCCCGCTGTGTGGGAATTGAACGGTTATGGCGATCCTATTTATGTAAACACCGGTTATGCTTGGCGTAATCAGTTCCAGAACAACCCTCCTGAAGTTCCTACAGAGAACAATCATGTAGGTTCTTACCGTCGTGAAATCATTGTTCCCGCCGACTGGAAAGGGAAAGACATTATCGCTCATTTCGGTTCTGTAACCTCCAACATGTATCTCTGGGTAAATGGCCGTTATGTAGGATATAGCGAAGACAGCAAGCTCGAAGCTGAATTCGACTTGACTCCTTATTTGAAGCCCGGACAAACGAATCTCATCGCTTTCCAGGTATTCCGCTGGTGTGATGGAACCTACCTGGAAGACCAGGACTTCTTCCGTTACAGTGGTGTGGGACGTGATTGCTACCTCTATGCCCGCAACAAGAAACGTATCCAGGATATCCGTATCACTCCGGATCTGGACGAGGCATACAAAAATGGTTCCCTGCGTGTGACGCTCGACCTGAAAGGCAGCGGTAACGTAAACCTGGAATTACTCGATGCTGCCGGCAAGGCAGTAGCTACGGAAACAGCCAAAGGTAGCGGTACCATTCTGATGAATGTGGAAAATCCGCATAAATGGACAGCCGAAACTCCTTACCTCTATACACTGCGTGCCACTTTGCAAGGCAGCAACGAAGTAATCCCCGTAAAGGTAGGCTTCCGTAAGATCGAATTGAAAGGTGACCAGATATTAGTAAACGGCCAGGCCGTTCTCTTCAAAGGTGCCGACCGTCATGAAATTGATCCGGATGGTGGTTATGTCGTATCTCCCGAACGCATGATCCAGGATATTCAGGTCATGAAGAAATTCAATATCAACGCTGTGCGTACCTGTCACTATCCTGATGATAACCTGTGGTACGACCTTTGCGACCAATACGGTCTGTATGTAGTGGCTGAGGCTAATATCGAATCACACGGTATGGGTTATCGTGAAAAGACACTGGCTAAACGCACCGACTATGCCAAGGCTCACATGGAACGTAACCAGCGCAACGTACAACGCGGCTTCAACCATCCCAGCATCATTTTCTGGTCATTGGGTAACGAAGCCGGCTTCGGACCTAATTTTGAAGCTTGCTACCGTTGGATTAAGAATGAAGACTCCAGCCGTGCCGTACAATACGAACAGGCACACGGAAACGAATTTACCGACATCGACTGCCCCATGTATGCTGATTACAAGCACATGGAAAAATATGGCCAACGTACAGATGCCAAGAAGCCTCTTATCCAGTGCGAATATGCCCACGCTATGGGTAACTCACAGGGTGGTTTCAAAGAATATTGGGATTTGATCCGTAAATACCCCAACCTGCAAGGCGGTTTTATCTGGGACTTCGTTGACCAGTCCGTTCGTTGGAAAGGTAAAGACGGTGTAACTATCTACGCTTATGGCGGCGACTTCAACCGTTACGACGGTTCCGACAAGAACTTCTGTGATAATGGTCTGATCAGTCCCGACCGTGTTCCCAATCCGCACATGTACGAAGTGGGTTACTATTACCAGAACATCTGGACAACTCCCGCTGACCTGAAGAACGGCGAAGTGAATGTGTACAACGAAAACTTCTTCCGTGACCTTTCCGCTTACTATCTGGATTGGCAATTACTTGCTAACGGTAAAGTAATTCGTACCGGTCGTGTAGAAGACCTCAACGTAGCTCCACAGCAGACTGCCAAAGTGAAATTGAACATCGGCAAAACCTGTGAATGTAAAGAATGGTTGCTGAATGTAACTTATCGCCTGAAGAACCGCGAAGGTTTGCTCCCTGCCGGATACGCCGTAGCCAAAGATCAACTTGTACTGAACCCCTACAAGGCTCCTGCCATGGACTTGAAGAATGTGGAAGTTGTGAATATCCCCACCGTTGCTCCTCAAATTCAGGAAAACGATTGGCGTTATCTGATTATCAACGGTGATAACTTCCGTTTGGAATTCAACAAACATACCGGTTACCTGAATCGCTACAACGTAGCAGGCACGGAATTGATGAACGAAGATGCCGAACTGGCACCTAACTTCTGGCGTGCACCTACAGACAATGATTTTGGTGCAGGTTTGCAACAGAAATTCGCTGCCTGGAAGAACCCGGGTCTGAAGCTGACTTCCTTCAAATGGGAAACAGTAGACAATCAGACTGTGGTACGTGCAGAATACGAAATGAAGAATGTTTCTGCCAAACTGGATCTTACTTATGTAATCAATAACAAGGGTGCTGTAAAGGTGACTCAGAAGATGACTGCCGATCCGCAGGCTAAAGTATCTCATATGTTCCGTTTCGGTATGCAGATGCAGATGCCCAAGACTTTTGAAACTGTAGAATACTATGGCCGTGGCCCGGTAGAGAACTACAGTGACCGCAATCATTGTACAGATCTGGGATTGTATCGCCAGAGTGTAGATGAACAATTCTATTCTTATATCCGTCCGCAGGAAACAGGTACGAAGACCGATATCCGCTGGTGGAAGCAACTGAACGATGCTGGACGCGGTTTGCAGATTGTAGCTGATGCTCCGTTCTCTGCATCAGCCCTGCACTATACTATCGAGTCTTTGGACGATGGTTGGGAGAAAGCCCAGAACCACTCTCCCGAAGTGAAAGAAGCTAACCTGACAAATCTCTGCATCGACAAGGCTCAGATGGGCTTAGGATGTGTGAACAGTTGGGGTGCATGGCCGTTGCCACAATATCAGTTGCCTTATGGTGACTATGAATTTACGTTCATTCTTACTCCGGTACAACACGGTATAGAAATTGAATAAGTAAATCTATCTCAATTCTCCTCCCAGGAGGAGGGGAATTGAGATACTCTTTATTATACTCATTATTATTATAGCATGAAGAAAAGAGAACTATTACTCCTTTTATTCTCCTTGTGTTCTGTCCTTGCATCTGCCCAGCAGAAAGTCCCAAACCGTTTCCGTACCAACATCCCTCTCGATTCCATCCACCTGAGTGACCCATGCATACTGGCCGATAAGAAAACCTCCACTTATTACATGACCGGTACCGGCGGCCTCCTATGGAAAAGCAAAGACCTTGCCCGTTGGGAAGGCCCTTATCGTGTAGCTGAAACTGATCCTAACTCCTGGATGGGTCCTAAACCCGAAATTTGGGCAGCCGAATTGCATGAATACAATGGAAAATATTACTATTTCGCCACTTTTACGAATAACGCCATCAAGATTGATACCGTAAAAGGAAACGTTATCCCCCGTCGTGCCAGCCACATTCTGGTCAGTAATAAACCGGATGGCCCTTATAAACCTATGAAAGACCCCACTTACCTACCCGAGAATATGCCTACCCTTGATGGTACATTCTGGGTGGACAGTGACGGCAAACCTTATATGATCTATTGCCACGAATGGCTGCAAAACTGGAACGGTACAATGGAAAAGATTGAATTAAAGTCCGATTTAAGCGGTTCCATCGGCAAAGGAAAGATTCTTTTCCGTGCCAGTGACTCTCCCTGGAGCCGCGAAAAGATGGAGGACAAAGTATTGCCCAACCGTGTAACCGACGGACCATGGCTTTTCCGCACAGGTACGGGCCGGTTAGGTATGATATGGACAAGCTGGGTATTTCAGGACTATACACAAGGCGTTGCCTATTCCGAAAGCGGAACTTTGGATGGCCCCTGGATACAAGAGAAAGAACCGATCACTCCGCCTAACTTCGGACATGGAATGTTGTTCCGTAGTTTGGATGGTGAGTGGATGATGTCGGTTCATAGTCATAAAGACGTGAACGGGCGATATATTCGTATTCCGCACCTGTTTAAAGTCGATTTATCGGGGGATAAACTGAAAATTGACTGATTTATCACCTTTTATGAAACAATTGTGCTACTACTGAATAGGAATTTCACCCTATCTTTGCAACATCGACAATAGGTTATAGATTAACATAAGATTGGTATTAATAAACAAAGGGTAGTTTTTTAAGTCACAGTTTTCAGTAGGTAGTATTTATAAGAGAGGGCAATCTTCGAATCAAGAAGATTGCCCTTTTATATTAACCATAGGAAGATTCCCTATACTGTTTAGGCGACATACCCAAATGCTGTTTTACGTACTTTCCAAAAAAAGACAGATTAGGGAAATTCAGTTCATTGGCTATTTCTTTAATACTCTTCTGAGAGTTTCTCAACAGATACAAAATATCTTTCACCATGTATTGAGTGATGAGTTCGGAAGCCGTCTGTCCACTGACTTCTTTGCAGACTGCCGATAAGTACTTAGGAGTAACATACAGTTGGTTGGCGTAGAATCCGATCATGCGCTCTTTGGGGTATGATGAAGACAAGAGACTGATGAACTCCTTAAATAAGTTTTCGCCCGAGGTGAATGTTGGCGGTTTCAGCTTGATGAAGCGTTCCAGTGCATCGTGAAACTCATAAAGAAATGCTTGGATCAGAGAGTCGATCAGTTCCTTTTGATGTTTGCATGGAGTGCCCAGCATTTTAGAACGCAACAGGGAATAGTATTGGCAAAACAACTCTGCCTCTTCTGCATTCAGTGAAAGAATGGGGATTTTCTCAATGAACATTTTCAAGTCCCAGCTTTCACCTGCTATGAGAAGTAATTGCTTCATGTACTCCGATGACAGACAGATGCAACGGCATTCAAAATCAATACTTATCATACTATTTTCCAATATGATATTAGGATGGCAAATGAACAAATCGTTCACGTGTATCATTCGCGATTCTCCATTGATATAGAGTGAACCTTTTCCTTTTACACACAACAAGATGATGTATGCCTCAACTTTTACAGCCTGTTCTATATTTAAACTTTGCAATTCATCAATGATAGCTATGCGGCTGTCATTATATACAGATATCTTTTTTACCAAGACATCATCCAAACATCCTGATCTCAGTTTTGCCTCCATACACTATATTTCTTTTTGGTTGCAAATAAACAGAATATCCGGTAGATGTAGATGATAGATATTTCCAGAATAGTGTCCTATTTAGCTTATTTGATATTTGTTTTGAAAAATAGAACACTTCTGTGGTAATATGGAAATTAAGCCCTTTCGATAAATCATTTTCCTTTGCACCGGAAATAATGAACTAAAAATGGAAAAAAGTATGAGACAACTTTGTAATGTAACGGTGCTATTGCTATTATTTGGCCTGACGAGTTGCCAGAATAATGGAGACAAACAGACTACTATGAGTCCGGTAAAGGTGAAAGTTTTACGAGTTTCTTCTTCTGAGATAGATGGAACGGAACGTTTTTCCGGTACGGTGGAAGAAGCGAACAGCACTTCGCTTAGCTTTTCGATTATGGGAACGGTGAAAACGGTACATGTGGGTTTGGGTGACCGGGTAGCGAAAGGCCAACTTATTGCTACGGTCGATCCGCTTTCCATGCAGAGCAGCTATGATGCTGCCAAAGCCTCACTGGAGCAAGCGGAAGATGCCTATCGGAGAATGAAGGAATTGTATGATAAAGGAAGCCTTCCCGAGATAAAATGGGTGGAAGTGCAGAGTAAGTTGCAACAGGCAAAGTCAATGGAAGAAGTGGCGCGTAAGAATCTGGACGATTGCAAACTCTATGCGCCCTTCAGTGGAATCATATCGGAAAAGATGGCAGAGGTAGGGCAGAATATAATGCCGGGCTTACCGGTGGTCAAATTAGTGACAGCCAATCAGCTGAAAGTGAAGATTGCCGTTCCGGAGACAGAGATTGCCGCCATTGCCACGGGACAAAAAGCAACGATTACCGTCTCTGCCTTGAACGGGCGTGTCTTCGCGGGAACAGTAACAGAGAAAGGAATTGTAGCCAATCCGCTTTCACGCTCATACGATGTCAAGATACGGGTGGATGATGCTGATAAAGAGTTGATGCCGGGTATGGTGGTGGAAGCGGTCTTGTCCGGTACTGGGATGGGAACGCTTCATGTTATTCCTGCCCACATTGTCCAACTGGACGAACAGAACCGTTCCTTCGTCTGGGTGAATGCCGGAGGAAAAGCCAGTAAACGCATTATCCAATGCGGAGGATTTACAAGTGAAGGAGTCGTTGTGCTGTCCGGTTTGGAGGAGAGTGAGGAAATCATTGTGGAAGGACAGCAGAAAGTATGTGAGAATACATCCGTGGTTTTATAACTAAATGAGGAACAATCAAAATATTAGTCACATCACCGACAAAATATAAGATAATGAATAAGAAACGTAACGCAGTAGAATGGGCGATGCACTATCGCCAGATTATAATTCTCGTTGTGTGTTGCCTTGTTGCTTTTGGAATTTACAGTTTGCCGAATATGCGCAAGAATGAATTTCCTGACTTCACAATCCGTCAGGGTATTGTAGTGGCAGTAGCTCCGGGCAACACGGCAGAGGAAATGGTGGAACAGGTAGCCAAACCCTTGGAAAATTATATTTTCAGCTATAAAGAAGTGAAGAAAGATAAGACTTTCTCCATGAGCCGCGATGGCATTATTTATATTCAGGTACAACTCAATGACGAGCTGAATAACAAAGATGAATTCTGGAGCAAGTTCAAGCACGGTGTTTCCACTTTCAAGGAGCAATTGCCCAAGAATGTACTGGCTGTACAGGTAATGGATGATTTTGGCGATACTTCCGCCTTGCTCATCACTATGGAAAGCGTGGACAAGACCTATCGTGAACTGGACGACTATATGGACGCCCTGCAAGACCGCCTGCGCCGTATCAACAGCATCGGCCGCATGACGGTAAGCGGAATGCAAAAGGAACAGATCTCCATATATCTGGATACCCATAAACTTTCGCAATATGGGCTGACTGAACAGACACTCGCCGTTACCCTTTTTACGAAAGGTTTCACTACTTCGGGCGGTCGGGTGAAGAATCCTGTATATGTTCAGCCTGTCTATGTGGCTAAGTCATTGAATACGGTGCGCGATGTGCAGGAACAAATCGTTTATACCGATCCGATGGGAAATAACATTCGCCTGAAGGACGTGGCCCGTGTGGTAAAAGAATATCCTGCCCCCGACAGCTATATCACTAACAATGGTAAAAAATGCCTTTTGCTAAGTATAGAGATGAAGAAAGGCAAGAACATCGTTCAAATGGGAGAGGAGATAAACCGGACGATTGCAGAGTTCCAACCGTCATTACCGTCGGATGTCAACCTTTTCTGTATCACCGATCAGAGCCAGGTAGTAGGAGATAGTGTGGATAATTTCCTGCACGAACTGTTGGTTGCCATTATAGCGGTGATTATAGTGGTGATGCTCCTGTTGCCTATGCGTGTGGCACTGGTAGCCGCTTCCACTATACCTATTACAATATTCATATCATTGGGATTGTTTCATGCTTTTGATATCGAACTGAATACCGTGACTTTGGCGGCTCTTATTGTAACCTTGGGGATGATTGTGGATAACTCAATCGTCATTATCGATAGCTATCTGGAAAAGTTGGGTGAAGGTGTGTCGCGCTGGCATGCTTCGATACAGAGTGCTACGCATTTCTTTAAATCGATATTCTCGGCGACGTGTGCCATCAGCATCACCTTTTTCCCCTTCCTTATCACAACAACAGGACAGATACAGGATTTTCTGGTTAGTTTCCCTTGGGCCATTAGCATCGTGTTGGGAGTATCCTTGTTAGTGGCTGCATTGCTGGTGCCGTTCATGCAGTTCTATTTCATACGCAAACCGATGGAGAGCGCAACAAATAAGAATGGGAAAAAGAAGTTTTCCTTCCTCGATGCCTTGCAGAAATACTATAATAAATTACTGGATCTCTGTTTCACCTGGCCCCGTATGACGATGGCTTTAGGCCTTCTTTCTATTATCATAGGCATCGTCCTGATGGGTAAACTGCCGCAAAGATTGATGCCGATAGCAGAACGCAACCAGTTTGCTGTGGAAATTTCCCTGCCTACGGGAACCGCTGTAGAGAAGACCGGCCAAATAGCCGACAGCCTGGAGCATATCCTGCGCAATGATCCGCGTGTAGTGTCTGTGGCATCCTTTGTGGGTTGTGCTTCTCCACGTTTCCAGACAGCCTACGCTCCGCAGATAGCCGGGACTAATTTTGCACAATTCATTGTCAATACGGTAAGCAATCAAGCGACGGAAGACCTACTGAATGAATATGCGCCTAAGTATACCGACTACTTCCCGGAAGCCTTGGTACGCTTTAAGCAACTGAGCTATAACGAAGCAACGTACCCTGTTGAAGTACGCCTCAGCGGTGAGAATATCGACACATTACGTCGTGAAGCCGACAAGGTGGCGGCACTGTTGCGCTCCATGCCCGAACTGGTATTGGTAAGCACTAACTTTAATGATCCGCTTGCCACTACCCGCGTCGTACTGAAAGAGGATGAAGCCACCCGGTTGGGCATCAGTAATGTAATGCTGGAAACCACCCTTGCCATGCGTTACGGCAGTGGTATCCCCGTGGCAACCGTTTGGGAAGGTGATTACGATATTTCTGTCAAGTTGAAGAACTCCCAGGCAGATTCGGCCAACAGTTGTGATTTGGAAGACGAACTCATACCTGTTGCCGGAGGACTGGCGAATGTACCTTTGCGACAAGTGGCCGATGTGGTTCCGGCATGGGAGAACGGTCAGATTGTACGTCGCAACGGCATTTATACGATTACTGTCATGGCAGACCTTCAGCGCGGTGAGAATGGTATGGACGTAACCGGCAAAGTACAGAAAGCAGTAGCGAATCTTTCATTTTCTCCTGATGTAACCCTGACTTATGGCGGTGACCTGGAAGATAGTGAAGAGAAACTGCCTCCCATTCTGGCCGGATTGCTGATTGCTGCCGCTATTATCTACTTTATCTTGCTGATCCATTTCCGTAATGTCAATATTGCCTTGCTCATCTTTGCCTGTATGGCCCTTTGCGTGTTTGGAACGGCTGTAGGAGTACTTGTGCAGGGCGTGGACTTCGGCGTAACCAGTATTCTGGGCGTTGTTAGCCTGATGGGTATCATTGTGCGTAACGGTATTATCATGATAGACTACGCTGAAGAATTACGGAAAACGGAAAAGTTGAGTGTACGCGATGCCATTTATCATTCGGCCCGTCGTCGTATGCGTCCCATCTTCCTTACTTCGGCAGCTGCATCCATGGGTGTCATCCCGATGATACTGGGAGGCAGCGGACTGTGGATGCCAATGGGAACCGTTATCTGTTACGGCACACTCATCACAATGGTATTTTTGCTTACAGTGCTTCCGGTCTGCTACTGGTTCATGTTCAGTGGCTCTACACGTAAGCGCATAGCTATGGAGAAAATGGAAAATGAGTAAAACAATCAATAGATACAGCATTATGAAACAGAAATTGAATCGATATATATTTCTTTGGTTAGTAGGTTTCACACTGTTGGTTCCGGTTTCTGCCCAGCGTGTGTATACTCTGGACGAATGCCTGCAACGGGCTCTTGAAAACAATGTGCGGATAAAGAATGCCGGCAATAATCTGGAAATAGCCAAACAAGGCAGTCAGGAAGCATTCACCAAGTATTTCCCTTCTTTGAGTGCGACAGGTACGGGATTTATGGCCGACAAAGGATTACTCCAGTTGGACATGGGACCTGGAATGCAAATGTCACTTATGAAGAAAGGAGTGGTAGGGGGCGTATCGGCCTCGATGCCGCTTTTCACGGGAGGGCAGATTGTAAACGGTAATAAGTTGGCGAAGGTAAACATTCAGGTTAACCGGTTGCAATATAACCAGTCGGAAAATGAAGTGAAACTTACTACTGAGAACTATTACTGGCAGGTTGTGATGTTGAAAGAGAAGTTGCAGACCATTACCGTGGTCGAGGCACAGTTGGCTAATCTGCTGAAAGATGTCGAAGCTTCGGTAAATGCCGGAGTGACAACGCGCAATGATCTGCTCCAGGTACAGTTGCGGCAGAACGAGATAGAGAGCAGTCGCAGCCAGATTGAGAATGCGTTGACGCTTTCACAACAAGTGCTGGCACAGTATATAGGAGAAGATTCCGGAATTGTGGATGTTCCTCCTGTCGCTGGCGAAGTCTTGCCGGAACATCCGCAGGGACTTTACAGGAACCCTGAGTCCTCCCTGGTTCTGACCAATGAATATCACTTGTTGCAGCAAAACCTCAAAGCCAATAAGCTGCAACACCGCATAACCGTTGGCAAATATCTGCCTACCGTTGCCATTGGCGGTGGATATATGTACGACAATCTGATGGATAAGGATCACCCTTTCTGGATGGGTTTTGCCACAGTTTCAATTCCTTTATCCGGTTGGTGGGGCGGCTCGCATGACGTGCGAAAACAGGAACTCCAGGTACGCAATGCCGAGAATCAGCTTACGGACCAGAGCGAACTGCTTATCCTCCGTATGCAACAGAATTGGAACGACCTGACGGATGCTTACAAACAGATGCAAATATCCATGCGATCCATTGAACAGGCCACGGAGAATCTTCGCCTGAATACGGACTACTACAAGGCTGGAACCTGTACGATGAATGACTTACTGGATGCCCAGACGCTTTTCCAGCAAAGTAAGGACCGCTATGTGGAGTCTTATGCCCGGTATGAGGTGAAGAAGTGCGAATATTTGCAGGCTACGGGGCGTTAGTCTTACGATTTCCGTAACCTGATATATTCCGATGGTGCCATTCCATATTCCTCCCTGAAGCAGGAGCGGAAATATCCAAGGTCATTGAAGCCGCTTGCATAGGCGGCTTCTGAAATATTATGCCCTTCTTCCATCAGTAACCGCAAACTGTTTTTCAGTCTGATTTTCCGGATGAGTTCATTGCCTGACATTCCGGTCAGGCTCTTGATCTTCCGGTAGAGTGTGGAATGGCTCATGTTCATTTTCTCCATCATGAAGGACATGTCCATCTTTTCCATGTCTATATTCTCCTCTACGATGGTGGTGAATTTGGTCAGGAATTCTTCATCCAGCTTATTTAGTTTGATGGTTTCTTCCTGTTGTTCCGGTTTCAACTCTTTGGTGCGGTTGGCTACTATAAGTGCCAGCTTTTTGCGGGATTCCAGTAGGTTGTGTACACGGCTGTTCAACAGTTTGGCACTAAAGGGTTTGGTCAGATAGGAGTCTGCACCACTTTCGTATCCTTCTTCTTTATCCTGGATGGAATCTTTGGCTGTGAGCAGGATGACGGGGATATGGCTGGTGCGTATATCTTCCTTCACTTGTTTGCATAGCTCTATTCCATCCATTATCGGCATCATGATGTCGCTGATGATGATGTCCGGAATTTGCTTTAGAGCTTGTTCCAAACCTTCTTTGCCATTGATGGCGGTAATAATCCGGTAGTTGCTACTGAAAGAAGAGGCTATGTACTCGCGAATATCATCGTTATCTTCTACTACAAGTATCATCGGGCGGATGTCCGTATCTTCTTTTTCTTCTTCGGGCTTTTCTATTTCCTCTTGAATGACAGTTTCCTTTTCTTCCTTATGCAATGCATCCGGATAGGTATTCTCTGCCAGTATGCGGAAGGTAAAAGTTGTGCCTTTGCCTATTTCACTTTCCACATATAGCGTACCTTCATGCAAATCTGCCAATGACTTGACTAAGGCCAGACCGATACCTGTACCGGATGCCTGATGCTTGCCTTTGACCTGATAGTAGCGGTCAAAAATATGCGGGAGTGCGTCAGCATCTATTCCATATCCGGTATCATTGACCACTATCTCCATATATCGGTTGTCTTTATCGTCTATCTGATGCATTATCAGGTTGATTTCCCCTTCGGGTGTATATTTTATGGCGTTCGACAACAGGTTGTTCAATATTGTAGAAATAATGTCAGCATCAAAGTAGAGCTTGGCTTCTTTGGGCTGTACCTGAATATGGAATTTGACCTTTTCGTTTCGGTTCAGTTCCTTGTAACGCAAACCTATTTCTGTGACTAAATTGCCTAAATCACCTTTAGCAACCGTCAGCTTCCGGTTTTGGGTTTCCGTTTTGCGGAATTCCAGTATCTGGTTGATTAGGTTCAACAGCCGGATGGCACTGCTGTGAATCACTTTGACCTTGTTGCTGTAGTAAGCTGATAGGTTTGAGTCATTTATCAAGTCTTCCAGCGGACCAAGGATTAAGGTCAGCGGGGTACGCAGTTCGTGTGTGATGTTGGTATAAAAACGCAGGCGCTCATTATTGAGTTCCTGTTCATTCAGACTTTTCTTGCGTTCCAGCTCAAGAGAATTTTCAAGCATTAGTTTACGCTTATAGAAGCGGAACCAGACATATATTCCTGTAACAATCAGTAAGATATATAACGCTTTGGCATACCATGCCAACCAAAAAGGAGGATGAATATGCACTTTCATGGTAGCAATGCGATTGTCGTCCCAGTCATGGTTGCGCAGGCGTGCTTTTACTTTGAAAGTATATTTCCCGGGAGATAGATTTCGGAAGGTTACCTGATTCTCTCCCTGTGTATTGGTCCATGTGTTTCCTAATTCCTCAATCATATATGCATATTCCACGACCTGACTTTGCGAATAGTCCGGAATCATAAAAGTGATACTGAATGAGTTCCGGTCATAAGGTAACTCTATCGTTCCATTGTCCGACAAGATAAGTGTCTCGTCACTGCTGCCTTCCATGCGGCTGCTGATGCCTTTGCACTCTACTATCTGTACGGAAGCAATCTGATTTTCTTTTGATATATCCTGTGGATTGAAGTAACAGACACCGTTAAGTGAGCCGAAATAGAGTGTACCGTCTTGTGCGGCATAAGCGGAGCCATCTGTAAAGCTGCCTAAAGGTATTCCGTCCCGATAATCATAGTTATCGAATTTGTTTTGTTCCCTATTCCAGCAAGAGATACCTTTGTCTGTACTGAACCATATATTCCCGTCTTTATCTTCTTGCAAGGCATGAACGTAGGTGTCCTCCAGACCATCCCCATATTTGTATCCGGTGAAATTTTCAGGATGGTTGGTGTCTTTAATATATCCGATTCCACTCCGGGTTGCCGCCCATATTCCCCCTTTGGTATCTATATAAAGTTGATTGATGGAATTGGAACAGAAGCCATTTTCGCTTAAAAGTTGGATTACACATTTATTATCTTTGTCGAAAACGAAGATGCCCGAACCGTAACTTCCTATCCATAACTTGCCTTGCCGGTCGTGCAGGACGCCGTAGACCGACAAGTTTGATATCTGGTTATTAATTTCTTCTTCCCTGCGAAGGATTCCTTTTTCATAGCTGGCGAGTCCATATTCCATACCTATCCATAGCTTTCCGTTTCTATCTTCATACAGTGCGTTGACGTCTACGTAATCTTGTCCAAGATCAATACGGGTTATACGGTTCGTACGGGTATCGAACTTCAACAATCCGTCATCATACAGTCCCAGAAAAAGATTTTCTTTACTGCTATGTATGGTGAAGACTTGCGCGTATGTTCTGGAAAGATGAGCCGTGAGATCGAACTTCCTTTGCAAATAGCCATCTTTAAACATGGCTATTTCGTTTTCGCTACCCACCCACACTTGGTGTTTGCTATCGACATGAACTCCCCATACTGATTTATACTTGATAATCTGTTTTTTCTCTATCATATAAGGAAGTGTGTGGAAAATGGGTTGTATGTGGCTGATAAAGTCTACCCCACTACTGTAATTCCCAATCCAGATGTTTCCGAATGAGTCTTGAAAGAGACTTCGGATATTTCCCGAAGAAAGTCCATGCTTGTCGTATGTATTGGTGATGTTCTGAAACTTGAGGTCTTTCGGGTTCATAAAGGTGATGTTACGCAGGTCGAGTATACTTATTCCACCAATGTCTGTGGCAATCCAAAGCCGGTTGTCTTGCATTTCTTTTATTTCATATACGTGGTCGGATATGAGAGATTCGGGATTTCCGGCTTCGTACCTGAAGATTTGAAAATCTTCTGTCACAGGATTATAAAGTGCTAAACCCTGGTTGGTACCCATCCAGATGTTTTCGAGATGATCAATATAGATGCTGTAAACACTGCTTCCCGGCAGGCTTTTAGGGTTGTGGGGATCATTCTGATAGCGTTTGATAGTCCCGCTTTTCAGGTCGATGATACTCATACCTTCACCGGAGTGTCCTACATATAATTGCCCCTTACCATTATCGAAAACAGACCAGTGTGAATGGGGTAATCCTTGGATGTTTTCTCTCGAAAGGGTGGTTACTTTTCCGCTTGTCTTGCTGTAGTGTACTATTTTCCCGTAATGGTTGGCAACCCATATGCCTCCATCGGTAGCCGGTGAGATAGAGACTATGTTGTTGTTCATGTCTATACTGTCAAAAGGAGTGGATTGCTCAAATTCTTGTGTCCTGCAATCCAGCAGGCTTATTCCTGTTTTGGTTCCTATCCACAGCTTGTTTTCTTCCGGATCGTACAGTAATCTGGTAAGCGCATCGCCCGCAATGTCAGAGTTATGGGTATTGTAAACGGTGAAGTCTTTTCCATTGAAACGGTTCAGTCCGGCTTCCGTTGCTATCCAGATGCATCCCTGGCTGTCTTGTACGATATCGGTTACGTAATTGTTCGATAATCCGTCCTCTATGCCCAGGTGACGCAGGGTATAAGGTTGTGCCATACTTTTGCTTGCCAGTAGCAGCAAACAGGCGAACAAAGACAAGAGGTACGTGTATGTGCGCATGATTCTTGATGAGTTTTAAATGTTTGTCTCTGTAACAAAGATATGATAAATCTCTATTGCATATACTCATAATTGCGGTTTTGCCTGATTTGTCCCTGTTATTTGACGAATTTACCTGCGGACGTAAACCTTGTGTGTACCCCGTCCCGAAGTGCCGATGTTGCTTTCCGGTTGTTCCGCCCATTTTCTCAGTTCCAGTGAGGCGGTAGTGTGGCGCAGTCCGTTCAGGTTGGCATAGTCACTTACCGTCATAAAGGGATGCTGGGTAAGATACTGTCGTGCCCTTTCCAACCGTTGTTCGGGGCTGTACTTTTGCGATGATCGGTGGAATTTTTGTTGCGAGCGTTCCAGTTCGCAATTGTAGTTGGTATTGCGTAAAAGTTCTTTTTCTGCACGGAAGTTGATGCTTCCTACTACGATGCTCCGTGCATTTCGGCGGGTGCTGTCTTCTTCGCCTGTTTCCCGTTCCTTGTCTGCGCGTAAAGCCAGTGAAGGAACGAAAGTGCCTATTCCGTCCAATTTTACCGATTTCCCTTGTCCCATCTGATAAGCCAGTTCTTCACCCAGTTCTTGCAGCAAACCTACGACATCTCCTTTGCTGAAAGCGCTTTTTTGTGCCAGTGTCTTGGCAATGTAGTCCGTGTCTGCCTGACCTCGTTGCACAAGGCGGGGGTAGAGTACTCGTTTTCCTTCTTTATTGGGCAGGTTCATTTCCTGCATTTCATATTCGGCCATTATGGTGTGTATTTAGTTATTATAGGTCTCCTGTCTGTTGTATACAGGGCAGAAACTTACTTTTTGTCTGTTATAAATATCCTTTTCTTTAATAGAAAACTTTTCCATATCGAATAAAAATATTTATTCGTAGATTACGAATATAAATTTATAGACTGAAACTATAAATTTGTAAGTTGCGAATATATAATTGCAGTTGCAATATACGCTATTTTATTCGATGGAGAAAAGTTTTCTCTTCATTTATGATAACTTTTTAATTAAGGTGAAGAAACTTTTTGGTTAGTGTGGGACGGAAGAGTCTCTACTATATCGGAAGAGGATAACATTTCTATGTCGGATACAGGGACTGATTCGTCAAAGTCCGTGGTAAAATGTTCATGACCGATTTACCTTTTCCTGAAGGCGAATTTGTCCCCTGTCTCTTTTGAAGGGGCATGATATCTTTGCGCATCCCTCTTCGGGGGGACGAAGTTTTGAGATTCTATTAACCTTATTATTATCTAATTAAAAGGAAAACAATGAAATCAGATTCTTTTAAGAACAACCGTAAGGCTCTTGCAGCCTTATTGCTCTGTACAGGTTTTATTGCTGCACACCCTCTTGCAATGAGGGCTGAAAGTAGTGGACCCAGTGTGCAGACAGTGCAACAACAACAAATCAAAGTTACAGGTACGGTAAATGATGACATGGGGCCTGTTATCGGTGCCAGTGTTGTAGAAAAAGGCAATCCGTCCAATGGTACGATTACCGATATTGACGGTAACTTTTCTCTTTCGGTGAAACCGGGTGCAACGCTTCTTATTTCTTATATCGGATATAAGTCGCAGGAAGTGCAAGCAATTTCCGGAAAGTCTGTCAATATCACTCTGAAGGAAGACACGGAGATGCTGGACGAAGTGGTGGTAGTAGGTTTCGGTACGCAGAAAAAGGTGAACCTTACCGGTGCTATCGGCACGTTGTCAAGTGATGAATTAAAGGAACGTCCTGTTGCAAATGCTACACAGGCACTTCAGGGATTGGTCCCCGGTTTGAATATCGACGTTACCAACGGTAGTCTCGAAAGCCGTCCCGATATCAATATACGCGGAACAGCAACGATTGGTGAAGGTACCAGCGGAGCACCGTTGATTCTGATTGACGGTATGGAGGGTGAGTTGCATAGCATAAACCCGCAGGATATTGCCAATATCTCTGTTCTGAAAGATGCCGCCGCTTCTTCTATTTATGGTTCGCGCGCGCCTTTCGGGGTAGTTCTTATCACTACAAAAAGTGGAACTAAAGATGGAAAAACCTCTATCAACTACAACAACAGTTTCCGTTTCGGCAGCCCTATAAACAAGAAGGAGATGATGAACTCTGTGCAGTTTGCCTCGTGGGTAAACGATGCGCTGACCAACAACGGGGGAAGCCCACGCTTCAATGAAGCATATATGGACAGATTGATAACCTGGCAGAATGCAAAGCCTTATGCACCGGGACAGCGCATGACAGCTGACGGAACTATCGTTTATCCCATCGAAGCACAGGCCAGCGGACAATGGTACGGAGGGTTTTCTACCGGAGCCGACGACGTGAACTACTATGATGTGGTTTACAAAGACCATACTTTCTCACAGGAACATAATGTGAGTGCCAGCGGAGGAAGTAAAAAGTTTAATTACTATGCTTCGGGCAGCTACTTCGATCAGGATGGATTGCTGAATGTCGGCGAAGAAAACCTGCAACGCTTTACGGCCACTGCCAAGATCAATTCCGAGATTACCGATTGGTTGAAGTTTAACATGAATATGCGTTTCACACGCGAAGACTATGTGCGCCCTTCGGCTTTGACCGATTATTTTTACGAGGCGCTGGCCTTTAAAGCATGGCCTATTCTGCCGCTCTACGATCGCAACGGATACTACTATTACAGTGATGATACTTCGGTAGCTGCACTGGCAGAAGGAGGTTCGGACAAAAAGCAAACCGATCATTTCTACTTTCAGACCGGTTTGGAAATAGAGCCTGTGAAGAACTGGGTGACAAGCGTGGACTTCAACTATCGCATCAAATCGGCCAACCGTCATTGGGATAGCCAGCCGTATATCAACCACGACCTGAGCGGTGCACCGTATTATCGCAAGAGCAGTTCGAATGTGCACGAAGACTATCTGAAAGAAAACTATTTCAACTTCAATGCACGTTCCGAGTATTCATTCTCATTGGCCGACAGCCACAACTTTCACATTCTGGGCGGTTTTCAGGCAGAGAATCTGAAACAAAACTTGTTCGGTCTGCAACGAAACGGAATTATGATTAATTCAAAACCGGAAGTGGATCTGACCAACGGACTTGATATTGATGGAAATCCCATTACACCCAGTGTAAACGGAGGACGCAACGAATGGTCGACTGTTGGATTCTTCGGTCGTTTGAATTATGACTATAAGGGACGGTATCTATTCGAGGTCAATGTTCGTGCCGACGGTTCATCGCGTTTCCGTAAAGGCAATCAATGGAAAACATTCCCTTCGGCATCCGTTGGCTGGAACATTGCGCAGGAAGAATTCTTCAAACCATTATCTTCTACTGTTGACATGTTGAAGATTCGTGGTTCTTACGGAAGCCTTGGAAACCAGAATACGGATAATTGGTATTATACTTACCAGACGCTTTCGGCACAATCATCAGCCGGAGGCTGGTTGCAAAACGGTATAAAGCCCAATATAGCCACTGCTCCCGGTTTGGTATCCGAGAGTTTGACATGGGAAACGATAGAAACTTACAACATTGGTTTGGATTTAGGTCTGTTCAGAAACAGATTGTCGGGTTCGTTCGATTACTATGTGCGCAATACGAAAGATATGGTGGGGAATGCACCTGCTTTGCCCGAAATATTGGGTACTTCCGTTCCGAAAACCAATAATACCGACCTTCGTACGCATGGATGGGAGTTGTCTGTAATGTGGCGGGATGCCTTGAAAAACGGATTTTCGTATTCGGCCAAGTTACTGTTATCCGATTCGCGAACTAAGATACTCCGCTATCCCAATAATCCTACCAACAATATCTATACGTATATCGAAGGGCGATATATCAATGAAATATGGGGATACGAAACCATAGGTATAGCCAGAACGGATGAGGAAATGAAGGCTCACTTGGAGAGTTTGGACAAAGCGTATGAAGCATATCACGGAGTAGCTCCTTCCACTCCCTTGCAGGGACAAAGTAATTTTGGAAGCAACTGGAAAGCCGGTGACATCATGTACAAAGATATAGATGGCGATGGCCGGGTTTCCAAAGGTAGTGAAACGCTGGGTGATTTGGGGGATAAGAGGGTAATAGGTAACAGCACGCCACGCTACCGCTTCGGTCTCGACTTGAATGCCGCATGGAAGGGATTTGATGTACGTCTTTTCTTCCAGGGAGTTCTGAAACGCGATTATTGGCAGGGAAGTGCCTATATGTTCGGCTACACCGGTGATTTGTGGAATTCAGCAGGTATTATAGGTGTCGATGATTATTTCCGTGACGAGAATACCTGGTCGGTACAAGCAGGATATACTACACCCAATATCAACTCATACCTGCCACGGCCTGTGGGCAGTAAGAATCTTACAACGCAGACCAAGTATCTGCAAGATGCTTCGTATCTCCGTCTGAAGAACCTGCAAATAGGATACACTCTGCCTACTGCTTTGACCACGAAATGGGGTATGCAAAAGGTGCGTGTTTATTTCTCGGGCGAAAACCTGTTCACATTGACAGGTCTGGCCGATCAGTTTGATCCTGAAACTATCGGTACCCGTAATGGTAATGGATATCCGTTGTCCATGACCCTGTCGTGCGGTTTAAGTTTAACTTTTTAAATCTTACAGCAATGAAAGTAAATATCAAATCATATATAAAGAGAGTGCTTCCGCTGTTTATAGTGGGAGCGGCATTGACGGCATGTGAGGACTTTTTAGATAAGCAACCTCCTTCCTATATTGTTCCCGAAGACTATTATCGTTCGGAAGACCAGATTTTGGCCAGCGCCAATAAGTTTTACACGGATCTCTTGCCTTCGCACGGAGGCAACTACGGAACATTCCAGTCGGATGTTCATACTGACAATCAGGCAGGAAGAAGCGGTGACAGCAAATATGCCATCGGACAATGGAAAGTGGGAATGGATAACGGTAACTGGTCGTGGAGTGCTGTTCGCAATATCAACTATCAATTGGGTACAATACTCGACAGGTACGGAAAAGGAGAGATATCGGGTGCCGATAAGAACATCCGTCACTACATCGGTGAGCATTACTTCTTCCGGGCATTCCGTTATTTTGCAATGCTCAGAATGTGGGGTGATTTGCCTATCGTGAAAGAAGTCTTTCCTGATGACGAAGCAATTCTGGTGGCTGCCTGCAAGCGGATGCCTCGCAATGAAGTAGCCCGTTTCATCCTCGAAGACCTCGATACAGCTATTGATTATATGAGTGATAACTTTGAAAGTCGCCACACACGTATTTCTAAGGATGTCGCTATCTTGATGAAATCACGCGTAGCATTGTTCGAAGGTTCGTGGCTCACCAACTTTAAAGGTACTCCGTTTGTTCCCAATGGCGAAGGCTGGCCCGGCAAAGCGAAAGAATATAATGCCGGCTATCAATATCCTACAGGAAGCATTGAGAACGAGGCGAAATTCTTCTTTGAAGAAGCTGCAAAGGCAGCTGAAATCATTGCTGAGAAATATAAAGGAGACTTAGTACAGAATACTGGTGAAATTCCGCAATCGGCTACCGACCCTGTGAATCCTTACTTCAAGCTTTTCGGGAATATCGACATGAGCGGTTTTAAGGAAGTACTGTTGTGGCGTGAATACAGCCGTGCACTGGGGATTCAGAATGCTGTTGAAACAGCAGTCAACCGTGGTAACTACGCTGTCGGCGTCACCCGGAGCATGGTTGAAGGTTTCCTTATGGAAGACGGTAAGCCTATTTATGCCCGGCACACCGGTTATGAGTATGGTGACGAAACCTTGTCTGCTGTCCGTACAAATCGTGACCCGCGACTGAAAATTTTCCTCAAAGAACCGGGACAGATTAATGTGTTCATCAATATGGATGACCGCATTGGTGATATGTTTGTTGAAGTAGAGCCTAAACCAGATATTACCAACGGTGCCGATGACCACCTCTATACTACTGGATATACGCTGCGCAAAGGTGGAACGTTCGATAAGGCTTTGGCCGGAAATCACAAAGGATATACTGCCTCTATTGTATTCCGCGCTACTGAAGCATTCCTCAACTACATTGAAGCACAGTATATGCTTACCGGTAGCATCAGTTCGGGTAAAATCCTCGAATACTGGAAACTTATTCGTGAGAAAGCTGGGTTTGAAGGTGCTGCCATTGATCCGCAAACCACTATTGCCGCTACTGAAATTTCGAAAGAAAAACTTGACTGGGGGGCTTATACCGCCGGACAATTGCTTTCTGATGCGGTACTTTATAACATCCGCCGCGAACGCCGTTGTGAGTTGATGGCTGAAGGACTTCGCTGGATGGATCTTATCCGTTGGAGGTCACTCGACCAGTTGAAGACTGAAAACTACCACATCGAAGGCTTCCATTTGTGGAATACTCCGATGCAGAATTGGTATAATTTTACTGCAACTGACTACAATGGCAGCTCATCATCCAAAGTTTCCAGCCCTGAACTGAGTGAATACCTGCGTCCGTACCAGAAGAATATGACTTCGGGCAACCTTTATCGCGACGGTTATACCTGGTCTATGGCGCATTACTTGCAACCTATGCCTATCAGACAATTCCTGCTGACATCTTCGGATTACAGTTCGATTGAGTTGTCACCGTTGTATCAGAATCCGTACTGGCCGACAACGGCGGATATGCCTGCGGAGAAATAACCTTTAACTGGCAGCTTCTAATAGGTGCTTAATAGAAAAGGGATAGCTTTTTTCGGTCAAAAGAAAGAATCTATCCCTTACTGTTATCGTATGACAATAATAAAGAAATTATGAAGAAGAATTCAGTGAAAATCTTTTTAGTTGCATTGGGGCTATCTCTCGTTTCTATGCCTGCGGTTTGGGGACAATATAAAGAGGTACATGTGAAGGCTCCTTTTCAGATGGAGCCTATTAAAGAGTATGTATATCCCGACCGGAATTTCTCAGTTGTAGATTTTGGTGCGGTGAAAGGAGGAATAGCAGACAATACAAAATCGATAACTGCTGCCATCAATGCCTGCCATAAAGCAGGTGGCGGCAGAGTCGTAATTCCCGAAGGAGAATGGTTGACCGGTCCTGTGCATTTGAAAAGTAATGTCAACTTATACTTATCGGAAAATGCTGTGTTATGTTTTACGGACCATCCATCTGATTATCTGCCTGCTGTAATGACTTCATGGGAGGGTATGGAATGCTATAATTACTCTCCGCTGGTCTATGCTATTGGTTGTGAGAATGTGGCGATTACCGGAAAAGGCATGCTGAAACCTAAAATGGATACTTGGAAAGTGTGGTTTGCACGTCCGGAAGCCCATTTGAATGCATTGAAAGAGCTCTATACGATGGCCTCTACGGATGTTCCCGTAGAGAAACGGCAAATGGCGGTGGGAGAAAACAATCTTCGTCCGCATCTGATACATTTCAACCGTTGCAGGAATGTATTGCTTGACGGGTTTAAAATTAGGGAAAGCCCGTTTTGGACTATTCATATCTACATGTGTGATGGCGGTATTGCCCGGAATCTGGATGTAAAAGCACACGGTCACAATAATGATGGAATCGATCTGGAAATGACCCGTAACTTCCTGGTAGAAGACTGTACTTTCGATCAGGGTGATGATGCGGTGGTTATCAAGGCAGGACGCAACCGGGATGCATGGCGACTGAATATACCAACTGAAAATATAGTGATCCGTAATTGTAACATTGTGGAAGGGCATACTTTACTGGGTATCGGTAGTGAAATATCAGGAGGCATTCGGAATGTGTATATGCATGATTGTAAGGTGCCGCAATCTGTCAGGCGACTTTTCTTTGTGAAAACCAACCACCGCCGGGGAGCATTTGTAGAAAATATTAACATGGAGAATATCAGGGCCGGCCATGTACAGCGGGTACTTGAGATAGATACGGATGTGCTTTACCAATGGAAAGACCTTGTGCCTACGTATGAAGAACGCATTACGCGCATTGATGGCATTTACATGAAAAATGTGGTGTGTACTTCGGCCGATGCCATCTATGAGTTGAAAGGAGATGCGAAGCTGCCGGTCAGAAATGTAGTGATTGAAGACGTGCATGTAAATGAAGTGAGGGATTTTGTGAAAAAGATAGATAATACGGAAAATGTGACGGAAAGGAATGTGACTTATTCATTCTCCGAGCACTAAAGACGATAAAATTAATGGGTTTATTAATCAACATTGATATGGTGAAATTAATATTGTTATTAGCTTTTTTTTGTGTAGGTTGTTCGGACGCCTTCAATGAAGGTTCTGAAAAGATTGTTTATAATGGTATCCCCTGGTTTGACGATCAAGGCAATATAGTCAATGCACATGGTGCCTGTATCGTGGAAGACGGCGGCAGATATTATCTTTTCGGGGAATATAAATCGGACAAAAGCAATGCCTTTCCGGGATTCAGTTGCTACTCTTCGGATGATTTGGTGAACTGGAAATTCGAAAGGATTGTATTACCCGTACAATCAGACGGAATACTGGGGCCTGATCGTGTAGGTGAGCGTGTGAAGGTGATGAAATGCCCTTCTACCGGAGAGTATGTCATGTATATGCATGCCGATGATTTAGGTTATATGGACCCGTACATAGGCTATGCTACCTGTAGCACGATCAATGGGGAATATAAATTGCAGGGACCGCTGCTCTATGAAGGTAAGCCTGTGAAACGTTGGGATATGGGAACCTTTCAGGATACGGATGGTAAGGGGTATCTGCTGATTCATCATGGACCTGTCTATCGTTTGAGTGACGATTATTGTTCGGTTGAGGCGGAAGCTGCTTATATAAAAGATTCAGGTGAATCGCCTGCCATGTTCAAGAAAAACGGCATGTATTATATGCTGTACTCTAATCTGACCAGTTGGGAGAAAAATGATAATTTCTATTTTACAGCACCGAATATTGAAGGCCCATGGACGAAGCAAGGGCTATTTTGCCCCGAAGGAAAACTGACTTATAACTCACAAAGTACTTTTGTTTTTCCTTTGAAAAGAGGGAATGATACAATCCCGATGTTTATGGGTGACCGTTGGTCGTATCCTCATCAGGCCTCGGCCGCTACTTATGTGTGGATGCCTCTGCAAGTGGATGGAACGCATATTTCCATTCCGGAATATTGGCAATGCTGGGATATCAACCGGCTGAAACCTGTAGATGCATTACGCAAAGGAAAGCAGATTCCTGTTTCAAAGATGGAATTTACACCGGACTGGGAGCAAGACAACGGGCGGTTACTGTCGAATGTGAAGGGCAGTGTTCTGAGTATTCCTTTTAAAGGAACTCATACTGCGGTGATCGGGGAATCGAATCCTCATAGCGGATATGCAAGAGTGAGTTTGCTGGATGCAAAGAAGGATACGGTGTATGTTTCTTTAGTGGATTTTTATAGTAAATATCCGGAAAAGGCAATTCGCATCATGACTCCGGAGATGCCGGAAGATAATTATACCTTATTGATAGAAGTGACAGGCATTATGCCTGTGTGGACTGATAAAACAAAGGCTGTTTATGGAAGTGACAATAGTTTTGTGACTGTCGATAGTATTTATTATTTTTGAAAAGTCTAAAAAGAATAGAGAGCCAAATTATTAAAAGCCAGAACTATTACCATGAAGAACGAACTGATAAAAAGAATCGGAATTTTTGTTTGTCTGTTGATCGCAGTCAATTGTTTATCTGCCGGGAATTTTCCTGTGGAGATGCGTATTGATCCCTCTACCGGTGCCATTAGTGAACTGACCTTGAAGGGCGATAACCGTAGTATGAACTGGGTAGTGAAAACTGATGGGACTCAATACCCTTGGGTTAAAGATAACTATGGTTGGGGATTGGGATACTTTACGGTGGTTAAAGGAAGGGAAACTGTAAAGCGGGAATGGAGAGTACCTGTGGAAATCAGTCCTGACGGAATGAAGGTTTTATATCGTGAAGGTGATATACGCATTCTGGTAAAAAGAGAAATAAAACAGGGTGATTTGGTCGAAGAATATTCTTTTACCAATGAAGGAGAAGAACCTGTGTCTTTATATGATGTGGCTATCTATACTCCTTTCAATGATAATTATCCGGATGCACAACAATGCATTAATTCCCGTGCTCATACGCATATTTGGAAAGGTGGAAGTGCTGCCTATGTCAATGCTATCCGTATGGGAGATTTTACTCCCCATCTGGGACTGGTGGTGACGAACGGAGCTATCAGAAACTATGAAATCTGGGAACGTGGACGTAAAAAGGCAAACTCACAGACAAGAGGTATCATTGCATTGGATCTACCGGATTTATTGTTGAAGCCGGGAGAAAGCTATTCACTGGAGTGGCATGTTTTTGCTCACAATGGGAATGATGATTTCCGCCGTAAGCTTCTGGAAAAAGGGAGTGTACTTGTATCTTGCAATAAATATGTGTTTGAGAAAGGAGAGAAAGCCCGTGTGGAATGTCGGAGTCTGGAACCTTTAGAAGCGTGTACCGCTAAAATGAATGGAGTACCTGTCCCCGTAAAGCAGGAAGGGAATCTTTGTTTCGTAGAAGTACCGATGGAACAGGCTGGTGAGGTACGTTTTGATTTCTATTACAATGGAAATAAGCAAACTCATGCAGACTGTCTGGTCATCAGCAATACGGCTGATTTAATCCGAAAACGTGTCGATTTTATTCGTACCCGTCAGCAGATGAACAATCCGTCTGATTTGCGTGATGGGGCTTATATGGTTTATGATAATGAAGGTGATAGCATTTATCTGAATGATACGCCAAACTGTAATCCGGTGGATCGCGATGAAGGAGCGGAACGTCTGGGCATGGGGGTATTACTGGCAAAACAGTATTTGCTGACTAAAGACCCGGAATTAAAGCAATCTCTTTTGAGGTATGCTAATTTTGTACGCCGGAAACTGCAAACGGATAATTACGTAACCTATTCGAGTGTAGACCAGAAGAATCGCAACCGTGGGTATAATTATATGTGGGTGGCAGAATTCTATTTTCAGATGTATAAAGTGACTGGCGACAAACAATTTGTGACTGATGGCTATAAGACTCTGAAATCTATGTTCCAGCAGTTTGGTTATGGCTTTTATGCAATAGGTATTCCTGTTCGGTTGGGGCTACAAAGCCTGAAAGAAGCCGGAATGAAGAAAGAATGCACGGATTTGCGGAACGATTTTATAAAGACAGGTGATGTGTTTGTAAAGAATGGTTTGAATTACCCTGCGCATGAGGTAAATTATGAGCAAAGCATTGTGGCTCCTGCCATCCAATTCCTTGCACAGCTCTATCTGGAGACAGGCAGTCAGAAATATCTGGATGAAGTGAAACGGCAAATGCCTGTACTGGAAGCATTCAATGGTTTCCAACCCAGTTACCATCTGAATGAAGTTGCGATTCGTCATTGGGATGGTCATTGGTTTGGCAAACGTGAACTGTTTGGTGATACTTTTCCCCATTATTGGAGTACGATAACCGGTGCGGTGTATTATTACTATGCGTTATGTACCGGTGATAGCTCTTATCAGAAGCGTGCGGAAAATGTAGTGAGGAATAATCTCTGTCTTTTCTTCGAAGATGGGAAGGCGTCTTGTGCTTATATGTATCCCTATAAGATTGACGGTGTGAAGGCGGAATTTTACGATCCTTATGCGAATGATCAGGACTGGGCGTTAGTCTATTATCTGTTGGTCAATAAGGGATTATAGAAAAAATGTACTTCTTTATGTACGATAATACATCTAATTGTACGTAGCTCCATACGCCGTATCTATGAACTTACTTATTTTTACTGAAAATTTCTTAGTATGAAAAATCTGAAAATAAAACTACTGTTTGCACTCTGTGCGATATTACTCTTTTCAGCCTTTATAACGGAAAAGAAAGACGTTATCACCATCTTTATGATAGGCGATTCTACCATGGCTAACAAAAGCCTGAAGAACGGTAACCTGGAACGTGGTTGGGGACAGATGCTTCCCTGTTTTCTGACGGAGGATGTCGCAGTGGACAATCATGCCATGAATGGACGGAGTTCATTGAGTTTCATCAATGAAGGGCGTTGGGATGCGGTGCTTGCCAAATTGAAAAAGGGAGATTATGTGTTTATTCAGTTCGGACACAATGATGAGAAAGCTTCCGAAAAACTGCATACCGATCCGGGAACTACCTTCGATGATAACCTGCGTCGTTTCGTAAGAGAAACCCGCGAAAAGGGAGCTTATCCTGTACTGTTTAATTCCATTGTACGGAGAAATTTCCCTCCCGAAGGGGTGACGGAGCCTAAAGGAAGTTATGAGGTGGAAGGAAATGTGCTTGTGGATACGCATGGAGAGTATCTGAATTCTCCCCGCCGGGTAGCTGAAGAAATGGACGTACCTTTTGTCGATCTGAATAAACTGACGCATGATCTGGTAGTCGATCTGGGCGTAGAAAAATCAAAAAGCCTCTTTATGTGGGTACCTGCGGGGATTTATGATTTTTGTCCGAAAGGGAAAATAGACAATACGCATCTGAATATTTATGGCGGAAAAGTAGTGGCTGGCATTGCTATGGAAGCTGTTGCTAAGGTTGTTCCGGCACTGGCACCGTATGTACGGCAGCATGATCCGGAAGTGCATGCTGCCGATTATAAAGATAATAAAATCAGTTTTTGAAGAAATGTATAGAATATAGCTTTGAAAAATAAATTGAAATATATGAAGAAGGGATTTATAGGTTTAGTTTTTCTTTGGGTGACACAGATTTGTTGTGCACAGTTTAGTCTGCGCTCCGACCAACCGATCAAGTTGGCTTGTGATAATGCGGAAGAGAAGGTAGTGCAAACCGCATTGAAACTGTTCATACGTGATTATCAATCGGTATTTTCTGCATCTGCCGCCGTAGATGCCCGGCAAGGGAATATCATAGTAGGTACGGTTGGAAAAAGCCCGTTGCTGAAAGCTGTGAGTGCGGACGTAAGTGCTTTGACAGGCAAGAAACAGGCTTTCCTTTTGCAGGTTCTGCCGGATGGAAAATTGCTGGTAGCAGGTAGTGATTCGCATGGTACGGCTTATGGTATCATGGAATTATCCCGTCTGATAGGTGTATCTCCCTGGGAATGGTGGGCGGATGTAACACCGGAGAAGAAGACTTCTTTTGTACTGTCGGCAGAGTATCAGACATTGCAATCCCCTTCCGTGGAATATCGGGGTATATTTATCAATGATGAAGACTGGGGATTGATGCCTTGGAGTAGTCAGACGTATGAACCGTCGAATATAAAAGGACATATCGGTCCGAAGACGAATGCACGTATCTTTGAACTGTTGCTGCGTTTACGTGCCAATACTTATTGGCCTGCGATGCACGAATGTACTTTGCCTTTCTTCCTGACGGAAGGTAACAGGAAAGTTGCGGAAGAATATGGTATTTTTATTGGTTCATCGCATTGTGAACCGATGGTGTGTAGTGCTGCCGGTGAGTGGCGCCGTCGCGGTCAGGGTGATTATGACTATGTGAATAATAGTGCGTCTGTTTATAAATTCTGGGAAGACCGGGTGAAAGAGGTTGCTCAACAAGGTAATATCTATACTTTGGGTATGCGTGGTGTGCACGACGGACAGATGCAGGGAGCCAAAACCGTAGCAGAACAGAAGGCTGTATTGGAACGTGTGCTTAAAGACCAGCGTGGACTCTTGCAGAAGTATGTCAATAAAGATGTTACAGCTATTCCGCAAGCATTTATTCCTTATAAAGAGGTGTTGGATATTTATAATGTCGGCTTACAGGTGCCTGATGATGTAACGTTGATCTGGTGTGATGATAATTACGGGTATATCCGTCACTTCCCGACAGCGGAAGAGCGTGCCCGCAAAGGAGGCAACGGTATTTATTACCATGTATCTTACTGGGGCCGTCCTCACGATTATCTTTGGTTGGGAACTTTCAGCCCTTATCTACTCCATCAACAAATGAAGCTGGCTTACGACCGTGGCATTCAGAAGATGTGGGTATTGAATGTGGGTGATATCAAACCTGCGGAATATCAGATAGAGCTTTTCCTGGATATGGCGTGGAACATCGATGAAGTGAACGAAATAGGAGTCACTGCCCATCTGAAATCCTGGTTGGAGCGGGAATTTGGAAGTAATCGTGCCGAGGAACTGTTGCCTGCCATGGAAGCGCATTACCAGCTATCCTACATCCGTAAGCCCGAATTTATGGGAAATACGCGTGAAGAAGAGCGGGATCCGAAATACAAGGTGATTAAAGATCTGCCTTGGAGCGAGCAGGCTATTAGTGAGCGTCTGAGATCTTATACCGTCTTGTCCGATGTTGTCGAGAGAATGGAGAGTAACATCCCGGCGGACAGGCAGGATGCTTACTTCCAGCTTGTGAAATATCCGGTGCAGGCCGCTGCACAAATGAACCGGAAAATTCTGACTGCCCAGCTTGCCCGTCACTCTAAGGCTGACTGGAAACAAAGTGATGCTGCTTTTGACAGCATTGCATCCTTGACGCAGCAGTATAATTCATTGCAGAATGGCAAATGGAACCGTATGATGGATTTTCAACCCCGTAAGTTGCCGGTATTCAAGCGTGTAGAGCATACTACCGCTACCGAGCCTATGATGACAGACCGGAAAATACTCTGCAAATGGAATGCTATGGAATGTACGTATGGGAAACCTGTTCCGTGCGAGGGCTTAGGATATGAAAGAAAAGCGGCAGGTATCCGTAAAGGTTCCTCTCTGACCTTCGCTTTTGATGATTATGGAAAAGATTCTGTTGAAGTTGAGATCAGGCTATTGCCAAGTCATCCACTGGATGAGAAACAGCTTCGTTTCGCTATATCTGTAGATGAGGCCGTTCCGCAAACGGTATCTTATGAGACGAAAGGACGCAGTGAAGAATGGAAAGAGAATGTATTGCGTAATCAGGCTATTCGGAAAGTGACTTTACCGATTAATAAACAGGCTTCTCATAAGCTGGTTATTACGGCTTTGGATGAAGGAGTGGTGCTGGATCAGGTGATACTTTATTAAGATCTCACCACAGAGTAGCACAGAGTCCCATGGAGTTCATTCATTTGATTTTAAATCAATAGAACTCTGTGGGACTCTGTGTTACTCTGTGGTGAATCAGATTAGTATTTGAAGTTTTCCCCTTTCACATAAATCTTGAAATCTTTGATGCCACCCGGTACTTCGCTTTCCATTCGGGGTAAGCATTGGAAACCAGTCACGGCATGACTGGAGCCCAGATCGATTACAATCGTATGCGGATAAGGACTACCTTTCTCTGTACTCCAATAGGTGGATTCCTGAAGGTCGAATGTCTTGTCGGCAGAGCGGTTGACGTGAGCTACGTCTTCGCTGTCGGCATACTTCACAATCCAAGGCTCGCGGGACAGACGGCTACCATCCTTGTCCAAGAAATACATTTCGGCAATACAAGCCAGGTCTTTTCCATCCTGTGAGTTTAATGCTTCAATGCAAACATAGCGTCCGGTAACAGGTTTGTTGAATTTAACTTCCTGCCAGCCGTTACCCGGTTTGAAACTTCCCGTGAATACAGGCTTTTCACCTGACAAGTTCAGGTTCTCGCCTTCATTGCGATGTGTCAAGGGTTTTTGTACAAGCAGCTGGTCAAGGAGCGGTTCACTTAAACCTTCGGACTTAGCTTCTTTAGGGCCTACAATATCGAAAACTACGATTTCATTCTCACCTTTCTTCAACCAGCATCCCGGTACATAAAGAGTTTGCTGAGGACCGATCTCCCAGATACGGCCTAGTGCATAACCGTTCACATAAACCAGTCCTTTGCCCCATGTTTCGAAGTTCAGGAAAGTATCGCTTGGTTTCTTCACCTGGAATTTAGCACGGTAAACACCCGGAATACGTTGTCCGAGACGGTCTGTCAATGACTCGATTGGCTGGAACTTCATGCCCTGATAGAATTCATAGGTATCTTCAATGTTGAAAACTTCCCAGTTCTTCAGGTCGCAAACGAAAGGATATCCGTTGATGTCCATAGAAAGTTCTACGTTTTTCGTAATTCCTTTGAAGTCTTTGATGGCACGTCCGAAGTTGATACGACCCATGGCCTCTACCAGAATATCAAGTCTGGAACCTTTGACGCAGGCGGGGAGTACCAATTGCTTTTCACCGTTTCTTCTGTCGAGCTTGCCGATGTATTTCCCATCTACGAATACCTGTGCATAGTCGTGCGCATCGTTCACTGTGAGGGTGGCGGGCGATTTCAATTCAGGCAGGGTAGTGCGGTAGAGGATGCTTCCGAAGCCCTGGTTGTATTCTTCCATGGTGCGGATGTTTTCATCCTTCTTTGCTGCGGGAAGGTTCTCAAACAACGGTGCCATTTCTGTGAATCTGAAAGCAGGGATGCTGATAGGTTTGATCAGCGCAGGTACTTTCGCTTGTTTCTCACCATCCATGTATTTCGCCATGGCTTCTCTCAACGCCCAATACTTAGGAGTTGTCTGACCGGATTCACTGATAGGCGCATCATAATCGTAAGACGTCACGTCGGGTGCAAAGCCGGGAGAGTTGGCGCCTGCCCAGTGTCCCCAGTTCGTACCTCCATGTGTCATATACAGGCTGAATGAAATGCCTCTCGATAACATATCGTCGATACCTTTGATCATATCAGCAGCAGGACGGGTTTCGTGGTTGGCGCCCCATTTGTCGAACCAACCACTCCAGAATTCAGAACACATCAGCGGGCTGTTAGGACGAAGTTGTTTCAGTTTGGCAAATTGCTGGTCGACGTTGGCACCTGTACCGAAGTTCATGGTCCAGATCAGATCATCGAGTCCGTTCAGGGTGAAGTTAGAGGCCCAGTCGCATTGGAACAGGGCGATGTCATTTCCGAAGTTGGCACGTACGATGTCTCTGATTTGGGATACATAACCCTTATCTTCTCCGTAAGATCCATATTCGTTTTCTACCTGTACCATGATGATGGGACCGCCATTGGCAATTGTCAGGTCTTTCACTTGCTTGGCTACGGCTTCTTCGAACAGAGCTACACGCTCAATGAAGTAAGGATCGGATTCGCGCAGACGTACATCCTTTTTCTTAAGCAGCCACCATGGCAGACCACCCATTTCCCACTCGGCACAAACATATGGTCCGGGGCGAAGGATGACATACATATCATTTTGCTGGCACAGACGGCAGAACTCGGCCAGGTCGTTTTGCTCCGTAAAGTCATATACGCCGGGTTGCGGTTCGTGAGAGTTCCAGAATACATAGAGGCAAACGGTATTCATACCCAGTGCTTTGCACAACTTGATGCGTTGGTCCCAATATGGTTTCGGGATGCGTGGGTAGTGCAGTTCGGCGGCTTTAACTACAAATGGTTTGCCATTCAGTAGGAAAGTTCCTTTGCCGGCTTCAAAACGACCTTGGTCGGCAAAGCTGTCGAAGTTCCATTTGTCACGCCAGGGAATGGTGATTTTATCACCTTCGAAGGAGAATGGAAGCCATACATAACGTGAGTTTTCCAGGTCTTTCTTATTCCAGCGGTCGAACATGGCAATGTACATGTCTTTCTTGCCCATAACTTTCTGCACGTAAGTGCTTTGAGCATAGAATGTTTTGTCGGCATCTGTTCCGGTACAAGGGTTACCGATTGTTTTCCATTCACCCATAATGGAGTCTGCTACTGCCAGTTCAGCCTGATTGGGATCCCAACCGGTACAGCCGGAAGAGAGCATGTAGTATTTTCCGTTACGCTTGAAGACGGCGGGAGCTTCGCGGCTTTCCTTGACGAAGTTACGGGTATAGCGTCCGCTCGGTCTTTGATAATCGTCAGTCAATTCGCTGATGTACAGCGTTGCATTGTTTTCTGACGAATAAAAGTGGTAGGCACGGCCATCATCGTCTACGAATACGGTTTGGTCGCGGCTCATGGCACCGTTGGGGCGGAAACTGCCCAGATAGGTGAATTCTCCGGTAGGGGAGTCACTGATGGCTACTCCGGCGCATGCCTTGCTGTAGTCGGCACTTTCCACGTGTGCCCACATCACGAATTTCTTGGTTTTGGGGTTATAAATCACCTTCGGACGTTCCAGTACCTTGCTGGTGTGCAGGTCGTGGCCTTGGTCGTCCTTCACTGCGGGAAGCACGATGCCTTCGAACTTCCAGTTCAGAAGGTCTTTGGATGAATAGCAGCTCACGCCGGTTACATCCGTGCGGTAACACTCCCATGTGGCCCATTCAGGCAGGATGGTTTTACCTTTTTTGTACTCACCGTACCAGTAGTACGTTCCTTCATGGTAGAGGATACCGCCGCCATGTGCATTGATGGGGTTACCGTCGGTGTCGTTCCATACTTCACCCGGCACGATGGCATTGTTGGTGGTTACTTGTTTTTGGGCTTGCGCTGTAGCAGCTCCAAACAAACAGGCAACAACTAATGTCATACTCCAGAAAATGTTTCTCATGATTTGAATGGTTTATTGTTAGTTTACGAATTAATTTCTGTTGCAAAGATAAGAACGACTTATCATTTAATGTTCCACAAATAATTCAATATAGGTAGACAGATGTTTCAATTTAATACGATTTATAATTTATATCTTTGTAGTCAGTAAACGAAATTATAGAAAACATTAACATGAAACACTTACAATGGTTATTGGCAACTGCCTGTATGCTTGCGGTTTGTCTGTCTGTCTCTGCTCAAAGTGGCAAGAAAGTAAAAAGTATCTCGCCTGAAAAATGGGTAAAATCGAAAGTCTGGAGTGAAGGTTTGAAGGCGAAGCCCCATTCTTCTACGAATTTAGCGGAATTCAAAGCGCAGTACGAAGCGAATCCGGAACAATGGAAGGCAGCTTTTCGCTGGTTGGCGTCGCACGACCTGACTACTATCGAGAAGGGAAAACATCCGATAGAAGGAACCTCACTTGTAGTTTCTGTTGAAGATAGTAAGAATGAACCGTTAGAGAAGCGGACATCCGAATCACACCGGAAACATATAGATTTGCAGTATGTGGTGAAAGGAACGGAACGTTTTGCATTGCTGGATCATGAGTCTTCAAAGGCTAATTGCGAATATAGTGAGAAAAAAGATGTTATTCACTATGATTTTGATCCGGAAAAAACTACCTTTATCGACTCTGTTCCCGGTGAGTTTTTCTTGTTCTTCCCGTCCGACTGGCATATTGCAAAGATAGCTACGGATAAGGAAGATCAGGATATAAGGGTGATCGTGATTAAGTTGGATTATATGTGATACACGCGCGTACCTATATTATAATAATAGCCTCATCTTATGAAAATAAGTCTATTGATAAAAGTAAGGGTGTAGTCGTAAGATTGCGCCCTTTCTTGTGATTAGGAGGAGAGATACTTTAGCTTTGTCAGGCTCTTGTTTGTCCCATTTTGTTTCTTCCCACTGAAACAAGAGTGCCTTGCCTAAGAAACAAAAGTTTCTTCCCTTTGAAATAAAAGTTTCTTGCCTGAGAAACAAGAGTGCCTTAACTGAGAAACAAAAGTGACTTGCCTATGCCTTTCGAGATGAGTAGGCACCGGGTTTATTTACTCCTTCGGAATGCCGTTGCTTTATCAACCAGAAAGTGGAAGAATCTGGCAGATATACTGTCGCCTGCTACTGTTAATGCTTCCGGGTGGAACTGTACTCCCCAAATGGGCTTTCCATTGATATTTTCGATGGCTTCGGGAATGCTGTCCGTGGCCCATGCCGTAATCCGGAAACCGGGTGCTGCCTGCTTCACCGCCTGGTGATGATGCGTATTTGTGAAAAGCTCCGTTTGCCCCGTAATCTGAGCTATTGCGGAGCCTTGCAGGAGATGAATCGTATGTGTGGGCACACTACTCGGTTCTTTTTGATTATGTCGTACGGTAGTGTCCGGGTATTGTGCCGGTATGTCCTGATAGAGTGTCCCGCCGAACGCTACATTTATCAATTGCTCACCCCTACAGATACCTAGCATCGGTACATTGCGCTGTGCTGCAAGACGAATCAGGGCGATGTCGTAAACATCGCGCAGCGAATCAACCTCCCCCAGTTGCTCGATAGGTTCTTCATTATAATAAGAAGGGTGAATGTCAGCCCCTCCTATTAATATAATTGCATTCAGCCGGCTGACGATATCCGCCAAAACCGTACTGTCCGTTGTGATAGGGATGAGCATCGGAGTGCCACCGGCTTGTATCACAGATTCTGTGTAAGTCATTCGGGCAGTCGAATAATCATTGGGGTGGGAGCAGGATATGCCGATCAATGGCCGTTGCCTGTGCGAGGCACCATTAGATTGGCATCCGCTGAACAATAGAAGAATCAACAGTGTGGTGGCGGATAGCAGTGCTTTCATTGTAAGTTTAAAGATTAGTGATTTATGCTGTAAAGTTAAGAAAATCTTTCTGTTAGTAGTGATGTGTTACATAACATAGTTTAGTAACACTATCGATTTATTGCTTTTCTTTTGATAAATTCATAATTTGCGCCTCACTAAAAATTAAGGGTATGCGAAGGCATACTGAGTTATTCATTTTAAATCTTATATATCATGAAAGTATATCAGACGAATGAAATTAAGAACATTGCCCTGCTTGGCAATGATGGCTCGGGTAAAACCACTCTCACAGAAGCGCTGCTCTTTGAGAGTGGTATTATAAAACGTCGCGGCAGAATTACTGCCAAGAATACAGTCAGCGATTACTTCCCGGTGGAGCAAGAATATGGCTATTCTGTGTTTTCCACCGTTTTCCATGTGGAGTGGAACGGTAAGAAACTTAATATTATAGACTGTCCGGGAAGTGATGACTTTGTTGGAGCTGCCATGACAGCACTCAATGTTACCGATACTGCAATATTACTTCTGAATGGCCAATATGGTCCTGAAGTGGGTACCCAAAATCATTTCCGATATACAGAAAAGTTAGGTAAACCGGTGATTTTCCTGGTGAATCAGCTTGACCATGAGAAGTGTGATTATGATATGGTACTTGAACAGTTGAGGTCTGCTTATGGTTCGAAGGTAGTTCCCGTGCAATATCCGTTGGCTACCGGACCGAACTTCAATTCGTTGATTGATGTACTTTTGATGAAAAAATATTCGTGGGGCCCCGAAGGTGGTGCACCCACCATTGAAGATGTTCCTGCAGAGGAATTGGAAAAGGCAACCGAACTGCATAAAGCGCTGGTAGAAGCAGCTGCTGAACACGATGAAAGCCTGATGGAGAAATTCTTTGAACAAGAATCTCTGACGGAAGATGAAATGCGTGAAGGTATCCGTAAGGGACTGGCTTCACGTGGCATGTTCCCTGTATTCTGTGTTTGTGCAGGTAAAGATATGGGTGTGCGTCGTTTGATGGAATTCCTGGGTAATGTGGTTCCGTTTGTAGACGAAATGCCTCCTGTACATAATACACGCGGTGAAGTTGTGAAACCGGATCCGAATGGACCGACTTCCCTTTATTTCTTTAAGACCGCTGTTGAACCTCATATCGGTGATGTTCAGTATTTCAAGGTTATGAGCGGTAAAGTGCACGAAGGTGAAGACTTTACGAATGCTGACCGTGGTTCAAAAGAACGTATCGCCCAGATTTATGCCTGTGCAGGTGCCAACCGTATTAAGGTAGAAGAAATGGTGGCCGGTGATATCGGTTGTACTGTGAAATTAAAAGATGTGCATACAGGTAATACTCTGAATGGTAAGGGTACTGAAAACCGTTTCAACTTTGTCAAATATCCCAATTCAAAATATTCCCGTGCTATCAAACCCGTGAATGAGGCCGATACAGAAAAGATGATGGCCATATTGAACCGTATGCGCGAGGAAGATCCGACTTGGGTAATAGAGCAATCCAAGGAATTGCGCCAGACTATTGTTCACGGACAGGGTGAATTCCACTTGCGTACGTTGAAATGGCGTTTGGAGAATAATGAAAAGTTGCAAATCAAATATGAGGAACCGAGAATTCCGTATCGTGAAACCATTACGAAGGCGGCTCGTGCAGACTACCGCCATAAGAAACAATCGGGTGGTGCAGGCCAGTTTGGTGAGGTGCATCTGATTGTAGAACCCTATTACGAAGGTATGCCGCTGCCTGATACTTATAAGTTTGGTGCGCAGGAGTTTAAGATGAACGTGAAAGGTACCGAAGAAATTCCATTGGAATGGGGCGGTAAATTGGTATTTATTAATAGTATCGTAGGTGGTTCTATTGACGCGCGTTTCATGCCGGCTATCCTGAAAGGTATCATGTCTCGTATGGAACAAGGTCCGTTGACCGGTTCGTATGCTCGTGATGTACGTGTTATCGTGTATGATGGTAAGATGCACCCGGTAGACTCCAATGAAATTTCCTTCATGTTGGCTGGCCGTAATGCATTTAGTGAAGCATTCAAGAATGCAGGACCGAAGATCCTTGAACCTATCTATGATGTGGAAGTATTTGTTCCGTCGGATAGAATGGGTGATGTGATGGGTGACTTGCAGGGACGCCGTGCCATGATTATGGGTATGAGTAGTGAAGCCGGTTATGAAAAGCTGAGTGCTAAAGTACCTTTGAAGGAAATGGCATCTTACTCCACAGCCTTGAGTTCTTTGACAGGAGGACGTGCTTCGTTCATCATGAAATTTGCCAGCTATGAACTTGTTCCAAGTGATGTACAAGATAAGTTGGTTAAGGAGTTCGAAGCTAAGCAAGCTGAAGAATAAAAGACTTCACTTCGTCTGTTTTTATAATTTGTTAAAGCCGTTACTCCCTCAGAACGAGGGGTAATGGCTTTTTTATTAACACTGATTAAGAACATGCGTAAATGTGAACGGGAATGATTAATTTTTTATTAAATTTGCAAACCAAACACACGCTGATTTGTTATAATGCTCGTAATGCAACTTAAAAAACTCTTTTCGGTTAATTTACGAGAACTTGCGGTTAAATCAGGTTAATAGGTTAGGAGTGTTAATTAGGGAGTGTTAATTTTGTGACTATGAAGAAGTCAACAATATGGATATTAGGCATCGTTATGGGGTTATCTTTCCTCAGCCTCTTGTATCTGCAAATCAGCTACATAGAGAAGATGGTAAAGATGCGTAACGAGCAATTTGATGAATCTGTGAAGCGTGGACTGATGGCTGCTTCTAAAGAAGTGGAGTCCGCTGAGGTTGCCCGTTGGTTGCGGGAAGACATCTCTGAGGCAGAAAAGAGAGCGTGGGAATTGACTGAGCAAGGACAGGCATTGGTGCAGACACAACGGTTTACGGTGACGTCGCCGGATGGTTCCAAGTATTCGGCCATGGAACTTCAGACGATCACAAATAAGCCGTCAGAGCTGCCGAGAGCGATGATTTCGCGTAAGCATGGTGCTAAGACGATTCCTAAAACAGCTCGTACACAAATTGATTTAATGAAAGAACGTTATGTGTACCAGCGTGGCTTGTTGGATGAAGTTGCCTTGCAGATGTTATATACGGCAAGTAGCAAGCCGATTGAGGAACGCATCAACTTTAAGAACCTGGATCAGTACTTAAAGTCGGGCTTGGTAGATAACGGCATTGATCTGGGATATCACTTTAAGGTGATTGACCGGGATGGACGGGAAGTATACCGTTGTTCGGACTATGTCGATGAAGGTAGCGAGTATTCTTACTCCCAGCCTTTGTTCCTGAATGATCCACCTGCCCGTATGAGTATCGTAAAGATACATTTTCCGGGCAAAAGAGATTATATTTTCGACTCGATCAACTTTATGATACCGTCGATGATATTCACCTTTGTGTTGCTGATTACGTTTATCTTCACGATTTATATCGTGTTCCGCCAAAAGAAACTGACGGAGATGAAGAATGACTTTATCAACAATATGACGCATGAGTTTAAAACGCCGATATCGACCATTTCGCTGGCGGCGCAGATGTTGAAAGACCCTGCAGTGGGTAAGTCGCCTGCCATGTTCCAGCATATATCGACGGTCATCAATGATGAGACGAAACGGTTGAGGTTCCAGGTGGAGAAGGTACTCCAGATGTCGATGTTCGACAAACAGAAAGCTACCTTAAAAATGAAGGAACTGGATGCCAATGAGTTGATTACCGGTGTTATCAATACATTCACCCTGAAGGTAGAACGTTATAACGGTAATATAGAGTCGGAACTGAACGCAACAGACCCGAATATCTTTGCAGATGAAATGCATCTTACGAATGTGATTTTCAATCTGATGGATAATGCGGTGAAGTATAAGAGACCAGATGCCGATTTGGAATTGAAAGTGAAGACCTGGAATGAACCGGGCAAGCTGATGATTTCTATTCAGGATAACGGAATAGGTATTAAGAAAGAAAATTTGAAAAAGATATTTGAAAAGTTCTACCGCGTGCATACAGGTAATCTGCACGATGTGAAAGGCTTTGGATTGGGATTGTCTTATGTGAAGAAGATTATTACGGACCATAAGGGAACTATCCGGGCAGAGAGTGAACTAAACGTTGGAACTAAATTTATTATTGCATTACCTTTACTTAAAAATTAATGATATGGACGAGAAACTGCGTATTTTATTGTGCGAAGATGATGAAAATCTTGGCATGCTTTTAAGAGAATATTTACAGGCAAAAGGTTATTCTGCGGAGTTATATCCCGACGGTGAAGCTGGATACAAAGCTTTTCTGAAGAATAAATATGACTTGTGTGTGTTTGACGTGATGATGCCGAAGAAAGATGGTTTCACTTTGGCTCAGGAAGTGCGTGCTGCAAATGCCGAAATTCCTATCATCTTCCTGACTGCAAAGACACTGAAGGAAGATATTCTGGAAGGCTTTAAAATCGGTGCGGATGATTACATCACCAAGCCGTTCAGCATGGAAGAGTTGACATTCAGAATTGAAGCAATTCTGAGACGTGTACGTGGAAAGAAGAACAAAGAGAGCAATATCTACAAGATAGGTATGTTCACTTTCGATACACAGAAACAGATTTTGTCAACGCCTGAAAAGCAGACGAAGCTGACAACGAAAGAGTCTGAACTCTTGGGTTTGCTCTGTGCTCATGCTAACGAAATCCTGCAACGTGACTTTGCTCTGAAGACCATCTGGATTGATGATAACTACTTCAATGCACGTAGCATGGATGTGTATATCACGAAGTTGCGTAAGCATCTGAAAGAAGATCCTTCCATTGAAATCATCAACATCCACGGAAAGGGATATAAGTTGATTACACCGGAACCGGAGTCTTGATAGACTCCTTGCATAAAACAAAAAAGGCGGTTGCTACCAAAGCAACCGCCTTTTTTATTCTTTTTCTGACGATTAGTCTGCCAATTTCTTATTGATGATAATGTATGTAATCAATCCCAGTACCATCAAAACTGCTGAAGTACCTAAAATGGTATTGTTGTTTACATTACCGGTAAAGGAACATGCAACCAAGATTACAGCTCCCACCAAGACTAATATCAAGCCCAGATTTTTTAATAAACCTTTCATGTGTGTGTATTTTAATAGATTATTATATTCTTGTCACAAAGAAAAGCATAATTCTTTAACAAGCGAAATTATTTTTGCAAAAAAACCATATTTTAATAAAGAATGAAGAATGACGAATGAAAAACGAAGATTATTAATCACTAAACCCTAATCGCTGATCACTGAATTTCAGTCTTTCGTATTGAAAAATATTTTTCTCAATACTTCCTGGCTTATGCTCAGTTCTTCTACGGTAATGCCGCGTAATGCTTCTTTTAAAGTTTGGTTAGCGATTACCCGTGCGCGTTCTTCCAGTTCTTTTCCATCTTTGGTGAGGTGGATAAGATTGGTGCGGCGGTCTTTTTTATCCGAGATACGGACTACCAGATGTTGACGTTCCATGTTATCAATCAGGCGTGTCATACTGGGCTTGTCTTTAAAAGTTGCATTGCACAACTCTTGTTGCGTCACTCCGTCTTTTTCCCACAAAAAGATGAGGACAGTCCATTGTTCCGGAGTAATCTCCAAACCGTTCTGGCGGAAGTTACGGGACAGTTTTCGGTTGATTGCGGCGGAAACTTTACCATTCAGGATGGCAAAAATCAGCCGGATGTCAAAGTTAAATTGCTCGATCATGAAATTATTGTTTAAACAACTTTGCAAAGGTAAGTCACTTCTATGATAAATCCTACCTTCAGGCACAAAAAAACATTAAATGTTTGTAGATCAAAATAAAATTCCTACCTTTGCACCGCAAATTTTTAAACGAATTATTAATTCATTAATTAAACAAGTATGAATCAATACGAAACCGTTTTCATTTTAACTCCCGTTTTGTCTGATGTTCAGATGAAGGAAGCGGTAGAAAAATTCAAAGGCATCCTTACTGCTGAAGGTGCTGAGATCGTAAATGAGGAAAACTGGGGACTGAAAAAACTGGCATATCCTATCCAGAAGAAGTCAACTGGTTTCTATCAGCTGATTGAGTTCAATGCAGACCCTACTGTTATTGACAAGTTAGAGCTTAACTTCCGTCGTGATGAGCGCGTTATCCGTTTCTTGACTTTCAAGCAAGACAAGTACGCTGCTGAATACGCTGCGAAGAGAAGAAGTGTTAAATCAACTAAAAAGGAGGATTAATCATGGCACAAGTTCAATCAGAAATCAGATATTTAACTCCGCCGTCAGTGGACGTTAAGAAGAAAAAATACTGCCGTTTCAAAAAGAGTGGTATTAAGTATATCGACTATAAGGATCCTGAATTCTTGAAGAAATTCTTGAATGAGCAAGGTAAAATCCTTCCGCGTCGTATTACCGGTACTTCTTTGAAGTTCCAACGTCGTGTAGCTCAAGCTGTGAAGAGAGCACGTCACTTGGCGTTGCTGCCCTATGTAACTGACATGATGAAATAATAGGAGGAGGAAAGTATGGAAATTATATTGAAAGAAGACATTGTAAACTTGGGTTATAAGAACGACATCGTAACTGTTAAGTCCGGTTATGGTCGTAACTACCTCATCCCGACAGGTAAAGCTGTGATTGCTTCTCCTGCTGCAAAGAAAATGTTGGCTGAAGATTTGAAGCAACGTGCTCACAAATTGGAAAAAATCAAGAAGGATGCTGAAGCATTGGCAGCTAAATTGGAAGGCGTATCTTTGAAGATCGCTACTAAAGTTAGCTCAACCGGTACTATCTTCGGTTCTGTTGGTAACATCCAGATTGCAGAAGAATTGGCTAAGTTAGGTCATGAAATTGACCGTAAGATCATCGTTGTAAAAGACGCTGTGAAAGAAGTTGGCCAGTACAAAGCTATCGTTAAGCTGCACAAGGAAGTTTCTGTAGAGATTCCTTTCGAAGTTGTTGCTGAAGAAGCATAATTAAACTTCATATATAAAAGAAGCCCGGTTTCCGAAAGGAAGCCGGGCTTTTTTATTGCTGGTTAGTTCTAATTGTATTCTTTATCAATAAAAGTAATTGTTTTATCAATTAGTTCCATGTAGTGTCTGTATGTGAGATGCGGGTCATCATGTATAAAAGAAATTTGCCGTATGGCAGCAAGCCCTTCCGGGAGGAGGATGGTGAATTCCAAGATTTCTCTTAGTGACTTATTTTCATTAGAAATTTTTCTAAATTCTTGCTGACTGACGCATTTCTCTACCGCTGTCTCTTTTGCTTTGGAGAATCCTTCATAAAAAAGATGTGCATTTTTTATTACAGCATAGGCCTGGATGATTTCGACAGCAAGCTCTTTATTTTTAATATTTTGCATGACAGAAGAAGCTCTGAGCATTTCCATAGCATCGGTGACCGGAAGAAAATCTTGTGATTGGAATGGGAAATAGCCGTAGTAATTCAGAGAGTCGGAGGATGCTTCATTCATTTTGTCTTTATATTGAAGCAGGTAGCATGCACCTTCTTTGTTGATTTTTTCGATTTTCATCATCTCTTCTATTGTTTCCCGGTTGATAAGTAATTCACTTTTGACCAACTGCAGGGCCTGTGCCACCTCTTTTTTCTTGTTGTGCTCCTGAATCATATCACTTCCCACGAATGTGATTGCAATACCCAGTACGACTGCAATGAAATTGCAGATGAAATCACCTAATCTTCCCTTGATAGCTGATCGCTTAATTTTTTCTATCAGTTTTGTATTCATAATATTAGCATAATATGTAGATTAGCAAAGATAAGGATTTTCAGAACTAATCAAATAGGAAAAGTGATGAATCACTGAAGTATCTTTGGGATGGTACAAATGGGTATAAAAAAAAGTCTGTTCGTGCTTTCGCACGTCAGACTTTCAATTCTCTCAGTGTGTTGTTCTGAATTATTCAGCTACAACTGCTGCGCTATCTACTGCTACAGTATCAGCTGCTGCGGCTGGCCCCCCCGGCGGCGCCGGCTGGGCTCATAAAAAAA